>Ga0209390_10000029_pt1 | contig 202179 bp, 173 predicted proteins | sample BON01_FD_187212 | JGI IMG/M metagenome (GOLD analysis project Ga0209390, IMG submission 187212) | Freshwater microbial communities from Lake Bonney liftoff mats and glacier meltwater in Antarctica - BON-01 (SPAdes) (version 2) | ecosystem: Environmental > Aquatic > Freshwater > Ice > Glacier... | reverse complement strand
AACGAAACCGTTGACCCAGATACTACGCCAGAATTCTCTACCGGACTACCCACCTGGAACTGGCACGAACCTGAAGGAAACAACGATGCTCACGCACCAATGTTGTTCGCGAACGCCGCTCAGTAACGCTTACAGCAGCGGAAAAATGGTGTGGCGACCGTTTTGCGTTTTTTGCAAAAAGGATGACGCACCAATTTTTCCGACTGCCTGTACTTGTTATATTTTTTTTGATAGCCACTCCACAACTTGATTTTTACCTATTGGCGAGTAGCGACTTAAATGCGGAAGCCCTGCAACATATAAAGGAAGACCATTAATTTTACAGCTGAAGCCTTTAACAGACCAGCTACCATGCCCTGATGGGAAATACTCTGCTTTACCGCCTAACATAGACTGTAAATAACCATACGGAGAAATAGCAGAGTTACCAAAAGCAATTATAAGCTTTGGCTTAATGATATTTAATATTGCTTCATGAACCGGCCAGCATTGTTCAGCGAGTGAATAACTTATATCACTTGCTTCTCGGCTTTGAAGGAATATTAAATTGCTTGCACACACATCCCTTGTATTTAACCTAAGGCTCTCAAGAATCCACTGAACTCTTTTTTGAAGGGGAGCTTTACCATTAGCCCATACACCGTTATGATTTTCCCAACTTTCATCAAGGTATGAATTATCTGTATTTGTGAGCATGGAGTTAATGCTTTGCTCAACAGGTTTCCCACCAGCGCCACCAGGATTGAAACCAAGCAAGTACACATCACCAGACTTTAGTGTTTCGTGGCTGCTATAAAGAATACTTCCCGATTCACTTAAAACATCAGAAAGGGCTTTTTTAGCGATCTTGGGGATTTCATTCTTGCTCATTTAGTGCCTCGAAAAATATAACAGCTAAGTATGAGGAATCGGTCTACATAACATCCGGACACTGATTCTCTATATGCAAATTTACAGGCAACAAAATTTGATAAAAATCAGAGGTCTGTTGAAGGTCATGGCGCATATATCAGCACATAACGGGCTGCGTTCGTCCCGTACATAACAGGAAATATTTTTCGCGGTATAAGGGCGCCTTTATCGTTCTGCATATTCTATCCTGCCTATGGGATTCGATAGTGTGAGTACACCAATATCGGATGTACTTAAGGTATGTTGGCCTCTGCGTCGTCGACACTCTTCTGTGCGGCTTTCTTCAAAGTTTGTTCCACGTCCTTCGCTTTATCGATCGCCTTTTGATACTCAGCTGGAATCACCGTTTCCGCCTCACCGCCGCCAGCCGACTGGTATAGCATCCAGGTGATGGCGCCCAACGCCAGAACCATGCCAAGTATTCTCATACGTGTTACCTCCGGCTCAGACTTTAGCACGGTCTGAGCATTTTCGTCCCGTTTGCCTATACCGCCGCCGATCAGCGCAGTCTGCGGACCCTAGACTGGCCCTTTTGGCCATGGATGCATATTCTGCAAAGCGTTAGTCTGTGCATCTTCGAAGTATAAATAAGGTCTGCGTATGTCGTTTGTTACTGTGGAAAAACCGCGCCCCCATACCACTCTTATTACATTGAACCGTCCGGAGCGTATGAACGCTATGGCATTCGACGTGATGGTGCCCTTCAAAGAGGCGTTGGAGGAGGTCAGTTTCGACAACGATACCCGCGTGGTCATCGTTACAGGGGCGGGCGCGGGGTTTTGTGCTGGCGCAGATCTGGAGGACCCGGGTTGGCTGGCGATTTTTGATGGTCTCACCATTCCTGGCATTGCCCGTCGCGCCATGCGGATTCTCGACGATGTGGTTAAAGCGATTCATGACATGCATCAGCCTGTGATTGGAGCCATTAACGGTCCGGCGATTGGTGGCGGGTTCTGTCTTGCGATGGCGACAGACATTCGTGTCGCATCAGAGACTGCCTACTTCCGCCCCGCTGGCATTAACAATGGCCTGACCTCCGCCGAGTTGGGGCTGAGCTATCTGCTGCCACGCGCCATTGGCACCAGTCGTGCGTTTGAGATCATGTTGACAGGCAGGGACGTGGATGCCCAGGAGGCGCAGCGCATTGGTATGTTGTCCAAGGTGGTGCCACAGGAGCAACTACTGGAGGAGTGTTACACCATGGCCGAGCGCATCTGCGGCTTCAGCCAACTGGGCGTGGAGCTGAGCAAACAGATGTTGTGGGCCGGCATGGACGCGGGCAGTTTGCACACTCATATGAATCACGAGGGCCATGCGCAACTGTTTATGCGCATGACCACCAAAAACTTTGAAGAGGCGATCAAGGCGCGCAAGGAAGGCAGGGCGCCGGATTTCAAGGATTGAGTGTCAGCACTATCCTAAGCCCGAAAAGCTTTTATATGTTGAGATTAAAGTAACTGGTTACCGCGGTAAGAATATGGTCAACGGCCACAGAAGCCAGAATGAGCCCCATGACGCGGCTGATAATGTTGGCACCCGCTTCACCGATGATACGCTGGATGGGGGCGGCCAGTAGCAACAGGACCAATACGCATAGCATAACGCTAAGCATTACGCCGGTCGTTAACAGTTGATCGGAGATAGAGTGTCGATGATTGTCTGTGAGAATCACGACATCGAGCATCGCGCCGGGTGACGCCAGAGAGGGCACTGCTAGCGGAAACACGGCCAGATGGTTGAAGTCGCCGCCAATCTGCCGTTTTTCTGTAGCCGGTTTGCCATCACCAAATATCATGGTGGTGGCAAATAGAAACAGCACGATACCCCCCGCAATCTGAAACGCCTCCAGATGGATATTGAGCCCTTCCATCAACAGCTGGCCGCCCACGATAAAGACCAGCAGAACGATGGTGGCAATCATCGTCGACTTCACTGCGATCATGCGCTGCTGCGCAAGGCTAAGGCCGGCGGTCACCGCGATGAAAACAGGAATGGTCCCTATCGGATCGATGACCACCCATAGTGAGATGAATTCCTTTAGCGCAATATCCCAATCCATAACTCTCCCAGATCATGCCCTGAGGCGTTCAATGTGCAAAAAAATAACCCTACCATGCCTAAGGCCCAGGCAGGACAGGGTGCATGTGTAAACAGCCGCCCATAGCGGCCGCTTACGTCTGATTACTGACCGCTATCTTCGCCCGACACCAGGCCAGCGTCTATTCCCATCAGTCGGTCGAAATCGTAGGCGCTGAGTCTGAAGAACAATGGAAACTCGCTGCTGTAAATATAGTGCTGCTTGTTTAACGTCATCACTTCCAGCGTCACCTCTCCGCCCAGGCTCTGGATACTCAAGATCAGTTCGTCTTCCACTGCCGACAGATCGCGTTGTAGATCATCACCGGCAATGCCCTCAACTTGAAGATTCTTTAGCGCAGTGAGCAGGGCATCGACCTGCGTTTTGTCAGGCCGACCCCCGGTAGCGGACTTCCAGTGGCCGTCTTCGAGGTAGATGTTGTAGAGGTCCGAGTCTATGCGCAGCGGCACACGCACCTGCAGTAACTTTGGGTCTAGCCAAGCCTGGGAGTTGGCCGGAACCTCAAACGTGTTCAGAGTGATACTGAAAATTGCGTCCTGATCTGCATTGCGAGCATGTACTTTGCGAAAGCCCGGTGAGGTGCCCAGGTAAACGGTGCCCAGCTCTTCGCCTGCGGAGAACAGCTTGAGCCGTTTCTGATAATAGTAGTCGGCAACCTGAAAACGCTGGCGAGCGGCTGATGAGCGCGCCACGGGCCAACTGCCAGACTGATCAGTGAGGTCTTGCAGCAATGCTTGGATCTTGATGGCATCGGCCGGTAGGTTCTCACGATAGGGAAGCAGCCACTGTTTGCCAGTGCGTACCAGAACAGCCTCATTGTCGAACTCGTCGCCGATATGCAATTCATCGATGGCGGTGATGGGGAAGGGCGCGAGCAATGGCTCTGCGGGGTGGTCTGACACTCCTGAATCAGGCCAAAAAACGACAGCAGTGATAGTGCTTTGTACCAGTAATATCAGGAATAATGCAGGCATCCAGCGATTCACAGGGAGAGCCCTTTGGCATATCGGCGGCGCCGCAGCGCGCTTTGCAACCAGGCGCCGAGCGCGAGCAGTAACAGCCACAGCAGCGCGAGGCCATAGTTGAAGTACTCAATGATCAGTTGCGCCTGGCGCTCCATTGGTGGCAGCGTACGGTTGAAATGGGCTCGCGAACGAATACCGAGCAACTGCTCGTCCTGCAGCGCCCAGTCCAGAGCATTACTCAACAGGTCGAGCGCCCCCAGATACTGCGAGCCGCTTGCGGTGACAAGGCTGTTAAGGACTTTGTCACTGATAAAGTCATTGGAAGAAAAGAGTACGATGCGAGCTGATTCTGGTGATCGCTCCAGCATGCTTCTGAGGCCCGGCATAGAGGGAAGGCCTGTTGGCGCATTCTGGTGGGTGTCTGACGCCAGATCGTCTGTTGATTCGCTGCCTGCAAAGTAGGAGGTAAAACGGCCCTGCATGATCAACCCCAAAATCTGCGCGCCGCTGAAATCGTTTGAATGGCTGCTATCGTCGTCTTCAGGAGGGCGCAGGTTGCTGACGCCGTTAGCATCGACGCTGGGCATGACGTCCTTGCTATTGCGCAACCACGAGTCGCTGGAGCTCTGCAGTAGTGAAGAGATGCGTCTGCCGCTGCCGTGCTCGACAGTGACTGGCGATGCCCAGGCCATTGTTATCTGCGGCAGGTTGCTCGTCACGGCATGATCGGGTGACAGGCCGGCATTGCGCAGGTCGATGAAGTACGGATAGTCAACTAATTGCAGATCGCGGAATTCGTAGTCGCCCGATGCCCGGGAAACAGATGCGTGGAAGCTCGTGTTGCGTTTATCCAGCACCAGCGTGGGCTCTATCTTCAGACCATTGTGCGCGAGCCAGTCCTGCAAGCCGCTGTCCCGGTCCAGCAAGCGCAACTGGCCTCCACTTAAGTCTGCGCTATACGGCGAGGTGGTCATTACAACGGTACCGCCGCGCATCAGGAACTGGTCGATCGCAAACACCGATTTGTCATCAAGGGCGTGTGGTGCCACCACCAGCAGAATATCGGCCTCGGGCGTCACGTTGCCATCGGAAAGGATCTCCCGTCGTATGCTGTAATCTCGGCTAATGGCGCGCTCCAGCTTCGCGAATGTGGGTAAGTGCTGCTGCTGCGCCATCTGTGGGTCAACGGTGGGTAGTGCCAGCGCTACTATCTTGGTAAAGCCCGGTGCAAAACGTTTTAGCCCCGCGTCCAGTGTTAACCGGAAAGCATCGGGATTGAAATTCTCTGTTGGCAATTCAACCACTTGCTCGGCGTCTGCCAGTGTCAGGTAGAAGAAAAATGGCGTCGGGTCTTGTGCAGACGCAACCATGGGTCTGAAACCCCATTGATCCATAATCTGCTGCGCCACGGCTCCGTCCCGAGCCTCTGGTTCAATGAAGCGGATGCTGAAGTTGTCATCAGAGTTCGCTACAGCGAGTTCCAACTGAGGCAGAATGGCTTCCTTGTAGGCCCGCAGCTGCTCAGGTAGCAACTCATCGGCAGACACATAGCCGATCAGTTCTACGGGCCGCTGAATGCCATCGAATAGATTGCCGCCAGAACGATAATCAAATAGTACTTTCTTGATGGCATGCGTAATGTCGTACTCAGGGTTGCGTAGCTTTACCTCGGCGTCCCCATTTGGGGAGGCGCGCGCTTCGATCAGATCGGCAAAGCCAAGCGTTTTGTACTCGCTGCCGTACTCGACAAGAATATTGAAATACGCATTAACAAGAGTGGATTTATGACGGTCTGCAATCTTGAACGGCGTGGCCGCGATACCGTACCGTTCATTGGCCTCTTTCTCTACTGCTGGATCCTCCGTTGGGTCTACAAACTCTACGCGTACCTTACCCTTGCCGACCACCTCGTACTCTTTCAAAAGGTCGCGCAGCTGAGGTATCAGGGGTGCCAGTAATGCATGCGTTTGGCCGCTAAAGTAGCCACGTATAAGAAGCGGTTCCTGCAATTCGTCAAGAAAAATCTTGGTGGGCTGTGAGATCGAGAACAATCTGCCTTCGGTTATGTCTGCGCGTAAACCACTCAGCCCGGACATCCAAACGTTCAATAGCACCAGATTCGCGACAAGCAACACAAGCGACACACGCCATTGTCGCTGACGGGCTGTTGCAGCCCGCCGTGCCCAGCGCTGCTTTTCCAGCGAAAAAACGTTTAGCGCCAGAAAACCGATGCAGAGCGTTAAATAGTAGAGCAAGTCGTGCAGGTCGATGACGCCGCGATTGATACTCTCGAAGCGGGCACCACTGCCTAGCATACGCAGTATCTCGCCGGTCCTGTCGTCAAAAAAACCAGTCAAAATAGGGCTGCCCAGTAAATAGAGCGCCGAGCACAAGACCACGGTAACGATCAGGCTGACGATAGGATTACTGGTGCGCGCAGAGACAAAGAGGCCGATGGTGAGATAGGCGGCACCCAGTAATATTGCAGCAAGATAACCGCCCAGCACGGGGCCCCAGTCCAGGTTGGCGATAAGGGCTACCGTTGCGGGCAGTGGCAGCGTGCTGGCCAGCGCCAACAGGAGTAAAAATAAGCAGGCCATAAATTTGCCGAGCACAAACTGCCACAGTTGCGCCGGTTGTGTGATCACATGCTCCAGCGTGCCAGCACTTCGCTCTTCGCTCCACATGCGCATGGTGAGGCTTGCGCATAGAAAGATCAGCACAATGGGCATCCATTCAAACAGCGGCCGGACATCAGCGATATTGCGCGCAAAGAACGACTCAACCCAGAAGAAAATGAAGCCGCTGATTCCCGCGAAGGTTGCGAGGAACAGCCAGGCGACCGGCGACGCGAAGAACAGCCGGATTTCCTTTTGCGCGACACGCCGTGCGACTGAGTCAGTCGCCATTGCTGTTAACCTCGCGAAAAATGCTGTCCAGATCGCGGGTTAATACCTGTAGTCGGTAAAGCTTGGCGCCGGCTTTGACAACACATTGCGCAATATTGTTGGCGGCGGTGTCGGGGTCGACCTTGGCGTGCAGATAAATATCAAACTGCATGAATCCGTCGTCACCACTGGAGTCTTCCAGCCGCTCCACTTGAGGCAGTCGCCGCAGGAAGGACTTCAGCGGCTGATCAGTCCTGCTGGTGCGCAATACGAGCGCTTTGCAGTCGCGCAGTTGTGCCATGCTTTGGTCCAGTGCCAGCTGACCGTTGCGCAGCATGAGCACTCGGTCACAGACCGCATCGACCTCCTGCATGATGTGCGTTGAAAGAATAATTGTCGTTCGCCGCGATAGTCGTTTAATCAGTTGCCGCATGTGATCGGTCTGGTTGGGGTCCAGGCCATTGGTAGGCTCATCAAGGATCAGTAGCCGCGGCTTGCCAAGAATTGCCTGGGCAACGCCCACGCGCTGACGCAGGCCGCGAGACAAAGTATCAATGGAATCCAGTGCGCGGTCAGATAAGTCAGTAGCCAGCAGCACCTCGCGTACACTGGCCATGCGCTGTGACGCGGGTATGCGCTTCAGTGTGGCGACATAATCCAAATAGTCGGCGACCATCATTTGCGGATAGACCGGCAAGTTCTCCGGCAGATACCCCAGCTGCAGCTGCACGGCCTTCGTGTCACTGGTTGGGCTTACTCCATCGATAAGGATACTGCCGTCAGTAGGCTCCAAAAAGCCGCTGAGCATTCTCATAATGGTGGTTTTGCCGGCGCCATTGTGACCAAGCAGGCCGACAATTTCATGGTTGCCAATCGTAAAAGAAACGTTCTTTACGGCGGCAGTTTTACCAAAGTGGCGAGTCAGGGACAGGACTTCAATCATGCGGCCGGTAATTGTTATGAAGTGTTCGGTAGCGATCGCCAATGGTATAGCACTGTGATCATTCAGTGTTAGAAATCGAATAGTAGCTTAATAACAAAAACAACAAGTACACAGTTGAGTATCAGCCGAATCATGCGCTCCCCTGAACTGATAGCAAAGCGCGTGCCCAAATAACCCCCTATGGAGTTCCCCACAGCCAGAGCGAGACCAATGATCCACAGCAGTTCCAACTGGCTGGCGAAAATGAACAAGGCCACGATGGTGTAGACCATCACGATGAAAACCTTGTGCATATTGGTTCTCACCAGATCGAGGCCCATAACCCGGTTGAGGACCGGCATGATGATAAAACCGACTCCGAGCTGGATGAAGCCACCCCAGAAGCCGACACCCACCATCAGTAGATGCCCGTGGACCAGTTGCCTCGACGTGGGCTGGTGACCTTGCGCGCGCGCTGTGGTCCCTCGGTCAAAATGCATAATGAGCATGACGCCTACCATAACCAGCGCAAGAGCCCGGTTGAACCAGACGCCGTCGAGATGGACGCCAACGAGCGCGCCCACTGCAGCGCCCGGAATGGCGCATGCGGCGAGGCTCATGCTGAGCTTGAAATCCTTGAAGCCCGATCGGGCAAAGGTGATCACAGACGTAATGTTCTGCGCCAGAATGCCAATGCGATTGGTGCCGTTGGCGACTGGGCCGGGCATGCCCATAAACACCATCACTGGCACGGTGAGCATTGATCCGCCCCCGGCGACGACGTTAAGGAAACCGCTGACAACGCCGACGACGACAATCAAGCCTGTTTGCCAGAGTTCAAGCTCCACGTTCAGTCTTCTTGCCAGGGCTCGCGCAAGCTCACAAACTCCTCAGCCGACGTCGGATGAATGCCGATAGTGGTGTCAAAAATGGCCTTGGTGGCGCCGGCGCGCATGGCGATGGCGATACCCTGCATGATCTCGCCTGCATCGGGGCCCATCATATGCACGCCCACCACGCGGTCGGTGGCGGAATCCACTATCATTTTCACGAACGCTTTCTCATCACGACCACTCATTGTGTGCTTCATCGGTTTAAAAGTGGACTTGAACAGGGTGATATCCTTGAATTGGGCGCGCGCTTCGTCTTCTGTAAATCCGACTGTACCGATATTGGGTTGGCAAAAAACGGCTGTTGGTATGAAGTCATAATCCACATGTTTCTCCAGCCCACCAAAATTTTTCCTGGCAAAGGCCATGCCCTCAGCGAGAGCAACGGGTGTTAGTTCCATGCCACCTATGACGTCGCCGAGTGCATAGACACTGGGCTCGCTGGTGCGATAGTCAGCGTCGACGTCAATCGTACCCTGCTCGTTCACACTGACGTTGACATTCTCCAGGCCCAAGTCTTCAAGGTTTGCCTTGCGTCCCGTGGCATATAGCACGGCATCCGCTTGCAGTATCGTGCCGTCAGTTAATTCAACCGATAAGCCTGCGGAGCCGGATTCTATTGATCGTACGTTTACCTCAAAGCGCAAATCCACGCCGCTTTTGGCTATTTCCTGTGCGGCGTGCGCGCGAATATCCACGTCGAATCCGCGTAAAAACAGCGGCCCGCGGTAGAGCTGTGTAGTGTGCGCACCCAGGCCATTGAAAATTCCGGCGAACTCCACCGCAATATAGCCGCCGCCAACAATCAACAGGCGCTTCGGGAAAGTGTCCAGGTCGAATATCTCGTTGGAACTGACTGCATACTCGTTACCCGGAAAATCTGGTATGTGGGGCCAGCCACCTGTGGCAATCAGCAATTTCTCAGCCGTGTATCGGTCTTCTCCGATAGCGACTGTGTGGGCATCGACAATACGCGCGCGCCCGTCAAACAATTGTGCGCCGACGCCATCCAGCATGCGTCTATAGATGGCGTTGAGGCGTGCGATTTCGGTTTTCTTATTGTCGCGTAGTGTGCTCCAGTCGAATCGTGCAGTGCCACTGTCCCAGCCAAAACCGCGCGCATCCTCAAATCCCTTGCCGTATTCGGCAGCATAGACATAGAGCTTTTTCGGGACACAGCCGACATTCACACAGGTGCCGCCCATGTAGCGATCTTCTGCAATAGCGACTTTGGCCCCAAAACCTGCTGCCATGCGAGCAGCGCGCACACCACCTGAGCCGGCGCCAATTACAAATAGGTCGTAGTCAAAATTACTCACGCCGTCATCCTCAATTTGGCCGCCAAGTCTAGCAGTCCCCGTTCGCTTGACGCCATCTTTGTCTGGGTGCGCTGATTCGTGCTGCGTCCGTCATTTAGTCGGAATCATCGAAATAATGCTCGTGCGAGCATCAATAGCGATACTTCTCTGGATCGCACGCCCTGTTTTTCCTATCATAACTGACCTGCGCAGCTGTTGAGGGCGGCGTGACATTAATAAATATAAAAGGTGCAAACTACGGTGTTACAAAAAATGTTGAAGAGCCCTGTACTGGCTTGGCTGGCAGCGTTGCTGGCCACAGTGGCGGTTCATGCAGAGACAACTGAGTCTGCGCAGGATGAAATTCTTCTTAAGAATGGCTCACGTATCGTCGGCGAGGTGACTGGTTCCAGGGAAGGGGTTGTCAGTATCAAAACTGATTTCGCGGGCAAGATCGATGTGGCAATAGATCAGATCAAGGCTGTAAACACCCAGAACCCGTTGGTCATATTGTTGGCTGATGAAACCGTTGAACGTGATTCCTCGCTCGTTATCAGAGAGGACGAATTGGTATTGGTGGGAACCGGGTATACCTATCCCTTGGCTGAGCTGGCTGTGGTCAACCCCGAGCCTTGGGAGTTGGGTCAAGGGTATCGCTGGACGGGTGCGGTCGGATTGGCAATGGGCAGGCAGAGCGGTAATACGGATACCAACGAACTGGACTATAGAGTTGACTCGAAATGGCGCAGCAAGCGGGATCGTTACACCCTGCAAGCCAATGGAGAGAGCGATGAGGCTCAGGGTGCAAAAACAGCTGACAATTGGCGTGTCAGCGGGAAGTACGATTACTTCCTGGAGGCGCCCAATTATGTGGGTCTTCTTGCCATGGCGGAGGGAGATAAATTCCAGGACCTGGATGTTCGTTACCTGATTGGACCCTATTTCGGTCGCCAGTTTTACAATGAACCGGTTTTCTCCCTTGAGGGTGAGTTGGGTTTCTCGTATGTCACTGAGCAGTTCAATACGGCCGAGGATGATGAGTACGGCGCCGGTAACTGGAACCTTTATGCATCTAGCGATTACCTCGGAGGCGATTCTTCACTGTACTTCGACCAGAACGGTATTTGGAACTTGGAGGAGACCTCTAATATCATTGTGAACTCGACGTTCGGGCTATCTTTTCCGCTGTTATGGCAAATCGAAGCGGCAGCCGAAATGTTGTTTGAATACGACTCTGGTGCGGTCGAGGGTGTCGATGATCTGGATCAGACCTACAGACTTCGTGTAGGTTACACTTGGTAAAAAATTGGCTAGTGCTCGCGATGACTGGCCTTCCGGAGGTGCTTGCGCGAAGGGTGACCCCCTAGCGTAAGCCTCTGATTAAACTACGGAACCAGTCTGACAGAGTCTCTTGTTTATAGTCGGTGAACTCGCCGGCATCCATAAACATGCCGTGATCCTTGCAGACCTCGTACCAGATATGGGGTTGGTCGGGGTCAGCGGCTTTTTCCATGTGCTGTCCGCATCGGGGACAGCCGACGTTTTCTAGAGGGTCCCATTTCTTACCTTCACTGGCTCTGCCTGTATCCAGCGCATCACCCATCCACTTACCTTTGAGCAGATCCGCCTCGCCCTGATCAAACCATAGGCCTTGGCAGTTGGTGCAGCGGTCTATCAACACATCGCCGCCATAAGAGATTTCATCCATTCCCTGAGCGCATTTTGGGCATTCTATGCTGTGTACTTCCGGATCGTATTCCATCTGAGCTCTCCACTGACGGCGGTCTATTGTTATTAATGAAGCGCCACCACTGTGCTGACAATGCAAGCGCCGGGCTATCCAGTGATTCAATATCTGACTTATATAACGTTGGTGAAGTATGCTGCGCCCTCAGCGCTAGAGCAAGGACGCTGGTAAGAAAAACCACAGCAGTTGTTAAGCCAGCACAAAGACCTCTTGGGTGTTAATGCCAGCTTGATAAATCAAAAACGCGTTTAATTCAACACTAACTTGCTGGTTGGGATCAAAGCTGCAACGGGGTTAGTAAAAGTATTGCATGGCCACTACTTCATATCATCAGGATACAGATCAATAAATGTGGGTTACAGCTCAGCCGATTGAGCTTAAACTATGGCGCAGCACCTCAAACTACTATGGAGCGACCCGGCAATGTTAGAAAAAGAATTAGCGAAAGCCACTAAAATGGCAGAGCAGGCAAATGCGAAAGTTGAACAACTGCGGAAGAAGTTGCTGGCGGACTCTGAGAAGACGCACGCTCGCATCAAGCGCGAATTTGGCATTGCGCGAAAAAAACATAAGGCAGCGACTGCGCGCCTGAAAAGCGCCAAGACTGCTCTGAAGAAAAAGGCAACGCCAGACAATCATCAGAAAGTCGAAGCGCTGGTGAAGCAGGCGCAGGAATTTGCTGAGTCATTACCACATATGGCGAAATCGGCCTATGAGGCGGCTGAGAAGCTGTTGTCTGTTAAGACGGATGCTGTGCTTGAAGAGCGCAAAGCCAAGGCGGCGAATCAGGCGGCTAGCGTGATAGAAAAAGCGGCGGCGAAGACACAGAAAAAGCGGGCAGTGAAGGAAAAGCCAGCTGCCAAAAAGAAAACAGCGCCGAAGAAAAAGGTCGTAGTGAAGAAAAAACCGGCCGCGGCCAAGAAAGCGGCACCGAAGCGCACTTAGTGTCTTGAGAAAGCCTTCCGACCTTAGTCGAAGGCACTACCCTTCAGCCCTCTTTCGGGGGGCTTTATTTAGCTGTGTTTCATTAATAATCCCGCGGGGTCTTTCAACGGTCGTTTTGCGTCGCTTGTCCAGTTCTGTGGCAGCAGCGCTTGCAAAATCGGTCTCATTCGGCAGAGACACAAGGTATTCAACCGGAAAGTTCAGGCCAACGAGATCGCTGTTCAGTGTGACACGGATCGGCTGATCTACGGTCAACCAGGCACCACAGGCTTCACCTGCGTCACAAATGAATAGATCGTTGTCGGCGTCCGTCCCCGCCAGGACCTCATACTCTCCTGCGGGTACGTCAATAAACTGGAATGGATAACCCAAACCGTTACTGACAGCCGCCCGCTGTGCCACCGTTTCATTCAGCAGTGGATCGTACAGCAGGATATAGATCACACCGAGGTCTGCGCCGGCAGCGACCCCCCCGGCTGATACAAGCACCTGTACGACGAGATTATTAACCGAGGACTGGGCGTTGATTTCTGCGGCATAGATGCCGGGTGGCAGGTTGGAGCGATCGACGCTCACCTCGTACTCGCCTAAGCCGTCTGCATCTGCATTGGCAGCGCTGACCTGCAACCAGGACTCGGAGGTGGAGACGCTGAGTAGCCTCAGCTCGCCTTTGCCGCCATTGCGTAAGATCACGGAGAGCGAGGTAGTGGAGCCGCCGAAGTTGAGTGAGTTGACCGAGGCCGTCAGGCGCGGGTTGTCAGCGGGTGAATTTCCGATGGCTTCCAGCGCTGCGAGCACCGCGCGCTGAGCGTTGATGATGCCGTGGCCAAACTGGTTGTCTCTGCCCGGTGCGCCAAGGTCGTCGCTGAGCAATCCCGCTGCCAGCATCGCGTCGATGTCGGCGGGTGTGAGATTGGGGTTGACACTTTTCATCAGCGCCAGCACGCCGGCGACATGTGGCGAGGCCATTGAAGTGCCACTGAGGAAGGAATAGACAAAGTTCACGGCGCTGCCACTGACTCTGCCGCCGGTGCTTAGCACCCCGTCCGGGTAACCGTCGCCGTTAAGATCCACACTGTTGTCTCCACCCGGTGCTGCCACATCAATGCGGTTGCCGGTATTGGAGTAGGGCGTCAAGCGGCGCTGTAAATCCACTGCGCTGACCGAGATAACCCCGTCATAGGCCGCGGGGTAGCCGGGCGAAGCGCTGGCCTCGTTGCCAGCAGCGGCGACCACCATAACGCCTGCAGACCTCACCTCATTGTACAAATTCTGCGTGGTCTGGCTGAAGGGCGCGCCGCCCAGGCTCAGGTTGATAATGTCTGCGCGTGTTTGCGGCACGGTGCCAGAGTCATTGGGCAGCCCCGCAGCATAGCGCACGGCCTGGTCGACATCGTAGGAGGTGCCCCCACCATCGGTGCCCAGCGCGCGCAATGGCATCACGCGTGAGCGATAGGCACTGCCAGCAACTCCCAGTTGATTGTTGCCCCTTGCGGCAACTGTCCCGCTGACATGCGTCCCATGGAAGCTCTGTGTCACGCTACCGGCGGAGCCCGCCGGTTCACGGGGGTCTGGATCAATGCCGCCGCCATCACCGGCGTTGCCGGGGTCGCGCACGAAGTCGTAGCCGCCCACTAACTGCCCTGCAAGATCCGGATGGTTGGGAAGGATGCCGGTATCAATCACGGCCACCACGACCGAGGAATCGCCGGTTGTAGTCTCCCAAGCATCAGGCAGCCCAATAAGCGGGTAATGCCATTGCAATGGATAGGCTGTGTCGTTGGGGGCTGCCTGAGTGGTGACCTCATAGTTTGGATCGGCGTGAAGAACGCGTGAATCTTTGCGCAGGGACTTAATTGTCATCAGGGTTTCCCAGCGCGCGCGTATTTCGGGATCGCGTATGGCACTGAGCTTGTCCGCAGCGCTGCCGAGGCGCTGTTGTCTCTGCTGTGCATCGACCTGCCCTGGCCGCATCGCCATCAGGCGCGCCCGCCCGGGGCCGCCGGCGCTTTCCTGCAGTCCCATAGTGCGTGAGAGGTATTCACTCGGGTCGGCTTTGCGTGCTTTGGGATCGTCATCCCGGTAAGCCACCACTGCCTGCCAGGGTATGATTTTGTGTGCCTGTGGCTGAAACTGTGCAGGCTCGCTCGGACTGCCGATGGCGATAATATAGTTGGTAGCCCCGGCGAAGGCCAAGGCGTTAACCAAATAGGTGCCATCTTCTGCAATCCGCAGTGTCTCGACCTCACCTGTATCGACGGAGAAGTTCACAAGATTACCCCGCATATCAAATAGATAGAGATCCGCATCAGCCACATCGAAGTCACCCACTAGCATGGTGATGCGTTGTCCGGCCAGCAGATCAACCTGGAAATAATCGTCGATATCCCCGCTTTGTTGCGAGCGCCCAGCGGGGCCGGTGCCCGGCAGGTTGATATAGCCGCCGAGAGTTATCGGATTTGGAATGACCTGTGCATTAGGGGGTGTATCGTTACTTACAGCGGGCTGCGTTGGGTCATTGGTATCGCTATCTGCCGTTTGGCTGGCAGAGGCTGTAATGGTCCCGGACAGTGAGAAAGCCTCCGCAACGGAAGGCGGGTCGACAGGCGCGGGCGCGGGAGTAGGCGCCGGAGCAGGAGCGGTATTGCCGTCACTGCCAGAGCCGCCGCCGCCACCACAGCCTGTGGCAAGCACTGAAATGATCAGGCCCAGAAGTATTCTTTGAAGTTGTGTTCGCATGTTGCGCTCGCAGTATCTGCCTTCTCTTACAATTGCAACGATAGCAGACATTGCGAGGAGGCAATACCGTCGGACACTGGCGGGCAGTATTTGCCGCTGCGGCCATTTTGTACTTCTGCGATGGGCATTTCCTGCCCTGCTGCGGAGCGAATCGGAGCGTTACATGCTTACAACACAGTAATTGCTGTTCGCCTGTTGCATTACTGGTGGCGCCAGGCGGTCCCTTTGACGAGTTGCTCGAATTTCCCACGTGCGCCAATAAACCAGCCCGCGGCTGCGCGGCCCTCGCCTGCGTGAGTCAATTTGGGGTGTTCGCCGGCGACCTTGAGCAGGCTCTGCTCCTGCTCCGGACTGATATCCACCACTAGGATATGGTTGCCTGCTCGCAGGCTGTCACGAAAGCGAACGAAGTCACTGTGTGGTTCCTGAATGCCTATCAAGCCACCTTCCCAGGTACAGAAGCCCAGCACTACCACGGCGAGGAAAGCGGGCGGGAGCCAGGTGATGCCTTCTGTAATACCGGTGAGCCAGGCGGCGCAGAGTATTAGAGCTGCTCCGATGGCGCCAACGATCGCACCGCGCGCTGTGCCCTGCACGACGTCTTTGCGGAGTACCGCTTCAACATCGTTCAGGCGATGTGCTTTTACACCGGCGTCATCTTCACTTAGCACGTGTATTTGCGGCGTCTTGATACCAGCGTGTTCCAGTTGGCGTGCAACAATTTCCAGATCGTCGAGGTCATTACTAACGTAGAAGTGGCGTTTCATACTGCATTCCTCTATCGGTGTTACTGAGCGAGAGTGCTGGCAAGTCGAGTATAGCACTGGCCAAATACGAAGCGAGCTGCAACGCTACGAGGCGGCAGGGCTGAGCAGTTTTTATCTTTTTATGCGCTAACAGCTATGCGGCGTTAGCGCATAAAGCTATTAAAAAAGGGTATAAAACAGATGTTTCTAGAAAGCTGACGTTCTAATGTCACAGCAATGTGCGCTGTTAAGGCTATTTCGCTATAAGCAGCTGTGCCGATAGACGAGTAACGTTTAAGAACTGCTACATTTTAAGAACTGCTACATTTTAAGAATAATCTTGCCCATATGCTGGCCGCTCTCCATGTGCCCGTGCGCTTGCTCCACCTGCTCCAGTGGGTAAATGCTGTCGATCAGTGGTTTGATTCTGCCACTCTCTAATAGCGGAAAAATCCGTTCCATAATTTCTTCTACCATCAAAGCCTTTTGTGCAAACGTCTGGGCGCGCAGTGTAGAGCCGGTCATCGTGATGCGTTTCATCAGCAGCGGCGCAAAATTCACTTCCGCCTTGAAGCCATTCATAAAGGCGATGTTGACGATGCGGCCTTCCGGGGCGGCAAGGTTGAGATTCTTCTGTATATAGTCGCCACCGATCATGTCGAGAATGACATTGATGCTGTTGTTCAACTGCAGTTCGGTAAGTACCTCGGCAAAATCGTCGGTTTTATAGTTGATGGCCCGTGTTGCACCGTGCGCCTCAAGCGCCCGACATTTTTCATCACTGCCTGCCGTGGTGTAGACCTCGGCACCAAGTGCATCACACATCATCACGCCCAGCGTGCCAATACCGCTGGCGCCACCGTGGATCAGGACTTTCTCGCCAGATTGCAAGGCGGCGCGCTGAAACAGGTTGTGCCAGATAGTGAGAAGCGCCTCGGGCAGCGCGGCTGCCTCGCCCTTGCTGAATCCGGCAGGCACAGGAATACACTGGCTGCTGGGCGCGGCTGCATACTCGGCGTAACCCCCGCCATGAGTTAGTGCGCACACGCTATCGCCGATCTGCCATTGGGTTACGTTCGCCCCGCGCACGACGACAGTACCTGCTACTTCGAGTCCCATGATGGGAGAGGCGTCTGGTGGCGGCGGATACAGTCCCCTGCGCTGTAACAAGTCAGCCCGGTTGAGGCCTGCAGAGTGCACTTTTATTAATACCTCGTCGGGCCCCGGTGTCGGCACGGGTCCCTCTGCAATACTGAGGTGGTGGCTTTTTGCATCGACCGCAACGTGGCGGCATTGATCGGGAACAGGGTCTGGCGCGGTCATTTGGCAATATCCTTTTTAGTGGTGGTGGCCGGCACCCCGGTGGCCGGCACCCCGGTGGCCGGCACCCCGGTGGCCGGCACCCCGGTGGCCCGGCATTCAGGCACTCCGGCGTTTTGGAGGCCTGACCTTCCGGCATCCTCAAACTATTCTTATTGACCAGTGTAGTCTAGGGCGACTGGAGATGGACAGCGCCACTTTCGACGCGCGCCGCGATCTCATCCTGCGTGAAGCCGAACTCGCGTAAAATTTCCTCGCTGTGCTCTCCCACCGCGGCGGCGCAGCGATGAATCTCACCTTGCGTGCGACTGAAGCGTGGTGCTGGCGCTGGCTGCCAAACCTCGCCGTCATCAAGGAACGTTTCGCGCGCCTTGTGGTGAGGGTGATGGCGTACCTCGGCCATCGACAGCACCGGGGCGTAGCAGGCGTCGGCACCTGCAAACACGTTATCCCACTCATCGCGCGTCTTGCGCAGAATGATCGCGGTCATTTGCTCTTTCATCTTTGGCCAGTTCTGCATATCGAACTGTTGTTCGAAGTAGTGAGCATCATCGCCAAGTTTTTCCAGTAGCGCAGCATAGAACTGTGGCTCGATGGAGCCGAGTGAGATGTACTTGCCGTCGGCTGTCTCGTAGACCTCATAAAAATGCGCGCCGGAATCGAGCAGGTTGGTGCCGCGTTCGTCTGACCAGAAGCCGATCTGATTCGCCGCGAAGGTGCTGGCCATTAACGCCGCCGCGCCGTCGATCATTGCTGCATCTACAACCTGCCCCAGCCCAGAATTTTTTGCCTCCAGCAGTGCGCACACCATTCCGAAGGCCAGCATCAGGCCGCCGCCGCCAAAATCGCCAACCAAATTCAGTGGGATAGCTGGTTTTTCTCCGGCTCGGCCAATCCCATGCAGTGCGCCGCTCAGGGCGATGTAGTTGATATCGTGTCCGGCCGCGCGCGCCATCGGGCCCTCCTGGCCCCAGCCGGTCATGCGCCCGTAAACTAGCGCGGGATTGCGCGCCAGGCAGGTATCTGGCCCCAGCCCCAGCCGCTCCATAACGCCGGGGCGATTGCCTTCCAGCAGCGCATCGGCCTTCTCAAGCAGCGTCAGTACGGTAGCAACCCCATCCGGGTGCTTCAGGTTGATACTGATACAGCGCTTGTTGCGATTGAGAAAATCCAGCTTGGGATTGTGCGCTGCGGTAAACATACTGCCGCCCGGGCGCTCGACCCGAATAATGTCGGCGCCCATGTCCGCCAGCAGCATGGCCGCGAATGGCCCCGGGCCGATTCCGGCGATTTCAATGATGGTCAGGCCTTTGAGGGGTCCCATGGCGCGGTCTCCAGATAAATGCAGATATGCAGGGGCAGAGTGCCGTCATCATGGCGATGCTGCAATGGCGCGATGGGTCTTACGGGGTGTCCTTGCAGATCAGGCGCTCAAATAGCGCGCGGGCTTCCTCGAGCTTGGCGAACACCGGGTAATCGCTGTTCATGGACCAACTGATGGTCAGCATATTGAGTGTGCCCACCACCATCGCGGCCAGGATTTCGGGAGAAAAATCCGTCTGTACATCGCCCATATCTACGCCTGCCGTTATCAGGCGCACAAAATTGGCCATGGCGTTGTCGCCAATCTCGCGTTGTCGCTCAGTGTCCTCGGCAAACGTAGAAGGCGCGAGCAGGATAAGTTGGCGGTCGATGTCTTCATAGCCGGCAAAGTTCGACTCGATATAATCGATCATCGCTTCGAGTCGGTGGCGCGTGGTTTGGTGATTGTCCATCAACAGGCGCAGCATGGGTTCAGACTGGTCGTAAAGACGGGAGATGCCCAGACCGCCCATCAGTGAGTGCTTATTAGGGAAGTGGCCATAAAAAGTGCGTCTGGCGACGTCGGCCTCTACACAGATCTGTTCGATACTCGTCTCTTCGATGCCGTGCGCGCGAAACAGCCTGTAGGCTGCCTCCTCGATACGGGAGCGGATTTCCTGCTTGCGTTTTTCGCGACGCCCAACCGGCGCCTCTGCGGTAACCATGAAATTTCCGTAAGGCTGTTGCATTCGCTGACCCATTAAACTAGTTTGTATACAAATGTGCAAGTTTGCTCATACGTGAGGCCATTGCCTCGCAAAGCCGTGTGAGAACCGAGGGGAAACAAATGTCTGAACGTCTGATAGTGGTGTCTACGGATTGCCATGCCGGCCTGCCGATCGCCGATTACAAACCCTATGTCGAGTCGAAATACCACGATCTGATGGATGTGGCGGTACCCATCACCATCGATATGATGGAAAAAGCCGAGTCCACTTTCCTGATTAAGGAAATTAATGATGCCTGGCGGGCCCCGATCAAGCGGGAGTTGACGGGCGCCTGGGATTATAAGGAACGGTTAAACATGCTGGCCAATGACGGCATCGCGGCTGAGGTCATTTTTCCCGATGGTATCACTGAGAAGAACACCCCGCCGTTTGGCGCTGGCCTGGGTTTATCGCCTCGCGACATGGTGCCGGAGCTGCAGTGGGCTGGTGCTATGGCGCACAATCGCTGGTTGGCAGAATGGTGTGCCAATGATCCTGCGCGCCATATCGGCTGCGCCTCAATTCCCCTTCTGTGGGATGTGCAGCAGGCGGTAGAGGCCGTTCGCTGGTGTGTGGACAACGGTCTCAGGGCCGTCATGATTCCCACGTTGTGGGGCGCAAATGATGCCTATCACCACGTTAAATACGACCCTTTCTGGGAGGCCTGTGAAGATCTCGGAGTGATTGTTCACTTTCACTCCGGGCCAGCGCCACACACGGAATACTTCGGCCCCGGGTTTCCGGTTGAAGACAAGCGTGACGTCATGCCGGGCGGCATGGGCATCTATGTGTCCGAGGTTATGTGGTGGCTGTATCGCCCGCTGACCTTTATGATCTGGGGCGGTGTCTTTGAGCGTTTTCCCAAACTCAAGACGATGATTGTGGAAGGCGGCACCATGTTCATGTTGCCGTCCTGGCTGCGCCTGATGGACTTCCATTACACCGAGGGACAAATCTCCGCCAAGCTGGGTAATTTCCGCAAGCATCTGTCGCTCAAGCCCAGCGAGTACTTCGCACGCAACATCGGTATTGGTGCCTCTTGCGTGTTGCGCCCCGATCTGGACATGCGCGATGAAGTGGGCGTGGAAAAGGTCATGTGGGGCAGTGACTTCCCTCATCCTGAGGGCAGCTGGCCGAACACGGCGCAGTACTTCAAGGACAACTTCAGCAATTTCCCCGAGCAGGATGGCCGCAAGATTCTCGGTGAAAACGCCATTAATTTTTACGGTCTTGATCGTCAGCACTTGCAGTCTATCGCCGACGAGATTGGACCCACTACCGCACTCTTTAACTGAGTTTTCCAGCAACAGGAACGGCATATCCACAGAGGTTTTATGACAATCGTAGATGCATGTGAATCCAAAACGAACACGACGCCGGAATTCCCCATGGGTTGGTATTCCGTCGCGCGCTCCCACGAACTGCTAGTGGGTGAGGTCAAACCCGTGCAGGCGCTGGACCGCGAGCTGGTGCTTTACCGCACGCGCTCTGGGGTACCCGTCTTGCAGGATGCCTTCTGCCCGCACCTGGGTGCAAATCTTAGTGTGCAGGGGCGGGTCGTGGGTGAGTCTATTCGCTGCCCCTTCCATGGCTGGCGCTATGGTACCGATGGCCAATGTGTCGAGATCCCCTATTGCGATGAGATCCCCGAGCGCGCTCGCCTGCGCACTTGGCATTGTGAAGAGAAAAATGGCGAGGTGTATATCTGGTTCCACCCGGAAAACACCGGCCCACAGTGGTCCTTGCCGGAACTGCCTGAATTGGGCAATCCAGACTGGACCGAGCCCCGTTACACTGAGTTTCTAGTCCCGGCCCACGTGCAGGATATCGCCGAAAACTCCTGCGACCCGGTGCACTTCCAGTTTGTACACAAGATGTTGGATACGCCGCCATCGGTGGTTACCATTGATGACGACGGGCGTACACTGCATCTCAATTCCGATGCGTCAAACGCAGACTTCCCTTCACAATTGCACGCGATTGTGTATAACCCGGGTTTCGCTATGGTGCGCCAAACCTACGGCCCGGGCGCGGAAATGGTGATGTACAACAGCGCGCAGCCGATCAGCAAGCATGAAACCCGCATGCGGTGGACATTGACCGTAACCCGCGCTATTGAGGATGTGGCGGGCGACGATGTTATGGAAGGGATCATCTCCGGCCTTAACGACGACTATCCGATCTGGGCCAACAAGGTGCATAAGCACCGGCCGATTTTTTGCAAGGAAGACAAGTCTCTGGTGATGTTCCGCAAGTGGATACGCCAGTTCTATCTGACGTCGAAAGACAAGCGGGAGATTGCGTAGCGATGCAGGATTTCAGCAATAAGGTTGCGGTCATAACCGGCGGAGCCAGCGGCGTGGGTCGCTCGTTGGCATTTGCGCTGGGACGTCGTGGTGCGAAGATCGCCGTAGGCGATGTCGACAAAGCCGCGATGGCACAGGTGAGCGCCGATCTCGCGGCCCAAAAGATCGAAGCGATAGTCGAGTTCTGTGACGTGACTTCGTTGGAAAGCCTGAACGATTTTGCCGATAAAGCAGTGGCTACTCTGGGCAGTTTAGATCTGGTATTTGCCAACGCTGGCATCGGCGCGGGTGAATCTGGCGCCATGTGGGACTATTCGGAAAAGGACTGGCAGTGGTGTCTAAACGTCAATCTCTGGGGTGTGATTAATTCCATTTCCGCCTTCATGCCGAGGCTGGTGGCGCGCAACGAGGAAGCTCACTTTGTCGTTACTGGATCGGGCAATGGTGCGCTGCTGGTGTATCCGGACCAGCCCATCTATACCGCGAGCAAAGCGGCTGTGCATGCGATTACTGAAAACCTGCACTATCAGGTGCAGGCCGCGCAGAGTCCAGTCAAGGTCAGTGCGCTGTTCCCAGGCCCCCATGTGGTTGATACCGGCTTGTTCAATTCCGGCCGCGTGCGTCCGCAGGATTTAAAGAAAGACATTGAAGGCAACGCCTCTGGCATCAGTTCCGTTGAAGACATGAAGAAAATGTGCGCGGAATTTGGCATCGAACTGCAAACTACGCACCCGGATGAAGTAGCCGAAATGGCGATCGAAGGGTTGCAGAAAGATGCCTTCTGGTTGCTGGCCACCACACCGGAAACCGATGCCAAAATCCGCTCGCGAGTGGATATGATCCTCAACAGGGAAAACCCAGTGCCCAATAGGGTGGGTGCGTAGCGTAGACCCGCAGATTTAGCCGAGCAACATTCAGCCACAACAATCTATAAGGGAAAGACTATGAGTAATGAATCAGGTGCACCTCAGGGCAACCCCGGCGATATCGTCAATTGGCCGATGCTGAAAATCCAGTACCGGACCGACCCGGACAAGATTGCGGCTTTGTTGCCACCCGGCATAGAACAAGGCGCCGAGCCCAACGTCAACATCACTATTTATAACTTTCCGGTGCCGGATGAGCCTGAGTACGGCATCGTCACGAGTGTGGATGCCAACTACAACGGCATCGCGGGCGAGTTCACACTCGGCTACGGCATTGATCAGGAGTCGGCGATATTTGTCAGCCAGGAAACCAATGGCCAGCCCAAGTACCCGTGCACCACTGAGTTCTACCGCCTCGGGCCTCAGGTCAAGGCGCGCTGTATTCACCAGGGCTATACGTTTGTTGAGTTCGAGGGTGTCTCCAAGGGTCCATCTGCGGCTGGCGAGCCGTTCCAGCAGAACGAGTGGTGGCTGAAGTACTCCCGCGCAGTAAGTGTCGGCGGCCCAGCGACCGCCTATGATTTCCCGCCGCACGTGGTGCGCGTGCGCAGCGAGTACGGCACGGCATGGCGCGAAGAAGTCGACGGTAAACTGGTATTGCGCGACAGCCCCTGGGATCCGCTGGCCAGCCTGCTGCCCATGCGGGAGCAGTTGGCGGCCTATTTGTGGTGGCCGACATTCCTGGACCGCGAGATGACGCTGGCGGGCAAGCTTGATCCGGAAAAATTCCTGCCTTATACCGACACTATCTCCGGGTCGCGCTGGCCTGGCACCAATGGTGGCCCCAAGCGCGGCTGATCCGGCTTTCGAATCTCCAGGCCCCTGACCCTGGAGATTCGATCTCTCCCTCCCCCCTTTGGCTTCGTCAGAAGCACCTATAAAAATGCTAAAAAACTGGCTCCCCGTACTAACCGGCATGTGCTGCCTCGGTCTCGGCCCCGGCGTCATGGCCATCTATGGCTTTTTTGTAGAGCCACTGTCGCAGGAATTTGGAGTTGGGGTAGCAGTGCTCAATACCGGGCCGGTGGCCCTGTTGCTGGTCCCGGCTTTTCTGGGCGCACTGATTGGTAAGTTGGCTGATCGGCTGCCGGTGCGGAATATCATGCTGGTCGGCGCCTGCCTTGCGATGTTTTCACTGATCGCTATTGGCGAGGCGCCGACACTAGTGTGGGTGGCCATGGGTTTCCTGGGATTTTCACTGGGTCTCTCCATGTACGGACCTGTGGTCGTCAACGGCATGATGATAAAACTCTATCCGCGCCGCGAAGCGCGGGCACTGGCGCTAGCGGCGATTGGTATCAGTGTGGCGGCCATAATTCTACCGCCGCTAGTGGGCAGTCTGCTGGCATTGTTCGACTGGCGCACGACACTGCAATGTCTTGCGGCTGGATTGCTTGCGGTCTTGTTGTTGGCAATCCTCGCGGGTACGCCACGCGGTGTAGTGGTAGCTGCGAGCAGTCAGGAAGTGCCTGTCGCAAGCGCCTTTTACCGCAGCACCGCGTTCTGGCTGATAGGATTATGTGTGGCACTAGGCCTCAACGTGATGATTGTGTTGTCAGTGGCTCTGCCGACTTTTTTTGTCGATCGCGGTTATTCCCTGGCAGACACAGGCTGGTTTCTGTCCATTGGCGGTCTCGCCGGTCTGGTAGGGAAGAGCTTTCTGGCATGGTTGGGAGACGCGGTTCGGAATTATGCCAAATGGCTGGCCGTGGGGCTGTTATCTATGCAGGCCGTTGGTCTTTGCATGCTTTATGTCTCGGCCAGTTTATCGGAAGTGATTGTGGCGTTCTCCCTGCTGGGCTTCGCTAACGGTGCTTTTATTCCCATGCATCCCTACCTCAACAGCCGTTACTTTGACGCAGCCATCATCAGTCAGGTGAATGGCGCGCAGATGCCACTATTTTTACCTTTCGGTCTGATAGGCGCGCCCCTGGCCGGGTATGTCTATGACCAGACCGGCAGTTATGATGTGGTGATGATCGCGCTTGCAGTCACCTTGAGTGTTGCCGCGCTGATGATCCTTCCGCTGCCGAGGGCGTCGCAGTAGCTTTCACATCAGGGAGAGGCGCGGAGGCTGTTTTTTGCTAGTATCTCTCATCAGAGTTCCGTCGCAAGATCCCCTGCAGTCACTGGAGTGCGCTATGCCGATGTTTCTAAGAAAAAAACTTCACGCGTTATACCTGTTTATTATGAAGGTAGTGGTGCGTTTTTCTCCCCCGCTGCGACACACGGCATTCGCCGGAAGCGGTAGTTCACAGCAGTTGTGTGAACATATTGTGCGTACGGGAGCCAAAAAAGTATTGGTAGTGACGGACAAGCCGCTGCGTGATCTCGGTGTTGTCGATAAAGCCATTGGCGCGCTGCTGGCCGCGGATGTCGATGTCGCCTTTTACGACGGCGTGCTGCCAGACCCCACTTTTGATCAGGTAGCCGCCGGCGCTACTGTGGCTAAAGAACACGGCAGCGAGGTGGTGCTCGCCATCGGCGGCGGTTCCTCTATGGACGCAGCCAAAGTCATTGCCGCCGCGGCGACCAGTAATGAATCGCCTGCAGATTGGGTGGGAATTGGCAAGATCAAGCATGCCGTGCTAAAGCTCTACGCTATCCCCACTACGTCGGGGACTGGCTCCGAGGCAACCATGGGCGCTGTGATCTCCGATGTGTTAACGCATGAGAAAGGCATCATCATGGGCGAAATGTTGCTGCCCGCCGCTGTTGCGCTTGACCCGGACCTGATCGTCGGTTTGCCACCACACATCACCGCCGCAACCGGTATGGACGCGCTGACCCACGGTATTGAGGCCTATATCGGTGTTTGGGAGCGCGGGACTCGTTTGGAAGATTCACGCCTGGCCATCAAGTTGATCTTTGACAACCTTGCTATTGCCTGTCGCGATGGCAAGAATATTGAGGCGCGCAGCGCAATGACGATGGCCGCCTACTACGCGGGTCTGGCGATTAATCAGGTTAATGTGGGTAACGTGCATGCGATTGCGCACCAGCTGGGCGCCAAGTATGGGATTCCGCATGGTCTGGCGAATTCGCTGGTGTTGCCGCATGTGCTGGAGTTTTGCCGTGTGGAGGCGCAACAAAGTCTGGCCGAGCTGGCTGTACTTATCGGTGTTGGCAGCCAAGGGGAAGAGCCCAGCGCTCTGGCGAACAAGTTTATTCAGGCTGTGCGAAATTTACGGACAGAAGTGGGCATTCCCGAAAAAATGGAGGTGATAAAGCGTGAAGATTTTACCGCTATTTGCGTGTTGGCCATTCAGGAGGGTGCTCTTTATCCGGTTCCCCGGCTGCTCGATCGTGAAAGCGTGATGGCGATCCTGAATAATATTTCAGAGTAGGAGGCGCGCGTTCAGATTTTTGCGGCCCGGCTAGTGGGTGAGGCAAGCAGCTGTGAAGGTAAAATCATGACCCTAATGGGAGCCACAAGGTTTTTGGTGGAAACCGAATAATTAGCGCCTATAATGCGATAGCTCACTAATAATAAGGTAACCCGGTATGAAATATGATTCAGAGCTTCACAGTTTAAAGTGTCCCAAATGTGATCACGGCATGGAGGAAGTCACCCACGAGGGCGTCACCATTGATCGCTGCTCCTTCTGCAATGGGCTGTGGTTTGATCAAGATGAGATCAATCAATTGAAGGCCAGCAAGGCTGGGCACACCCTGGACATCGGTGATGCCAAGGAAGGGTGGAAATGGGACAGTCATGCTGACATTAATTGCCCGCGCTGCGGCAAGCAGATGGAAAAGTCCGCAGATTCCAAGCAGAAGCACATCTGGTATGAGCTTTGCCAGGAACACGGTATTTTCATGGATGCCGGCGAGTTCAAAGACTACAAATTCGAATCCATGCTGGATCGTTTCCGCAGCTTGATCAAAGGTGACCGCAGCAAGATCGCCCCCTGATAAACTCGTCTAGCCAAGGTCAGCAGTCTCCGGATTCTGTTGGTACCAGTTGACGCCTTCCGCATCGGCAGTGCGAGTAATGCCCCGCCTGCCGAGCAAGCAGTTCAGATGCGCGAGTGTCTCGCCTGTTGCCAGACCCAGTGAATCACCTTGCAGTTTGCGGTTGAACAGCGCTGGAAAGCAATCCACCGCCCGCCGCGGTTGCTACAGATAATCGAACAGACTCGATAGGGCGTTTTTGTGGCTCTCGATAATTTGGTTGAGCCGCACGTGCAGGCCGTAAAACGGTGTCTCATGGGCAGGCAATACCAATAGATCGTCAGGCAAGATTTCCCGCAGGCGGGCGCTGGAATGCAGCCACTCGTTCAATGGGTCACCCTGCGGTTCGGTGGGAAAGACGCTGACATTGGGCGTAATCCTCGGTAGTACTTGATCCCCGGCAATCAGAACTTTGAGTGCTGGGCAGTACAGGGTGGCATGCTCTGGAGAATGGCCGCTGCCGATAATAACCTGCCAGTACCGGTCGCCAATGGTGATTGTCTCTCGATCAACCAGCCGGCGAAAGCTGTCGGGGAGCGGCGCAATCGCACGACCGAAATTACCGAACTTCTTTCTGTATCTATCCAACTGCTCTTCATCGTAGCCCGCTGCTTTGTAGAACCGAATCGCAACATCCGGTGCTTCTCGCCCGGTATCTGCTTTCATGGCGCGGCACATCAGGAATTCCTCACGTGGCATCCACAGGTCGCAATCAAATCGCTCTGTCAGCCAACCGGCGAGGCCGACATGGTCGGGATGCATATGGGTGCAGATAACGCGCAGGACAGGCTTGCCCTGCATGAATCCGGCGAACAGCTGCTCCCAGGTCTCGCGCGCGCTGGGGATGTTGAGGCAGGTGTCCACCACGGTCCAGCCGTGCTCGTCTTCCAGCAGCCAAAGATTGATATGATCCAGTGACATAGGCATTGCAAAGCGCGCCCAGTAGACGCCCTCGGCAACTTTTTTTGGCTTGCCAGGCGCTGGGTTGGCGCTGCGGGTGAAAGGGTAGCTGAGGCCTCGATATTGCTCGGGATTAGCTTCCAGCATAGACGAATAATCCGTGTTTTTGGTTGGCGGTTGTGGTGCGTCGGCCATTGTAAACCTTTTTGATCGTACTCATTGATCGGTCTAGGCGCAGGGGTTAGAACTGGTTATCGTCTGCTTCATAGTTGATTATTCATAATGTGACCCTCGGCAATGGAGGAATACGCAAGGTCATTTTTTTCCAAATTGTTTGCCGGCTTGGTCGCGCTGATTGATGGTTATACCCTGTAGTTTGAAATGTTCAGCGGGTCTGTTGTGGTCTCTTTTCAGACAAAATCGGGGCTGGAGCCGTAACGTCGCGTCGCTCTTTTTCTCGCTTGTGGTTGTTGTGGGTTGTTATCGCTTATTCAGCGCGCAACTCCGTATTTTTTACCTACAGGCACTTCCCGCATTGTTGGGTTTGTTATCGCTGTTCATTTTCAAAAGCGATGCCAAAAAGTGCGAAGCTCTAGCGAGTTGGTTGTTCCAGAACTGCTGCGCTAGCGGATTTCGAAGCGCAGCCCGACATAGAACGTACGCTCCTGTGCCGGCTCGATACCGTCGGCTCGCACCCGGCTATAGTAGTCTTCGCTCAGCATGTTGTTGATGCCGCCGTACACGGTCCACTGCTGGCTCTGACGATATTCGACACTGAAATCGAGGACCGTATAGTCTGGGATTTCGGCTTCGATTTCGCTGGCACCTGAGCCACGCGGCAAGTTGGAGTCCTGCCAGTACTGATCTCCGACCAAAGTAGCAGTAAGCGCTGCGTTCCATCGCTCGCTCTCAAACAGGAAGCCTGTGCGTACCAGGTAGTCTGGCGAGAATGCCGTGTCGTTGCCGATCAGGTCGGTGTTGACGCTGTCGGTTATCTCCGCATCCAGTAACGAGCCGTTGACGAAAATCAACAGTGAACGGGGACTGTCGGGCAGTACGTCGTACTCTGCGCTGAACTCGATACCCTGATGGCGCGAGTTCCCGCTGTTCACCCGTTCCACGTCCGCGATGTTTACTTGGATCTGCTCAATTTTGTCGTCGAAATCGATGCGGAACAGGCTGACGTCGAACACCAGATTGTCAATCGGCTGGCTGCGATAGCCGAGCTCATAGTTAAAAGCGCGCGATGCGCTGGGACCATTCGAGCCGACCAATTCCGATGCGGGGTTGATGAGATCGTCGAAGCGCTGCGGGCGATACGATTCCGAGACGTTGGCATAGACTTCCGAGCGCTCGCCGGTGTGGTACATCAGACCCAGGCCGAACAGGGTTTCGTTGGACGTTTCGTCGAGGTCGATGGCGTCCCGAGTTAGGCTGGCGTTTGTCACCACGTCCTTCAGATCGTAGTTGATTCGCTCCAAGCGAACGGTGGGTACTACGCTGAGGTTGCCGAAGCGGAACAGGTTTTCGGCGAACACGGCGTTATAGGTGATGTTGCGGTCCTGCTCGAAGGCCAGATCCCCCCGTTTCTGGTTGCTGGAGCGAATGTCGTTACTGACATGACGGGTGCGCGGGCTGTCGCCGAGGTAGCCGGTGGTGCCAGCCGTCAGCACGTGGGAATTCCCCCAGGACAGTGCGTAACGCAGATCGATGCCGTAATTTGAGAACTTCTGTTCGTCAATGGCGGTTGTTTCAGGCTCGTTGTTGGGATCGGTGAACATCGCCGAGCGGCGGCTCACGCGGTCCATATGGGAGTACCAGAGACTGCCATCCAGGCTGGATGAATCGTTAATCTGTTGTTCATATGTCATGCTGGTGATCAGTTGATCGATCTTCACCCTGTTAAAGGGCGACTTCACCAGATCACGATCGTCCTTAAACTCCTGCGAAGTGAGCTGCCCCGCTTCTCCGGAGTCTGACTGGTAGACATCCACGTCGAATCCCAGGCGGATGTCCTCGAAGCCTTCATAGGAGACCCCGAAATAGCCGGCATCGACATCGTAATTCTCATTGTCGCGCGGACCATCGGCCTGGCGGTGGTCGTAAGATGCCAGGAAGCCAAAATCGCTTTCGGCCCAGCGCACTTCGTTGTAGGTGCTATACAGCCCGTCAGTGCCGGCTGTTTGGTCGGTGCTGAAGGAATTTTCCGCTTCGGCGCTCGCGCGGCGGGTCACGAAATTCACCACTGGGCCAATCTGCGGTCCGTAGATTAATCCGGCTCCGCCGCGAATGAACTCGATCCGCTCTATCCGTTGCGCGGCAGGTAGGAAATAGATTGTGGGGTAGCCGAACATGTCTGCCGCGAGGGGGATGTTGTTCTGGAAGAACGCCACGAACTCGGATTCGTGCGGGTCGCCCAGTCCCCGGTAGTTGACGTTGTAGATGCTCGGGATTTTCTGGTCTGACACGAACAATCCGGGCAGGCGGGAAAACATCTGGCGCAGGTTCGGCTCGACGAACACCGGCTGCTCCTCCAGGTTTACCAGCGTAGTTTTCTTGCCTTCGAAGATCTTGCCATCTTGTAGGGCGGGGAGTCTACCTAAGATATCGGAATTTTGGGTCGAGCCGCGAACTTCAACAATTTCCATGGTGTTTTTATCTGTTGTGCCATCGGCAGCGGCGGCGAAAGACCAAGCGGACAGGGCGGCGGTTGCCGCCAATCGGGCGATATACATTGCAGCAGCTCATTAGTTAGTAATGAGAAGCATTATCATTAATATTACTATCAAATGCAACACTGTGCTGCCGATACGCGCCGAAGGAGCATCAAAATTGTGGAGCACCAGACGACGTTGTTCGACTAATCATAAACCGGGGACAGACCACGTTTTCTGACTAATTAATTGTGGTCTGTCCCCATTTATCTGACAATTAATTGTGGTCTGTCCCCATTTATCTCCATTAATTGTGGTCTGTCCCCATTTATCTCGGCGCAGCTGCGCGCTGAAGCCGGTCGTTGATGGCTTCACCCAGGCCGCTGGAAGGCACTTCCATCACGGCGATAGTGGCAGCGCCTGACGCATCGAGCGCGCGCAGCAGCCGGTAGAGGTTGGCTGCCGCCTCGGTGAGATCCCCCGACGCAGAAAGATTCTCGGCTGTTGCCGGCGCGCCAAGACCAAACCCGAGCAGTACTTCGTCCGGCCCGGCCTGTGTCGCGTTGAGTCGAAGGCGTGCCCGCGGCGCGTAGTGCGATTGCAGCTGACCGGGAGCAGATATGGCATGTGCTTCGGGTTCTTCTAAAGGGCCCAGGATTGCCTCGATGTCCTCGCGGGCGATCGCGCCTGGTCGCAGCAGCGCGGGAGCTGAGCCCGGTAGAATCGAGACGATGGTCGATTCGATTCCGGCGCGGCAAGCGCCGCCGTCGAGCACGACTTCCACCTTATTCCCCAGTTCCGACGCAACGTCTCCAGCCTGCGTCGGGCTCAGGCGGCCCGATGGGTTAGCGGAGGGTGCTGCGAGGGGGCCGTCCATCTGCGACAGCAGTGCCAGAGCGATTGGGTGGGAGGGAATCCGTAGCGCCAGGGTAGGCAGTCCTGCGCGCGCCAACTCGCAGGTGCGGCCTCCCGGCGCGGCGGGTAAAACGAGGGTTAATGGGCCGGGCCAGAACGCCTCGGCCAGCGCCTCGGCACGTTGGTCCATGATGCCCTCGCGGCGCGCCATCTCGATCGACGCGACGTGCGAAATCAGCGGGTTGAAGCTAGGCCGCGCCTTGATCGCGTAAATCAAGGCGACAGCTTTCGGGTCGCTCGCGTCCGCGGCAAGCCCATAGACCGTCTCGGTGGGCATGCCAATCACCGCCCCTTGCCTCAGCGCAGAGAGCGCCAGCGCGATGCCGGCTGCATTGCCGGCGATGATGGGTGGCGCGCTCATGAGGCGCCGCCGACGCGCCAACCGAATGCCGGAGGGAATGCCGAGGACGCATTTAATTTCGGCTGTTCCCATTTCTCAAAAACGGAAAATAATTTTGTCCCCATTTCTATTTCTCTCATTCAAAGTCCCCGCAAGCGTTTCTCGTTGAGGCCAGTATTGCCTCCTCTTAGGCCTTTCAAGCCAATCGCGACAGTATGACATGACAGAGCGTGCTGCAGCTCCGCTAACTATCACACTGTGACAGGCGATAAAGTATTCGTGTATCAACAAAGTACCTGGCGGCATGGCCGATAATCGTAGTGTTGCGTTGCACAGGTTGCAGCAGCGGGCACTCTTCTAAAACACCTTCTGAAGTCAGTGAGCACACCGCAGGCGATGATGGTTTTATGCTGAGAGTTGCGGATGCCTGCACTGCAGTGGTTGGACAGATTGTTGGCAAACAACTTTCACCGGTACTTGGCAGTGATAACAAGGGGCATGTCGTTTATGAATTGATGTTGACCAATGGCCGGCCCATTCCTACTGCTATTCATGAGATTAAGGTCCTTGATTATTACGATAACCAACGCGTGTTACGCGCGATTACAGAGGCAGAGATTAATGAATTGAGCGTCAATCTAAGCGCACGTCCGCGATTGAAGCCCCGGCCTCTCTCCTCGCTGGAGGGAGACGCCGTTCTGCAATCCAATGAGGCGATGGTGGTATTTATCGAGCTGAAGTTTGATTCTGCTAGCGACATACACAGGGCCATTGTGCCGCAATTTTCTGGCAGCGCCGCTACCAATCCTGGCTCATCTCATCCTGAGGACGTAGCGTATTTGATGGTGCCCGTCAGCGAGTTTATGCCGATGGACCTGGACGTGCGGAGTTTCGAGGTAAGCACTGAATGACGGGGACGCATTTCTCGGACGACCTGAGAAATTTAGTATCGGGGCGTTGCTGTATTGATCTCACGTGTATCACCGGGGGCAATTATTTGAAAATGTTCTGGATCAACATCCAACTCCGTTAGTGCCGTCGCCAGATCTCGACTGGGCTGGTCGATGGCCTCGTAAGTAAGCTGAAAAGTACCAAAATGCATGCCGAGGCTATACTCGCTGCGCAGATCTCTGTGAGCCTGCACTGCCTCCATCGGGTTAACATGAACATCTTTCATAAACCAACGTGGTTCATAAGCGCCAATAGGCAGCAATGCCAGTGCGAACGGACCGTGCCGTAGACCACTGTCCTTAAAGTGCGGGCTGTAGCCGGTGTCCCCGGCGAAGTAGATATTGCCTGCGGGGGTCTTAATAATAAACGAGCCCCACAGCGTGGTCATTTGATCGACGATGCCACGACCGGAACGATGCTGACACTCGCTGAACACAAACTCCAGGTCAGCGTACTCCAGGGAATCTTCCCAATCCATTTCATGATTTTTAGTGAAGCCCAGTTCATCAAAGAATCGGCTATTGCCCAGACCGGACAGCACCAACGGTAGCTCGCCGTCCAGTTTGGCGAAACGCTTCAGAGTGTCCGCATCCAGGTGGTCGTAGTGATTGTGGCTAATAAGAATGACGTCTATAGGTGGAAGATCTTCGAAACGAATACCTGGATCATGCACCCGTTTCGGCCCCGCCCACTGAGTGGGGCTGGCGCGATCGGAGTAGATGGGGTCAGTCAGTATGTTGACACCTCCCACCTGCACCAGAAAACTAGCGTGGTTGATAAAGGTCACCGAAATGCCGTCAACTACGCGTTCGTGCGGCACCTGCTGCGGTTGCACCTCAACCCAATCCGGCCATTGCTCAGGCTTTGTAAGGGAGCCGAGGCCGAAGCGCAACAAATCTCCAATGTGCTTATCCCCCACCACATGATTATTGAAATATTTGCCGTTGTAGTGATCACTGATTTTGTAGGTACTGACGGAACCTCCCACGTAGCTCACCAGCAACGGTAATTTGAGGGCGATGAACAAGATAATTATTAGTCGGGCCACCTAGTTTATACCGGATTTCGGGCGGGATGGATCAAATGGGCTGGTGTCAAAGTATCAGGAATTTAGAAGTGCGTCCTGAATGTCGTCGGTCTATCAGCTTAATGCCCTTTCATAAGGAGATGCCATTTAGGGCGTCGTATTCTTTCTATCGTGTTGCGAGATAGGATTGTAGCTATTGCGGTGCGTACCAGATCGCCGAGGTGACGGCCCGTTCCTGCAGACTCACCGGTTCGGGTGCCTCCATGCCGAGCGTCACTGCGTCGTAAGTTGTCCAGCGCGGTGTTGGGATCTCGATCACTCGGGCGTAGTAGAATGCCTCTTGGTTTGCATCAAATTCAGGATCTGTCCAGACAGTATACAACTGCTCGGCGCCTATGCTGTTGTCGTAGGTGGCAGTTTTAGCGTCCACCGTGTCGCCCACCGCAGGCAAATGGCCGCTTGCATCTGGTTCGCGCTGTCCTGACCACACCACATCGAAAATTTTCTCATGGGACTTGCCATCCGCATCGATCCAACCCTTGATGACTTGCACGCGGTCGAGGTTGCCGCTTTGGGGATCTCGCATGGCCCACACCGCAAAGCTCGGAGCTGCCGCATCTAGTGCGGGTAAATCACCGCCCATCGGGACGCCCAGAGTATCCGCCAGCTCAATCCAGTCCTCTCTGTTCAATAGGTCCTGCGGGAAATTCCAGCCACCGAAGAAGCGCACTGTCATGCGCGGCCCGGAGGTCGCGTAAGTCTCCTTGCGGACCATGGCGTCGTACAAAGATGCTCGGGTATTCTGTTCGGCCCAAACCGCAGCCAAACCCGCTGCGCTCCAGCGTCTGCCGCCTGGCATGCTGCTGGGTATATAGGAAGCCTTGCCCATGCGCAACGCGGCGCTGCCGTCCAGCAGCGGCAGTTTGCCGTGGTAGTTGTTCTCGTCCACCGGAGAGCTGGCGTTGTGGCCATCGGAGCTGCCAATGACACCAAAGCGATAGGGATTAAAGTCTTCGCTGTGTGACATTTCCAATCCGGTGCGCAGCGCATCGCGCGCGTAGCTGCCCTTGGCTTTTGATGTTTCCTGCCCCTGCGACAGTAAGGTGTCGTAAATCTCAAAGCCGGCGAATTCATCCTCCTCTGAGAGCAAGGGGTGGGTCTCTGATGAGCCCTTTACCTGAAAGATTTCGCTCAGCGGCTCATTCTGCATGCGCCGCGCTGCGTAGCTGGCGTCCATGGGTTTGCCATCGTACATGACGCGGTCATACATGCGACCATCACTGACGTTGCCATTGTGGGGAATTGCGAAGGATTGCATGCCTTGCTCGCGCTGGCGCTCCAGAGCGGTCCACAGATCTCTGGGGTCTTGTGAATCCACCGAGCTAAACGGCAGGTCGGGGACGTGTGTGCCTCGATAGATAACATTGCGGTGCAGGTTGCGCTCGCTCGGCATTGAGCTCCATTCATAGCCGATAAAAGTGGTGAACTGTCCCGGTTCATTGTGTCGCTCTGCTGTCGCCGCGATGTCGCGCCAGGCACCCTTTGAAATATCTTCCCAGCCGGGGACGATAGCGTTCTCCAGATCGAAGCCCAGCAGGGTTTGGACAAAGGCCCATGTAATGCCGGGTCGCCCGTCGTTGAGCAGACGATTACGCAAACTCCGCTCGCTCAGCGGCAGGTCCGGCTCGGTGGCACGCAGCACACCCAGATATTCTGAATGGTCGGTGACGGCGGCGAAGTCCAGTGGCCTGCTCATGCGAATGCCATAGCCCGCGGCGTGTTCTATCTCGCCACCTTTGGCAAACGTGTATGCATCATCGGGCGTGGCTCGTACGCCGTTGGTATAGGCGTCGGTGGAAAAGCTGGTGTGGATGTGCAGATCGCCCCAGTGCAAGTTGCGCTGGGGATTGAATTCGGTGAATGCTTTGGCCGGAGGTTTGACCGCCGATGCGGCGTTGAATTTCGGGGACAGGCTGGGGTCTTCTACCGGGCTGCAGGCAACCGCTACCGTCAGTGTGGTCAACGCAATGAGTGCTCGTATTGTCGCCGACTCGACAGCAGCAAGGCCAGCACGGGGCATCGACATTGCGCCCAAAACAGAGACGAAGTGAGCCCTAACTAATCGCATCCGGTAATCTCCATGTCTGGATTGAATCCCGATAAGCGAGCCTTGACCAGCGGCCCGCGATAATCGCGAAATGCTGCATGAAGTGAGCGCTAACCAACCCCGCGCTCACTGCCAGTCCAGTACTGTGCACGTACCGCCTTCTTGTCAGGCTTGCCCACCGGCGTCAACGGAATCGCGGCGACAAAGTCGACGGACTTTGGCGACTGCACCGAACCCTTGGCTTTCTTGACCAGCGCCTGCATGGCGGACACCAGTTCATCGCTAGCTTCAAAGCCTGGCTTCAGTACTACTACGGCCTTCACCGCCTCACCCCATTGTTCATCGGGTACGCCGATAACGACCACCTGGCCGACCGCTTCGTGAGTCGCCATAACGTCTTCCACTTCGCGCGGGAAGACGTTGAATCCACCGGTTATGATCATGTCCTTAGTGCGGTCGACAATGTACAAAAAGCCATCCTCGTCCAGTTTGCCGACATCACCAGTATGCAGCCAGCCGCCCGCGAAAGCTTCGGCGGTTTGCTCCGGCATATCCTTATAGCCCTTCATAATCAGCGGGCCGCGAATGCAGATTTCCCCGGCTTCACCGCGAGCAACCTCATTGCCATCCGGGTCGCGCAGGCTCAGGTGTATCCACGGCGTTGGACGGCCACACGATGACAGGCGGCCCGGTTTAGACAGGTCATGCTCTTTCTTGCGCATATTCGCAATCACCATGGGGCACTCGGACTGGCCAAAGAACTGGTAGAAGATCTGGCCCCACTTCGACATCCCCTCCTGCAAACGCGTTGGGCTCATGGGTGATGCACCATAAAAAATGGTCTCCATGCTGGACATGTCTGCGGTGCTGGAGCGCGGTGCGTCCAGCAGAAAATACAGCATCACCGGAACCAGCATGGTGCAGGTTATTTTATGCTGCTCCACCATGTTGTAAAACTCGTCCGTGCTGAAGCCCTGCATGACATAAAAGGCGCCGCCCTTTTGCAGCACAGGGATAAAAAAGGCCGCAGCGGCATGCGATAGCGGTGTCGCGATCAGCATGCGCAGGTCGTCGGGGAATTCCCATTCAGCGAGCTGGATCTGGGTCATGTAGGAGGTGACGCTATAGGTGCTCATCACGCCTTTGGGCTTGCCGGTGGTGCCGCCGGTAAAGTTGACGGAGGCGATATCGTCTGGGCTAACATCCGGCGCCACCAGTGGCTGCGGTTTAAAGCCTGCCGCCAGTTCAAGATAATCGTCGCCGACTTTGTTGGGGCCAAAACCCAGCAGGTTTTTTAACCCGGGCACACGTTCTTTGAGTGCCCCGGCCAATTCCTCAAATACCGACGAATCGAAAATCAGCGTATCGATTTCTGCGGCTTCCAGTACATACACGTGATCGTCCAGCGAGCCCAGCGGATGTAGCGGGGTGCCGATGCAGCCATTCAGCTGCATTGCGGCGATATTGGACAGCACCTCCGGCCGGTTGGCCGAAATCACCGCAATTCTACTACCGACACCGAGCCCCTTGGACTGCAGCGCCTGCACCATCTGGCTGGTGCTTTCGCGGACATCCTTGTAGCTGGCAACTTTGTCGCCGAGGAACAGGCAGGGTTCGTCGTTATAGCGGTTGAGGCCATCGATCAGCAGATGGGGCATCAGGGGTGGGTGGCGCAGTGCATCAGTGGTCATGGTGTCTCCAAATGTGAGCTATTGCTGGGGTAGGAAATCAGTTGTCGTTCTGTGAGTTGTCTGGCTGCTGTTTATCGAGCTGCTGTTTATCGAGCTGCAAGGCGCGGCGCAACACAGCGAACATTTCTTTGGACTCGCGCTGGCTGACTTGGGCAGAGGCAAAGATGCTGGAGCCATGAAACGTGCCGGGGAAGCTGTGCAGCTCTGTCGCGACGCCCGCTTGCATTAATTTCAGTGCATATTCCACGCCTTCGTCGCGCAGTGGGTCAAATTCCATGGTGCTGACATAGGTGGGTGGTAGGCCCGACAGGTCCGGTGCGCGAGCCGGTGCAGCGTAATAAGGTACATCATCTGCGCCGCGCTGGTACTGATCTCCCAGATAATAGTCCCAGCTGATTTCAGCATTGGGTCTGTTCCACATGGGAGTATCGACAAAGCGCTGCATACTCGGTGTTTGGAGTCGGTCATCCAGCTCCGGCATGCCCAGGTATTGAAAGCAGATGGCTGGGCCGCTGCGATCGCGCGCTAGCAGCGCAGTTGCAGCCGCTAATCCACCCCCGGCGCTGACGCCACTTACAGCCAGTCGCGCCGGATCGATATGCAATGGCTCGCAGTTGGCATGCGTCCATTGCAGTACGGCATAGCAATCTTCCAGCGGCCCGGGATAGGGCGTCTCAGGTGCCAGCCGGTAATCGACTGAAACCACGACTACGCCGAGTCGTTGGCACAGGGCGACGCAAGAGCTTTGCTCGCTATCCAGGTTGCCAATAACAAATCCACCACCGTGAATATGCAATATCGCGGGCACCGATGCTAGCAGACCCTGTGGGGTGTATATGCGTACCGGCACGTCTGGCGCACCGGGCGGCCCCATGACGTGTCGATCTTCGATAATAACGCCGCTGTCGTCGATGCCTTTGTTCATGGACGCGGTCATCTTCTTAAATCCCTCACGCGCTTGCTCTACATCTTTGATAGTTTGCGAGGAGTCTGGCATCAACTGCAGCAGTGGAGTCAGTTCCGGGTCGAAGTTATAGCTCATCGTTACAGTTTCTCGGAATCAGGATGGTATGACGCTGCCTTGCGTTCAAGCGTTTGCGAGACGAACCTGATAACCGTGGAAGGATTCTCATTTCGCGGCACAAAGCACAGCCTATACTGTCCATTTCTAATGTGTATCTCAAGAGTTCAAGTACGGATACCTGCACCGACTGAAATTACGCGTAGTAGTGCCGTGATGGCAGCCTGCGCCAGCAATAACCCAAACGGGTAATATCCTGAAATCTGCGAGCCGCCTCACAGTTCGCATTTCAGTTCAGTCACGTCCTGTCTATATGATGAATAAAAAGCAGAAAGAATTCTGGGAGTGATGACGATGACCCAGTTAAACACCAGCAAGTCCTCGGCAGGTTGCCGCAGCAATCGTATGTACAGGGAAGATGGCGACTGGTTTTTCAAGACCAGGGAAGGCGATATCGTTGGGCCTTTTCAGGAGGAACTGGAAGCGTCAACGCAGTTGGAAATCTATATTCGGTTGATAAGTTCTGGCCTGCTCGCCACCGAGGAAGGTTTGAGATAGCCTCCTCCGCTGCCCCAAAAGCGCGCGTGATAGCGGCGCATTGGAACTTTTTTGATGTTTTGTGACCCAGATTAAAGTGGTACTTACTTTAATCAAGGCGTGCACACAGGCCCCAAAGCGAGTGAGGAGACCGTCGGAGGCCATCCGCGGGGCGGCCATCCGCGGGGCGGCCATCCGCGAAGTGAGCCTACATAGACGTATTGACGGCGTGTCCCGAAAAGCTCTACTCGGTTTGGCGCCGATCTCAGGCGTTAAGTTCCATCAGGGATCTTCCTGGAATAGAATGCAATAACTGCTGCGTATACTGCTGCTGGGGCGATTCGAACAAGTCTTCAGTGCGAGCTTGCTCCACGATTTTCCCCTTCTGTAGCACCACGATGCGATCTGCCAGTTGCCGCACCACCGCCAGATCGTGTGTGATGAATAGCATTGTAAGACCATACTCGCGCCCCAGCCCGCGCATCAGCTCAAGTATTTGCGCCTGAATAGTGACATCCAACGCTGATACCGGTTCATCCGCAACAATGAATTCGGGACGTGTGGCAAGGGCGCGACCGATGGCGATACGCTGGCGCTGACCGCCGGAAAACTCGTGCGGGTATTTGCGCACGAACGCGCGGGCCAGCCCGACGTCGTCCATCAATTTCAGAACATGTGCGCCCACCGTGCTGCGATTTTCTATCCCATGCAGCAAGAGTGGTTCGGCAAGTGTGTCGTATACCGTCATGCGCGGGTTCAATGACGCGAACGGGTCCTGGAAAATGAACTGCATTCTGCGTCGCAGATTCTTCAGGCCGCGGCCCTGCAGTGCGGTGACATCAATGCCGTCGAAATGTACTTCACCCGACGTTACAGGCACCAGGCGCAAGAGGGACCGACCGATAGTGGATTTGCCGCTACCCGATTCACCGACCAGTCCCAACACTTCGCCGCGTAGCACATCGAAGCTGACATCATCAACGGCCTTCACGGAGGTCTTACCGCTTTGAAACCAGGTACACAGATTTCGAACCTGGACCAGCGGTTCTGTCGCTGGCAATTCAACGGCTTTGCCGCCGCGTGGAATGGCCTGCAACAATTTTTGCGTGTAAGGGTGGTGGGCGTTGCGGAAGATGGCGTCCCGATCCCCGGTCTCGACAATGCGGCCCGCTTGCATCACCACTATCTGGTCGGCGATATCGGCCACGACCGCAAGGTCGTGACTGATAAATAATATGCCGATGTCACGCTTGGTCTGTAGTCCGGCGAGTAACTGCAGGATCTGCGCCTGAATGGTGACATCCAGTGCGGTGGTAGGTTCGTCAGCGATCAACAGTTTCGGCTCATTGATCAGGGCCATGGCGATCATCACCCGCTGTCGCATGCCGCCGGAAAATTGGTGTGGGTAGTTGTCTATTGTTGAAGCCGGGTCACGAATACCCACTTCTTCCAGCAATTCCAGTGCGCGCTTGCGCGCTTGCGCTTGGCTGACTTGCTTGTGGTAAAGCAGGGGTTCCATCAACTGATTGCCGATCGTCATGTAGGGATTCAGGCAGGTCATAGGGTCCTGAAACACCATGGCGATATCGCGGCCGCGAATTTTGCGCAGCTGTTCCGGTTTTAACTGCAGCAGGTCCTGATTTTCAAACATAACGCGGCCACCGTCGATGCGTCCCGGCGGCTGCGGGATCAGTCCCAGCAGGCTGTAGCAGGCCACCGATTTACCAGAGCCGGATTCACCGATAATCGCGGTGATTTTTCCAGACTCCACCGTGAAACTGATGTCGTCCACGGCTTTGGTGGTGCCCATGCGAGTGACGAAACTGACGCTGAGATTCTCGACAGTAAGCACGGGATCAGTCCTTTGCGCCGCGCACGTCTAATGCGTCGCGCAGTCCGTCACCGAGAAAGTTCAGCGAGAACAGCGTCAGCACCAGAGTCAGGCCAGGGTAGAGTAGCAGCCAGGGGTACTCTTCCATGGTTTCCGCGCCATAGGCGATCAGCAAGCCCCAGGACGTTTGTGGCGGTTGTACGCCGAGGCCCAGAAAACTGAGAAACGCTTCCAGTAACATCACGCTGGGAATCGTCAACGTGGTGTATACGATGATCGGCCCCAACGCATTGGGCACGAGATGGCGGCGAATAATGGTGGCCGGCGACAGGCCCAGCGAAATCGCCGCTTCTACAAATTCCTGTTGACGCAGCGATTGCACCTGGGAGCGCATGATGCGCGCCATGGTTAGCCATTCCACCGCGCCGATCGCCAGGAACAGCAGCAACATATTACGCCCGAACACGACCATCAACAGTACAATAAAGATCATGAAGGGCAGCGCGTAGAGAATATCGACCAGTCGCATCATCAGGGCATCGACTTTGCCGCCGAAGTAACCTGCGATGGCGCCCCAGGTTATGCCAATAAGCAGTGCCACTGACGTGGCAATAAAGCCGACGGCGAGCGAGATGCGACCGCCGTACATGATCTGTGTGAGCATGTCACGACCAAAGATGTCAGTGCCCAGCCAGTGCGCCGCAGACGGTGGCGTGGCGCCAAGCTCAAGTTGCTGCTGCGCATAGGCATAGGGCGCTATCCACGGCGTCAGTAGCGCAATAACGATAAAGAAGGTGAGGACGGCAAGCCCGAATACCGCGAGTCTATTGCGCCGCAGGCGCAGCCAGGCGTCACGCCACAGTGAGCTACCCTGTTCGGCCTGCGCGATGTCTGTAATCGTGGGCGCGTCCATTCAGCGACCTCCATACTGTGAGCGCAGCCGTGGATTCATCCAGGCAGCCAGTATGTCTGACAGCAGATTGAACACAATGATCAGGGTCGCCAGAAACACCGTAGCGCCGAGAATCATGGTGTAGTCACGGTTGAACGCGGCCTGCACATAGAAGCGTCCGAGCCCGGGTATCTGAAAAATCGTTTCGACCACGAAAGAGCCAGACAACAGTCCGGCAAACGCCGGCCCGAGAAAAGCCACAACCGGAATCAAGCCGCCGCGCAGGCCGTGACGCACCACCACCTGCCATTCGGGCAGGCCCTTGGCGCGCGCGGTGCGGATGTAATCCTGCGACATGACCTCCAGCATACCGGCGCGGCTGAGCCTGGCGATGTAGGCGGCATAAGTGGAGCCCAGCGTGATGGCCGGCAGTATTTTATCGCCGGGCATATCACCCCAGCCCGATACGGGTAACCACTCCAGGTAGATACCAAAGACCAGTATCAGAATGGGACCCATCAGTAGTGAGGGCACACAAATCCCGATCATTGCCACCGACATAGGAATGTAGTCCTGCGCCGAGTTGGGGCGCAGCGAGGCAACTATGCCTGCGATGCCGCCGATGGAGATGGCCACCAGCAGCGCGTAAAAGCCCAGTTCTGCGGTGACGGGAAAGCCTGCGGCGATCAGTTCGTTGACACTGCGTCCCGGATACTTAAAGGACGGCCCCAGGTCGCCCTCCGCCAGGTCGGCCAGATAGGCGATATATTGTTCATACATTGGCAGGTTCAGGCGGTACTGCTCTTCAAGCGCGGCTTTGACCTCGGGAATGACCGCCTTCTCACTGGAGAAAGGTCCGCCGGGAGCCAGTCGCACCAGAAAGAAGGTGACAGTGATGACCACCAGCAGTACAGGGATGGACTGCAGCAGGCGAAACCCTATAAAACGCCACATACTATTCTTCTGCCTGCCAATTGGAATCCAGCGTGATGTATTTGTAATTGACATGATTCATTAGATTGGACGGTCTGCCCTGCACACTGGGGTGGATCAGCTGATTGCTGGTATAAGTGTAGATCGGAATGATGGGCATTTGCTCCATCAAACGCCGTTCTGCTGCAGCGAAAATCGCATAGCGCTGCTCACGCGATGCCGCACGTGGAGCCTGCCGCAGGATCATGTCGTCGTAGAGCGGGTCACAAAAGCCGGTATTGTTGTTGCCGCCGTCGCACAGGAACAGGTCGAGGAAATTGTTCGGGTCAATATAGTCGCCGATCCAGCCACGGCGTGCCATCTGGAAATCCATTTGGTCGACCGAGTCCAGGTAGACTTTCCACTCCTGGTTGGCCAGCGTTATGTCGATGTTTAGCGCGTCCTTCCACATCTGCTGCAAGGCCACCGCAATCTTGAGGTGACTCTCGCTGGTATTGTATTTCAGTTCCAGTCCCGGCCAGCCAGCACCGTCGGGGTAGCCTGCCTCTGTTAGCAGCTGCCGCGCTCGCGCAACGTTGTAATCGAATACTTTTGGCGGCTGGTAGCCGAGTGTGCCTGGCGGTGTAATACCGTAGGCCGGGATATTGGTGCCGTGTAAGACTGTGTTGTTAAGTTGCTCACGATCCACCGCCAGAGAAAGCGCCTGTCTTACCCGCACATCATCCAGCGGCGGCTCGTTGGTATTGAGGAGATAATAGTATGTGCCCAGATACGGCGCATTGACATAGGGGCTGTTCTCCATCGCGCGGTACACCGGGATCTTGTCCAGCGGAATACTGTTGGTGTAGTGCAGCTGTCCCACGCGGAACAGGCGCTCCTCACTGGAGATATTTTCGACTGGATAGAACTCAATGCCATTGAGTTGCACACGGTCCTTGTCCCAGTAGGTATTGCTTTTTTCCACGATGATGCGACGATTTAGCTGCCACTCTTTTAGGCGGAACGGACCGTTGCCAACGAGATTCCCGACATGCGTCCATGGTGTGAAGCGATCCGTTGCTTTACCGAACTTTTCGATGGTGGGGCGGTGAACAGCGTACGTGCTCTGGTGATCCATCAGCTGAATGAAGTAGGCGGTCGGTGCATTCAGTTTGACTTCAAGCGTGTGATCGTCCACCGCTTTTACGCCGACTTGACTGAAATCATCAATTTTTCCAGTTGCAAACGCCTCTGCGTTTTCCAGGGGGTAAAGCATGTAGGCATATTGATTACCCATGGAGGGGCTCAGCGCGCGCTGCCATGACCACACATAGTCGTTCGCAGTCATGAGATCGCCGTTGGACCACCTGGCCTCGGGATTGAGATAAAACGTGATGGTTAGGCCGTCTTCGCTGATATTCCAGCTCTGCGCCACGCCGGGCTCGGATTCCAGTGTATAGGGGTTTTTTACTGCCAGTCCTTCAAACAGGGCGCTGACAATGTTGCTCTCCGGGATGCCAGTAACGACATGCGGATCCAGTCCCTGCGGTTCAGTGCCATTGCCGACATGCAAAATGCCCTCGCGGTTGCCGCGCTCGACATTCGACTCACCACTGCCACAGGCGGCAAGGGTCGCAGCCATAATGAAGGACAAAAAAAATCTTGATGCGCTTAATCGCATAGTGATCATGTAATCCAGAGAGTAGCGAAAACACATGTGAGCGGCCGGCACCATAGCGACAGTAAACCTCACTAGCCAGAGCGTATAGGGTGAATATTGTGGATCAGGGTCGCCGCCCAGCGTGTATCACGCGGCAGACTTGCTGCGGCTGCCAACGGGCGGCCCAATATAGCGGGCGCGTGGACGGATCAGTCGGCTATCGCGGCTGAACTCGAGAAAATGTGCGACGTAGCCGTACACTCGGGACATCGCAAACATTGCTGTAAAGAACTGGGTGGGAATGCCCAGGCTATGGAAGACCGCGCCTTTGTAAAACTCTACATTGGCCCATATCTCCTTGTCCTTTTCCGCGAAGGCGCGCTGGCAGGCCTCCTCCACGGCGACCAGTGTGGCCAGCAGGTTTTTGCTCTGGGCATCCTGGCACAACTCCACCGCCATGGGCTTGAGGATTTTCGCGCGCGGGTCGACGGTGCGATACTCCCGATGGCCCATACCCATAATTTTTTCTTTGTTCGCCAGACAGTCTTTGACGTATGCCTCGGCTTTTTCCGGACTGCCTATTGCCATGGCCATTTCCAGCGCCGCCTGATCGGCACCGCCGTGTAGTTTGCCGAACAGTGTGCCGATAGACGCGGAAATGCTGGACTGGATGGGTGCCAGAGTGCTGGCGCAGACCCGACCGGCAAAAGTGCCGCAGTTAAAGCTATGTTCCATCTGTAGGATTTGTGCCGCGTCCAGCATACGGCGCATCTCTTCACTGGGTGCTGTCCCCAGAAACATGGTCAGGAAGTTTTCGTGAAAGCGCTTGCCCGGCAAGGGCGCCAGAATGACCTTGTTCTGTGACAGACGATAATGTGCAGCGATCAAAGCAGACATTTTTGCAGCCAGAAACAGGCCGTGTGCGGCATTTTCTTCCACTTCAAGACTCGTGTCCTCGGGTCGCGTCAGCAGAGGCACCAGGCCCTGCAGCATCAGCATCGGATGAATGTCGCGCGGAACCTGCTTCAGCAGGTCTATTTCGCCATGACTCAGACTGCTGTGTCGGCACATAAACGTTTTTAAGCGGCTTTTTTGGTGCTCGTCGGGCCACTCGCCAAACAGCACCATCCAGACAACATGGAGAAAGGGCACGCCGACCAGTTCATTGATATCGATGCCGCGATAACTCAGCAGGCCGATTTCGCCTTGCACATCGGAAATCGCGGTGTCTCCGACGATGACGCCAGCGAGGTCAGTGGAAACAAAAGGATCTTTGGATGACATAGGTAGTAACTCAGAATGGTAATTTTTCACAGTATAGAGTGGACGGTGGAATCAGTTGAGTTAATTATACTTATAAATGTATTAGAGGAACTGATATGCGTTTAGAAAATAGCGAGCTGCGTGCTTTTCGTGCGGTAATCGAGGAGGGCGGTTTCAAGCGCGCGGCAGAGGCTTTACATATCAGCCAGTCTGCTGTCAGCCAGGCCGTGGCCGGGCTAGAGTTCAAACTGGAGGCTCCGTTGGTGCAACGAGGCAAGGAACTGCGGTTGACCGACGTGGGAAAGCGCGTGTTTGAACACGCAGTGGATGTCCTGCGCGATGAGCAGCAGACGCTTGAAGATGTCATGCAGTTGAAGCAGGGCAAGACTGAAACCCTCAGCCTTGCCCTGAGCGCTTCTCTGAACCGTTTTTATGCGCCAGAGTTAATAAGCGCTTACTATCATGAAAACCCAAGAATATCAATGAAAGTGGCAGAGATGCCATCCCGTAGTATTATTTCGGCGGTGCTCTCGGGCAGCGTCGAATTGGGCCTCGGCCCCTTCCAGAAGGACATGGCGGCCTTTAATACGGTGCCACTGTACCGTGACTCTCGTCATCTGGTGGTGAGCCCCAAACATGCGCGCTACGAGGATATGATCAACGGCGATGAACGAGCGCTCAAGCTGACGCCACTGATCGCATCGGCGCTCGACAATCCAGATATGCGTCCGTCCATCGCGCGCCTCCGCGATCAGTTCAGCTCGGTGTGGGAAGTCAGTAGCCTCTCATTGCGAATCTACATGGTGGATCAGGGAATGGGGGTGACCTTTATCGACCGCAAGCTGCTGGAGGAGCATCCGAGTTGCGCCGATTTTCGTATCATGAACGATGTATCATTTGGTCGGATCGACAAACAGGTGGGAATTTACCACCGCGCGCGCAGTAGCCTGAGCGACAGTGCCACCAATTTCATTGCACTGTGTCGCCGCCACTGGAACGTCTAGCGTGCGTACGTTGAGCGCAGTTTTATCGAGAGTGCTGCCTCAGGCGCAAAGCGCACGCTATTTAGCAGCATGGAACACAGCACAGCAAACGATACACAATCGGACATGGAGCCAGGGCCAATGGCAATGACGCTGCGCAACAGCAATGTAAAGAAACTGCGTGAGCAATCATTTGATGTGCTGATTGTGGGCGGCGGCATCAATGGCGCGGTCGCCGCGGCTTCACTGTCCGGTCGAGGCGTGAAGGTCGCGCTGATCGACCGAGCGGATTTCGCCGCGGGTGTCAGCTCCAATTCTTCTAATCTGGCGTGGGGCGGTATCAAGTATCTGGAGAGCATGGAGTTCCTGCTGGTCAATAAGCTGTGCAAATCGCGCAACCGATTGATGCGAGCCTATCCTTCTACGGTCAAGGAGATCCGTTTCTTTACTACCATACAGCGCGGTTTCCGTTTTCCTGTGTTCTTCATTTTTCTCGGCAGTGTGCTGTATTGGCTGATGGGTCGATTCGCCACGCGAGCGCCCCGCTACATCAGCGCACGCGGCATTGAAAACGCCGAGCCGGTGGTAAATACCAGCAAGGCAGCGGGCGGGCTGGAATATTCCGATTGCTATCTTTACGATAACGACGCGCGTTTCGTTTTCAACTTTATTCGTAAGAGCCTGAGCTTCGGCTGCATTGCCGCCAACTATGTTGAGTCTACTGCTGCTCGTCGCGAGGCAGGGGAGTGGATTACTACTGCGCGGGACGCGATCAGTAACGAGAGCTTCGAAATACGCTCCAAGGCCGTAATCAACGCTTGCGGGCCATGGGTTGATGCACAAAATCGTATGACGGGCGAGCGCACAGATTACCACCACCTGCTTTCCAAGGGCGTCCATCTGATCGTAGACAAAATCACCGACAATAAGCGTGTGCTGACATTTTTCGCCAGCGATGGCCGCTTGTTTTTTGTGATACCCATGGGGCCGAAAACCTGCATTGGAACCACCGATACGCAGGTTGAGTCACCCGAAGTTGCCGTCACAGACGCCGATCGAGACTTTATTCTGGAAAATGCCAACGCCCTGTTGGATCTCAACCCTGCGCTAACGCGGGAAAGCATCATCGCTGAGCGCGTGGGGGTGCGGCCTCTTGCGATCAAGGGTGAGGGTGGTGTCGCCGATTGGGTGCAGTTGTCGCGCAAGCATGTGATCGAAGCGGATGAGGCGCAGCAACACCTCAGTATTTTTGGTGGCAAGCTCACCGACTGCCTCAACGTTGGCGACGAGGTCGCGATGTGGATCAAGCGCCTCGGCATAGCCGTGCCCCAGCCTGGTAACAAGTGGTACGGCGAACCGGGAACAGATTTGCGCGATGAATTTATGTTACAGGCACAGTTGATGGATCTGGACGCACTCACTGACCCCTCCTCCTCGGAGCCTTTGTCCGAGCGCTTCTGGCGGCGTTATGCCGAGAGCGCGTTTGGTTTGCTCGAAAGCATCCGCGAGGACGAGAGCTGTGCGAAGCTGCTGATCAAGAACGCAGAGTACACGCGGTGTGAAATCGAGTTAGCGTCGCGCCGGGAAATGATTGTTAAGCTGGAAGATTTTATGCGCCGTCGATCAAAGATTGAAGAGGTGGTGCGGCGCGAAGAAATTATCAATGCGCCGGGTCTACTGCAGGCCTGCGAAATCCTGTTCGGTAGTGAGGCAGAGATGCGCCTTGAGGAATATCGGGAAACTCTCTGCCCATAAACCCACGGTGCATCGCCGGGCTCGACGATCAAAAAATTCCGCTTTAGTCGGCGGATTAAGACGTCGGCCCGGTACCGTGCACACCGAGATAGTGCGAGCTGAGTTTAGGCCGCTCTTCCAGCATGTCGTTGATTTCGTAGATGCGCTCGTAGCTCGTATCCTTGATCAACCACACACCGTCTACCTTCAGGTAGCGATCCCAGTAAATGGCAGTGCCGTGGGTTTTCACATTGTGATTGAGAATCCACATGTTGTCCGCCAGATACCATAGTGCTGTCGCTTCGGTGTCGCTCAGCATCTGAATTTCTGGATGATGTGCATTGTGTTGCCCTATCGCCTCGCTGCTGAAGGACTTGCCGATATTCTTGACATAATCGGCCTTACCTTGCACGTTCCATTCGTAAGTGCCGCCGACAAAATGTACCGTCACATCATCGTGAAACAGCGTGGCCAGCTCCTCAAGATTGGCGGTGTCTACGCAACGAAAATAAGCGTACTTCACTTGTCTTATTGCTTCCATGTCCATCAGTCTTTGAACATCACGGCGCAACTCTTCGATACCGCCAGTACTGGCCTGCAACGGTATTCCGGGCTCAATGCCCAGATTTTTCTTATTCAGTACCTGTCGCTCGCTCATGCTGTTGTCCTCTTTAAGGCCGGAAGTGCGCCGACTCTTGATTATGTGGGATTATAGTGTGCTGCAGCCAAGCTGTGACATCTTCACAGTCAAAGCCCCTGCGATTGTACTGTCTTAGGCTATCCACTAGAATGCGCGGCCTCCCCTCTCGTCGCATAACAAGAATACCTTCGCCGATTGGTCCATCTATTTGATCCGTTACCTGCTCCCGAATTGGGGTGGATACTGTCTGTTAGCGAGTCCCTGCTATGTTTGAGTTTCACCCCAGTAAAGTTGCAACTGCCAGAAGCGATATTCTCTCCGGTTTAACGGTTGCGCTGGCGCTGGTCCCAGAGGCGGTTGCATTTGCGCTGGTCGCTGGCGTCGAACCGTTGGTTGGCTTGTACGCCGCGTTTATGGTGGGACTGATCACCGCCTGTATTGGCGGCCGCCCAGGAATGATTTCAGGGGCTACCGGGGCTCTCGCAGTTGTGATGGTGGCGCTGGTGGCCGATCACGGCGTTCAGTATTTGTTCGCCACTGTGGTGTTGATGGGTATCCTGCAGATTACCGCCGGCGCACTGAAACTCGGAAAGTTTATTCGTATGGTGCCGCACCCTGTAATGCTGGGTTTTGTGAACGGTTTGGCCATTGTGATATTTCTCGCCCAGTTGAGTCAGTTCGGCGTTCCTGGAGAGCAGGGTTGGTTGCAGGGCACCTTTATGCAGGGGTCTATTGTCGATGTCGCCTGGATGGAAGGCCCGCAACTTTATTTGCTGCTTGGCCTCGTAACCCTGACCATGCTGATTATTCATTTCCTGCCGCGCTTCACGACGGCGCTGCCTTCTTCACTGGTGGCAATTTTGGTTGTCAGCGGGCTGGTGCTTTTCTTTGGCCTCGATACGCGCGTGGTCGGCGATGTGGCCTCTATCAAGGGGGGGCTGCCCAGTTTTCATATTCCTTCAGTGCCATTTACTGTCGAGACTCTGGTGATTATATTTCCTTATGCAGTTGTGCTGGCCGCGATCGGGTTGATCGAATCGTTGCTGACGCTGCGCCTGGTCGATGAAATCACAGAGACTCGTGGGCGCGGCAACAAAGAGTGTGTCGCGCAGGGTATTGCCAACACAGCAACCGGCCTTTTTGGCGGCATGGGTGGCTGCGCGATGATTGGCCAGAGTATGATTAACGTCAACTCGGGTGGCCGTGGTCGCCTTTCTGGAATCACCGCAGCGTTGAGTCTGCTGTTCTTTATTCTTGTTGGCTCTTCGCTGATTGAGCAAATCCCTCTGGCGGCGCTGATCGGTGTCATGTTTATTGTCGTCATTGGCACTTTTGAGTGGAGTAGCTTTCGCGTATTGCGCAAAGTGCCACGCAGCGATGCGCTGGTGCTGGTCATGGTGTCTGCCGTGACGGTCGCCACCGATTTAGCGATTGCAGTAATTGTCGGCGTTATTGTGTCAGCACTGGTATTTGCCTGGGAGCACGCGAAACACATTCTGGTAGAAGTGCGCGAGGATCATAAGGGTTCAACCGTCTATGCTGTCACCGGGCCGCTGTTCTTCGGTTCGGTGACATCTTTTCTGGAGCACTTCGATCCTGCCCAGGACAACGACGATGTGGTCATTGATTTTGCGCGCTCTCGCGTGGCCGATCACTCTGGGCTGGAGGCCATAGATACATTGGCTGACCGCTACCTCAGCATCGGCAAAACGCTACATCTGGTGCATCTCAGCGAGGAGTGCCGAAAACTACTGCGGCGTGCCGGCAGCCTTGTGGAAGTGAATGTCATTGAGGACCCGAGATATTTTGTCGCAGATGATGTGCTCGATTGACCTACTCGGTTGATCTGCCGGGTCAACCTGCATCGAGCGCGGTGTGTTGGCACGGCAGATCATCGCTAGCCATTCGTTGACGCCTAAGTCCGACAGGCTCTTAAGTAATGCCAAAGTGCTGCGCCGTTTGATCGAGCGCTTTTGCCAGCATGCCAACGAGATCATCGATCTCCCGTCGACTGCAGATCAGCGGCGGCGCGGTGATCATCGCATCGCCTGTTTGGCGCACCATCAAGCCCTCATCGTTGGCGATGTTCCTGCAGTACACGGCGCCTTCAGAATCGGGCGCGAGGCGTTCCCTTGAATGTTTGTCTCGCACCAGTTCCACCGCGCCAAGCATTCCGATTCCGCGCACCTCGCCGACGATGGGATGATCACGCAATGTCTGCAGGCGCTGTTGAAAATACGGTGCGAGTTCTTTGGCCGTGGTTTCAACGATAGACTGCTCGCGCAATACTTTCAGGGTAGCGAGGCCTGCCGCGCAGGCGACGGGGTGGCCTGAGTAGGTCAATCCATGAGCGAACTCGCCCTCATGACTGAGGAGTACATCGGCAACCTTGTCGCCCACCATCACGCCTCCCAGCGGAACATAGCCATTGGTCACCGCTTTGGCAAAGGTCATCAGGTCTGGCTCAAGGTCGTATGTCTGGCAACCGAACCAGTTTCCGGTGCGACCGAATCCGCAGATCACCTCATCCATGATCAATAGGATGTCGCGCTCCGCGCAAATACGCTTTATCTCCGGCCAGTAAGAATCAGGGGGGATGATGACGCCCCCGGCGCCCTGCACCGGTTCGGCAATAAAGGCGGCAACACGGCCCTCACCCAGCTCATCAATTTTCTGTTCAAGCTCCCGCGCTACAAGCAGACCGTAGTCCTGCGGATCTTCATTTGCACCTTCGTTAAACCAGTGTGGCTGATTGATGTGGTGGATATAGTCCAGCCCTTGCGTCTGCTGATGCATGGCGCTCATCCCGCCGAGTGAGGAGGCAGCGATTGTCGAGCCATGGTAGGCGTTCTTGCGGCTGATGATGAGGTTCTTCTGCGGCTTTCCCAACAGATTGTAGTAGCGCTGGACCAGGCGCAGATTAGTGTCGTTGGCCTCGGAGCCGGAGTTAGTGAAGAACACATGGTTAAATTGCGCGGGCGTTACCTCGACCAGTGCGCGGGCCAGTTCCACCGCAGTCTCGTTGGAGCATTGGAAGAAGTTATTATAGAACGGCAGTTCCTGCAGTTGCGCGTAGATGGCGTCCTTTATGCTGTTCTGGCTGTACCCCAGATTGCAGCACCATAGGCCCGACATGCCGTCGAGCATCCTGTTGCCGTCGCTGTCGTAGATGTAGATATGTTCGGCACGGGATATGATACGGCCCCCTTGCTGACTGTACTTGCGCAGATTGGTAAAGGGGTGCAGGTGGTGCGCCCGATCCAGTTGGCGCAGCTGCGCCGTATCTAGCTTGGTGGTCATGCCGAGTTTCTCCGTAGGAACCGTTCAGGTCGAATCCATGGCCATTGTAGGACTGTCAGTCGGCGCTATTTATCCGCGCGACGTTGTCGGATAGTGTGGCATATTAGTGCTTTGATGAGAGTATGCTTGAAGTGACGTTTTGTTCGAATTAGCCCTTTTTTTGAAATACCTGTGGCCACAGCAGTAAGGAGTACATCCTATGGCGCAAATTCGAGAATACCCTACCACTGAGCATTGCCTCGGACCAGTGCCCCGGTTGGAGGACGCACCCGACTGGATCTATGACCTCGATAATCCCTACCTGCACGGCCCCTACGCCCCTACAAGACACGAAATACAGGTTGAGAATCTGCCGGTAAGCGGAGAGTTGCCTGCCGATCTCTTTGGAGCTTATTTCCGCAACGGCCCCAATCCGCTGCACAAACCAATGAACCGCCACCACCCCTTTGATGGCGATGGCATGGTGCACGGCGTGTACTTCCGCAATGGTCGTGTGGAATACCGCAATCGTTATGTGCAGACCACTGCCCTGCAGCAGGAGCTGGCGAGCGGCGAATCGATTTCCCCCGGTGTTATGGGTCCGTTCGACTACAGCGTGTCCCGCTTTGGCATCAAGGACACCTCCAATACAGACCTGTTCTGGTACGCCGGCGATCTGATGACGCTGTGGTATAACGCCGGTGAGCCCTATCGGCTGAACAGCAGGACGCTGCAAACCAGGGCGCATCTGCAACTGCAGGAGAGGCCGACACTACGCATGTCGGCACACTCAAAAGTGGACTCGCATACGGGCGAACTACTGTTCTTTGACTACGGTGACGAGCCGCCCTATATGACCTATGGCGTCGCCGACAGCAACGGTAAATTGTTGCATGAGGTGTCTATTGACCTGCCTGGTCCGCGACTGCCCCACGATATTGGCTTTACTAAGCAATACGCTGTAGTCCACGACCTGCCGTTCTTTCACGATGTGAATGTTCTGCGCAAACATAACTATCGGGTGCTCACCTTTCACCGCGATATTCCTACGCGTTTCGGCATCATCCCGCGACGCGGCCAAAGCAGTGATGTGCGCTGGTTCGAATGCCAGCCCTGTTACATTTTGCATGTCACTAACTGCTGGGAAGAAGGCGACTGGGTGGTAATGGACGGTTGCCGCTCACTGAACCCAATGCCGGATGTGCAGCTTGGCGAGGGCGAGCTGGCTTCCATGCTGGCTTACATGCGTCTTGAGGCCAACGCCTATCGCTGGCGCTTCAACCTGAAAACGGGCGAGGTGCGCGAGGGCGATACCGATACGCTGAACACGGAGTTCAATACCGCCAACCCCGTTTTCCTAGGGGTGAAAAGTAAGTTCTCCTATCACCAGCGCATACCGCTTTTGCATGAAGGCGGCCACACATTGCGTTTTACTGCACTGGTAAAATACAACAACGACACGGGCGAGAGCACGCAGTGGGATTACGGCAACGGCGTATTCGGCAGTGAGGCGGCGTTCGCGCCAAAGCCAGGGGCAGATCGAAGCGGCGCGGAGGACGACGGTTATGTGATTACACTGGTGACCGATAGTAGAGATTGGACGTCGCAGTGTCTGATATTTGATGCCACTGATATTGCACAGGGGCCGGTGGCATCTGTGAGGCTGCCGCAGCGAGTGCCCTTCGGTTTTCACGCGACTTGGGCGCAAGGCGAAGATGTGTTCCGTTTGTCCCCTGAGATTCAGGTGCCAGCCATTTATTAACCGGGCTACCCGTATTTTCCAGCAACAGGTGTTTGTTTAAATTAACATCGGCCCCACAATGAGCCAACACAATGGCTGCAAGCTAAGTTGCGCCTATCCATTTTATTCGCATAGTTAATCCCATTTAAGTTCTTATATATTTGTTGTGTCAGCCTTATTCTGAAAGGCTGCTCAGCGCACGATATCTACTTTATGTACCGCTACCAGCTTGCCGGTAGGATTAAGGTTACGCATGGCCGGGACCAATGCAGCGAGTGCTTCCTCGCGATTACCCGGAGCCGGATGGGTGCTCAAGAACGCAGGCTTATCCGACATCGCGCCGATGGCAACCACGCCCATGGTGGTCGCCATCGCACGGGACATCCGCTCAGCGGTGTGATTAGCCAGTGCATGTGAAATTTCATGCCCCATGATCTGCGCGAGCTCGGCGTCGGTCAGATGCAGTTTTTCAAACAGCCCCGTATACACCGCCATGCGACCACCCGCCATACACCACGCATTGACTACGTTCGGTTCGTCGACAATCGCGACACTCCACTCCCAGTTCGCCGTGTACGGAAACTTCTGAATAGCGACCGTCACCAGTCGCCCCGTGCTTGGACAGCGCCGGGTCGTTGGCCAGCTTGTCCTTCTTGTTCAGCTCGCCCACCGTGCTGAGGTAGGCCTTCTTCGATTCGACAATGGCCGACTCAGGAGAGATCAGCATTAACTGCGAGCGCCCGGCAGGGCTGGTCGCGCAGGCGGTGAGTAGGCCGCATACAAGAAGCAATAATAGTAATCGTTTCATGACTTGGTTCGATCTCGTCTGGTTTCAGGATGCCAGACCATTGATATAGACAACGTATTTTACTGAAGTTCGTGTGGGAGTGTGTAAGGAGATAACACGCTGCCTCAGGGTGACGCTGGAGCCGGTCTGTTCGAATACGGGCATAACGAAGGCCATCCAATCCGGCTGCTGCGGAACTCGACAAAAATTGCTGCGCAATTTTCTGGACTCGAACAGTCCTCGCAGAAACCCTCGGACTGGATGGCCTTCGTTAAGCATGCCCTACAATTCGAACAGACCGACTCCAGCGTCACCCGGCTTCCGGAGTCACCAAGCAAGCGTCAAAGGACAAGCCCTAGAAAGGCAGTCCCTCATCAATATTGTGATTCGACTGCGCCGGCGTCGCCATCCCCTCGGTATGCACAATACCGTTCAGCTGGGCTTGAATCGATGCCGCATCGTCTGGCGTAGAGAAAAATTGCGAGTACCACTTGCGACCAGTGCGGAATGGCCCATCGGTTTTCAGCTGCATGATCTTCAGTGCCGGCCGCTTGTTTGCCCATATGTTAAAGTCCGCGCCAAAGGCCTCTAAGGCGCCTGCCTGCGCCTGCTTTGCCGCCGCGCGATCTTCGCCAGTCGCCTGCGCCTCACTGCCCTTGAACAGGCAGCCGTGGAAACATTTGGTCAAGCCGTCGTCTACTGGCGTATTAGCAATCAATTCGTAAATGACATTGCCGGCAAATACCTGCTTGGACAGCAGCAGCCCGGGCCCTGTGTACCAGGTGGTTGTGTACAGGTAGGTCTGGTATAGCTGCATCGGGCCGCCTTGGCGCTGCACATAAACGTGATCGATGAACTCGTTCTCGAAGTATTCACTTGGCGCGCCGTGAGTCGGACCGAGATGGCGCACATCGGCCATATTGTCGAGAATCTCCTGCGTGTGCACCGGCAACTCGCCCAGGTGATCAAGTTCCCAGCGCACCCACTGTGGGTCGTCCCACTCTGGCAGGAAAGGGGGGGCGTAATCGGGCGCGCGGCCATCCGGGTCATACCACGCCATGACACAGCCCATATTATCGACCACCGGGTAAGAGCGGATAGAGGCCGACTTGGGGCAGGGACCATCGTGATAAGGAATGTCGTCCACCTCGCCAGCAGAATTATAACGCCAGCCGTGGTAAGGGCAGCGAATCGAATCGCCTTCGATCTGCTCGCCATTCTTGACAATCATGGCGCTGGTGCTGGCCGTCAGGTGGGTACCCATGTGGGAGCAGTAGGCGTCCAACAATACCGGCTTGCCGCTCTCGCCGCGGTATAACGCAAGGTCCTGGCCGAAATAACGCACCGCCATCGGACCGTTATCCAGTTCGCTGCTCTCCGCGACAATAAACCAACCCCGAGGGAAAGTGTTGGGGCCCAATTCGTACTCAGCTGCTGTTGCCATAAAGTCACCCTGCTAAATTGTACGGTTTGTGCTTTTAATCCGAGTATAGACCGTGAGAGCGTTGTGGGTATCGCCTGTGTGCCGTGACAGTAAAAGGATTGCCCAACGGCTCAACTATTCAACTTCTGGCAGCGCGGCGGGTGCCGCATCTGGCGCAGACGTGGCGTTGAACTGTCGCCCCAGATAGATCCCCGTAATCGCCCAGAGTACCGCGACCCCCGCGCCAACCGCCGCTACGGCGGCCAGTCCCAGCCCCAGCAGCTGTGTCAGGCCGGTAAAAGCCCAGGCGCTGAGCATGTCACCGCCACGGTAGATCACAATATCGATAACCGGTTTGGCCTTGAAGCGGGTTTCCCGGTCCACCGTGGTGAACAGCATCTCACGCGCTGGCCGTGATATCGCATAGTTCCCTGCTCTGCGGATGATCTGGATGCCCACTACCACACTGACCATCGGCGCTGCGGCCAGAAACAGCAGGCCGGCGCCGATAAGCACGGGAACCGATGCCAGCGTAAACGGCATGCCCATATATTTGGCGATGCGCCCGGTCGCGAATACCGAGACTACGATGGTGAGCGAATTGACTATCAGGTCCATATTCGCCCAAATGCGCGTGCGTGTTTGCTCGTCGTACACATCCAGCAGGTTTTTTAACTCGAAATAGACAAAGGCAGAGATGAAGGTGTAAAGGAACAGGAACAGGCCGATGGCCAACAGATAGCGGCTTTGCAGAAATACCGTAAAGCCGGCTAGCGGGTTACCGCCGATGGCGAGGTTGGCGGTGTCTAGTGCGAGGCGTTCATTGTGCAGGTCTGTTACCTTCAAGAGCTGCACCCAGCGGACCACAGGTAGCGCCATTACCACCATTGCGCTGGCAATCAACAGGAGAACGTCAGTGCCCATATCGCCTACCAGCAGCGACGCCGTTGCTGGGCCAACGATACCCCCGGCGCTGGCCCCGGCGCCGATAAAGCCGAATAATCGGGTTGCCTGAGGTTTGGAAAAGGTGTCGGCCATGAAGCTCCAGAACACCGAAATATGAAACAGGCTGAATAGACTGACCCAGAGATAAAAACTCTTATCCAGCAGCGTGCTCTCGGCGAGCGTATTTTCGCCGATGTAGAACAGTACAAAGCTCACGGCAAACAGTCCGTAGACCGAAGGCACCAGGCGCTGGAAACGAATGCGGGAAATTGCTCCACCGTAGAGGTAAACCGCGATGGTGCTGATAAAAAAGGTGATCGTCCACAGCCAGCTGACTTCCGCATCAGTCCAGTTACTGGCGAGTGCGTCGCGCACCGGGCGCAGGATGTAATAGGAACCCATTAGCAAAAAAACTAACAGGAATGAGGCCAGCGTGGCGCGCGTCTCCTCTGGCTCAATGTCGCAAGCCCGTGCCAGAATGCGTCGGAGCCATCCTCCGCCGTTGGATTCATTGCTCATACTATAGCGACTCGAAGATTCGAAGCATTTCAGCGCGCTGCGCCCGATCGGGGACCCGACCGAAGTTGGCCAGCATATTGTCTGCCATATGTGCGGGTACGGCGGTGGCGGGGATGATGCAGGTTACAGCCGGATGCCCGAGGATAAACTTCAGAAAGAACTGCGCCCAGCTGCTACAGTCAAGCTCCGCAGCCATTGCGGGTAGGGCATGGTCGTGGGATTTTCCGAACAGGGCTCCGCGCTGGTAAGGACGATTGATCATCGTGGCGATGCCTTTATCCTGCGCCAGAGGCAGCAGGGCCTCCTCCGCCTCACGGTCCTCGATGTTGTAGCTGAACTGGACGAAATCCAGCGGCTCGCTGCGCATGACTTCCATCAGCTGTCCATGATCGCGACCATGCGAGGTGGTGATGCCGATGTAACGCACCTTGCCCTCTTTTTTCCACTCGTTGAGTGTGGCCAGGTGTGTTTTCCAGTCCTGCAGATTGTGCACGGCGATCAAGTCAAACGTTTTGACGTTCATACGCCTTGCGGATTCCTCCATCTGTGCAATGCCGCGCTCCTTACCGGTGGTCCAGACTTTGGTAGCGGCAAATACTGGCGGCAGATGCTTCATGGCGCGCAATACGTCACCGACCCGCGTCTCGGCGTTACCGTACATGGGTGATGAATCGATAATGGTGCCTTTACCGGCAAAAAAGAATTGCATGACTTCAGTCAGTAACGCCAGAGACTGCTCATCAGCGGCGGTATCAAACGTGCGGGAGGTACCCATGCCCATGACCGGTAGCATTTCTCCTGAGCTGGGGATGGGCCGCTGTATCAGTGGCAGCTTGACGGCGGATTCCGACGCGAAAGCGCGCAGTGCGGGATATGCCAGCAGACCTGCACTCAATTGTAAAACCTGCCGACGATTGATCATGTCCTTACCCTGTACGCCAATATTGGACCAGTGTTTCAGTGCGCCGTCTGTGGGTCAAGGCGTGCGCGTCGACCATGGCTTCAGCCGTTAGCCAGCATCCATTTGCGCAGCCGGTTTGAGTCGCCAAAAGGCGTTAGCTTGCCAAAAGAATTCAGCAAGACGATAGACACTTCTTCACCCTCGATGCTGGCGTGCATGACCAGACAGCGTCCGGCCTCGTTGATGTAACCGGTTTTGCTCAGGTCGATGTGCCAGTTACTGCTCTTCAGCAGCCGATTGGTGTTGATAAAAGTTAACGGTCCACTTTTGTTGGAAGGGCGCACCTCCCAATCAGGGGTTGTAGTAGATGCTGTTATCAATGGGTACTGATGTGCAGCGGCCAACATTCTCGCTAGATCGCTGGCGGTGGAGACATTCGCTGCGTCGAGTCCTGCGGGGTCGGCAAAACGGCTGTCGTGCATGTCGAGGCTGGCAGCTTTACTGTTCATCTGCTCGACAAACGCGTCCATCCCGCCAGGGTAGGTTCTGCCCAGTGCAGTAGCGGCGCGATTTTCCGAGGACATGAGGGCCAGCAATAGCAGGTCGCGCCGCGCGAGTGTCGTGCCAACGCCCAGTCGTGAACCTGTCATCCGAATGCGGTCGCGATCGTCATCGGCGATGATGATTGTTTCATCCAGATCCAGCTCGGCATCCAGCACCACCATTGCCGTCATCAGCTTGGTGATGGAGGCAATGGGACGAACAGTGTCGACATCCTTGCCATATATCAGGTTGCCGTGCGCATCGAGCACAATGGCGGAGGCAGAGCGCAGCTCGGGGTCGCCCGGGAGGTCGGTGAAGCGAGAGTCGTCAGCGACGCTGGGCCACGCGATGGCCATGATCAGCACAGCGAACGTCGCCTTAGTGAAGTACTTGCTCACGATTTCTGGTTCCCGTTCAGGTTGTTGTTATCAGAAGGTGTGTGTTCACACCTCGAAGAGGGCGCCGATGTCTGGGCGCCGGAAGAGTATGCCTTCAATGGCGTGTCGCCTCCAGTTCAATGGCCGATAGCCATTAGCGCTCAGCCCGGCTCCGACTCAGCCCCGGCCTCCACGCGCAGCAAACCGCGGAATGCGCGGCTGGCTGTCGCGTCGCCCGACAGCACTCGATAGACGTCCCTGGCGATCGGCATTTCCACGCCGTACTGTTCTGCCAGCGCCATCACCGCAGGCGCACTTTTGGCACCTTCTGCCACCATCACCATTTCACTGATGATTTCCGGCATATTCCGGCCTTTACCCAGCTGTATGCCCACATGGCGATTGCGGCTCTGTGCACTGGTGCAAGTGGCGATCATGTCGCCTATGCCGGCGAGGCCGGAGAATGTCTCGGCGCGGCCGCCCATTGCAACACCCAGACGCGTCACTTCCGCCAGGCCGCGTGTGATCAGCCCGGCGCGGGTGTTGTCGCCCGCACCCTGTCCATCGCCCATGCCTACTGCGATGGCAATGATATTTTTCAGCACGCCGCCGAGCTCGCACCCGATGACATCAGTGTTGGTATAGATCCGGAACAGGCCACTTTTGAAAACGTTCTGTAGCTCCTGAACGATGATCTCGTCTTCCATGGCAATCACACTGGCGGCGGCTTGCCCGGCCATAATCTCGCGCGCCAGATTGGGCCCGGTGAGAACGCCAACCGGGTGCCCGGGCAGCACTTCGGTGATGATCTGTGTCATGCGCAGTCGGGTATCCAGTTCCAGACCTTTGGTCAGGCTGATCACCGGCACCCAGGCTCGAATGTACTTTTTTACCTCAAGTAGTACGGCGCGAAAGTTTTGCGACGGTATGCCCATCACAATGACATCGGCACCCTGCACGGCCTCGGCAATATCGTTAGTAGCCACGAGCTTCTCCGGCAGTGTCGCACCAGGCAGATAGACTTCGTTGGTGTGGTGTGTATTGATTTCGGTCACAGTGTCGGGGTTCCTCGCCCACAACATAACCGGCGCATTGCGCGTCACCAGTGACGCGACCGTGGTACCCCAGGAACCGCCGCCTAAGACGGCAACGTTCAATTCTGTCATTGTGACTACTCTCCTAAACCAAACTCTGTGGTCCGACGCGTACTGATCGACGCATGCTAACTGCTGCGACTGGCCACGCCAATAGCGCGGATCAGATCCAGGCGTCGCAACAGGTCGCGTAACTGCCGCGACAGCTCGCGCCGCTGTTCGCCGACGGCGGGCTCTGAGGCATCAGTCAGTCTTCGACTCTGTAGTACTTTAAAACCGTTCTTGAACAGCAGCTTGCCGATAGAAGCTTCGCTACTAATGCGGCGCTGTAGATAGGCTTGCCGACCAAACTTGAGGGCCTCAGCAACGCAGGTATTCTCGTCCAGTGTTGCTGTGTGGTCTTTGCCGGCGGCCAGCGCAGCCACCACCGAGTAGGCCTCGGCATAGATCAGCAGTGTCACATGTGATACCAGTGGAATCATGCGATTGAGTAATTGCGTAAACCCCTGCGCGCCTTTGCCCAGCAGCTCAGGCCAGTTGTTGTCGTAGCGATCCAGTTCTTCACGTATCTGGCGGTGGAATTCTGCGGTCGGCGCATAGAAAAATTCAAACTTGAACAAGTCGCGCAACTGGTCCACTTCGGCCCAGAACACGTCCAGTGCATCGGAACCCTCGTTCTCACTGGCCTTTAACAAGGCCAGTTCGATGATGGCCTTGTTGACGAAAAAGTGAATCACCGTGTTGCGGTAGTAGCTGGCGACTGGATGTTGATTCAGACCGATGCCGTACACCACTTCGGGGCCCTCGTCATAACGCGTGACGATGCCTTCGTCGAGCATGATACTGATCATACTGGGCAACTGATCGGCATAGGCCGGGTCGAAGTCTTTGGAGATACGCAGGTTGCGCTCCTGAGCCCAGCGCAGCAGGGCGCGCAGGTCTGCCAATACTTCATCCTGCGTCAGTGCTCTCGGCGCAGCACCCAGCAGGCTCATGGTGACCAGCGAAGGGAAGGTAATGGCGGTCACGTGGTTGGCCTCGACGGCCACTTCAAAGGCGATCTTGGATAGTGCCAGTTTATCCTCAGGGTCCGGTGCTGTTGCCAACACCACCGGCTCCCCGATATCCACATAGACTTTGCCCATGGGCCTTGCCAGGCTGCGAATGTAGCCGATCAGCCAGCGCAGTGACTCTGCGCCCTTGCCCTGGCTTGTTTGTTCAGTAGCGTACTCCTCTACATCGCGAATAAGGTCGTAACTGATGGAAATCGGAATGATGTGTATATTCCTTGCATCCGTGGCGTGGCAGGCCTCCAGCACATATTTCAACAGGCCGTAGCGTGGCGGCATGAGTTTGCCCAGACGCGACCGGGTCCCTTCAAACGCCCAGTTCATAGGGAAGCGTTTTTCCATGAGGTAGCCGATGTAGTGGCGTAGGGTGATTTTATACAGCTCGTTGTCCTGAAAACTGCGCCGGATAAAGATGGCCCCCGCACGGTGCAGCAGAAAGCCCAGTCCAGGAAAATTCATGTTCGCCCCGCCGAACATATGCGGCATTGGGAAGTCGTTGTCATACAGCAGTTTGGGTACCACCATGCCATCGAGATAGGTCTTGTGAGTCCATAGCAGCATCGAGGGATATTCACGCACCACCTGGCGCATTCTCTCGACATCGGCCTGGTCGCAGACAATTTCTTCCTCGTAGCCCAGGCCCAGGCAAAATTTGTTGAACTTCGCGTAGAAGTCCAGCCAGAAAGTGCGCGGACGCGATACCATTTCATCCATGTAAGTGGATGCTTCTTTCACCAGTTGCTCTTTGGGTATGCCACTTTCCTGTGCAAGCCCGTCCAACGCTTGGTTGTAACCGCGGCTGGCCAAGAGGCTGGCCGCCACTTGTCTGGGTACCTTGTAGCGCCCACCCTGTAGCCTGCGCTCCGCCAGATCCAGCACCACAACAGCCTGGCGAGCGACGAAATCGGCAAACTCGCGCTGGGTATTGCCATCCCCGGTTTTGTGGGTGTGTGCAAAGCGCTCTCGTAGATTAGCGATGGTATCGGGCTCGCCGCGCAGCAGATGCATGCGCTCGGGCGCACGACTGAGGATTTTACGGGCACGCCGAACGCCGGGATGGCGGGGGTCGCCAAAAATCAGGTCGCGCAGACGCGGCCCCGAGTTGATCGCCTCTTGCGAGGGCAACCATGCGATACGCAGCGGCGTTACGAGTGTGTCTTGCGGCAGGTCCAGCGCCGCGAACAGCGGTGCACTGTCAATGCCCCGTTGTTCGTCGCGCAGGTGCAGGCAAACCTGCGGTGCTGCGCTTGCCGGGTCGGCGCTGTGGTGGCCTATCCAGCTGCGCAGTAGTTCCTGTTCAAAACTGTTATGAGTGTCGAGTATAAACAGAATTGTCTGTTGTTGATGGCTCGGCCATGGGTTGCGCAATGCGTACTTGCTTCTCAGATCCACGCCCGTTTGTCCTTTTGTCACTTGGTCTTTTTCTTCGGTGCAGATTTACCCGAGGACTTGGCCTGTAGTTTTGGCCTCGCCGGCCTGGCGGGTGTCTTTACTTTCACCGCGCTGGTTCGGGCAACTGTTTTCGACTTTGGCCGCTTGTCTTCGGGCTGTCCGAGTGCGCGCGCGAACATGTTGCGCACTTCGCGCACATGTTCGTCAATGGTGTCCACGCGCCAGGCGCTGGTATCAACGGGCGGCAGTACGTCCACAATCACGGTGGCGGGGCGGAACACGAAATCGCCTTTGGGCGCGACATCGCCGGCATTGTGGATGACGATGGGCACGATGGGCACGCCGGCTTGCATCGCCAGGTGGAAGGCGCCTTTCTTGAAAGGTGCCAATTTGGGCGACACGGTTCGCGTCCCCTCGGGCGCGATCACTACCGACTTGCCGTCCTTGCGCATGACGTCAACCAGCGGTTGCATCGCGCTAATTGCACTTGCACCGTCGGCGCGGTCGATAAACACAACGCCGCCCAGTTCCATCACCATGCCGAGGAGAGGCGTCTCTTTCTTGATTTCCTGTTTGCCCACCCCGACGATATCGCGGCGCAGCAGTTTGGCGGTGATCACAACATCAGCCTTGCTCTGGTGATTGAATACGAACACTGCTGGCCGCTGCGACCACAGGTGCTGTTCACCGTTCACCTTGATATTCATCCCGATAAGCGCACTCGCGGTATCGGCAAATAGTGAGAAGGAAAAATTCTGCGACTCGCGCCGAGATCCAGTGAGTGCATACACCGGCAAGCCCGCCATAAACGAGGTCACCAGCGAACCGGTGGCGGCGACGGAGCGCGCAAACTGCGTGAGTGTAGGTCGCCCGCGGCTGCCGAATCTTGCCACCGGCCATTGACGGCCGCGCGCAATGCGCTCGAGGTTTTTACTAGGATTCAAGGCGCGGGGCAGGCCGACACGCTCCAGCAGCAGCAGATCATCCGAGCTGTCGGAGTAGAAGAAACTGTTGTTGAGGTCTGCGCGATACTGTCGTGCGAGTGCCTCCGCGGCATCCACTTTTCCCTGCCCGAAGCAGGTTGGGCTGACCACACTGCCGGTGAACTTACCGCCCTTCACCTCTAATTGGGTGCACAGAACATGCTCGATACCCAGATCCGCTGCAGCCGGTTCCACCTGATACGGTGTCGCCGAAGAAATGATCGCCACGGTGTGGCCCTTGGACTGATGCGCTTCAACCAGGGTACGCGATTCCGGGTAGATGAGGCGTGCGATCTGTTTTGTGTACAGTTCTTGCCCTACCTCATGGTAGGTATCTTCCTCAATACCACGCATAAACTGGGCATTAATGGCCATCATGCCGGAGAAGCCCATATTGCCCAGTCCGAAGCTGGTCATGGCGCGCATCAATTCGACAAACTGGCGTGACGACAAGTCGCCGCGCCTCAGTTGCTCACGAATAAAGGTCGTGGCTGAGTAGCCCGCGATAAGTGTGCCGTCAAAATCGAAGATAGCGGCAATGCGCGGTCCGTCGGGTGAATTTTCGATGTCGCGCAACAGATTTTTTAGCTGACTCATAACGCTCCCTTATTGTTTGACGGAAGCATAGCCTATTCTGGTCCTGCGCGTGTGTCTCCTGTTGGCAAGAGTGGTATTGGGGAGGGCGCAATGGGTATTGTGCTATCGGCAGGTAGAGAGAAACGGCAGGCATAAAAAACGCCGCCGCAAATAAGGTAGCGACGGCGGTGGTCAGGTAAAGCACGATGAGTTGGTTGCCTGGGTTTACGCAGCCCGCAAAAATCGGATGTGGTCTCCCGGTGGCAAACACCTCTGACACGTGGTTGCCAGCTTTCCCGAAACGAAGCGGTGGCCCTCAACGGGTAGTCATCCAATTAACCGCAACGTTTGGAGTATAGAGAGCATGGCTCAATGTGCAAGATATAACCATATGATATATTTTTATATCATAATATAACAAAAAGCTATTTCATGGTGCTTTGCGAAATAGCAGGGTCATGCGGTCCGACTCACCGATAGCGGCCATTGCCGCCTGCTGTTCGGGATCGTCCTCGTTGCCGCGCAGTGAGGGCGACAGGCGCCATACGGAATCCTCACCGGCGGGCTTATCCAGCGGGTTGGCGTTGATCTCGCTCTCGGCTATCAGTTCGAAACCGGCTTCTTCAAACGCCACTATGACAGCCGCCTGGCTCATATAACCGCGACTGCCATCGGCCCAGTCGTCGCCGGCTGTTCCAGGCGCGCGGTGCTGGACGACACCGATCAGACCATCATCCTTGAGCATGGCGCGCATACTTGCCAGCGCCTTGGAGAACGTGCCGGCCTCCTCTTCAAAGCGATTGAGGTTGTGCAGGGCGCGAATCATCAATATCCGATCGACAGTGCCCTCTACTTCCGGAGGCACTGATTCGAAGGTGAAACCCAGCGCGGTAATGCCGTTGTCGGAGTAGGTGGCTACTTGAGCGGGATAGTTAGTGGTTGCTGCGATCCGCTGCGCCACCCATTCCTCCTTGCCGTACCCGACCATTGGCCACATGCGGTCGGCATAGTTAACGCCGTAGAGAACACCATCGGACCCTAAGTAGTTGGCCAGTATGCGCGTATACCAGCCACCGCCTGGCAGCCCCTCGGCCACCGTCATGCCGGGCTCGACCTGAAAAAACGCAAGCGTTTCAGCAGGGCGGCGCGCGCCGTCGCGGGCTTTGTCCTCGTCGCTGCGCACGGCGACGACTTCTGCCAGTGCGGCGCTGTTGTCACTGGCGAATACCGGCTGTATAGCGCCTGCGATGAGCAGGCTTGTTGCCAAAAGGCAGGATTTTAGTCGTAACATAAGTGAGGTTTCCGCGTGATGTGCAGGAATGCATTCAGTGCGCAACTGTCCCGCGCACCTCGCCATTTGTAAAGCAGTTTGTGATTTCAACACCGTCTGACAGATACAGAGAATGACCGATTCGGCCATGCTTGACACGCCGGGTGCTGCTAAGATACCTGCATCTAAATTCAACGACTGGAGAGAATACTATGAGCAAAGTGCTCATCACTGGAGCTACCGGCTTTATCGGCAACCACGTCACCCGTTTATGCTTGGAGAAGGGGGACGAGGTGCGCGTGATGGTCATGCCCGGCGAGGACAGGTCGCCACTCACCGGCATGGATGTGGAGTTTGTGGAGGGCAACCTCCTCGATCCTGCCTCTTTGGCCAAGGCAGTGCAGGGCGTTGAGCAGCTCTATCACTTGGCGGCGCTGTTCGCGATCTGGACCAAGGACCCGGATCTGCACTACAAAGTGAATGTAGATGGCGCGCGCAGCATGATGGCCGCGGCGAAGGCTGCAGGCGTTGAGAAAATCGTGTTTACCAGCAGTGTGGCGGCCATTGGTATTGTGGGCAACGGCGGCTTGGCTACGGAGAAAACAGCCTTTAACGGTTGGCCCTGGGCCAGCGAATACATCCTCTCCAAGTTCATCAGCCACCAGATGGTGAAGGGTATGGTCAGTGACGGCTTGCCGGTAACAATGGTCATGCCGGGCCTGCCCTTCGGCCCCGGTGATCGCGCGCCAACGCCGACTGGCACTATGATCCTCAGCACGCTGCAAGGGAAAATGAAGAACTACTGGGACGGCGGGGTCTGTGCTGTAGATGTGCGCGATGTGGCGGCTGGCCATGTGCTGGCGATGGAGAAGGGCCGTATTGGTGAGTCCTATATCCTCGGCAACAAGGCCGGTAATATGACCAACAAGGAAGTGCTCACACTGATAGGGAAAATCGCCGGTGTCTCCAATGTGGCGCAAACTGAGGTGTCCGGCAAGATGATGCTGCGTGTCGGCAAGTTGGCCGAGATGTGGTCAAAGGTGAGCGGCCGCGCGCCGATCACCACGTACAAGAATACCTGCTATGTGCTGCAGCACGGATATATTGATCCGTCTAAAGCGATAGAGGAACTGGGTCTGCCGCAAACCCCCATCGAAACTGCCATCACGGATTCTGTGAAATGGTTCCGCGACAATGGCTACGCGTAGGCTGCCAGTTGACGCCTGACACCTCACGCTTTGCCGCTTATCACCGATGATCCGCTATTGTCAGTGAGCGCATAAGTGTCGCACGCAATTAGAGTTAGGTAGATGAGCACTGAGCTGGTCAGCATCCTGATCCCGACCTACAACCAGCTGGGCTATCTCCAGCAAGCGGTTGAAAGCGCCCTGAATCAGGATTATCCGCAGCTTGAAGTGATCATTTGCGACGATGCGTCAAGAGATTGGGATCCGCACGTACTTGATAAATGGTCAGGCGATATCCGCCTCCGCATACACCGCAATCCGCAGAACCTTGGCCGAGTCGACAATTACAGGCATGGCCTCTACGATCTGGCCTCAGGGAAGTGGGTGCTGATACTCGACGGTGATGACTTTCTGAACGATGACACTTATCTGTCAACAGCAATGGACATTGCGGCCTCTGACCCCGGTATTGATTTGCTGTTTTCTAACGCCGCCCGACTCAACAGCAAACGTCCGGGTGAGTATGCGGCCCCGCACGAGAACAGAACGTTGCCCCGTATGATGGAAGGTAGGGATCTTTTCTTGAAGCTCGCCGAGGAAGACATCTCGGTGTTTCACAGCACGGCGCTATACAAAAGGGACAAGGCCATGGCCCTCGACTTTTACCGCAGTAATATCATCAGTTCGGACTGGGAGTCACTGCACCGCTACATACTAACGGGGAAGGTCGTATTCATCGATACCATTGCATCCGTATGGCGCATCCATGGGGACAATGCCACGAAAAACATGTCTGCGCAGGAGCGCTCAGAAAATCTGCAGGCTATTGTTGGCCCTTATCTTGCCGCGAAGACCGCAGCGGTATTTGAGGCCTCGACGTTGGATGACTGGCTTTACACGCGGCTATGGAAGATCGCCTTCAAAGATGCGCGCACCCTGATTAAAGCCGGTGACCGTGATGGGCTGAACACGTACTTGCTTGTACTGGAGCAGGTTAGTCCCGCGGTCGCCCGCCGTGTGCGAAAATCTCCCAAGCTTTGGCGATACCGAATAGCCCTGTATCTAGCCGCATCATCCTAAGCTGGACAGACTCATGTACTCCTTCAGCTGATACTTTCGAATGCAGCATGCAGCATGCAGCAAGCCCTTATCCATAAGGCGCGCCGTTGAAGGCAGAGCGGCGCTGCGTCTAGCCAGTGCCATGTTGCAGCCTGCCTGACGGTCTTCAACAGGCTAATTTAAAAATAAAGCAGGCCTGATCACCCGTGCCATCCTTGTTGAGTTGATCCGCTTTCAAACGGTATTCCCGAAGCTCCTGCGAGCCAAAAACCTCGTCTTCTTCTTTCTCGGCGAGCGGTATGTTGCGGAGATAGCGTTCGCTGCCGGTAAACTGGAATTGCGTGGAATCAAAATGCACGTCCTGCAGTGTGAATCCATGTTTGAGAGCCAGCACTTGCATACTTGTAATGCTGTGAAGATAAAGATGACGGGGGGCATCAAGCTGTACCCAGTTCTCCCGATAATGCTCCCATGCCCAGGAACATGACAATGGGACCCTGATCAACAGGACGCCATTTTCATTGAGCAAATCATGCGCCGCCGAAAATGTTCGATGCTGATCAGGTATGTGTTCGAGACTGTGATGCATCATAACCAGATCAAAGGTATGGGACTTGTCGTCGTCACGGGCGATATCCCAGATCTCATTCTTGTAGATTTGAACGCCATTGGAGTAAGTAATGGCGGCGCTGATGAAAGGGTCTACCCCCTCCAGATGTCTGAACCCTTTTTTTGCCAACTTCAGCAGCAGCTTTCCTGCGCCACAGCCGACATCCAATATCCGGCTTTGGCTGTGAATATCGATATAGCTCATCCACTGGGGCAGGCGGGGTTTGCGCAGAAAAAAGAGCGATGCAGAGACCAGCCATCGATTGTTCAGGCTGGCATTTAACTTGCGCTCGCGCAGCGCAGAAAGGGCCCTGTCTGGCTTGTGCTCTTTCTTTATAAGCTTTGAGTAATAGTCCTGCGGATAGTACTGGCCGAGGTTATCGGGAACCTCGACGATTTGCAGGCAAGCACAATCAGCGCACTGTTGATAATCAAACGTATCCCGGGTGCCAAAGTACATTTCCCTGACGGTATAGACCGGCGTATCCACAGTTGATCCACAAACCCTGCATTTGATCACGATAAACCCCTGGGAAGACTACCCCGTCTTGGCGAGGTACTGTGCGCAAATACCCTGCCCCAATTCACCCAAAAGCTGCGCACTGCCGCCAGCGGTAAGCTCGATCTGGCGTGCCAACTCGCAGTAGCGATACAAGGGGTAATCGCGATCCACACCGGTGCCACCATGGCAGTGCTGAGAGGCCTGGCTCACGCGGTGTGTCACGTTACCGCACCAGATTTTTGCCATCAGTACTGCTTCTTCAGCAGGGCGGCCCTGATCGATCAGAGATGCCGCCTGTTGTGTCGTCAGACGCAGGCACTCGACGTCGATGAAGCAATCCGCTACCCGGTGGCTCACCGCCTGGAAGGTGGCAATCGCACGGCCAAACTGCTCCCGTTCGGCCGTGTACTGGCCGGTGATACGCATCATCTTGTCGCACACTCCCACGGCCATCGCGGCCAGTGCAGTGCGCGTGGCTTGCAGCGCCCAATCCATTGCAGCTAGTGCTTCGCGGCCGGTGACAATGATGTCGGCGGTTGGCACCTGTACTTTATGCATCACCAATTCATGACGGGTTTCTCCGGTGGCCACAATCTGGGCATTCAGGGTGACGCCTGCGGCCTGCGGGTCGATGAGCGCCACGACCAGTTCGTCGCCCGCTCTGGCCGACAACAGAATACGCGCGGACGAATGCGCCTGACTGATGCAAATTTTGGTGCCGCTGAAGGAGTAACCGCCCTCCATTTTTTGTGCAGTACAGGCGGGGTTGGCCGGGTCGTCATTGGCATACTCTTCCAGGGCGGCGGTGACCAGCGTCGCGCCGCTGGCGATGCCATTGAGCCACTGCTCTTTCTGTGCAGTGCTGGCGAAGCGCCGCAGGGTGCCTGCGGCTGACACCAGCACCGGAATTACCGGAATCGGCGCCACTGTGCGGCCAACGTCCTCGCACAACAGGGTCAGCGCGTAAAAGCCCAGGCCTGTGCCGCCGTTAGTCTCCGGAATATCCAGGCCCAGCAGCCCGGCTGCAGCCAGTGCCTGCCACAGGGCAGAGTCGAAGCGTTCATCCTGCTTCTCAGTGGCCTTGAGTTTGTCGACCTCAGTAAAATCGCCGAGAATTTGCTGGGACAGCTGTTGAGCGCTTTTAAGTTCTTCAGAAATAGTGAAATCCACAGGCCTATTCTCCTAGCGTGTACGGGGCATCCACAGCCCCGCCATGGCGATAATATCGCGTTGTACTTCGTTGGTGCCGCCACCAAAGGTGAGTACCGCACCCACCCGCCAGCGAAACTCCAGTTTGCCCTTGAGCACCGCTCCCGGTGAGTGCATGGCAATCGTGCCAGCCTGCCCCATGACTTCCAGTAACATGCGGTAAAGCTCTACGAAGAATTCGCTGCTGTAGACCTTTGCCACAGATGCGTCGGCCATGTCGAGCGGGCCCTGGTCCATGGCCCAGACCTGCTTCCAGCAGATCAGCTTGACCACTTCCAATCCGGTTTTGACTTTGGCCAGATTGTGCTGCACCCAGGGCAGTTCGATGATCTTGCCGCCCCGAGGCGCGTCAGTTGCGGCCGCCCACTCGCAGACGCCTTGATACAGAGCATCCACTTGCCCATGGGTAAACAATGACAAGCGTTCGACGTTCAGCTGGCCGGTGATCAGCTTCCATCCCGCATTCACCTCGCCGACGCGGTACTTGTCCGGCAGACGGATATCGCTGTAGTAGGTGGCGTTAGTGCGCACGCCCAGCGTGTGCACGGGGGTGAGCGAGAAGCCCTCGATATTGGTGGGCACCAGGAACATGGTGAGCCCCTTGTGCTTTTTGCTTGCGTCCGGATCAGTGCGCGCAGCCAGCCACACGTAATCGGCGAAGTTGGCGAGACTGGTCCACATTTTTTGGCCATTGATGATCCAGTCGTCGCCATCGCGTTCGGCGCGCGTGGTGAGGCTGGCAAGGTCAGTGCCGGCGTTCGGCTCAGAATAGCCGACGGCGATAGTGACTTTGCCCTGCTTCACGCCGCCGACCACTTCTGCACGGACCTCGGCATTGGCGTTGGCGGCAATCACTGGGGTCACTGACTCGGTGGTAAGGAACGGATAGGCAAACCCTGAGCGCACCACTTCATCGGTAAAAATGTACTGCTCCACGGCTGACAGCTCCTTGCCGCCCAGTTCTTTAGACCAGCTGAGGCCGATCCAGCCATCCGCGCCCATGCGCGCGTACTGCCTGCGGAACTCCGGGCCGCCCCCCTCCTTGAACTCGGGGATCTTCATTTCTTCGAGCAACTCCGGCGTCATTACCGTTTTCATGTACTCGCGGACCTCCATCTGGAGAGCCCTCTGTTGCGTGGTTAACTCTATATTCATATAGCGAATCCTCTGCCATTTGTTCCGCAAAGCCACTGTCGTGGCTGTGCCTGTAATCGTTTGCTGCCGCTGAATGTCATCAGTTTTGTTGTACAGCGGCGACCAATTGTCGTTGCAAGTCGGTATTCCCGGTCTCGACTGTGCACATCCAGGTGTCTGCCAGTCCGCCATAACGCTCTTTGAGCAACGCCGGCACCTGCTTGATGTCTTCACTGACAATCGCAAATGTGTGCAGAATCTCATCGCTTATCAGCGCGCCCAGATCCTGCCAGCGGCCCTCCCGCGTCAGCTGGTTGGCGGTGGTTTGCAACTCGCCCCAGCCGTGCAGCTCCAGCACCGGGCGGTAAGCCGGGGTGGAGGCGTAAAACGCCAGCTGGTGTTGTATTGCCTGTCGGGACTGCGCAAAGGCCTCTTCAGTAACACCTGTGACGACCATTGCAGGCATGCTGACGTCAAAATCCTCACGCTTGCGGCCAGATTTAGCGAGCCCTCGCTGCACCGCGGGCAGTGTAACGTCCCGCAGGTATTGTGCGGTGGTAAAGCCGTGGGCGATCATGCCATTGGCCACTTCCGCCGCGACTTCGGTCATCAATGGGCCGACCGCCGCAAGATTGACGCCGGGTGCGCCGTAGCCGGCGTTAGTGGGTGTGAACATCGGCGTCATCAGGTTGTGCTGATAGAACTCCCCGTTAAAATCCAGCTTCTCACCAGTCTCCCAGCAGGCCCAGATCGCCTGCATGGCCTTAATGAATTCGCGCATGCGGGCCGCGGGCTTTGACCACGGCATCGAGAAGCGACGGGTGATATGGGGCTTGATCTGCGAGCCCAGGCCCACAGTAAAGCGCCCTTTGGCGTATTGGTTGAGGTCCCAGGCGAGATTGGCCAGCGTCATCGGGTTGCGCGCGAATGCCACGCTGATGGAGGTAGTAAGCGCTATACTCTTGCTGTGCTCCGCTGCCAGCACCAGTGGGAAAAAGGGATCGTTGTTAATCTCCGCTGTAAAGGCGCCATCGTAGCCGCGTCGCTCCAGCTCGGCGATGGCCAGTGGCGCCATATTGAGGTCGGCACCTAACATACCACTGACTTTCACGGGCGCAGCCCCTCGATAGTGGCGGATGATAAGAAAGTGTCGATCAGGTTGTTCATCACGCTCAAGCTGTGCCCTGTGCGCCGGCCCTGCGGAAGGCACTCATGTGCCGTGCGCTGACAGTAATCTGGCTGTTGTAAAAGTCGTAGTGCACTTTACGCGACCTACACGGGGGATCAAGTGTCCTGGTGTGCACCGGGGAGTGGCAAAAACGATCACCGGCAGTGGACAGATCGCAGTGAACAATGCGCAGTGAACAAAGATAGTTGAGCAAACGCGCGCTCACACCTATAATGCCGTCCTTCGTAGGACTATAGCTCAGTTGGTTAGAGCGCTACCTTGACATGGTAGAGGTCCCCAGTTCGAATCTGGGTAGTCCTACCAATTAATTCAAAGAGTGACACTCCCCGCGGTTTGCCGACATGGCTGCTGGCAATTCAGTTGTTTGGGGTAGGCATGGCGAACCGCAAAATAGTACGGTAGGGTTTATACCAAGGCTTCAATGAATGGGAGGAAGCAGTATGAACCAGCAAGATGATCAGGCTAGCGCCGCCGATACAGGTTTGCACACCGGTGGGCATGCCAACATGCGCCATCTGGGTACTATTATGATCGGACTGCTGCTACTGGACGTGATCGGTATCGGCGTGACGCAATTTGCCGTGGGATTTAGCCAGTGGTACTGGCTGGGTATGGTCGTCATTACTGCGGTCGCCTGCGCCTTTATCGTGAGGTTTCGCGCCCAGCGAGAAAATCTCAACACGGCGATCATGATGAAGAACGAAGTATTGTTCTGGCTCGGCGTGCTCGCGGCGGTGAATCTCGTGTTCTTCCTTTACCAGGCGGGTCGTCTGGACAGCCAGAGCACCGGTCTGGTAATCCTCTTGCTATTGGCCCTAGCCACATTTCTGGCTGGCCTGCGCCTCGGCTGGCAGCTGTGTCTGCTCGGCGGCGTATTGTCTGGTGCGCTAGTGGTTGCGGCGTATCTTGCACAGTTTCTCTGGATTGTACTCTTGGTGGGTCTGGTCGCTGTTGCCGTTTTGTTTTACCGTGCGCGTCTCAGGAATGCGCCATAACTGCTGTTGCTGCCGAGCAACCTGCGCGAGGCCTTTGCCCATAATCGGCTCGGCGCCAGTGAGCAGCGTCACCCCGGTGGGGATAGACTGGGCGTCTTTTGAAATTGCAGTTTCGGAATAACCGCTGCTTGCCAATAGTGACGAGCCGAGCACCACAACTGCAAAGTGGGTCGCGTACCTGGCGGTGGGTGTCGGGCAGGGCATAAAACCGCGCGCTCAAAATGCTGACGAGATGATCTCGATTGACGCGGCATGCTGACACTATTTCCAGAGTCTGACTGCAGATTACTGCCCAATCACGCTAACGTTAAAGAAGCTGGTAGTGCCGCTCACTTCATTGCCCAAAATCAACATAGGATTACCCGTCGGGCTATCCTCTGCCGCCACGAACTTGATGGACTCCGGCCCAAGATCGCCCACTAAAGCCAGGTCTTCCTCAACGTCGGCCACCGTAAAATCACGGGCATTGATGTACTGAACAAATTCGGATGCTTCGGGTGTGGTGATGTTGTACACCATAATGCCGCCCACGCGCTCAAGGCCGATGAAGGCATAGGTGCGTCCTTCGATCACAGCAATTTCAATCGCCTCCGGTTCGGGGCCCTTGTCGTCGGAACGATCGTCACCTTTGTTATCATCATTGCTGGCATTAAAGCTTTCACCCAAACGGTTGGCAGTAATCACTTCGAAGTCGCTGCCGGAGTCAAACACCGGCTGACCTGTCTGGGAATTCCAGACCGTAAATGAACGCGCACCCCAGGTATACAAAGCTTCATAGGTGCAGTCGGCGCCGGGCTGCCCGGTCGTGGCCAATGAAGCGCAGGCGCCACGGGTACCCAGGTTCGCAATGACCTTCAGGCGGCCCAGCTTGTCGTCATCTTCAAAGTCTGCGCCTGCCAGCGCAACCAGATCAGCGTCAAAACCGGCACCATCATCGGTAATATCCTTAATACGAATTTCATCCACATAATGAAAGCAGTCGCCGTCATCAAAATCAAAACCGCCCTGTGCCGTGCAATCGGTGGCGTCACTGGCATCGGTGAGGTATTCACGGGCATCCCCTTCGTTGGCCGTCACTATGTAGGTCACGCCGTCGAACTCAAAGGTGTCGGCGCTGTCCGGCATATAGGCGCCAAATACCGGCACGCTTCGAATGTTCACGCCATTGTCACGGTTGCTGGGGTCCATTTCATTGCCGGGTATAGAGTGGTTTTTGTAGCCCAGACCTATCACCGCTTCGATGCTGTCGGTGGTCAAATCCACCACCGCGATAGCGTTATTTTCCTGCAATGTCACGTAAGCGGTCATGCTGTCAGCCGCGACAGCAACGTATTCCGGCTCCAGATCTGCGGCGACCGTTGCTGACTTGCCGGAGATGCGCACGGGCCCGGTTAAACCGCCGCTATTGAAGGCAGTAAAGTCCAGTTGCTTTACATTGAGGGCGGTGACGCTGCTCGCACCGGCAGACACATCAATTACTGTGATACTGCCCTCAGGGTCCACCGAATAATCGCCATTGGGTTCGCCTTCGTTAGCAACCACCAGCTTGTTGCCATCGGGTGTGAACGTCACCATATCGGGTAAAGCGCCGGCTTCCACTGCACTTAGAAAGGTGCCATCGGTTTGGTAGAACGCAATATAACCATTGGCTTGTTTGTTATCGGCTTCGATGGCGACTGCCAGCGTGCTATTGCTAACGGCAACACTATTGGCTGCACCCAGTTCGCTGGCATCCATGCTAAATGCCCTGCCTACATCAGCAGCCACATTCAGCGACATGTTTAATGTGGGCATTGAAGGCGAAGAGGTATCAATAACGTCAATCTGTCCGGAATTGGAATTGACAACAAAAGTCATTTTGGTCGCAGGATCGTAATCCACTATCTCGGCGGCAGACTCACCGAATATGCCTGTTTCATAGCGGCCTAATAAAGATAGTGCGATCGTACTCGGTGTTGCATCGGTACCCTCCATGCCGGTTGGGCCTGCTGGGCCTGCTGGGCCCGCGGGACCCACCATGCCGGCCGGGCCAGTGTTACCATCGTCACCCTCGTTACAGCCGACTAAAACCAGTAGCAGGCTGAAAGCCGACAGTGCAAGCATTTTTCTCCAGTTCATTCGTTCACTCCTAAAAAGGTCTGTTTGGGTTGCAGGCGTAAGCCGACAAAGTTACACGTTGACCATGACTTTTTAGTGAATCATGAATGAAGGAAAAATGAAGGATTTATGTCGGGAAAATGTCGTGTTGATAGTTTAGTGAAACCTAAGTGAATGGTGACAGCCGGGAGAATGGTGCGTGAGCGGAGGGCTGCAGTAGCGTGGCGAGCGCCAATGTGCGCAGGCGTTGTCGGGAAGTTTGTGTAAGCCACTGAGCAGCCCTCAATGCTGCTCCTTCCCTGGCTTTGTGGTGTGCATCATCAACCAGAAGAAGCCGCCGAAACCTGCGATGGCCGAGGCCATGAGAATACCGGTTTTCGCCATCAGTAGGTTCTCGGGTGAATTGGCAAATCCCAAGTCGGCGATAAAAATTGACATCGTAAAGCCGATGCCGCCAAGTAGGCTGACACCGAAGATGTGCTTCATGTTCAACCCTTTCGGCAATTCAGCCCAGCCCATTTTTACGGTCAGCCAGGTGAGTCCGACGATACCTACGGGTTTGCCCAGCAGGAGACCGGCCAACACACCCAGCGTAATGGGGTGCTGGAAATACTGCGAGAACCCGGCGAAGTTGACCGGGATGCCGGCATTGGCCAGGGCGAAAATAGGGATCACCAGATAGGCGACTGGCAGGTGTAAAGAGTGCTCAAGGCGCTGTGCAGGCGCCTGCACCAGTCGCACGCCATCGTCCAGTGAGGTTACCAGCGAGCGGAAATGGTTGTTCTTGATAATATCCGCCTGCTCCTCGATGGACTGCTGCATCTTCAAGGAAGTCTCCTTCACTCTCTCAACGAATACCTGCGGTTCGAATTTGGGCCGAATGGGAATCATAAAGGCCACCACTATGCCGGCGATGGTGGCGTGTATACCGCAGCTGAGCATCGCTGCCCACAGCAATGCGCCCACAGCGGCATAGGGCAGGGGCCTGCGGATTCCGCCAAGGTTCAGGGCAAACAGCAGCAGTGTGCAAAGGCCGGCGTAAGCCAGCGCTACCAGATTCAGGTCTTCTGTATAGAACAGGGCGATGACGGCGACTGCGCCGAGGTCATCGACAATGGCCAGGGCGATGAGGAACGTCACCAGGCTTTTGGGTACGCGACTGCCCAGCAGGCTCAGTGCGCCGATGGCGAAAGCGATATCGGTGGCCATTGGGATGCCCCAGCCGCTGCTGCCCGGACCAGACATGTTGAAAACCAGATAGAACGCGGCGGGAACCACCATCCCGCCAATAGCGGCCATAATAGGCAGCAGCGCCTGCTTGGGAGTCGATAGCTCCCCCACCATTAACTCGCGCTTCAATTCCAGGCCCATGATGAAGAAAAACATCGCCATGAGCAGTTCGTTGATCCAATGGTGAATCGTCAGGGAAAAGTTGAAGCCGCCGATATAGATGCCGATTTTTGTATGCAGGATGTGTTGGTACTGCTCATGAAACGGACCGTTGGCTATCACCAGTGCAATTACGCCGCAGATCATCAGCAGCACGCCGCTGGTAGTTTGGCGATGGATAAACTCTTCCAGTGGTGTCAGCAATCGATCAAACGATTTCTCCCACGGTGCATTGTAAACTCCCTTACCGGCTGGCATCTTGCGAATCACTCCTTTCTTTTATATTAGTTGTTTGGGGCAGCGATAGAAACGGACCATCGACGCACAGACGGCGTCCGTCTGGGGTCGCACAAGCCCCGCAAATGCCCACCCCACACTTGGTGAGGTAATCGATGGAACTGAACACCTGGTCGGCGCGGCAGAATTCCAGCTGCACCGCATTTGCGGCATGCACCATTGGCGCGGGCCCACAGTTGTAAAAAATCAATTGCGCGCGCTCGGCCTCGCTAAGCGACTCCAGGTATTCACGCAATAATTGTGTCACGACGCCGTGGAAGCCTTCACTGCCGTCATCGGTAGCTACATGGACTTGCGCGACCCGACGACACTCTTCGAGATAGTACAGGCGTTCGGCGCTGCGGGCCCCAAAAAATATTTCGGTATTGCCGAAATCACGCGCGATCTGGTAGACGGCGGCAAGGCCGGTGCCGCCCGCTACCGCGATGATTTTCGCGTCCTCCGGTGGCGCCACAGGAATGCCGTGCGGACCCCGCACATAGGCCACTGTGCCGGGCGGCAGGTCCATCAGCGTATGGGTGAATTGCCCCAGGTCGATCACGGCGAGCGTAAAAGGGTCATCGGTCAACGCCGAGAATGGCTTCTCGCCCAGCCCGGGTATCCACAGGAAGATGAACTCACCTGCTTGTATATTGATCTTTCGATTGAAGGTGAGCAGAGCGATGTCATTACAGATGCGCTTGTTTTCGACCAGCGTGACGGCGCGGAATTGCATATCAATGTCATAGCGAATTTGCGCTTCGGCACGGTTGCTACCGCGCTGCAAATCGTTGCTGAGCGTCTCGAAGTAAGTGCCAATTTCGTCGGTGGTTAAACCCGTGAGTGCAGAGCCCACCCCTACGATCGTTGCCCCTGCGTCAAAGTAAGCGCGTGCATCATCGGCGCTGCTGACACCGCCGCAGCCTATAATCGGGCAATCTACCGCTGCGGCAATCTCCCGCACGCACTTCAGGCCAATAGGCAAAATACCTTTGCCCGACATGCCGCCCGCGCCATTGCTGAGCACGGCGTGGCCGTGTGCGGCCGTGTAACCGGGGCCCGCCGTGTTGATCGCACAGAGTCCGTCGGCGCCGCCGGCAATAGCGGCCTTAGCAATTTTTGCGATGTCTGGCGTATTGGGTGTGAGTTTGGGAATCACCGGGATATCGACCACGGCTTTGACGGCCGCTGTAATCGCCCTGACCAGGTCAGGGTCTTGTCCCATCGCCATGCCATAGCCTTTGGCATGCGGGCAGGACAGATTCAGTTCCAGCCCGTCTGACACCGGTGCCAGAATTTTGGCCACCGCCACGAACTCCTCAAGGCTCCCGCCAAAAATTGACGTCAGCAGAAACCGATCCTCAGGAATATTCAGGGCAGCCAGCGCCGCTAACGATTCGTATGCGCCCGGGTTGGTCAGCCCCACCGCATTGACAAAGCAGCCCGGTGCATACTGGCTATACACCGGCTCGCGATTCCCCGCGCGCGGCTCCATTCCGATACTCTTGGTAGTGACTACGCCCACCTCTGGCATGTGATCAAAGATGTACTGAATGATCGGAGTGGCGGTGGTGACGATGCCCGAGGGTATGGTGAAAGGGCCAGATAGCGTTTTACCGAAGAATTCCATAGTCAAGATAGCGTGCTCATGCAGCGATGGGTTGTGCGGTTAATAAGTCGCGCAATTATACGGGTTTGGCTCGCCTTAGACGACCTCCTTACCCTGCTGGCGACTCTATTTGCCACATTTTGTGTGTCGATCCTGCGGTTGCAGGTGCGGTATCGCACAGGCTGTGGGTTCCGCAGCGTCCGACCTCTTGCACCCTTTTTAAGGCTAGCGGGGTCGAGCATGACAAAATCGATGACTGCGAGCCGAGTAACCGTAGCGATGAGCACAGCGATGACCGCCAACATTCAAACCGAAAGCGCCGGGAAACGTCTCCGCAGACCCGCCCGGTGGCGCCAGTCGCGGTGCGCTGGCTATTGGGGCCCGCGCTGTTATACGCACTCTACTTGGCGCGCAGCCTTCTGGTCCCGGTGGTTGGAGCATGGGTGGTAGCTCTAGCGTCAAGTCTGTCGAGACGAAGAGCCTGACAAGCTGATCGCGGAAATATTATGAGTGGCGTTAGCGGGTTTTTCAGCAGGCATGTGGACCTATATTGCGCCTTACTTATTGCTGTCCCACATAACAGAGCAGTTTTCCTTGATTGCAGCTTGGAGCAACTCGATCAGCGGCAAAGCCCGGTGCAAGTTGCTCACGGCTGGCTCGTCGTCCTCGTTCTGGGCTGCAATATCCGGCCCGGAGGCCGACCGCGCAGCGCCAAGCGCCGCCTGCAGTTTCTCCAGCGCCGCAGGAACGTCTTCAGCATAGAGCGCACTGGGTATCGTATCGCTGCGTCCCATCATATTGAGCATTCCAAGAGCCACATCGCCGAACATTGTTACATCCCCGTGGGCGGGGCTGGAAAAGGTGCATAGCATGGTTAGTGTCTCGGATAAAAATTCAGTGGCAGATAGTCTAACCCTGGTCGTGCTTGAAAAGGATTACTTTCTCATATCTCTCCAGCTGTTGATTGGCAGTGCTGTAGGCTCGTTCAGGTGCCGCAGAATGTTTGCTGAACGATCTCTTCCGGCCTGGGCGGTGTGGCGTAGAGTGCCAGTTCCGCGCGGTAGGTGTGCGGATTATCCAACACGGCCATCAACTGGTTGAACACGCTCAGATCTCCATTGCCAGTCGCCGCGGCGATAGTAGCTTCCACCAGGTGATTGCGCGGGATGAACGCCGGGTTAGCGCGGTACATCATGGCCTGTCGCTCTGCGCCGGGCAGGGCGTCCTGATCCAGACGCGCGCGCCAGCGATCCAGCCAGGGCTGCGCTTCGTCGGGGAATTTAAACAGTGCTGATACATCCGGCGCTGCGCTTTTTTCGTCAGCCAGGTCGCCGAGGCGACGAAAGGCCAGCGTGAAATCGAGTTTATGCTCCGCCATCAATTGCCACAGTTCTTCGACCAGCGCTGTGTCCTGATCGGTGATTTTCTGCAGCCCCAGCTTGCGCGCCATGCCCAATGTATTGGCATCCAGGAATTGCGGGGGAAACGCATCGATGGCCTTCTGCGCCAGCGCGACAGCACCTTGCTGGTCTTCGTCCAAAAGCGGTACTAATGACTGTGCCAGGCAGGACAGATTCCAGTGTGCCATGCTCGGTTGGTTTTGGTAGGCATAGCGCCCTTGGTGATCAATTGAACTGAAAACCTGCGCCGGGTTGAATTCATCCATAAATGCGCAGGGGCCGTAGTCGACGGTTTCGCCACAAATGAGCATATTGTCGGTATTCATCACGCCGTGGATAAAGCCCAGTAGCTGCCACTGCGCGATCAATTGTGCCTGCCGTGTAATGACGTTTTCCAGCAGTGCGAGCATCGGGTTGTCACTATTGCGCGCTTGCGGGTAGTGGCGATCAATAACGTGGTCGGCCAGCAGCGTCAGCGCCTCGGTATCCTTGCGTGCTGCAAAAAATTGAAAGGTGCCGATGCGGATGTGGCTGCTGGCCACGCGTGCCAGCACGGCGCCTGGCAGAAAGTGCTCGCGCGCTACCCTGTCCCCTGTGGTGGCCGCCGCGAGCGACCGTGTGGTGGGGACGCCAAGTCGGTACATGGCTTCACTCACAATATATTCGCGCAGCACCGGGCCAAGCGGTGAGCGGCCATCGCCACCGCGGGAGTAGGGCGTGGGTCCAGAACCTTTCAGTTGCAGGTCAAAGCGCCTGCCGTCTGGTGTTATGACCTCGCCCAACAGTACCGCGCGGCCATCCCCCAATTGCGGATTGAAGCCGCCGAACTGGTGTCCGGCGTATACGGTGGCAATTGGCTGGGCACCGGGCGGCATGGCATTTCCTGCCACCACCGCTGTCGCGGTATCAGAATGGAGCCAGTCGATGTCGATGCCCAGTGTTGCGGCAAGTTCCTCATTTACCCGAATGGAGCCCGGTGTCGATACGGGTTCCGGTTCCTGCCGTGCGAAAAATCTGTTCGGGAGACGGGAATAGCTGTTATCGAAGACGATAGGGTCCATCGATCGGACTCCTGTAGAAGGTTATGGGCTCTAAAACGGGCGTGCCCAGCCACCCAATGACGGGGTGACAACGGCAGGGCGAACATAGATGATGCCGCAATGCCCGGTCACTATCCAGTCTGTGCGGCATTTAGCGGGTTGACGACAGCGTTCGGCAGTGGCTTTATACAACGCTCGCGACTATGACCTACATGTAACACCCCTTAGGAGGAAATTACCATGGCCGAAAAGACCTGGGATACGTTGATCCGCAACGCGCTGGTGATCGATGGTACCGGCATGGAACCGCAGACTGTGGACATTGCTGTGAAGAACGGGCGTATTGCCGCACGCGGCACAGGGCTGCCCGCGACTGAGGCCGCGCGCGTGATAGAGGGCGAGGGCCAGTGGCTGATGCCGGGCCTGCTCGATATCCATACCCACATGGATCTGGAAGTCGATCTGGAGCCGGGCCTGCCAGAAGTGGTGCGCCACGGCACTACCACAGTGCTGGTGGGCAACTGCAGTCTGGGCACCTGTTTTGGTAGTCAGCAGACTGAGCAGCAAAACCCGATCGTCGATTGTTTTGCGCGGGTAGAGAACATCCCGAAGTCCGTGTTGCGACAATGTGTTGAGGCAGTGCAATGGGACAATACCGGCGACTACATGGATCACTTTGAAAATATACCGCTGGGCCCCAACATCGGCGCATTCATTCCTCACTCCATGCTCAGGGTGGAGGCCATGGGACTCAAGGACAGCGTCAGCCGCAAGCCCACGGAGGCGGAGTTGGTGCGCATGGAGCAACTGCTGGAAGACGGCATGGCGCAGGGTTACCTGGGCATGAGCACGGATGGTTTGCCGTTTCACTATCTGGCAAGCGAGCCCCTCACGGCCAAACGTATTCCTACCCAGTTTGCCAGTTTCGGTGAGTTGAAGCGTCTGTTGCAGGTGGTGCGAAAGCATAATCGGGTATGGCAGACCACGCCGATTATTGAGAATCGTGCCAAGGCCTTTCTGTATTTTCTGCTTTCCAGCGGCCGCTTGTTTGGTAAAACGCTGAAGACGTCCGCGCTCTCAGTGATGGAGTTTGTGTTGATGCCAGGGGCACACAAGGGCTTTCTCGGCTTTGCGGCGCTGGTCAATAGCCGGTTGTTAAAGGGTGATCTGCACTTTCAGGCGTTGGGCACCAATTTTCGTATCTGGTCAGACGGCATTGTCTCGCCGCTGTACGAAGAGCTGGAGTCGACCTGCGAATTGATCGCCAAGGAGTATGATGACGTTGAGGGGCGCATGGCTCTGCTCAATGATCCCGAGTTTGCACGCCGCTTTCGCGCCGACTGGCACTACGGTCGGCGCGGCCGCACGCTGGCGCATCTCAAAACGAAAATGGGCCTGCCAGACAATATCGTAATACGGGAGTTTCACCTGATGATATTTGACGGTGCGCCGGTGGCGGATTGGGACGGTGAGAGTTTGCAGGCTGTTTACGATCGGCTGGAGCGCTTTCAGTACGGCGCTGTTGGTGCCGCGCGGTCTGAGGCTGAGCGCGAAGCTTTTGAGCAGTTTCCGCGACCTATTCGCGACGATGCTGATTTCATGCTGCACATGATGCGCACTTACGATAAATCATTCCGTTTCTGGGTGGATGTGGGCAATGTCGGCAACCACGCCACACTGGATATTTTGCTCTACAAGCACGCTATGCCCGGTTTTAACGATTCCGGCGCGCACATCACCAATATGGCGTTCTTCGATGCCAATCTCATGTCGCTGAAACTGGCCCAGGCCAGGTCTATGGAAACCGTGAGCACTATGGTGAAGCGATTGACGCGCGAGCCTGCGGACTTTTTTGGCTTGGACGTGGGCAGACTGGACATTGGCTCGCAGGCGGACATTGTGCTGGTCGACCCTGAGGCATTGAAAGCATGGGATTCTAATGATAACCGGGTGTTTGAATACCGTGAGCTATTCAAACATAAACAGATGTTCAATCGCTCCGAGGGCGTGGTGACCACGGTATTGATCAACGGTGAGCCGGTCTGGCAAGACGGGCAGGCCACCGAGACCCTGGGTACCAAGCGACTGGGGCGTGCACTGCGCGCCGCCTGATAGGAGGCGGTTAGCGCGCGCGTTTTCTGGTCAGCAGTCGGAACAACCAGAAGCCGAGGCCGACGGCTGCCATCACACCGAAGAAGCCCATCTCGTAGTGTTTAATGTCACCGAGCACGGCTTCTATGGCGTAGCCAAAGGAGTAGCCTAAACAGCCCACGGTTACCGCCCAGACTATCGCGCCTATCATATCCAGGAAAAAGAACTTCAGCGGCGAAATTTTCGCCGCGCCCAGCAGAAACGGCGTCACCGATCGAATCCCGTAGAGGAATCTGAACCCGATAATCAGCGCCGTTTGATTCTTGTGCATCATCGCGAGTACTTTCGTGGACTTGGCCTTCCAGTGAGGCCGCTTTTGTAAAATCCGTTCACCATTCATGCGGCCAATGTGGAAGAATGTCTGGTCGCCGGCAAAGCTGCCCAGGGCTGCGCACACGATCACCCAGGGTAATTCCAGAAAGCCGCGATGCGCCGCAAATCCGCCGAGTATGAGAATAGTTTCTCCTTCCAGAAAGGTACCGATCGCAACAGCCCAATAGCCATAGTGGGTAAGCAGTTCGTCCAGTGACATAGTGTTCTTATCCTGCCAATCAGTTAGTAGTGCAGCTTATCATTATAAAGCCGCTCAGTTGAGGTCTTCTTTACGGGCGATCCAATAGGACCCGATAATGCCTATCAACCAGCAGGCAGACAGTGCAATCGTTGCCATACGGGTGGTCTGCTGATGCGTTTGCAACTGTATCGACACCATTTCCTGGATTACCAGTGGGTCGGCTACCACCGTTCCAGTTTCGATCTTCCCGACGATATCCAGCGCGGTGTCCAAAGCCAGCGCTACAATAAAGTACAGCGCGACGGTCGCCGCACCAGACAACAGAAGCCCGGCCAGCCAGCGTTTCAAATAGAGGTGTCCTGCGCCCGGAAAAACGAGTGCTGAAAGCAGCATTGCTTTTGTGGATTGTTTCATACGCTTACCTTTCAATCTGCATTCATGGGTGAATTATGGCGTGCGCGGCGAGTTACAAAACGCGGTAGTGTCGATACCGAATGCAGTTCTGTGCACTACGCATTGTACAAAGTGAAGATTCCAATGCCGATAAAACCGACACCCGCGATGTATTGCAGGTATCGCGTATTGATATATTCCGCAAGCAGGCTGCCCGCCAGCACCCCGATTGCAGAGGCAACCACCAATGCCGCGGATGCCGCGAGAAACACCGTGTACTTGTTCACCTCCTTGTCAGCGGCAAACAGCATGGTGGCCAGCTGTGTTTTATCACCCAATTCGGCGATAAAAACGGCGGCAAAAATTGTCAGGAAAATCTTCCAGTCCACGTTTCGTAACTCCCTGAAGCCGGTGAGTGCTTTTTATGTATACCAGCCTTATCGACAGGCTCGAACAGGAGGGTTGTCAGTTTACGCTGTCAGGCACTGAACCTCTATCCAAATCTGATGTGCTCACGGCCCAGAAGCGTGAACAGATTCTGTAGGATGTCCTCATCTCTATCAGCGTCTACTCAATTGCGTGGTGTAGGTCCGGGTTTTTTCGCGGTCAATTCCCCGCAGAGCGTGGTGGTGTTCGTCGACCTGTCGGTAGCGTTTATTGAACAGGGCCTGCACTTTCCGGGTCGTGAGTTCGGCATGACGGCCAGCTATACAGTCTAGATTCTCCAGAAGGGATCAGCGCGATCCTTTACTCTCATTCTTTCTTTTTTTGTTACTCTGCTACTCCTGGGGTGCAAGCAGGCTTACGTGCTCAATCATTAACAAATAGAGAGGTGCAGTGCTATGAAATTGGAATCCCTTGTAAAAATCGCTTTGGTGTCAATGGCCATCATGCTGAGCCAGCTGTCCTATGCGGAGACGGTGTGGATAGACGTGCGAAGTTCCGTAGAGCATTCTTTGAATAATATTGAAGGTGATGTTCATATTGCTTACGCGGATATCGCCGAGGAGGTCGCCAGACTCTATCCTGACAAAACAACGGAGATTCATTTGTACTGCCAAAGTGGTGGCAGGGCGGATAAAGCAAAGGTATCGCTCGAAGACGCTGGCTATACCAATGTTGTCAATTCCGGGGGTGTCAGCGATGCGCGTAAAGAGCGCGGCATAGACCAGTAGAAGCATGAAGTACTTTGCCTATGGATCAAATATGTCACTGGCCAGGTTGCGAGCACGCATTCCGGGCGCCATCAGGCTGGGTTTGTGCCTGTTGGAAGGGCATGATTTACGTTTCCATATGCAGAGTGACGATGGCTCGGGAAAATGTGACGCCTATAGAACAGCGAGTAGTAATGACATCGTAATGGGAGCACTCTTTGAGATCACTGCGCGCGAAAAGCAGGCGCTGGATGTGATCGAAGGTTTGGGCTTGGGCTATGATCAAAGGGTGGTAAGCGTCCGATCTGCTGAAGGCGTGATGTTTGAAGCGATAACCTATAGTGCGATCAGGATTGAATCTAGCCTCAAGCCTTATTCATGGTATTTGAATCATGTGGTGGTCGGCGCGAGAGAAATACAGGTCCCGCTATCGTACTTGAAGAGAATACAGGCAATTGAGAGCATTGAGGATACGGATAGACGCAGAGAAATTGTGCAGCGCGCAGTTCATTCAGGATAGAGATGCTCGAGCCTAATATGATCACATGTGGACAATGCCTGTGCGGAGCTGTGGAGTATTCAGTCAGTGGCGAGCCCAATTGGTCGAGCCACTGTCACTGTAATACATGCCGGCAAATCAGCGGCGCTGCTGTTGCTACCTTTGTTTCTTTTCCTATAAGCGGATTTACTCTTACGAAAGGACAGCTGTGTGATTACCCGTCGTCACCGGGTGTTACTCGGTCTTTCTGTGGAAATTGCGGTTCGCCAATCGTCTATCGATCAGACGCAGTGCCGCTGGAAGCCCAGCTAGCTCTGGGGTCACTTAAGAATCCGGAAGACTTTCCGGCCCAGCTACAGGTATTTTGTGCAGAAAAACTACCATGGGTCTCGATTGATAATCACATCCCGAAGTTCGATGGGCTACCCGATGTTTAGTCCTTCCTGCCATAATCAGTGGTGTCTCACGGTAGGCCACTCCGCATTTGCCAACGACGTGAGTGGTTTGCAGTGAGAATGGTTTATACAAATGCCAATCGTTTTATCGTTGGCAATGCCAGAAATATTCTGGAGTCCTATGACTTCAAAATATTTGTGAAGAATGAATATGCATCCAGTGCAATTGGCGAGGTGTCTCCCTTCGATTCGTGGGTGCAACTTTGGGTCGTCAACGATAGCGACTACGATAGGGCATGCCGGGTGTTGGAGGGTGCGATCAGCGATAAAACAGCTGCGTCCTGGGTATGCAAAAAGTGCGATGAGGAAAATGACGAATCGTTTGAGTTTTGTTGGAATTGCGGCACTGGATACTTATAGCCAGCATGTCTTGGGTGCCAGCCCGGGAATACTGGCCACAGAGCTGGCAGCCCTTGCGGTCTGAGCGCTGTGGTCCCGCTGTGACATTGCGGTCATGACATGAAGCGGCGAACTGGAGCCTATGTATTCCAGATCGCATTTTGGCTGACGCTGCTTCTGCTGGCAGGAGCGGTGGCCCAGATGTGGCTGTTCTCTGAGGAGAAAGATTGCCAGAACTACTGCGCCGTTGAAGGCAAGCAAGGCGAGTACCATGCGCCGAGGGTTCGAAGTGGCATCAGGTTTGGGAGCAGGACTCCTGCAAAGGTAGGGGACTGTCACTGCAAAGAGGGAGAGCTATGACAATACAGCCCGCTGGTTGATTGATGCTTCTGGTTTATTGTTACTGTGCAATCTCAATTTCGATCAGCAGGTCATCAGCAGCCACCTGCGTTCCCGCCGCCGCGAGAACCTCGGTGATCTCACCTGTAATGTCCGCGACTATCTCATAGTGCATCTTCATCGCTTCCAGTATGGCCAATGTTTGTCCTGTTTCGACACTGTCGCCGGCTTTGACGCGCACCTCAAGCAGGAGGCCGTGCATGGGTGCGGCAATTCGACCATTACCTCGCGTCTGATCCCGTGCGCCGTCGAGACGAATCATGTCGTGGTACCGGGCCGCGCGCCCGTCGATGGACAGATAAAGGTCGCCTTTTGGGGGGGAGTGATAACGCGCAACATGCTGGACACCATCGATTTTCACCTGCGCAGTGCTGTCTGCCATGAGGAGCAGTTCTATCTCAGCGCTGTTGCCGTTATCGAACACCTGATAGCGAGAACGTCCTACGGGCGTAACCGCCAGATCGTGCACCCGTTCACCGTGGATATACTGTTTGCGCGAGATCAAGGGGCTGGCGCTGGCCCAGTCACGCAATTCGGTTGCCACGATAACAGTGCTGTCGTGCAACTCGCGATGCTCAAGTGCCAGCTCCAGCACGGCTGCGACAGCGCTGTCGGCGAAGGCCGGCTCCAGGTCGGCAATTTCACCCACCGCAAATTCCTCGTCGATAAAAGCCGTGGTAGCTTGCCCCTTGGCAAAGCAATCCTTTTGCAAACAGGCGACAAGGAAGTCCCGGTTGTGGCGTGGGCCAAACAACACGGTTTCCTTGAGCGCCTCAATCAAACGCAGGCGCGCGATGTCCCGAGTAGGCCCGCTGGCGATGATTTTGGCCACCATTGGATCGTAGAAAGGAGAAATTGTCTGGCCGCTGCAGATGCCGCTGTCCACGCGGATGCCGGGGCCGCTGGGCGGTGACCACAGGTCAAGCGGTCCCGACGTCGGCAAGAAGTCCTGGCTGGGATCTTCGGTGTAAAGACGCACTTCAATGGCGTGGCCGCGCAGCGTGACATCGTCTTGCGTCAATCCCAGCGCCTCGCCCTGAGCTACCTGAAGCTGCAGCGCGACCAGGTCCAGCCCGGTTATCAACTCAGTCACCGGGTGCTCCACCTGCAGGCGTGTGTTCATTTCCAGGAAATAGAATGCACCCTGTTCATCCAGTAGGAACTCCACCGTGCCCGCCCCGCAATAGTCTATGCTTTTTGCCGCTGCCACAGCGGTGGCGCCCATTTCATCGCGCAGTGCTGCGGTCATCACCGGGCAGGGTGCCTCTTCTACCACTTTCTGGTGCCGTCGCTGCACCGAGCAATCCCGCTCTCCCAGGTGCACGATAGTGCCGTGGCTGTCGCCGAAGACCTGCACCTCCACATGGCGCGGCCGCAGAATCGCCTTCTCCAGAATCAGTTCGTCATTACCAAACGCAGAGGAGGCTTCTGCACGCGCCAGTTTGATGGCGTTGGCCAGTTCTTCCGCTTTACGCACGAGGCGCATGCCGCGACCGCCGCCGCCAGCTGCGGCTTTTACCATCAGCGGCAAGTCAATTTTCGCGCCTTCTTGCAGCAGCGTGGCATCGCTCTGGTCCTCGCCCTCATAGCCGGGCACACAGGGCACGTTGGCCGCGATCATGCGGCGCTTGGCTTCCGCCTTGTTGCCCATGAGCGCAATAGCGTTTGGGCTGGGGCCGATAAATACCAGGCCTGCGTCTGCACAGGCTTGCGCGAATTCAGCGTTCTCACTGAGGAACCCATAACCCGGGTGGATTGCCTCAGCGCCGCTGGCTTTGGCCGCTGCCAGAATATTGTCCGCTACGAGATAGGATTCGTTCACCGGGCTGGGGCCGATGTGCAGCGCGTCATCTGCCATCAGCACGTGCGGCGCATTGGTATCGGCATCGGAAAAAACGGCGATGGTGCGGTAGCCCTGCGCTTTGGCGGTGCGAATCACCCGGCAGGCGATCTCACCGCGATTCGCCACCAGAATACTGGTAAATCGTGTCATCGGGTTCTCCACGGCTTATTCATCGGCCCATTGGGGTTTGCGCTTTTCGACGAAGGCAGACACCCCCTCGCGTCCCTCCTCGCTCAGCATGCAGGCAGCAAAACCGCGCGAGGCGAAATCCAGTGCATCCGAACGCGGGCTTCGGGTCGCTTCGAACACAATACGTTTGGTCATGGCATTGGCGCCGGGTGCACACAGGGCTATCTGCGCCAGTACTTCAGCACATTTGTTCTCCAGGTCGGCGGCGTCCTCGGCCAGAATGTGGCCGATGCCATACTGCACTGCTTCCTCGCCCTTGAAGCGCGCGCCGGTCAGCATTAGGCGGCGCGCATGGGTGAGGCCAACACGCTCGGTGACAAAGGGTGCAATTTGCGCAGGCGGAATTCCCAAGCTGGTCTCAGAAAGACGAAACTTTGTCTCACGCGTTACGATGGTTACATCACCCACGCAGCACAGGCCAAGTCCGCCGCCGATCGCCGCACCCTCCACCAGCATAATCACGGCCTGAGGTTGCTCATTTAGCTTGATCATCAACTCGCCGAAGGCGCGGTTACCGCGCGCGACATCCTCTGCATTCTGCTCGCCACCCTGAGAGTCCGCTTTGAAGCCCTTGATGTCGGCGCCGGCGCAAAAAACAGCGCCCTTGCCGCGCACGATCAATGTGCGTAATGACGTGTCTATGGCTGCGGCGTCCAGTGCCGCATGTAGTTCATCAACCATGTCTACTGACAGGGAATTTTTGGCATCGGGCCGGTTGAGCCAGATAGTCAGCACGCTGCCTTGCTGGTCCAGTATCAGATGCTTGGTCGTGGGTAAAGCTGTCATCTTGTCCTCTCCCAAAAGGGGTCTGCTATAAATGGTACTCAGTTAAGCCCAAAGGTGGTACTTAGGCGGCGAACTAAATGTCACAGGGTTAGGGCTGTGCGAGGCAGGCTCTCCTTGTAGGCTTGCTTCGCGGATGGCCACCCCACGGATGGCCGCCCCACGGATGGCCGCCCCACGGATGGCCGTCCCACCCTCTATAGGCTCAGAGGGTCCCTTCAATCGCTACTCGCTTTGGCGCCTATGCGCCACTTTTGGACTGAAGTAGGTGTCCTTCGGTGTGTCTTCACTCGGACAGTTATCTACATGCGTGCAATGCCAAAGCTATTGGGCCGGACGGTGCGATGCCTGGTCTCCCACACTGTTTCCAGCAAAAAACCCAGTGTTTTGCGGGTGTCGCGCGGGTCAATCATGCCGTCATCCAGCAGGTGGCCCGAGGTGTAGAATGCGCTGGACTGACTGTCGAAAATATTGGCGAGGAAGGCTTCCTGTGTGGCGAGCGCTTCCTCGTCTGCTTCCTGGCCCAAGGCTGCAGCCTTGCCCCGCGCCACTTCAGACATGGTTTTTGCCGCCTGCTCTCCGCCCATCACGCCGGTGCGGGCGTTGGGAAATGTGTACAGGAAATCGGGATCAAAATGCCGGCCGCACATGCCGTAGTTTCCGGCCCCGAAGCTGGCGCCGGTCATCAGGGTAATGCGCGGCACTTCCAGATTGCGCACCGCCTGTATCATCTTCGACCCGTGTTTGATCATCCCCGCGCGTTCTGATTTAGTGCCCACGATGTAACCCGTAGTGTTCTGCAGGAAGAGCACGGGGATGTTTGACTGGTCGCACAACTGCAGGAACTGGGTGGCCTTGGTCGCGCCGTCGGGATCGATAGGCCCGTTGTTACCGAGAATGCCGCAGGGCAGTCCAAAAATATCGGCCTGAATGCAAACGGTAGCGGCGCCATACCGTGATTTGAAATCCATGAAGTCGGAGCCATCCACGATGCGAGCCACCAACTCACGCATGTCATAGGGATTGCGGTAATCGCAGGGGATAACGCCCGCCAGTTCATCGGCGTCAAACAGCGGCTCGCGGTAAGAGCGTCGATTGGGGGTCGCGCAATCCTTGTTCCACTGCAGCCTGTGGAGCAACTCCCGACACATTTGTACCGCATGCCCGTCGTTCTCCGCGAGATATTCCGCCAGACCGGAAACAGATGCGTGCATTTCGGCGCCACCGAGTTCTTCCTCGGTGGCGATCTCGCCGGTGGCCGCTTTCAGCAGGGGTGGCCCAGCCAGAAAGGCGCGACCGTTGTCTTTCACCGCAATCACGTAATCGCTCAGGCCTGGCATGTACGCACCGCCCGCCGTAGAGGAGCCGTGCAGTATGGATATGACTGGAATCCCGGCCTTGCTCAGTTTGGCCAGGTTGCCAAAGAGCATGCCGCCCTGAGAAAAAGCTTCCACCGTGTAATTGATCAGGTCACCGCCAGCGCTTTCTACCAGGTGCACGAACGGCAGTTTCTGCGCAAGTGCAATTTCCTCGCAGCGGCGCACTCGATAACCACCGGCAGACGTCAGTGTGCCCGCCATGATGCCGCTGTCATCCACCACCACCATGCAGCGCACACCGCTGATAAAGCCGATGCCGGAGACGATAGTCGAGCCGGGAATCGACTTTTCCGGGTCCGGGCTGTCTAGCAGATAGCCGGCCAGATTGCCCACAGTCAGGAAGGGCATGCCGGGGTCGAGCAGGCGAGCGAGGCGTTCGCGGGGAGTCAACTGGCCACGCGACTCAAAGCGTGATTTGCGTTTTTCGGAAATCATTGCGCCGCGTGCATTCAATGCCTGCAACTGGTCAATCAGTTGCAGCATCTCCCGGCGATTCTTTGCATAGCCCTCGGAGTTGATGTTGATCTTCGAGTGAAACACCGTCATGACAGGCTCTCCGCGATAGTCGCTGATACAGGAATAGGGCAACACAAGAGTAACTGTGCGTAACCTTTGCCCTGAGAATCGTTGCGCAAGCTGGCCACGCCGCCGCCGCCGAGCACATCGTGCAGCAGGAAATTCAGGGCATTGGCGCCGGGTAATAGGAAGCGCTCGACGTCGTTCTTTGAAGTGCCTGCGAGGAAATGGGCGAAACGTTCACGCACCACCTCTGCGGTCAGCGCAGCGCAGATATAGGGCAGGTATTCAGGCCGGCGCGCGATGATTCCGATATTGGCTTTGTTGCCTTTGTCGCCACTGCGACCCCAGGCGAGTGCGATGAGAGGGACTTCGACCATCGCTTCGCCAGTATCGACAGACAGCGCAGCGGGACGCAGTATCGCGTTGGCATCCAGAGCCTCACCATACACTTCGTCGCATGAGACCCTTTCATCTCCCAGCAATACGGTTATCTGCACGTCACATTTGGGCACGGTACAGGAAAACAGCCGTACCACGGGCGAGGGGCCGGGGCGACTGCCGGCAAATCCTGATAGCCCCGGCGGAGTGGCAAGGCCGAGGCCAACAGCTTCCTTGAGCAGAACGCCGATACCGACAGCGTCCGGATGCTTGGCGGCGATTTTCATCACGACTTCACGACTGCTGGTGATTTCGCTGAAGGCGCCGTACTGGCACTCGGTGCCCATCAACTCGATGCTGGTCTCACTAAAATTCGGCAGGCTGAACGCAGTGAGTGCCGCAGAGGCCGCTTCAAATACGGCCTCACCGAGCGCGCGGGCCTTTCGGTCGGCATCGATACCGTAAAAACTCATATAGGTACCACCGCGAAATTGATCGGCATAGGTTGCACTAACTTTGTAGGTGGCGGGCGCTGTTCTTCCTTTGGCACCGGACACCTGCACGCGGTTATCAGCGATCTGTTCGATGTGGACGGTAGAAAAATCACACACGACGTCCGGCAGTAAATAGGCCTGCGGATCGCCGATCTCGTAGAGCATTTGCTCACTCACCGTGCCCACGGTAACGAGGCCGCCGGTATTATCCGGCTTGGTGCACACAAAGCTGCCATCGGGCGCAACTTCCGCGATTGGGTATCCAATATTCGCGAGACCCGTCACCTGCTCCCAGTCGGTGAAGTTGCCCCCGGTAGCTTGCGGCCCGCATTCCAGGATATGGCCGGCCAGAGAGCCCATCGCCAGTTGGTCGAGATCATTCCGGCCCCAGCCGAACGCATGGATGCAAGCGCCGAGCGTGACGGCGCTGTCGACGCAGCGCCCGGTCACCACAATGTCTGCGCCCAGTTCCAGCGCGCGGGCAATCGGAAACGCACCGAGGTAGGCATTGATGCTGAGTATTTTGTCTAAAGGGGGAAAGGGCGAGTCCGAGAACATTTCAGTAATGCCCGCAGCATTCAGAGACTCTGCGCTGTCAATCAGGTCATCGCCCGTTACGCAGGCCACCCGCAGGTTCAGGCCCTGCTCAGCAATGAGCGCACGCAATGCCGCCACGCATGCTTCGGGATTAACGCCACCGGCATTGGAGATCACCTTGATGCCGCGCTCGGTAATCAGGCTCAGGTTGGGCGCCATAGCCGCGTTGACAAAGTCATGCGCATAGCCCTTGCTCTCGTCCTTGGCGCGCGCTCTGGCCATGATAGACATGGTGATCTCGGCGAGATAGTCGTACACGATGTAATCTAGGCCGGGAACGTTCAGCAGTTGCGGCGTGGCCCGCGCGGCGTCGCCCCAGAAGCCACTGGAGCCGCCAATGCGCAATACCTTTTCTACCATAGGTCTTGTCCTGAGTGATTGGGCAGGAAGCCATATAGTACCGGATCAACAGGCGCGGCACATGGTATAGAGCGCCGCCTTGTGTGGATTCACGCCAGACAAATCCTTAGACCGGAATGGCACTTACTCAAGCCCATAGGTGGCACATACTGACTTCGCGCCAGTGTATTAGTCAGAGCGCTCCTTCACGGGCTGTCTGGTCACCGTGCGCAACAGTAACGTTAGCGCCAGCAGGGTAAAAATGGCAGAGGCGATAAACGGTGCGCCCGGGAAGTAGACGACGCTCTCGTCCGAGCTGAAGTAGGCAAAGAGCTGAGTCATGAACGGCGGACTGAGAATGGCTACCAGACCGCTCATGCTGCCAATGGCGCCCTGCAATTCGCCCTGCGCGTTAGACGGTACGCGCGCTGACATAATGCTCTGCACAGAGGGCACCACAAACCCCTGCAGCGCCCCCACCGCGATGATCGGGTACATCATCCAACCATAGGGAGCGAAGGCGTAAAGGACGAAACTTAAGGACGTGGCCACCAGACCCACCACCGCGGTCTTGGTCGGCCCCCATATGGGCAGCACACGGCGGATAAGAAACGCCTGCACGATGATCATTGCCACGCCAATTGCGCTCAGTGAGAAACCAATGTCGCGCGGCGACCAATTAAACTTCTCGATGGTGAAAAACGCCCAGATGCTGGGCAGAGAGAAGTGGCCGAGCATATAGGTGAAGTACACCAGCACCAGCGCCATCACGCCGGGGTATTTCCTCAGCTGATTCAAAGCACCCAGAGGATTCGCTCTGGCCATACTAAAGGCGCGACGGTTATCACTCTTTAGGGATTCAGGGAGAATGAAATAGCCATAGACCATATTGATAGCCGTCAAACATGCCGCCGCATAGAAAGGCATACGCGTGCCATATTCGCCGAGGAAACCACCGATGGCCGGCCCGATGATAAAGCCAAGGCCGAATCCCGCCCCCAGCAAGGCGAAATACTGGGCACGTTTCTCAGGTGCAAAGGTATCGGCCACATACGCCATGGCGATACCGTAAGTAGACGCCGACACACCGCCGATAATGCGCCCGATGAACAGCCAGAACAGCGTCGGCGCCCAGCCCATCAACAGGTAATTGCACACCATCGCCAGCAACGAGCACAGCAGCACCGGGCGCCGCCCGTAACGGTCTGAAAGGTTGCCCAACACGGGTGAGGCGACAAACTGCATGCCGGCAAAGGCGAACATGAGGAGGCCGCTGGTGCGCGCTGCGCCGGTGAGCGTGTCACCAGAAATATCCATAATGAGCTGAGGCACTACCGGCATAATGATGCCGAAGCCGATAGAATCCAGCAGTACTGTGACAAAAATAAACCCAAACGCGAACTGCGGACGCATGACGTTCTCCAATAGACGGGCAGCCTAGCATGTGGATTTAATCCACTTCAAACCATTAACCACCGACTTACTACTGCTACACATAATCCTGAACTAATTTGCTTCAGAACAGCATTTGCGCTTTGGATTGGTGCATGGAGGAGAGCTAGCTATTCGGCTTCGACAACGAGATTAAATACAGTTGTCAGTTCATTTCCAGCCCTGAAGCCAAGCGCTCTCATTTTCCAACTCATGCCAGGCTATTGCAGTTGTGCGCTTCGACATAACGGCTTCTATCAGGCAGGAAAGAACGACATTGTCTTCATCAAACTCAACTTCAGATACTATAAAATGCTTTTCTCTCCTGAGGGGTCTCACCGCAGTCCATTTGCTATTGAGTAACTTTGCTGGATTGATTCGATTCATGGGATATAGCCGCAACGCTCGACGCTAATACTATAGACATTTGCAAGTGCGTTCTCCAACCGCAGGGAGCTCACTGCCTGAATGTTGTAATAACCAAGTATATCGCCCGACACGTTGCGTGTCCTTTTCTACTCATCCCACCAGGGATAAAAGTCTGGCATGTCTGTGGATGCGTGCTCGGTAAATACGGGCGCGCGCTTTTCCAGGAAGGACTTCACGCCCTCCTTGCCGCTGCTCTGGCTGGTGTAGTAGATGGCCAGTGAGTCTACCTTGTGTGCTTCGACAGGGTGCTCCTGGGCCGCGCAGCGGTACATCATCTGCCGTGTGAGGGCGATAGCCACCGGGCTGTGCTGGGCAATGCGCCGCGCAATGCCGTAGGCTTTTTCCAGTAACTCGTCGGCGGGCACAACCGCGCTGACGAATCTTCCTGCGAGCGCGGCTTCGGCGGTGAGTATTTCTGCCGTATAGACCCATTCCAGCGCCTGTGCAATGCCGACAATGCGCGGCAGGAACCAGCTCGAACAGGCTTCGGGCGTAATGCCGATCTTGTTGAAGACGAAGCCGATACGCGCGTGCTCGGATGCCAAGCGGATATCCATTGCGCATGTCATAGTGGCGCCGATGCCCACAGCTGCGCCGTTAATCGCCGCGATCACAGGTTTTTTGCAGTCATAGATTGCCAGGGTGACCCGCCCCCCGGTATCGCGCACACCTTTGATAAATTCGGGATCGTTCAGCTTGTGTTCCATATCCTCCATGGTTGGTGCCAGGTCCTCATTGAGCCCGAACACGTTGCCGCTTCCGGAGAGATCCATGCCGGCACAGAAGGCGCGCCCCTCCCCGGTGACCACAATGGCGCGAACCTCATCGTCATCGCTGGCGCGATTAAAGGCCGCTATCAGCTCATGCGCCATCTCGATTGTGAACGCATTGAGATGATCGGGTCGGTGCAATGTGAGTGTTAGAATATTGTCGGCAACGTCGTAACGTATCGTCTGGTAAGACATGGTTTTCTCCTGGGATTTAAAGATGAATTAGTTGCCGGTGAACCACGGCGAGGACATCGTCTTCACGCTGCGCCAGTGTCGTCAGTTCGCGCCTCAGGGCATGCCCGCTGTTGCTCGCCTTGCATCGCGGTGGCGTTTGGGTTTCGCGGATACGAGGGATGAGGGCTGCTTGCGGGCGGCAGGGTTACGAGTTCAATCATTGCTATCGCTCCGCGAGTTTTTTTGCCACCCAATACCACACGGCGGCATTGAGGTTCAGGCCGATATGGCTGCCCAACACCTGGATATTTTGTACGTTGGAGTAGGAACCTGTTTGTAGTGATGTCCGCCAGTTCACCACACCATCTGCTTTGGTATAGATCGCCGTGGTGGGCACTGGCGGCGGCAGCGAAAGGCTGTCATCGGCACGGCGGTCGTCGGCTTGTGGATTCAATCGGTGGAAAAGTCGGCTGGCGTGAGATGCATTCTGCCGTCCCTTGCCAAACGGACTGCCCAATGTAATCACCTGTGCAATCTGCTCTGGCTGCTGGCGTGCTATTTCTCGCGCATAAATACCACCCAGCGAGTGACCGATCAGTGCGACTTTGCCATCACCGCACGCAAGCAGTGGCTCCAGCGCCGCGCGGAGGCCGTCCTCAGTGAAACTTTGCGGCCCCAGATTGCGGCCCTGGCCCCAGCCGCTGGCGGTGTAACCCAGATGCTGCAGGAACCTGATAAGCGGTCCGTTGCCTCGGTCGTCGCCCAGAAAGCCAGGGATGACCATAACGCTCTGGTGCCGTGGGGCGTGCGGTAGCCGGCGCAACAGCGGGGCCGCCATATTCAGGAAGGCAGCATCTGCCAGTGCGCGCGGGGCATCGCTCAGCGCCAGCAGCAGGTTGGGCGGTTGCATGTTTAGGCCGCTTTCCGGGTTTTGCTACGTGTGGCTTTTTTTGCGGGTTTCTTTGCGCGTTGAGGCGTGCTTTTCTTCGGTTTGCCAGTCGGCGCGGCGACGGGTTTGACATTATTGGCTGCTGCCAGCATTTCATCGAAGCTGTCGCGCAGGCACTGCGCGTAGAAGGCCGGGTCTGGCATCATCACCCGACAGCTGGTGGCGCTGATCACGAATTGGCCGCAGTAACTGCTGATGACATGGAACAGGCCGACCCCGTCCAGCACCGGTCCGGTACCGTAGTTGGCAACCATTTTTGCGCCGGTGTTGTACAGCGGGATGGGCGGCCCGGGCACGTTGGTGATCACGCAATTGAACTGCGGGCTCATACGATTCATCAGGCCCCAACGGCTGACCAGGCGTGCAGCCTGTGCGGTCAGCGTGGAGGGAATGAACTGCGTGTAGTCGGTCATGGTTTTGGCCCCGATCGCGTTGGTCAGTTCCTTGGCTTTGCTGCTGCTACTGTGCACGGCTTCCAATCGCTCAAGAGGATCTTCGATGTCGCTGCGCACCGCAACGGTCATGCTCGCCACGACATTGCCGCCAGTCTTGTCCTTGCCGGAGCGCACATTGATGGGTGCCATCGCTGCCAGCGAATGCTGAGGCAATTCATCGTGAGACTGCAGGTACTTGCGCAACGCGCCTCCGACAATCGCAATGGCCGCATCATTGACCGTTGCACCTGGCACCGAGTTCTTGATTTTTTTCACAGCGTCGAGGGGCACGTTAATGGCATCAAAAACGCGGTGCGGTGAGACATTGGTGTTAAAGCGGGTGCGCGGAATATCCTTGACTCGGCTCAGCTGGCCGCGCGATAAGCCGGCGATCACCCTGGCCAGGCCCGGCACGGTGTTGCGTGCCACACTCAGGAAGTGGAAGGGTTTGCGCAGAGTATTGAATTGCGACCGCAGCAGCAGCTCGATGGAGGAGGGTTCGCTGTCAACGCTGATGGTCGCAGTATGCCGGGCCTGCTGGTAGTCCGGCGTCAAATCGTGAACTGCGGCTGTCAATTCCATCCCGGAGGTACCGTCGACCGCAGCGTGATGGGTTTTGGTGAACATGGCAAAGCTACCCTTGGGAGCACCCTTTACATTGTCCAGGCCCTCGATGATGTACAGCTCCCACAGCGGGCGGGCGCGGTCCAGTTGGCGTGCGTGCAGGCGAGAAATCAAAATACAGAGTTGCCGCCAGTCACCCGGCTTGGGCAGTGCGAGGTGGCGAATGTGGAACTCCGGATCATAGGCGCCATCGGTCACCCAGTAGGGGTGGTCGAGCCCCATGGGCACGTTGACCAGCTTCTGCGTCATCACGGGCAGGCCCATCATGCGGTCGTTGGTATTTGCGACGATGTCCTTGAAGCGCACGAGCCCGCCGGGTGCGGTTGATTGATCGTAGATCGACAGGCCCGATATGTGCATCGGCGCATTCGCAGTTTCCAGGTAGAGGAACGAAGCGTCGAGGCCAGTGAGTTGGCGCATGCGGGTATCTCCTGTTTGCGGTGACTGGGCGACTGCTGCAACAAGTGGCGCTGAGCGTTGTCGCGTAAAGTGTATCAGGCACATAGTGTATAGGATTTTATTGTACGACTTCGGTCATATTGAAGTGACGGGTCTGCATTGTGAAACCATGACTATTAGCAAGTGAAAGGGGCCAGTCCCGCTGCTGGTCTTAGCAAACCCCGCTAGAAACTGCCTTCCCCGCGCCTTGGTAACGGCGATTTTCACTGCCATCCATGCTAGCCTGAGCCAAATCAGGATGCGGGGTCTGAGAACTATGAAGTACACGATTACAGCCATTTTGATGGTTCTGGCGCTGACCGCTTGCACCACTACCGATGAAATCATCATCGATCAGAAAGGCGTCAACATGACCGCTTACCAGAATGATCTGGCGGAGTGCCAGACCTACTCTGAATCCGTCAAGACCGGTGAAAAAACCGCCGTGGGCGCGGCTTCCGGAGCCGTAGTGGGCGGTTTAATCGGCGCCATCACCGGCGGCACCGAAGGCGCTGCCAGGGGCGCAGGCGTGGGCGCAGTTGGCGGCGGCACCAAAGGTGTGATCAATGGCAGCCAGACCGAAGTTCAAGTAGTTAAAAACTGCCTCCGTGGCCGCGGATATCGGGTGCTTAACTAGCCCTCTTCAGTGCATATCTTCTCTCGTAAGAGTGACCAGGGTCTGGTTTGCTGGGGTTCTCGCTGGGCATTGTGTGCTATGTTTTGCCCGAGACAATGCCAATTATCATCTTGATAACAATACAAAATTGTTGGAGTTCGCAATGACATTACGCCGCTCGCGCTTGCCCAGAGTGCATCTGGACGGTCGAATTCACCCGGATTTTGCTGCCGTTGAAGCCACGCTGCGCGACATGTTGCGCAACTACCGGGGCGGAGCGGCAGTCAGTGTGTATCACCGCGGTGAGTGCGTAGTTGATTTGTGGGGCGGTTATAAGGACGACGAGGGTGCCCTGTGGACCCAGGACACCATGGCCCCGAGTTTTTCCACCACCAAGGGCGTAGCCGCTACGCTGTTGCATATCTATGCTGATCGCGGATTGATTGATTACGATGCGCGCGTATCGAAGTACTGGCCGGAGTTCGGCCAAGCCGGCAAAAAAGATATCACGGTGAGGCAGGTGCTGGCCCATCAATCCGGGCTCTACCATATTCGCCAAATGATCGATCATATAGATCGTATGCTGGACTGGAAGTACATGGTGAATGCCATTGAGCAGGCCGTACCGGCGCATCCGCCCGGCACGCGCACCGGTTATCACGGATTAACGTTTGGTTTTTTGGTGGGCGAGATTATCCAGCGGGTTACGGGCAAGAAATTCTCTGACCTTGTGCAGAAGGACATTGCCCGGCCGTTGCAACTGGACGGACTATTCATCGGTACTCCGTCGCACGAGATTCCACGTGCGGCAAAACTGATATTTCCCGACTCTACCAAGCGCCTGGCACAGACCTCGCTGGGCAGCAGGCTCGAGATCGGCGCTAGTCGCCTCAGTGCGGTGCTGCAGCGTTTAGGAGTGGATTCGGATCTGGCAAGTATCTTCGACGCGCTGGCGCCGCGCGGCGTGAGTGATTTTGATTTTGGTTCGCCAGAGTCCCTGCGCGCGGCGATACCCGCTGCCAACGGCCTGTTCACAGCTCGCTCTCTGGCGCGACTGTATGCGTTACTGGCCAATGGAGGAGAACTTGACGGAGTCCAGTTGATCTCGCGCAAAACTCTGGAGAAGGCTACGGCCCTGCAAAAGCCCACCGGCAAGCTCTCGGTGATCCCCTTCGATATGCGCTGGCGACTGGGTTACCACGGAGTGGCAACAACGCGGGGTTTTCCGCGGGAGGGTTTTGGCCACTTCGGCTTTGGCGGCTCCGGGGCATGGGCCGACCCCCAGCGCGGGCTTTCGGTGGCGTTGATCGTCAACAGTGGCCTGGGCTCGCCCTTTGGTGATTTGCGTACAGCGCGTATCGGCGGTGCTGCGCTGGCGAGTGCCAATGCGCGCTCGAAACCGGCCGGCATGCTCAAGGAGACCATTACGGCATTGGCCAGCTGATACGGGATAAGTTTCCGCGGCCGCAATTCCTGCACACAATCTTGGCTGTTCCTGGCAACAGGGGAATCGTATACTGAGCTCCTTTGCCAGCAGTGAAGCGATGGCCAGTCAACCCTACCTGAATTCCACAGTGCTCAACGCTATTGACCCCGCTGAGTTTCAGACAAAAATGCCTTTCCCGTGGGTAAATCCGCAGCATTTTATTGCGCCGGATCGGTATCCAGAGTTGCTGGCCAATCTGCCGGAACTGTCAACTTTTAATGCGTTTTTTGGCAAGCAACGCAAGCACGGTCAGGCCAGCCATGACCGTTATATCCTGGACTATGAGCGCGGCATGGAACTTGCCTCGGTATGGCGTGATTTTGTCGAGGAACTGTGCAGCGACAGCTACCGAGGCTTCATCTGCAGGTTGCTGAATGTGTCCAACGTGCGGTTTCGTTTTCACTGGCACTTCACGCCCGCAGGCGGAGAATTGTCACCTCACTGCGACTCAAAAGGCAAACTCGGTTCACAGATCTTTTATCTCAACACCGAAGATGACTGGGACTGGAGCTGGGGTGGTGAGACTGTCATCCTCGACGACAACCATCGCATCGCAGCGGATAGCGCACCGTCGTTTGAGGATTTTGATGCCCAGTACCCTGCCATCGCTAAAGATAACCGCAGTATTTTATTTGGTCGGCGCGGTAATTCATGGCACGGGGTCAGGCGCATTAACTGCCCGCAAAACTACTATCGCAAAGTCTTTATTGTTGTGTTCGAGGAGTACCGGCCGCTGCGTATGGCCTTCAAGAAAACGCGGCGCTTGCTGACCGGCGCGCAGCTAGTGACTGAGAAAGAGCGGCTGATGTATTGATCGCAGGTAATAGCTGGGCCGTGTTCCGGGCGCATCACCCTGAGTACTGACACGTTAGTTGCGTCGTCGCTCTGCAAGGTTAGCGAGTTCTTCATAGAGCGCCGCGTAGTGATCGAGGCTGAGTTGTTGGTCGAGGTTAGCCACCACGAAGCACTCACCGCTCTCCGCGAAAGACTTTCCGGTAGCTTCGTTCTCCAGCAGCTGAGTCAACTGTGCGGCAATAGCCTCGGGGTCGCGCTCTACCAGCATGTAGTGTTCCCCCGCCTTGCCGATGCCCTCCGATATGCCAAGGAACGGCGTGACGATACATGGCAGGCCGGTCGCCATCGCTTCTAATACGGAATTGGGCGTGCCCTCGCGATTGGAGGCGAGGATGGAGATGTCTGCGGCGCGTAGATAGTTTTCGACATCGTCGACAATGCCGGTGAAGTGTACTTGTTCGGGCACGCCAGAGGCGCTCACCAGTTCCTCAATTTCGGCACCGAATTTTTGCAGCTTCGGGTCTTGGGTGGCGGCGCGCGGTCCGACAAACATCACGTGCGTGTTCGGGAAGCGCGGCAGAATCCGGCGCCAGGCCTGCAATACCTTATCCGGACCCTTGCGCGGCATGACCGCGCCCACCGCTACAATGACCTTGTGATCAGCCGGTATGCCAAATTGATCGCGCAGCGTCGCACGCATCTGACGGTCATGCTCTGATCGTACCGGGTGGAAACGTTGCAGGTTGACCCCGTTTGGAATGTACTCAATGCGCGCTGTCACGCCGATGTCGCGCAGAAATGCTTTGATCGCCTCACTGTTGGTGACAAGGGCATCAAACGCGTTGAAGACCTTTTGATAACCACGTCGCCGCAATATGCGTTTGAGTGGCTTCTGTTGCCAGTTCGGAAACTGGGAGACGGAGTACACCGTGGCGACGCCGCTTTCTTTTAACTGGCGCAACCACGGCAGTGCCTGAGGCCGCATATTGGTCAGCAATTGTGCGACCGTTGGACCCTCGTCCTCGCGTTGGCACACCTGCAGCAACGCATCGTAGTAAATTCGTGTACGGACTCGGTTCTTGCTGTCGGGCAGGCGTATGCGCTCCAGCGGTGCACCGTCCAGTAGGGTTTGAGGTAACCAGTTGCCCGGTGCTGCCTGATACCAGTTTTCGTCAGTGTCCGACTCGCTGCGCTCTTGTATCTGCGGGGTGCCTGTCATAACACGCACATCCAGGCCGCGCTCCAGCAGCCCCGGAATATAACTGCGATAGCGATTTTGCGCACCGCCGTACGTGGGATAGAAATGTGGTGAAGTCAGCCAGAGTTTCGTGCGCTTTGGTTGGATAGACGAGATGGGGCGCTCTCCCTGCAGTGTAGAACGGTGGATGGGTAACTCGCGCATTCTATCTGAATGCCGGCGCTCGTAAAACTCTAGACATAGGGGATGATCAAGTACTTATGTGCAGCCGGTGACAGGTGGACAGCGGATTTCGCTGACATATAATAGCGTGCCCGACCAATGCGTATCTGAGCTATGGCTTCGTTCGCAGTGGTTCTTAATATGGAAATTCATCTAATGTCGCTGCAGACAGAGCAGGCCAAGCCGCAACGGATCGCATTCTTGCTGGATAATCTCAACGGCGGCGGCGCCGAGCGTGTTGTGTTGGGCATGGCCTCAGGTTTTGCATCGATTGGCTATGAGGTTGATCTGTTGGTCTGCGAGTTGCAAGGTGAGTTATGTGACAGCGTACCCCCTGGTGTCAATCTGTTGGTCATGGAGCCGGTCGGCAAACTGACCGGGCTTTGTTCGGCGCTGGGGCGAGGCGGCTGGCAAGGATTACGCGGTATTCTTTTCTGGGTGATTTCGGCGCGCAAAATTCCGCGGTGCTTCCGCTATATTCGCGATATTACCGCGTATCTTCAGAACACTTCTCCCACCGTGATTTCTTCTGCTCTGGGAAAGTCCAGTACGAGTGTTGTCCTTGCAGCTTCTGCGCCGGGTGTCACGACACGGGTTTATGTGGGCGTCCATATCGCATTGTCGGTGCGCAGTGCGTTAAGTCGAATGAGTGGCAAAGGGCAGGCATACAGCATGGTGCCGCTATTCCGATACTGTTTCCCCAGGGCGCACGGCGTGATCGCCGCGTCACACGGCGTTGCCGAAGACGCCATACGTTTTCTTGGGCTGGATAGAGAGCGGGTCAATGTGGTTTACAACCCCGTTTTCACAGCGCCGCCCGCTGATGATGCACACAGCACTCCCTCACACCCCTGGTTTCGTGCCGGTGCACCCCCTGTTATCCTGGGTATGGGCCGCCTTGTGGAGCAGAAAAACTTCCCCCTGCTTATTCGCGCATTCTCTGCCGTGCGCCAGCAGTGCGAGGTAAGGTTGGTCATCCTTGGGGGCGACAAGTCATCGATTGAACAGATGGCGCATCGCCAAGAACTACAAGACCTGGCGCAGGAGCTGGGGGTAGCGGATGACGTTGCTCTTCTCGGTTATCAAAGTGATCCCCACGCGTTCCTGCGTGCTGCTCGGGTATTTGTGCTGTCTTCAAGCTTTGAGGGATTTGGGAACGTGGTGGTCGAGGCGCTGTTAGCCGGCTGTCCAGTCGTCAGTACCGATTGTCCTAGCGGTCCGGCAGAGATTCTCGATAACGGCCAGTACGGCACACTGGTGCCGGTTAATGACCCAGAGAGTCTGGCGGCGGGTATTCTGGCCGCTCTGGCAAGTGAGCCCCAGTCGGAAAAGTTACGCCAGCGCGGACGCGAGTTTTCACTGGAGCGCGCGGTGGATGGCTATCATCAAGTATTCTTCGGTGAGCCGCCGCGCCGGCCAGCAGACGATTTAGGCGCATCCGCACCGGTCAATCCAATCTCATAGGCCATAAGACAAGCCAGCGGTAACCAGAGAATGATCCACAGCTCCCGCGGCCGGGTTATGAGCTGATCGGCATCGGCGAGCATGCACACGATGCCAAACGCGAACATGCAAAAATACCGTGCGCGATGCTCTATGTAGACCATTTTGAGCCCAGCGCGCAATACAAGCCCGAAGACCGTAAGCAACATCACCAGTCCGACAAGTCCACCGTCGCGCAGTGTCGAAAGAAAACTGTTATGCGCGTAATTCATGATGCTTGGCATACCGTTTGGACGCAGCATGATCGTCTGTTGATAGCCGTACCCGAACACAGGGGCACTCTGCCACTGCTGCAGGATGCTTTCCCATATAGGGAGGCGGTTCATAAAACCGTGGTCGGTGGATGCACTAATTATTCCAAAAGACCAGGCCAGTGCGGTGGCCGCCGCAATACTGAAGAAAAGTGCAATAACCATTGCAGGTTGCACCGGGCTACGATCGAGGAGAAACAGTAATCCGCAGGCCGTCGCCAGCGCTAGCATGCCAGTATTGCTCTGCGTGAGAACGACAAACGCGGCTATCACCAGAACGCCCATGGCATAGAGGTAGCCCAGCCATTCACCCCAGTGCCTGCGCGCGTTATCCAATGCGATAACGGCAAAAAAGCCATACACAAACGCACTCGGGTTCGGGTTATCCGTAATACCAAACCCTTCCATGCGCTCCGCCGGCAAGTTGGGGAGCGATAGCAGACCCTCGAAGGTAGTGACCGAGATCGCCGCCGCCACGATAACCACCAGAGTAACGGCATCCATAACCGCGTCTGGCAACAAACGACTGCGCTCAAACCAATAGATCGTCAGCAGTATGAACGACAGTATGTAGGCTGTGTAGCGGACATCGCGCCATAGCGCGGGGAGAGTGAAATTCTCACTCCACAGCGAACTCAGCAGCATGTAGGCCAGATACGCCAGAAGACTCAGCCAGATAGGGCTGCGCAGGCATGTGCTCAGAGTTCCCTTTAGCAGGAAGAGGCCTGGCAGGAACACTGCCGTGACGTAGAATTTATAATTATCCACAGCATTAGGGACGAAGAAAAAACCGGCCAGAAAAAGTGTATAGGTTACTAAGACAGCGTTAGGCAGGCTCCAGCGCCGCTCGCTGTCCACAAACGATAGGTTCAGCACGCAACATCCTTGGGCCGATAGTGTCGGTTGGGGATTTGTAGCACACCTGCAATCGTGCCCAGGTTGTCGGCGAGCTTGAGTGCATAAGGCACCCACGCACTGCGCGTCTGGCCAAGACAAGTTAGTAGGCGAAGCAGATGCCATGCACTCAGACCCAGCGATTGCACTGTCATACGCAGTGCAATGCGCAGTGCGCCGATGGGGGACCCGGACTTCAGGCGTCGTTTGACAAAGTACTTCACGCAACCGCGGCGATAGGATTCTCGCCACATGTAGGCGAAATTTGCACGCTCGGCCGGAATCCATTCGCTGACATGTGCGGCGGCAGCCCAGGCGAATTGATGGCCGCGCAGTTTTAGCGACTGGAACAACAGCTTGTCCTCGCCGCCGCTTAGCGCCAGTGCGGGTTCAAACGACAAGCCCGACGGACCGAGTAGGCCGGCGCGCACCAGCACGTTGCAGGTCGCTGCAGGGGGGTCGGGATCCAACTCCTGCAGGTTGGCCGTGTTCTCCGGCTTCATAAAAATACTGCTGGCTGCTATCCAATCCGGGGTCTCCGCAGGAAAGACGGGCGCGGCTGGCCCCACAACGATGTCTGCGCCGCTGCGCGCCTGTGCATTGAGTAGCTGATCCAGCCAGTCGGGAGCGGGGACCTCGTCGTCGTCGATCATAGCGATGAAATCACTACCATCCGGCACGGCTGCCAGCGCTGTATTGCGGGCATGCGAGATGCCTGGTCGGGGCTCATGCAGGTAAAGCAGCGGCCAGTGCCATTGCCGCGATTCGCAGGTTGCTGCAGCCGAACCGTCGGGAGAATTATCAACCACAATAAGTAGCACGGACGGCTGCGGCATGGCAGAAAATATCTGCTTTTCTAGTCCATTTAGCAGGCGCAACAGACCCTCAGTCCGCATAAAGGTGCAGATGCAGACGGCTAGCGAGCTATTGTGTTTGGGCTTAGAAATTGGACGCTCCCATAATAGTTTGTGCTGAATTTTGTCGTCTTATCTTAAATTTTTATCGCCGTTTAGATGTGTGAACGGCGAGCGGCATGATACGTCAAAGCCGCCTGATCTTGTCCAATTTCTTGCGGTTCGGGCTGCGTTAATGCCTGCCCATTGGCTACCTACATGATGCCTACAGCTTGTGCGCCTTCGGCCAGCGCCGCTTCAGGCAGACCCACTGCTGCGGATACTCCCTGATCCAGTCTTCAAAATAATGATGGATGATTTCGGTCAGTGCTACGGCCTGTTCCTTGACCGGCGCATCCGGGATCGGGCTGGCCAGCGGGTCGTAAACGGTGACTCGATAGCGCGCGCCGGGCAGGCGCTCGGCGCGCGATACCACCAATGCCGCGCCGGTGCGCAGCGCAAGACCCGCAGCGCTGGTGTTGGTGAGCGCGTCCACGCCGAAAAAGGGGATGAGCTTGCCGGTCTCGGGACGTGTGTCCATCGCCATGATGATACTGCCGCCCGCGTTCAACGCTTTAATGAGCGGACGAGGCCCGGCATCGGCGGGAATCAAGGTTTCTCCAAATGATTGGCGTAGCGCCTGCATGAACTCTTGCATCACCGGGTTGGATTCCGGCGCGTAGATTGCGCTGATGTTGAATCCGAACTGGCGTGTTACCAGCGAGGCGACTTGCCAGGCGCCGACATGCGCGGTCATGAAAACCGTCGCGTTCTTGCTCTCCATGTGCTTGAGAGCCTCTGGTTCCAGCACAAATTCTATGCGTTGTTCGCGCTCTTCCCAGATTTTTTCCAGTTTTACCAGTTCTGCTGCAGAGTAGCCGAGGTGCCGGAAAATCTCTCGGGTGGTGTTGTCTCGCCACTCGGGGGATTCATCCGGGAAGGCAATGGCCAGATTCTCTCGCGCTTTAGCCGCCTTGTCAGAAAATCGGCCAACCAGTTCGAAGGTGAAGCCGCACAATTGCAGGGCGCGCTCAACGCTGAGCTTGCGCATAAGCCAGAAGGTGCCGCGGAATAAGGCGGCCTCGAGGCGCTGGGCGGCGGCGACCAGAAACGGCGCCTTGCGTGCAAGACGCTTGGGAACAAGATAGAACTCGGGCACTCGGGCAGACTCAGTCCTGGCCCGGATCTGAGCCGAATACCCTATCCCAAATAGGCGAGCTGACGCCGTAGCGACCACCCTCTCCGGAATAGTGGTGCTTCAGGTGGTAGAGCTTTAGATATTTTGCCACCGGGTTGCGCATGGGGAAATGATGGGTTGAATAGTGGATGTAGTCATAGATCAAATATCCGATGATGAAAAACGCGCAAAACGGTTGAATCCAGGGTTGCGGGATAAAGAGACCGAATAGCAGGTATAGCACTGCCATAATCGGCAGTGCGCCTGCGGGCGGCATGACCAGACGGGTTTTGTCTTTGGGGTCTTCATGGTGGTTGCCATGAAAAAGGAAGACCAGCCATGTGCCCATCTTACTTTTGGCGGGGAAGTGGAACAAAAAACGGTGCAGGCAATATTCAGTGAGACTCCAGGTGGCAACACCAGCCACGCCGATGGCTAGCACAGGAAGTACCGGGAGTTGGTAAACGGCGAAACTGCGCCAGATCAGCCAGGCGGCCAGAGGCCCCCAGATCAGCAGCGGTGTGATGGGATGGACGTGGGAAAGCCGTTCAAGAAAATCGTTCTGGAACAACCGAATGGATTGATGTTGTTTCTCAGGCTGCATGGGAATTGGTGTCGGCGTCATGGCCAGTCTCCTCAGTGTTAGCTAGTTTACCCTTTGGCCACAGACGTTTCGAGCAGAACCAGTCTTCTGGTTGCTGGCGAATCCAGTTTTCGAACTGGGCGTGAACCTGCTCGATCATATCGATGGCTTGCTCATTGTCGTCCGCGCTGAGATCGCGAGGGCGCACAGGGGGATGAAAGGTGACTTTAAAGTGGGCGTCCTGCATGCGCTCCACCTGCACCGGCACCAGATCGCAGTTGAACTTGAGTGCGAGTTTGGCCGGCATAATGGTCGAGAGTTTCTCTCGCCCGAAAAACGGTATGGCTTTGCCTTCATCGACCCGCCTGTCCATCACCATGGCGGCAGTTTTCCCTTGCTTTAGGGCGCGCATCAGCAGGCGGGCGCTGTTCTCGCGTGGCAGCAGCTCGCAGTTCAGTGCGCTGCGCGACTCTAACAACATGCGATCCAGCAGTGGATTGGTGGGGGGAGAGTAGAGACTGGCGTTAGGGATATGCAGTTTGGCCATGGCAGAGCATACCACTTCCCAATTGCTCTGGTGAGCTGTCACGATGACACAGGGCCTGGCAGGATTTTCGTAGGTCTCGATGGGTTCGCGGATGTCTATCTGCAGGCGATCATCTTCCGCGAGGATCTTTGCCAGATGTGGGTATTCCGCCATCACCCGGCCCGACCGTCCCCAGGCGCGGGTCACCAGTTCATCGAGCTCAGGGTCGCTTAAGTCGGGAAATGCGATGGCGAGATTGGCACGGTATATCGCTGTCTTTTGCTTAAGCTTCGGCCCTATCCAGCGGCCGACACGTTCTCCGAATCGGGAAGCGGTATCGATGGGCAGTAGCCGCGCCAGTTTTGTCACCATCCAGACCAGCACAAAATCGAGTCGCCACAGCACCTCACGCAACACGCGGTTATCGCGTGCCCATTTGCGCAGTGGATTGCCGACTATAAACTCTGCCACGGTTAGGTTTGCCTGACGTTGAGGTTTTAACGAAAAGTGACGCATTATATCGCAGTATGGCGGTGCGGTTCGCGGTCAAAGTGCTGGTAATTTGAGCTGTTGCAGCCCTTGTTGCAGCTCCACTGAGGGTGTCCAGCCAGTGGCTGCAAATATTGCCGTATTGTCCACAACCCAGTCCCTGTGCCGCAGTTCGCGCACTTTCGGCGGCGTCAGCATGGGCGCATTGCCGGTGATGCCAGCCAGTTTACTATTCAGCGCGGCGATGCTGTTGAGCAGCCAGTACGGGATTTGCCACAGTCGCACGCGGCGCGACCAGTGTTGAGCGGCAATGTCGGCCATCTCGTGCCAGTTGTACCCGCCGCGCCTGCCGTCACACAAGGTCAGGGTTTGTCCACTGGCAGCCTCGCTTTGCAGGCAGGCGATTATGGCTGTCACCAGGTCGGTCACGTGGATCAGCGAGAGGCGAGCCTCCAAGGCGCCAGGCACCGGCGCGAACCCCCGCTGCATGCATTGAAATATCGGCAGCATTTCTTTGTCGCCCGGCCCGTAAACGGCTGGCGGGCGGATTACAACATGGTCGAGATCAGCAGACTCCGCCAGCAGTTGCTCGCCCGCAGATTTACTGCGCGCGTACCAGGAGATTTGCGGCTCCCGCGCCACCAGCGATGATAGCATTATCAAGCGCGGGGGGCTGGCCTGCGCCCTGATCGCGCGCAGCACAGCGGCTGTTCCGGCAACGTTGACCTGGTCGAATTCGGTCTGTGAATTTCCCCTGACAGTGCCCGCGCAGTGTATGACGGCAGCGCACTGCGAAAAGAGTTGTTCAAGTGCGGTGGCATTGGAGAGGTCGCCCTCTACGAGGGTTACGCCCAGCGACTTAAGCTGTATGGCCTTGGCAGGATTTCTGACCAGCGCGCGAATCGGGAAACCGCGTTCGCGCAGGTGCTGGCATAAGGAGGCACCGATGAAGCCTGTCGCGCCGGTAACGGCGATGAGGCTGCCGTCGGCTATCAGGCGGAAGCCACCCTAAGGCGCACTTCTTCAGCGGCTGCGTCGAGCCTGTCCATGTCGTTGCCGTTGATGAAATCAAGCCGTGCTTTGGCACGCGACAATTTGCCTGATGAGGTGCGCGGCAGAGAGTGAATAGGCACCAGCTCAACATAGCAGTCCAGGCTCATTTCCATACGTACCAGAGCGGTAAGGCGACGAACCAGGTTATTGCGTTTGCCTGCATCAGTCTCTCGACACTGCACGATCAATACGCACAATTCCTCTCCCTCACTGTTGGGAGCCGAGAACGCCACGGCATCCCCTGCCCGCACTTCTTCTTGCGTTTCGGCAACGTGCTCAAGGTCCTGTGGCCAGATATTGCGGCCATGGATGATGATCAGGTCTTTTTTGCGACCGGTGATGGTCAGTACGCCATCCACCAGGTAGCCGATATCACCGGTATTGAGCCAGCCATCGTCGCTCAGCGCGTGACTGGTTTCCTCCGGCAAGTTGAAATAGCCCGCCATTACGCTGGGGCCGCGCAGGTGTATCACGCCGCTCTCCCAGTCACTGAGTACGCGGTTATCATCGCGAACTTGCACTTCGAAATTGGGCATCGGAATGCCACAGTTCACAAAGTGACGGCCGCGGCCCTGCGTGTCGTCCTCGTCAAGCAACACGGCTTCGTGATGATCCGAAAGGTGATCACTGTCGATATAGTGCGTTGTGAAACTGGTCCATAGAGGCGAAAAGCTGACGCCCAAAGTGCATTCAGCCATGCCGTAACAAGCCAGGAACGCGCGCCGATCAAAGCCTGCTGGCTCCATCATTTCGGCAAAATATTCAAGGGTTTGGGGGCGGATCATCTCAGCGCCGATGCCGGCGATACGCCAGTTGCTGAGGTCGTAAGTTTCGATGTCATTGGGCCGCACGCGGCGTGCACACAGGTCGTAACCGAAGGAGGGAGCAAAGGCGATGGTTGCACGAGTCTGTGTCATCAGTGCCAGCCACTGGCGCGGACGCATTGCAAACTCGCGGGTGTCCAGATAATCAATATTCACCTGAGCTGCCATCGGCACCAGTACGAAGCCCACCAGACCCATATCGTGGTAGAACGGCAGCCACGACATCATACGATCGTCAGCACTCATCTCCAGGCCGTGCGAGATGATGCCCTGTAGGTTAGCCATGGCAGTGCTGTGCTTTATCACCACACCGCGGGGAAAGCGTGTGCTTCCAGAGGTGTATTGGATATAGGATATATCGTCCGGGTTGGCGTCAGGCAGTTCCTGTTTCAGGTCAGAGAGTGCGTAAAAAGCTTCGGGAACTGCCACCATGCGCATAGCAAGGCCCTCACTGGCTTCCTGCAGGAAAGGCAGGTAGCCCTCGGAGGCGACACCGATAGCGGCGTCGCTGGCTTCCAGAAGCAGGTGTAACTGCGCCACGTAGGCGTGGTGTGCCCCGACTTTGACTGATGCCGGCAATGCGACAGGAATCAGGCCGGCATACTGGCAGGCATAAAAGAAACGAATGAAGTCCGGGTTGGTTTCGGCCACCAGCGCTACGCGAGCACCTTTTTCGAGTCCCAGTCCCAGTAGTTTATGAGCCAGTTCAATCGCTTGCGTGCGCAACTCTGCATAGGACAATGTGGCATAGACCGCGCCTCGGCCGGTGTAAAAGCTCGAGCCCGTATCGCCCTGAGCCGCGTAGTCGAGTGCTTCCGTCAGTGTGGCAAAGTCGGCTGCACGAAAGGGGAGCTTGTCGTAGGCAGACGCGGCATTTACGTTAGTATGTGGCAATGTAGATTCCTCGTTTTCGACGATGTCTCCGCCGGTGTACAAATTTCAAAACAGACGTTGTTTGCCCCCTTAAGGACAGAGGAACAGCGTTTAACTCAATAAATTCCCCAACGGGGTATACGTACGGGCCACTTGTCAGTCTTCTACACAAGCATGTGTACATGCGGGCACCCTGCGCTCAGGCCCCGAAAAGGGTTACCTGACAGGGTGTAATCCTAGCATTTTGGGCATTGCGCCTTATAGGAAATAATACCAATGGCTGGCGTGAACAATCGCACAGATGGGTTATGTGGTTTGGACGTGCGCAATTCATAATGGCGGCTATCACGCGGCCTACAGGCGCCGGAACGGGCTTCGATGGGGGGCTGTTCTGAGACGGAATTATTTTTTAAACCATTGATATTTAACAATAAAAATATATTTTTTGAGCGATTGTGCCGCGCGCTACGCGATGGAGTCCGTGTTACCTGTTTTGTCAAGGCGAGGTCAGGAAGTCGAGGATCAGAACGCATCTGTTGGCGGTGAACGGGCCACTATTACCGCGTTTGGAACGGTCATATCTGCCGCGTCAAATAGCAGCCCTAGGCCTCCAGCGATTGTGCTTTCCACCAGGCCTGAAACATGAGGATAGACCACATCAGTTCGGAGTGATTGGCCCACCCGTACAGGTGCTGATGCCAGGCATCGCGCACACTGCTGACATCAAATATGCCCTGCTCCTGCAGCGTTTTTTCCGACAGCAGATCTTCAGCCCAATCCCGCAGCGGACCGACCAGCCATTCCTTTATCGGCACACTGAAGCCGCGCTTGGGTCGATCTATCAGCTTGCGGGGTACATATTGGGTGAGCAGATCTCGCAGCACCCGCTTACCCACAGTGCCGTCGAACAGGAAGTTTCTCGGCAGAGACCAGGCCAGTTCCAGCACCCGGTGATCAAGTAGTGGCGCTCGCGCCTCCAGACCCACTGCCATGCTGGCCCGATCAACTTTGACCAGAATATCGTCCGGCAGGTAACCGGTATAGTCGTAGTGGAGCATCGACAGCAGCGGATCCTCGACGTCCGCCCAGTACGATGGATCTGACAGAGGCGTCGAGGTATCGATCGCCCCCGGCACAAACTGGTCTACCGCCAGGCATTTATTGAATTTGTTGGCCAGGATTTGTTGCGGCGAGTTCGCTGCCCAGTTGCAGGAACGCTGGCTGATCTTCCCCAGTTTGCGCGTCCAGCGCGGCACAGACTTTCCCTCGTTAGCGTAGCGTTTTGCATAACCCCAACTCCCGGTGCCCAGTGCACTCGCCATGTGCTGCACCAGACTTCTTGCTCCTGCGGGGACGCGCTGCACATCGCGCCAATGATTGAGGCCCGTTTGGTAGCGGCGGTAACCGGCCATTTGCTCATCACCGCCATCGCCGGTCAGCACAACCTTAAGCTGCTCCCGCGCCAGCTTGCAGACCAGGTAGGTGGGTATTTGCGACGAGTCAGCAAATGGCTCGTCGTAGATGTGCGGCAGATCTTCCACCACGTCCAGCGCCTGATCGGGCGTGACATACATTTCGTAATGGTCCGTTTTCAGGTGGCGGGCCACCGCAGAAGCGTACTCAGCTTCATTGTATTTTTCTTCCCAGAACCCGATGCTGAAGGTTTTGATAGGGCGATCAGACTGCTTCTGCATCAGCGCGACGATCATCGAGGAATCAATGCCGCCGGAGAGTAGCGCGCCTAATTCCACGTCGGCCACCATGCGGTCATTCACTGCCGCATTGAGCACAATGTCCAGTTGTCCTACGGCGTCCTCGTAACTGCCCGTGAAGCGGTTGCGCTCGCCCTGTTCAGCTACTGCTTTGGCGCTCCAGAAGGCGCTGGGCTGAGCGTCCCAGGGTTTGCAGTCCTGTGCTATTCGAAGGAGGTTGCCCGGCGGCAGTTTGCGCACGTGTTTGTAAATAGATAATGGCTGTGACACCCAGCCATACTGCAGGTATTGTCCCAGCGCATTACGATCCAGCTCACGGTCAAAGTCCGGGTGCTTGCGCAGGGCTTTGAGTTCCGACCCGAACAGCAGGCTGTTGCCACTCCAGCCATAGTAAAGCGGCTTTTTACCCACCCTGTCTCTGGCCAGCCACAGACAGCGTTCCTGTCTGTCCCACAATGCGATTGCGAACATGCCTTCCAGCCTGCTGATGGCCTGCTCCACGCCCAGGTGTTGCACTGCTGCCAGAATCACTTCGGTATCGGAGTGGCCCTGATAAGGGTAATCGGATATCCCGGCTTCGCGGCGCAGTCTGGAAAAGTTGTAGACCTCCCCGTTGAAAGAGAGCACGTAGCGACCGGATGACGACACCATCGGCTGAGCGCCGGCCTCCGACAGATCGATGATAGAGAGGCGCCGGTGGCCCAGCGCGATCGGGTATGAGGGATCCACCCATACCCCGTCAGCATCAGGGCCGCGGTGCGCTATTGTGTCTGCCATGCGTTGACAGCGGCGGGCGAGCTCTTCCGATGACTCGCCGCCATATTGTATAAATCCTGTAATCCCGCACATTGCAAATTTCCCTGTTATTTTGGATTTGCAGCCTGTGCGACTATTGAGTCCAGCAAATCCAGATAGTGGTTGACCGCCCGATCGACCGAGAAGTCCTGCGCTCTGCGCAGCAGTTTGTCCCGGTTTGAGGGTTGCGCCATCTCCGTCCGAATCGCAGTCGCCATGGGCTCCACCTCGCCTACTGGTACAAGCGCGCCATACTCCCCGTCGCCTAGAATCTCCCGGGAACCACCGGGGCAATCCGTGCTGACTACCGGGCAACCGCAAGCCAGCGCCTGAATAAGTACGCCGGGTAAGCCCTCGTACAGAGACGACAATACAAGCACCTTAGCGCGCGCCATATATTGAAATGGGTTGTCGACGAAGCCTGGCATGTCTACGTCCTCCTGAATGCCGAGGTCCTCTGCGAGTTGCCACAGGTCCGCGCGCAGTCGGCCCTCACCGAGTATCACCAGTCGCACAGGCGTGTACCGGCGCACCTGAGCGAAGGCGCGCATTAGCGTCGGGAAATCTTTTTGTTCCGTCATTCGGCCTACAGCCAGTATCACCGGAGCCGAGTCGGGTGCGAACCAGGGATGGTCCAACGCGACTTTCGCGCTCGCTCGCAGAGTGTCATCGACAACGGGATTATGGATGATCTTAACGGACTGCCGACTCAACCCAATATCAGTGATCAACTCGTCTGCGGCATGATGCGATACCGCAATCACGGAATCGGCGCCTGGATAAGTCCGGCGCACCACACCCGGCAGATAGCGCCAGCGCCATTTGCGAGAATTGGAGGGCGCTGCGCAGTAGCTGGACAGAGCGATGCGCTCACTGACGATGATCGAGACGCTGGAGCCGGACATCTGCTTCGCCCATATCAGTGCGATGTTGGCATAGGTGAGTGCTGATAGCACCACGTCGGGCCGGGCAGATTGCATGTATTGTTGTAACGCTGTAATCCGGGCGAGTTCCGGTGCAATCTTTTTAGTCAGTAGTATCGGACGCAGCAACACAAAAAAATCTCTGATATTGCCCGTCGCCGCCATCCATCTCGCCCGCAAACCGTTGACGGCCTCCAGCTCTACAAGGTTCGCGCCCTCTGGGATATCCCTGATGAGCGCGCCTTTTGCCTGACATAGCACCAGATCAACCGTCCGACCCTGCGCCAGAAAGCCTTTGATCAGGTTTAGCATGGAGCGCTCAGCACCGCCGCCCTCCAGCGAGGGCAGGAGCACTGCAATCCTCGCGGCGCGAGTCTCAGTGGGTGGGGTGTCGTTCATTCCTTCAGTCTCTTGTGCGCAGGACATCCGCGACAACAATGCTGTATCCCCGTGGGCCACACCTCGTTGCGCTGGTCAACTTCAAACAAAATGAATATCCACAGCCCGGAAGTTTCGGATGGCAGCGTTGGTGGCACTATAGGTTGAGACGAGCAAGCGTATAGTATACACCGAAGAAAATGAGTCGACATTGTTCCTGCGTTCCCAAAATAATGTCTGAACCGCCCCTTTTGTAGCCCAAAGGTGGCACTTAGGCGGTGAGTTGAATGTCATGCGGTTGGGACTGTAGAAGGCAGGAAGCCGAGCCCCGGCCTACAGGAGCCTATTTACGGCGTCTCCCAACCCTAAGACATTCAATTCATCGCCGATCTGGAATCTCGAACAAGAGCCGTTCTTGTCTGAACTCGCACTGCACTCCACTCCACGCCCCAGTTTTGCTGCGAGTTGTTCCAGTGCACGGGCAGATACGCGAGATGCCGCCCGATTTCTCAGAGCGTTGATTCAACGCTATACTTGCCCGCTATTTAATGGATACAGCGCCGCAGCATGACAGCGAATAACGATAACAGCGCGCTAATCACCGTGGAACGCGTGACTGAATCTGCACAGATGCGGCAGTTTCTAGCGCTGCCGAAGCGTATTTACGCATCTGACCCAGCGTGGATAGCGCCGCTCGATTTTATGAAACGCGAGCAGATGTCCCCGAAAAACCATTTTTTCGAACACGCTCGCTGGTGCGCCTGGATTGCCTTGCGCGGCGGGGAGCCGGTCGGGCGGATCACCGCCCAGATCGACGAGATGCATCTGCAGCAGCATGCGGACGCAACAGGTTACTTCGGCATGCTGGAAGCAGATGATGATCCGGCCATATTTGCAGTGTTGTTCGAGGTCGCTGAGAATTGGCTGCGCAGTGAAGGCATGCGACAGGTGCGCGGACCATTCAATTTGCATGTTAACGAGGAAGTGGGTTTGTTGGTAAAGGGCTTTTCTACGCCGCCCTACGTTCTCATGGGCCATGCGCGACCGTGGTACGGCGCGGGCGTGGAGTCGCAGGGGTACATCGGAGCAAAAGACCTGCTGGCGTATCATGTAAAACCGGATTTTGAAGCGCCGCGCATTATGGAGCGGCTGGCGCAGCGCGTATCGGATCGCGTCAGGGTGCGCTCAGTCAGGCGCAAACACCTGCGGGAAGATGCGCGCATTATGCTGGATATCTTTAACGATGCGTGGCGGAGCAACTGGGGGTTTGTGCCGCTGGCGGAAGCGGACTGGATCGAAACGGTATCCACACTGACAAAACTGATGCCCGACGACTACATCCAGATCGCCGAGTACGACGGCGAGGCAGTCGCTTTTATAGTGGCGCTGCCCAATCTCAATGAAGCGGCTCGCGACCTGAAGGGCTCGTTGCTGCCCTTTGGCTGGGCCAAGCTCCTCTGGCGGCTGAAGGTTGGCCATCCGAAAACGGCTCGCGTACCCCTGATGGGGGTTAAGCAGAGCTTCCAGCATTCGCGTCTGGGACCGACTCTGGCGTTTATGGTGATAGACGCTGTACGCAAGGCGCTGCATGCGCGCGGTGTGAAGGACGTTGAAATGGGCTGGATACTTGAGGATAACGACGGCATGCGCAATATCATTGAAACCATCGGCGGCGTGGCGTATAAACGCTACCGCGTCTACCAAAAAGAATTATAGCAATGCAACTGGATCCCGAAAGGCACCGTATGACGGCCATTGTGCTGGCCGGTGATCGCACCAAGGCTGACTCGCTCATCAATCACACCAAGGCTGGCAGTAAAGCCATGATTGATTTGGAGGGCACCCCTATGGTGCGCAGGGTGCTCAACTCACTGCGACAGGCTAGGGTAGTGAATAAAATCTGTATGGCTGGGCCCGAAGCCAGTGAAGTTGCCACGGACGAGGCGCTGCAAAAGTGGATTGACGACGGCGAGATTAGCTGGAGCGAGCCGGGTATCAGCCCCAGCACCAGTGCCTATCAGGCGATGCAGGCGCTCCCGCCGGATGAAGCCGTGTTGTTGACGACCGCAGACCACCCTCTGTTGACCCCCGAAATAGTCGATGCCTTCGCCCGGCAGAGCCTGGCGGACGATGTTGATATCACCGTCGGCCTGGCGCCCTACGCGTTGGTCGCAGAGGCCTACCCGGGCATCCGCAAGACCGTGCTGCGCTTCAGTGACGGTGATTTTTGCGGGTGCAACCTGTTTGCCTTTATCACGCCGGAAGGCCGTCGCGCGGCGAAATTCTGGCGCAAGATCGAGCAGCAACGTAAAAAACCGCTGGTAGTCATCGGTTTGCTGGGTTGGTGGGCGGTGATCCGCTACCGCCTGGGATTGTTGTCGCTGGAAGAGGCGCTGGCCAAGCTCAGTAAGCGGTTGGGTTTGCGAATGCGTGCGGTGATATTACCTTATGCGAACGCCGCAATTGACGTGGATTCCATCGCCGACCTGATGCTGGTGCAGGGCGCGCTGGAGAAGGCGGCGGCCGAGGACGCCTGAGGCTCAGTCGCGTTAATACCTGCGGTTCAGCTGTAGCGTTCTGCTGCCCCCTGCGCCGAACTCGTCCGATTGAGCCCGATAGCCGCGGGTTTCTATCTGCAGTTCCCAGCCCTGGTGATTACGGTCCACCGTATAACGGTTGTATTGCGCGATATCCGCACCGTGCAGGCCCAGAGCAGAGGCGGACGGCACCGCGAGGACAGGCACAACCCCGATACGGCTTGGCAATTCGTTGAAATGCGCACGGTGTCCATGCCCGTGCAACACCAGTTCCGCGCCGTGCTCCTGCAGCAGCGCCTGAATCTGCGCGGCATCGGTGAGGCGCTTGCGCCATTTCTCATGTCCGCTCAACGGGCAGTGGTGTAAGTACACGACCCGGAACTGCTGCTTGCTTGCAGCGCTTTTTAATAGAGCGGGTAACTGGCGCAACTGCTCTGGCCCCAGCGTCCCGGTGGCCATCAGGGGCGGTTTCGGGCAGCCTGTGGAAAGCCCGATGAAGGCAATGTCACCGCGCACTCTGAGGCTGGGAAAGGTCGTCGCCCCGGTGGCCTCGTCACTGCCGCGATCCGAGGCCATGTAGTCCTGCCACAGCGCGAAGGTCTGTGCCCACGGTGCCGCAACACAGGCGTCATGATTTCCCGGTACCACAGCCACATCGTTGGGGTCGCCCAGCGCCTGCAGCCATTCACTGGCTTGTTGGAACTCCGCCGGCAAGCCGATATGGGTCAGATCGCCGGTGACCAGCAATTGGTCGAGTATTGTTCCAGCCAGATCGCGCTGCAGCGCCTCAAGCACCTCCATGCGATGCTCAAAACGCCGTTTGCGGCGCCATGACAAATAGCCCAGTGCCCGCTTGCTGAGCAGGTCGCGGGGGCGCACAGCGGCTAGCGAGCTGAGGTGGGGATCAGAGAGTTGGGCGAAGCTTTGGCGCATGATTAAAGTGTCCTTGCGGCCGCCGAGTATACCACTGCCCCGTCAGCGGCATTGCGAACCTGCGCTAGTACCTCAGTTTGAAACTTGTCGTGTTCGACATAAGCAACCAAAAACTTCAAGCAGCGTCAGCACCAAACCCGCAGTGCCTAAACCCGTCGAATGACGGCGCCCAGTTCTGCCAGCTTGGTGTCGATATTGGCGTAGCCGCGATCGAGGTGATAGACCCGGTCGATAGTGGTATCGCCATCCGCGCCAAGCGCGGCAATGATCAGCGATGCAGAGGCGCGCAAATCAGTGGCCATCACGGGCGCGCCTTGTAAGCGCTCACTACCGTGCACAATCGCGGTATGGCCTTGTAGTTCAATATCCGCGCCCATGCGTTGCAGCTCTGCGACGTGCATGAAACGGTTCTCGAAAATGTTCTCCACTACGGTGGACGAGCCTTCTGCCAGCGCATTAAGAGCCATGAACTGCGCCTGCATATCGGTGGGAAAAGCCGGATAGGGTGCGGTATGGATGTTGACAGCCTTACAGCGCTTGCCGCCGGTGTCGAGCTGAATCCAGTCTGGACCCAGCTCCAGTCGGCAGCCCGCCTGTTCGAGTTTCCCCAGCACGTGGTGCAGGAAGTCTGGGTTAGTGTCGAGCACCCGAATGGAGCCGCGGGTCGCTGCTGCTGCCACCAGGAAAGTGCCGGTTTCAATGCGGTCCGGCGGCACCTGGTGCTCCGCGCCGTGCAGTTCCTTTACGCCCTCGATTACGATGGTACTGGTTCCGGCCCCAGAGATTTTGGCGCCCATCGCCACCAGCAACTGCGCGAGATCGCCGATCTCAGGTTCCAGTGCGCAGTGCTCCATTGTGGTCGTGCCGTCTGCGAGGCAGGCGGCCATCATCAGGTTTTCTGTGGCGGTGACAGAGGGTACGTCGAATGAGAAGTGGGCGCCGCGCAGTCGGGCCGCCTTGGCCTTGATGTAACCGGCTTCGATTCGGATCTCTGCCCCCAGTGCTTCCAGACCGGCGATGTGTTCATTGACTGGCCTGGACCCAATTGCGCAGCCCCCGGGGAGGGACACATCGGCCTCGCCGAAACGTGCCAGCAGCGGCCCCAGTAATAGGATGGACGCGCGGATGGTTTTTACCAGTTCATAGGGGGCATGGACCGAGTGCACCTTGCTGGTGTCGATATGCAAATCAGTGCCGCTACGCTGCGACTGCACACCGAGCAAGTCCATCAGGTGCAGCACTGTACTGATGTCTCGCACCCCCGGCACGTTGCCGATACGCAGCGGTTGGTCACTCAATAGCGCAGCTGCGATGATCGGGAGCGCGGCGTTTTTGGCACCGGCCACCCGCACTTCACCACGCAATGGACCATTGCCAGTGATGATGATCTTTTCCATTACTGTGCCTTGCTGTTTGGGGTGATGAGGCCGGCGGTGATCAGGCTGGCATAGCCGGCGATAATCGTGTCGATTTGTGCAGTGGTATGTGCTGCGCTGACGCTGTTGCGCAGCAAGAAATTGGTCGATGGCGACGCCGGCGGAATGACCAGATTCACATAAACTCCGGCTTCCATTAATGCCTTCCAGCAGTCTATCGTGGCCGAGCGATCTTCCATTTCCACGGCCACCACCGGACTGGCAGAGGGGCCTACAGTCAGGCCAAGGGCCTTGAGGCCAGCGTAGAGCTGATGGGCGTTACTCCACAGTTTTTGCCGCAGCTGTGGTTCCGCTGTGATGATGCGCAGCGCCTCGCGTGTTGATGCGACGACGGAGGGCGAGGATGAGGCGGTGAAAATATAGGCGCTGATGCAAAAACGGATTGCCTCCAGCTCCGGGTGGCGACTGACGCAGAAACCACCAACAGAGCCGAGACTCTTGCTGAAGGTGCCGGCGAAGAAATCGACATCCGCTTCGACGCCGGCAGCTTGCGCTGCGCCGCGGCCGGTAGCGCCGAGTACGCCCATCGAATGGGCTTCATCTACAAACAGGCAGCCACCGTATTCACGCTTCACGGCGGCGATCTCCTGCAGTGGCGCAACATCGCCCAGCATGGAATAAATACCTTCCGCAATGATGAGAGCGTTTTGCGCCCGGTCACCCAAACGGAGCAGGCGCTTGGCCAGGTCCTCCGGGTTGTTGTGTTTGAAGCGGATCACCTCTGCGCCACTCTGTTTGACACCGGAGTAGATGCTGGCATGGCTGTCGGCGTCGAGCAAAATGACATCGCCCTGACCAGCCAATGTGGCACACATACCCATCGTGGCGGAGTAACCGGTAGAGAAGACAATGGCGTGACCCACGCCGTAGAATTGCGCTATCTCTGTCTCCAGCGCCTGGTGTTCTGTGAAAGAGCCATTGGCCAGCCGTGAGCCGGTAGTGCCGGTACCCCAGCGCGCGACAGCCTCCTGCGCCGCCTTGATACAGCGCACATCGCAGGACAGGCCCAAATAGTTGTTGGTGCCTGCCAGTATGACGTTACGCCCCTGCACGACGCCCTCCGTGGCGGAGAGAATTTTTTCCGTGACGGCACCAAAGGGCGCGACATGACGAGAAGCGAGTTCGGCCTGGAAGTTGGCCATAGTCTGGAATTTATCGAACAGCATGGAGTTGATCTGCCTCTAGGCTTGGGGAGCGACTGTCAGAGGTTGAGTTCGCGGACCTTCTTTGCCAGATCACCAATAGTATTCACATCCGGCAGAATGTTCAGCGGTATAGAGATATCAAAGTGGTCCTCGATTTTCTCTATGAACTCCATGACCTCCAGCGAGCTGAGTCCGATATCGGCCACCAGTGTCGTGTCCTCAGACAGTGCAAGCTGATTTTTGTTCTGCGATTCGAGCGCGCTGTATAGGAAATTCAGGTATTCCTGATAGTCGGTCATATCAAACCCGCCCTTGCGTCGGTCAAGGTAAGTCGCTAGATTTCGGAAGCTGGAACTATACCCACGGAAGATTCTTAATGCCAGTGATTTGGTTGATCGATGCCTATCGCGCAGGTGAGCGAGGGCAGGTGCGCGCTCTCGTTGATGCGCTGGGCTGGCCTTGTGAAACCAAAGTGCTGAGCTATCGCACCTATGAATTCCTGCCGCACGTCCTCGGTCAGTCCACGCTGCGTGGCATCAGCAGCGCATCCGCCACCCAATTGAAGGCGCCCTGGCCGGACCTGGTGATCTCCTGTGGTGTGCGCAATGAACCGGTTTGTCGCTGGATTCGCGACCAGTCCGGGGGGCGCACGCGCTATGTGCATGTCGGGCGTCCCTGGGCACCGCTGGACTCTTTTGACCTGGTCATCACCACGCCCCAGTACCGGGTGCCACCCCACGTCAGGGTACTGCATAATATGCTCACTCTGCACAGCGTGACCGATGCGCGTTTGGCGCAAGCCCGCCAGGAGTGGGAGCCCACCTTTGCGGCACTGCCCAGGCCGCGTTTTGCCGTCATGGTGGGTGGCGATAGTGGACCGTTCACGCTGGGGAAAAAGGCGGCTATTCGGTTGGGGCACCAAGCGTCGCAACTGGCACGCGCCAAAGGCGGTTCGTTGCTGGTCTCTACCAGTTCGCGCACTCGCAAGGCGGCGGTTGATGCCCTGCAGGCTGAAATCACGGCACCGAATTACTTTTATCGCTGGTCAGATGAGAACTCCGATAACCCCTATATGGGTATTTTAGCATGGGCTGATCGCTTGATTATCACTGGCGATAGCATTGCGATGCTCTCCGAAGCCTGCGCCACGGGTAAGCCGGTTACGATGTTCGATCTGGGAGGCATGCGTGACATCGACGATGAGTCCACCAGGGATTTTCGTTTCGGTGCTTCGCTATATGCACTTTTACTGCGTTGGTTTTGGCAGCCTCTGAGCCGCGACATTACGCTGGTGCACCGCAGGCTGCGAGAGACCGGCTGTGCCTCCTGGATAGAAGATGTACTGGTGACGGCCCGCGTGCCTGCGGAAACCGATTTGCAACGGGCGGCGGCAGCGGTGCGGAAGTTACTTGGAGAAGACTGACTGACCGGCGGTGTCCAGCAGTATGGCGCTGCCAGCTGACATTTTGTAGACCTTGTCAGCGCCCGCCACCATGGCTTGATTGTGTGAAATGGCGAGAATAGTGAGTTGACCCTTAAGTGCCTCAAGCGCTTGCCTGACGGCGTCTTCAGTGTCCTTGTCCAGTGCGCTGGTGGCCTCGTCAAGAATCAGCAGCCGGGGTTGATTGATGAGCGCGCGCGCAATGACGATCCGCTGACGTTGGCCGCCCGATAGTTTGCCGCCGCGCTCGCCGACGATGGTGTCCAGCCCTTGCGCCAGTTGGTTCACGAACTCCCAGGCACCAGCAGCGCGCAGCGCGCGCTCCACATCAGCTGTGGTTAGGGAAGGGTCGCCCAATGTGATGTTGTGGAGGATGCTGTCATGCAGCAGGATGGTGTCTTGGGGCACATAGCCAATCATTTTGCGCCACTGGCTGATGTCGATATCCTGCAGTGGGATACCGTCCAGCAGGATGCTGCCGCTTTGCGGCCGCAGCAGACCAATAGCGAGATCGATAACCGTTGTCTTACCGGAGCCCGAGGGCCCCACCAGCGTAGTCAGCGTGCCCGCATCAATCTGCAATGACATCCCCTGGAATACCTGGTGCTGGTCGTAGCTAAAATGCACATTCTCCAGTGACAGACTTTGTTCAAAGCGCGGCGAGATGCCGCCTCTGAGGTCTTCCTGGGCGTTCTCTGCAGCGTTGATGGAGTCCGTCAAAGACCAGTATGCGCTCTCACCTTCGGCCAATTTCTGGTACTGCTTTTGCACCTTGCCAAAATAGGAGAACGCCCTGCCTAGGGCCACCACTAGCACCATGACCGTGGTCAGCGCCATCTCGAATTGCACAATTGCGAAATAGATTCCCATGCAGATGAAGCCAGTGAACATGAGCTCCTGTCCCGAATTCAGCAGCGCGGCGCTCAGCACCTGACGGCGCTGGGATTTATTTAACAGGTTGGTATCGTGTGCCAGCACTTTGTCAGCTGTGCCCTCGCGCGCCATTGCCTTGAGTGGCTTCACGGATTGCAGTGTGTCGGTGAGGTTCGCCATCAGCGATGTCATCAGGCGGGTTTGCTTTGTTCCGGCTTTACGCGTGATGTTTACCAGAAAATGGGACAGGCCGATAACTACGGTACCCGCTGCGATGGCCGCCAGTGAGGCGCGCCACGAAAGAGCGAAAGCCACTCCGCCGTAGATCAATCCAGGCACGAGAAAGGTGAGGGCGGTTGTGCCGTTAACGAATGCCGTCGCAGAGCGCTGTGCTTCAGATGCCATGGCATTGGTTAATCGCCCGACAGGCTGATGCAGAAAATACTCCCATTTGCTGCGCAGGACGGCGCGCAGCAACTGCAGGCGCAGGTCAGTACTCACCTGCGCCGCCGTATAGCCCACCTGACGCTGGGCAACCAACAAGAAAATAGTTTTGAACGTAACGCCTCCCAGGATGATGGCCAGCATATTGCCCAGGGTGGGCGCGATCCCAATAAATTCCAGTGCGTTGAGAATCTTCTGTTCGAATTCACTTTGGCCTGCGAGAGCGCCGCCAGGGATCATGCTATTGGCGTCAGAGCCGAGCGCGATGTTCAGCAATGGCAGTAGCGCCGATAGTCCTATCCCCTCAGCAATACCTGACAGCAAAAGTGCCAGCATCATGAGCGTGGTTTGCCAGGGATAGGCGCGAAAGAAATTGAGCATCAATCCCATGGTGTGTTGTCTCCGCGCGCGCGAGTGTGTTTGGATTGCGCTTTCATACTGTGATTCCTTTACCCACTGTCGTTCTCACCAGCGCAGGCGGCGCAATAGCAACACCGCGCATGTCAGGATAACGAGTGTAGGTAGCAAGGCCACCAGCGGGATACTCCATTGCAACAGTTGTCCCAGGGAGAAGATGATTTGCGTCCCCAGGTAAAACAAGATACCCAGCGTGGCGCCGATGCCGATATTGATGCCAAAGCTGCGATCGCGGCCGGGACTAATGCCGGCACTGATAGCAGTGGCGAGCAGCACCATAGCGCCAACCGTCAGGGGCATCAGCAGCCTCTGCCAAAATGCATTCAGATATTTGTCCGTGGGCTGTCCATTCTGCGAGAGATACTGTGTATAGCGGTAGAGCACTGATAAGTTCATACCGTCGCTTCTCAGCGTCAGCGTGGGCAACTCATCTCTGGACCACAAGTTTGCAACCTCCAGTTCCGAATGGAAACGCGTCTCAAAAATATCGTCTATGAGCACTTTTTCCTTTACGTTTTGAAAAAGCCAGCGCCTGTTCTTTTTGACATGGGCGGTACTTGCCCAAAGTGCCCGCACCAGCTCGCCCGATTCGCCAAACTCAAAGAGGCTGATGTTCCCGGGCTCATTGTCTTCAGACATTCTCCCCAAATGCATGTAACGATTGCCATCGGTCGACCATACCCCGCCGCCCGGAATCCATCCGTGGTTGCGCTCTCTCAATATGGTCTTCTCCTGCTCGGCTGCCAGTTGCAATTGTGGCGTGACGTACTCCATGCCGGCCCACAGCGTGGTCATTAGCAGCGCAGTAGGCAGGGCGAGGGCAGCAATTAATTTGGAGGGTGGAAAGCCAGTGCAGCTAATAATAGTCAGCTCGTTGTAGCGGTCGAGATTGGCCAGTGCAACGATGCTCCCCAGCAATGCAATCACGGGAGCCAGATTGACCAGTTGGTTGGGCAGCGTGAGCAGTGTGTAAATCGCTGCACTAACGAAGTTGTAGTCCATTTCCGTTTGGTCAAGCTCCTGAGTGAAACTGATAAGGCCAAAAATCGCGCCCAGCACCAGCATCACCAGTAGCCAACCCTTCACAACGCTGATGCCAATATAACGTTGCAATATCATCGTCGTTTCAACCTGGGTTGAGTGACAAGTACAATCAGCAGTGCCAGTTGCAGTGCATAAGCGGTCCACAGACCGGGTATTGCCCCGAGTTTTCCTTGCTCAATAAACGTGCGCAGGACACTTACCAACGTAAACAGTGCAATATATGACAGCAGCGCAATTGTGAAATTTCGAAAACGGGACTCACGCGGCGCCGAGCGCGCTAACGGCACGGCGATCAGGGCCAGCAGAATCGTTGCCAGCGGCGTGGTTATGCGCCATTGGTACTCGGCAACATCTTTGGGATCGCTGGAGAGCGCCAGGTTTGCTGTGGTTTCCGCTTTGCGCCGATACTTCTCTTGTGCCTCCTGGTTAGGCAATCGCACAACCAGTTCGTCAAACTTTAAGGTCACATCCTGCCGTTTACTGCGGTCCAGCAAATAATTGTAGCCGTTGTAGAAGGTGGCGCGTGACGCCTGGTTAGGGTTGAGTGTCGGCATGGCCGCTGACTCGGCAACGATGATCTCCGCACGCGCCTTGTCCTCGTAGTTTTTTTGCAGGAATACGCCGGTGTGTAGGCCTTTTTCAAGATCAATACCGCTGGCGATAAACGTGTAGTCGCTGCCATCCATGTTGACGAACTCGTTGGCTGACATCTTCTTCAGGTCAAACTGTGCGGCGGCTTGTGATTCAAGTGCATAGCTGGTGCGGAAAGCCCAGGGTCTGCCAATAATCGACAGTACCCCGGTGATAAGCGCCACTATAAGCGCCAGTTTCAAAACTGCTTCTAGGACTCGTGTGCGGCTCACGCCGGCCGCGTAAAATGCGCGCATTTCAGAATCGCGATACAAGCGGCCGATGGCGGAGAGAACCGAGAAAAAGAACGCGGAGGGCAGCAGTATCTCCAGCGTGATGAGAGTATTGAGCCCGATCAGTTTGAATGCAGTCAGCATATTGAGCTTGCCATCGGCGGCCAGAGCAAGCTGGTTTGCGGCAGAAAAACCAATAAAGATCAGCACCAGAAGACCGAGCCCAGTGGCAAAGGGGCGAAGAATTTCCAAGCTGATATGGCGGTCGATGATCAAGCGGTGATGTTCCTGTCGCGGCTGGCGGCCATTGTACATGACGTCCCTGCTGTCTGGTCATTTTGACCTGCATCGCGCATAATTGCACGCGTCGCGCGCACGGTCGCTCCCCTCTTGTGAGTATTGAATGGCATGTTAAATCTGAGTGATGGCGTCAAGAAAGCGCTGATTCTCATTCCGACACAAGCACTGCCGGCAAACACTCGCGTTGCCCTGCGTCGTAAGCATCTGGCACGCTTGGAGCTGGCGAAGGCGGACCGCGCGAACTTTTTGATTATCGGGCATCCCAAGAGCGGTAATACGTGGCTCAAGGTGATGATCTCCCGCCTCTATCAATTGCGTTATAACCTGCCTGAATCAAAATTGATTAATACGGATGAGTTTGCGCGCAAGATCCCCGAGATTCCCCGCCTGGCGGCAACCAATGGTTATTACAGTTATGAAGGCGAGGTCGGCAAGTTGCTGGCCTGCGGTGCACCGGACAATTCGCTCAGGCACAAGCCCGTGCTGTTTCTCGCGCGCAACCCGATTGATATTGCAGTGTCCTGGTTTCATCAGTTCACCAAGCGGCAGTCGCGCGCCAAGCAGGAGCTGATCAACCACTTCGTTGAACATCCCATCGACCGCCGCACCGTGCAGATGTGGGATTTCGTGCGGTATTCGGACATCGGCTTGCCTAGCCTGATCGATTACCAGAATACCTGGGTGCGCAATGTTCGCGAGTTGGAGCACGGCATGCTCTCGCGCTACGAGGATCTGCGCGAAAAACCGGTGCCCACGTTACTCAAGATCACGCAACTGATGGGCGAGGATTTCAGCGAGGAAGAGATTCGCGCCGCAGTGGAGTGGGGCTCATTCGACAATCTGCAGAAACTCGAAACTAGCGGCACCTTCAGCCAGGGCGGCATGAAACTGGTCAACCCTAACGATCCCAGCACGTTCAAGGTGCGTCGCGGCAAGGTGGGCGGCTACCGCGAGGATTTTAACGCTGAACAAGTAGCGGAACTCGAGGCGCTGGTGCGCGACAACATTCTCCCGGAGCTGGGCTACTGCCAGGACAGTGCGGGCGCCTGCGTGTGACACCTGACTGTGGCACCTAGTACCTGGGTTATCCTCAGTGACAAGCGAGGCGATAACGGCCAGGTATTGACGATAGTCGAAGCCCTTGATTGGCCTGTTGAGCATAAATATGTGCATATGCGCCCCGAATTTGTGCTCGGCAAGCCACGCTACAGGCCCTCTTTGGATCATCTTGACCCGAGCCGCAGCGATCCTCTGGAGGGGCCTTGGCCCGAGCTGATTCTTACCGTCGGGCGCAGGCCGTCAATGGTGGCCTTATGGATCCGCAAACAGTCGGGCAATAAAACCAAAATCGTGCTGGTGGGCAAGCCCTCCGGACATATGCTCGACTTTTCGCTGGTGATCGCCAGCGCAGAAAACCAGATGCCACCCATGCACAACTTTGTGCCCACCATATTGCCACTGATGCGGGTTGCTCCCGAGGATGTTGCCAACGACGTAGAAGCCTGGCAGGAGAGGCTCGCGCCCCTGCGCAAACCACTGATCGCCATGCTCATCGGCGGTGAGACCAACCCTTTTATAATGAATCGGCAACTGGCAGACGAGCTAGTCGCAACCGCGCGTTGGATTGTCGATGAACTGGGCGGCACGCCCTACGTCACCACCAGCCGCCGCACGACACCCGAAGTCATTGAGGTGCTGCGTAACGACCTGCCAAGGCAGGCGATTTTCTATGAGTGGAGCGCAACAGCGAGCGACAACCCTTATCGCGCCCTGCTCGGCACCGCAGACGGCTTTATTGTCACCGCAGACAGCGTGTCCATGATGGTGGAAGTGATTTACCTGCATAAACCGCTGGCGATTTTCCCCTTGCCCGGCGGCTGGTTGGGCAGTATCGACCAACGGCGTCGTTCGTTGGCACACTGGCTGTTCAATCCAAACCAGGATTCGCTGTGGGATCTTTGGCGTCACCGTATTGCCCGGGGCGTTTACTATTTGGACGTGTTCAAGATTCTCTGCGCTACGCGGGATTTCCGCGCCTTCCACCGGCTGCTGGTAGAAAAAGGCCTGGCTGTCTGGTCCGGTCAGCCCTTCGAGCAGCCCGCAGCGGAATTGCCAGATGACATCAGCGTAGTTATCCAGCGCATCAAGGCGCTTTTCTAGCTCAACTCCCTCTATTAATTCACCGCATAGCATTGATGCCAGCCAGCCGTCTCTCAGCTGACCGGCCCTCTGAGGAAGCGGGGCATGCCTACTGCAGTTCGCCGTGAACAGTGCTTTGCTGTATGACGCGGTGTCTCTCAGCCGATCAGGGTTTGCGGATACCTTTGTAAATCATCTTGCGCACTGCCAGTGGGAACAGCAGGGTGCGAACAGTCCAGTTGGGGAAACGAAAGCTGCTGCCGTCGGGTTGGAACACGCGCAGGCCATTTTTTTGGACACCGAACACGGATCCCCAGCGGTAGCGTGGCGGGTCGTAGCGCTTCATGTCCGCGTCCCGGCCGTCAAGGTGCGCGCGAATATTGTGGCCTAGCAGACGATAACCCCAATTGCGCGCCGAACTGCGATGGGGGTCGGAGGCGGCTATATCGCCGACCGCGAAGACATTGCTATACCCCGGCACGCGCAAGTGATCGTCGGTTTCAACAAAGCCGTCAGTGTTGAGCATGTCTGCTGGAATGAAGTCGCTGTTGGGCATCATTTTCCCGATTGCCCACAGCGTGATGTCAGCGTTGAAGCTGGCTTGTCCGCCCGTCCAGTTAACGGGCTCTGCTGTGAACCGGTCACACTGGAACCCGTCCGGAATAATCGCGCGGTGGTTCGGGTGTAATATCACGCCAGCACTTTTCATCTGCTGCTCCACGCGAGCGCGCACTTTGGGGTGATAACCGGGCAGCGGTTGTGTTTCGCTGAAGAAAAAGTGGACGGCTCTGTGTGGTTGGCGCGCAGCCAGGTTGGTTGCAACACTGACACCCGTCGCGCCGCCACCCACAATGGCGATTGTCTGCGCTTGTAACAGTTGTTGTGATGCACTGTCGATCGCTTGGTGGATGGCGTCTACATCCTCCAGAGCGCTGTTGCGCCAGAAACCATTGGTCACACCGGAGGAGATCACCAGTGCGTCGTAGGGTTCCTCGTGTATCGCACCGCTTTGTGAGCGCACGGTCACGGTGGCCTTGTCGGGATCAATCGACGCAATCAGCCCTTGCAGCGTGCGCACGCCATCCAGTTTTTCGTAGCGCGCAAAAGGCATAAGATAATCTTGCTTCCAGCGCTGCGGCTGTGTCAGCCGCATTCCCAGCTCCTGGCCGCTGACGAGGCAGGGCTTGGGGCTAATGCCGACGATGTCGAAGTCCTTGCCCAGATTGATTGCTACCAACAGGCCGGTGTCACCGAAGCCTGCGATTACTACGCGTTTTTTCAATGGATCTGCCTTTTTATTGCGGTTAGGGTCAGGATCGTGAGGTTAGGGTCAGGATCGGGCTCGAATATCGGCGTAGCTAACCGGCAGGCAATGGCGGGCATGCCCTGCTTGCTCTGAGCGCTCAGGGTTCACCTCGCAGGAAACGTCAACGCGCCAGAATTAACAGTTTTCAAAGACCTAACGGTTTAGCGCATTCCAAGCACATTCTTCATGAACCGTGTGCCGAAGCGGCTGACACGCTGCGCTGCAACGGACAGCGGGCTCTGGTCAAGATAGTTGATCTGCACCATGCGGCGCTCGCCTACAAAGCGAGTGTGTCCATGCCACGAGTGGTCGGTGCGACGAAAGGCCAGCATTGTCCCGCCCAGCGGCGAGACCTGTGCAGCGTAATCTCCGATGTCGTCTTTCGAGCGCAGCAGGCGCAGCTGTCCGTCCTCGTGATCCCATGTCTCATTGAAGTAGACTAAAATGGTGACGACTTTACTTTTATGGTCAGTGTGAATATTGCCATCTGTGCGTTCGCAGAATTTGCGCACCGTGACGGTAGTCGGCAGGGCGGCGAGCGTCATATCAAACTTTTCGCCCATTAGCCTTGCGAGCTCAGCGCCACGCAGTTCCGCCATCAACGACGCAAAGGCACCGCCATAAGAGAGATTCTCCAGTTCATGATTGGCAGCGGTATCAATCGTGGGGTAATCCAGGTTTACTTTTGTCAATGCATCGGCGCTAACAAACCCCGGCACCACCAGATAATCATAGGGGTCGGTTTGTAAGGGTGTGGCGCGCAGCGCATCGAGATTGATCATAGACATACGGTTAGTTTATTACGCCCATTGCGAGTACGGCAAGGCAACACTCTGCCGGAGGATGTTAATAGTGCGGTAAATCAGCCCACCGGTCTTAGTGCGGGAAAGCAGCTTTTACGTTAACATTTGCGGCCTTTTATGCTCGTTATCGAGGACGTTCCTGCACATGGCCGACAAGGCACGCGTTCTGGTACGCCACATCATTCTAGCGCTCTGTTTCTGGTTGCCGGCCCCGCGTCGCAAGGCAATGGATCGCTGGCTGCGTGGTCGTGAGGAATTCAAGAAGTTGCAGCGCAGCGATTGGGTGTTGATGAGTTGGGGCAAGTCGGGAAGAACGTGGCTGCGTGTGATGTTGTCGCGGGCGTATCAGCTCAAAGGCAATCTCGATGCCACGGAATTACTGGATTTCGACAACTTTAAAAACCTGGACCCACAGCTGCCGGCGGTATTTTTTACCCACAACAACTACCTGCGAGACTACACCGGTAACCCGCAATCGAAGCGACACTTTCAAGGTAAACGAATAGTCCTGTTGGTACGTGACCCGCGCGATGTCGCGGTATCGCAGTTTTTCCAGTGGCAGTTCCGTATGCGCCCCAATAAGAAGTTTATCAATGACTATCCGCCGCACGGCGCATCAATTGATGTGTGGGATTTTGTGTTAGACAAGGAAGCGGGGGTGCCGCGCATAGTTGATTACTTCAATGGGTGGGCGCAAGCCATTCCCGAACTGCAGGATGTGCTAGTCGTTCGCTATGAAGACATGCGCAAAGACCCGAGCGCAGTATTGAGCAATATTCTGGCTTTTACCGGCACCGCCGTGACATCTGAGCAAGTGCAAAAGGCGGTAGATTTTGCGGCTTATGACAATATGAAAAAAATGGAAGAAGACAAATTTTTTAAAGGTAGTGGCGCTCGAGTTAAGCCGGGCGACAAGGACAACCCGCAGTCCTTTAAAGTGCGCAAAGCCAAAGTAGGCGGCTATCGCGACTATTTTACCGATGAGCAATGCGATCAGCTGGGGAAGATGGTGGCTAAGCTCGATCCGGTGTTCGGGTATAGCGGGCCATCGGCATGAATTTGGCGATCCAGAATATTCGCCAGTTGTGGCAGACCGGACGCAAAAAAATGTCGCGTCGTGTACTGCATTGGCAAATGCGCGGACAGCCAGAGTCAGAGATTCTTGCTGCCGAACGCAAGTTGCGCGGCGTGGAGCAGTTCGACAAACTTCAGCGCGCCAATATCGTGGTGGTGTCTTTTGGCAAGAGCGGGCGTACCTGGTTGCGCGTGATGATTTCACATTTGTTTCGCGTGATGTATCGCCTCCCCGAAAATGCAGTGCTGGGCTTTGATAACTTCCACAATCTGAACAATGCCGTGCCCAAAACGTTTTTCACGCACGACAACTACATCAAGGATTACACCGGCGATTCGCACACAAAAGAGCCTTTCTATCGTAAGCGCGTGGTTCTTCTGGCGCGCGACCCCCGCGATGTTGCGGTATCACAATTCTTTCAGTGGAAGTTCCGCATCAAGCCTACCAAGGTCGCTATCAACAACTACCCGCCCCAGAGTAGCGACATCAGCCTGTTCGATTTTGTGATGGGAGAAAACGGCGGTAGCATGCAGGCGGTCACCGACTACCTGAATCTGTGGGCACAGGAAGTGAGCAAGGTGGAGTATTTTCATCTGCTGCGTTACGAGGATCTGCGCGCCAGGCCGCGCGAGGAACTGCGCCATTTGCTCGATTTCATGGGCATCGCTGCTACCGACGCGCATGTCAATGCCGCGGTGGATTACTCGTCCTACGAGAACATGAAGAAGATGGAAAGCGCGCAACAGTTTCGGCTTGCGGGCGGACGCATGATGCCGCGCGACAAGGACAACCCCAATAGCTTTAAGGTACGTCGCGCCAAGGTAGGTGGTTATCGGGATTACTTCACTGACGAGGAAGTCGAGGCCATCGACCGACGTCTGGCAGAAACGCTAGACCCACTGTTCAACTACCACTAATCAGGCTCGCGCGCTGTGTCATGAATTCAGGGACGGAATTCAGGGACAGACCACGGTATTTGGTGTTGTTTGCGTTTTGTGGTCGATTAAGCGATCGGCCTGCAACATCCGCCCCATTGTGGGATCATAAATCCGCCCGTTCATGTGAAGGGTGCCACTTCAGGGCCGCCACAGCTATATTCCTGGTAACCGGCTCAGCAAGATAACCCAGCCAGGTTATCTCTGCGGACTTGCGGCTGATCTCCCCCGCTTCTGAGATTGCCAATTACAGTTGCCGAGATATTTACGGTCACGCTCAGGAACGTTTGATTGCCGCGTCACGGGGTGTCGGCGATGAGGGTGTTGGTCGCTAAGCCCTTATTTTCATTCCCGACCCAGGCAAGGTCCGATTGTTCGGGCTGCGCCTGAGTTTAATCTATATAAGCTACTGTTTTATATTGATTTTATAGCCTAAATACTGTTCGTTTATACAGTATTGAGGAAGAATGTAGAGGACTCTCACATGAACCAAAACCCCATTTCCAGCATGCAATTTCCGGCCCGCAACCTAGCCACACTGGAAGACGAAATCACCGAACTCGCCGCGTATCTCAACGCCGCGACCTACCGGTTGCTCACCTTGATTTATGAATTCGACGAACGCCATGGCTGGAGCGGTGAGGGCATGAATTCCTGCGCCCACTGGCTGAACTGGAAGTGCGGTATCAACCTGGGCGCTGCACGGGAGAAAGTTCGGGTAGCCCACGCACTGCAGGAGTTACCACAGATCAGCTCGGCACTGTGCAACGGCCAGGTCAGCTATTCCAAAGTACGCGCAATGACCCGCGTTGCTACTCCTCAGAACGAGGATTATCTGATGTTGATTGCCGATCACGGCACCGCATCCCATGTCGAGCGTCTGGTGCGCAACTACCGCAAGGTGAAACGTATCGAGGCACTGGAGCGGGATAATCAACACCATGCGCTGCGTGAGCTCAACGGGTATACCGACGACGATGGCAGTTATGTATTCAGGGCGCGACTAAGCCCCAAGCAAGGTGCACGTATCGCACAGGCGCTGAATTCGGCAATGGACACAATCCATCAAGAGCAGCGCAATGCAGCAGAAGACGTTTCAGCGGAAACGCCGATTGCGGCGAGACGCGCTGATGCACTGGAACGGATAGTTGATGGTTACCTCTCCGGAGGGCTTTCCGGAAGATTTGCCGAAGGACTTACAGAAGGACTTACAGAAGGACTTACAGAAGGACTTACAGAAGAACTGACCGAAGGGCTTAGCGAAGACGTTACACGCGAGCCTGACGGCGCGAGAGTCACCGTCAAAGGCGGCGACCGCTGCACCCTCCATGTACACACCGACATGAATACGTTGCAAGCAGACGGCGACGGCGCAGAGTCAGAGCTGGCATCGGGCGGATGCGTTTCAGCGGAAACGTCGCGGCGGCTGGCTTGCGACTGCGGCGTAGTGCACTGGAGCGTCGAGATACAGGTTGCCGTTTCCCCGGCTGTACTGCGCGGCATTACGTCGACGCGCACCATGTTCGCCACTGGGCGGACGGCGGCGATACCAAGCTCGATAACCTGCTGTTGCTATGTCGCCACCACCATCGACGGGTACATGAAGGGGGTTACGGTCTTCAGATGGAGGCAGCTAGCGAACCGGTATTTACCACGCCGAATGGCAATCTGATCCCGAAGGGCCCCGATACGCGTTTCAGCGGGAACGTGTTTGCGCGCACCATGCGCAACCGGCGTGAGCAGATCGAAATTGGGCCAAGGAGCTTGGTGCCGTTGTGGCATGGTGACAACATGGATGACGGAATGGCGGTGGATGGGTTGATTCGGCGGGAATGAGGTTAGGACACAGTTAGTCGGTGTGAAGCGGCCTTGGCTGACGCTTGCAAAATACGCTATCGGGTCAAAAGTCGTTCATCGGCCTTCAGCTCGAGTCCGCAAATCGTTATCCTTAAACTGCTCAAATTAAATAAGTGCGTCCCGCGACAGTGCTCAAGGCTCTCAACCCAAACTCAAACCTGAAGTACGCGGAAATAATTGCTGTTTGATTTCAGGCGCCGATCAACTCCATGGCATCTGGACGCAGATGGCCTTGGGCGATTTCATCTTGTAGCAGCGCTTCGGTGAACTCGCCGTCTTCAAGTGCTTCTCGCACCATGTTGAAGAAGAAGGCTTCCTGGCGCGGATCCGGGTGGGCGTCGTAGGTGCCAGCGAACTTGTAATCGCCGAAGAGTGCGCGACGACCGCGTCGCAGCCAGTGGCGGGGCGGGAACAGCTGAAAGGTATCGGCCGGGCGATAGTCGATTTTCAGGCCGGTTTTCCAGGGTTGGGTTTTGCGTTTGGTGTTGTGCAGCAGTTTGGTGTTGTCGTCCAGATGATCGAAATCGTTCCAGTGGCTCTCGAGCGCGCCGACGGTTTTGCGGTCTTCCAGTTTCAGCGACACCCAGTCCATGTAGTCGCGTTTAACCGGCTCGAACATCTCATGAAAGTCGTGCTCAAACTGCCAGTGCCTGAGTTTGGCGCAATCCAGCAGCATCACGCTGCTGGCGAAGGCGCCCTTGCGGCCCTTGTGGCCGGATTTGGGGCGGCACATGATAGCAGCGCCACCCATATCGCGCTGCAGCAGTTCCCAGATGTCGCCGATGGCGAAGATGTCAGGGTCCATAATGACGGCGCGGCCCTTATAGTTCATGAGTTGCGGTGGCGTAAAGCGCAGTGGTGTGAAAGATTGCAGGTCATTGTTAAGCCAGGGACGCATTTCGCCATCACGGCGGTACAGTTGCAGTTCCCGTTCCAGCATACACGGGTAGTCTTTCACCTCAACAAAACGCACATCGAAGTCATCGGCGTGGGCAGAGCGCTTGCGCAGCGAGTAACGGCTCACTAACGCGCCCAGCATTTGCTTATGATTGGTGTGAATGAAGACCGTTGGTTTCAAACTATTTCTTCTCGCTAGTAATCTGTAGGATAGTTTACCGCTAGCTCGCTGTTCCACAAACGACTGGCTTTGGCAATTTTTGGAGCGATGTGCTGGAGTGGCGCGCCGCATGTTGCGATATACACCGAGATAAATAAGACGAGGAAACCGCGTGGGCGATGGGTCTATTAGTGTTTGGTGCCTACTGGGCAAGAAGGCGGGTGACAATACGCAGGTGCGCGCTCTGGCCGCGGAACTGGGTTGGGATTGCCACGAGAAGCATATTGCGGCGCAGTCCTGGGAGTTGCTTGTGCATCTGGGCAGCGGGGCGACGCTGGCCGGTATCGATCTGGCGCTATCCAGCCCGCTCGCAGCCCCGTGGCCCGACATTGTTATCAGTGCCGGGCGTCGCAACGAGCCGGTGGCGCGCTGGATTCGCCGTCAGTCCGGTGGCAGGAGCCGCCTGGTGCACATTGGCCGCCCTTGGGCGCCACTGACTGAGTGGGATTTGGTCGTCACTACTGAGCAGTATTTTTTGCCCATTCAGGCAAATATCGTCCACAACAGCTTGCCCCTGCACCGGCCCTCAGCACAAGAGAACCAGCGCTCTGGCGAACAGTTGCAACTGCAGCTTGCACACCTGCCACGCCCTTGGGTGGCCGTGCTGATGGGCGGTAATAGCGGGCGCTTCGTGATGACAGCATCGAAGGCGCGCCACCTCGGTACGCTGGCGCAAGAATTGGCAGCTGGCGCGGGTGGCTCGGTGTTGGCGACTGACAGTCCGCGCACTCCGCGGGCTGCCGGGAATGCGCTGGAGACGCAATTGCGCCCGCCATTTTTTTGCTATCGCTGGGGAGGCGTTGATGATAACCCGTATCAGGGGCTGTTGGCCGAGGCCGACGCATTCGTCGTCACTGGCGAGTCCATGTCGATGCTCGGAGAGGCAGCAGACACGGGCAAGCCGCTGTACATCTTTAATGTGGATGACGATGCAGGCCGTTGGTGGCTATTGCCGCACAACTATCGCTACAAACCGCTCAGCCACCGTTTCGCTATGCGTTTTGGTCCTGCTCGCATGCGACGGGATATTGGCAATATTCAGAATGCATTAGTGGATGCCGGGAGGGCACAGTGGTTGGCATTGGGCAGCATCGCTTTGGTATCGCAGGCATTGCGCGAGCAGATGAATGCCTCATCTGGCGACCCGTCGATCAACAACGCCGGGCGGGAAGACCTGCAGCGAGCCGCGCATGCGGTCAGGCAGCTTGTAATACCGCAGTGAGCGGGTGCAGCGGTGCAGGAGGCAGATCGGGTGTCTGCTCCAGAATCTCAAGTGCGTCATGGCGCACATGGTTTTTTGCCATCTCCTGACGCAGGAATTCCTCGCTGATCTTGCCCTCTTGCACGCATTCCTTGAGCAGACCGAAGAAAAAAACTTCCTGATTGCGGTCGGGATGTTGCTTGTAGTTGCCGAGAAAAGCGTATTCGCCAAACAGTTTGCGTCGCGCGCGCATTACCCAGGCAGCGGGCGGGAACAGGCGAAAACGCTCGGCCGGACGCCAGTCGGTCGGCAGCCCTGTTTTCCATGGCTGGGTCTTGCGCCTGGTGGTGTGTAACATCTTGGTTCGCAGGGTGAATTTGTCGAAGTCATTCCATTCGGACTCAAAAAAATCCAGCGTATTGCGATCTTCTTCCTTCAGGCAGATCCACGGCTGGTAGTCCTGAGTGAAGTTGAACATCGCTTCGAATTTTTTCTCGGCATCCCAATGTGTGAGTTTGGCGCAGTCAAGCAACATAACGCTGCTGGCCATACATTTATCGACCAGTCCTTTGGGGCCACTGCGCATGCGGCACATAATGGCTTTGCCTTGCATGTTGCGGCTGAGCAGTTCCCAGATGTCGGCAACCGCGAAAATATCGGGGTCTATCACCACTGCCTGGCCTTCGTATCCCATTAGCGTGGGCGGCATGAAGCGCGTGGGCGTGAATGACTGCAAATCCTCGTTCATCCATGTGCGCTTGACGCCATCGCGCAAATATTCCTGACCTTCGCGGGCCGCGAAGAAAGGATAGTCGCGGGTGTCCATGATCTGCACATCAAACTTGTCATTGTTGTGTGAGTAGCGACGCAGTGCATGCTCGGCGACAATGGCGCCGGTAATCTGCTTGTGATTGGTCTGGATAAAAACGCAGGCTTTCATCGGGTAAGGGGCTGTCCGAGGGTGGCTTGATTGGCCAGAAACTATAAAGGAATGTGCTCGATTTTGCCATTTTCAGCGACACAGTTTCAGCGTGAATAGTACGCGCTATAAGGCCTGTATTCGGGGCGCTAAACGCTCCGTTACTTGAAAATGCCGCGCCGGTAAAGGCCCCAGAAGAAGCTCCACAGGTAGATGAGAGGCGCGCGCCTGACCTTGTCCGGAATATGGATTTTCTCACCGGAATGGCGCTCCAGTTTCCAGGCGATATAGTCCAGCCCGCCCTCGAATGTGAACAGCGCCTTTACCAGCCGGGCTACCGACAGCAGTTTGCCCTGGGCGCGGCGCGCCGCCCACGCCAGCGTGGTTGTTCTGCGTTTGAAAGGCTCGATTTCGCACTGGTAATGCCATTGCCCCTCGCGCTCCTGCAACGCAAAGGCGTAGCCGAGGTTGATAGCGTGGTGGCGCGTCAGGGCCGTGTAGAAATCCTGGGACGACTCCGCCAATTCCTGCGCCCGTCCGCTGCGCTCAGTGCGCAGCTCCGTCGCGTAACTCAATCCCAGCGCCTGTTGCCAGAGCGTGGTAAGGCTGCCTGCAGCTGGCAGCGCCGGCAAGGCGTTGCGCAGCAGTGTTAGCGTGGCTTGTGTTAGCGCAGTCTCCATCTGTGAGCGCAATTGTGCGTTGCGGGCCTGCAAGATACGCGTTGGCTGCGCGAAGCGGCCCCAGATGTAGGATTCAAACCATGCACCAGAGCAGCCTGCCTGAAAGTCGCTGAGGGAAATAACAGTGACTTTGCTGCGCAGTATCTTGTCAGTTGCTGCGCCATCGGCGGGTTTTTGTTCGGCATAAAAGACATTCGGCGGCAGCAGCCAGTTGGCCGCCGCCAGCAGCGGCCTGCGGTAGGCCGCCCGATAACTGTCACAGATCAGGTAAAGATCCAGTAGCCCGTCGTAAATGTCACCGCTGCGCAAACAGGAGCCATAGACCAGCGTGCAGCAGATGGCATTGTTGTGACGCGCTTGTAACTGTGCCAGTAACGCGGCCAGTGTCGGGTCGCTGGTGGCATCCGGGGCCGCGACAGCCGGATAGCTACTCACAGCCGCAAGAACTCGAACGGGTCGCTGGCCTCTATGTGCACCATCCCTGCAACGTCTATGAGTTCTCCGTCCAGATTGATTTTGCCATTCATCTCAAGCCTGAGTGTATTGGCATTGTGGCTGTGGTAACCGTTTGCGGGCACCGCGTTGCGGCTGGGGTGACCGCGTACGATAGCGAAAAAGGTGCGGGCGAAACGCGTGCAGCCCTGTTCCATCACGGTCAGACGAATCGAGCCCGGCGCACCGCTCCAGAAGGGCCGCATGCCAAACGACAGTCTTTGAAGGGTGCTCACTGCAAGGATCAGGGTGTCGTGACGCACGGGCTCCGCGTTGTCCAGCGTAAGTGTGATGGTGACAGGACGGTTGAAGTTCGGGTCGTTCCTCAATACCCCCCACACAGTGCGCACTACCCCGAGGGCGAGACTAAAATCATCGCGCAGGCCCCGGGAGTGAATCTCGCGGTGGGCGTATTCAGTACCGTGAATCACGGCGCCGCCGCCGAGAAACATGCCATAGCGAGGCGCTGGCGCGCTATCGGTGACGACGCGCATCAAGGTACGTTGGGTGATTTTGCCGTTAATGTCCCGGTCGCTTTCGCACCACTGGCAGAAGCGGGTCACGGCCTTGTGCAATGAGCCGCGAATGCCGATATCGCCGGCGTTCATGTTTGCCGTGCCGCCAGGCAGCAGGGCGATCAATGGTGGCTGTGCGAAATATTTCGATTCCAGTAGCTCGCCAAGAATCGCCGACACTGTGCCGTCGCCGCCATTTATCGCCAGCACACCAACCTGGCGGGCCGCCAGGTCCTGCAGCGCAGGCGCAATATCCGCTGCACTTTCAGTAATGCGATGGTGCACGGCCGGGTGTCTGTCGATGAGTGCCCGGATGCGTGCAAACTGGTCGCGGTTGTGACCGCTTGAGGGGTTGCTGATCAAGCCTATCGGACAGGCCGCTGTTGCCACTACGGCGCAGCCCTCATGGTGGCGGATTTAAGGTTGATTTCTGTGCTACCGATGCGCGGAGCAAGGCCCCGTATTTGCAGGGGCAAGCCCGTGGTGCGGTCAAATAATATGATGATATCGCCCTCCAGTCCCAACAGGCTGAAATCGTCATCATCCTCCAGTTTACCCTCCGGATTGGCTTGAATAGAGACAGCCAGAGTGTCGCGCTTGCCGCTCACTGCGTCGCCGCCGATGACGTTGATGTCTGCGGTCACCGCAATGCCGTTACCGCTGGTGAGCTTTACGCGATAGAAATTCAAATCTGTGTTGACGAGCACTTCCCTCGTATTGCCGGGCCCTTGTGCTCGCAACTGTGAGGCAATGAGCATCAGCATGTAGGGGCTGGTGACAATCGTATCGCCCCTGGTGGCGGGGTACTCCACCCACTTTTGATTTGTGACTGGCCACTTATCGGGGGGTACGTTGGGGTCTGCGGGCGAGTTACTGCGCTCGCGTAATATAAAATCCGTTTCATATTTATAGGACTTCATACGTTGCTCCTTACCGCTGCTGATGCGTGTGCGCGTCAGCAAGCCGCCGGTCGCAGGATCAAACATCAGCTGCAGTTTCTCCGAGTTGTCCACAACTGAACTGACGACATCAAGCGCCCAAACATTAGGTTTGCCGTCGACCGGAAGCACCTCCAGGCGAGACCGGGCGGTGGCCCAGAACGCTTTTTGTTCGAACTCCAGGACCTGCCAGATGGGTAGCTGGGCAATCTCGTTTTCGGCAGCCTGGCTAGACGTCGCCGCTGTGATTGAGAGCAACAAGAGTAAAGTCTGGATTAGTTTAGTCATGAAATGTAACCATTTTGTGAAACAGGGTGATGTCAGATCGCAGTTGTCGACGGATACGGCATTTTTTCGGCAGTCCACGTGCGTTCGACCCTAGAAGATTATACACACTTGCCGGCGGCATCCCAAAAAGGCTGTTTAACCTTCAATTTTTCTTGCAAATCAAAGGCTTGCATAGGTGCAGCGAAAGCCGTTAAAAATACCATCCAATCTTGAGAATAGCCCGAGCATCCGATACCCTTCGCGGCTAAATCCGCCCTGAACAGGGGAATTCCACATGCATATGATTATCAAGCGACTGATCAAATGGTTAGTACGTGCGATTTCGGTATTTTTACCGGAGGCCAAGGCGCATGAGTTACAGCGCTGGCGTCGTGGTAAAGAGGAGTTCTGGAAGTATAACCACTGCGAGTACGTATTTGCCTCCTACGGTAAGAGCGGGCGAACTTGGGTGCGTGTGATGATCTCGCGCTATTACCAGTTGGTGTACAAGCTGCCTGACAATATTTTGATGGGTTTTGATAACTTTACACGACTGAACAAAAATATCCCCAAGATATTCTTCACCCACGACAACTACTTACGCGGGTATACGGGTAATGTCGATTCCAAGAAAGATTTTTATGACAAGCGCACAGTGCTGTTAGTGCGCAATCCTATCGATGTTGCTGTATCCCAGTTTTTCCAGTGGAAGTACCGCATGCGGCCCGAGAAAAAGGCCATGAACAAATACCCGGCTCACGAGGCGGATATTTCAGTTTATGACTTCGTGAAGGGTGAAGATCAAGGCCTTGCGCACATCATCGAGTTCCTTAATAACTGGGCGCAGGAACTGCCGAAGGTAAAGAATCTGTTGGTAGTGCGCTACGAAGATCTGCGCCTACATCCGGAGCGTGAGATGGCGCGCATCGTGGAGTTTCTTGGGCTGGAGCCCAATGCCGATAATCTCAAGGATACGGCCGAATTTGCCTCCGTGGAGAACCTGCGCAAGAAAGAGCTGGATAACTACTTCTGGCGCAGTGGCAGCCGCGTTCAGGCCAAGGACGTCAATGACCCAAATACCTTCAAGGTCCGCAAGGCCAAGGTCGGTGGATACCGCGACTATTTTGACGACGCTCAAGTTGCGGAACTGGATGCGATGGTAGATTCGGGTCTTCTACCGGTGTTTGGCTATACCCGCGCTGAGGCGGGAGCTCCTGCGTGACCGACAAGTGTGTCTTCATTCACACCAACGAGCGACAGTGGCTGGGCGCACTGGTCTCTGAGTATTCCTTTCGTCGCAATTCAGCGAATCCCGAAAAGTTTGTGGTGAAGTTTATTCACACGCGTCATTTCCCGTTTCTGAGTGCAAAAGAAGGGCAAACGTTTCTGCGCGGCGGCACCAGCCGTGTATGGCACATGCAAGATCTGCAGTCCTTCACGCCGCTGCGCTTTTTGCCACCGACCTTGATGAATTGGCAGGGGCGAGCGGTAGTCACAGACCCGGACGTATTTGCAGTGGGCGATGTTAACGAATTGCTGGAAATGGACATGAAAGGTAGCGCCGTGATGGGACGTCACCGATCGGGTAAGGACGGCAAACGCGCCCAGGTAGCAACGAGTGTCATGCTGCTGGAATGCGCCCGCCTGAAGCATTGGAATGCAGAAAACGAGTTCGATGAGTTGTTTCGCGCGGTAAAAGATTATAAGGAATGGATGGTGCTAGGCTATGAGGACCCGGCGAATATCGGGTATCTACCTGATTGCTGGAATGACTTTGACCATCTGGATGGCAATACACGCCTGCTGCATAATACCAAGCGCAAGACGCAACCCTGGAAAACAGGCTTGCCGGTGGATTACACACCCGCTGACAAATTCAAGGGTAAGCCGTTGTTGGCACAGGCCAATCGGCTGCGTGCAAAAGTGTTCGGTGAATACGGTTTGTTGGGTCGTTACCGCGAGCACCCTGATCCGGCTCAGCAACACTTTTTCTTTGGTCTCCTGAAAGAATGTCTGTTGAGCGGGCATATCAGTGAGGAGCTGGTGCGAGAAGAGATCCGAAAAAATCATGTGCGACATGACGCCTTTGAAGTGTTGGATCGCACCCCTGAACTGCAAGCGAGGGCCGCATGAGATACCTGGACATCGAGAAATTGCGCAACTTGAGCACACAGAGCTTTGTGGCGACCCAACCTTTTCCGTATTTCAACGGTGAGGGTGTCTTGACGGAGTCCGGCTTTCAGGAGCTGCTCGCTAATATGCCATCACTGGATATGTTCGACAAAAAGTTTGGTAACGAGCGCCGCGCCGGGCAGGCTCCGCATGATCGCTTTTCACTGGAATACGCGCCAGACATGCCGGTCCCCAAACCTTGGAAAGAGTTCATTGATGAGCTTTGCTCCGACGCCTATCGTAACGAGATCGCGCGCTTGTTAGGTGCACGCAAAATCGAGTTTCGCTTCCACTGGCACTACACCCCCAGTGGTGCTGATGTTTCGCCGCATTGTGATTCAGTTCGAGAGCATGGTTCTCATCTATTCTATTTCAATTCTGAAGACGATTGGGATCCGGCTTGGGGGGGCGCGACGCTGATACTGGATGATGGCGGACGACTGGACTATAACTCCGCCCCACCATTGGATGCATTCGATAATGTGACCGAGTGTAAGTCGGTCGGTAATTACAGTGCATTGATCAAGCGCACTGACCACGCGTGGCATGCGGTGAATCCTATCGAAAGTCCCGAGGATAGGTTACGGCGTGTCTTCATTATCGTGGTCAATCCCGACAACTTCTTCTGGAAAGTGCGTGACAAAGTTATCGGCAAGCGCATTCAGCGCTTCTGACCCAAGCCTGCTTCAAACATTTGAGGGGCAATCGGTTGAAGGACGTCCGTTTCTCGGTGAGCGGGATGTGCATGTCTGGCTGAGTAGCGATGCGCAGTTTTCAACGTCTGATGCGTTCCTGCGCCGAGTCCTGTCGTGCTATGCCGCCGTCAATCCGCTGCAGTGGCGGTTTAGTCGTGGCGAGCATGGCAAGCCTGCCCTCAAAGACGCGCAGGCGGACCTCGATTTTAACGTGAGCCACAGTGGTGACCGTTTAGCCTGTGCCGTCACAAGGGGGGCGTCGGTCGGTGTCGATCTTGAGCACTGTCATGCAGAGCGCGATGTTATGCGGCTGGCGCGCCGGTTTTTTGGGGCGGAGGAAGTCGCTGCGCTGGAAGACTGCGCTGCGGCTTTGCAGAGCGACCGCTTCTATGATTATTGGACGCTGAAGGAAGCGGCGGTTAAATGCCGGGGACAGACGTTGGTGTCGGGCCTGGACTCGCGAGCGTTTGCGGTGGAATTTGGGTCTGCAGCAGCGCTGGATGGTCGCATCGCAGTGATCTCACTAGGCCAAGCCGATGCGGCCAGCTACTGCCTGCTGGATCCCTTTCCAGAGTACCGACTGGCAGTTTGCTGCCTGCCCGAAATACACCGGAAAGCACAAATACAAATACAGCTTCTCGAACTTTTTTACACAGGAGCTATAACCCTCCTCAATGCGCCGCTGAGAGCGAGTAGCTCGTGGGAATAAGCGCCATACGCCCGCTAAGTATTTCCTGCTAGACTGCGCGCTGCGTCTTCCCCCTTCACGTTAACAGGCCAACTGGATCCAGCATGATCATCGATCAGTATTTTAGTGAACCCGAAGGGCGCATTTGTTTTACTGCCGAGCAGGGCAGTGACTTTGCCAAGCAGATGGCGAATGACTTCAATCCTCTGCATAATCCTGACACCAGACGCTTCTGTATCCCTGGCGACTTGTTATTCGCCATCATGCTGGCCAAGTACGGTATCAGCCAGCATATGGAGTTCGTTTTCTCCGGCATGATTGGCGCGGGTATAGAGCTGGTATTACCTGAGCCCTCGGGCGAACTGCATATCAACGATATGGAGGGGCGGGAGTATTTGCGTGTGAAGCGCGCTGGGAATGTGACCCACTCGGAGTCGTTAATCCTGAACCTGACGCAAAGCTATGTGCAGTTTTCCGGCCAGACCTTCCCCCACATTTTGGTGCCATTGCTCGCTGAGCAGAATGTGATGATCAATCCCGAGCGCCCCATGGTGATGTACCAGAGTATGTCGATCGATCTCGACCGGCTGGATATTGCAAATCCCGTTTTGCAGGGTGATTACAATAAACTAGATATTAATGGTAAGCGCGGCAGTGTCGAGCTCGCATTTCATCTTGAAGACGATGGCAAAATCATCGGGCGGGGCAAAAAGCACATGCTGTTGAGCGGGTTGCGTGAATACAACGAAGAGACCCTGGCGAGCGCCATCACGACCTACAACGACAGCAAGAAGGCATTTGCATCGCGGTAGGGACTCTTTATTTCCAGCCGCGTTTGTTATCGGCCATCTCCGTCTGCTTGGCCTCGAAGGCCGCCCTCAACCGCGCCAGCGCCTGCGGGTTTTTGTCTGAGGTATCGTAGGATTCGCGCGGGTCACCAGCCAAATTAAACAGCCACTCTTTCTGCGGCATCGCAGCACCGATGGGCATCCGGTCAGTGCTATAGAAAACCCCTGCCGGGCCGCGGTATTTGAAGCGCTGGTCACGCGTGGCAAACAGTGTTTCGCCATCGTAGTAGTAGAGGTAGTCGTGCGGCGAAGGACCACCCTGTGTTAGCAGTGTAAGGATGCTGCGGCCGTCGAGTATGCGATCGGTTGGGGCCGGCAACTGCAGCATTTCCAGAACGGTGGGCAGTAGGTCTGTGCCCATTGCCATCGCGTCTTCCGTGCGGCCCGGTGCGATGGCATCCGGCCAATGGGCAATGAAGGGTACGCGCATGCCGCCTTCGAATGTATTGCCTTTGCGCCCGCGGTGGCTGCCGGCATCGCCGAGGAACCACGGTCCGTTGTCCGAGGAAATGATGATCAGCGTATTGTCCAGATTGCCGCTGCGTTTTAGCGCGCCAACGATTGCTCCGATGCTGTCGTCGATTTCCTCCATTACATCCCCGTAAAGCCCGGCCCTGGACTTACCGCTGCGCTCTTCGCGCACGGACAGTGGGTCGTGCGGGAAGTTGTGCGCAAAATAGAGGAAAAACGGCTGACGCGCATGCTCTTCGATGAAAGTGGTTGCCGCTTTGGTGTAGCGCTGGGTCAGGTAGCGCTGGTCTGCTGGTGCTTCGACTGCGACCTCGCGATTGGCATACAGGGCGAAGGGTTCCATGTCGTTGCTGTAAAGCGCGCCGAAGTAGCTGTCGAAACCCATGTCATTGGGCAGTGATGGACTGCGGTCGCCGAGATGCCACTTCCCCACCATGCCGGTGGCGTAGCCCGCCGCCCCGAGCAGGTCGGCCAAAGTAATTTCTTCTGACGGTATGCGCACATTGCGACCTGAGGCAGCCAGTGTGTTGAAGAGGAAGCCCTCGATACTACCCGTTGGAAAAACCACATCCGGTAAACCGGCCCTGGCGGCCAGTCGACCCGTCAGGTAGCTGGCGCGCGAGGGTGTGCACACCGGCGCGGGAGAGTAAAAGTCTGCAAGAACCACGCCGTCTTCGGCTAATTGATCGATGTTCGGTGTGGCCATCATGGAGCTGCCGCGCGCGCCTGCACCAATGTCACCGTAGCCCAGGTCGTCGTAGAGGATGAAAACGATATTGGGCATTGATTGCAGTGCGATCTGTTGTTTGCTGATGAGTCCTAAATAGTCCTGCTTACTTTTCCATCGAGCCTCATCGTCGATTTGCCCGCTAGTGGCCAGCCGATACCCGACGAAAAGTGCCAGCAACAAAACCAACAGCATGAAAGTACTGAGTGCAGCGGCGAGTCGTTTCCATAGAAAAGCGAGAATTCTCATAGCGGATCAGGTTCCATGTAAGTCGCAGTATTATTGTTTTAGTAAGATAGTGCGCTGGATATTGCGTCGTGCGGTATGGATACTTGCACATTCTGTTACCCCACTCAAATAGCCTTGTGTGTACCATGTATGAGAAGTCTCTGGAGCAAGCACCGGCATGAAAAACTTGCGCGGTAAGAACATTCTGGTCTGTGGTGGCGCCACAGGTATTGGTGCAGAAACCGTCCGTCGCCTCTGTGATGAAGGGGCCAGCGTGGGTGTCGGCGACTTCAATATCGCCACGGCGCAAGCACTTGCAGCAGAACTGAATGCGCTGGGAGGCGACGTGGTCGCCTGGGAGTATGACCAAGCGGACGAGGCCGACATTAACGGTCTTGTGGCGTCTGCCCATGCCCATTTTGGCAGCCTTGATGGCCTTTTTGCCAATGTCGCGGATCTGCAAACAATCCTGGTTGACGGCGATATTCTCAGCAATGACGCGGCACTATGGGAGCGCACTCTGCGAGTCAACTTGATCGGTACCGTGATGCTGCTGCGCGCAGTGCTGCCGCATATGCTGGAGCGCGGCAGCGGCTCACTGGTGCTAACGTCCTCTGATGCCGCTATCGCCGGAGAATCAGAGCGTCCGGCTTATGCCGCCTCAAAAGCGGGGATTAATTCGCTGTCTCGCCATATTGCCTCTAAATGGGGCCAGAAGGGTATTCGCTGCAACGTGGTGTCTCCCGGTTTTGTACTGACTGAGCAACTGGATGCCAATATGCCCCAGGACATGAAAGACTGGATGCTCAAAGGGGCGCGCAGCACCCGGCATGGCGCACCCTCGGATATCGCCGCCGCAGTGTCGTTCCTGCTATCCGATGATGCCGAATGGGTTAACGGTCAGGCATGGCGCGTGAACGGTGGCGTCAGTTATGGCAATTGAGCCGTAGCGTGGCGACACTAAACCAAAACAGCCTAGTGCGCCCAACATGCCCGGCGCACCCGAACATGGAGCAAGGAGTGAATTATGATTACTGAAACGAGCGTCTCGAGTGAAGAGATTGTTATCAACGCTCCCGCCGCGATCGTGTGGGATGTCATTGTGGATTTTGCAAACTACGGCCTCTGGAATACCTTTTGCCCAAGTATGAAAGGCGAGCCCGTTGTTGGATCACCGGTTGAGATGCAGGTAGATATGGGTAACGGTCCACAACTGCAGGTGGAGTATGTAACCAAAGTTGAGCCCCTGCATTCTATTGTCTGGTCCATGGAGAATAAACCGGGCGATCCGATTCACGCTGACCGTATGCAGCGCGTGACTCCCATTGATGCTCACAGTTGTCGCTATTGGACTATCGATGATTTCAGCGGCGAATTCGCCGGTCCGATGATAGAGCAGATGGGCAAGACGGTAGAAAAGGGTTTCAACGAGTGCGCTGCGGGCCTGAAGGTGCGCGCTGAAGAGCTCTATCGATTGAGCCAGTAGTCACTAATCATTAGTCAGTATTTTTCAAGCAAGGAGTCACAGTGTTTGCATTTATTACACGCCTCAGGGCCAAGCCCGGACAGCGCGACGCGCTGATCGCACTTAATCGCACCATGCAGGAGGCAACGGCGAAAGAGGAGGGCGTGCCCGTATACATCTTCCATACGGCTGAGAACGATCCAGATGAGTTTTTCTACTACGACTTTTATGCCAGCGAAGAAGCCTACAACGCACATTGTGCCACCGAAGCATTTGGCGCCATGTTAGCGTCGCTGGGAGGGCTGGCTGACGTGACCGAGATGACCAAACTGAAGCCCTTTGGGCCGATCAAGAGCCGGCCGATTCACTCCGATACTTGATACACCACCCCGCCATCTGAATGACTTGCTGCCTGTGCGCCCGGATAGGGTCGCCCGGATAGGGTCGGTTAAGCCCTGCTCAGAAGATCCCTCGCAACGGCCACCACCTGCATTTCGTCGGTGCCGGCGTAGATCTGCAGGATCTTCGCGTCGCGCATCAACTGTTCCACACGTGTCGCCCGCATGTAGCCGGCGCCGCCGAAGATTTGCACGACCTCGGTGGTGACTTCCATGGCGGCCTGCGCGGCATACAACTTCATGGCGGATGCTTCGGCCATAGTGAGGTCTTTGCCCGCGGCGCGTGTTTCGATGAAGCGGAACACCAGATTCTCCAGGTTCAGTCGCGCCACTTCCATCTTCGCCAGCTTCAACTGAATGAGCTGGTAGTTGCCGATGGGTTGATCGAACTGTACGCGTGTTTTGGCGTACTCCAGTGACATTTCGAGAGAGCGCTCCACCAGACCGAGCGCCATTGCGGCGACGCCGGAGCGTTCGGCGCTGAAAGTAGATTTGGCGCCCGAGCGGCCGTAGCCATCCTCAGATTCTCCCATCAGCCGTTCTGGCCCCGCCTTCACGTCGGAGAGGAAAAGCTCTCCGGTGGGGGATGAGCCAATACCCATTTTCTTGAAGGCCGGGCTCTGTTCCAGTCCGGGCATGCCGGATTCGAGAATGAAGGAGACGATCTTTCTGTCCTTGTGTTCAACACCCGGCTCGTTGAGGCGGCAGATAAACACGATGGTATCAGCGTGGGGGCCATTGGTAATAAAGGTTTTATTGCCGTTGAGGATGTAGCCACCTGCGCCGTCACGCTTGGCGGTGGATGTCATTGCGCCGAAGGCGTCGGAGCCAGAATTGGGCTCAGTGATGGCCCATGCGCCAACTTTTTTGAGCGTCATGAGGTCGCATGCGTATTTTTTTTTCTGTGCGAGGCTACCTTTGGACATAATGGCGCCGGCGGTGAGTCCCACCGATACGCCCATTGCAGTAATCAGGCCGGTGCAGTGGCGGCTGATCTCAATAATGGGGACTATGCTCATGGCAACTGCATCCAAGGCTTCTTCGGATACTGGTCCAGGGCGTGTCTCAACTTTTGCAGGCTTTTCGACATGCTCGCCATTGGCGATGGCCTCTTCTCTGGCGATTTGTTTATCGAAGTTGGCGCGGGCCAGCTCATCCATGCCGAAGGTTTTGAATAGCTTGCGCAGTATGTCGTAGGGTGGCAGTCCGTTGTACTCAAGGTCATCAATGTGCGGCACGACTTCCTTTTCCACAAAATCGCGCACCATGCCCCTGATCATCTGCTGCTGTTCTGTCCATGCGATCATATTGTGTTGTCCCTTTATTCAATTCGTTGGCTCGGCGCCGATTATTGCATGCCAGCGCGGGCAAGTTACAGCCTAGCGCTGTGATTGTATCGCAGGGTTAGATAGCGGCGGTATGTGACGAACTTTTCTCATATAAAGCGCTTTAAGTGGCGTATATTCAGTCACACTTGCATGAACACGTAATAAATGGCGTATAAATAATCAAAAAATAGTGAATGCATAGCACTCGACAGGGCTGTAATCACTATTCTACAGAGCACCGGAGGCACTCCATGATCAAAGTCACTCCCTCAGGCCAGGCCTGTGGCGCCGCTGTTAGCGGCGTTGATTTGTCGCAGCCTCTGGAGGCGGCTAGCATCCGCGCGATACGCACCGCCTGGCTGGAGCACCACGTGCTCGCGTTTCCCGATCAGACGCTTTCAAATGAGGATTTGGAGCGGTTTGTGCAGAGTTTCGGGGTGTTTGGCAGCGAACCCTTCTTCATGCCGATGGTTGGCAGTGAGCATGTGGTCGCGCTCACTCGCAAGGCTAATGAAAAAGCACCGTTGTTTGCGGAGAATTGGCATTCGGATTGGAGCTTCCTGGCGGAGCCACCCATCGGTACCTGTTTGTACAGTCTGGTGATACCGCCTGTTGGTGGCGAGACCGGCTTTATCAATCAGCAAAAAGCGCTGGCGGAGATGCCCGCCGCGTTGCGCGCCAGTATAGAGGGCAGAATCGCGCTGCATTCAGCGGGCGCAGCCTATGCCCCCGATGGCATGTACGGCGAAAAGGACAGGGCGGCCGGGCGCAGTATGGCGATTCGCTTTTCCGAGGAGGCCAGGGATGTGTGCCCCCACCCTTTTATCTTGCAGCACCCTGAAAGCGGCCGGGACACCCTGCTCGGCTGCCTCGGTTACATCATGGGTGTAGAGGGTATGTCAGACGACGAGGCCCTGAATTTGCTGCTGGAACTGCACGAATGGCAGACGCGCGACGCTTTTCAATATACCCATACGTGGCAGGAAAACATGTTCATCATCTGGGATAACCGCAGTGTATTGCACCGCGCTTACGGCGGTTATGACGGCTACGATAGAGTGCTGAGCCGGATCACGGTGGCTGGCGATCCCGACAAATTTCATGGCTCGCAAGCCGCGTGACCCGATCCGAAAGTTTTGCCATACTGTGTGACGCGAAGGCCAGACCATGAACCTGGCACCATGAACCTAATACAAATCAGGACGTAAAGACTATGACGACTCGCCTACTTTCTGCAGTGTCTGCCATGCTGGCAGTTACCCTTGTGGGTTGTGCCAGTACCGATCCCATGACCGGCTCAACACGCAATGAAATTATCTCAGTGCAGTACGGTACGGTTGAGAATATTCAACAGGTTGCAATGGCGCCCGCCTATGGCGCAGGCTCGCTTATTGGTGGTGCCCTGGGTCTGCTGGCAGCATCGGGGCGCTCGGGCGCTTCGCAAGTGGGGGTTGCTGCGGTGGGTGCCGGGCTCGGGGCCATCGTTGCCAAAGAGACGGCGGGCACAGGCGAGAAGTTTACTGTGCGTCTGGTGAACAACAACACTATCGATATAGTGACTGAAAACCAGAGTATCGTGCTCGGTGATTGCGTCTCTATCGAGCAGGGTCAGCACGCGAATATCCGCCGCGTGTCGTCGGTGATGTGCACCACTCCGGCATCTCATCCGGCTTATCCGGCGATGAATGCGGCAAATGTGAAGGAGTCTCAGGAATGCCAGGACGTGAAACGCGAATTGCTGAACGCGAAAACTGAAATGGAAACCAGCATAGCGTATAAGAAAATGCAGGCCTTCTGCGAGAGTTAGGCGTCTCCAATTACTATTTTTTCGCCGCTGAGTGACCGCTACTGTCTATGGAAAAAATAGCCCATGCGGTTGTCAATCCGCTCAAATCACTGAATCTCCTTTCCAAGGCTGATATAGAGGGTCTAACGAGTAGCGGCGGTGATTTGTTTGCATTATTTCGACACTGCGCGCTGGCGATTCTGAACACCGACAGCCAGAGAGATGACGCCGCAGAAATTTGTGCCGATTACTCTGATTTTGATATTCGCCTGATCCCACAACCACGCGGTCTCAGGCTTGAATTGTTTAATGCGCCGCCGCAGTCCTTTGTCGATGGCAAGATGATTCGCGGTATTCAGGAACATCTGTTCTCGGCGCTGCGCGATATTGTCTATACCGATTTCAAGATCACCTCGCCCCAGACCCAGCCGCCAACATCGGCGCAAATCACCAATACGGTGTTTCGAATTCTGCGCAATGCGGGTGTTGTGCGGCCCGACCAGCCACCCAGAATAGTGGTCTGCTGGGGTGGTCACTCAATCCCACGCGAGGAGTATGACTACGCCAAGCAGGTTGGCTATGAGCTGGGTCTGCGCGGCCTGGACATTGTGACCGGCTGCGGGATTGGTGCAATGAAGGGCCCGATGAAGGGTGCGGCAGTGGGCCATGCCAAGCAACAGATCAAGGATGGCCGTTATATTGGCATCAGTGAGCCGGGCATTATCGCCTCAGAATCGCCGAACGCCATCGTCAACGAACTGGTCATCATGCCTGATATTGAGAAACGTCTGGAGGCATTCGTCCGGCTCGCCCATACGATCATTGTTTTTCCCGGTGGTGTGGGCACGGTTGAAGAGATTCTCTATCTGCTGAGCCTGTTGCTGCATCCCGACAACAAAGAGGCCATTCCGCTGGTCCTGGCCGGGTCAGAGTCTTGCCGCGAGTATTTTGATGAACTGGAGCTTTTTTTGGTGGACTGTCTGGGCGAGGGAATAAAACAGCACTACCGTATTATCATCGGTGCGCCGACCGAAGTGGGCCTGGCGATCAGGGTGGCTACCGAAGAGGTACACGCGCGCCGCCGCAGCGCCGGGCAGTCCTATTACTTTAATTGGGAACTGCAAATCCCCGCTGACCTGCAGGAACCTTTCGTGCCCACGCATGAAGCGATGAAGGCGCTGCCACTGTATGCCGATCTGCCCAAATATAAGCTTGCCAGCAATTTGCGCTGTATTTTTTCCGGCCTTGTGGCGGGTAACGTGAAATCGTTCGGTATTGAGCAAGTACGCTTGCACGGCCCCTACAAATTATCGGGTGATGGCACGTTTCTGGCCAGTATGGACCGGCTGCTGCAGATGTTGGTGCGTCAGAAACGCATGAAGCTGGTAGCGCAGCCAGATGACTATCAGCCCTGCTATCAGCTGGAGGACTGATCCTCAGAGTTTTGTCGGCGCCAGTATTTCCAGAGCCCGATTAGCGATGCAGCGATCCAGAAAATCTCGATGACAAAACTTGCCAGATTGAAATGGAACCACAAGCTTATCAATAGCAATATGGCGCCGATAAGGTTGATCAGGTTGTAGCTCAGGCTCTTCGGATCAACACGCTCTAACTGTAGTAGATAATAGGCCAGTACAACCATCACCATGCCCAGCATACCGACACCGTCTATGATCCATGTATTCATTAGAAATTATCCTCTGGCGTCGGTTTACAATAACTTGCCTGTTGAGCAGGCGGTCTGCGAGGCTATCATAGAAAAATTCATGCCTGTACTGATGGCCGTTAGAGACAGGATTTTGTGCTTTCAATGCCGTTTTAACCCGAGGTGTCACACGCTTGTCGATTGAGCGCACACAGTATGATGTCATTGTCCTAGGGGCGGGTGCAGCGGGCCTGTTCTGCGCCGCAGTTGCCGGCGCGCGGGGCCGCCGCGTGCTGCTATTGGAAAAAGCCAATAAGGTAGGTAAAAAGATACTGATGTCCGGTGGCGGGCGCTGTAACTTTACGAACTACTTCGTGGAGCCGCACAACTTCATATCCGCGAATCCACATTTCAGCAAGGCTGCGCTCAGTCGGTATACGCAGTGGGACTTTATCGCGCTGGTTGAGCGTTACGGGATTCCCTACGAGGAGCGCAAGCACGGGCAACTGTTTTGCAAGGGCTCCGCAGCAGACATCCTGGCGATGTTGGTGGCGGAGTGCGACAAGGTGGGCGTTACTATCGCTACGCGTTGCGAAGTGCGAGGTGTACAGGCGATTACGGCGGCTGCCGCGAAGCCACAACACCATGACCGGTATATGTTGGAGTGCACTGAGAGTAAAGCCAGCAGCAAAGCCGACAACAAAGCCGACAGCAAAGCTTCGCGGAATGTTGCCTGCCAATCTCTGGTGATTGCCACCGGCGCACTGTCTATTCCCACCCTCGGGGGCAGCGGCCTGGGCTACGGGATCGCAGACCAATTTGCACTGCCATTGACAGCGCGCCGCGCGGGGCTGGTGCCCTTCATGTTCAGCGACGCAATGAAGGCACTCTGTGAGCGCCTGTCGGGTATAGCATTGGAAGTGGAAGTCAGCTGTAACGGACACACCTTTACCGAGAATCTGCTGTTCACCCATCGGGGCATCAGTGGCCCGGTGATTCTGCAAATCTCTAACTATTGGTATCCTGGTGACGCGGTGGCCGTAAACCTATTGCCCGCACTGGATTGTGACGACTGGCTGCTACAGAGCAAGCGCGCGCAGGGCAGTATACTGCTGCGTACCCTGTTACAGCAGAAGTTACCGAAGGCATTGGTGGCAGAGTTGCAAGCCCTGTGGTGGTCACAGGATGCCGAGCGCAAGCTCGCGGACTACAGCGACCAGCGGTTGCGCGAGTTGGCAGGCACTCTCAGTCAGTGGAGGCTCAAGCCGTCCGCAACGGAGGGATACCGTACCGCTGAAGTCACTCTTGGCGGCGTGGATACCGCGGTAATCAGCTCAAAGACCATGGAAGCCACTGCACAACCTGGCCTCTATTTCATCGGTGAAGTATTGGATGTGAGCGGTCATCTGGGCGGCTATAATTTCCAGTGGGCCTGGTCCTCGGCATTCAGCGCGGGGCAGGTTGTGTAGTTGCTGTATGCTGCACCAGGCAATATCAGCGTTAGTGATTGCCGTGATCATTAGCAACTTATTCAGGTAATATGTGCGCTTTAGCGCTAACAATTAAACCGGCGGGTCGAGGTCAGGATGAAGCAAAGTATAAAAAAAAGTATAAAGCGTTGGACTCTTATTGGGTTGCTGCTGCCGTGCGCATTCATCATCGGCTGTGGTGGTTCCAATTCTGGCTCAGACGATTCGGGAGCGGCTACCCCCATCGTTCAGCAGCCGGCTCCCGCACCGATCATACCGGCAACAATAAGTACTACCACCACGGATTGGTCGGCAGTCATGAAGACTATTACTCTGGAGGTGGCGGTTTCTAATCTCACGCCAACGCGAGTGCGCCTCTATCCTCAGGGTATTAGTGGCGAATGGGTTGAGACCGATACTGCGGCGCCTTTCACCTTCACCATCGACATTTCCAGTTTCCCGCCGGGTGATTACGAGATGTTGGTGATCGCCGATAATGATGACGCCGCTGTGGAAAAGAACGAGACAATCACGATTAATGGCTGCAATGGCTCACAGGCCCTCTGTGATCGCGCTTACGACCAGGTGCGCTATGTCACCACGCATAACGCCATGTCGAGTTCGGCGGATGAGTGGATCGAACCAAACCAGAATCTTGACGTGCCGGCACAATTGCGAGCGGGTGTGCACGGGCTTATGCTGGATCTTTATCGGGCCGGCGGCAGGAATCAGTTCGATTTGGTGCAGGCACCTGATGAAGATCCCGATGCCAGCTTTCTGTGCCATGCGCTGTGTGCTCTTGGCAAACAACCACTGGCGGAGGGGCTAACAGAAATCCGCGAGTTTCTCGATGAGTACCCGGGGGAGGTCGTTACCCTGATCATCGAGTCCTATCTCAGTCACGAGCTTACGGCCAAAGCGTTTGATGAAGCTGATCTGACGCGCTACACCTATGTGCATACGGGCGAAGTCTGGCCGACACTCGGCCAGATGATAGACGACGGCACTCGCCTCATAGTGCTGCAGGATGAAAGCGCGGATCCACTGTATCCCTGGCTGATGAATGTCTGGAGTCTCGCCTTTGAAACCCGTTTTTCTGCTCAGGCGCCCGGTGATTTTTCCTGTGTCCGCAATCGCGGTGCTCAATCCAACGATTTGTTTATATTTAATCACTTCCTGACGGAAATCTTCGGTGCACCGGAACTGGCTGAGCAGATAAACTTCAATCCGTTGCTTCTCGATCGCATCAACGAATGCGAGGCGTTCCACGCCACGATGGCAAATTTTGTCACAGTTGATTTTGTCGATATCGGCGATACGGTTGCGACTGTAAAGGCGCTGAATGATATGGGTGGTTTCTGATCGCCCAATGCAGTTTCGATCGTGCTAAGACTCAACGAAATCAAGCTGCCGCTTGATCATGAGGCAGATGCCCTTACCGCTGCGATAGCAGAGCGCCTCGGTATTGAGGCTAACGCCTTACTGAGTTTCAGTGTGTTCAAGCGCAGTTACGATGCGCGGCATAAAAGCCAGATTCAACTGATCTACCAGTTGGATGTGGAGGTGGCAGCGGGCCTAGAGCAGCAGTTGCTCGAACAATTTACGCACAGCCCCCGCGTGGGGCCAAGCCCCGACACCAGCTACCATTTCGTTACTCACGCTGCTGCAGATTTCCCCGCGCCCGCGCAACAGCGGCCCATTGTGATCGGCTTTGGCCCCTGCGGCATTTTGGCGGCCTTGTTGCTGGCACAAATGGGCCTCAAACCGCTGGTGCTGGAACGCGGGCAAGCCGTGCGCCAGCGCACGCAGGACACCTGGGGCTTTTGGCGCAAGCGGAGTTTGAACACGGAATCGAATGTGCAATACGGCGAGGGTGGCGCGGGCACCTTCTCGGATGGCAAACTGTATAGCCAGGTGAAGGATAAGCGACACCTGGGCCGCAAGGTGATGAGCGAGTTCGTCGCAGCCGGTGCGCCGGAAGAAATCCTCTACGTGAGCAAACCGCATATCGGCACCTTCAAGCTGGTGACGATGGTGGAAAAAATGCGTGCCGAGATTATTCGACTCGGCGGCGAGATACGCTTCGGGCAGAAGGTGGAGGCCCTGTTACGCGACATTGACGGCGAGGGCGACGGACAGGTAAGAGGTCTTATTACCAGCGACGGCGAAACGATAGAGAGTAAGCACATCGTGCTGGCGATCGGCCACAGCGCACGCGATACGTTTCAAATGGTGCTGGATGCCGGCGTTTTCATCGAACCCAAACCGTTCTCCATTGGCTTTCGTATCGAGCACCCGCAGTCGGTTATCGACGAGGCCCGTTTCGGCGATAACGCCGGTCACCCGCTGCTGGGCGCGGCGGATTACAAGCTGGTTCACCACTGCAAGAGTGGCCGCAGCGTCTACAGTTTTTGCATGTGTCCCGGCGGCACTGTGGTGGCGGCAACTTCGGAAGAGGGGCGCGTGGTGACCAACGGCATGTCACAGTATTCGCGTAATGAGCGCAACGCCAACTCGGCCATCGTCGTTGGCATCAACCCTGAGGAAGATTATCCGGGACATGCGCTGGCGGGTATTGATCTACAGCGCGAGCTGGAGTCACTGGCCTACCGCATGGGCGGTGAGAATTACAACGCCCCAGCGCAACTGGTCGGTGACTTTCTAAAGGACAAACCCTCGACCGCATTGGGCGCTGTGGTGCCATCCTATCAACCTGGTATCACGTTGACAGATTTATCCGACGCGCTGCCGGATTTTGCCATTGCCGCCATCCGCGAAGCGCTACTCGCCTTCGACAAGCAGATCAAGGGATTTGCGATGGACGATGCAGTGCTGACTGGCATCGAAACCCGAAGTTCTTCACCGATTTGTATCCGTCGCGGAGGAGATTTTCAGAGTGTGAACACACGGGGCTTGTATCCGGCGGGAGAAGGAGCGGGTTATGCGGGTGGCATATTGTCGGCGGGGATTGACGGAATTAAGGTGGCCGAGGCGTTGGCGTTGGATATTCTTGGCCTGCCGGAGGGCTGAGATAGGGGTGACCTTACAGCCGTGATCGTGAGCAGGCTCAAATGAGTGCCCTGCGAAGTGGCCGGTATTCCCCCCCCCAAAGAGAACAGACGCCGGGGCAGTTATACCGGGACGCCAGAATCCCACGCTGAATTGGGTCGCCATAGGGCCTCTAGCGCTGTGTCAGCGATTGTCCACTGCGCTGTCACAGCTGTATCGGGGAGAATCTATAGCGTTGTATCCGCCATGCGAATTCTTGTTCAGGCAGACACCGCTAGTGCCTGTACGGTTATCGGTTGCAGTTTTGCTGCATGCTCCGCCTTGCTGCTGCTTCTTTCGGCGTGAACCCACACGCCGCCATCCGGGTCCTTGATGATGTCGCCGACGCCGCCGGGGATAAAGATACCGAGCTCCGTGGGTTGGTGTGAAAACATTGATACTGAAGGCATTTCCATGCCCTCAAGAGTATCCATCACGGCATTCGCATCGAAATCAAAGTGACCAATCACTTCGCGGGTCGCACCGACGTGCGGCGCAAACGCCTGGTCCAGCTCCAGCAACTGCACGACGCGGTGTTTCAACCCGGCGGCATCCAGCTCGTTGTCCATGTGGTCGTCAACCCATTGCAGCGCCACTTGTTTGACGCAGGCATAGGTGCGCTCGGGGTAGGTGTAGGAGGTTACAAACAGCTCCTCGCGGAATTCGTACACGCCCATTTTTTCAGCGGCGTTCAGGCCGGGAATCTCTTCACTGAACTCAACACACAAGGCGTACAGGATCGCGCGCATCATGCCGGCTACCGGAACAGACTCATCAAGGGCGAGATAGCGCAGCGTCAGCGGCATCATATAGCCGCGACTCATCAACAGGTGTGCAGTGATCAGGAAGTAGCCTTCCAGGCCTTCAGCAATGGGGAAAGTCATGCAACCCACTACGTATTCGCCCTTGGCTTTGCCATAACCGGCAACGGGGAGGGTTTCTATCTTGTACTCCTCGCGCTTGTCGTAAAATTCGGTGCCGGGCAGCAGGGTGTATCCAAAAATATTGATGGTGGGGAATACGGCGAACAGCCGGTCGAGGTTTGTTTCAAAGCTGGCGAGATTATCACCGACCAGCCCCCAGATCAGTTCGCAGGCGATGGGCACTCTGGCCTTGGCCATCTCGCGGGCGATGGGCTCGTACTTGTTCGCGTCCATGTTGGTTCGGTGACATAGTTCCAACGCCAGCGGAGTGAGGGTTTGCAGAGCGAGGTGGTAGTGCGGCAGCAGATTGTTTTCATGCAGCAGCAGCACGATTTCCTGCGAGCGCGGGCCGTGCTTTTTGGACCAGGATGTGGCGAAGGTGTTGGGCAGACCGGTGCGTTGCTTGATTTCACATAGCACCTTGGCCTTTTCTACATCTTCCTTCAGAGCGCCAAAGTTGGAATCGGTGAGCCAGATATTCTTGATGCCCGCGTCCACGATGAAGTTCCAGTCGTGACGAATTCTGTCCACGGAGAACGACAGCATCTTGGTGCCGATGGCGCCAGTCCCCCACTCGCAAAAAGCGCACTTGTAAGGGCAACCGCGGCTCGTTTCATACGCGATACAATCATAGGGTTTGCCTTCGCTATCCAGCAGGCTAATGACATTCAGCGGTGACGGCAGCAGATTCAGGTTGCGAAAACGGGGGCGCTCGGCGGTAGTGATCATTTCGCCGTTTTCGATAAAGGCGAGCCCCGCTACGGCGTGCCATTCCGGGGGGCCGGCGGCATCCAGGAAATCAGTAAAGGTTGCTTCGCCTTCGCCTAACACGACGATATCCACTGCTTCGGAAAACAGGTAATCGGCGGCTTTTTGTACATGCGGACCGCCCACGACTATTAATAGTTGTGGGCACAGGTCTTTAACCTGCCGCATCAGGTCGAGGAATTCAGCGGCGTTCCAGGTGTAAACGGAGAAGCCCATGATAGGCAGCAAACCCTCTGCAACGGCGGTCTGAGCGCGCGGTAATTCATCCTGCTGCCACTGCGCCAGCCATTGTGGGATTCTCTCCGGATGATTGACGAAGTGCACCAGCTGGATATCCACATCATCCGGATTCTTGCCCAGTTCCTGATAGTACGCCTTCAGGCCGCCCGTGGTCATGGGCGCGGCGGGGAAGGTGTCGGAGTCCAGAGATAAAAGCCAGATGGGACGCTGCATAGTCATTGAATCCAGGAAGGCGTGAGGCAACAGTATCCTAAACAACGTCGGTAATGTTAGCGACTTTTTCTATCCTTATATAAAGTAGGTGTATTTCGCTCCGGATTCTGCGCGCAGAGCTCGATGCTCGATAGCACTAGAAATATATCTTTGCCTTGTTGAACCCTATTTCTTTCAACAGCAGAACAATATGTCCCAAATCAGTTGATGAGAGCACAGTATCGTTTTCATACGCGAGCATAAAAGATTTTGCTTCGTGCGTGTACAACAGGACAATGTATTCCTCTATGTCACTCGGGTTTCTTCTGATTTCTATTAGATCGAATCCGTCGTTGTGTAGCACTGTCTTTGCGTCTGAAATTTTCATAATGGCTTTTGATTCAATTGAACTGATGAATGGCTTCGTCCGGTGTTGCGGAATTGGTGTCCTGAGCTTTGGCCAATACAACATGATGCCCGGAATCACCAGTGCCACAATCAGGCTCGCACCGGCAATGATCGCCGTGTAGAGGCCCTACCCCGCTGGCTATTGCAATGCCATGGCCGTTTCTTACGACAGGCGTTCTTTGAAATCCGCATAGCCAAATTCCCGCACGATCTCCAGTTCATCGGTGTTGGAATTCCACAACAAAATTGAGGGTAATTTGGTGCCATTGAAGGTGCTGGTCTTGACCATGGTGTAATGCGCCATATCGCTAAATACCAGCCGCTGCCCGACCTGTAAGGGCTCCGCAAAACTGTAGTCGCCCATAACGTCGCCTGCCAGGCAGGTGAGACCGCCGAGCCGGTAGGTATGCGCCAATTCTCCTGGCATGGCCGCGCCGAGAATGTCGGCGCGGTAGGGCATCTCCAGCAGGTCTGGCATGTGACAAGTGGCTGAGGTATCCAGCATGGCTTGGTCCAGCCCATTCCATCCAAGATCTAGCACTTCGCTCACGAGTACTCCGGTGCCGATTGCCACGGCCTCGCCTGGTTCGAGATACACCTGCACATCATAACGACTGGCAAAATCGCGAATGCATGCAATCAACGCGTCTGTTTGATAATCCGGATGCGTAATATGGTGACCGCCGCCAAAATTGACCCACTCCATATCGCTCAGCAAATGTCCGAACTTTTGCTCCACTGCCTGCAGTGTCCGTTGCAGTGGCGGAAAATCCTGCTCGCAAAGCGTGTGGAAATGCAGACCGCTGATGTGTTCCAGGGTACTCTCATCGAGGTGCGATAGAGGAATACCCAGCCGTGAGCCGGGCGCGCAGGAATCATAGATCGCAACTGTGCCCTCGGAGTGTTCGGGATTGATGCGCAGTCCGAACTTCAACGAAGGCCTACGCTCCCGCGCCGCGAGCGCCATTGGGCGAAAGCGCAGCCACTGCGCGCAGCTATTAAAGACCACATGATCGGCAATTCCCAGAATATCCTCTATATCGCTTTGCGTATACGCCGCGCTGAATACGTGCACCTCACCGCCGTAGCACTCGCGACCCAGTCGCGCCTCGTGCAGGCCGCTGGCGCAAGTGCCGCTCAGGTGGCTGGACACCAGCGGTGCCAGCCGCCACATCGAGAACGCTTTAAGTGCCGCGAGGATTTTTGCGCCGCTGGCATCGGCCACCTGGTGAAGAATCTGCAGGTTGCGCTCCACCGCGACTTCGTCCACCACGAAACAGGGCGTTGGCAGGCGCGCCAGATCGAGCTTTGAGAAATCCGTGAATTGCATTCTTGTGTGTCCGTTGCCTTAGCCGGGTGCAACGTCGAGGCGGAAATCGGGGTTAAGCTCGATGACTGTCCAGGGCAGGCCATAGCGGTTCATGTCCTCCATGAAAGGATCGGGGTCACACTGCTCGACATTCCACACGCCGGGCTGGCGCCACTTGCCCTGCAGAATCATTTTGGCGCCAATGACTGCCGGTACGGCGGTGGTATAGGAAATCGCCTGCGACTGTACTTCCTGGAAGCAGCTTTCATGATCGCAGATATTGTAGAGATACATCACTTTCTCAAGGCCGTCCTTTACGCCGCGCACAATACAGCCAATGCAGGTTTTACCTTTGGTGCGTGGTCCCAGCGTTGAGGGATCGGGCAGCAGATGCGCAAGGAACTGGATAGGCACAATGGATTGCCCCTGGAATTCCACCGGCTCGATGCCTGTCATGCCGACATTCTCCAGCACTTCCAGATGCTTGAGGTAGTTGCTGGAAAAGCTCATCCAGAACTGAGCGCGCCTGAGGCTGGGAAAGTGTTTGGTCAGCGACTCCAGTTCCTCGTGATACATGCGGTAGATGTTGAAGGTGCCGATATCTTCCGGACAGGTGTAGCTCGCCTTGGTGGACATGGCGGGCGTAGTGACAAACGCGCCGTTCTCCCAGTGCCGACACTCGGCGCTCACTTCGCGGATATTGATTTCGGGGTTGAAGTTGGTGGCGAAAGGATAGCCATGGTCACCGCCGTTGACGTCGATAATATCCAGCTCATGAATGTCGTCGAAGTAATGCTTGGCGAGGTAAGCCGTGAACAGGTTGGTGGCGCCCGGATCAAAACCGCTGCCGAGAATTGCGGTTAAGCCGGCATCCGCGAAGCGCTGCTGGTAGTCCCACTGCCAGCGATACTCGAATTTGGCAGTCTCTCTGGGCTCGTAGTTGGCGGTATCGAGATAGTGCACGCCGGCCTCCAGGCAGGCGTCCATAATGCTCAGATCCTGATACGGCAGGGCGACGTTGATCACCAGTTCAGGGCGTTCCTTTTTGAGCAGTGCAACCAGCTCGGGTACGTTGTCGGCATCCACCTGCGCGGTGCGGATAGGGCGACTCAGTTGCGCGGCAATCGCCTTGCACTTGGCTTCTGTGCGGCTCGCCAGCACGATCTCGGTAAACACATCAGTCAATTGCGCGCACTTGTGTGCCACTACGCCGCCGACGCCGCCGGCGCCGATTATCATTACCTTGGACATGGTTGCGTCCTCCTCATGGTGCGTCTGGTTTTGTTTATTTACTCATGCTCGAAGTAGGTGTATCCGTGCAGGCTTTCCTTGAATGCTCGTAGAATAGCCTGACGCTGCGCAATGCTGATTTTACCACTGCGCACAGCCTCTTCCGCGATCAGTCGGAATTGTTCCTGCATCTTTTTGGGTTCGTATTCCACATACTTGAGCACATCGAAGATACTGTCACCCTGAAATTCGCGCACAAATTCGAAAGTTCCGTCGGGATTCACTGCCACATTCACCACGTTAGTATCGCCAAACAGGTTGTGCAGGTCGCCCAGAGTTTCCTGATACGCACCGACCAGGAACACTCCGAGGTAGTAATCCTCGCCCGGTTTCAATTCGTGCAGGTTCAGCGTGCGGCTGATCCCCTCTGGTGTAGAAAAACGATCAATCTTGCCGTCACAGTCACAGGTCAGGTCTGCCAGTACGGCGGATCGGGTCGGCTCCTCAGTCAGTCGATGAATGGGCATGATGGGGAATACCTGATCAATTGCCCACATATCCGGAAGCGACTGAAACAAGCTGAAGTTGCCGTAATAAATATCCGATAATAGTTCGGGTAGGTTCTCAAGCTCAGGCGGCACCCTACTGAGACCAGGCAGTATAGCGGCGATACGTTGCAGCACTGCTAAATAGAAGTTTTCGCCGAGTGCGCGCTCGCGCAGCGTCGCCTGCCCGTGATGAAATTCTTCGCGAAGTTCATCGCGGTAGAAGAGCGCGTCGTTGTAGCATTCCTGGAAATTCTGCTCACCGACAATGCCGAGAACAGATTGCAGGTTGATCAGGTTGTCGCTGCACGCTTCTGGCAATGACTCAGGTAGTACGCCGGGCTTGCTATCGCGCACATCGAGGATGTTAAACAGCAGCATGGATGAATACGCCACAGTCGCGCGGCCCGACTCGGTGACAATGATCGGGTGGGGTATCTCTAACGGGTCCAGTGTTTCGCAGATGCTCTCGACGATATTGGTGCAGTACTCATGCAGCTGATAGTTCATGCTATGGGTGCTATTGGTGCGTGCGCCTTCGTAGTCAACCGCCAGGCCACCACCGAGGTCCAGGTAGCCCATAGGCGCGCCTTCCTGCACCAGGCCAGCATAAAAACGGCAGGCGTCCAGTACCCCGCTGCGCACATTACGGATATTGGGGATTTGCGAACCCAGGTGGCAGTGTAGAAGTTGCAAGCAATGCAGCATCCCGGCGGTGCGCAGCTCATCCACAATCGTAATGAGGGAGTCTGTAGAAAGACCAAATATCGAACGGTCGCCGCTGTCTTGGCTCCAGTATCCGTCGACCACCACACTGTTTTTGATGCGTACCCCAATCAGGGGTTCGACGTTCAAGGCGCGGCTGCGTTCAATCAGTAGCGGCAATTCGGTCAATGACTCCAATACAAAAAAGCAAGCGATACCCATCTGCCTTGCATAGAGACCCAAATCGATGAACTCAGCATCTTTGTAGCCGTTGCAGACAATCAGGCTCTCCTGATCGCGCAGCTGCGACAGGGCAATGATTAACTCTGCCTTGCTGCCCGCCTCAAATCCGTGATGATAGCGGCGCCCGTAGTCGGCGATTTCCTCGATCACATGGCACTGTTGGTTAACCTTGATCGGGAATACGCCGCGATAACTATTCTTGTAGCCACCTTGCTCAATAGCCAGCGCAAAGGATTCATTGAGCACTTTAATGCGGTGGTCCAGTAGATTACGGATGCGCAATACCGCCGGCATGTGCAGGCCGCGCGCCCGCATGCCAAGCACGATATCCATAATGGAGACAACAACCTGATGATCGCCGAAGTCGACGTTAACCTGCGCCTCTCCCTGCTCGGATAGATTGAAATACCCTGCGCCCCAGGTGTTAATGCCATACAACTCTGCGCTGCGTGCACTGCTCCAGTCAGCAGGTGCGCCTGGAGATAGTGTATTGTCGGGCAGCGTGTCCAGCATGATAGTTTCAACTTCCTTTGCAGATTACTGGCCGGCACTCGCTAGTGCCGCGCCAAGCCACTAACGTTCAGCGTTATGCTGTGGGCGATGTTGTCGCGACTAAAACAGCATAAAAGAAATATGACAAATCAGAGTGCTGCCGAACACACTACTAACAGTCGTTCAGTTGAACGCAATGACGGGGTTTAGTTTGGAAAAAGCGAAAGGCGGCCAAAAACAACACCAGTACGACTCCTCTCAGGCTCAGTCATATACTGCCCCGAGATAGGTTCGATCTCAGAGGCAGTGCAGGGATTCGAGTATCATAAATACGCTATAGTAATAAAACAGTACTGGAGTCTATTGCAGACGAACCAGAAAACAAGCAATTTCTTCGAAGTTGAATACGGCCATAAGCAGGGCGCTCTGCACCTGCGCGGTAATATTCCCATCTTTTAGTGTGTAAACAATGAATTAGTACCATTGAGCGCCGGATTGACGCGGGCGTAGTATGACGTGGTAACAACCACATCTCCCAAGGAGAATACGAATGCGCAATACCCTACTGATTTTGTTAGTCACGCTGGCTAGCTCATCCGCCTTCGCCCAGTCCAAGGACTGCGGTGAATTGAAGGCTGAAATCGACGCCAAGATTACCGCCAGCGGCGTGAGTAGCTTCACCACGACGATTGTCGACAAAGATGCCGCTGAAGACGGCAAGGTTGTGGGTGCCTGCGGCGGAGGCACTAAAAAGATCGTCTACAAGCGCGGCTAGAGCCGTCGCGTGGTATCCGCAGCATCCGCGTGGGAGCATCGGAACCCCGACCACGTCCTGAAATTTGTAGCCGGAGGGTTACAGTTTCAGGAAATTCTGATATAAGTTTCCCATCTACTACATAGGACAAAAAATGGGCATTATCAGAGCGTTTTTCATCCTATTGCTTTTGCTTCCTTCCCTGACGCTTCACGCCTCCAACTTTCCCCGTCCGGCAGCATTGGAACCCGCTGTTCAGTTCTGGATCAAGGTCTATACCCAGGTGTCGACCAATCAGGGCTATGTGCATGACAACGAAGTCTTGTCAGTGGTGTACGAAGTCGTCGATTTGTCGCCGAACGCCAGTCGAGAAGTCCGTAACCAACATATCGATGTCGCTATGCAACGCGTCCGCGTTGCCCTGAACAGTCTGGGGAATGGAAAGCGTAGCGACTTGAATGCAACAGAGTCCGCAGTGTTGTTGTCCTGGCCTGCGGGAACGCCCTCCAAAACCTTTACGCAAGCCGCTGGGCGCGTGCGCTTTCAGACCGGCCAATCCGACCGTTTCAAAGAAGGACTGGCGCGCTCCGGGCAATGGAGGCAGCATATCCACGAGGTGCTGAATCATTATAACCTGCCACTCGAACTGGATGTACTGCCGCATGTGGAGTCATCGTTTAACCCCTCTGCTTACTCCAAGGTGGCCGCCGCCGGAATGTGGCAGTTTATGCCAGCCACAGCGCGCGAGTACATGCGCGTTGATAATGTAATCGATGAGCGTATGGACCCTTTTATCGCCACGGACGCTGCGGCCAGATTGCTCAAGACCAACCTCAGGGTAACGGGCACCTGGCCGCTGGCCCTAACCGGATACAATCACGGGGCAGGTGGTATCTCGCGCGCTGCAAAAGCAATGGGCACCACCGATATCGACGTGATCGTATTCAAGTATAAGGGGCCAGCTTTCGGGTTCGCCTCGCGCAATTTTTACGCTACGTTCCTGGCGGCGCTGGAGGTAGATCGCAATCCAGGTCGCTATATTGGTCGGGTGCAGATCGAGAACGCCACCAACTACGATGTATTGACGACGCAAGAGTACGTGTCAGCCCAAGCACTCGCCAGACAGGCTGGAATCAGCATTGAGGAGCTTAAGCGGCACAACCCGGCCTTGCGGGAACCGGTTTGGCAGGGCGAGAAATACATTCCCAAAGGCTACCCGATTCGAGTGCCCGCCTCCCAGTTGGCCCTGCCGCTGGAGCAGGCTGTGGCATCACTGTCCGGGGATGCACGCGTGAGTCAGCAGAAGCCTGATCGCCAATACCGCATCGCGGCCGGTGATTCTCTCTCCACGATTGCACAGCGTTACGGCACCTCGGTATCGAACCTGATGGCGCTTAACGGCTTGCGCAATCACTCTATTCGCTCGGGCCAGGTCTTGATCCTGCCAGGGGCAGCGCAGCATCAGCCTTTGACAGCCGCACAGGTGGCAAGTACGCGTGCTCGCCTCGCATCGGGGAAGCCGCAAGAGTATGTGATCCGCACGGGTGATTCACTGTGGAGCATCGCTCAGCGCTTTAATGTTTCCACTCAGCAGTTGGCGGCGTGGAACGCTATTTCCTACAAGAAACCCATTCAGCCGGGCCAGAGGCTGAAAATTGCGAGCGCCGGTTAGGATCGCCTGCGCATCTAATAGCATTCCTTTAAGTGACGAGACCGGCGCCAAAACGAGTAGGGCTTTCGGGGACACGCCGTAAATATCCATGTAGGCTCGCTTTGCGGATGGCCGCCCCGCGGATGGCCGCCCCGCGGATGGCCGCCCCGCGGATGGCCGCCCCGCGGATGGCCGCCCCGCGGATGGCCGCCCCGCTCATTAATGGTCGCAGACGGTCCCTTCAATCTCTGCTCGCTTTGATGCCTGAACGGTTCCGTTAAGCGCAAGGCAGCACCATTCATTGTGCAGCTATTTTTTCGGTCGCTTCTTGCGTGTCACCGTCAGCCAGTCGAGGCTGATCCCCGACAATGCACTGAATTTTGAGATTCTGTAGATCAACTTCAGGCCCTCCGGTCGGCGTCGCACTTGAGGTTCGTTCACTCGTGGTATGAACCAGGCGATGACCAGCACGCATAAGGCTCCACTGGCAACGAATATCAGGAACAAGGGGCTGGAGGGCGCCAGCCAGCTCGGCAACAGCGTGACCAGGTCTGGTGCATAGGCTGGCAGGAACCCGCCGCTGATTCCTCCTACAAAGACGACCGCCGCCGTGATGCTCGCTTGCACCGCAGCGTATGTCGCAAATCCCGTTCGGTGCGGGCGCAGGTCGTAGAGAAAGTTCGAGGTGCACAGTGTAAAACCGCTCCAGACCGCGCCCGATACAATCTGCACCAGCAGCAAATAATAGAAGTTGGGTGATAGTAGCCATAGCAGCGGCAGACAGGGAAGCATGCATCCGGTCAGGAGTATCACCATTCGATTGCCGTACTGATCGCTGAATCGACCCCAGAACCCCAATAGCAGGAACTGGGTAACAATGGATGCGGCCGCATTAATACTGTACTCAAGATAGGTGAAACCCAAGCCATTGAGCATGTGGACGGCAAAAAATGGCGCCGAGATGGCAACTGCACCCATCATGCTGAGAGAAAAAACGTGTAGTGTCGGAATCCCGGATCGCGCAATGCCTGCGCCAGTTGGCGCAGGCTAGCCCGCAACGCCCGGTGGCTGTGGTCATCGCTGAGCGGTTCTGGATCGTGCATTTTCCACAACAGCACTGACGAGCAGGCGCGTCCCAATGCGGCAATTGCGAACAGCAAAGCGAAACCCACGCCGGCATTGCCACTGTTTGCGCACAGCGTCAGCAGGCCGCCCCCGCCGATAAAGATCAGCAGGGAGGACACCATGGTCAGGCGGGTTCTGATCGCAAAGAACGTGCCGCGCCTGCGCGCGGGCACAATGCTGCCCAACCAGGCTCGCCAGTGTGGTGGGATCAGGTTGAAGGCGGCGGCGTAGACGGAGGCCAGCACAATCAGCCATACGCTGGGCTCGTTAAGGTTTGCGATGGCTCAGGGTCAGGTCTGCCGGTTTAGGGTCAGGATGGGTCACATACCTGCTGAGTCAGCCTTCACGCGCTCGCGCAATTCAGCCGCCTTGATGATCTTGTGCAGCATGTCGGCATACGTCCATCCGGCGAATGCCGCCATCTTGTTCAGGTGTCCGTCCCAGCACCAGCCGGGATTCGGGTTCACCTCAAGCAGTCGGGGCGTGCCATTGCTATCGAGTCGCCAGTCAAAGCGCGCATAATCGCGGCAGCCGAGGCGCTCGAACAGTTTCTGGCAACTGGCGTGCAGGAATTGCTCGGTGGCAGTGTCCAGGTTCGCAGGTATTGAGCGAATACAGGCATACGGGGAGTCAGGATCCCATTTGGCCTCGTAGCCGCAGATCCGGGGCAAGCCTTCTGGCAATAGTGAGTAGTCTTCCTCGACGATGGGCAATATCTCGAATTTCCCCGGGGGATTGCCGATGATGCCGACGCTGATATCTGCGCCTGTCAGGTACTGTTCGATCAGTACCGGCTGGTCATAGCCAAACTTCTGTCGTATAGAGAACAGCGCATTTTCCAGTTGCCGGAAGTCTTCGCAGACGTTGTCCGCGGTGATCCCGAAGCTGGAATCCCCCATGTTCGGCTTGATGATGACAGGGAACTGTACAGCGACTTCGATGAAGGTCGTGTCATCGGGGTTAACCACGTAAGCCTCGGCCACGGGAATGCCCATCTCCGTGGCCATGCCGCGCACCAGCGATTTGTCATAGCAGTAGCTTAGGCACTGCGGATTGCCGCCGGTATAGGGGATGCCCATGATTTCCAGCAGCGCCGGCACATGCAGCTCGAACAGTGCATCATTGTTGAAACCCTCATCGCAAATATTCAGCGCGAGATCAAAATCTTTTTTCCACTTATAGCAGTCCGTCATGAACTGGTCATGGTGGTCGAAGTACGTCACTTCATAGGGCAGCGTGGCCAGCGCTTTCTTCATCTCGTTGATGGTGTGCAGGTCATCTTCATCCCAGGTTGCGCCCGGTTTGATCTTGTCGCTCTTGCGCGGATCACCCATCAATACGGCGATGCGGGCCGCTTTTTTAGGTTCATTGGAGGGCGCAGAATCGACGTCTTTATGCACGTTAGCCAAAAGCACATTGCGCCGCGCCATCATGCCGAGGTCCTGGTCGCGCGTGGAACTGGTGTCCAGTGATTCGCGGATCTCTACATCCTCATAGCCGTTCTCCTCTAACAGCAACTTCAGCTGTGCGCTGCTATAGAGCCGCTCCGCGTAGAACTGGTCAGCCACCACGCCTTTTTTGACGTGGGTTATCACTTCGCGCGAGACCAGTCGCTGGTTGTCGCTGGAGATGGAGCGCTCGCGGCAGACGAAATAGGTCTTGTCGATCCACTCCCAGCTGCGCGCCTCAAATGTGGCTCGCATATTATCGCCGTCCGTCACGTCGACCAGTAATTTTCCTTCGGGCTTCAGGATGCGGAAAATTTCTCCAAGCACTAGTTTGTCATCCTCGGCGCTTTCGAAGTAGCCGAAGCTGTTGCCGAGAATAGTGACAACGTCAAACTGGTTGGTTTTGTAGGGGAGTTTGCGGGCATCGCCCTCCTTGAAGGTAGCGCTGAGGCCCTCCTTCTTGGCCTGTGCCCTGGCTCGACTGATCAGGTAGTGCGAGCGGTCGAAGCCTTGCGCGCCTTTATAACCGCGCCGCGAAAACTCCATAACGTGGCGACCCTGGCCGCAGCATACGTCGAGCATCGCCGCGCCCTTATCGACATTGAGTATCTTCTCAAAAACATCGACTTCGGCCTGCGTAATCGTATTGTCGTTAACGACGTCACCGTCTGTGCGCAGATAATTAGCATTGAAAATATGCTTCCACCAGTCGGCTTTGACGTAGCTTTCCAGGTTTTCCACCGGGCCGAGCACATCCGCCAGTTTGCTGTTGCGAACGCTACGTTTGGCGGAAGCTTTTACCGATTTGTTCATAGACGTATTTTCCTTTTGAGGAAAAAGTAAATTTGTCCAACATGCGTTCTGACCAGCTGCCACTGCGATTTCAACTGATAGCGGGCGCAGCTTGCTGATCTCGTAGTTAGAGTTTTTGCGGGGACAGGGTGTTGATGTCCTGTTCGCTCAGCGCTCATGCCCAGAGTGGACATGAGAGGCGATTTTTGGCGATATATACGCCCTTGTAAAGGGTAAGTTTGTGTAAATATGGCGTTGTTACGTGCACTATCCTGAATGGCAACGTCGCTACGCTGGACGTGACTGATCAGCCCGACGAGCACCTACTGAACATTACGGAGGTTAACGAGCGTATATTCGCCTCTGCTGCCACGCCGCATCGTAACCCAGTGCCGCTGCCAGCGGCCTGGTGGCGCCCATGGGTAGAGACGATGCTCCGAGATCGTCTGCCAGACATTGGGATCGCCGTTGCGGTAAATTGTGACATCAATATGCTTGCCATCAACATCCACACGCGATTACAAGATCTGTCACAGATAGGCTATATACTCGGTGCATGTTATCAGGGAAGTTAAGCCAGTGAGTGAGGCGAACCCGTTACCCGTGGTTCCGCCAGGCCGAATCAGTATGAGAGCTGCATTCTGGTTCTGGCTGAAGCTGGGCTTTCTCAGCTTTGGTGGCCCGGCCGGTCAAATCGCAATCATGCATCAGGAACTGGTGCAACGCCGTCGCTGGATGTCCGAACGGCGTTTTCTGCATGCATTGAACTACTGCATGTTATTGCCTGGTCCGGAGGCACAGCAGCTGGCTACTTATATTGGCTGGCTGATGCACCGTACGTGGGGCGGCATCATTGCCGGCGTCCTGTTCGTGCTGCCCTCTCTTTTTTTGCTGATCCTGCTGTCCTGGGTCTACATCGCTTACGGCGACGTGCCTGTTGTCGCGGGGCTGTTTTACGGAATAAAGCCCGCTGTTACCGCCATTGTGGTGCAGGCCGCCCATCGCATTGGCTCACGTGCGCTGCAAAACAACTGGTTATGGGCCATGGCGGCGGCCTCTTTTGTGGCGATCTTTGCACTCAATATTCCCTTTCCTGTCATCGTGTTAAGTGCTGCCGCCATTGGCTATTTGGGTGGCCGATTCGTGCCAGACAAATTCAGCGTCGGCGGTGGCCACAACAGCGCGCAGCAGTCGTTTGGTGCCGCTGTCATCGATGACCATACGCCACGGCCGGACCACGCCCACTTCCGCTGGCCGAGACTAATGCTGCTGCTGGTCATTGGCGGACTGCTTTGGCTGCTGCCGATGAGTCTGCTGATTGGTCTATACGGCTGGGACGGCACGTTGACGCAGATGGCCTGGTTTTTTACCAAAGCGGCGCTGCTGACTTTCGGCGGCGCCTATGCCGTTCTCCCTTATGTCTACCAGGGCGCGGTAGATCATTACGGTTGGCTGACACCTGGCCAGATGATCGACGGCCTCGCGCTCGGAGAGACCACGCCAGGACCGCTGATTATGGTGGTCGCTTTCGTCGCTTTCATCGGTGGCTATGTGCAGCAAGTGTTCGGCGCGGAGCAACTTTTTCTGGCGGGTGCCTTAGCGGCCACGCTGGTCACCTGGTTCACATTTTTACCCTCTTTCCTCTTCATTCTGGTGGGTGGCCCGCTGGTGGAATCCACTCGCGACGAGCTGAAGTTTACCGCACCGATGACCGGTATCACCGCCGCAGTAGTAGGCGTCATACTGAATCTAGCCGCGTTTTTTGCTTATCACGTACTCTGGCCCGAGGGGTTTGGCGGTGCATTCGACTGGCCCTCTGCGGTCATAGCAGTTGTAGCGGCGCTTGCACTATTTTGTTTCAAACGAGGTGTGATCGAGGTTATTGCAAGCTGCGCGGTGTTGGGGCTGCTGGTTCGGTTGTTGGGATGAAAAGTTCAAAACGCCCCAGAGTAGACGGAGTCCTATCCGCCCGCATTTTGCGATAGTAGGCAGAGTGTAACTTTGGTGCCCGCTCTGTTGCATATGAGACACGGCGGCTGCATATTGGCGCAGAATGAAGCGTGAACTGACTCAGAGGCAGTGTTTAAATGGTAGAAGCAAACAGGGGATATCAGCGGGCAGTGCCTGCGGTAGTGCGCTTCCTCGCTACGTCTCCTGTCCTCGCAGGGATTAGTTTTGCCATTATTGGTTCTCTGGTCTGGTTGCTGCTGGAGCGATGGGCTGAGCAGCTCGGCGCGGCTTCACCTCAACCGACGCGCGACGGTGTATTTGTCGTGCTGCTGTCTGTGCAGGTAGGGTATTTTCTGTCAGTGGTGCCACTGCTGCGCCGCGCAGGTCAGCAATGTGTCGAGCAGCTGCGCCCGCTGCTGCAGGGTTCTGACTCCGCACTGACTGAACTCATTGACCGCTTCTCTATCGTTCGCCCGCGCATAATCCCGCTCGCTGTTGTTATTGGCGTAGTGATTACCATGGTGGCGCAAGAGGCTCAGTTTAGTCGCTTCTCTGTATGGCTCAGCCAGCCGGATGCGGCGCTCGGCGAAATATTCACGGTGCTCCTGGCTATGACTACCTGGTCTGTTGGCTTGTCTGCAGTGATCGTGCTCGTTGGCGACTCGGCTGCAATGCGGCGCCTGGGCCTCAAATGTGTCGTGGTCGATTTAATGCGCGTTGAGCAACTGGCTGCGTTTTCGCGTTACGGCTTGCATCTGGCGGGCGCAGTAATCAGCCTGATGGTGTTGTGGTCTGTCAGCCTTGTGCTGGTGACCTCGGTGGTTGGCAGTACTATCACGGAAAGAACGGTCTATATCGGGATTATGATGGTCATCATTTATATCTGTCTGTCGATCACCGTATTTGTCTTTCCGCAGTTGGGAGTCCGCGAGCGCATTCGCGCTGAGAAAGCCCGGGTCAGTGAGCAGTTGACGACGCTGTTACCCGCGTCTCACCAGACCATTGAAATGGCGCAGTCTGATCCGCAGCGCCTGGCGGCCCTGCTGAGCGCGCGAGCCGATATTCAAGCTGTGTCCGAGTGGCCCGCCGGGCAGCTGACACGGTTCCGTCTGGCGTTGTACCTGCTGGTACCACTGTTGTCCTGGAGCGCGGCGGCATTAGTAGAAGAGCTGATTTCCCACCTGTTGGCGTAATTGAATGCTCCCTCAGGGTGGAAACGAGGCAAAAATCGCTGTGGCGGTTTCGTTGTATTTATCCTGGTCTCTGCCGATTTCACCCTTGAGGCGCGAATGAATAACACTGCGCCAAATGGATTTTTTAAGCGTGGCGTCTATGAGATCAACGATGAAAGTGCCCTCGGTGTAGTTGCGAACGGTTACCTCCGTTTGGCTTGCGAAGCAGTTCCAGCAGTTGTAGCCGCTGTAGCGGTTGTAGCGCCCATAGAATCCGGCATAGCCGATGCCTGCGGTGGGCGCATTCCAAATCTGCACGCTGGTTTTCTCCTCAGTGAACAGGCTCCAACTCAACAATAGGTCGGCTTTGGTAGCATCCTCTACCATCACAAAGCCTTTGTTTTTCAGTGCAAAGGATAATGCATCATCGATCCGATCGCGCTGCATGTCGCTCAGTTGCAGAGGGTTGTCCCCTATTACGTGTCCGGAATCGTCATAAAAGGCGATTGTCTTCACCGTATTGAAATCGTAGTCCGCCTTGTAATCCACAGTCGGCGTGGGCGGGCCGCTGACGCAGGCGGTAAGGAGTGCGCCAAGAATTGTGATGAGAAACGTTAGCGCGGGTGCGCGCGGGGCTCTGCGGGTTGAATGCGTCATCGAAAATTCCTTGCGAGGAGGGGTTTTGCGTTGCCAAGTGTATGCAGTATAGCCAATTTTAGTTGAATGGGCACGGCGGGTGAATACGGCGCTTGTTTATTCAGTAGGTCGGTTTTGCTGGTGGCGCAGTAGAGCGAGGTGTCGGCCCGAAGCGTTAGTGAGTGCTGCGATTCGCTGGTTTCTGTCTATTATCCAATCTTGATAGAGCGTTGGCAGTGCAGCGCTCAGTTGTGTCTCCAGAGCAGTGATAGGAACCAGAACCTCCTGCAAGCGATGCTGTGATTGTGTGGTGAGCGGCTGTATCACGTCGGCAAAATAACTGTGTGCTGTGGCAGCGCGGTGAAGGGCCAGGGTGTTGCGATGGTATTCGAGGCTTGAAGGGCTTTTAGCTAACGCCTGCTCCATCATCAGGTTGATGGCGGTGATCCAGTCGATCTGGCGGCACCAGTGCTGCAACCGTAGACCACCATCGCCCCCGGCAACGTCGCTCAACAGCAGCTCAACGCTGCGGTTGCGCGCGCGGTAATCACCATTGAGCCAGCGCCGGGTCTGCTCGTTGATAGCATGCAAAGCGGAGGCAACGGTTTCGGGAGAACTGCGGGGATAGTCGCCGGGCGCCGGAAGGGCGAGCCAGAAGCTCCGATATTCATCACTGCCCAAGGTGGCGTTGAAGATTACCGCGGGCAGCTGTCCCTGTTTCTCGTGCCAAGCTATTTGGAGAATCTCTGCCAGCGCGACATCGTTGCTGTTACGCAGGCGGCTGATACACGCAGGTGCGGCGCGCAGGTATTCCAGTTCGAGGAAAAGGTATTGCGACGGTTTGGCGAACTGGCCAAGGCTGGTTTGGCGTTTGCTGATATTGGCCTGCACCGCGCAGCCGCTGACTTGCAGCATATCGAGTCCGTCGATGCCACTGGCTGCAATTTCTAATTGCCATGCCCCCTCATTGGGCAACTGTGGCAGTCGCGTGGCATTCATAGTCGGTGTCCTAATCGACAGTGCCGAGCTTCGCGCCTTCAAGTAGGCTTGAAATGGGGCGTCGGGCCCGCCGTGATGGCAGGCTTGCAGTACGGTAAATGCCGTGAAGCAAGCGAGCTGCTGCAGGCAACATAGGGCACGCCGGATATTTCCACGCTGCCGCATAACGAGGGACCTCCACAGGACTCACTGTTATAACGTATTGAGCGAGGCGTTGCGGCATCAAATCCAGCCCTTTCAGGCGCTGCGTGGTATCTTGGTGGTGGGCCCCCGGCGATCAGGCGACGTGGGCAGTCGCGCGCTGGTGCCAGTCTTTTAGGTGCGTACAGTGCTCAGGCACCGACGCTCTGATCCACGCCAGAAAATCAATGGATACCAGCAAATCGATATCCGCGACACTAAAGGTATCGCCTGCCACCCAGACGGATTTCGCCAGGTGCTTGTCCAGCTCCGGCAGGATGTGGCGTATTTGCAGCAGGCCGCGCTCTACCATTTCGGGGATTTGCGGTGTGTCTATGGGGCCTGGCAGCGCGCGATTGATAAAGGATTTACCGCGATTACGCAGGGCGCCAGCGATCGCCATCATCAGGCCAACAAATAGCTTGTGGCACCAGCCGATGACCAGCGCACGCTCGGTGGCGGTACTGCCCATCAGCGCCGGTTCTGGGTGCAATTCTTCCAGATAGCCGTAGATGCTGATCACCTCTGTCAATAAGGTGCCATCGTCCAGTACCAGCGCAGGCACACTGCACTGGGGGTTTATCTGTCGATAAGTGTCTGTAAGCTGCTCGGCGATCAGCATATCTACCTGTTGTGTGTCGATTTCGATGCCTTTGAGCTTGAGGAAAAGCGTGAGCCGACGCGGGTTGGGGGCGGGATCATAGGTGTAGAGTTTCATGCGATTGTGTTCCTTGTGACAGCGGATTCGAAACCGGAATAGGCCCGAATCTGCAGCGGACTTGGTGACACGCCAGTGTGTCGCGCTTTATCGAGGTGAGCAATAGTTTCAATGGTTACGTTTTCCCGCCATTCATAAGTCGCTATAATGCGCGCCGGACCAGAGAGAGGGATGTATTGTGATTAACCGTGTAGCTTTTAGTTTCCTAGCCGTTTTGGTGGCCGCCAGTGCATTTGCCCAGGACCTTACAGATGCCCAGCTCGCCGCTATTGAGGCGCGCATCAAACCCGCAGGCGAGTCCTGTATGCAGGGCGATAACAGCTGCGGCGCGCCTGCTGTAGCCGTCGCTGCGGGGCCGCGCTCGGGTGAAGAGGTTTATAACGCCGCCTGCATGGCCTGTCACAGCACCGGCGCCGCTGGCGCACCCAAGGTCGGTGACGTAGCAGCGTGGGCGCCGCACATTGCCAAGGGAATGGATGTGCTTTACGTCAGTGGCGTCGAGGGCCTTGCCGGTACGAGCATGATAGCCAAAGGGGGTTGCATGAGCTGCTCCGACGAAGAAATTCACGCGTCGGTTGATTATATGGTCAACAACAGCCAGTAACTGCCAAATTTGACCCGGGGGCCGCACTGTTACAACATTGCGGCCCTTTTTTTGCCGCTGTTTACCGGCAGCCTGCAAAAGCTGCGCCTCATGTACACTCTGTTAGTAGCGTGTTGTAGGCTAATGTACTGGAGTCGGGAGATTTGGCCGTGGAAAAACTCGTTGCAGCACTCATACTGAGTACCACCCTGCTGTCTGCATGCGCCCGTGAGGAAGCTGCGCCACCTGTAGTGGAAGTGGTCGTTGATACCGTGGTGCGCGAGCCCTTTCAGCCGACCTATCGCCACGTGGGCAGGCTGCAGGCAGAGAACGACGTGGCTATTCAGGCCCGCGTGACAGGCTATTTGCAAAGCCGGGACTTTCGCGAGGGCGAACTGGTATCAGAAGGCGACGTGCTCTACACCCTCGATGCTTCTGAGTATCAAGCGGCACTGGCCAGGGCCCGGGCAGACCTCACGTCAGCACAAGCCAATCAGGTGAATGCCCAGGGTAACTACTTGCGTGGCAAGGAGTTGCTGCCCAGGGGCGCCATTTCACAATCTGAAATGGATAACCTCAATGCCAAGAAGCGCGATGCAGACGCGCGTATTGTCGCGGCCGAAGCGCAGGTAACCAGTGCTCAGGTCAATCTCAGTTTCACCAAAATACTCGCGCCCATCACCGGCCGCATCGGCTCCAGCAGCGCCGCTGTCGGCGACCTGGTGGGGCCGACGACCGGAAATCTCACGACTCTTGTGAGTATCGATCCGATCGACGCGCAGTTTCAGATCAGTGAGTCGACCTATGTGGTCGCTATCGGGGAACATCTGGATCGCGATCGGGAGATGGAAATACGCAATCGTATTGAGGTGAGCCTTGAATTGAGCACGGGTGTGACGTATCCGGAAGTGGGCCACATCTATTATCTCGCCAATCGCATTGATCAGGCCACGGGCACACTGGAGGCCCGCGCGCGCATTCCCAATCCGCATTCAGCGCTGGTGCCGGGTCAGTATGTGCGCGTCGTTTTGCGCGATACCCAACTGGTGGAAGGCTTGCTGCTGCCGCAGTCGGCCGTGCAGGCAGATCAGCAGGGTAGCTTCGTACTCGCCGTCACCGCAGACGGCAAGGTGGAACGGCATAATGTCACGCTGGGTGAGCGGCGCGAGGATCAAGTGTTGGTTGAGGGTGGTGTTGAAGAGGGCGATCAGGTGATCGTGCGCGGCTTGCAGCAAGTGCGCCCTGGCATGGTGGTGCAGAGCAAGCCCATAGAGGTTGTCGAGCAACGGGCCGAGCAGCAGGCGGGGCAACAGGAATAGCCCATGTTCAGCGCCTTCTTTATAGAGCGACCCAAGTTTGCGTTGGTGATCGCCATCGTCTTGACACTGGCCGGAGCCCTCTCGGGGTATATGCTGCCGGTTACCGAGTATCCGCATATCTCGCCGCCGAATATCGTGGTCAGCGGTATCTATCCCGGCGCTTCGGCAGAGGTGGTTGAAGCGACGGTCGCAGCGCCTATTGAGGATGCGGTGAACGGTGTGGAAGACATGATATATATGTCCTCCAAAAGTGCCAACGACGGTAGCTATTCCCTGATGGTGACGTTCAAGGTCGGCGCTGATCCCGACATGGCATTGGTGCGCGTGCAAAACCGGGTGAAACTGGCGGAGCCGTCGCTACCCAGCGAGGTGCGTGCGATGGGACTGAGCATCGCTGAGCGTTCTCCGGACATGCTCAAGATCGTCAGCTTTACCTCGCCGGATAATTCACTCGACTACAAGTTCATCTCCAACTACGTAAAGATCAATGTGCAGAGCGCCCTCGCTCGCGTGGAGGGCATTTCTGCAGCGAACATTCTCGGCGAAGCGGATTATTCAATGCGGCTGTGGCTCGATCCCGATCGCATGACTAATCTGGGCCTGTCAGTAGCCGATATACGCGATGCGCTACTTGAGCAGAATGTGCAGGTGGCGGCGGGAAAAATCGGCGCGCCACCGTTCGACGGCATGCTGCAGACGGAATACACACTGCAGGCAAAGGGCCGCCTGCAGGATGTTGAAGAGTTCAACAATATTGTGTTGCGCGCGCGCAACGACGGTTCTGCCATCTACCTGCGGGATATCGCGCGAGTGGAGCTGGGTCAGGCGGAGTACAATTTTTCCGGTGAAATCGACGGCCGCCCGGCAGTTAACCTCGCGCTGTACACGCTGGCCGATGCCAACGCGCTGGCTGCGGGCGCTGCGGTGGACGCAGCCGTGGAAGAGCTGTCCAGGTATTTCCCCGGTGGTCTGGATTACGTTATCAGCTATGACACCACGCGCTATGTGTCCACAGCGGTCAACCAGGTGCTGATCTCATTGCTGCAGGCGGTTGCATTAGTCATCGCCATCACCTTTCTGTTCCTCGGTAACTGGCGCGCGACCCTGGTCCCAGCCGTGGCGATACCGGTGTCACTGGTGGCGACGTTCTCTGTGTTACAGCTGCTTGGCATGTCGATCAATACGGTTACCCTGTTTGGCTTGATTCTGGCGATCGGAATCGTGGTGGACGATGCCATTCTGGTGATAGAAAACTGCGATCGGCACATGCGCGAAGACCCGACGATGACGGCTAAAGACGCCGCCCTGGTCACGATGCGCGAGGTCGGTGGCGCCATCATTGCCACCACACTGGTACTGCTGGCCGTCTTCGTGCCGGTGGCGATGCTGCCCGGCATCACGGGTGAAATGTACCGGCAGTTCGCGGTGACCATTTGTGTTGCGGTGGTATTTTCGTCGATCAATGCGCTGACGCTAAGCCCAGCGTTGTGCAGTTTGCTGCTGCGGTCAGGTGGGCGCGAGGACGCATCATGGTATCGAACGTTCCTCGCCGCCTTCGGCAAGCTCACGGGCGTGTACGACTCGGGCGTGCAGTGGGTGCTGCGTAAACTGTTGGTGGTCGGCGTCATCTTTCTGGCGTGGATGGTGGCTCTGACATTTGGCGTACTGAACACACCCACCGGTTTTGTGCCAGACGAGGATAAGGGCCTGCTGCTGGTCAATATCCAGCTGCCCGATGCTTCATCGCTGTCCCGCACCAAAGAGGTAGTAGAGAAGGTCACTGGCATCCTGAATCAGGATACGGCGGTGGAAGTCGTTACCGCTATCACGGGTTTTTCCGTGCTCAGTGGTGCAATGAGCAGCAATGGCGCCACTTTATTTGTGGTACTCAAACCCTGGGATCAGCGCACCGAACCTGAGAATCTGGCCTTTAACGTTGCCACGCGCATCAATGGGCGTGCGTTTATGGCGGTGCCAGAGGCTCAGGTGTTTGCCATCGCGCCGCCTGCGGTGCCGGGTATGGGGGCGGTAGGCGGGCTGGAGGTGATGTTGCAGGACACCTTGTCGCGGTCGCCCGCAGAATTAGCCGCTGTACTGAACAACATCATTGTGGATGGCACCCAGACGCCGGGTTTACAGAACGTGTTCAGTACGTATCGGGCCAATGTCCCGCAGTATTTTATCGATGTGGACCGTATCAAGGCGAAAAGCCTCGGTGTATCACTTAGCGAGATTTTCCAGACGCTGCAGGCGCAGATGGGTTCACTGTACGTCAATGACTTCAATAAGTTCGGCCAGACTTACAAGGTTATTATGCAGGCCGAGGCACCGTTTCGTTCCGATTTGGCAGACATGGATCACTTTTTCCTGAAGTCCTCCAGTGGTGAAATGGTGCCGTTGAACGCGCTGGTCACCACACGCCCGGTGCTGGGTCCGGACGTGGCACCGCGTTACAACCTGTTTCGCGCCGCCTCTGTGCGCGCCAATGTCGCGCCCGGTTACAGCTCGGGCGAGGCGATGGAAGCGTTCGAGAATCTTATCGCGACAACCGCGCCGGCGGGCTATCGCATGGAGTGGACCGGCATGGCTTTCCAGGAGCGGGAGGCCGGCAATACCGCGATCTTTGCCTACGCTCTTGCACTGCTGTTCGTGTACCTGTTTCTGGTCGCGCAGTACGAGAGCTGGTCCATTCCGGCGGCGATCATTCTGGTAGTGCCGATGGCGATTGGCGGTGCTATCGCGGCCCTGATGCTGTCCGGCATAGCACTCAATCTCTACGCACAGATCGGCGTGGTGCTGCTGATCGGTATGGCGGCAAAGAATGCCATCCTGATTGTGGAATTTGCGCGGCATCTAAGGGACCGCGAAGGTGCAGAGATTCTGGTCGCGGCGCGCGAGGCTGCCCACCTGCGCTTCAGGGCTGTGTGCATGACGGCGGTGTCCTTTATCCTGGGCATTCTGCCACTGGTCTTCGCCAGTGGCGCCGGCGCATTCGGGCAGCGCTCGCTGGGCATCACGGTGTTTGGCGGCATGCTCGCCGCGCTACTAGTCGGCACGCTGTTTATCCCGGGTTTTTACGCCATCGTGCAGACAGCGCGGGAGCGGGTGAAGCAGAAGCTGGGGTTTATGAGCGCAGAGTAGAACGGTACTTATCATTCAATTTGGCGCCGATCTCACAGCTTTTACTCTGGCGTCAAGGTTTGCGATAAATCGAATGATATGAGTGCCACTTTGGGGCCTAATCAAGTGCTGTTCTACTCTGACGCCAATGATCTGTTGGGCCATCTCGAAAACATTCAAGGCTACCTGGCCGCTCAGGCAAATAAGTTTTTGAGCCCCGTCAATGTTTCCTGGCCGCGATCACGGTCGGCCTCTTGCGTGTCCTGGCCGCCGCCCTGCCATTGCAGGTCGTCTTGCGGTAATTCGGCAATAAAGCGGCTGGGTTCGCAGCGGATGGTTTCGCCAAACTGACGCCGTTTCAGTGCCATGGTCATGGTCAGTGTTTGCTGGGCGCGGGTAATGCCCACGTAGGCCAGACGTCGTTCTTCTTCGATGCTGTCTTGCTCGACACTCACGCGGTGTGGTAGCAAATTTTCTTCCATGCCTATTATATACACATGCGGATACTCCAATCCCTTGGAGGCGTGCAGTGTCATCAGTTGCACGCTGTCTGGGCCTTTTTCTTCCTCGTCCTGTTGTTCCAACAGATCGCGCAGCATCAGGCGGGCGATGGCTTCGTCCAACCCCACCTGCTCATTGGACATCACGCGCTGTAAGCCATCGACCAGGAAATTCACGTTACCCATGCGCCGCTCGGCCACGTCCTCACTGGAACTGAGCTGCCCCAGCCAGCCCTCGTAATCGATATCGCGGATCATCTGGCGCACGCCCGAAACGCCGTTGTCGCCGTCGCAATTGCGCCGCACGTCGTCCATCCAACTGCGAAATTCTTGTAGGCGTTTGAGTCCTGCTTCGGACACATCATCGGGTCCGATGCGGCTGCAGGCCTGGTTCAGACTGCAGTGGCTGGCCAGCGCAACGTTGCCCAGCGCCTCGAGTGTCGAGGTGCCCAGTTTACGCCGTGGTACGTTGGCGATGCGCAGAAAAGCGTTGTCGTCGTTCTCGTTAATCACCAGGCGCAGGTAGGCCATGATGTCCTTCACCTCATTGCGTGCAAAAAACGAGGTCCCGCCACTGAGATGATAGGGTACTTGCTGCGCTTGCAAGGACAGTTCAATCAGGCGCGACTGGTGGTTGCCACGGTACAGCACAGCGTAGTCGCCAAAGCGTGTACGTTTGCGCAGTTTATGATCGAGGATTTCAGCCACTACTTGGTCGGCTTCATGGTGCTCGTCGGCGCAGCGCAGGATGCGCAGCGGGTCACCATAGCCCAGTTCACTCCAAAGCTGCTTATCGAACACGTGGGGGTTGTTGGCGATCAGGGTGTTAGCCGCCTTGAGGATGCGCGCGGTGGAGCGGTAGTTCTGCTCCAGCTTGACGACTTTCAGGCCGGGAAAGTCGTCCTGCAATTGCACCAGGTTTTCCGGTCGTGCACCGCGCCAGGCATAGATGGACTGGTCGTCATCACCCACTACGGTCAGTCCGCCGCGCAGGCCGATTAGCTGCCTCACCAGCAGGTACTGGCTGGAGTTTGTATCCTGGTACTCATCCACCAGCAGGTAGTGCAGCTGGTTTTGCCATTTTTCGAGAATCGCCGGATGGTGTTCAAAAAGGATCGTGGGCAGCAGGATCAGATCATCAAAATCCAACGCGTTATAAGCCTTCAACGCCCGCTTGTAGCGCAGGTACGCCTGCGCGCAGAGAATGTCCGCCGGGCTCGTGGCAGTGGCCAGTGCCTGCTCGGGCAGTACGCGGTCGTTTTTCCAGCTGGAAATACGCTGTGCGATGGTATTGGCCTGATCGCCCTCCGCGCCGTGTTGCTGAATCAGCAAGTCTTTTATCAGGGTGCGCGTGTCCTCGGCGTCGAAGATGGAGAAACCCGATTTTAGCCCAAGCTCCTTGCGCTCGGCGCGGATGATCCTGAGACCCAACTGGTGAAAGGTGCTGACGGTGAGCCCTTCGGCCGTATTGCCGCGCAGCAGCCTGCCCACGCGTTCCTTCATTTCACGCGCTGCCTTGTTGGTAAATGTCACCGCAGCGACATGGCTGGCGTTGATGCCGCAGGTATTGACCAGATAGGCAATTTTCTCGGTAATAACACTGGTCTTACCGCTGCCTGCGCCGGCAAGCACAAGTAATGGCCCGTCGATATACCGGACTGCTTCACGTTGGCGCGGGTTGAGTTGTGCCACCGGCTCAGCTGCTGCGCACGAGCTTGGCGACCGAACTGGTCGTTGCGGTTAACAGGCCGTCCTCGTTATAGAGCCTGCCTTCCAGAAAGGCCGTCTTGTAAGTGCTCTTGAGTACTTTTCCTTCGGCCCGCAGGCGTCCCGCCCGAGTCGGCTCGAGATAGTGGGTGCTGATCTCCAGCGAAGACACGCTGGCGATAGCGCCCTCCATTGAGGTAAACACCGCATGGCTCATTGCCGAATCGAGCATAGCGGTGACGAAGCCGCCCTGCACCACATCAACGGAGTGGCAGTAATCGGTGCCCACCACAAATTCAAAGGTACAGGTTCGATCCTGTCTATCAATGGCCACAATTTTGCCGCCCAGCATGGGGATGTACGCGGGGGCATGGGCATTAAGCACATCGATAAGTGCCCGGTCATCCGCGGTATTACTCATACGTGCAGAGGTAGGCGGTCTCTTCTGTCACCTTGAGCTGAAATTTCTCGTTCGCTGCCACCACAAAGTGCTGGCTGGCGCTATAGGTTTGCCACGCGTCGCTGCCGGGCAATTTCACCGTGAGCGCGCCGCTGACCACCGTAAGGGTCTCCTTTTGACTGGTACCGAACTCGAACTCCCCGACTGCCATGACGCCGACGGTCGCTGGTAGTGTCGCGGTTTGGAAAGCGATGGAAGCGACCTTTCCATCAAAGTACTCGTTGATCTTGAACATGCGTGTTCCTTAGTGCGTTGCAGATGAAAACAGGAGGACGATGTTCGCACCTGTGGCGCCATAAAAAAAGGCTGGCGTAATGCCAGCCTTCTCTTTAATCACCATTAACTCGTCATGACTACATCGTGAAGTGATATTTTACGTCTGTCAGCGAACGCCGCCGCGCGCCATACCTTCAGAGGTAAAGTACTTGTCGGACTTATCCACGCCGTTCTTGAATTTGCCTGGAATCGGCTTGCCGCTCAGGTTGTAGATATCCTGCAGCAGATCGTAGGCGCCATAAGCCGAGCCAAAGTCAGACTTGCGGTCGTACAGATTGACACCATAGCTGTACTGTACACGCCACAGCTGATCGCGGCCGTCATACATTTCACCAGACACTGCGCCCCAGCTGTCTTCGTCTATGTAGAATGTGCGACGGCTGTAAAGATGGCGTTTGCCTTCCTTCAGGTTGGAGTCCACAACCCACACGCGACGTTTCTCCCAGCGAATTTTTTCCGGGTTGAGAAATTTCTCGCCCAGAAGGTCTTCAACTTTGCCCTGGAATATCATGTCGTAGTTGGAGGAGGGCACGATCATCTCTTTTTTGCCAATGAGCGTCCAGTCGTAGCGCTCGGGTGAGCCGTTGTAGATGAAGGCATCGTCGTAAGTCGACGTTCCCGCTACACCGGGGTTTGGCGTGTCAAAGGACACGGCAGGTGCCAGTCGCACGCGGCGTTGGCCGACCAGATACTGCCAGGCTTTGCGGCCTTTGCCTTCGGTATAGTCAGCGCCGGGCTCGTGCACCAACAGGATCTCGCCAGCGCGGCGTGCGGGAGCGTCATAGTTGATACGCAGCATGGCCCAGGGACTCTCGCCGACCACCTCATCGGGTTTTTTGAACATGGGAAACACGGCTACGGAGGAGCCAGTAGTCGACAGCACCGCTTTGCCGTTTGAGCCGACGTAGTAGACATCCGATTCCAGCGAGGAGTCCTCAGCGTAGCGAATCATGTGGTTCCACATCACTTCCAGACCCGATTGTGGGATAGGGAAGGGCACACCGGGCAGGTTGCCGTCAACCTTTTGGCCATCTTCAACCAGAGTGGCGCCGGTGGCGTTTTTCAGCGAGTTGGCGTAATACCAATCGGGCCGAATTGAGCCGCGGTGCGTTGGGTATACATGTATTTTGTACCCGTCTTTGCCATATTTCTCAAACATGGCCTGCGTGCCCACGGTAAGAAATTCTGCATATTCCTTCCAGTTGGCACCATCAATGGTATAGAGCGGCGTCTCATCGGGGAATGGGTTGACGTAGTCGTCAGAGCCGGGAACGAAATTCGCCGGCACCGGCGTTCCTTTAGGATCCCATGCGGGAATACTGCCATCCGCATTGCCCGCCATTTCCGCACCCACAGGTGTCAGGGTTTTGCCCAGTTGGGCTGCTTGCTCGGCAGATACTGCCGCCAGCGCGCTGCTAGCGACAATTGAAGTCAGGCAGAACACTGCCAGTGTCGATTTAATCATCATTATTAAGGCTCCAATCTAATAATTATAGAAAGCTAAGCAAGAGTAGATCACTCGGCGATAAATATCTACCGCTTTCCGGCGCGCCGCACGGAATAAGCCGCATGGAATGAAGGGTGGTGTCAGGCCATGCGGGCTGTGGCGGTCTCGGGGTCAAAGGAGATCTGCAACTCCTTCATAGCGTTGACAAAGAAGGATCGCACGAACTGGGGCTTATCCTTGAACCGCGGATTGCGCAGGCGGGGGATCAATTCTTCGAACATGATGTTGAGCTCCAGCCGAGCCAAATGCGAACCGATGCAGAAGTGCTGGCCAATCCCGAAGGAGCGCAGCTGGTTGTAAAGATCTGGCATACGCTCGGCGCGCGTGACGTCAAAGGCCGTCGCATCCTCGCCAAACACCGTCTCGTCGTGATTGGCGGCGTGGTAGTGCAGCAACACCTTGTCGCCTTTCTTAATCTGCTGTCCGCCCAGTTCGGTGTCTTCCAGCGCCGTGCGCCGCATGGAGATGAACGCCGTGTTATAGCGCAGAATTTCCTCACAAGCGTTGCCGATCTTATCGGGATTATCCACCAGGTACTGCAACTGATCCGGGTGTTCCATTAGTAGTCGCATGCCCTGTGCTATAACACTGCGGGTAGATTCGTTGCCGCCCACGAGGATAAGAATGAACATCCAGCCGAACATGTCTTCCGAGATCGGCGCGCCATCAAGTTCCGCATCCAGCAGCGCACTTGTAATGTTGTCCATGGGCGTGACACGGTGCTGGGCTGCCAGATTCAGGGCGTACTGAATAACTTCCAACGAGGCAAGCTGACCTTCGAGCTCGGAAATAGACATATCCGGATCATCGGCGAAGATCATGGTATTGGTCCACTCGAAGAACTTCTTGCGATCCACAAGCGGCACGCCCAGCAGCTCCAGAATAGCGATTAATGGCAGCTCCGCCGCCACTTCCTCAACAAATTCGCACTCGCCTCTGGCCGCCACGGCATCAATAATGCCGCGAGCATGCTCGCGAAACTGTGGCCCATAGGATTCAACCCGCTTTGGCGTGAAGGCGTTGCGCACAATGCGGCGCACCTTCTGGTGTTGGGGCGGGTCCATATTGATGATGGTCTGGCTGTGCATGCCGTCCACCATGTCTTGTGGGTACTCCATGGGGAAAGCGGAGCGGGCGGCAGAGGAGAACAGCTTGGGGTTTTTCGAGACGTAGTCCATTTCCGCGATGTGGGTAACAGCCCAGTAGGGAACGCCGGTAATGGGGTCCTCAAGTTTTACCACCGCGCCTGCGTCACGGATTTCCTTCAGTTGGCCATAAGGCATGCCGTCTGCGTAAGTGCCGGGGTCAACAAGGTTGGCGAAAGGGCATTGGCTCATAGGGCTCTCTGATGGTCGCGGTCATTGCGATGGTTGCGGTGGTTGCATTGGTTGCATTGGTTGCGTGGAGTGACGCGCAGCGAATGCCGGCAAACTAATAGTTAGTAATCACTAAAGATTGTGGCACAACCGCTGCGCGGGTTAAAGCAGCGATGTGCTTGAAGGTGCTAGAGGTTTAACCGGATGGACCAGGCGCTACCTGCAGTGGGCTACCGGGAAGTCAGCCATGCGCGCCAGCCGCCATAGCGACTGATATTGAGTGCTCCGGCCAAGCCGAATTCATCGCAAATAAAGCCACTGAGCCAGCGGCCATCGGCCAGCTCCACTTTGCCAATACCCAGTGGCGCTGGAATGCCGGCGACAAAACTGCCGACGCTGCTGTGCGGCAGGGACCACACCTCGACCTCAATGGCGGTGCCTTTCGTCTCATTCCTGACCATTGCCGGGCGCTTGCCATCAGCTAGCGCATAAAGTTGGTATTGAGGTGAGCTGTGGGTGCTTTGGATTAACTGCCCACCGCGCTCGGTAAGCTGCCAATTCAGCGGTTGGCCCTGCAGATGCGCGCCACAGACCACCACTTCAATGATTTCTGCGAACGATGCGGTTGGCACCACGGCGTCGAGTCCGCGCCTATGTTCGGTGGCCCCCAGCGGCAGGCCACAGTCACGCTGCAGTCGGCCTGCGAATGAGAGTAGCTTAATGTCATCAAAAGCGGCGCTGAACAGGGTCACGCCCCACGGCACGCCGCACTCAGTGAAACCAACGGGAACTGCCGTGGCACTGTAATCCAGCAGGTTGACGAAATTGGTATAGGTGCCCAGTACAGAGTTGTTGGTGATCGGTTGCTGGCTCATTTCCTCGCGCGTGTAAAAGCGCGGGCATGTTGGTGTCAGCACGAACGCCAGATCCTTAAGCAGTGCGTCGCACTCGCGCTTCAATGCAGCGAGGCGATATTGCGCAGCGAAGGCGTCCGCCGCAGTTTTACCTTCGGCGCCGTCGATAATCTCCCTGATTATCGGCAGCATGGCGTTGCGGTCGACACCTTGGGTTGCCAGCCAGCGCTCGCTCACCCAGGGCCCTTCATAGAGCAATCGGGCGGTTTCCAGAAACGGCTCAAACGCCAGGCTGACAGCCTCACCCCCGAGCGACTCAAGGCGCTGCACGCTCTCATCGAACAGCGCCTGTGTTTCGCTGTCACCTTGAAAGTCGAGTTCGGCCGGCACACCAAAGCGGAAATGCCCGGGCGCGTTGGTACTAAAGTAGCGCAGTCGATTGTAAAACGTATTGGGCCGCGCGTAGGGGTCTGCCTGGTCGTAAGCGGCGGCACACTCCATGAGATGGGCGGCATCTTCGCAGGTGAGCGCAAAAAGACTGACGCAGTCCAGCGTGCGGCAGGCGGGTACCACGCCGCGCGTGCTCAACAAGCCTTTGGTGGGTTTGTGGCCCACCAGATTATTCAACACGGCGGGCACGCGACCGGACCCTGCGGTGTCGGTGCCCAGTGCAAAACTGACCTGTCCAAGCGCGGTGGCAATAGCCGACCCGGCGCTGCTGCCACCCGAGATATAGTCGGGGTTGAAGGCATTTTTACCCTCGCCATAGGGCGAGCGGGTGCCGACCAGGCCGGTGGCGAACTGATCCAGGTTGGTTTTTCCCAGTGGGATCGCGCCAGCGCTGATCAGTGCGCTGACAACCGCTGCGCTTTCGTCTGGCACATACGCAAAGTCGGGGCAGGCCGCCGTGGTTGGAATGCCGACTAGATCAATATTATCCTTGATAGCGAACGGCACGCCGTAAAGCGGCAGGCTCTGTGTATCATGGCCCTCCAGCGCGACTAAATAAGGCTCCAGCTCTGCTGCATTGAGCAGGTAGATCCAGGCGTTGTAGTCTGATTGTGCGGTGGCCTGGGCCGAGAGTGCAGTCACCAGTTCGCGCGGTGTGAAATCGCCGCGCTTATAGGACGCTTGCAGTGCGCCGAGACTGAGCTTGTGAACCGTCGTCGGGTTTGATGTGTCACTCATGGTTCATTGTTCTCCTGTACGCAACCACAACAGCGTTTGGCCTGCTGTGACCGATTGGCCCTGTTGCCTGATGATTTTCGTGATGCTGCCCGACTGCGCAGCGTGAATCTCGATCTCCATTTTCATGGATTCGAGAATCATCACAGCATCACCTGCTGCCACCTCGTCGCCCGCTGCCACCAATGATTTCCAGACACTCCCGGATACGGGGCTGTCTATCCCGGTGATGCCCTCGGGCATAGCATCTTCTTCCAATGGCGGCGCGGCGCTCTCATCCTGTTGATAGGTGAGCTGCCCGTCGCGCTTCCACTGCGCCAGTTCTTCGGCGAAGGCCGACTGGCGTTGCTGTTCGAAGGCGTCAATTTCGCCGCTGTGTTGTTGCAGAAACTGTCGGTAGTCTTGCAGCCGGAACTGCGTTTCCTCGATCCGCAGCGGATAATTGCCCAAAGGGAAATCGCGGCGGATTTGTTGCAACTCCTGCGCCTGCACAGGATAAAAGCGGATCTGGTCGAAGAAACGCAGGAGCCAGGGTTGTGAGAACACCTCGGTCTGGCGATAGCGGTTCCACATTTGCAGCGTGCGTCCGACGAACTGGTAACCGCCTGGCCCTTCCATTCCGTACACGCACAGATAGGCGCCGCCGATGCCTACGGAATTTTCAGCGGTCCAGGTGCGCGCGGGATTGTATTTGGTGGTGACCAACCGATGGCGAGGGTCAAGCGGCGTGGCAACGGGTGCGCCCAGGTACACATCGCCCAACCCCATCACCAGATAGGATGCATCGAACACAATGTCTTTCACCGCGTCGATATCCGCCAGCCCGTTAATACGGCGGATAAACTCCAGATTACTGGGACACCAGGGTGCGTCGGGGCGAACTGATTGCGTATACTTTTCAATCGCCAGGCGGCAGGCGTCATCATCCCAGCTGAGCGGCAGGTGCACGATGCGCGAGGGCACAGAAAAATCCTCGCCACTTACCATCGCCTGGGTCGCGGCATCGATGTGGCGCAATAGTGTTTGCAGCGACAGTTGTTGGGCGTCGTAGTGAATCTGCAGGGATCGAATACCCGGTGTCAGTTCACGCATGCCGAGCAGCCTGTTGGCTTCAAACCAGAGCATCAGCGCGTGCACCTTGAAGCGCCGCTCAATATCCAGTTCGAGTGGCCCCAGTTCGATCAATAAAAAGTGATCGCCGGCGAGACGGCAAACGACTTCTTCGCCGTCCAGCTCACCGCGTTGCACGATCGGGCTGGGCAATTCAGCGCAGGGGCTCGCAACTATCGAGGTCGGCCGCAACTGCTCAATGCTGGCCAGTTGCTCCGCCTCCACTACCACCGCCTGTTCGTAGCTAACCGGTTCAAAGCGCAAGGTAGCGCCGGCCTTCAGCTGACCGAGCTTCCACAGGTCGGCGCTGATGACTGTTGCCGGGCAGACAAAGCCGCCCAACGAAGGGCCGTCCGGCCCGAGAATAACCGGCATGTCGCCGGTAAAATCCACCGCACCAAAGGCGTAGGCATTGTCGTGTATGTTGGAGGGATGCAATCCCGCCTCGCCGCCAGTCTCTCTGGCCCAATGCGGTTTCGGGCCTTTCAGGCGGACGCCCGTGCGACTGGAGTTGTAGTGCACTTCCCACACGGCTGCAAAAAAAGTGTGGATGTCTTCGTCGGTAAAAAAGTCCGGAGCAGCGTGCGGGCCATAGATGACACGCAGCGTCCAGTCATTGCCAATCTGTGGCTGTAGTGCTTTTGGTAAGGCGCCCGCGACGGATGCCTGCGGTGTCGAGTCCGCAGCCAGATGCAGTACATCCGCGACGCGCAGCGCGCGCCCCACATGGCCACCGAATTGTCCCAGCGTAAACGTGGATTTTGAGCCCAGGTAGTCGGGGCATTGCACACCGCCGGCCACTGCCAGATAGGCGCGCGCGCCATCGCCGGTGACATTGCCTAACGACAGCACTTGCCCGGCTTTTACCGCGACTACTATAAACGCCGGCATTGGCGCGCCGTCCAGATTAGCGTCAATCGCCGCACCCGTCAGCGCAATCTGGATCGCGCGATTGAACTTCAGGGTTGGTCCATTGAGGGTGATTTCCAGCGCTGCCGCATTCGTGGCATTGTTTAACAGGCGATTGGCAAGACGCAACGAGAGCGAATCCATGGGGCCGGAGGGCGGCACGCCGACATGCCATAAACCGCTGCGGCCTGGGTAATCCTGTATTGTGGTTTGGGTGCCGGCGACCAGCACCTGCACAGTGTTTGGCGCGAAGTCGAACTCAGCCAGGCTGCGCGTGAGCAGTTCGCCGCGCTGGCAGGTGGCGCTGCCAAGAATGGCCAGCAGGTAGGCGAGGTTGGTCTCAATACCGTAGATCTCGCTTGCGCGGAGGGCGGCAGATAGCTGCTTTAGCGCGGCGTCTCTGTCGGCAGCGTGGACGATCACCTTGGCGAGCATCGGGTCGAACAGACTCGGCACTTCCACGCCCGACTCGATCCAGTGATCAATGCGCAGCCCCTCGCCTCGCGGCCACTGAACCTGCGATAGCAGTCCCGCTGAAGGACGAAAGTCCTGCGCCGGGTCTTCGGCATAGATACGCACTTGGATGGCATGGCCACTGGCTGATAAGCCCTTTTTCAAGATAGACAGATCCGCTAACTCGCCCGCCGCTTGCTGCAACATCCATTCAACCAGATCGACGCCCCACACCTCTTCGCTGACGCCGTGTTCAACCTGCAGGCGCGTATTCACTTCCAGAAAATAGAACTGCTGACTGTCGGCGTCGTAGATAAATTCCACTGTTCCGGCATTACGGTAGTTGACGGAGGCCATCAGGCACTCGGCCGTTACGTGCAGTTTTTGTCGTGCAGCGTCAGATAGATTAGGCGCCGGCGTCTCTTCGATGACTTTCTGGTTGCGGCGTTGCGCAGAGCAGTCGCGTTCGCCCAGGCTAATGGCCTGGCCTTTGCCGTCGCCGAAGATTTGCACTTCGATGTGGCGGGCATTAGCAATGTACTTCTCCAGAAAAACCCCGTCATTGGCGAAGTAATTAGTGCCCAAACGTTTGACGCTGTCCCAAGCCGAGCGCAAGACCTCGGCATCGCTGCACACCTGCATTCCAATACCGCCACCCCCGGCGGTGCTCTTCAACATCACCGGGTAGCCAACGTCATCGGCCCAGGTCACGGCATCGTCGATGTTTTTCAGCAGGGGAGATCCGGGCACCAGGGGTACGTCGGCTTGCTGGGCGGCTTCGCGTGCCTGATGCTTCAACCCGAACAGCGCCATCTGCTCGGTGGTGGGCCCGATGAAAACAAGCCCCTGTGCTTCGCAGCGGGAGACGAACTCGGTGTTCTCACTCAGGAAACCGTAACCAGGATGCACGGCCTGTGCGCCCGTATCGAGCGCAGCCTGCAGCACCTTATCCATGTTCAGATAGGTGTCAGCAGCGCTTCCTACTCCAAGGTTGACGGCAATATCAGCATGCTGCACATGCAGCGACTGCGCATCAGCGTCGTTATAGACCGCGACCGATTCAATGCCCAACCGGTTCAGTGTGCGTATGATCCGCGTGGCGATAGCACCGCGATTGGCAATGAGTACTTTGCTAAACATAAGGCTCCGTTGTCATGTGAATACGACTAGTCCCAGATCAGTACTTCTATGGGTGTCGGGTGGTAGGCGTTGCAGGGGTTATTCAGCTGCGGACAGTTGGAAATCAACACAATGACATCCATCCTGGCGGCCAGCTCCACGTACTTGCCGGCATCGCTGATACCGTCTGCAAAGGTTAGTCCGCCCTCAGGCGTGACCGGCACATTCATAAAGAAATTGATATTGTGCGTGATGTCGCGCTTGCTCATGCCGAACTCCTCATGTTCAGCCACGGCGAGCAACCAGGAGTCGCGGCAGGCGTGCATGCAGCGTTTTTCCAGTGCATAGCGCACGGTATTTGACTCGGTAGCGCAGGCGCCACCAAGGGTGTCGTGCCGGCCACAGGTATCGGCAACGATCTCTAACATCGGATTGCCTTCGTTGCTCACCAGCACAGTGCCGGCGGTGAGATACACATTGCCCTGCTCGCGAATCGTGTCGATCGCACTGTAGCGCTCGCTGGTATCGTGTGCGCTATAAAATAGTGTGTCCGCCGCCTGGTTGCCCTCCAGATCGAGAATGCGCAAGGTCTGGCCTTGCAGCAGCGGCCGCATGTAGTAGTCTCCCGCATTCACGACCTCGCGATACACAGCATGGTCTGCGTGCAATGCACTGTCTTTAATCACAGTTTGTCTCCCCAATCACTAGTCGATCTGCATTCATGCGCGGCCCAGTGTGTACAGTTCAGTGTTTTGAAAACCACGCTGATTCTCGGCGCAGTGGTTTCTGCACAGGTCATCGTCGGCGACCGGGTCGCTGGCGCAAATCTGGAAGCTGACCGCTTTGCGCGGATACTCGGTCGCCGGGTTTAATGGGTGAGGGCAGGTATGGAGCACGACCAGCGTATCCATTTCAAAACGTAGGTCGACGAACCGCCCTGCAGATACTGGGCTGTGATCAAACATGAGCGCGCCGCCAGCGTCGACCGCCACTTTGCTGAACAGATTGAGATTTGCCGCCAGATCCCTTTTACCCATCCCATACTTTGCAACCTCAACGAGGAAAGAATCATAGCCATTCAACTGCCAGTCGTTGCGGTACTGCTGGTAATTGCGCTCGCCCCACTTTTGCGCGACGATTTTTTGCGTGGCGTTCCCGCAGACAGTGTCATGCCATCCAGCGGTATCCTCGGTAATTGAACAGAACACGCGCCCCATATCGGAATACAGGCAGTTGCCTTGCGTCAGTTTGAACGTGTGCTGGCATTTGAGCGTGTCTGGCGCGTTGTAGCGCTCCAACAGATTCGCAGGATTGTAGAAAAGCATGCCCACGTTGGCGCCACCCTCATCGTCGATCAATCGGAGGGTTAATCCCTTCTTGAGCACCATGGACCAGTGACTGCCACCGGGCAGACTGCTCTGATAGTGAATAGTGTTGCTCATGCCAGTCCTCCAATTGCGTGCGTGGCCCATCGCCACTGCAGATGTTGATACGCCGCCCGCGCCAGAGCAGGCGCCAGGACCAAAGACCGTATGGACCGAGCTGGCAGGGCTAGTCTGTAACAGGCTTGCGGATAAGCCTGTCGCGAACGGCGCATAAAAAGTGGGTTGGGTGTGTTGCCATCAAGATAGGTTAGCCGCAGCATGACACTGTTCCGCGGGCCGTCCCGATTGAGTTGAAACCGCCAGGGCGTCCTGGTGGCCGGTGAAAATTAAGAGACGCATTATTCCATAATCTCGACGTCGTCGCCTACATGCGCCATGCGTATCATGTGCAGGCCATCAGCGTCATCGTCGTCGGACGGAGGGTGAATCAGTTCTTCCAGGCGTTTTTTGGTGGCGAGAAATTCCGGAGAGATTATCTGGCCGGTATGCCGGGGTCTCGGTACCGATACCTCGATCAGTTCTGCCACCTCGCCCGGGTTGGCTTTCAACACCAGTATGCGATCGGCAAGATAAATCGCTTCATCGAGATCATGCGTGATAAACAATACCGTGATGTCGATGTTGCGCCAGATCTCAATAAGGTTTGCCTGCATTTTAGCGCGAGTCTGTGCATCGAGAGCGCCGAAAGGTTCATCCATCAGCAAAATCCGCGGTTTGTTGGCCAGTGCACGGGCAATCGCGACGCGCTGTTTCATGCCGCCTGACAACTGATGCGGATAGGCATTTGCAAATCGCTCAAGACCTACGAGCTCTATCCAGTTCAATGCCTCGCTTTCTGCGGTCGCTTTGGTGTAGCCCTGCATTTCCAGACCGAACATCACGTTGTGTTTAACGGTTAGCCACGGGAAAAGCGTGTAGCCCTGAAACACCATGCCCCTGTCGGGTCCCGGCTCGAATACCGGCTTGTTGTCTAGCATGACCTGGCCGCTGCTCGGTGATTCCAGTCCCGCGAGTATTCTGATCAGGGTTGATTTCCCGCAGCCGGAAGGCCCGATGACGCACACGAACTCACGGCGATGGGTTTTAAAATTGATATCCTTGAGAGCGGTCACAACACCTTGCTGGGAGTCGAACTGTTTGCCGAGCTGCTTGACCTCGAGAATGACCTCGCGCTGCTTCAACTTGTCGAAGCGCTCCCTAACGGGTTCGCTCTGCTCAAGGTAACTGGGAAGTTCTATTGTTGTCATCGTTTCAGCTCTTTACCTGTTCTTTTTCCCAGGGAAATAACCGTTTGCCAAGCCGCGCCAGCAGGATATCCGTCAAGACCCCAATAATGCCGATCATAATGATGGCGGCGTAGACATTGTCGAAATTTTTGTAGCGCGCCTGCTGCGTGATAAACCAGGTGATACCCGAACTGGTGCCAATGAGTTCGGCTACGATCAAGTAGGTCCAGGCCCAGCCCAGTAATATGCGCTGGTCGCGATAAAGATCCGGCAAGATGCCCGGGATCACTACGCGAAACAGCAGTTGGAAATTTTTTGCACCCAACGTCAGCGCCGCCTCCACCAGTGCGACATCGAGCTTGCGCGTGGTGTTGGCGATGATAAGCACTTGCTGGAAAAACGTGCCGATAAAGATAATGGATATTTTGGGGCCGTCGTGAATACCCAGAATCGCAACTGCCAGCGCGCCAAAGGCAGGTGCCGGTAGGTAGCGGAAGAATTCGATAAACGGTTCTTGCAGTTTGGAGACCGCGACATAGGTGCCACACAGTACGCCCAGGGGTACGCCGAAAAGCGATGCCAGGGTGAATCCCCAGAAAATCACCTGAATGCTGTGCCACAAACTTTCGTGCAGCCATTGCTCGCTGCTGCGCGTTGGCTTGGTCGTGAAAGCGGTGTAGAACGCTGTCGCCACCTCGTGTGGTGCCGGCAGATAGATCGGGTTTGACCTGAAACCTTCAGGCAGCGCCGATTTTGTTTCCGTTGCCAGACGCCGCTGCTCGGCGAATACCTCGCGCTCGACCAACATGCCGCTCTTGAACCAGCTGATCGAACCCGGGTCCACGATTTCAACTTTGGGATGCCACAGAAACGGCGCGTAGCTGAACAGCGACCATAAGAACAGTGGCAAGAGAAAGGACAACAGTGTGAGTGTGGTGACCTGTTTTTTAGACAAGGCTTGCCTGACGGCAAACAACCGTGTTGATTGCGACATGTGCCAGTGCTTCCAGAATGGGCTTACCCCGCTTGCGCGGGGATCAGCCGGATGGGTTTACATGCCCAATGTGATGGAAGGATCGATGTAGGAATCGATGGCCTGTGGCTCGGCATACACTTCGTATTTGACATTAAAGTCATCAGAAATTTTGCTTGAGCCGTACAGCGAATCCATGCCGTCACCTTTTTGCATGACGGCTTGCGCTTCCTCAAGGCTGAGGATTTTGGTGCCATCAAGAATCGCTTTGTACTGGTCTGCGGGGACCCCGACCCTGGCTGCCATAATCGACAAAGCCTCGGCCTGTGTTTCTTCATCGTAGATATAATCTACCGCCTGATACCACACCTTAGCGACCTTCTCCCAGTCGGCTTTGCGGCTCGCCAGTGATGCCGGGTTGACCGCCAGAACATCGTAGATCAAACCCTTTGCATCAGCAGAAGTAGCGATGGCCTTTGAGCCTGGCACCAGCGTCAGCGCCTGCCCGGAGCTCGGCTGCCAGGCGACGATAGCATCGACATCGCCGGAGGCCAGTACTTGTGGCGTCTCGTTGGTGGGGACATTAACCAGTGTGACATCGGATTCCGTGAGGCCGGCAGCCTCCAGCGCATTCAACAGCAGTAAGTGGCCGACAAAGCCCACTTCCACACCCACGGTTTTGCCCTTGAGATCTTTGACGGAATCAATACCTTTCGCCGCCACGATCATATCGTTGCCATTGCTGAAATCGTTGATGATGATCATCACGCCCTGCGCGCCCGTTGCGCCGGTGACCAGCGTATCGCCGTTGGTCATAGTCACAGCGTCCAGCTGGCCTGCAGCGAAGGCGTCCATGGATGCGACATAGTCAAACCATTCAAATTCCACATCGACGCCAGCTTCCTTAAACCAACCATTCTCAATTGCCACTTCCCAGGCAACCCAGCCGGGCCAGTCGCTATAACCAATTTTCAGGGGTTCAGCTGCCTGTGCGGCAAGACTGAAAGTACCCGCCGCGAGAACAGCGGCAGCCGATTTGACCAATTTTCTAAATTTTGAAACGTTTTTCATGAGACTTCTCCACAGAGTTGCACAGTAGCTAGGGGCGCGAGAGATCCTGCGACGCGTTCTCCCGGGCTTTTATCCCTCCGTGTAACCCCCTGTTAGAGGAGGTCGATAACTCTCGGACCAGACATCACATTAACGGGAAGGCGGCTGTGATCGGAACCCTAGATATCTATTGGGTTTGTGTTCCTGGTCCCGGTTTGTGTCAACAGAGGATCTCAAGCACTGTTAAAGGAGGAAGCAAGCACTATGCCAACTAGTGACAAGCCCCGTTATCAGGGGCATCGCGGTGATAACGGAGCCGCGGGCATTGAGCTCTGGAGTAATCGCGCCGTTGGGGGGCACTGCCGCGCACTATAATGGTGCGCTGGCATCAGCATCGCCCCGTATGTTTTAGGCAGCGACCGTGGGTCTCGCGCCGGGCAATATATCGTGGCCCAGTAACTGCAACTCTGCCTCCGCAAGCAGCGTTTCCAAATGCTCTTTGAATACAGAGTGGCTAAACAAGTGGCTTCTCTGATACGCGCGTTCAGCCATACGGCAGCACTGGGCTCGATCACCCATCACCGTGAGACTGAATGCCATGAGTTCATTGAGCGTTGAGAATCGAAAGCCTGAATCGCCGTGTTCAACGATCTCCTTCTGGCCGCCGCCATCGATGACAATGGGTACGCAATAATTTTGCATGGCCTCAACGGTCGTCATGCCAAAATGCTCTACTCGTTCAGGCCGCTCCTCGTCCAATCCACAGGCATGCCAGAATATGGATGCCCGCCGGTAGTAATCCTTAATCTCACTGACAGCAGCATTGACCTTGCATTCAATCTCTCCGTGGGCGCCCGACAATACCTCCTCGACCTCGTCGATATACGTATTGCCAGGAGTGCTGCCGCCAACGAGCAGTAGCTTCCAGCCGCGTGTCTCATCCGGATAGCGACGACACATCTCGCTGAACGTTTTTATCATTTCGATCTGCTTCTTGCTACCGCTTATCTCAAAGCGTGCTACAGACAGAATCAGCTTCTCTTTATCAGCGGGGTTGCTCAGCGGGTTATACATATTGACCGGCGGGTAAAGTTTGGCAGTGGGCTCAAGATTCCAGCGTCGATTGACCCAATCTCCGGTGTAGTCGCTATTGATCACCAAATGATCGTATTTATCGACCTGGAAAAAGCGTGTCTTCTCCTGATCCGGAAAGTGGCAGACAAAAATAGAGACTGGCGATAGAGGGTTCAGTTTGCCCAGCATATTGGCATTCACAAATATGTCGTAGTTCAGCGTGTCCAGACTGATGATATCGAATGGGTTGGTCCGCTCCCCAAGTACCATGCCTTCATCTGCCGTATAGCGATTTCTCTCTTCAAAGAACGGTATCTTGATGATTTTTTTAGAACACTTGCTCAGGTCGATATCGAACCATTCCTTATATTCACTCAGCTCTACACGGTTGTTGAAAATGTAACCAACGTCATAGCGCTCCTGCATGATCGAGGCCATCTCGGCCACGTAGCGTTGCCCGCCACCGGCAAAGTGACCGGCATGATCGTAGATTCCGACCCGAATCTTGCGCAGACCCAACAGCACTTCCAAATGAGAGAAAAACATATGCGTTGCAACATCGCCCAGAAACTCCGGAAGACGCTCTTTAAGCTGCCGCAATACGCGTTTAACCGTATCGGCATCATGATGGGCGCACATTTTCTGCACAGCGTGCAGTAAGGATCGATACAAATTGTCGATCTCACCTTTTTGATAAAAATGCGAGGTCGATATGCTATCGGCCAACTGCAGCGGAAAGTGTTTCGCAATAAAGAGGAATCGATTACGCGTGCAGAAGTACTCGCAAAGCGTGTGCGATGTGTTGCCATGGTAATGGTGATACAGAATACTGCTGGGAGAGTACCAAAGCTTCCAGCCGCGCTGCCTACAGCGCGCGCTGTAATCCACATCCTCCATATACATGATGAAATCTTCATCCCACTCACCGACGTCCTCAAGGCAAGATCGCCTGAACATGACAGAGCCGCCGGTGACATACTCACGTTCACACGGTGCGGCATATCGGGGTGAATCCTCAGCGTCGAAGCCTATATCTGCGAAGTAGAAATTTCCTATCTCCTCCACGCCGACACTGTTAATTTTGTTTTTCTCAACAAAATACAGCTTACTTTGCACTGCCCCTATCGTCTCATCCGACCGCATCACGTCTAAAAAACCCTGAAGCCAGTCACGATGAACAGTCGCATCATTATTTGTAATGACGAAATACTCTCCCACGGAGTTCGCAATGCCCAGATTCACGGCCTTTGTGTAATTATTCTCATCATTCTCAAGTAATCTTGCCTGAGGGTAATTGGCTTTCACCCAGTCCACGGTGCCATCTGTAGACCCATTGTCGATCAGGAGGATATCCAGCTCTATGCCTTGTTGATCGGTTGCAAGAAGAGATTGCAAAAACGCTTCAAGAAGGGCGATCCCGTTAAAGGTGACCGAGAGAACAGTAATTCGCAGCGTATCCGGCATGACGTCTTAGCCCCTCTCTTTCACTTTGAAGGAGGACAATATCTTGCTCAACTCCGCTTTAACTTCTTCTGGATCGGCCTGCATAGTGATGTCAGCAGCAGGCTTGATAGCCGTAGGTTTGTAGCTCGGGGGGCGCAATTTGCGTCTATCGATATACTCGGAATCAAGCTTGGAATGGCTATTAACACGGTGACCTATGCGTTGGCGCAAGACGCTTAACTGAAGATCGGCTTCCATCTTGAACATATCCACAAAGACCCTGAATCGGCCTTGCCGCAGCAGCAAAAGTGCATTGGTAGACCTGTCCTTTAGATACTGTAGTTTTCCAGTGCCGGAAGAAGGCATTCTTCGTTGTCCTTAATTAGTTGACCATCAATCGGTGTTAATCGTCTGTCCGCTTGTCGGTTAGTCGCTTTTTCACATGAAGAAATCGCATCAGGCCGACCAGGAACGCACAGCCACCGCCGACAATGAGCAGCCATGCGGCGATCAGGTAGGGCGGCTGCGCAGAGAAGAACTGGAACAGTAAGGCGCTGCCGGCGATAAGCGCCAGCGCTGTTCGAATATAGGCGAGAAATGTCCGCTCATTGGCAAGACGTGTTCTCTCCAGCGCGAGTGTGTCGCGCACGCTTGAGTCTTCCATTCAGGCTTCCATCAGGAGCTGCTTGTAGTGTGTCCTATTGTGCACGAGTTAGTGTCAAATTGGGTAGGGGAGGTATCGCTGTGTGTGCGGTATTGCGTTTCAGCGCTTTTAACTCAAATTTGCTAATTGGACAGGCGGAAAATGAAACGCCTGAGACAATAGAGCGCGAAAGCGAACGCCAGAAAATTGCAACTATTGGAGAAGTAAGCGGTTAATGAGAACTTTTATCGCTCATGGCCATATATTCAAAAACGCAGGTGCAACTTTTGACTGGGCTTTAGGGCGAAATTTTGGTGAAGGATTTTGCGATCATCGAGATGACGAACGTATGCGGCTTGAAGGCGCGCCATATCTTGTCCAGTATTTGCAGGATAACCCCCACATCGATGCTATCTCTTTTCACCATGTGTGCGTCACTTCTGGTATTGAAGGGATAGACATTGTTCCTGTCTACATGCTCAGGCATCCGATAGAGCGAATAGTGTCTGTATACAACTTTGAACGTAAGCAAGCATCATCCACTCCCGGTGCGATAGCGGCAAAAAATGTAACTTTAGAGACTATGTGCAATGGAGAAT
>Ga0209390_10000027_pt1 | contig 205116 bp, 174 predicted proteins | sample BON01_FD_187212 | JGI IMG/M metagenome (GOLD analysis project Ga0209390, IMG submission 187212) | Freshwater microbial communities from Lake Bonney liftoff mats and glacier meltwater in Antarctica - BON-01 (SPAdes) (version 2) | ecosystem: Environmental > Aquatic > Freshwater > Ice > Glacier... | reverse complement strand
CGCAAGGAAGTACTGAGTCGACAGTAAACTACTTGCCCAAAAAAAGGAACGCCCAATGTTGGCTCAGTGCCGAGTAAACGAGGCGTTGTGCGCCAATCGGAGCGCCTCTGTAGCTGGCAACGCCCGAGCGAAAAGATACCCTTGTGCTAAGTCGCACCCAAGCGCAAGTAGCGCATCCGCCTGAGTCGTGGTCTCGACACCCTCTGCCACAGCCACTATTCCGAGTGTGGTTGCCACCTGCAAGGCCGCAGCGGCAACACTTTTGCTAGCAGTGGTTGAGGTAAGCCCCTCGACAAATATACGGTCTATCTTGAGCACATCTACTGGAAAGCGCAGTAGATGCGCTAGCGAGGAATATCCCGTTCCGAAGTCATCCACGGCAAGTGAAACGCCAAGGTCATGAACCTCGGTCAACCTTCGGACCGCCACATCTGGATCGACGGTGAGCGCCCCCTCGGTTAGCTCAATAATTAGCCAAGATGGGTCAATCCCAGTCTCTAGAAGTACCGAGCCTATGCGCGTGCTCAGGTCTGGGGAGGCAAGTTCCTGAGCCGAGAGGTTGACCGAAACCCAAGCTGGCTCTCGGTCGAGTCGTTGGTCGTTGAACTCGGCAATAAAGCGGCAGGCCTTTTGCAGCATCAGATGGTCAACCTGCGATATTAGGCCGATCTGTTCGGCTACAAAAATGAACTCCTGCGCAGAACGATTCTGGCCCGAAGGATCACGCCAGCGGGCTAGGGCTTCAAACCCAGCTATCTCATGGCCATCAAGATGCACCACCGGCTGGAAGGCAGCCTCAATCTCATTTCGATCAACCGCCACACGAATCTCATTATCGAGTTCATGGCGTAGGCGGATATTTTCACGAAGGTCTTGGTCGAAGGTACGGAACCGTCCGCCCCCCTGACGCTTCGCCTCGTACATCGCAACATCTGCGTCGCGAATCAATTGATCAGCCACTCGCGGTGACCCGGGTTGACTCAGGACGATTCCTACACTCCCCCCAATAAACCACCGCAAATCTTCAATAACAAAGACTGCGGCTAACTCGCCGAGAATTCTTGTAGCTGTGCTCTCAGCAAGTTGCGAACCTTGGGAGCCAACTAGGTAACCGTTCTGAGTGCACAGAACCACAAACTCATCCCCAGACAGCCGAAACACCTGCCCGGCAGGTTCAACGGCAGAGCAGATTCTTGATGCGGCCGTTTGCAAAATTGTATCTCCAGCCAAATGGCCCGCCGTATCGTTCACTACTTTGAAGTGATCGAGGTCAATAAAGAGCAACGCTAGAAAATTCTGGGGTGGGATACTGTCCAAAGCTCTCAGTAGCGCAGGTCGATTAGGGAGCCCAGTCAAGTTGTCTTCTAATGCCAAACGAGACAGGTCTTGTTGGGCACCCTCAGCTAAGCGCCGCGCGCTCTGTTCAGCAGACATAGTCCGGGCCACTCTGAACATGAGCACTAGCGCCACCACAACTGCCGATAACGCAAAGACCCGCGGGTCAACTCCGCCGAGAATGGTGATGGAGATTACCGCTGTAATGGAAGGGATCACAGCTGCTGCACCAACGAGCACAAAGCGGCTCACCCCGGGTTCGCTACATGGCTGCTCATCTGTGATGTGTGCCGCTGAGCGCCCGAGTGCAGCGGCACCTAACAACGCATAGGCCACTGCAAAACCAACGTCGGCGTTATCAACCAAGCTATTTGTTCCGGTGCCGCGTTGGGAAACGGCGTACACCAAATCCGCCACTAAAAATACCCCTAGGTACGCAACGAGCCCCCACAATGCACGGCTACGCCTTGAAGAGTTCATCATCAACCCAGCCAGCGCTCCGAGCAATAACAAATCTAGGAAGGGGTAGGCCACCAATACCAGCTTCTGAGTGACGCCACTAATCTGGCTCAGGCCTCCAGGGGCCACAATCACTGCCTGCCAAACAAACAAGGCCAGGCCTGCAACCACTGCTAGACCATCAATTGCTTGCTCAACACCGTTGCGCGGGTCACGGGCCCTAGCAAGAGCAATCAGAGCAGCAAGTAGTAGTAGATACCCCACCAGATAGATCAGGTCGATGACCGAACCAGAAGGTGTCAGGCCAAGAACCTCAGCGCCGATCCACGCGGTATCTGCAATCGCATTGCATGCAGCTGATAGTGCAACCAGTCTCCAAAACAGCACTGCAGCGCCGACGGACCTTCTTGAGACTCTCACGCAGATGACTACTGCTGCCAGCGCGAGCAATAAGAACGGAAGGTCCGCGGTATCTAACATCCACATACCAGTCGCACCAAATACCGCTTGGTACGTCGCCACACCGATAGCGAACCCAGCAATGAGAGCAAAACTCAGTTTTATTGATAACAATCGACGCTGCATCACTAATTCTTCTATCGGTCAAGGCGGACAATAATTTAGGAGCGTGCCGTTACAAACGCTCAGGGACCTGTCGTTTGTTTCGACTATATACAGGCGCACATATCTTCCATAACTTTTTTAGTTACAAACGCTCAGGGACCTGTCGTTTGTTTCGACTGCGTTTGAGTCGCAACTTCAGACGGTGTCCCCAACCCGACTACCTGCCAGACAGTCTGCTTACTCAGCAGGTGCAACCAGAATTGGTAGCAATGGCCTACTAGCAGCGCTGTAATAAGCGTTCCGATTCCAGCTGTAGACCCAAGCCATAGACCAAGCAACAACAACGCGGCCTCCATGCCGATACGAACATGCCCGAGTTGTAGCCCAGACCGGCAGGACAGTCCTCGCATCACACCGTCCATTCCACCAACACCAAAACCTGCCTGTGCGATCAGTGCACCACCCAGCATCATGGTGGCCGTTGCAAGCGAACAGGAGGCAACCTGCAGGGCTCTTCCCTGAACAGTTGGAATAAGCGGCAGGGCAAAATCAATGATGACCCCGCCCAAAACTGGAGCCACCACAGTGCCTATACCAACGCCTCCTTGTACAAGGGCGCTCAGGGCAACTAGGAGCAACCCAATAAGGGTTGCAGCAGTTCCCGCCGAGAGCCCTAGTTGCTGTTCAAGAGCAGCCTGCACCAGAAAGAGTGGTCCGAGGCCAATATTTGCCCGCACCGTGACGCAGTAGGCGGTGCATGAGATGACAAGGCCCAGCACAAAGACTGCAGCCCGCGTGACTAGTTGGTTCATGAGAATAATCCAGATCGTTGCTAGTTGAGATCAACTCAGACAGGCGTATGGGGAAGGTAAATCCGGACTGCAAACACAGGGGTTTATCAGTCAGTACAAAGAAATAACTTTGTGAAAGTAGCAGCGACTTGACGCGTTGTCAGGTGATTCCTGAGTGACTTTTGCCATGGGTAGTTCCCGATGTACTTGTGCAAAATTGAATTTGAGTCAATAATGACAGTGTGAATCTAGGGGGATTCACTTGGCGACTAGGGAGTGTTCATTATGCAGACAGGTACTATGCGGGTACGGGGCGTTTTGGGGGCAACACTTGCTGCCGGAACCTTGTTGCTTGGAGCCTGTGTGGCACCGCCAAGGCCACCAGCCACAACCACTACAACCACTGCTGTACCGACTACCACGACGACGGTTGCACCAACCACTACAACCACAACGGTTGCACCGACTACCACGACAACAACAACGACGACAACCACCACAGTTGCTCCAACCACTACAACCACCACAGTTGCTCCAACCACTACAACCACAACGGTTGCACCACCAGTAGCAGTGCGCACAGCAGTGGCCATGACCTGTCAAGGCACTGCGGTTGGGCAGTCAAGCATAAGCGCTCTAAACAGTGGAGTGACCACACTCGTTCCCGGATCAGTGACTCCAGGCGGAGCATTCGCCATGAAGCTCACAGCTGACCCAGTAGTTGTTCCAACAACCGGTGGCGGGTACAGCATCAGCTACCTCAAGTCGCTGACCGTAAAGTTTGCAATACCCGCAGGCTCTACCTTTGTTTCTGCTTCCTACTCTGGCGGTAGCAACTTGGGTGCTGGCACAGTCGCAGTTACTGCTTCAAGCAGCATCGTTACCCTGTCGGTCCCTGGCAACTTGGCTGGCGGCTCCACAGCAGTCCTACCTGAGGTAACCATCAACTTGCAGGCAACTGGCGCATCAGGAACTGCACTTAATGCGCAGCTCTACGGCTCAAGCTACTCAAGCTTCAGCATCGGGTTTACTGCTCGTGTAACTGGTGTTCCGCTCTTTGGAAGTGTTGACGCAGTGACCAAGTGCTACGCACCGGTCAACCCAATCCTAGGGACCACAGTTATTTCATAACCAGCCAACTGGCTAGCAGCAGAGCCGCTGCTAAGTCATAAACAAGAGTCACAACAAAGAAGAACTCCCCTGGCTGCTAGCCAGGGGAGTTCTTCTTTTTCTAGCGTTGCGGACAATCGTTCGGGTCGTAAAGCCCAGCACCTTGACGCTTAGTCAGCCTCTATAAGGGCTCGGTCTTTAGCTACCTCGTCAAGCAGCTCATACTCTTCGCCGGTATCTGCCCAATCTTCAAATTGAGTTACTCCGAGCGTGTCGAACCGCTTACGCAACCAGCCATCGTTGGCATCGAGCAAGCCCAACTTTTTGCAATTGGGCACAATCTTAGAAAACAGCAGTTGCTGGAACGGATCTTGATTTTTAACTTCTGGATCATCTTGTTTGAACAGCGAGATGGCTTCACGAACAGGGATACCCATGTTCTCCCAGACCTCTTGCTGTAAGAAGCGGTCACGCATCCGCACTGCTGCTTCAAACGCAAATTCTTGGCGTTCCAACAACTCTGCAGAGTTCAACTCGGTGTAGTACTCCTGAAGGCTTAGCACCCCAAAGGCAACGTGGCGGGCCTCATCGCTCATAACGTAGCGAAGTAGCTGTTTCAACAGTGGGTCTGGCGTGACCTGGTAGGCCATCCCAAACGCAGCTAACGCTAAGCCCTCAATCATGATCTGCATTCCTAGATACGTCATGTCCCAGCGGCTATCGCCGATGATGTCATCAAGTAAAGCTCGGAGGTGATGATTGACTGGGTAGTGACCAGAACACTTGGTGTCAAGGTACTTTGCAAACACCTCAACATGGCGAGCCTCGTCCATGACCTGAGTTGAGGCGTAATACTTTGCGTCAATCCAAGGCACCGTCTCTACTATTTTGGCAGTACAGACCAAAGCACCCTGCTCACCGTGCATGAACTGACTCAGGCTCCAATTCTGGGACTCAACTGCAAGCTGCACCCATTCATCGTCACCCCAGCTTGCAAACGAGGTTCGACTCAGGTCGATCCCAAGCTCGGCAATAAGAGCGGTATTCATAGTCATAGGGGACTCGCGGGCGATGCGCTCTTGGTCAACTTCAATTGACCAGTCAAGGTCAGTCTCGCCGTTCCACATAGAGTGCTTGGCTTTTTCGTACAACTTGTTCAGCCCGGTTCGCTCGCCCTTTTCGTAGTTCCACGTAAAAATCGCGTCGGCGTTATCGGTCACTGCATGAATCACCTCGTCAATGTCGGAATTCGTCATTTCCAGAATCGAATCAAGGTCATTGACCCCTTCACGATCAAGGATTTCGGCATCGGTTCGGCTCATCATGTTCCCATCGTAAGAGTTTTTGTTGGGCAATGATTTTGCGCAACATGTTTGTGTTCTATACGTGCCTCAAATACACGTGTGAGGACCGCAAGCTGCTCCTTGATTGGACCCTGTGCTGATGCTACCTCGCAGATCTATAGGTTTGTAGCGCAGGGCCACCGCCAGGCATGCCCCCATGGTCTATTTACCCGTTGACGATTATTGCAAAAAACCTCAACCTATCTATATGAGGAGAGAGGTTGCCATTGGGGTACCGAGCTTGGCGCTCGCGACGGCCGGCGGGCTGTGGGTTCAGGCATTACACACAGCGAATGCATCCCTACCCCGATTTGCAGATCTTTCCGCAAGCGGAATCTATGGCAGAGCACAGGGTGAATCTATTCGGATTACCGTTCTTGGAGACAGTTCGCTTACTGGGCCCGGCCTGCAGATGGGGTCCGAGATTTGGATTGCTCAACTGGTAGACCAGCTGCCGTTCAGAGTCGATCTTCGCAGCTATGCGAAAGGTGGCTCACGAGTCCGAGACGTACTTCTTCATCAGGCAGCAGATGCAGCGCTGACTCAACCGGACTTATTTGTGGTTGCTGTTGGGTCTAACGATGCGCTGCACGCAACCTCGACCCGACTGTTCAAAAGAGACCTAGAGGCTCTACTAAGTCTGCTGTGCCACATTGCACCAGTGATGAGCCTTGGGGTGAGCGACTTGTCTCTCATACCACGTGTGCCACGAACTCTGCGCTCGTTGATTGCGTACAGAAGCGCAACCATCGACCACATTCACACCCAAGTAGCTGACGGCGTCAGCAAGGTGACGCGGGTGCCGGTTAGGGAACTCTCTGAGGCCAGAGTCAAGTCGTGCACCACAGAATTGTTTGCAGCCGATCGGTTTCATCCAAACCGACTCGGGCACGCTACATGGGCAGAAATGTTTGAACCCTACCTGTTACAGGCTCTTCGCGGTTCGGCACAAAGCTCTGCGGTTTTGGCCAGCGCAGATTTTGCTTCAGCTACAGCGTAAAGCTCAGGTTGCTAGCCAACTGAAGGGCTAGGTCTCGATCGCCTGCGAGCAGCACTTGCTGCTTGACGGCTTGGCTCGGCTCGCAACGCCCGCCAGTAAGTCGGAAGAACAACATCACGGGCATAGACACTTCTACCGAGGCTGGAGCAGAAAGCTGTTCGACAACCCGAGCCCGACCTGTAACTTCAATTTGATATGTGCGTTGCACCTGACCAGTCAGGTCGATTCGAACTCGAGACCCTTCTGGCAATGCAGCTCTGCGACCCACGATGTAACCCAACGAGGGTTCAATCTCGCTAAGAGCCGATCGGATTGCAGCAGGGTCTGCCCGATCCTCTCGGCCAAGCGCGTCACGGATGTCATGCTCGTGCATAAAGGTGTCGTAGTGCCGAATCCGCATGAATCGCCCATAGGTCTCATCAGCACTCACTGGGGTCCAAGAGGGTGCATCAAAGTCTTCTTGAGGCATTGCATTCAAGGCAATAAGACGCTCACGTGTCGCTTCAGTAAAAACTTGCAGAACCTGAGCGCCCGACAGCGAACGCATGTCTTCAACCCACACCTCGATTAGGCGTGCGACATCGTTTTTAAGATGTGAAAGATGCGAGATATCTACTTGAGGAGCTGCGACCCCGTTTAACATGAGTTCAGTCCCGAGGATATGACTGAGCTGATCCTTTACAGTCCACCCTGGAAGGCAACTTGGCGTCATGTAATCGCCTTCTGACAGACCAGAACACAACTCGGTAACGGCGCTCCACTCTTCGCTAAGAAGAGCCACTATGGGTTCTTTGTCTACAAAGGTTGGCATTAGGGAGTCTCGTTCTGCATAGAGACCCAATCGCGAGCCTTAAAGTAGGGGGTGAACTCTTGCACAATTGCTTGAAGATCTTCGGGGCGCTTTGGGCGCTGCAGTTCGTAGAGTTGTGGAAACTGCAACCAAGCAGTCACAGCCTGCCAGAGATCTACGGCTGCTTGCCCGGTGGGCGGGTCTATCAGTACCGGCCCAAATAGTGCTTGAGGACCGCTTGGCAGATGTTCAAACACCAACGTCGGCACCCCCCAACCGCCCAACTCGAGCACCTGTTGATGCTCGGCGAGCACCTCTTCAGAAGTAGTCGGGTCATCAATGGCTTGGCGAACAAGCGCTGGATCAAGGCCCAGTTCGATAAGTAGCTGCTCGGCAACCTCAGGTCGATGGGGCTTGCGGCCTTCCACGTGCAGAGCAGTTCCTGCGCGCAGGTACCACGAATCTAGTAAGTCCATATCTATTCGTCGCAGCAGTGCTCCTATACGCATCATCGACCACCCATAGGACCAATCGCGCTCCCAAGGGTGCTTCTTGCCGTCAACCCGATTTACCTCCTCAAGGCTAAAGAAACGCCAGTTGACCTGAAGGCCCAGTTGGTCTCTTGCCTCTCGCATCCACAGCGATGTCTGAAACGCGTATGGACACATGATGTCGAAATGAAAAGCTAGTGATTGTGGAGGAGTGCTATGAACTTGACTCACTTGGACGCCCTCATTCTGCAGATAGTCAGTGATCTGAACTGAGTGCCTCATTATACGATCTGCCGAGGTGCTTATTCAGCGGAGGAACAATCATGGTGTAAGTGTCAGCCATTGCTGTCTAGCAATTCTCTCCGTGAACAGGGTGGCACGTGTTACCGCGCCGCAGCTAAATCCCAAGCCCAAGCGGACCTTTACCTAGCATCTAGCGAGGTAGACTGGAACAACTTGCGCGAAGAGATTCAGCCTGTGATTCCGACAATGATTGTGGTAGAAGATCCAGCTACCGTGGCGCAGAAATTTCGCGATTGGAAGCAGCTTGGAGCGGGCGAGTTTGGGGTCATTACTAACGGCAAACCTGCATCTTCGTAAATGAGTTTCACTCTGAGGAGGCAACCTCGGCAAAATCTAAAGGCTGTTGCACAGCCCGAACTCAGTGGGTTGTGAACTAAAGTCAAGCCACCCTCCGACCAGTTCGGTTGGGCCAACTTTCGCTTGACTCACACCCTAGGAAAGCAGCGATCAGCTCAATGTCAGCAACTAGCTCCTCAGCCCCCCAAGTAGCTCTACGCGAAATCGACGGTCGGACAGCGCGCAAGAACTCCAATAGAGACGCCGTGATTGAGGCGGCTTTGCAGCTATTTGAGTCGGGAGTAAAAAACCCAAAAATGGAAGACTTCGCCGAAATAGCAGGCGTCTCTGTTCGGTCTGCCTACCGGTACTTCAACGGCGTAGATGAAGTGATCCAAGCCGCAATAATTGTGAATCTAAGTCGCTACGGGGCGTTATTTGAAATTGAAAATATTGGGCGAGGCACCCTTCCGGAGCGGATTCATAGTCTGGTCAGCGCCCGGTTGAATCTGATGGTTACCGCCTACCCAATGGTCACTGCAGTGCTGAAACACGTCCATGAAGATAGCCCGATCGGGACCCAGGTCAGATGGCGACTGCAGCACATGTACTTAAAAAACACCGAAATGTTCGGCACTGAGTTCAGCAAAATGACGGCAGTTGAGAGTCGTCAAATCAGCGCGGCGATTGATTCCCTGCTGGGCTACCAGTCAATGGATTCAATGTTGAACCGATTAGGCTTTAGCGTTGAGGAAGCTGTAGCAGCAGTTGTTCATGCTCTTGAACTACTCCTGAGGCCGTGGCAGTTCGAGGACTCACGTCCTGACAACACCCAAACCCGGGGCAGCGCTCACACCCAACCGCCGGCATAACCCACGAACTGCCCCGTAGTGAAGCAGCTGGTTCCATCAAGAAATGCCATGGCAAACGCAGCAAACTCTTCCATAGTGCCGAGTCGTTTCATTGGAACTTGCGACTCCACGAAAGCTCTGATCTCTGGGTCCTCAGAACCGACAGCCTTATGGAACTCAGGAAAATCCATAAAGTTTGTTCCAAGTGCATTGACCTGAACGCCAGTAGACGCAACCTCTTGAGCCAGATTTTTAGCCATCATGGTGGCTCCCGCCCGAACCGAAGAGTACAGCGCAGCACCTTGAGTTGGTCGAGCACCCGCTGCGCTAGTGATCATCACAATCTGACCCGAGCCTTGAGCAATCATCGGTGCAGCCACTGCTTTTAGAAACCGATACGGGGCTTCTACGCAGCCCTGTAACAGCTTCTGCAGGTCTTCAATTGAGGAGTCCATGAATTTGCCAGGGATAATCCGGCCAGTAAAAGCGGCCGCAGCGTCGATGCGCCCGAAGCGCTCAATTCCTGCTGACACCAAAGTTTCGGCAGCATCTGGCTTGGCCAAGTTTGAAACCCCATGAACAGCTTCTACTTCAGCGCCAAGCTCAATGAGTTCCTCTACTAACTCAGCTGCGGGGTTTCCGAGCACAAGGTCGTGGCCACGTTGGGCAAACTCTCGGGCGAGCGCCGGACCCACGTAGCCTCCGGCCTCATTCACTAGCGCTATTCGTCTTGCTTCAGTCATGACTATTCTCCTGGGGCGCCCGGTAGTGAAGGCTCATGGCTGAGCAGGCGCATCATCTCTCGAGCCACCATTGGTCCAGCATTCTGATTCTGCCCCGTCACTAGGTTTCCGTCGACTACCCAATGGTTTGCAAACGGATCACGAAAGCGCGTGGATGACTCAAAGAGCGCTCCCATCTTTCTGAGCTCGGTTTCGGGGTGCTGCGGAGTTGACTCAATTCCTAGCTCCTGCACCTGTTTGTCCGTCACGGCGCTCACTCTGCGACCTTCAACTAGTGGCCTACCTTGGGCGGTCACAGCGTTACACAACCCGAGTGGGCCATGACAAACACCGCCGATAACTAATCCCTGCGCATCGGCTTCAGAAACCTTCTCGGCGAGTTCTACTGATACTCCAAAATCGAAAGCTGCACCCCAGCCGCCAGCCAGATACACCAGATCGTAGCTGTCCATACTGAGAGTGCCGATGGGGAGCGAGTTACTTACTTGTGCTCGCAGCACCGGGTCAGCCAAGAAGCGATCATCGGTATGGCAGCGAAGCACTGCTCTCAGCGACTGCGGATCAACCGGGATTGTGCCGCCGAGCGGGCTTGCAAGATCGACCTGCATTCCTGCGTCAAGGAACGCATAATACGGTGCAGTCATCTCTGAGGAATATACGCCGGTGGCCTTGCCAATATCTAGGGTGGCGTGATTCGTGCACACCACTAGCGCGCGCCGACCAGTGAGGTCGCCCAAGAAGGGGCTTGGGTCGTGTGGGTGCATACCTAGTTTGCGAATTGCGCGGCGAACCAAGCGAGCGGGTACCGGAGGTTGCTTTCTTTCGGGTCCAGAATTTGGGTGCCGTTCGGCATAGCCCCATGGCCGGTTGCGTTCTGGAACGCAGCGGCCACGCTCTTGTGCAAGCCGAACACATAGGTACTCTTGAATCATGGCAAATTTCTGATCTGCCCAAAGGTTGTGAGCCTCATTGGGGTCTTCATCAAGGTTGTAAAGCTCCCACTGCTCCGCTAGTGGTTCTGTGCGATAGCTCGGCCCACCAGGCCCGCTAGCCGAAAGCTGCCGCACCCCTGGAGTAGTCCAAGTGCTTGGATCATCGAAGCTGCGCACTATCTTCCAAATCTGGCCAGCACCACCGGCGCACTCTTGGTTTGTCACCACTGCAACGATGCCCTCAAAGTTGGCACCGACGTATGCTGGTACCGAGATGGCGAGCGGACCCCGGGCATGGTCTTCTAACCCAAACCTGCGCGCAAAACCAGAAGCGCTGCTGTCTCCTTCGAGGACATTGTCTCGGGTCATCAAATACACCGCCGGAGATGGCGCATCACCGGCCTGTTCGGCGCTGCCCAGTTTGGCGCTGCCCTGTTCGGCGCTGCCCTGCAGTAGCTGACTTAGGTCTCGGCCCGGAAGGGGATGCACCTCTGTAAAGGTCAGGGCCAACTCAGCAGAAATCTTGCCTTGGTTAATTCCCGCTGCCGATAGCAGAGTTGGAATCAGGTCAACATGCGAGGTTGGCACGTGCGTGATTCTGCGGGCGACTGTTGCATCAACCCCCGTGCGCACAATTGTAAACGGAACCCTGGTGGCCTCGTCGTACAAGTTGAACCACTTCTGATGTAAGCCGCCGTGAGCGCCAAGCAATTCACCATGATCGGAGCTTCTGACCAACACTGCGTTCTCTGAACCGCCATCGGTTACTGCTTTGCGCACCCGGTCGATCGGTGCGTCAACCTCTGCGTGTAGGCGGTAATACAAGTCGCGATACTGCTGAGAGTTGCGGCGATAGATTCGCTCAACTGCCGCTGGCGGCCCATAGGCCGAGTAATACGACTCGCGATATGCAATCTGCGCTGCAGGTTTTGAGCGCAGATCTTCATGTGCAGTTGGTGCTTCAGCTACATGTGGTGGGTCATCAAGGGATTCGCTGAGCGGCGAGGATCGAACCCATGCCGGAAACAGCACAATGTCGTGCGGGTTAACAAAGCTGGCGACCAACAAAAATGGGCGGAGGGCTTCGGTATCTCCGGCTCGGCGACGCTGATAGCGATTTTCTAGCCATGCCACCACCCGTTCAGCAATAAGTGGATCACGAACCAGACCGCAATCTGCGTGGGCAGAACCATGGGGTTCGGGGCCAACCCAACCAGAAAACCCAAACTCATTCAGCGGGTCCGCATCTAGGTACGCACGCACGGCAGCGGGAAGAACTTGACCATCTTTGGAGTTGGTAGCAACTACCTTGCCCGTCAGCGGGTCGGTCAGGTCTGCATGAGAGATGTGCCATTTTCCGTCGTAATGAGTGTCATACCCAGCAGCTCTAAACCAGTGGCCCAGAGTTGGAACCTCACCGGGCTTCAACCATCGCATTCTTGAGTCGCCCGGCAATTTTGCAAGACCATCGGTCTGCGTCACTCCGTGAACATCGGGGTACTGCCCTGTAAAGAGCGTGGGGCGACTAGGCACGCAAGCCAGCGAGCCGGTGTAGTGGCGGTCAAAGCTCACGCCGTTATCGTCAAACCATTCGCGGCCCGTCAATGTGTTCTGTCGCCACTTTCTGAGTTCTACGCTCTCATAGGGCGGAATGGCGCGTTCTTCATCAGTCAAGATGACAACAACATCAGGTGGATTTTTTAGACTCATGATTCGCGTGCACCCTTTGCAGGACTTGTAACAGCAGGACTTGCAACAGCAGGACTTGTAACAGCAGGACTTGTAACAGCGTGATTCAGACCGTCAAGCATTTGCTGAGAAGCTCGGCCAAGAACCAAGCCAAGAACCTTTGCAGCGATCTTGCCACGAGGCGATGCCCCGGGATTAATGAACGTGGTCAGCGATACTTCCGTGCCGGAAGCACACTCTGTCACTCGCCACTGATTTGTTATGGACTTCACCAAAGGCGGAAGGCCTTGGATTGAGTAGGCCAACTCATTGACTGGTTCCCAAACAGTGACGGTTTCTATGAGCGCTAATCGGCCAACTTGAACGCGTCGTGCAGCGCCAACGCCGGTATCTAACGAATTGAGCAGAGAGGAGTGATCCACGTTCTCAGCCCAGGTACTTATGGTGTCAAAGGCCGCAAGCTGCTGCCACACCTGCGTAGGGCTGGCAGCGACCTGGCAGGTCTTTATGATCTCTGTCATGTGGTGGTTATAACCTTATTTCACTCAGAGTGCAAATAGTATTGCTTCTGCTTGCCTAATAGAGCCAAGAACAGCGCCTAGAGCGCTGAGTGGAGTGCTCATTAAAGCGGCTTGTATGTCAGTTGCATCTCTTTGATTCCATTTATCAAGTTCGAATGCAGGCGTCGCGGTGTCGCCTGCAACTCAACATCTTCCCAGGAGGTGAGGAGTTCCTCGAAGAGCACACGAAGCTGCAGTCGGGCAAGGTTGGCGCCTAAGCAGAAATGCTCACCCACACCAAACGACAACTGCCTGTTGGGAGTACGAGTGATATCAAATCTGTGCCGGTCTTCGAATACAGCCGGATCACGATTTGCTCCTGCGTAGAACATGAGCACCTTGTCGCCCTGAGCAATCTGTTGCCCTCCAACCTGAACTGCTTGAGTGGCAGTGCGGCGAAAGTGATGGATCGGTGGCTGCCAGCGAAGGACTTCTTCTACTGCGCCCGGAATCAGAGAAGGGTCTTGACGAAGACGCTCAAATTGCTCGGGGTGATCCAACAGTGCAAGAAGGCCGTGGGAGGTGGCTGTTCGGGTGGTCTCGTTGCCAGCGACAATCAGAAATACAAAGAACAGAGTGAACTCCAGATCATCAAGTTGCCGACCATTTACCGAGGCCGACAACAAGTCACCAGTGAGGTTGTCCTGCGGAGTTCTGCGCGCTCGCTGGGCCATCTCTGAGGCGTAAGCAAAAATCTCGGTCACTGCCTGAATCGAGGTCTCGGGGGTTGGGGCCACTTCGGGGTCTTGATCATCAATCAGTGAGTGGCTCAGCTCATACAGTCGGTGCCGATCGGCTACTGGAACCCCCACCAGCTCGCTAATAGACCACATGGGGATGATGGCGGCAACATCGGCCACAAACTCGCAGGAATCCTGCTGTGCAAGCCGTGAAAACACAGCCCGGGTCTGGGTGCGCATGATGGGTTCAATTGTGCTGATTCGTTTGGGCGTAAACGCTCGAGCCACAACATCTCTGAAGTTGCGGTGCTCAGGAGGGTCCATCCCGATGATGACCATGCGAAGTTGGTCAAGCGCATCCGGCGAAGGATCAAGGCGGAGCGGTCCGCCCACCCAGCTCGAGAAATTGGTTGGGTCAGTCGAGACTGCTCGAACATCCTCGTGGCGCGTGATGGCCCAAAAGCCAGGGCCGTCGGATTCTTCGTGAAAGTACAGCCCCTTGGTACTTCGAACTTGGTCAAGCCAATCATGCGGGGTGGCTTGCTCCCAGACAGAAGCATCGGTGAGGTCAATCGGGCTTGGGCTCATCTCAGAGGCGCTCATCGCTGACTCTTCTTGATGGGGGTTTGCTCGAGGTCCGGATCGGACTCAACGTACTTGCGAAACTGCCTCAACATGTGTGCGTTCATGGGCCTCATAGCTAGTTGGATCGCGGGTGCCATGCGCTTTGACCCACCGCCGAAGGTCATTGCCATGGTCCAATCAACCCGGGACCGGCCAGAGCCAAGGTCAGTTACTTGGTAATCCTCAGCGAAGGCTTCTGGTCCGCCCTTGATGGTCTGATTGAACCGAAAGGCCATGCGCAACCCAGGCTCCCACGCAATAAACTCTTCCCAGCCGGTCATGCCACCACGCATGTGGACGGTACGGGTTGAGCCCACCGCTAGCGGAAACGGCGAAGTCCAGTCCACCCCAGTGATGGGTAGGGCCCAACGAGTCCAAGAAACTGCATCAAGGAAGATCTCAAAGATTCTCTCGGGTGAAGCTGCAATCTCTTGAGAGGCAACCACCTTGCAGGGAGCTGTTTGAAAGTACTCAAGACCAACTCTGTCACACTCAACGCGCTCAGTGGAACTGTTCGGGACTTCTGTGCCAACCATCTTGCTCGGCTGACCTGTGCTTCCGTTCTGCTTATCGGCACTGTCGTTCTGCATAGACACACGATCCCCTATCTGATTGCAGCCGCCACTCAGGCCAGCTGGGCGTGGCAAGGGTAGAGCAGACTCGGCGTCGGTGTAGTAACGGTGGCCAACCATTAGCCCCTTTAAGGTTCTGTGCCTGCTCGAATGGGAACCCTCTCTAGGCACGCGGGGCGGGACTCGAACCCGCCCAGAGGTTTCCCAGCCGAGTTCCATGTATTGGGTGGCAGGGTATTGGGTGGCAGGGTATTGGGTGGCAGGGTATTGGGTGGCGGGAGGTTTCCTGTTCGGTCAACTCCTCATCATCTAATCGAAAGGAACGGGAGGAGCACCGCTACGAGCACCGCTACGAGCACCGCTGAGAAACCGCTGAGAAACCGCTGAGAAACCGCTGAGAAACTGCTACGAAGCTGCTTGACCCGAGCGTTCCGGGACCCTACTGTACTTAAAAGTACTAGACGGTACTTAATGGTTTCGGAGGTACGCAGCATGGGAATTCGAACGAGTTTGACCGCAGGGGTGTTGGCGATCGGGCTAGTCGCCGCTGTGGGGTGTTCGCCGGGCCCCGCTGGACCGGGCGGAACCACTTCGACAACGACGACGTTGCCGGCGACCAACCCGGTGGTCGCACACCACGACTTCGAGACCTCGGCGAATGGGTGGACTGGGTACCTCACCGGCACCGGAGCACCCTTGACCGATCGGGAGAACCTGAACTTCTCGACCGTGCTAGGCCGCTTCCCCGGCCACCCGACAGGCGGGCCAGTCGTCGGACAGCACTTCACGCTCACCGGCAACCAGGATTCCGTCTTGATCAGCTTCGACTTCGCGGAGATCGACACTTGGGATAACGAGCTGTTCAAGGTGTGGGTGGACGGCTCCCAGATCATTGCGGACCGCTATCAGAAGGACCGGCTGGACCAGCCCTCGGGAACCGTGGCGGTTGCCGGCGGGACCGGACGCCAGAACCTGGGCTACGGCACTGCGACCGATCAGATCGTGCGGTACACCCTCAGCGTGCCGACGACTAACGACACGGTGCTGATTGAGTTCGGCGCCGATCTGAACCAAGCCATCAACGACGAGTCGTGGGCGATAGACAACTTCGACCTTGGTGAAACGACAGGCGGCGGCGTGACCGAGTTCCGCGACCTGCAATTCGACCTTGCAGGCTCCACACTCGAGACCTACGACACGCCGTTCGGCGCCGGGAACTTCACCGCACCGATCGGCCCCGGTATGATCACACTGCGGCTCCCGATCGACGCCGGCTCCGGACTGATCAGCAACGGCGCAGTCGAGATTCTGGCCATGGAACTCCAGTCACACACGGTCAACACAATCGGTGTCATCGGTGCGACAGTGACCAACGACGGCACGTTCCAGTTCACTAGCCCTAACCCGACGGGCACAGTGACCTCGCTCAACGCTGCGTGGGCCAACCCGACAGCCGGACTCCGCTCGTTCGGAACCCAGAGCTGTAGCGGTAGCTGCGGACAGGTGCCAGCCTCCTCCCTAGGCCTGTACGACGACACCCGGTCGGTGAATCTCGGCACCTTCCGCTTCGCTGCCACCCCGGACGGAGTCCCTAAGGTCTTCAGCTCAGACTGGACTCTGGTGAACCAGACGTCCAACTCCAAGACACGAATCCGACTCGCCGGCATCGAGACCACGGGCGGCCCCGCCCCGGCGCCTGGGATCTTCGAAGACTTCGAGATGGGCGACACTACCGGCTGGACCGGAGTGTCGGTCGACAACAACTGGCCGAGCTTTACCCAGTTCCTCGGAAAATTCGGCGGCAGCGGAGGAAACCAAGCCATCTCCAAGACGTTCCCGCTGTCGGGCACGCAGAGCTCGGTCACAGTCCAGTTCGACTTTTACGAGATCGACTCCTGGGACGGACTCGGCGCTAACGAGTATTTCGCGGCGTTCGTCAACGACACCCGTGTCGTGCAGGACTGGTTCGACCGAACCATTACTGAGGACCCAGCCTTGGCCGAACCGGTGCTCGGAAACTCGAACACCAACTTGGGCTTCACCTCCTGGGCAGACCAGACCTACCGCTACACAGTCACCGTCGCGACTACTGCCACTTCGCTAAAACTCGGTTACGGCGCTCGGCTCGGCCCGGGCGGAACCGGTGGCGGCGGAGCAGACGAGTCCTGGGGAATCGACAACGTTCGCATCATCGAGCGGTGATCCAGCCGCCAGTCCACGAGCCTGGGTGCGACCTTGCTGGTCATCGTGATCAGGCGGGCTTCTCCCTGATTGAGATATTGGTGTCCATCGCACTGATCGGGGTGATGGTCTCGGCGCTCACTGCCGGGATCATCACTACGATGCGTGCCAGCTCCACTGCAAATTCAATTTCGCGAGCCACTGCCCTGCTGACCTCGGCCAGAGCGACCGTTGCCCAGTTGAACTACATCGAGTGCGGAAGCGGGGAGCTGGTCCAGCGTTACAACCAGGCGCTACAGCAGCACAACCAGAACTTGCCCGAAGCAGACAAGCTGATCCCCACCGATGCCGTCGGTATGAGCGCTTCGGTCATTGCAGTCAACACCGTTGGAGGCTGCGAAGCCGATGCACTCGATGCAGGTCAGCAGAAGCTGACTATCAGCGTGACCGTCCGCGGGGTGTCACTTGACGGCTTTCAGGTGAAACGTGGCGAGCCGCTCTTGCTGCGTCCCGTTATCACCCCGCAGTACCTCAATCCTGGAAGCGGCGACCCAATCGGCATCTTCCTCCTCAGTGCCATCAACTCGGTTCCGTTGTCCGAGATCGACCGTTTCGACTGGGACTGCGGAAACGGAAACGGAACCACACCGAGTACGAGGTACACCACCAACGACCCGAGTGACCCCGACATCGAGTGCCGGTATCCGGCGCAGGTTGGCACCAACACCGAGTACACGGTGACGCTCACCGTCACCGACATCCGCCAGAAGGTGGCCACCACTACGCGGGTCGTCACGGTGGACCCCTCAGGTGCCGACGTCCCTGATGCCGTCGCATCGTTCACCGCAACACCAGCGTCCGGCAATGTTCCTCTGGTCGTCACCCTCGACCCTGATGGTTCGCGCCCCGGCACGGCAGAAGGCGCTCTCGTGAAATACGAGTGGGATTTCGGGGACTCCTACGACCCTGAGAACCGCTACGTCACCACAACCAGCATCACGGAGAAGCCTTTCTACACCTATACGCGCGCCGGAACGTTCAACGCTCGGCTCACGATCACCGATGACATAGGTCGTCGGTCCAGCACCACCCGCACAGTCGTAGCCACGCAGCCGGGATTGGCCCGGCCAACAGCGGCGTTCTCTGCGACTCCGTCGGGCGGCGTGTCGCCACAGACCGTCGAGTTCGATGCGTCAAACTCTCTTCCCGGCGACCCAGGCCGCCCGATCCTGTCTTGGCAGTGGGACTTCGACGACTCCGACGACAGCGCCCTGGCGTTCGGCGAGATAAAGTCGCACCAGTTCAACTCACCCCGAGCCTATGTCGTGCGCCTTACGGTGCGCGATGGTGACGGGTTCGAGGACACCACAACTCGGTTGGTCAAGCTCGACAACTTTACGAATCCCGTTGACTTCCGCCTCACTACGGTCAAGCCCGCTCCGGGCGATGGCATCTTCTACTTCTCGTGGACCAACGAGGGCGCATCTCCTAGCGACTCGTTGCGGTACGAGATCAAGATCGAAGGCCTAGTCGGGTGTACGGGGTTCGGCACACAGACGCACACCTTCGACGCAGGACCTCCAGGGACAACGCAGAACGGCGCGTGGGTAGTGCCCGGTCCAGGTTCCAACGTCTGTCTGGGCTCGCAGTACCAGTGGAGTATGCGGTCGGTTCGCAACAACCCCATCGACGGGACCTTCCCGACCGACCCCTACGACATGTGGACGGACTGGCTTTGGTTTAAGGCCAGGACCAACCCCTACTGATGAGGAGCGACATGAATCTCCGATCACGCGGACAGTCAGGTTTCACCCTCATAGAGTTGGTCGTGGTGATCGCCATTACCAGCGTGGTTCTGACCGCCTTCGCTTCGTGGAGCGTGATATCACTCCGCCAGCAGGCGGACAGTCTCGATGTCAACGCCACCACGTTCGGTATCGGTCTCGCCAATGTGTACTTCCCCCGCGACGTCGCCGCTACCAAGATCGCAGTCTCCCAGACCGACGAGTCGGGAGCACTGCGATCAGACGGCGACATCTTCGACTGCGACAACCTCGTTGGCGTCGGCGGAGAGGGCTATGGAGGCAAGGTTCTGGCAGCGATGATCTCGGGCGCGAACCGCCGTATTGTCTACACCTTGGTCGACGGGAACAGCCCAGAGGAGGGCTCAGAATTGTGGCGGCGGGAGTGCCCCAACCTTTCCGAATCATCCGATGCGACGCTGGCCGAGCCAGGCGATCTGAATGCCGACCCTACGACCAACCCGGGCTACATCGACGCGTCGACCCCCAGCAACAACGGGTCTGCCATCCGCCTCGCTGAGCGGATCTCCTCGGTGAGCAGTACCTGCCCGTCGACGACCGGCGTGGGCCAGAACGCCAACTGCACATCGCTACGACTCTCGGTCGACTTCCGCGGGCGACAGCGTCCGGTAGTGGTGCAGGGAACGCGCAAGATCAACAGCTATGCGCCGCCAGGCACCCTGCCGGTCGCCGACTTCGTCATCCGTGAGTATCCAGTCGAGATCGGACGCACTGTCACACCCGATGCCAGCCGCTCCTTCGACCCCCGCGGAGGCGATCTCACCTACGAGTGGGTCATCTCGGGGTCGCCACTGCCATCCAGCAGCAGCCCCTTGTTCCCCCATACCTTCACCGCCCTCGGCTCGACAACAGTCACTCTGGTGGTCCGCAACACCGAGGGGACTGCGAGCGAACCCCGTGAGGAACCTGTGACCGTCGTGACTGCACGGCCGCAAGTAGTGGTCCAAGGCACTCCACTCACTGGGGTCCGAAACAGCCCTCGTGCCGTCCTGGCCTCGGTGACTGCCAGCAGCACCACGCTGGGCGATATCACTTGGGACTGGGGTGATGGCACACCGCTGCAGACCATCAGCACCTGTGCAGGTCTGGTCACATGCACAGTCTCACCGAGCCACACCTATCCGTCCGCAGGTCTCCGCGTGATCCGCGTCAGCGCCATCGATGCAGTCGGGCAGCGAGGGAACGCTGCCGCGGTCATGAGCGTGCTCGGCCAGACCGTCTACGTCAGCCAACTCAACGGGAACGACACCAACCTCTGTACGCTGGCCGCTCCGTGCGCGACCATCGTCCGCGGCGTCGCCCGGGCATCGGAGACTGGTCGCACGGCAGTCCTAGTTACATCGGGTACCGCACCGTATGGCCGCTTTAACACTGCTAACGGCGTCTCGGTCTCTGGTGCATGGTCGGACGACTTCTCGACGACAACCGGGACACGGTCCAGGGTGGTTGCTGCACTGAGCTCCGGAGCCTGGAGCGCTTTGTATGCCACTGGAACGCAGGACGTGACGTTGTCCAACCTGCAGTTCGAGGGCGCCGCAACTGTTCTCACCGACTCAGGGGTTGTGGCGATCGATAACGGATCAAACATCAGTTTTGAGAACGTCCTCGTGAGCGGCGGAACCGGTGCGAACGCCACTGGTGTACTGGTGACGGGTGGATCCACTGCACTGCTCACTGCATCGACCGTGACGAGCGGAACGGCCACCGGGGCTGGCTCCAGCGCGTACGGCGCGCGAGTTCTTGGCGGCTCCACGCTCATCGCCAACAACAGCACGGTCCTCGCTGCAGCTGGCGTAGCAGGATCAAACTTCGCAGGCCTAGCACCCGCTCAGGGCGCTGCCGGCTGTGTCGGAAACGCTGGCTCGGCCGCTGTGTCCGCAGGGAGCCCCGGCCTCGGCGGGGGTCAATGCGCCGACGGCGGCGTTCGCAAACCTGGCTTCGGTGGAGCCGGAGCGAAGTGGGGCGCTCCAAAGGCTGACGGCGCCGAGGGCTCAGACGGCCTCGGCGGTGCCTGGGGTGGTCGGCTTGGCCGAGTGTACAGCGGAGATCCGGCCGGCCCGGGTGGCGGAGCCGGCGGTGTCGTTGCCGTGGGAGGCGGCGGCGGCGGATCGGGCGGTGAGAGTGTCCTCGCTATCTCGAACCCGTTGTTCGTGGTCAACACTGGTTCATTGGGCTCGTCTGGCAACCCGGGTGGCGGCGGAGGAGGCGGCGGAGGAGGCTACGCACGCAACTCATCCGGTGGCGGCGGAGGAGGCGGCGGAGGAGGCGGCTCTTCCGGCACCCAGGGCTTGAATGGCGGCGGCGGAGGAGGCGCCTCCTTCGGCATCTACGCCATCAATTCCTCAGTCTCCCTTGACGGGACGACGGTACAAGCGGGCACCGGCGGTGCTGGCGGACAGGGGTCGAGCGGTGGCCCTGGAGGTACCGGGGGCACAGGCGGCAACCCCGGAGGCGGAAACAACAGTGGCTGCTTCTTCGGCGGCGCCGGTGGTGGTGGTGCAGGTGGTGGCGGTGGCGGCGGTGCCGGAGGCGGTGCCGGAGGACAGTCCATTTCAGTGTTCAACCGTGGCTCTGGCACTTATACATCTGTGAATGTCACGCTCATACGAGCGTCTTTTGCCGCAATAGGTGGTGGCGGCGGTGCCGGCGGTAGCGGTGGCGTTGGTGGACAGCCCGGATTCGACGATCCGAACTGCAACGGCTCGAGCACCTATAGCTATGCCAGATGCTCGGTAGATGAGGGTTCGCCATGGACCTCGACCGGCAAGCCCGGTTGCGCGAAGGTTGGTCAGAGCGGAGGCGCACCCCTCAGCAACAGTCCTACTCCCGTTCCCCCCAATCCAACTTGGTCCTCAGACGGCATCGCCGGCAGTGGCGGGTCGCTCGGGCGCACACTGCGTGTCTGGGACAACGGAACGACGCAACCGTGAAAACACATAACACAGTTGGCCGGCCGAGGGGGCAGTCTGGTTTCATGCTGGCTCTCGTGTTGGCCATGCTTGGTCTCATCGCCATTGTCTCCGCCGTATTGCTGTCTATGACCATCACTGCGCTGCGCACAACAGACAGCTTCCGTAGCAACTGGGCGTCGCTGGCGGCAGCGGATGCAGCGATGGATCAGGTGATCGCCGACCTGCGCAACAACGACGAAGCAGCACTCACGAACTGTTATGGGGCAGGCGACAAAGGATCCTATGAGGGGATTGAGCATCAGTCCGCCTACCGCAAGGACTTCACGCTCGACGCTTCGACCTGGGAGGTAGTGGTTGACTGCCGCACCGACCTGACAGTCGACGAGCGTGACATCAGCTTGGAGGCCTACGTCGTTTCCGGTCCTGGCGCGAAGCCCGCCCGGATCTCGGGAGCAAGTCGCGTGGTGATCACCGACCAGATCGGTAACGATCGGCTACCGGGACAGTCACTGAAGGTCTGCGACTGGCAGTTAGCTCAAGTTGTCACAAATAACCTGGCTTCCTGCTGATCCGCAACCCTCGGCGGTCGTCCAATCAGATCCTCTCTCTGGCCTAAAGAGGTTTAATGGTGCCCAGGACGGGACTCGAACCCGTACGGAGGTTTCCCTCCCGAGGGGTTTAAGCCCTCTGCGTCTGCCATTCCGCCACCCGGGCCAGCCGAACCAATAGCCCGGATGGTACATGATACGACGACTCCGGCATGCTGCGAGACCTGTAAGGCCGGACTGCGAAAACACACGGAGTTAGGCCACTTTTGCTACCACCTGCTCAGGCAACACTCGACGGCGGCCGAGCGAGGAGCGCGCTGGGCTCGAGGACGGGGCGGAGCGGGCCGACGGTAGAGAATTACGTGGGGCAACTCGAGCGGGTGCACTGCTTTGCGACTCAAGTGCCAACCATGCAGCCCGGCGAAACTGCTCGGCCTTAACTGCAGCAAGTTTGTTGGCCACCACGACACCCTCGATGACATCGCCTTGGATAGCTGCAAATGGTCGGTCTTCTCGGCGGATTGCAATTATTACCGAGCCGTTTTGGCGGCGCTGCACCGAACGATCAAGGCCCGGTATGCGTGGTGGGGACCTAAAGGCCGGAGGAGTCAGGCCTTGCCCTCTTGCTATCCCGACGATCCGGCGAACACATTCAGAAAAATCAGCTACCGAAGCGCTTGCAGTTGCGGGCGCCTTAGAGGGTGATCTGGACTCGCTCCCGCTGTCGCAAGTTTCTTGAACTGCATGCAGGCGGGCTGATGCCGCAGTGAGGTTAGAAGCGGAAGCACTCAGTGCAGTCGAGGTCATAGGAACATTGTTCATGATGGGTGTGACACTGAGTCCGCAACCGCTTGCGGCTTGTCACCATTGCCTGGTGGGCTAGAGCCAACGCAGAAGTAGCAGCAGTAGCAGTAGCAGCAGATGGTCGTGAGTTCTTCGCCAGCGCTCATTGGCAATGACAGCAGATTTGAATCTGATATGGCAGGGTCAGGGCGCTCAGGGCAAGCTTGTATGAAGTTCACCGGCAAACTTCGCTTTGCCCTCAGCCGCAACCAAGTTAGGTACGTATGTCAACGATCAAGATTCACTGGTTTTTACCAACCGGCGGCGACAGCAGAGACATACTCTCTACCGGAGCAGATGGACACCGCAGGGCACCTAGTCACGAGTATCTCAGCCAAGTAGCTCAGGCCTGCGAGGACATGGGTTTTGAGGCGGTGCTCACACCCTGCGGTACTGGCTGCGAGGACGCCTGGATCACCACGGCATCGCTCATACCTCAAACAAAGCAACTCAAGTTTTTGGTGGCATTTAGGCCAGGGCTTCTCAGCCCCACATTGGCCGCTCAGATGGCATCTACATATCAGCGGATGTCGAATGGTCGCATGCTGATAAATATTGTCATCGGCGCCGAAGATGCCGAACTAGCAAGGTTTGGCGACTTTGCAGCGAAGGATGTTCGCTATCAGCGAGCGGCTGAGTTTTTGCAGATTCTAGAGGGCGCCTGGAGAGATGAGCCGTTCGATTTTGAGGGCGATCACTACAAGGTGATTGCTGCAAGCACTCGCACTCCCCCAGTGGTACGGCCACTGATTTACTTCGGAGGCGCCTCTGCTGCTGCAGAAGATGTCGCAGCTCGCTACGTGGACGTCTACCTAGCTTGGGGTGAGACTCCCGACATGGTGGGCGAACGCCTCGAGCGGATGCGTGCCAAGGCCGCAGCAAGTGGCCGAGAAAAGGATCGTCCTTTGCGATTTGGTATTCGCTTTCACGTGATTTCTCGAGATACTTCAGAACAAGCGTGGGCAGAAGCCGGACGGCTTCTCTCTGGAATCGACCCTGCAGCAGTAGCTGCCGCACGAGCAGATTTTGCAGCCACCCAATCAGAGGGTCAGCGCAGAATGGCCGAACTCAGTGCTAGCGCAACTAGCGGAGGCACACTGCCCGAGGATCCGCGAGGCTTAGAGGTGTACCCCAACTTGTGGTCTGGGGTGGGCCTAGTTCGCGGCGGAGCAGGCACAGCATTGGTTGGCAGTCACTCAGAGGTGGCTGACCGCATTGAGGAGTATCAATCACTTGGGTTTGAGGAGTTCATCTTGTCTGGATACCCACACCTTGAAGAGGCCTATGCAACTGGCGAGGGCCTGATGCCAGAACTTCGCTCCCGCAAGTTGCTTGAGCCAACTCATGCTTCCGGCGCCGACCCGACTTTTTCTTTCCGCTAATGAAAATCGGGCTACTTCTCTGCGACCATCTGAACCCCAAAATCGCCGATGGGATCGGTGACTATACAGAGCTGTACCCAGCAGTATTTTCGCCTGTTGATATCGATCTACGCGTCTACGAAGCCGCTGCCGGTCAACTTCCCGAAGACAGTTCTGAGTGCCAAGGGTGGATTATCTCTGGCTCAATAAAGTCCGCTTATGAGGACCTGCCTTGGATTTCAGATCTTGCTCAGTTTATTAAACGCACCGCCTCGGAACGCGTCCCGCAAATGGGGATCTGCTTTGGGCATCAGCTGATTGCAAGCACTCTTGGTGGCGAGGTTGCAAGATCTGACTCAGGCTGGGGGGTAGGCGTTAAAAAGTTTGACATTGTTGCCAGTGCGCCATGGATGCGCTCAGACCCACCAGTCAGCAACTTCAGTATGCTGATGAGCCACCAAGACCAAGTAATTCGCCTACCTACAGATGCCGAACTTCTTGCCACGTCTTCTTACTGTCCCGTGGCTGCTTACCGGGTGCAGGATCACGTCTTCTGCGTTCAGGGCCACCCCGAGTTTGTACCAGCGCTCAGTCAAAAACTCATCAACGCGAGGCGCTCCATATTAGGAGAAGGAATTGCTCAGGCTGCTCTGCTTACCCTTGACAAACTTCAGGGAAACCCCCTGAGCACACCACCTGATCATCACCTTGTTGCCGGGTGGATCGCCCGCTTCTTCAGACGCTGAGCTACGTCAATCTCTTGCGGTCGCTACCATCTACCACCAAGGTGCTCTGCAGGGGAACCTTCGCCTGAGAATGTGCCAACCGAAGTACCAACCGAATTGGCAACCGAATTGCCAACCGAATTTCTGGGATCACTGGAGGGTTTATGCAACCGCTCATTGTCGGAATACCAACCGAGATCAAGGACAACGAAAACCGCGTAGCCATCACACCTGATGGAGTCAGAGAACTTGAGCAGCATGGGGTGCAAGTTTTGATTCAGGCCGGCGCCGGAATCCGTTCATCAATCTCTGATACCGAGTATGCAGACGCCGGAGCGCAGATCTTGACTGAAGCAGGTGAAGTCTGGTCGCGGTCAGAAATCATCTGCAAGGTCAAAGAGCCCCAGGAGTCCGAATACGGCTACTTCCGCCCTGGGCTTGTGCTCTTTACCTACCTTCACCTTGCGGCATACCCTCAAGTGGCAGCGGCTCTGCTTGAACATCAGGTCACTGGAATTGCCTATGAAACCGTGCAGACCCCCGACGGAGCGCTGCCCCTGCTCGCTCCGATGTCTGAAGTAGCCGGGCGTATGGCAACACAGATCGGTGCGCACCTACTCGAGCGCGCTCACGGAGGCAGAGGGGTGCTTCTTGGCGGTGCCCCCGGAGTGCGCCCCGGCAGAGTTGTGGTGCTTGGAGCAGGAAACGTGGGCTGGAATGCTGCGTGGATTGCTGCCGGCATGGAGGCCGAAGTTCTCTTGTTAGACAAGAACTTGGATCGGTTGCGATGGGTCGATCAGATTCATCGCGGTCGAATCATGACCTTGGCATCAAACCATGGTGCAGTCGAGCGCGCAGTGGCGGGGGCTGACTTGGTTATTGGCGCAGTACTGCTCGCTGGTGGGCGGGCACCCACTGTTGTGACTGAACAGATGGTGCGTGGAATGAAGGAGCGTTCGGTCATTGTGGACGTAGCTATCGACCAAGGCGGTTGTGTCGAAACTATTCATGAGACAACTCACTCAGACCCCACATATGTGATGCATGACGTGGTGCACTACGCCGTTGGCAACATTCCTGGAGCAGTTCCGCATACTTCGACCTATGCGCTCACGAATGCCACGTTGCCGTACGTGCTGCAACTTGCGTTGAACGGTGCCGAGGCCGAGAAGAGCGAACCGGCGCTCGCAGGCGGACTCAATACCTTTGCAGGGCAGATCACGCACCAAGCCGTCGCTGAAGCCCTCAGCCTCTAGCGCCAACCCCAACCCCGTTTTGTCCTGCGAGGGACCCCCTATAGGGGGTCCCTCGCAGGACAAAACCGAGAGGAAAGGGGTGTTAGTTGAGTTTGTAGCTGATCGGCAGGTGCTTTACACCGCTCACAAAGTGGGTCGGGGTATAGATCGCGGGGCCGGCAAGTTCTATCTGGCTCGTGTGTTCGAGCAACTTTCCGAGCAGGGTGCGAACCTCACGCCTAGCCACTTGAGCTCCAAGGCAAAAGTGCATGCCAAGGCCAAATGACAGCAACTTGTCGGCATCGGAGCGCAAGATGTCAAAGCTCATCGGATCGATGAACACCAACTCATCACGATTAGCCGACGGATACGAAGTAAGCACAACGTCACCCTTGGGGATCATCACCCCGCCCAGCTCGAAGTCCTCCTGTACCCACCGGAAAAAACTGCGAACGGGACTCGTCCAGCGAATGATCTCTTCGGTTGCCTGACCCAACAGCGCTGGGTCTTGTCGTAAGGCCTGCATCTGAGCAGGATGGGTCAGCAGCTGCTCGAGGCCCCCACTCAAAGAGAACGAGGTGGTGTCATGGCCAGCAGTCGCCACAATAATGTAATACCACAACAGTTCAGCCTCTCCGAGAGGCGCTCCGTCTACTTGGCCGTTGGCAAGCACCGTGGCAAGGTCGTTGGTCGGGTGCTCTCTTCGCTCCGCGGTGAGCGCTTCGAAGTAGTCCTTAAATTTAGAGATAGTTGAACCAACTAGCTCAAGCGGGTCAGTAAAATCGCCTAGGTACTCGGCATCTGCAGCCCCGAACAGGCCTTGCGTCAGTTCCATCATGAATCGCTCATCACTGCGCGGAACCCCAAAGATGGTCATGATCACCCTGATGGTGAATGGCACAGCAATATCTTGGGCAAAGTCACACTCCCCGTCTAATTCTGCAAGCTTGCCCACATACTCGTCGGCAATTTGCTCAATTGCATCCTGAAGGTTTTTGACTGCTGCAGGCTTAAACCAATCGTTGGTGACCTTGCGGTACTTGTCGTGCTCTGAGCCATGCAGATGCACCAAGGTGCGCGGCTGTTCTAGGCCGAGCATGTCTAACATCTCATAGGTCACGTTTGGGCTAGGCGCCGACTGCTCGGTGTTGAAGAAAACATCGCTTCGTCTTGAGACTTCGAAGACATCCTCATGGCGAGTTACTGCCCAAAAAGGCGTCCAACCCTCTGCCTCTACTCTGACAACGGGCGCCTCTCGGCGCAACTCGCTAGCCACCTGATGCCAGTGTTCCATGTCTCCAAACGACTCTGGATTAATAAAGATCATTCCGCGAGGGTCACTACCGGCAGACAACACTGGCTCTGGCATGGGGCGCTCCTAGTTAGGCGTTCAGTGTGCGTTAACGAATCGAACTGTATCCGGCAGCGGCAAGGCTCTCCAACGCATCCATAACAACTTCGCGAACCACTCCGAGACCAGAGAGAGCAGCTAGAGAAGCGGCAGAAGCAGCAGTGAAACGGCGACACAGCCGCAGCCGCAGCATAACTCCGCGTCAATCACCGCCTAAGACTCAGGCAGAGAGTTCTCAGCGCCTGAGTTTGCTGCCGCAGCGTCGCGTGCGAGATCGGCATCGGCCATCACATGAAAGCGTCGAGTCAAAATAAGCAGCAAAGTGACGATGAGCAGCGCTGTGCCAGCGGCAACGGTCACGGGCTGAACCCCAAACTTGTCAGACAACTTGCCCCAGACAAAGAGCCCAATTGGCAAGGCGCCGGTTAGGCACATGAGGTAGATCGCAATGACTTTTCCACGCAGGTCTTCACGCACAACAAGCTGGATTGTGGTGTTGATCGTGGAAGCAATTGCTAGGTAGGCACCGCCAAAGCACAGCAGCGCGAGCACCACTGAAAGGAAGCTGCGAGCTAGCCCAGTTGCAATAACCGAGCCCGCATAGAGCAACATGGCGCCGCTCAACAGCCTTGAGCGCGCTACCCGGGGAGCGATCGACAACAAAGCCGGAGTAAAGATCACCGATCCGATTCCTGCGGCACCAAAAAGAATTCCGAGTTGCAAACCCGAAACCTTAAATACAACTTCCCCGTAGACCACTAAGTAGCTAAATAACGGGCTACCGAGTCCAGCAATAGCTGCGATTGCCATGCAACAGGCAACGATTGGAGGAGAAGCCAACACATAGCGGCCAGCAGTAACAATCCCAGAAACTGCACCACCATCGGCTCTCCGACTTACCCCATCGCTACGAACACGCAGACTGACCAATACAAGAATCACTATGGCAAAGGAAGCGGCGTTCAACGCAAATGCCCAAGACACTCCAATGCCAGAAACGATGATTCCAGTGAGGAGCGGGCCGAGAGCCCGGGCAGCATTAAACTGCGCGCTGTTTAGGGTGACGGCATTTAACAGCAAGTCTCGACTCACCAGATCTGCGACGAAGGACTGCCAAACCGGCGTGTTAAGCCCTGCAGCCAACCCCGACAAAAAGGCAAGGCCAGCCAGCCAGGCCGTGGTTACAACGCCGGTGTAGACCATGGCAAACAGAGCAACAGCGCAAACTGCTTGAGCCGCTTGAGTACTAATGAGCAGTCTTCGGCGCGGAAAGCGATCAGCCAGACTTCCACCCACCAAGCTCATCAACATGAACGGCAGATACTGAAAGAACCCGGTCAACCCGATAGTTCCAGCAGATTCCGTCAGCGAGAACGCCACAAAGGGAATTGCTGCGCTCTGCATCCAAGTACCTGTGTTTGACACAAGTGCAGCTAGCCAAAACCGTCGAAAGTTCTTCTGCCTAAGCGCATCAAGCGCCCGCGGGGGCGCCGTACGAGCTGAATTGGTCGAAGCATGTTTTTTGGCTGGCGGTGAAGTCATGGGTGTAGGCGCCACATCTTAAGGCTGCGCCTTGAGGTAGTCAGCGCGGATTCTTTCCATACAAGAAGTCATCCCGCCTAACATGCACACATGCCACCGGAAAATTCGGACTCGAAGAAGGCGCACAGCAGCCAGAGACATTCAGAGCCTCCACTAAAAAACTTAGCCGCTGCACTACCCGTGGAAACTGCTGACTCACTCAACGAGCAGGCGACCCTAGAAACTGCTCTTGGGCTGGACGAGAGTAACGCAACAAACCGAGAACTTGTTCGCCTTCCCAAAGAACAGCCTCGTAACCCCGATGAACTCGAAGAGCGCCGACGATCAGATGTAAATGAATGGGGTCGCTCCGAGCACATGCGAGAAATTGCGCGACGCGTCTATGACCCCATCTACAGACGTTGGTTTCGGGTGGAATGGGAAGGCCTTGAAAAGATTCCGCCTGGGGGCGCCCTGCTGGTGGCGAATCATGCGGCAGCTATCCCTTCCGATGCTCCGGTGATTATGCACGGTATCGAAACTGAGTTGAATCGGCCGGTATACGGCTTGGCAGACGACTTCTTTAGAACTATCCCAGTAGTTGGAACTCTCTGGAATCGGTTAGGTGGGTTGCCCGCACACCCTGATAATGCCTATCGCCTACTCAGAGAACAAGACCAACTTGTGCTGGTATTTCCCGAGGGCACCAAGGGCCCGTCTAAGACATACAACGAGCGGTATCAGCTTCGCAGATTCGGTAGAGGCGGCTTTGTAGAAATCGCCATGCGAGCGGGAGTGCCAGTGATTCCAATAGCTGTTGTTGGCGCAGAAGAGTCAATGCCTACCCTATTCCGAATTCCCTCGGTAGCTCGAGCGCTGGGAGTTCCCTATCTTCCGGTGACTGCAAACATGCTTCTGGCAGGGCCTCTCGGGCTGGTCTCTTACTTTCCATCCAAGTTCAAACTCAAAGTGCTTGACCCTGTCTACTTCGATGTACCCGCTGACCGAGAACGCTATTCGCGTTCTCGGGTCATGGACGAGTCCGAGGCAATTCGAGACCACATCCAAGCAGCTCTCTACAAGATGTTACGTGAGCGAAGAAGTGTGTGGTTCGGCTAATGGCTAGCCAACCGCCAATTCCAATCCGGCTTGCTCGCCGCGCCACCGATGCAGTCGATATTGACCCTGATGGCCCGAGGCGCCGCGTGCTTGTGACTGGTTTGGGGACCTTCTGGGGTGGACGCGTAGCCCAAGCACTAGAGGCGAATCCTGCAGTCGAAGTGATAGTCGGCCTTGATACAACCGAGCCGACTATTGAACTCGAACGAACTGAATATGTGAGAGTGGATGCCAATTATTCGATTCTTTCTCGAATCGTGCAAGCAACCAGAGTTGATACAATAATTCATACCTTTTTGGTGATGGACCCGACACAAATGTCTCAACGCGCCATGCATGAGATCAACGTGATAGGCACGATGAACCTGTTTGCCGCCGCATCGGCTGCGGGCTCAACCGTAAACAACGTGATTGTGAAGTCCTCAACAATGGTCTACGGCTGTGCCCCAGAGGACCCTGTTTGGTTCACAGAGTCCACGCCACGGTCACGGCCCCCAAAAGAATCAATCGAGCGCAGCATTGAAGCAGTAGAGGGCTACGTGCGCGATTTCGCAGAAGATAACCCTCATGTGAACGTGGCTCTGCTGCGCTTCTCGAATGTCATTGGCTCCGAGTTAGAAACCCCCCTCACTCGACTGCTGCAACTTCCCGTCGTCCCATCAATTTTTGGCTTTGACCCCAGGTTTCAGTTCGTTCATGAAGACGACGTCATCAAGTCCATTCTGTTTGCATTCGATAATGACCTACCCGGGGTGTTTAACGTTGCAGGTGACGGTCTTTTGCCTTGGTCAGAAGTAGCAGCGCTGTGTGGAAAGCGGACAGTTGCTTTGCCGCCGATCGGTACTGGTTGGCTGACCACTCCCCTGAGGCAATTCGGACTGCTTGACCTGCCCGCAGAGTACGAGGGTCTATTAAAGTATGGGCGTGGGGTGGACAATCACAGGCTCAAAAACTTCGGCTTTCGCTATGAGCACACATCCACTCAAGCAGTCGAAGCCTTCATCCGGGCAGTGCGGCTTCGCAAAGTTGTTGGAGAAAACGAACCCTCGTACCGCTACGAGCGCGATGTTGAGCAATTCTTCCGCCACTCCCCTGCTGTGCGCCGGGACCGCCGTCAGGCCTGAGCTTGCTCAACCCAAGACACCACCTGTAGTGCAAGCTCGCTCTCGATGCGTGACCACTCATACTGTCGTGAAAATAGCTGCGAACCGGACTCGCTCAGTCGTTGCCGCAACTCTCCATCGGAGATCAACAAGATGCATGCCGCAGCGAAACTCTGCGCATCATTGGCAATGAGTGCATCAACTTCATGTTGAAGGGCAAGCCCCTCGCAGCCGATACTGGTTGTGACCATCGGGATGCAATTAGCTAGCGACTCAAGCACCTTCAGGCGTGTGCCAGCACCAACCCGGATTGGCACGATAGACACATCAGCCGCATCAAGTTCTGGGCCAAGATCATCAACAAGGCCGACTAGGTCTACGCCCGGTTGTGAGCCAACCCAAGAAACCCGCGCAGAATTTCGGCCGACTATCCGAACTCGTGCTTCGGGGGCCTCACTGAGGATTCGAGGCATCACCTCTCGCGTAAACCACTCCACTGCCTCGGTGTTGGGCTCATAATCAAGCGCTCCCACAAAGAGCAAGGTTGGCGCCGAAGAGCGCAACGTACTGCGGTCTGAGCTGACCCGCTCTGGAGCCACAGCGCCGTTACTAACCACATGGGCGTTAGCGCAGCCAGAACGCTCAACGTCTAACGCGCTACACACAACTACAGCGGATACCTGTCGCGCGCACTCACGCTGCACAACATCCCACCTGTGCTCATCAATAGTGTCAAAGCCCCGAGAGATGGCCCAACGACTCAACCCCCGCAAGCGATCAGATGCTCTGCTGCCTGGTGCAAACCGCGGCGGGGTAGCTCTGCGAAGTTTGAGCGACAGATTCTCTAGATTGTCAAAGTCAACGACTTCAGCAATTCCAGCAAGTGGGTCGGGGCTCTGCTCGCTACGGGAACTTTTTAGGGCCTGATGGATTGGCCACCAAGTATCAAGGTGCGAGTACCAGATCAGATCGATTGCAGGGCCCGACTCAAGACGACGAAGAACCGTGGCGGTGAGTTCCGAGGTATCCATGGCAAGTAATCGCCTTGGGGGTCCACCTCGCAACCAGGTTGGCAGCCAAGTTCGCATAGGGGATTCTGGGCCAGCGGCTAGCGAAGTGGCCTGTTCAAGGCTCAGCACCTTAGGAGGTTCAATACGTTCCGTCGAAGCCGAGTGGCGATCGAGAGCAATCAACTCAACCTGCCCGGCTTGAGCCAGCCCGGCAATCATGTGATTCAAACGCTGCCTGTATCCATCAACGGGCGGCCACGGGTACAGTTCGGCAACCACCAAGATTCTCACGGCGAGGCACCTTATCTGATGAGGCGCCCTCTCCACAGGGACCATGTCAATCGGAGAGAGCAATGTCCAGTATCAATGTACAGAGAATCGGACGCGTTGGCGTTATAACGCTTAATGACCCCGACCGCCGAAATGCCCTCAACCTTGACCTAAATGCAGAACTCATCAGCAGTTTGGAATCACTTGAAAATGACCCAGAAACGGGTGCGCTGGTAATCACGGGTGCAGGCAACGCTTTTTGTGCCGGCGCAGACCTGACTCAACTTGGGGCCTCAAGACGGGAGGGACTACTGCGGATCTATGAAGGATTTCTGCGCGTTGCCCGCTCGCCACTCCCAACGGTTGCGGCTGTAAACGGTGCTGCAGTTGGAGCGGGAATGAATCTTGCACTGGCCTGCGATCTACGAATTGCCGGAGCTTCGGCCCGATTCGACACGCGTTTTTTAGACTTGGGCATTCACCCTGGTGGGGGTCATACCTGGATGTTTCGTGCAATCGCTGGGCAACAAGCAACCATGGCTGCGGTGTTGTTCGGGCAAGTTCTGAATGCAAGCGAAGCAGAGCGAGTTGGACTGGTATGGAAATCAGTGAGCGATGACACCTTGCTCGACACCGCTGTGAATTGTGCTGCCTCTGCTGCAAGCGCACCAAGTGAGTTGGTTCGAAGGACCAAGAGAACAATCCAAGATATGGGATCGATTCAAACCCATGACGATGCAGTGCAGCGCGAGCTCGAGGATCAGGTGTGGTCGATGGATCAGCCAGCCTTTGCCCAGAGCTTGGCTGCGTTACAAAAGAGAATTACCCGAGCGGGCAAGTAGTTCGTGTCGAGCGACTAGTCACTCTTGGTTGCTGGCGACTACCAGATCCATTCGGTGAGCAACTCGTCGCGACGCGCGTGCCACTCCTCAGAGGTAATCGCATAACGGATGTGGTCTTCCCATGTTCCGTTGATCTCTAAATAGCGCTCGGCTAGGCCCTCATCTCTGAGAGAAAGTTTTGTGACCACGCTACGACTCGCAGTGTTACGAGGAATGATAGATATTTGAAGGCGATGCAACATGAGTTGCTCAAATGAGAACTGAATAATGGCCACCAGCGCCTCTGGCATATAGCCATTGCCTGCAAGCTTCTCGTCAATCCAATAGCCGACGTAACCGCTCTGATGCGCACCCCGGTGGATTGAATTGAGGTTGATCTCACCGCCAAAGTTGCCATCAATGAAAATACCAAAACCGTAGCCAGCACCTAGCTGGATTTCACGCATACGCACCGAACAACGAGCCGAGAATGCTTGGCGATCCTCGACCGTGTCGGGCTGGCCTTCAATACGTTGCGGCTCCCACTTGGTGAGCCAATCCGTGCAGCGTCGGCGGACCTCTCGCCAGCTGTCAAAGTCGTGCAGGTTGAGCGGGCGCAGCAGTACTCGCTTGCCATGGACAATCATTGGTGTTGTCATTAGTTCAGAACTTTGCTTGCGTCGCAACACGTTGTCGATCCTAGCGAGACCGGTCCTAACCATGCGGACTCAGCGCTGTATCTGAGGCTGCCTGTGTACGCAGCATGTATTGGGCCTTTGGGGCAGTGTCTAATCATGCAATCTGAGACAGAATCAGTCCATCAAGGATGTCCGATTCAGAAACTAGACATTCCTCAAACCCGAAGTACCGAAAGATCTCGACAAGCACGCAACAGCCCCCAACAATCACATCAGCGCGCTGCGCCTCTAGGCCAGGGTTATGCATCCGGTCTGCTACTGCTTCGGTGGCAAGAGTGCGAAACACGTCCTCTACAGCTTCCTTTGTGAGTACAAAGCCGTGAATGGCTTCGGGGGTGTACTCCTTCAGGCCGAGTTCCACTGCAGCCACGTTTGTCACCGTTCCAGCAAGACCAATAAAGCGTGCCGCGTTTCCCGCTTGAGGCACCTCTCTTGCTACGTCATCAAGATGCTGCTCAATGACGCTGAGGCAGTTTGAGAGTTCTTCTGGCAACGGTGGGTCATGAGCCAAGAATTTTTCGGTCATTCGCACGCAACCAACATCGACAGAGATTGACTGCTCAACTTCCGTTCTTCCAAGCGCAAACTCAGTTGAGCCGCCGCCGATATCTACAACTAGGGTCAAAATTTCCTTATCTTCCAAGCCAGAAGTGGCTCCCAAAAAACTCAGTTCTGCCTCCTGGGGGCCCGTCAACAACTCGGGGGTTTGCCCCAAAATCTGCGTTGCGGCATCCATAAAATCAGCTCTGTTTGTGGCATCTCGGCATGCAGAGGTGGCCGCAGCACGAAGGCTGACAACCCCGGCCTGATCCATCACGCTGCGGTACTCTCGAAGCACCGAAAGCGTGCGTTCAATTGCCTCGGGGTCAAGGCGCGAACTTTGGTCGACTCCGGCACCTAGGCGAGTGACACGCATGAGTCGTTCCACCTGGTTTACGCCGTCAGAGATCAATAGGCGTGTGGAGTTGGTGCCGCAATCAATGGCTGCATACATAGCTCGGCTCATGTACTCACTCCTAGTTCTTCTGGACCTTCTGGACCTTCTAGTAGATCGGTGCGAGCTGAGCTGCCCTCAGCGCTAGCAGCAGATTTGCCAAGCTGATCATCCACCCACCGCCCTACCGGGTCGTCGCCTCCCACAAGAAACCATGCATAGTGCGTGTGCAGGCACTTCACTCCCCTGCGGGTGCCTCCTACGCCGCCAAAGGGACGTGGCCCAGTCCATGTGGCGGGAATCAGCGCATCGCGTTCAGCGGCATAGGCGGCGTGCGCAGAAGCTAAGGCTGATTTATCGACCGCAGCCTCTGCTTGTCGCACCCCGCCAGTGGATTCAAGTTGACCAATGCGACGATTGAGTTTTTTATCTACTAGCCAGTACCTAGTGGGCATAGGCGTACCGTCGTCAAGCAGTGGTTGATTTGCGATCACCATGGGCGTTCCGTCGGCTGAACGCAAAATCACCTCAAATGCACCTTTTGGACTACGGCCAAGCAACTCAGCAACAACTGCCAGGTCGCCAGAATCTGCACTGCCACCATCTGCGCCTGTTGCGACCGTATCAACCATGACGACACCGTAGTGGGGTGATCAATCGGAACCGAACTCGCTGAATCAACTAGGAATGGAACAATCAAGAAGAACCGAGCGAGGCCTTTTCTAGAGGTTCTTGCACAAGGTTAAATGGCCAAGATTGCGGCAGTACTAGGCCAGCACTTGCCGGGGGAAGAATGGAGTATGACTCCTCGCCTTCAAGCACCAAACCGAAATCCCTTCTGGCAATCCGCTGAATCTCTGCTGGGTCATCTAGGCGGTCTCGACGCTTTAGCAGTTCCTGATTTTGGCGCTTCAAGTCTGTGAGCTCGGAGCGGTTCGCAGAAATCTCTTGTTGCTGAGCCACATATCCGCGAGACGGTACCAACAACAACGCCACAGCTGCTGCCACTACGAAAGCCAAAATTCCAAGTCGCTGAAGTACAAGGGAGCGCGAAACAGAAATGCCCGAATGCCTGCGCGCCGCTGGCTGAGCGCCCGAATGCCTGCGCGCCGCTGGCTGAGCGCCCGAATGCCTGCGCGCCGCTGGCTGAGCGCCCGAATGCCTGCGCGCCGCTGGCTTTTTACCTGTGCCAGAAGAAGGTCGACTCACCTCAGGTAGCTCCCCCGATTGGGGCCAGTGCTTGCGCACCGCGGAAAACCGCTGATTCGCCTAGGTATTCTTCAATTCGAAGCAGCTGATTGTATTTTGCAACTCGGTCAGAACGTGCAGGGGCTCCGGTCTTTATCTGCCCACAATTTGTAGCCACAGCTAGATCTGCAATCGTGACATCTTCGGTCTCGCCAGAGCGGTGAGACATCACTGTGGTGTAGCTATTGCGTGTTGCAAGATCCATTGCCTCGAGAGTCTCTGTGAGAGTACCGATTTGGTTCACTTTGATCAGGATTGAGTTAGCAACACCTTGATCGATACCGCGAGCTAGCCGCTCACTGTTAGTAACAAACAGGTCGTCGCCCACAAGTTGAATTCTTGAACCAAGCTTCTGAGTCAGGTCTGCCCAACCCTGCCAGTCCTCTTCGTCCATGCCATCTTCAATAGATACAATCGGAAAGCGATCGCAAAGATCGACTAGGTAATCCGCGAACTCGGCGGAACTGAGCGAACGTCCTTCTCCAGCCAAGTTGTACTGCCCATCCGAATAGAATTCGCTGCTTGCGGCATCGATCGCAATCCCAATTTCTTCGCCCGGAATCCGACCACTTCTCTCGATAGCTTCAACAAGTAAAACTACGGCCTCTTCGTTTGACCCAAGATTCGGCGCAAAGCCACCCTCGTCACCGATTGAAGTTTTTAGCCCACGCTCGTGCAGCACTTGTTTAAGCGTGTGATACGCCTCTACGCCCCAGCGGAGTGCTTCAGAAAAAGAAGCTGCGCCAACTGGCATCAACATGAACTCCTGCACATCAACGTTGTTGTCGGCATGTTCACCACCGTTGATGACGTTCATCATTGGTACCGGAAGCACGCAGGAATTTGGTCCGCCGACATAGCGATACAGCGGCATCCCGACCTCATCTGCTACGGCCTTAGCTGCGGCTAACGACACACCAAGAATTGCATTGGCTCCAAGTCGTGATTTGTTTTCGGTTCCGTCGAGCTGACACAGCAAGCGGTCAAGATCGCGTTGGTCAGAGGCGTCGAAACCCAGCAGCTCGTCAGTAATCTCACCATTCACAAAGCTCACGGCGTTTCTCACGCCCTTACCCAAGAATCGCCCTTGGTCGCCATCACGCAGTTCGGCCGCTTCGAAGGCCCCAGTAGAGGCCCCTGAGGGGACTGCCGCACGGCCAACAGCCCCAGAGTCGAGTTGTAGTTCAACCTCAACTGTCGGGTTGCCTCTGGAGTCAAGAATCTCCCGGCCGATAATGGCTTCAATAATGGTCACGATGCTCCCTAGGTGATGACTCAACAGACTATCTGTCTGCCACTTGATACTTTGGGTTTATAGGTTTGATCGAATCAGTTCAGCAAATGCGGCCGCACCGTCAGGGCGAAGGTGAGTGCCATCATTTGCAAACCACTCAGCATGTTGACTCGCTAGGCCAAACCAATCAGCAAGCACTGCGTTGGGGTGACGAGCCGCTGCTGCGGCCAAGCGCTGATTGACCAGATCTTGCCAAGGCCTTCCAACCTTGGCGTTCACTAGCACTACCTTGCGGTCGCCCACGATTTCAAAGAGCCTGTCCATATCTTTGTCGCTAAAGATTCCATTCGTGCCGGCGTGAATAACCAAGGTGCTTGGGATAAGGCCTTCTTTTTCATACCAACCCACCACTCCAAGCACATCGTCAAACTGCCGGCCTACCTTTGCGTCAATGCGAATTCCGGGGATTGCCGCAGAGACAGCCGGAGAGGCTCCAAGTAGCACCGAATCACCCACAGCTACGGCGTTCGCAAGTTGTGCCGGGTCTACTGCTGCCGGAGTTGTTGCATCAGGCCCTGCTGCCAAGGTGGTTGCTGGAGTGTTCGTTGCCGATGAATTAGCCCCAGGAATCGTTGATGCTGTGGGGATGGTGGAAGGCCCAGAAGCGGCTGAGCCAGGCTTATTCCCTGCCGTCTGGCTGCCATTGCCCGTGGCTTCTGCAACCGGCAAGGCCGGCTTGTCTAGGGCGGGTGCCGAGAGCGCAGCAAGTTCGAGTTCGGCTCGCTGGCTGTTCGTACTCGCCGCACGCAGGCCAACGCTCAGCATTACTACCAACAACAAAAACGTGGTTCCGACCGCAAAACCCCGGCGCAGAAGCAGCGTGCGCTGTTGACCGGTGCTGCTCTTTAAGTCTCGCCACCAGTGATTAAGCACACCGTTACGAACCGGCACCTCAACAAATCGATATGAAAGCTCCGCTGCGCCAAAGGTGAGAACCATCCGAATTATGAACACCGGAAAGCCCTCAAAAGGCAAATCGAGTTCTGGACGAGTCACTACAAAGATTGGCCAATGCCACAAGTAAATGGCATAAGAGCGCAACCCGATCCACACCAACGGTGGCCAGGCCAAGACCCTTGAAAGTTTGGCGGCAGGATGAACAAGCACCGCTATCACCACGATGCACGCAATATCTAGCATCAGGAATCCGCCGCGATAAATGAACGGGTCAAACTCATTCACCCGAGTCAGGAACCACCCAATGACGACTAGGCCAATTACTCCAGCAGTGTCGAGGACTCGCGCTGCGCTTTTTGCTGCCGGCAAACGTGACCGCCAAGGTGCCCAACTCAGAGCAAGCACAGCACCAACAAGCAATCCAGCTATACGGGTGTCGGTGCCGTAGTACACGCGAGATGGGTCGGTATAGGGCTCAAACAACAGCGCCATCTCAATTGTCGAGGCCAAAGCCACCACAATGATGCCGATGCGCGCTTTGCCTTTGCCAAATTTGAGCAGCACGAGAGCAAAGATTGGGGGGAACAGCAGATAGAACTGTTCTTCAACAGCAAGTGACCAAAGATGGCGAAGCATCGGGGGACGGCCAGCCTGCGCAAAGTAAGACTCCTTCAAGTAAATGTCCCACCAGTTGCTGACATAGGCCAAAGCGGCAAGCACGTCGCCTCCCATTCGGCCTGCCGCATCGGTGTACACCAGGATCGCGGCCATAGAAACAACTGCCAGAAGCAAATACAAGGCTGGCAAAAGGCGGCGCGCGCGACGAATCCAAAACTGCTTTAGGTCGATCTGACCCTTTGTCATGCGCTCTTCGGTCAGCAGCGTAGTGATCAAGAACCCGCTGATAACAAAGAAAACTTCGACCCCCAAAAAGCCGCCCGGGATGAGCACAAAGTCGGCATGATAAAAGACCACAGCAAGGACCGAAATGGCGCGCAAACCATCAAGTGCTGGCTGATAGCCAAGCTTCCTGACTTGTTGCGTGGGCGCAGGGCGTCCGATTCGGGTGCTCACAGCTCGTTATTCTTGCGCATCTACTGGGTCTTATTGTGCCACTGAGCTGAGTTCCAGTGATTCCCGTCAGCTACTCGAGGTCACTCTCGCTCAAGCAAACGAACCTGAAATGAGCTCACTGCTCGAGCAAAGATATTCGCCTCAATTACTGGTTCCGAGATCACCTCTGGCGCTTGGAAGCGACGAGCGAGTTCTGCGAAGAGCATCTGCAGCTCAAAGCGCGCCAGGTTTGCCCCTAGGCAAAAGTGCGTGCCATGACCAAAGGCCAAGTGCGCATTAGTAGACCGCGTGACGTCGAATCGGAAGGGGTCGGAAAAGACTTGCTCATCCCTATTCGCCGACGGGTACAGCAGAATCAAACGATCGTCCTTCGCTACCGGATAGCCGCCCACAGTTGTATCTTCGATTGCAGTACGAAAGAAATTATTCAGTGGGGTGACCCATCGGATCAGTTCTTCTACAGCCCCTGGAACAAGTTCGGGTGACTCAGCAAGCAACTCCCATTGGTCTGGGTGATCGGCAAAAATCCGGAGCCCGTGAGCGATGACCGTACGAGTCGTTTCTGCACCGCCAGCTATAAACAATCCGGTTTCATGGAGCATTCGCTGCGCCGAGTAGCCAGACTTTCCAGCAATCTCTGCATTCGCCCAGACAGAGATGAGGTCATCTGCAGGGCACTCAACGCGTTGAGGAACAAGCTCTTCAAGTAGTTCGACAAACTCGGCAATAGCAGTTCCCAGACCCATCAGTGCATCCATGTCATGCGCTGCAGCATCAAAGCGCATAATGGCTTCTGACCAATTCTTGACGTCTCTCCAGCGATCCTCCGGAAAACCCAAGAGCATGGCTATGAGCCGGCTCGGTAAGGGTGCTGCGAGCGCATCGATAATCTCGACCTCACCTGCAGCAGCCACGCCGTCAAGCAACTCGTCAATCCGCGACCGCAACCAAGGCTCATGTTCGCGGGTGGCTCGTGGCGTGAATCGATTTGCCACTAGGCGGCGCTGCTGCTGATGGTTTGGGTCATCCATGGAGATGATGTTGATCTCCTCAGGTGCCCACCAAGAGCGGTACCCGCGCCCAGAAATAAAGGTGGCGCTGTGTCGCTCGACCTCGGCTAGGTCTGCATGGCGTGTCACTGCCCACAATGAGTTCTTGTGATCTCGATATAACGGCTCGTTAGCACGCATCCACGTGAATGCCGGATGCGGATCTGAGCGATAAAACTCTGCGTCAAGCAGATCGATTTCGGGTCGCTGATCCCCTGCAAATGGCGTCGATCCGTCTTGGCTCACACCAAACAGTCTGACACAGGCACCTCACCCCCCTTGTTTTGTCATGCGAGGGACCCCCTATAGGGGGTCCCTCGCATGACAAAACAAGGGGGGTGAGGGGTTAGCCGGCTTCTGAGTGGGTTACGGCGGGTTCGCCCATCCACTCGCGCAGCGTGTTCTTGAGCTTTGTCTGTTGAATAAAAATATCGTGCTCGGGAGTTGCTCCGCCCTTGGACTGCGGAGCCTTCCAGTAAAAACTCAGCCACTCTTGCACGCCTGATTGCCCAGCGCGATGAGCAAGGTCCAAGAACAGCGCTAAGTCGAGCACCAAGGGTGCCGCCAAGATTGAATCCCGGCACATGAAGTCCACTTTGATCTGCATGGGGTAACCCATCCAACCAAAAATATCTATTGCGTCCCAGCCCTCTTTGTTATCTCCCCGTGGCGGGTAGTAATTGATTCGCACCACGTGAGCGATATCTCCGTACAACTCGGGGTAGACCTCGGGCTGCAGAATTGTGTCGAGCACCCCTAGCTTAGAAACTTCCTTGGTTTTAAAGTTCTCTGGGTCATCAAGAACTTCGCCATCGCGGTTACCCAGGATGTTTGTGGAGTACCACCCCCGCAACCCCAGCATGCGGGCCTTAAAACCCGGGGCCAGAATTGTCTTCATGAGTGTTTGCCCGGTCTTAAAATCCTTACCGGTGATGGGTAAGCCGCGGTCAGTTGCGAGCTGCTCCATACATGGCAGGTCGAGACTCAGGTTTGGTGCGCCATTCGCAAACGGGACTCCGCTAGACAGAGCCGCATAGACATACATCTGGCTCGGCGAGATGTTCTCATCATCTGCACGAAGCCCTGCCTCGAAGGCTTCAATGCTTTGATGTGTGGCTGTGGGCTCTTGATACGCCTCGGTTGACCCGCACCACACCATGACCAAACGGTCACAGTTGTTCTCGATTCGGAAATTCTCAATATCAGCGATGAGCTGCTCGGTGAGATCCCACTTTGACTCACCAGTCTTGACTCGAATCCCCTCAAGGTTTCGCACCCAACGCTGATCAAACACCGCTGGCATGGCAACCATGCCTTCGAGTTCGGCCGAGAGCGGAGCAAGGTCACGCTCATCGAGTACCCCACATGTGCGAGCTGCTTCAAGTGCGTTCGGAGAGATTGGGTCCCACCCTCCAAAGACGATGTCGTCAAGGTTAGCGAGCGGCACGAAATCCTTCATCATGGGATTGCGAGCATCTTCACGTTCACCTAGGCGAATGTGCGCCATCTGGGTGAGCGATCCAATTGGTTCGGCTAGCCCCTTGCGAGTGGCAAGCACTCCGGCATAGAGCGTGGTTGCCACTGCACCCATTCCAGGAGTCAGGATTCCAAGGCGGCCAGTAGCGGGGGCGATCTGTAACGGTTCAGGCATGGCCTTCCACTGTACGCGGCAAATGGGCTCGACCCCATGTTGAGCACAATGTTGGCCTGCTCGGCCGTTCACAACTACGTGGTCTCGATGCCCAACTGCTCGAACGATCGAAGCTGTTGAATTCGCAAATCTGTGGCCTGACGCAGCGCATCTTCCGGGTCGAGATCTGCCGCGTTCGCTAAGTCAACAAGTTCTAGGAGTGCTGCTCCGAGTTCTGATACATCAAGTTTTCGAGTAACTGGTTGAGCTATATAACCGTGAATCCCGCTGGCACGCTTTGCAACTTTCAGCGCTCGAGCAAGTGCTGGAAGCTCAACGGGAATCTGGTCTAAGGCAGAGCTTCGACCCTGTTCTTGCTGCTTACTTGATTCCCACAGCGCCACCAACTGACTTACCTCGGCTGACCGCAACGATTCGCCCAGGGCCTGTTCAATCATCTGATGCCTAGCCAACAACTTGTCATGAATAGACCTTGCAACCTCAGCCAAGCTGAACCACCCGGCCTCTGCTGCAATCGCCGAATGAAAGATCACCTGATACAACAAGTCGCCGAGTTCTGCGCAGAGTTCCTCCGCTCCTGCACCCGACTCGGCATCGTAGGCGTCGATTGCCTCAAAGACCTCGTACGACTCCTCGAGGAGATAGCGCTTCAGTGATGCATGTGTCTGCTTTGCCTTCCACGGGTCTTCAGACCGTAAGCGCCGCATAAGTTCCGCGAGTTGCATAACTTCTGCTGCGACAGGGGCGGCATACTCTGGAATCCATAAAGAGGTCAGGTGGTCTGGAGTTACCTCACGGTCGAGTTCAGAGAAATTCACAGAGAAGATTCGTTCATCAGGTAAGCCGAGTCGTTGTAGCACCACAATTGGCGAACTCGGGGAGTCCTCGAAAGATAATTTGATGTCTGACAACGTGAAGGTGTTATCGCATTGCCCAACGAGTAGCGGTCCTCGTTGACCGGCAGCCTCAACAGCAAAGCGATGCCCATCAATGAGCCGGACTCCCAACTCAACCGGATCTACCCCTAGTCGGGCCCAGGTCAGGTCGAGGAACGATAGAGCTGGGTGGATCACAACCTCGACTCGGGGGTCAGCTAGTAGCAACTCCACAGTGTGCTCTGCCACCACTGGCGAACCCGGCACTGCGTACAGCACCTCTCCCACGGACCCCACCTGCTTGGCAAGGCGATGCTCCTCATCAGCAGCAGTTACTAACGCCTCACAGATGGATTGATACACCTGCGGCATTGAGGACCCAGATTCATATAAGCGATCGAACCATTGTGCCTGAGGCATCACTTGAGCCGCAGGGTGGCGCTCTGTGCGCAGGAACTGCCTGGGAATAGCGGCTATCAACTGTATCGCCCCGGCTGTCACCAAGTCGGGGCCCGCAGGACCCAAACCAATCACATGTATGCGCGGCAACTTCACGGAGTGTTTGTTGCAGGACCCACCACAGCATCAAGCAGGGCTCCGCTTGGGAGTGCGGGTGATGGAGGTGGCAGAATCGCTGCCTCGCCAGTCGGCCCCGTGCCCACCCCAGATCCGAAGCGGGGATTGATCTGAGCTGAAGCAACCACAAGCTGCATCCATATATCGGGGCCTTGTGAGATCAGTTTCAACAGCCCTGGCACTGCTCCTTTAAAGGGAACGACTTTCCGCTCATCTACTCGAATGAGGTAAACAATCGGAGCGCCTTGGCTGTCGGTCAACTCAAGTGGCGCAGCAACAACTCCAAGTGGAGCAGCTTGAACAACCTGCCGAATTGACCCTGACAGCAATGCCGTTGGAATGCATTCCTCGGCAGTCGCCACAATTTCAACCTCTGGGAAGGCCCCCGGAAGGTTCTCGAGTCGGGCACCAGCGAGCAACTCTCTCAGCACTGCTTTTTTTGCCTTTGGCTGTACTGCCGCCACAGTCATGCATGTGAGTTCTCGTGCAACGGGAAGACCGTCGTAGAGCAGTCGCAAATCTTGGGTGCTTGACTCTGATATTGACTTAAATCGCTCAGTCAGCAGTCCTTGTCCGGCAAGGAACTTAATCAGCACCTGACGTGCAGTATCTGAAATCTTTGATGGCGCACCTTGCTGACCGAGTTGAGCATCAATCTGCTGATTCGCTTGTGCCTTCGCTTGGGCCGACAACGGAACCCCAAACCGTTCGGACTCGCTAGTCCAAGCAGTTGCCTGCACCGCAAGTAGAAGCGCCGCACGAGCCTGGTCGCCCGGTAACACACTCTGGCTTGCCCCAGACCCAGTTGTTGCCCCAAAGACTTCATCTCGGGCAAGCAGATTCACCGTTTCAACAGACACTTTTTTGCCAGCCACGGTTGCAGCAGTGGTATCGGCAGTGACTCCGCAGGCAGCTAGCACCGCCACAGTGAGTAACGCAGTGAGACACAGAAATGTTGTTCGAACCCGAGACATACTGCGAATGCTATGCCGACTGACCCGCTGAGGCAGAACCAGAGCCCGCTAGCACCTCAGCTGACGGCACAAGCTCGGTCAACGCGGCTATCAGATCCTCGGCTATTCCGGAGCCGCCACGCACTGGCAGGCGAAGTTCCTGCTGCTCTTCTCGGTAGACCGCAGTCTTGTATAGACGTGCGAGTCTCATCTGTTTGGATTGAGGCAAGCGGATTGGCGAGATGTGCGCCACTAACCCCGAACCGGCCAAGGTTGAGCTCTTTAGCACCGTCACGCTAGTTACCCCGGCGCGTACGCACTCTGCTCGCACTCGGGCCACCTGCAACAAGGCAGCTGCGGGCGGTGGCACCGGACCGAAGCGGTCAACCCACTCCAGCGCAATGTCATCAACATCCGATGCACTCTGCACTGCTGCTAATCGCCGATATGCATCAAGGCGAAGGTCTTCGCGCTCCACATAGTCAGCGGGTAAGAATGCTGCTGCAGGCAGCTCCAAAACAATCTCTTCTGCCTCAGCAACTTCCTGTCCATTGAGTTCTGCAATAGCTTCGTTGACCATCTGCATATAGAGGTCATAGCCCACAGCGGCCACATGACCAGACTGCCCGGTACCCAACAAATTCCCTGCGCCACGAATCTCAAGATCTCTCATAGCAATTCGAAAGCCCGATCCAAGCGCTGTTGCCTCTCCAATGGTCTTCAGGCGTTCATAGGCCTCTTCAGAAAGCTGCCGATCAGGCGGGAAGAACAAGTAGGCATAGGCCCGCTGCCCTGCCCGGCCAACCCGACCACGAAGCTGATGCAACTGCCCAAGACCCAATAAGTCGGCCCGTTCTACCACCAAGGTGTTTACGGTCGGCATGTCGATGCCGGACTCAATAATGGTGGTGCAGACCAATACGTCGTACTCGCCTTGCCAGAAATCAACCACCACTTGTTCCAAGCTGCCCTCGTCCATCTGACCATGTGCGACAGCAACACGGGCCTCTGGAACTAGCTCACGGATTCTTGTTGCCTGCTGCTCAATATCTCGCACACGGTTATGCACGTAAAACACTTGCCCCTCTCGAAGTAGTTCACGGCGAATGGACTCAGTGACCGCCCGCTCATCAAACTCACCCACATAGGTCAAGATGGGTTGGCGAGCAGCCGGAGGCGTATTGAGCAACGACAGATCCCTAATCCCCGTCAGGCTCATCTCGAGAGTTCTTGGGATGGGTGTTGCTGTAAGTGTGAGTACGTCAACTGCAGCCTTGAACTGCTTGATTGACTCTTTGTGAGACACCCCGAAACGTTGTTCCTCGTCCACTACTAGCAACCCGAGTTTTTTAAACTTGATGTCTCCCGAGAGCAGTCTGTGCGTGCCAATCACGATGTCCACCTCGCCGGTCGCTAATCGCTGAACGACTTTCTTTGTTTGCGCAGCAGTCAGGAACCGAGAGAGCGACTCAACTCGGAGGGGGAAGCCTGCAAAACGGTCACTGAAGGTCTGATGATGTTGTTGGGCAAGCAGCGTGGTGGGCACCAGAATTGCAACCTGAAAGCCGTCCTGAACGGCTTTGAATGCAGCACGCAGGGCCACCTCAGTCTTGCCAAACCCAACGTCGCCGCAGACCAAGCGATCCATCGGCACAGTTGATTCCATATCTTCTTTGACTGAGGCAATTGCGGTGAGCTGGTCGGGAGTTTCTTGAAAGGGAAAGGCAAGCTCCATCTCAAGTTGCCAAGGTGTGTCGGCACCAAAAGCGTGGCCGACAGTTGAGACACGAGTTTGATACAAGACCACCAGTTCTTGGGCGATCTCTGACACTGCAGAGCGAGCCTTCGACTTCGAACGAGAGAACTCAGACCCGCCCATTTTGTTGAGCCGTGGCGTCTCGCCGCCGGAGTAACGCCGAATTGAATCGATCTGGTCCGAGGGAACGTACAACTTGTCGCCGCCGCGATATTCGAGCAGAAGGTAATCGCGTTCTGCGCCGCCCATGGTCCGGGTCACCATGCCCTCGAAGCGACCCACACCATGCACTTGGTGCACAACATGGTCCCCAACTTTGAGGTCCTCAAAAAAGCTCTGCGCTTCACGCCGAGGAGCCTTGGCAGCACGATGAGTTCTGCGACGACCAGTCAGGTCAGCCTCTGCAAGCAGAGCCAGTTTTACTGCCGGCAGAATGCACCCTCGCTCGAGTGGTGCATGCACAATCGACCCACCGGCAGAACGCAGATCTGCTGGTTTTGGACCAGTTCCGTCTGCCGGAATCCGAATGGTGAACGACAGACCGTGTTGATTGAGCAACTTGTCGATACGCCCAGCCGAACCAGCACCGTCGGCACAAACAACTACTGAATAGCCATCAGAAATAAGCTGGCGCAACTGATGCAAGAGACCCTCTGCCTCGCCCACGGCGGGAGGCCAAGCCAACGCAGTCACCGCTGGTGAATCCGGCGAATCAGGTACAGAAGCTAGAGACCAAACGGGCGCTTTGGTGTGCTGTAAGAGTCGGTTGAACTCAACATGCATCCGAGGCAATGACTCGCTGCTGCCCCCAGCCGAATCCAACTTGAGCCCCCAAGTGCGAGACAGGGATTCGCCAAGGTCTTTTTCTTCAGCAGCAATATCTGCTGCTCTGTCGCGAAGCCGTCGAGGGTCAGCTAACAAGATCAAGCCATCATCGGGAACAAGATCGAACAGAACGTGCTCGCTGTCTGCAAGCCAAGCCATCCAGGCTTCCATCCCCTCAAAGATCTCACCATCTGCAAGCCTCTGCCACTGCTCTCGACCCCAAGGATGCAAGGCAAGCAATTTCTCGGCACGCTCGCACACCTCCTCAGAGGGAAGAAGTTCCCGAGCGGGAAACACAGCAAGCTCTTGTAGATCTACCGTCGAGCGCTGATCGCCTACCGAGAACTCGGTGAGGCGTTCGACCTCGTCTCCCCAAAGATCGATTCGCACCGGCACATCTGCAGTAGCCGGGAACACGTCAATAATGGACCCGCGAACGGCTATCTCCCCGCGGTGTTCCACCTGATACTCGCGCCGATACCCACCCATGACTAGCTTCTCAGTAAGCGCCAGAGAATCCACTTTGTCTCCGAGTGCAACCCGCACGGGTTCAACATCTTCTACGTGCGGGCCAAGACGCTGAACAAGCGCACGGGCGGGAGCGACAATCACAGACAACGAAGAGTCGGCGGTTCTTAAACGCCAGAGTGTTCGCAAACGAAGGCCCATTGTTTCAATCGATGGGCTGACTCTTTCAAAAGGCAAGGTCTCCCATGCGGGGAATAGCTCAACTGCATCCGCCGGAAGAAAATTCCGAAGGTCTGCTGACAAGCGCTCCGCATCTGCAGCGGTGGGAACTGCGACCACCATAGGCGTCCTTCGAGAAGCCGTCAGCAGTCCAGCAAGAGTCACTGCTCGTGCGGGCTCGGGTACCACAAGTACCGTCGAGGATTTTCCGAGCGCAGCAAGCAGCCCAGGCTCTTCTCGGAGCATTGCGTTGAGTCCGCCCAACACCGCGGTTGGTTGGTTCACCACCTAGGGCCACCTTGCTCAATTACTGGCATTGACCTGTTGCATCGCAGCATCGATACCTTGATCCAAAATCATAGCTATTGCATCTGCCACGTGAGCGCAGGCTGCCATGAGTTGTTCGCGTTCAGCCTTCGACACCTTTGAAAGCACCCAATCAGCACCCTGCTCAGGGCCCCCGGGGGGCTTTCCAACACCAATCCTGACTCGGGCATAATCCTGAGTATGCAGGTGCGCTGTAATCGACTTCAGGCCATTGTGGCCAGCTAAGCCACCGCCCTCTTTGAGCTTTACTCGAGCTGCTTGCAGGTCGAGTTCGTCGTGCAAGATGACCAAAGAAGACCAATCTTCAATACCGTACCGGCGCACCAGAGCAGACACGCACTGCCCCGACTCGTTCATCCAAGTGGTGGGAACGGCAACAACCACGCGTCGGCCATCAAGGCGAAACTCGCTTACTCGTGCTTTCAACCGCTTGTCTAAGCGAAGGGGGTCGCCATGTCGTTCCGCAAAAATCACGGCAGCATCTGCACCGACATTGTGTCGGGTGTGGTCATAACGGTCGCCAGGATTACCTAAACCAACCACAAGGAGATCACAGGGAGACCCCATGCGGACTGTGCGCTACAACTCACTCAGTTGTGACTTCGTCGGCTTCGGCTAATTCACCATCTGCGGGCTTAGCAACAACTGCTGCACGGGTTAGTTCAGCAGTTACTACGGCCTGCTGAGGCTTTGACAAGCAGACGGTTCCCTCTGGCAGCACAAGGTCTTTCACGAGAAGTGATCGATCAAGCTGCATCACTGAAATATCTACCTCGATTGAGTTAGGAATTGCGTCCGGCCGAACTCGAACCTTGAGTTTGTTTAAGCGTTGCTCAGTCATGCCACCGTTGACCGTGACCTGCTTTGCATCGCCAACCAAAATGATTGGCACTTCAAGCTCTACTGGCTTGGTTGGATCAATGCGCATGAAGTCGATATGAGTAACGTCACGACGAACAGGGTGACGCTGCACTTCACGAACCAGAACCTGATCGCCAGACCCTCCGTCAACTGTCAAAAACACCAGCGCGTTGCTACCTGCATCAGTGGTCATGGCACGACGAAGATCGCTGCGCTGCATTGAGATAGAAACAGCGGGCTTTCCGGCACCATAGACAACCCCTGGGACGGAATTCTCAAGACGGGCCCGACGCGATGCGGGTGTACCTGTTGTGCGGCCTGATTCGGCGGTGAGGGTTACCTCGGACATGACGTGACTCCTGAGACTGCAGATGCGGGGTGATCACACGAAAAGTTCTGTGTGGAACCGGGGGAAGTGTAGTTCTTGATAGGCAATCATTGCCAGACAGCGAACAATGCAGGGTTGAGTCGCACGGATTTCGCTACTTCTTGGCCATGATGAACTCTGATTGATTAACTCTGGTTTTGCCCGTCGAAAATCTCTGAAACTGACATGTCCTCAAAGACAGCATCGATTGCGTCGGCGATAATCCCAGCAGCAGACAGCACCTCAATCTTGTCGATGCATTTTTCTGGAGGCAGTGGCAGAGTATTGGTAATAACTATCTTTTCGATGACCGAGTTCTTGAGTCGGTCAATTGCAGGACCAGAGAAAACGCCGTGGGTAGCGGCGCAGTAGACAGCGGTAGCGCCACGCTCAACGAGTTGTTCTGCAGCAGCACAAATCGTGCCCGCAGTATCAATCATGTCGTCGATAAGCACGCAGGTACGGCCAGCAACCTCGCCCACTACTTCTTTGGCCTCGACGGTGTTCTTCTCGCCCCGAACTCGACGCTTATGGACAATAGCTAAATCGGCATGAAGTTGGTTGGCGTAGCGTTCCGCAACTTTGACTCGCCCAGCATCTGGAGAGACGACTACAAGATCTTCGGGCAGATTGCTTGACATCCAGTCAACAAGCACAGGCATTGCGGTGAGGTGATCTACAGGGCCGTCAAAAAAGCCTTGGATCTGACCGGAGTGCAGGTCCACGCTGATGATTCGCTTGGCGCCGGCTACCTCGAACATGTTTGCAAGAAGCTTGGCCGTGATTGGCTCACGGCCCTCGGCTTTTCGATCTTGACGGCCATAGCCATAAAAAGGTGCAACCACCGTGATGCGCTTTGCTGAGGCACGCTTGGCGGCATCAACCATGATGAGGTGTTCCATCAGTGCATCGTTGACAGACATTTCTGAGGTGGAGCAGTGGCTCTGGAAAATAAATAAGTCGGCTCCGCGAATGGATTCGCCGTACTTACAGTGAATCTCGCCATTCGCAAATTCGGCAATGGGTAATGGCGCAAGACCCAAGCTGAGTCGCTCAGCAACTTCTTGAGCGAGTTCCTGATTCACCCGACCTGCAACAATAGTCAAGCGCTTTTTAGTTACAAGTTCCATGGTGTGCCTCCCCATGTCATGGAGCGCCAAAAGCTGCCCAACTACGCCAGCCCGAACGGCACCCTCAGAGTTCAGAACCTGCAGTGTAGAACGGTCCCGTGACTGTGTCTGACGCAACCTGATCTCCAGGGCCTAGCGAAGCGTACGGTCCAAGCAGGCAGCGCTCGCCAATTCGAGCGTTCACCGCAGTAGAAGCATGCACAACACACCCGTCTCCAACGATGGTGTCCACTAGACGGGTGTTGGGTCCAATCTCGCTACCGCTGCCGATCACCGTGCTGCCCTGCAAAATGACCCCGGGAAACAAGGTCACGTCAGTTCCGATCACAACGGTTGTGTCTACATAGACCGCTGATGGATCAACCATCGTGACCCCAGACCGAAGCAAGCCTTCATTCGTGCGGCGCCTGAGTTCGGCCTCGGCGGCTGCGAGTTGTACTCGGTCGTTGATGCCCTGCACTTCGGCAGCATCAGCAACACCAACTGCTTCAACGCGATGCCCGGCCGAGTTCAGAACATCTACAACATCGGTCAGGTAATACTCGCCTTGGCTATTACCTGGCTCGACTCGACGCAGTGCCGGAGCTAAGAGGCTTCGACGAAACACGTAGATCGAGGTATTGACCTCCGTAATCTGAAGTTCGTCATCAGTTGCATCACTCTGTTCAACAATGCGCTCAACCCGATCGTCTTTGCCTCGCAGAACTCGCCCGTAGCCTGTGGGGTCATCAAGAACTGCAGTAAGCATTGTGGCAGCCGCACTAGTACTGCGGTGCTGCTGCACTAGGCGTGCAATGGTTTCAGGCCGAAGCAGTGGAGCATCTCCGGGAAGGACTAGTACGTCCTCCTCTTCGGAGTCATCCTCTAGACCCACCAATCCCACCTGGGTGGCATCTCCGGTACCTCGCTGCACCTGTTGTTCTACAAACTCCACCGCAATGTCTTGGGCATGTTCTTGAACCTTCTTGGTGACCCAATCGCCTTTATGGCCCACAACAATTACTGCAACCTTGGGCCGGGCCTGCACCAGCGAATCCAAGACGTACATCAGCATGGGCCGACCACAGAGCCTGTGCAGCGGCTTGGGCCGTTCCGAACGCATCCGGCTGCCTTCTCCTGCGGCAAGAATAATTGCCGAGAGCGGCGGTATCTGTGATGAAGAATTCATAACTGCCAACTCATTGCTCGCGGGGCAGGATTCGAACCTGCACTCTCCTGATCCAAAGTCAGGCGTTCTGCCAATTGAACTACCCGCGACTGCGTATAGCTACGGTACCGCGTCAACAGTAGAACCGTCAGGTTGGAGGCGGAATCATGAACAAATTATGTGAAAAGTGCTTGGTAGGCTCAAGCCCAACGATCTGTCCTTTTTGGGCTACGCCGACGGTGTAACCCAGCTTTTCAAACAGTTCACAAGACACGGTTCGGTTCTCTGCTTCAACAAGTTCGGCGTAGACCAAAGGGGTGCAGCGCTCAAGAAGCTCTTGCCCACCACCAAAGACATACTGCTCAAAACCCTCGACGTCGATCTTTATGCCGTCTACTTGTACCCCACGGAGTAGTTCAAGGTCATCAAGACGCTCTTGAGGCACGCTATATCGGCGACCCTCGACTTGTTGTCCTGGTTGCACAACGTGAGATAGCCCCTGCATGCGCACATGCTGCTGCTCGGGCATCACCATCTCTAGCTGCCCGGAGCTTGACCCCAACGCCATGTGATGCAAGCTGACGTTGTCTAACTTGAAATGCTTTACAAGCCGCGTCAGTGCACGAAAGTTCTCTGGGATGGGTTCAAAAGCATGAACATGGCCGCGCTTCACACGTTTGGCAATCAGTACCGTCATGATTCCAATGTTTGCCCCAATATCTAACACCGTGGACTGTTCACTCATCCGATGGATCAACTGCAGAACATCGCGCTCATTTGGATCCCAGTGCAGCGTCTTTGTCTTGAACCAACCAAACAGAAACAAGTACCGGTCAAAGCCAAGAACTCTCTGAAGAAGACCCTGGATTAAGCGTTTCAAGTTCTCGTGCCCCTCATCAGTCGCAAACCACAGGCTAATTCACTTGCCATGTTCAGTCGCCATGGCCGACACCAAGGTATCGCCCACTGCTTGCCAGCTGTACCGGCTCTGCACCAACTTCAGAGCGTTTAACGAGAGGCTGGCATACAACTCGGGTGATGAGAGTAACCGCAGTGTCTGATCGGCAAATTCTTGTGGGCTAGTGGCAATCAGAATCTCTTCATCAGGAATTGCACCGATAGCCCGATTGACCAAGTCAGTGGTAACACAAGGCACACCCATAGACATGGCCTCAAGAATTTTGTTCTGCATCCCGGCACCAATAATGAGTGGCACCACCATGACGCGACCACGCTCGTATGCCGTGCGGATGTCATCAAGCCAGCCGCTGACTTCAATTCCAGGGGCTTCAAATTGCTTGACTACCTTTGTTGGCCGCGCTCCCGCAATCAGTAGGTCGGTCTGTGGCCTCACCTCTCGCAGCAGCGGCAAAATCTCTGCAACCAGCGTCACAACTGCGTTCACGTTTGGCGGATAGCCCATATTGCCAACAAACAAAAGATCTCGTTGACCGCTATTCGCCGGGACAGTCGCTGGGGCATTCGCAAGTGGCGAGGAGAAGAACTCAGTATCTACTCCATTTGCCACAATCTGAACTTGCTCCGACCCCGCAAAGCCCAGCAGGTCACGATCCTGCTCAGAGATGATGACCTGTGAGTTGAACCAACCAGATGCTCGTTGCTCATAGCGGGCAATCCGGCGCGCTTCGAGCGAAAAGATCCACCGGAGCCAAACTGGCGACTGCCCGGCTCTACGCTGCATCGAGGCACTAAACGCATCCTGATAATCAAGCGTTCGGGGAATAGAATTGTTGCGACCGAATGCGGCAGTGCGGATCAACTGGCAATAAATGTGATCTGGCTTTTCTTCTTCAATGATCTGATCAATCTTGCGTGCAGCTGCAGCAGAATAGAAATAGCCCACTTGCAGAGGCTGGCCACGAAGTACAGCGAGCAAGGTTGACCAGACCGTAGTGATGCGCGACCGAGTGACCACATGGATGTTTTCACAGCAGCCCTTGGAGACTTTCTGCAGGGCTTCGGGGTCTACTGGGCCTTCGGAAAGGGCAACCAGAGTGACCTGGTGATGTTTCGAGAGTTGCCGAATTTGGTGATAGGCACGCAGCTTGTCGCCACGTTCGAGCGGGTAGGGAAAGCGTGGGGTAATGACAAGCAGTTTCAAGCCGCACGAACTCTAGCCATCACAGGTGCTCAAAGTAATTGACCAAGTCAAACCAAGTTGCCACAGTCAGTTCGCTTCGCTGTACTAGCGGCGCTTTCCGAGAAGGGTTGGAATGGTTCGCAGACCAATCACCAAGTCACCCCAGAGAGACCAGTTCTCGATGTAGCGGTTATCGAGCCGGACTCGAGTCTCGATGCTGGTGTCTCCCCAGTAGCCGTTGACTTGAGCCCAGCCTGTGATGCCAACAGGCACCCTGTGGCGGTACTCGTAGCTGTCGATCTCTGAACTGAATTGCTCCACAAAATGCGGGCGTTCGGGTCGTGGACCGACCAGTGACATATCGCCACGCAATACGTTCATCAACTGAGGAAGCTCATCAAGGTGACTTGGTCGCAAGAAGCTGCCCACCCTAGTGACTCGCTCATCTTCGTCAACAGACCACTGGGTACATGACTCGTCGTTCACTTTCATGGAACGGAACTTGAGAATCTCGAAAGGCCGACCACCCACACCAATGCGAACTTGACGGAAGAAGACAGGCCCACGGCTCGTGAGCTTTACCGCAAGAGCGCAAGCAATGAGGAGTGGCAGCGTCAGCAGAAAAAGGATTGCTGCTGCAACAAGATCGAAAGCGCGCTTTGCCGGCCACATGTTGCAAGACATCCCAGGTCGATGAACTGGAACTAGCGGCAGACCCGAGACCTCGTAGCCCATATCGCCTGCAGGTAGGCCAAGCTCAAAGAGTCGTGGCACTGCATAGAAGTGCACCATGCGATCTTGGCAGCGGCGGATGATACTGACGAGTTCCTCTTCGCCGGCAGATCCGAAAGCAAGCACAACGTGACGAATACCGGTTTGTTCGAGGATCTCTGGAAGGTTCTCTGGGCGGCCCAAGACCGGAAGCGGAAACTCCTCGTTGAAGCGGTCAACAAACCCGCAAGGCACAAGACCAAAAGAGGGGGTATCGATCAGTGCCTGTGCCACATCAAGACCAATTGGTCCTACCCCAATGATGAGTGCATCCTCAAGGTCGTACCCCTTTGATCGGGCAGAGGCCACGAGGCGGAAACTCACCAACCGGCCAAGCAATACAAGTGGCACAGTGAAAAGAACAATCTGTGCAATAACGAACACGTCGATGGACTCACTTGGCAATCCGAATCGGCCCATGTTCACAATCGACATGATGATGAGCGTGACCACTGGTGCAAGCCCGATACGTGCAACCACCGAGGCCAAACCGTCGCTTGGGGCTACGGCGTGGCGTCCACGGCGAGCCGTTGGCCACAACAAGGCAGTTCCGACCACAGCGAACAGAGCCACCATCTTCAATGAGATTTGGTTGTTCAAGAAGATGTACCCGAGCATCAGCGGAAGCGCCAAAGCACTCAAGTCAAAGAGGTGGCCCAGAAGTACAAGAGTTCGTCCAACTGCACGGCGTTGCCGCAAGGGAAGGACGGTGAGTGATTCCGCTTTGCCTTTAGCGGAGAGGGCTGGGGTTTGACCGCTCAAATCAGCTTGATCAGCAGAATTGCCCGCAGTAACTGAAGAAACATCTTTGACTGCGGCACCCTGCAAACGCAACGATCTGCGTGTGCGTGGCACCTCACTTGTTTCTGAGTATTTCAGCATGCTGCCCCTATTGAAGATCTCACTAGCACCCGCTCGCTAGTGACCGCTTTTTATTCCATCCGAAACAATTACTAACTTTTTGCTACCCCACTAGTAAAGGTGTGCCGTGGGTCATCGTCAAGCTGCTTTTTGCGAAATCCCGCTAAACACCTAGGTAATTTCACCCGGACGCAACAGATTCTGTGTCTTTGGGGTACTCATTCCTTTAGTTAACGTCATATCTGCGACAGTTCTGTAGTTTGTAGCCGAACATAGAGAAAGCCACTAATGCCGCTCTTCAGGTGGCAAGTAGAGCGCCACTCAGACACACTCAACAAGTGACATATTCGCAAACTCCGGCCAACTCACCAGTTCGTATGGAGATTCGCTATCGACTCGACTCGCTCGCACCCCATTGGGATGAGCTACTTGAGCAGCAAGAGTTCAGCTCGCCGTTTCTGTCGAGCTGGTGGATCAATCAAGCAGCAGAGGGGAGCACAGCATTGCTGTGCTGTTTTAGTGGCTCTGAACTTATTGGCGGTGCAGCGTTCCAACTCGACACTGTAGGCAAAGGGCCACTGGCCATCCAGAGGGTGCGCTGTGTTGGCCAAGGAACACTGGCACCCGATCACCTTGACCTGATCTCACGGCCTGAGTTCTCCGCTGAAGTGCTGGCCACGGTAATTGGGTGGCTAAAGCGGTCTGGGTCTCGCGTGATTGACCTAGACGGCCTTGCCGCAAAAGGAGCTGTTGCTGGTGCTCTGGATTCACATCAGATCTCTGGCATTGCAGCGCCCTACACCGAGTTGCCCGCATCGGGAGCCGAGTACCTAGCGCAGCGACCCGGACAAGTACGTAGCACCATTGTGCGAACCCGAAAGCGGTTTGCTCGTGAAGGGGTTTACCTACGAAGAGTATCGCTAGCAGAGATGCCCAGCGCCCTAGACCGCTTAGCCGATCTACACGACCGAAGGTGGGCCGAGGAATCTGCATTCTTAGATGGCTGGGACCGCTTTAAGTCTGCAGCACTAGCGGGGGCCGAATCTGGATCTGTGCTCATCCATGAACTCGTGTCGCCAGACCATGAAGTGGTTGCCACAGAACTCGACTTGAGGTCTGGCAATCGGTTGTTCTTTTATCAGGCTGGTCGCAGGACCGAACGAGAGTGGCGTGGCTGCGGGTCAGTATTACGCGCAGATATTTTGGATTGGGCCTGCTTAGAAGGACTCGTTGAGTACGACCTACTGAGAGGTGAGGAGTCGTACAAAGCAGACTGGTCAGATACCCAGCGGGAGTTGGTGCGGTGCCGTTTAGGGATTGGCCTAAGAGGTGTTGCGGTGGTTCAAGCTGCGCAGGCGCAACAACATATTCGTAGTGTGACTGCTCGCACCCGATCAGCGCTGAAGGAACTGAAGGACCGCAGGCAGTCGGCAATAAACGCCGAATAGTAACCGGCCTAACTGGCCGCTTTAGCCGCGCACTTTGGAAACAACGTCAAGAAGCTCATAGCGAGCAGAGCGGCTCAATCCGATTCCGATCATGCCGCCAATACCTCCGGCAAGCAGAATCAGCAGCATCGATACAAACCCTGCGTGGGTTGCTAAGCGCACCGGCAGTGCGCAGGCAAGAACACACAGCGCCACAATGACGCCAGGGACGAGTGCTTTCGCTGCAGTGATTGCGCTTGCGTCAACAATGCGGTTCACCACGAGTTGGCGGATGATCGTAAACACAACAGCAGTCACTAGATGCACCGTTGCAACCCAAACAATCCCGTAGGGCGCAACAATCCACATAGCGCCAAGCATGATCGGCACCATCACAGAGTTGATTCGCACCATGACTCCGGGGCGACCAATGGCAAAAAGTAAATCGCCGGTTGCGTAGCCCAGTCCAACCACACAACCCGTGACAGAAAGAATCTGCATGGTCTGAACCGATACTGGAGAGGAGCTCCCGTACATCAACAAGATGCCGTCGCGAGCTACAAGGGCAAGACCTATCCCTACAGGAATTGAGAAAAGTGCCACAAGCCGGAGCGCCTTATAAAGAGCGTCGCGCATTGCAACCTTGCCCTCGGCGCGAATGCGTGCGTACATGGGAAACAACACCGCAGACATTGCGTTGAGCTGCGCGCCAAGAATGAACTCTGGAAGCCGAAAGGCTTGGTAGTACATCGGGTACTGATCCGGGCGACGGTTACCCACCACGATGTAGTCGCCGTTGAGTGCCAGCACACCCAATAAGCGAGTGCCTGCCATACGCCAGGCGTAGGCGAAAAGTTCCTTCACGATCGCTAGGTTCCAAAGCAACCGGGGACGGAACTGCACCACAAGCCAAGTCAGTACAAACCAGACTAGGTAAGCCGCAATCATGCCCAAGATGACTGCCCACGCACCCTTACCCGCCGCTACTAGCGCCAGAGTGACTCCCACCCTGGTCAAATCTCGAGACACCTCTACGCCGGCCCGAGCCTTGAAGTTCATGCTCCTCATGAACAGCGACCATGGGATGGTGGTTAGACCAGAGAGAATGACCACCACGGTCAACGCCCTAAAAATATTTGTGTAGCCATCAAGATGGTAAAAAGCGGTAATGAGCGGAGCCACAAAAAATGACAAGACTGCTAGTACCGCAGTCACTCCTAAGTTGGCAGTAAAGGCAACCTGAACCCGCTCAGTAATACCTGTCTCTTGTTCATAAACCAACGCCGCGCCCATTCCCAGGTCGAGTGCGTTGTCGAAGTAAAAGGTAACCACCATCAAGGTGACCATCACGGCATAATCGGCGGTGCTGAGTGTGCGGGCCAGGACTGCTGCTAACAGCAGTGCAGACATGTATCGGGTAAAGACCCCCACATTTGCCCATAGAAACCCACGAGAAGCCGTGGTGCCGATGGATTCTGCAGGGGGACCTGCGTCTTGAGCCTCTTGATCGCCAAGAGCGGCGCCCTCGGCATCGCTCGGCGAGGAGGAGGCGAACTCGCCAATCAAGTCGTGACGCGCAGGTTCGTCATCTGCAGCGCCAGGCTCTTGACCGCCAGAATCTCCCTCAGTCATCACATCTCACGTCGTAGCGACGTGCTCACTGACGCAACACAATGATGCCCGAAGCTCCGGAACTGAACGAGCGAAGTGTGTCTCCGGCCGCCTGCGCATCTGTCAGGGTGGTAACTCCCTCAGTCACCACCATCAAGGTGGCATCTGCAAGTGAGAGCACCTGCGCAGTAGGCACCGGACCGGGAATTGTCGGACCGTTCACAATCACCACATAACGTCCGGCAAGCGCCTCGAGCACCCGATGAAAACTTGAGCGCATCTTGAGCACATTTCGGCTCGTGTCAACCCCAACCCCTAAGAACTGCACCATGCCATCTGGCGGCCGCATGGGTTCTACAACAGCGGGCACTCGAAGTTGAGATAGCGAAGCAAGCGAGGCTTCGGCATCGAGTTGACCAGCAAGACATTCGGCAAGACCAGCACTATCGCTGGCACCGAGAATTGCGGTCAGAGTGCCGTTGTCAAGGTCGGCATCAATGAGTGCCACAGGCTGACCAAAGCTGCGGGCCACCATGCAGGCCAAAGCAAGTGCAATTTCTGCACGATTGACTCCCTCGTCCGAACCTACGAGCACTAGGCGATGCACAGGCTCGTTCAAACTCAGCCGCTCAATAGCCGATACCACTCCGGCAATCGTGTCTTGGGGGTTCGCCCCTCGAGCGCTCAGCGGAGCCACCTTGGCCAAGATAGGCAGGTCTATTGCGTCGGTCACGTCCTGAGAGGACTCAACTACGGGTTGTCGAAGGTTGCGAATCACAAAGTATAAGAACGGAACTAAACCACCAAGGAGTAGTCCGAAAAGAATGGCAAACCAAAGCGGGAAGGTAGACGTGGACTGAAGCGGGCGAGAGAAAAGTTCTTGGAAGATCGGACCCGTAATTCGACTCTCTACCGGCAAGTCCCGCTGGGCGCTCTCAAATACACCCGAAAGCGCAGGGATCACCTGAGCGCTGACTTGTTCAGAAACGGCTTTGTCTGGGTTCGAGACCACGATATCCATGAAGGCCGACTCTGGTTTTCGACTGGCGCTAATCATTGAAGAAATCTGGTCAATGGATTGCGGAAGATCGCCTCGGCGTTTGACCTCGGCGGCAAGACCCTTCGATGTGAGCAGGCTTTCGAGTGCCCTAGTCAACACCTCATTGTCATTCGGATTTGCGCCCGATAAGACTAAAACAGATCTCGAGGTTTCAAATATCGGCGGATTTGTTAAAGCAAGAGCAGCTGCAATAGCCGCCGTCACAAGCATTGACGCCACGACGATCAGCGTCTGCAATTTGGTGAGCCGAATAGATCGGCGCGTTTCCGCCATAGCAGTGGGGGCTTCTCGTTGTTCGAGAGCCACTGAGGTTGTGCGCATTGGCATCATCTGAGCGAAAGTCTCCTAGTGCAAGACATGGGCAAGCAAGTATCTCGCAGCTTGACTCAAAGCATACGGACTCATTGAAGTATTACGGCGCGGAGTGTACTTCCAGAACAGTACTTCCAGAAGATTTTTGACTTCAAAAGCTTGCTCTAAGCAACTAGAAGAAACTCGAAGAGATTGGCGTGAACCCTCAACTCGAGATGCTGCGTTTTGAGTCCGAGGGGTTACTGCACCTAGAGTCAACAGCGCCATGGGCTCACTTATTAAAAAGCGCCGCAAGCGCATGCGAAAGAAAAAACACAAAAAGCTTCTGAGACGTACGCGTCATCAGCGTAGAGCTCGCGGTAAATAAGCCCCGGCTCAACCCGAAGGTCTGCGGTAGCAGTCGATTCTGATCTCGAGCGAATCTGGACTTACCTACTGAGGACCGACCGTGCGAACAATCACGTGGCCCTCACCCTCAAAAACCCCTTCAACAAACCAAGTTGAACCGCTGCCTGCTAGACGAGGCTGCAGCCCTGTTGCGAGTCCGAAGAGATCTCGGTGTTCAGCTAGAGCTGGGTAGGCATGCAGCGCTGCGGGCTCTAAGTCATTGCCGTTCTCGCCCACCGGACCACCAAGCGCATCCCAAGCTTGGTAGACCACGGGTGTAGAGCAGTGCAGTGCTGGGGTATAAAGAGTGAACCGGCGCTCAATATGCTCGAGTGGCCGCAGCACCTCTCCAACCCCGCTTACTTCTGCGCGCCCACCCGCTACGCAGAAGGCAACATCGGCACCTAGTGCTACAGCAACCTGAGGGTCACGCTGATTAGCCCATCTCAGAATCGCAGCCGCATCGGAACTCCCTCCGCCAAGGCCTGCTCCTGCAGGGATTCTTTTGGTCAGCACGACCGAAGCTTGACGATCTACGGCGCTTAATGCTCGCTGCACCAAATCATCGTGTGAGCCCTCGGCGCTTTGGCCACCAGCAACCACAACAAAGTCGTTTCCGTTGGGATCGACACTCAGAGAATCGTAGAGATCAAGACTCACCATCTCTGCAAGAATCAGGTGATACCCATCCTGACGAAGACCGGTGACTCGAAGTGAGAGTGTGAGCTTTGCTGGGGCCTCAAGCTGAATCCGCACGACACAAGGTTAGAGCAGTGTCTCGGGTTGAACTTCTGTTGGGTGCGCGTGCACCGCTTCGGTCAGTCGAGCCCATTGTTCAATATCGAGTTCTTCTGGACGTGCAGTGCTCACAACCCCAGCAGCTTCGAATGCTGCGGGCGCAACAACCTTGCCCAGCGTAGAGCGAAGCATTTTGCGGCGTTGGCTATAGGCCCGAGCGACAAGGTCCATAAGTTGTGACTCGCTCACAAGAAGCGTTGGGGGTTCACGACGAGTAATGCCAACCAGCGCAGAGGTCACTCTTGGCCGCGGAACAAACACCTCGGGAGGCACAGTCCCAAGGAGTTCTGCTTGAGCAAACCAAGCAAGGCGAATTGACGGAATTCCAATAGTTCGACCACCCGGTCCAGCCACCAGACGATCAGCGACCTCGGACTGCACCATCACTACCATCCGCTTCACCATGGGCGCATCAGCAAGAATCAACATAATGAGTGCCACCGCAGTGTTATACGGAAGGTTCGCTACAAGAGTCCATGTCTGAGCGTCCATAAGTGTTGGCGATGGCACCGCTGCGGGAGGCACAGATGCCAACAACGTTGGCCAATCAACCTGTAGCGCATCAGCCTGAACCAACTGAACATCTGAAGCATGATGAGCCAGCAAAACCTCCGACAGCACTGGCAGCAAACTTTCGTCTTTCTCTACAGCAAGCACGCGTGCCCCAGTATCTACAAGGGCCAGAGTGAGCGAACCTAACCCGGGACCAATCTCTACCACGTTGTCGCCAGGGCCAACTTGGGCAAGGCGAGCAATCTTCATGACGGTATTGGGATCAGCAACAAAGTTTTGCCCCAAAGCCTTTCGAGCCGTCAAACCATAGCGATCTAGCAACTCATTAATTTCAGTCGCCCCAAGCATGGTGAGTCAGTTACCTGCACTCGATGAGTTCGCTCCGCTGCTAGCTACAGAACCCTTCTTGGTTGTTGTAGTGGTTGTGGCGGGCAGAGTAGTCACCGTAACTGCGGGAGCGCGGTCGGAATATCTACTCGAACCTTTGGGGTACCAATCCGGCAAGAGGTTAAGGGTAGTGGTGGTACTGGACTGCTCCGCTACCGAGGAGCTAGTAGTTGAAGTAGTCGCAATGCTTGACTGAGCGGGCGATTGACTCTGCACCTTCTCACTTCGCTGTTGGTCGTTGCGTAGGCCAATAACTACTAGCAGCAGCGCTGCAAGCGCCGAAGCCGCAAGAGCCAGCAAGATGCGCGGCGGAAGTCGCTTCACGGTGCAGTCAGCCCGTAGAACTGCCGCGTGGTGGCCGTGGTTCGTTCTGCCACGGTTGAAACATCTACCTGGTGCAGTTGGGCTATCTCTGCGCCGATCAGTCCTACTAGTGCTGGTGTATTTGGCTTGCCTCGATGCGGAACTGGAGTCAAAAACGGCGAGTCGGTCTCGACCATGAGCGCATCCAACGGTGCCATACGCACGGCCTCACGAACATCTGTAGCGCTTGGAAAGGTCACAATGCCGCTAATAGACAGCAACGCTCCACGCTCTAAGCAGGCAGCGGCTTCTGAGGGTCCGCCGGTGAAGCAATGAAACACGGTTCTTTCGGGAATGGACTCGGCATCAAGGATCTCAAACGTCTCATCCCAAGCATTGCGCGTGTGAATCACTAGCGGCAGTTTGTGCTCATGCGCTAGCGCGATTTGTTGAGCAAAGACTTGGCGCTGAACTCCACGCGGGGAGTGGTCGTAGTGGTAATCCAACCCGCATTCGCCGACAGCAATCATCTTTGGATTCCCAAGGTTCTCCTTAATCACCTGAAGCACACCGTCAAGGCCTTCAGCAGCATCATGGGGGTGAAGCCCAGCAGTTGCCCATACCTGTTCTTGACGTGCTGCAAGGGCCACTCCCGCAGCCGAACTAGCAGCGTCGGTGCCAACAGTAATCATCTGAGTCACGCCTGCAAGCGACGCAGCAGCAAGAACCTCGCTCAGGGCTGCATCGTCTTTAAGGTGGCAATGGTTGTCAATCCACTGAACCTCGGCAGTTACGTCCATGCACAAGTCTGCCCTAGTTGTTGATACACACAATTCCCTCGGCGCCGGCCGAGAACAACTGCACTGTTCCTGCTGCATCTTCGGCATCTTGAGTTGTGGTGATGCCTTCGGTAATTGCCATGATGGATGTGTCGCTCCACTCCATCAGGGCGCTCACAGCTGTGTCGCCCAGTGTCGGAGGTGAAAGCACCACCACCACAATCTCGGGGCTAATCTGATCAAACCAGAGGGCGTGTAGCACACGGCGTTTGCGCGCAGACCGTGAGCCCGCTGAAATGAATCGCAGATTTTGGGCTTGCTCACCCATAAGTTGACGAGCTTCTTTCGGAAGGCGCCGAGAAGAGACGGTTCGCATCACGCTCTCTACTGGCACACTGCGTTCTGGTGGGCTGCTCTCACTGATACTTGCAGATGCTTTCTCTAGGTCGGCCACACCCAAAGAGTTGCGAGTAGCAAATCGGGCGCTCAGCCTCGGAGTAGAGAATTGCGCATCCACTAGGACCACTCTGCGGCCCTTGGCTACACATGCTGCAGCAACCCCGACTGCCAACCTCCGAACCTCTGCGCCTGCCCGGGGACCTGCAACGACAATCCGAGTAGGGAACTCACCACTAGACCCAGCATTTATTGCAGAAGTAATGACTTGCTCGAGTTGTTGTGGAGTAGACCGTCTCCTGCCTCGAGTACCTCCACCCACGTGCGTCCACCTTCGTAAGCCCGTGAACTCATAGACATCATCTTTTGGGTCCACTCGAGGGAAACGGCTCCTAGCCATAAGCAGGCCTAAAGCTACGAGTGCGCCAGTAGCTAATGAAACCAGCAGAATCCAAAACACAGAAGGTTGCTCTTGGCCAAGAACAACATCCTGATAGGCACGAATATAAAATGGTCCCGAGTAATAGCGAGCCTCGCCCGGAATCGTCGGACGCAGCTCATCAGCTGCCTGGGCCTCTGCACCGATGCGACTATTTTCGAAAATATTATCCATTGCAGTCACTAGATACGGCTGGACTGCCAGCACGTTCGCTTGGCTGGTATCGCTGTATTGCAACTGAACCAATAAACCCAGCTTTGGCCGTGTTGCAGACATTCGGTCGGTGATCTCGGGAACCGACAAGTTGATTCCCGACAGGGTTTTGAGTTCTTGCGCATAGGCAAGAGAGACCACTGTGGTAAGCACCCCTTGCAGTCGCTCACGATCAATTAGCACATACTCGCTCGGTACCGAACGATCAAGCCTAGGGGGAATAACCGCGGCTGTAGCGGTATAAGTCGTAGGCAATGCGCTAGCGATAACACCTCCAAGAATTCCGCTGAGCAGAGCTGTTACAACGATTAGTCGGCGGGATTGCTTGGACAACCGGAGGTCCCACCTTGCGAGCGGAACCTCTGGCTCGTCTTCAAACGAAGGTTGCTGCTGCTGTGCGGAGCCGTCAAGAGCCTCAAGCTCGCCTCCGGCTGCAGCTCGCTCCATCTGAAAACGATCAAGTGCTTGAGACCCGGAGTGCTGAACTGGCAACGGGTCGATCCAGGTGTCTGTCCACGTTCCCGGCTTGGACGGCCGAGCGAAGCTGGACCCTGCATCGAATGAGGCCCGCTCCAACGCGACGCCCACCTCGGCTGAATCTGCTTGGGCAACTCCAGACATTCCCTTCCATCGAGATCTCCATGAGGGAACCTGTAGGCCTGCAGCAAGCCCGATAACTGCCCAAGCCAGCTTGTTGTTGAGCAGAGGCAAAAACATTGAGCTCGATAACACCGGAAGCAGCATCACGAACAACGTGACAGAAATTTCCTTCATCTTCAGCCAGCGCGGTCTGAGCAAGTTGAGCATGGTCATCAAGAAGATCGAGACGAACATCAAAAGCCCGATCACGCCAAGGTCGCCTGTTACGTCCATCCATGTGTTATGAGATGACACATCGGCTCGGTCCTCATTGAGCTGTTGGCTCCCTGGGGTCACCAGTAAGTTCGGTGAGATCAACAGTCGCAGTTGACCAAAGCCATAACCCGTGACCGGCTGTTCTTGAATGAGCGCACTGGTTACTGTCCAGAAATCCAAGCGGCCAGCGCCACGGTCAGAGAAGCCGCGCTCAAGGTTGTTCGGGTTAGCAATAAACCCAATCCCAAAGGCTAAGAATGCTAGTAGAAGTGCACCAACAGCCACTCGGGAGCGACGGCCAACGCCTAACCCTGGTCGAGTCACCATGGTTCCGAAAAGCGCGATAGCAGCGCCGATCAACCCCGAACGACTTCCGGCGCCCGCTGCACCACCTAGCACTGCAAATAACGCAACCGTGTACCACCACTTGGTCTGCACGGTGCCAGCGTGACGCCGGTAATACACAGTTAACGGAATCATCGAGGCCATGAGTAGGCCGAAAAAGTTCGGATCCTTGCCGAAACCAACCGAGCGGGTTCCTAAGAAGAGAGCAAGAATCCCAAGTGCTGCGCCAAAAAGTCCGCCGACCCAATAGGCGCGAAGAAACTTATGGAGCGCTCTGTGACTATCGACCAAAAGAGCTGTGATGCAAAAAAATACAACCCCGAGCAGGAACTGCCCCATCGTGTTCAGAAATGACAGTGCCTCGGCCGACCAAAGTCCGCTAGCGGCAGCCCAAGTCAGCAGAACAAAAGTGGGTGCCCAAGTTCGCAGCGGAAGCGCTGGCGGCCGCCAGCGTTGCACGACCAACTTGTAAATCATCAAGAGCCCTGCAACAAGTGCCACGGCGCGACCCATCCGAATGGGTCCTGCACCAAGGCCGTCAAAATGGATCAAAAAAGCAACTGCCTCGTAGAATAGCAACCCTCGTTGCCACACCCAGATAGACAGCCCTACGGTGAGTGCTACTACTACAAGAACTAGCACCCCCCACTTGTTAAAGATGGCCAGAAGGAGCAGCGGTATTGCGGCTATAGCAAGCCCAATGGCCGCAGCGGTGCTCCATGGTGGTCGCTGACGCCGAAGTTTTGCGGTCTTCGGTTGATCAATTGTCTGCAACCGGTTCCCCCAAGTTCGGGCCGCTAGGCATTACGACCGAGTGACTACAGGGTATCGCCAGGGAGTGCGGTACCGGCATCACGGTTTTGCTAGTTATCTGAGTCTTAATTGGCTTCTGGGGAGCTAGGCAGGAAGTTGCCCCACCATGATTAGCTTGTTTGTCATGCCAATTGCCCGCATCGCTAGGTCAACTGGCTTATACATTGCCGGGCCAAGCTTGCCTGCGCCCGTTCCTGTAGCAGCCCAGTGCTCCATCACATTTGCCATCTTCGCCGTAGGCGACCGCATGCCTTGCTGGTCAATCACATTTAGCCCGCAGCGAGCCATGAGCGTGCTCAGGCCGCGGCCCGAGAAATACACCTGATGATCGGCGTAATACAGCATGTCGCTCCAACGAATCGGCTCGGCAATCTTACGAACTGCAATCACAAAGGGCCGAGCAGGGAACCGCACATCCGGTGTCTCCATCACCACAATTCCGCCGGGGCGAAGATAGCGAATCGAGCGCTGTAGTAAACCGCGAGGGTCGTGAACATGTTCAATCACATCCCACAGGGTGAGCAGGTCTACTGAACCGTCTGGGACCTCTGAGGGCAGATCATCAACGTGGTAAGCCGTCAGGCCACGCTCCCTAGCACTGTCAACAGCTCCGGCATCCACATCAGCGCCGATTGCTGTCATACCGCTGCGAGCAGCCCAATCAACAAAGTTGCCTATACCGCAGCCGATATCGAGCACTGAGTTAATGGGGCCGAAGTTGGCTTTCACGCCGCGCAGAATCTGCTGATATCGATCCTCATAATTAGCCTGAACTAAGTCAGTGGCGTACAGCTCAAACTTGTAGCCATCCCAATAAGTACTCTCAACGGGTTCACGATCGGGGCTTTGCACCAAATACTCGGTCCTGCACAGCTTGCAGCGAAACAGGTCAAAGCTTTCGATGCGATAGTTACGATCGCGCCCCGGCCCTCCGCAGGCCGGACATCCTTCTTGTTCAGTTGACCGATGCCCCATCGAGTCCTCCTAGTATTTAATGGAGGCCGAAGCATACCGGTGTTCTCGACAGGTTGGCTTTTAGAACCAAATATCCCTGTTTTGTCCTGCGGTGGACCCCCTATAGGGGGTCCACCGCAGGACAAAACAGGAGTGTGTGGGCGGACGGTTAACGGGATGGGAGTATGTGATGACTTGTAAACGGCTCTGGAGATGACTTGTGGCGCTAACAACAATTGGGTTCGATGCAGATGACACCCTGTGGCACAGCGAAAGCCATTTTGTGTTCACCACAAAGCGGTTCTGTGACCTTGTTGCGCCTTGGAGCACTGCCCAAGAGAAACAACATGAAGACAGAGCAGACCGCACCGAACTCGACGCTGCAATCACCGACCGTATAGAGCATCAACTCATAGAGATTGAGCGCCGCAATCTGCAACTTCTTGGCTACGGAGCAAAGGCCTTCACGCTGTCGATGATAGAAACCGCAATCGAAGTCTCTGATGGTCAGGTTCCTGCCTCAGCGCTCAAAGAGATTTTGCATTGGGGCCATGAACTTCTGAAGCATCCGGTGGAATTGATAGACGGCGTAGAGGAGACCCTTCGTACGCTTATGCAATCCTTCAACCTTCTGCTGATCACTAAAGGTGACTTGTTGCATCAGGAGTCAAAGATTGCGCAATCAGGAATTTCCCAGATGTTTTCTGGCATTGACATCTTGAGCAACAAGACTGTCGACTCCTATCAGAATCTGCTGCAGCAGCATGGAATACCCGCCTCTGATTTTTTGATGGTTGGCAACTCGGTACGTTCCGACGTTCTGCCTGTGCTGCAACTGGGTGGGCAGGCCGTACATGTTCCGTATCACGTCACTTGGGCACTAGAGGAAGAGGAGGTCCTCGATCAGCCGCCTGCTAATTTTCATACCTGTTCACATATCGGTGAACTGCCGGATCTTGTTACCAGCTTGGCCATTCGAGGACTACCGCAGTAGCTCTTCAGTAAGACGGCGTTAGGCCTCAAGAACAGACTGCGCAAGATCACTCAAGTTTGCCACTGGCCGAGCGCCAAGGTGCCCAATCGCTTCGCCGGCCGCCACCGATCCCAATGCACCGCAGGTAGCTAAATCAAGGCCTTGGCTAAGCCCATACAAAAATCCGGCGGCATACAAGTCACCTGCGCCGGTGGTATCAACAAGTTCCTCAACTGCTACTGCAGCAACCTCTATGAGGTGGTCACCTTGAATAACGACCGAGCCCTTCTCAGATCGGGTCACCGCTGCAGTTACCTGCAGTTGCTTGACCTGCGCAATGGCTGCGTCAAAGGAATCGGTTTGGAACAACGCGCAGATCTCGTCCTCGTTGGCAAACACCAAGTCGGAGTGGTGTTGCAGCAGGTCTAAGAAAGCTTCACGGTGACGCTCCACACAGAAGCTGTCTGACAATGTGACCGCCACAAGGCGTCCAGCCTGATGCGCATGCTTAGCAGCAGCACGGAAAGCTTCTTGCGCCTCGGGCGGGTCAAATAGATACCCCTCTAGATACAAAATCTTCGAAGCAGAAATCACCTCGGCATCTATATCTTCTGCCGACAGATGCACTGAAGCGCCAAGGTACGTGTTCATCGTGCGTTGTGCGTCAGGAGTAATCAGAATCAAGCAACATCCCGTGGTCGGCCCAGATACTGCGGGGTCAATCTCATAGGTCACACCAGTAGCTCGAATATCGTGAGCGAATACAGCACCAAGTTGGTCATCGCGCACCTTGCCGATGTACTGCGCTGTTCCACCAAGAGCCGCTACTCCAACAATGGTGTTCGCGGCAGAACCACCAGAAATTTCGATGCCAGCACCCATCTGCGCATACAGCGAGGTGGCGCGGTCCTCATCAATCAGACTCATTGCACCTTTAGGCACACCCGCTGATTGAACGAACTCATCAGACTCTTGGCTCAAGACGTCGACCAGTGCGTTACCAATACCACATACATCATTCACCGTATCTGAAGAGCCGTTCAGCGCTAGGTGTAGAACAGGATGGTCAGCTACTTCTGGTTCGTTCACCGCAACAACTTACAGATTTTGCAGACTTTGGGCTATTGAGCCTGAACGGCCGCGACGCCCACGTGATAGCTAGCGGGTTTCTAAAAGCACTAAAAGGCGCTTCACGCGGTTGGGCGCAACGCCGTGAACTTTGGCCACGCTCAACGCTGCATCACGTCTGGTGGCTCCTCCGGCGAGTGCCAGTTTCAGCTCAGCAAGGATGAGCTCATCGGTTGCATCGGGTAGGGGTGGTGCTCCAGCTACCACCAACACATACTCGCCCCTCGGGGCAACCTCTTGGCAATATGCACTGGCCTGTTCCAAGCTGCCGCGCCAAATTTGTTCATACAGTTTCGTCAGCTCGCGGCACATTGCGACTTGTCGGTCAGCCCCAAGCACAGCTGCCAAATCAGTCAAGGTGCGCTCAATTCTATGAGGGGCTTCGTACAGGACAATGGTGCGGCGCTCCCCCATGAGTTCACCTAAGCGACTTGCGCGCTCAGGGCCCTTTCTTGGCAAGAATCCCTCAAAGCAGAATCGACTGGAATGAGTCAGCAACCCGCTGCCCACCAAGGCAACGGCCGCTGCGAATGGCCCAGGAATTACCTCAATCTGAAACCCTGCATCTGCGACAAGTGCTGCGACTCTTGCTCCTGGGTCACTGAGTCCAGGCATTCCGGCATCGCTAGCAACTGCCACCACATTTTTATTAGCTATGAGCGCCAGAATTTCGCCGCCAAGGTCAAACTCAGTGTGCTCATCTAGTCGTATCAAACGCGGTGCACGAACCCCTAGGTGCAGCAGCAACTTTCCTGTCCTGCGAGTGTCCTCACAGGCCACCACGTCTGCAGCTGCAAACGCCTCGGTCACCCGCGGCGAAAGGTCGCCAAGGTTGCCTATCGGCGTTCCTACAAGGATAAGGCGAGGGTTTCCGCTGCCCATTATCGAACCTCTAATCGGTCACCAGCAATGACCCCCCAAGAGCGAAATGCCCCGGCGGGCGCCTCGACAGCTGAGCGTGCGGCACGCATCGGCAGGGTTGCCCTGTTGGGCGCAAGCGTCAGTACTCGCAACACGGTTCCATCGGCGTCACACAGGGCAACGTCGATAGAAAATCTCATGCCGACGGTATGCACCGAGCGCGCTTTCAAAATAAAAACGCCTTCGATCTCGCTTCGACCCAAAAGGCCACGCCGGCGCTCAGCCCGAGTCTCTGCAACCTCGGCACTAGCTAGCACCTGTCCCTCTCGGGTCAGCCAGGGCATGGCTCAAACTCGCCCAGTTTGAGGGTGTTCGCCAACGGTCTACACATTGAACCGAAAGTCCATCACGTCACCATCTGCAACCACATATTCCTTGCCCTCAATTCGAGCTTTACCCACCTCTCGGGCTTTGGCCCAAGAGCCCAACTCCAAAAGCTCATCCCAATAAATTGTCTCTGCGCGAATAAAGCCTCGCTCAAAGTCGGTATGAATAACACCTGCACACTGAGGTGCTTTAGATCCAGCGCGAAATGTCCACGCTCGAGTCTCTTTCTCTCCGGTAGTAAAGAAGGTACGAAGACCAAGCATCTGATAGGCCGTGTGCAAGAACGCAGGCAGCGCGCCCTCTCCTAAACCAAGCGCTTCAAGCATCTCGGTTCTGGATTCCTCATCGAGCATCGCAGCCTCGGCCTCGAGTTGAATGCACAGCCCAATAACGCGTTCCTCGGCCCCATGTCCAAAAGCCGCACGAACGGGAGCCAAGAGTGGCTCAGGGTCAACGAGTTGCTCCTCATCAAGATTGACCAGAGCCATTGCAGGTTTAGCGGTGAGCAAAAAAAATGGTTTGAGCAGCTGACGGTGTGCCTCATCAAGGCTTGATCTATAGATCGGAGTGCCGGCTTGTAACAGTTCAACGGCAGCATCGAGCGCTGCGACCTCTTCTGCAAGCGACTTATCTACCCGAGCAGCTTTGCGCCGCTTCTCGGACTGCTTGTCGAGGGTCTCAAGATCTGAATACACCAACTCGACTTCAAGAGTGTTGAGCTGATCTACGGGATCACAGGAGCCATCTACATCTGTATCGACAAACGCACGCAAGATAAAGACGATCGCATCGACCTCTCTGATATGAGCCAAGAATCGGTTACCAAGACCTTCGCCCTGAGCTGCGCCCTCAACAAGGCCAGCAATATCAACAAACTGAACGCTGGCCGGAACTATTGATTTGGTCTGGCTCATAATTGCCAGTCGCTGTAAGCGGTCATCGGGGACTTTGGCCACACCGACATTTGGATCAACGGTGGCAAAGGCATAGGGCGCCGCTAGCGCCCCACCTCCGGCAAGAGCGTTATATAGCGATGACTTACCTGCGTTGGGCAAGCCAACAAATCCAAATCGTTCCACGTGAAGTTCCTGAAAGTGAGGGGCTGTGCAGGCTCGCACAACATGATCACACGGTACTTGCTTCGAAGCCCCTGCCCCGTCTTGGCCTGAAGTAGCCACTACATCTTTGTCTCGTCTGGAGTCCGAGGGGGTACCTCAACTAACATAGTCACCATGTCACAACGCACGCAGAAGAAAAAAGCCAACGTGCGGCGCAAGAAGGCCAACCATGGCCGTAAGCCCAACGCTGGCCGCAACTCTTAATTCACCTACAGATACTGTTCTGCGCTTCTCTTGGCATCTGCCGATGGGGGCGCAGTTCACGTTGTAGGCAGTGCGATCGTTAAGCAGTGCAGGGATCGAGCGGTTTTGGATGCACTAGTGAGTCCTAAACGGCTGCGCTAATCCAACGGTGGTCGGGTCAGATCCTCGGGTACTACATAGATCAGTGGGATGCTCACCACTGTTGCCAACCCCTTGACCACGATATTGGCCCAGATGATTGAGAGGGCTACTGACCAAGGAAGCGTCCCACCGAAGGCGATGAGCACAAACACGATGGAGTCAATTGGTATAGCGATTGCGTTTGAGGTCAACACACGACCCCATTGCATGCGGTGACCAAACCGCATCACAAAGCGGTGATACACCTCTGTATCTGCAAACTCGGCGATGACCTGCGCAATCACAGAGGCAAGCACAATGCGAGTAACTGGGTTGAGTACCGGGCCAAACCATTCCTGTGCCGGTCCAGGAACCTGAGAATCGGCAGGCAGAATTGCTGCAAGGTATAACCCAAGCGCCAGCACAATATTTAGTGCTGCTGCGCTCAGGATGATCACCCGAGCAGCCCAGCGCCCACCGACTTTATGAACAAGGTCGCGCAGGGTGAAGGTGAGTGGATAGGTCAGAGTACCGGCATCAATCGAGAAGCTTGCCCAATCTGGACCCAAGCGCAGGATCCGCACTGACATCACGTTTGCCATGAGCGAGCAGGCCACATAGCCCGCAGCCGCAACCAGCAGCCAAGTAAGCGCTCGACGATTGAGGTCTACCTCATCTGTCCTCGCGTCGGTCAGTGTCACGGCCGCCACGGTACCGTTCTCAGATGCCCGCTGACACCTTTGACCCAGCCGAGAGTCCAGCAACTCCATGGCCACTACAGCTTGAACTGCTCGAACTTGGCGATAACGCAGCGGCTTGGAGGGCTGCGGGCTTTTGGGTTTCACCAGACAAAACTGTCCAAGTCGGTGGCACCACGATTGTTTGCACAGGTAAGGGGCAGCCTTTTCATGGATGGAGAATTCAAGGTTTAGGTGCATCAAGTTCTGCGGCAGTCCAGAGTGAGGTTGACGGGTTACAACTGCTTCCGGCGGCATCGAACAACGATGCTGTGAAGATCCAAGATGTGCCCACTGCCAAACCCGATATGCAGCCTCACCCAAACGGGATCACCCGAATTGATCACATCGTGGTAAGCACCGGTAATTGCTCTCGCAGTATTAACGCTTTTACCGCCGCCGGGTTTGAAGTCTGCGGCAGCCGAAGCACAACAGGTGATAGATCGCCAGTGCGCCAAACATTCTTCTGGGCTGGCGATGTCATTCTGGAACTCATTGGCCCAGATTCAAAGAATGCTACGAACGATTCTCCTGCAACCATCTTTGGGCTGGCTATGGTCACCGAAGACTTACAGCGCACTGCTGAGGTACTGGGCAAGTTGCTTGGCGCACCTAAAAATGCAGTGCAGCACGGTCGACAGATTGCCAGGCTGCGAACTCAGACGCTTGGGATTGGCCTGCACATTGCCGTCATGAGTCCGCATAAGCCAGATTGAACTACTTGCTCTTTTCGCAACATTTCTACTCCAGATCTACTTTCCCGAGGTGATGATGAACTTACCGACCGGTAACATGGCCAGATGTATGACTATCGCGCCCCTATCAAAGATGCACTCTTCGCCCTGCGCCATGTTGGGCAGTTAGAGAAGTTGTCACAAAGCAGCCTGTATGCGCAGGCCGATCTAGAGACCGTTGCATCAGTGCTCGAAGAGCAGGGACGCTTTATGCAAGAGGTGTTCGCGCCACTCAATGCATCTGGCGACCGAGAGGGTTTGGTCTGGTCTCCCGAAGGAGTGAAAACCCCTGAAGGATTCAAGGAGGCCTACGCAAAGTTTGTAGAGGCTGGCTGGCAGGGCCTGAACGCAGAGGTGGACTTTGGTGGGGCAGGTTTCCCCGAAGCAGTGCAGGCCTGCGCGCTTGAGTTTGAAACAGCATCAAACGGAGCGCTCACCATGTGCCCTGGGCTTACCACCGGCGCTATTGAATGCCTGCAGGCTTGGGGCACCGAAGAGCAAAAAGAACTTTATCTGCGACGATTGGTAACAGGAGAGTGGACAGGAACGATGAATCTGACTGAGCCACAGGCTGGATCAGATGTTGGATTGTGTACCACCAAGGCGCTGCCGCAGGGTGACGGTTCTTACCTAGTGACTGGCACAAAGATCTACATCTCGTTTGGCGAGCATGACATGGCCGAAAACATTATTCACTTGGTGCTTGCGCGCCTGCCAGGTGCACCAACAGGAACCCGAGGAATCTCGTTATTTCTTGTTCCCAAGTATCTCCTCAATTCAAAGGGTGAACCAGGTGAGCGAAACGATGTGAACTGCGTCTCAATCGAACACAAGATGGGAATCCACGCGTCGCCCACTTGCGTTATGTCTTACGGTGATGACGGCGGTGCCACTGGATTTTTGGTAGGTGAAGAAAACCAAGGACTACGTGCCATGTTTACCATGATGAACTCAGCTCGCATCGCAGTTGGCATTCAGGGCGTGGCACTTGGAGACGCAGCATTCCAAAAAGCACTTGCCTACTCCCAAGAACGTAAACAGGGTAGACAGATTGGTGGTGACTCGAAGGAGCCAGCGCTGATTATCGAACACCCCGACGTGCGTCGCATGTTGCTGTTTATGAAGAGCCACATTGAGGCCATGCGTGCGCTCATCGTTTATAACGCGGCAGCTATCGACTTCTCACGGGCCCTTGAAGGTGAAGAGGCTGAACTCTATGAGGACTTAGCAGAGTTGCTCACACCAGTAACCAAAGCTTGGTGTACCGATGTAGGTATGGAGGTCACCTCTACTGCAATACAAGTATTTGGCGGCATGGGCTACATCGAAGAGTCTGGTGTAGCTCAGCATTATCGGGACGCCCGAATTGCTCCGATTTACGAGGGCACCAACGGAATTCAGGCTATGGACCTTGTTGGGCGCAAATTAGGTCTGCGAATGGGTGCAGTGGTCAACGCTCACCTTCAGGACATGCGCGATACAGAAGCAGAACTTGCCAAAGCGGGCAGCGCTTTCGATTCAATGCGCTGTGCCCTATCTGAGTCTGTGACCGCATTGACTAGCGTTACTGAGTGGATCATGACCAACGGGCTTGCAGACCCGGTGCAAGCACTTGCCGGGGCAACCCCATACCTGCGTATCTTCGGAACTGTTACGGGCGGTTGGTTGCTCACCAAGCAAGCTCTGAGCGCGCAGAGCGAGATTGATGCAGGCTCTGAAGATGTCGATTACCTCTTGGCAAAGATCACCACTGCGCGGTTCTATGCTGAGCAGATCTTGCCTCAGGCCGCTGGCCTGGTGCCCTCTGTTCAGGCCGGGGCTTCGGCTCTGTATGAGGTAGATGGAAATTCTCTCGCCTCGATGTAACCCAACTTGCCGCTCATCCGTTTTCATTGCGGTTCTAAGTTAAAGAGCTTCTATCTCCGCAGGATTTCTCAGGCTTTAGGGCAACCTCTACTGCTGCTGCGCCAACTACTGCACCGGACTGGCGTTGTTGATTTAGCGCGCAGAGGCGGCGGCGTTTGCTGTCACTCAGCACTGAGGATTCATCCACTTATTCAATAAACGATTCTCTCTCTGAAACACTCAGTGTGTTAGGCAGGGGATACTGCCGGAGCGAGTCTTTGGCTCCTGTGTCAGTGACTTAACCTTTATCTAGTTTTATCCGTGAGGATTCTCATGGATTCGTTCCCGCAAAATCTGCCGTTCCCAAAGTCCGCATAGTTTACTGCGCTACGTAATGAGTCTTGTGGATTGCGGAGTCTTGTGGATTGCGGAGTCTTGTGGATTGCTGAGTCTTGTGGATGAGAGCCCTGTTCGCTCGCTGTAACCTGCACAGCACATGTTGGACCACGTCTTTACTGATGCTATCGGCGCCCTGCGCGACGCCATGGAGAATGCTCTTCTTGAGCGGCAAGCCTTTGAGGAACGCTTTCACACTGATGTTCTGCTCGGAGACCTCACTTGGGAGACCAGCTATGGGGTGCCAGGAGAGGGGCTACCACCCAGAGTGCGCGCCGACCTCACTTTGGAATGGCCAACTTGGTCACAGACTGCATACCGATCTTGGTACATCGAAGAAGAGTTTGCTGAGGCGCCTACGATTGATATTGAAATCGTGCTTCGAATTCAGCGGCTGACTGACGCGCCTGATCCAAAACGCGTGCTTGATGTGCTGCCCGGCGAGAGCCCAATGATTGGCGCAGAGCGGCTCAACCGATCGGGGCCAACAGTCGAGGCCATCTCCAACGAAGACTTAACCGAGACCGAACATGCCATCGAGGTGAGCTACGAGGGTACCTATGAACTCGATGAGGCCACTTTGGCCGATGGGTCGATACTCGATCACCACTTCAGTGCAATGGGCGGATGGATAGCATCTACCTTGGTACGTCTAGGCGATTTGAACTTCGAGTTCCTTCCGCCCCTCGAGAAGGACGAGTCCTAACTAGCAGTGCCATCTGCAGTTCTTGTTTATAACCCTTGTGGTCAAAGCGTGACCAAGCTTGAGAACACAGTCGCTGGTCATGCACCGCCAGTTGCCGAAGGTGCACAGATAGTGCACCTGCTAGCAAAGCAGCACGGCCGCCAGCCGATAGACCTGCTTGTTCAATCAGGTCAACCTGAACTGCATGGTCCTGGCTCAAGCCCAGCACGTTTTGTAGTTTGCGAAGTCGCAGAACTAGCTCTGACTTGGGGTCCTGAGCAAAGAGTGGCCCGAAACCCACAAGTGCGTAACGCAACGCCTTGGAACACTTACGCAGCCTGTGCCAATCAGCACTCTCTCCAGATTTTTGAGCTGTTCGCCCCGCTGATCGCATCTTTGAGAACTGCTTCAACATTGCAGTCTGGGCAGCAATCGTTGCAGGTAATAACGCATCCGCGCCCGGGTCATCGCCACCTAATCGATGCACTGATGCAAGTATCTGCCAGTTGCGAAGCATCGCTGCATATTCACTAGCAGGCTGGCTGCTTACCAGATGGATGTTTGGCACAGTTCTGGCCGCAGGGTGAATCGCCTGGGCAAGCTCCGCAAAGGCCGCCTCCCTAGTGCCGGCAAGGGTCTGCTGTAACAACTGGGCATCCGAGTCTTCGCCGGGTTTGTTGCCATAGAACCCACTGTCGTGTAACAACTTTGGAACGTCTTCCAGCAAGATATCTAAATCGCGGACTTGAGAGCTGCTTCTGCCGAACTCGCCCATCTGACGCATCAGTTCTGTTCGTTGAGCGGCTGGAAATACCGAGCCTCCCAGACTCAGCAGGGCTCGCGCCCTACGCAAGGACACTCGCAAAGCATGCAAATCTTCGATGCCTTTGTCGGCAAGTACAGCTTGTTCATGACTACGAAACTGCTGCAGATACCCATCTAGTAGGAGCGGCAAAATCCTTCCAGCCGGCTGCTCGCTATCTGCTGCGCTGAGGCACCAAACCAAACGCTGCCCCGCCGAACTCTTGATCAAAGGTAGAGGCGGGGGCAGAACTAACTCCTTGCTTGACTCAGGCCCCTTGCTTGACTCAGACACAGGCGGAACCCACATGCACAAAGTCTCGCAGGAAGAGGCCGTGCCCACTCATAATTCAACGGATGTTCGCTGCAGGTACTGCCTCTGCTTCATCATCTCCGAATGAAGTGGCTTGCTTCTTAGAGAAGATAATGCTGGCAACCACAATCATGACTGCAGCAGCGGCGATCAAGAATCGGGCATTGTTGGTTTCCATAGCAATAATGGCCGGAAGGATGAGTAGGGCAACAAGGTTCATCACCTTGATAAGAGGGTTGATTGCCGGGCCAGCAGTATCTTTGAACGGATCGCCAACCGTGTCGCCGATGACAACAGCAGTATGAACATCAGACCCCTTGCCACCAAGGTTGCCCTCTTCGATGTACTTCTTACCGTTGTCCCAGGCACCACCAGCGTTCGACAAGAAATTAGCCATGAGTGCGCCTACAACAATGGTCGCAGCTAAGTAGCCGCCCAGCGCAAAAGCGCCAAGGCCGAATCCGACTGCTACGGGCATGAGTACTGCGAGCAATGCCGGTGTGGTGAGTTCGCGAAGCGCTGCACTGGTGCAAATATCAATCACCGGGCCGTAGTCGGGCTTCTCTGTGTAGTCCATAATTCCAGGCTTCTCACGGAACTGACGACGTACTTCTTGCACCACAGTCCCCGCTGTGCGACTCACTGCCAAAATAGCGAGTGAGCTGAACATGAACACCACGGTTCCGCCAACAAGAGCGCCAGCAAATACTTTGGGGTCTGCGATGTTGATAGCAACTGCGTTGAATGCGGCTTCTACGTTGTCGGCTCGCAACACCTCGCCAATTCTGGTATCGGCAGAGGCTGCGATCGTCTCACGGAAAGAGGCAAACAATGCAACAGCGGCAATAACTGCCGACCCTATAGCAAACCCCTTCGTCACGGCCTTGGTGGTGTTTCCAACAGTGTCAAGGCCATCAAGGATGGTCTCTGTTTCTCCGTGGAACTCACCAGCCATCTCGGCGATGCCTTGGGCATTGTCTGCAATCGGCCCGAAGGTATCTTCGGCCACCACGATGGCCGTTGTTGCCAACATGCCAATACCAGTCAGCGCAACAAGATAGAAGGCAAAGAGAGTGCTTCCACCACCCAGCCCGAGCGCCACCAGAATGGCGGCTGCAATTGCAACCACAGCCCACACTGCAGATTCCATACCACTCGAGATTCCCGAAAGAACAACGGTGGCCGGGCCAGTGCGACCAGACTCCGCGATATCGCGAACTGGCTTGAACTGGCTCGAGGTGTAGTACTGCGTAATGCGGCTAGCTACTTGGCCGAGCACCACGCCGCCCACAATAGCTAGAAACATCCGAAGCCCAACATTGTTAACCGATGAACCGCGAGGGTCGCCTACATAGAAAAAGGCCAGTGCGGCTGCGCCGACGAGCGATAGGACAGAAGCCACGTTCAGCCCACGGTTGATTGGCTTGAGGGCATCTGTCTCACCCGCACGCGCCTTGACCATGAAGATAGAGATCAGAGAAGCCAATAGGCCAACGGCCATCATGGCAAGCGGAAAGATAAGACCCTTGGCAGCATTATTGCCATCAATCCCAATGGCCCTAAATGCAGTGACTCCAAGAATGATGTTGGCAACCAGCACCACACCGAAGGATTCGAACAAGTCCGATGCCATTCCTGCACAGTCGCCAACGTTGTCTCCCACGTTGTCTGCAATGGTTGCCGGGTTACGAGGGTCGTCTTCTGGAATACCGGCTTCAATCTTACCCACAAGGTCGGCACCAACATCTGCGGCCTTCGTAAAGATGCCGCCACCTACACGCAAGAACAGCGCTAGGAGTGATCCACCAAAGCCAAAGCCAATCAGGATTGAAGAGGCTGTGTTCTGAAAGATCATCACGATGAGCGTGGCGCCTAGTAAGCCAAGCCCAGCAGTAAAGAGCCCGACGGTTCCGCCAGCACGGAAGGCCACCTGAAGAGCGTCGTCCATGCGACCGCTCTTGGCGGCCGCAGCGGTACGCACGTTGGCTCTGGTTGCGAGCCACATGCCCAAGAAGCCAACAAACCCAGAGCAAAGCGCTCCTACAAGGAAGGCAAGCGTTCGGAACAGCCCGGCGTTAACGCGATCGAGGCCTTCCCTGCTGGACTCATTAATGATCTCGGTAGAGGTCACAAAGATGATCAGGGCCAACGGCACCACCATTAACAAAATGGTTTTGAACTGTCGTTTGATATAGGCCATAGCGCCTTCTTGAATGGCCTCGGCGATCTCACCCATCTTTTCGGTGCCGGCATCTTTAGCCAGCACGCTGCGCATCATGAACCAGCCAGCGATCAGCGCAATGAACGAGACCACCACACAGAAAATGAGCAGATACCACTCTTGGCTGCCGAGCGTGAACACCTGGAAGGTGCCTTCGGTCCTCATTGCGAGAACCTGCGGAAGTGATGGATGAAGCGGCATTGAAAGAACCCCCAAGGGTCATAGGAAGGGAATAGCAACGATGAGTAGAAGAAGATTTTTACTCAGAAACTCAGAGCAGTCCACCGGAGAATAAGCTCCGCGTCAAAACAAGGACGACGAGATACTAGAAGCAGTTGCGCCGAGTAGCGACTTCTTAGACGTTGATAGCGGATTTGCTCTTGCGCTTTGAGCGAATCAACTCAATCGCAATCGGCAGAATCGATACGCCAACTATCACTATCAATGCAATCTCGATGTTCTCTCTGACGATGGGGACGTTGCCCAGAAAGTATCCAAGAAGGGTGACGCCAACACCCCAGAGCAGGCCGCCAAGCAGGTTGTAGCGAACAAATACTCGATACCTCATATTGCCTGCGCCGGCAACTATTGGGCAGAACGTGCGCACGACTGGCACAAACCTGGCAAGCACAATTGCCTTTGGACCATGTGAATCGAAAAAGTTCTGAGCTTTTTCTAGGTGTTCATGCTTAAAAAACCTTGAGTCAGGTCGTTTGAAGAGCGCCGGTCCTGTTTTCTTGCCGAACGCATACCCCACCTGATCACCAGCAACAGCAGCGATGAATACACCGATAAGCACCACCCAAATATTTAGGTGTATTGCCTCTACTCCTGCAGTCTGAACCAAAGTTCCAGCTGAAGCCATACCGGCAATGAACAGCAGTGAATCTCCGGGTAAGAAAAACCCAATCAACAATCCTGACTCGGCAAATATGATGGCGAACAGGAGGATATAACCGCCACTGCGAATTAGCTTTTCAGGGTCAAGAGCTTCAAGTAGCGAGATCATGGATGCTAAAATGTTCATGGACGCTAATACTACAGCTCGGATTAGGGCTTAGCTACGCTGCCCTCAGCCGCGAGTTTGGCCGAGGCTTCAGCAATCAGGGCTCTTGCCTCAGATACCAGAGCAGCGTATCCGGCCAAATCTGAAGCTTTTAGCCGGTCATCCGCTGCTGTGAACTTTAGGTCGGCCTGCGCAATCAGCTCAGTCGCTGATAGCGCCTGTCCCGTTGGGAGCGTGGTTGATGGACTGCTCGGATCAGTCTTAACTGGCGGAATTGTAGCTGAGGGAACCAGAGCTGCTCCATCTGGCTTGGAATCAACGAGATCCGCTAGTGCCTGTTCCACAGAGTCGCCAAAGCCCACGGCGTCGCCAGAGACCATCACAACCTTCTTTACCGTAAAGCGCGTGCTGTCTTGTTGGGCTACATAAATCGGACGCATATACACCAGAGAATCACCCTGCGGCAAAATCAAAATATTGCCGTAGCGCATAGTCGAACCGATCTGGCCGGTCAGCGTCTGGTATTCTGTGACCGGACCATACGTCACCATCTTGCGGTTTGCTTGCACTGGACCATCAACGCTGTTATTTCGCTCGCTCTTCCCGCCCACTGAAGAGACCATCACGATTTCTTCGAGCTTGCCGTAATCATCTGGGTCATTTCGGGCAATCATCACCGAGGTCAAGTTGCGGCCCGTGCCGTCGCCGGAAGAGAGCACAAATGGCCGAGTCAGCACGAACTGGGCAGTCTCTGCCGATCCGATTTTGAGTTCTTGATAATACGGGTCGATCGCAGTTTGCGCAGCGGCAGAGCTGCCCGAACTTGTGTCTGCTTGGACTGCCCCAGCGCCGCGATCAGAAGGCTGTTGCGCCACCACCCAGCGGTCGCTGTTATTAAAGAAAGTCGATGGATCGGTCTGGTGATACCGGCCCCATGCCACAGTCTGGGCCTTAAACATGAACTCCGGATAGCGGAAATGCTGCTTGAGTGAGTCGGGAATCTCTGAGGTAAACAGCTCGGGGAACGCTTTGGCATACGCCTGAATGATTGGGTCAGTCTGCCCGCCATACAACTTGTCAGTCAGGTACACAGTCACCGTGCCGTCGTAAGCATCAACAAGCGCCTTTGCTGAATTACGGATGTAATTGAACGTGCCCGTAGTGCCAGCAGAGATTTCGGCTGCATTCACCGTTTGTGCATAGGGGTAACGGGTTGTGGTGGTGTAGGCATCCACGATGTACTGCACGCGGCCGTCACGCAGGATGGGATACGGGTCTTGGTCAAGTTCCAAGAATGGGACGACTTCCCTAACTCTGTCGACTACATCGCGGTTATAAACCATCTTCGAAGAGTCCGTGACGCTGTCAGAGATTAGCGGCTCAATCTCTCCGAAACGAAGGGCAAAGGCAGCCTTGCGGAGGGTCGAATTAACGGGCACCCCGTCTTTACCCTTGTACTCCGTAGTGACGTTGTCTGAACTCAACTCAGTCTGCTTCGTGCCAGTAATGGCGTAGCCAGACATGCCCTCACCCACGTAGATCTCGGGTTGGGTCAGCTTTGGAGCGTCTGTTGACTCCGGCGGAATTCCTTGGACTAAAAATTCGGGTTCACCGCGATCGTTGGCTGCATTGGCCGGTGCTAGAGCCGCTGCATAGCCATGGGTAAAGACCAGGTGAAGCTTCTCCCAGGTTGGGTTTGTCACTCCGTCTAGGTTCAGCTCACGAGATGTGATTACAACTGGCGTGCGCTTGCCCGCTATGTCATATCGGTCAACGTCGACGTCTAAGAAGCGGTAGTACTCGCGCTCAACCTGCAAATCTTGAATAGTGGGCAGCACAATCGTGGGATCCAACAATCGAGCGTTACCCATGTTGGTTCCCTCAGAAGCTGCTGCCTCTGCGGTTAACTTCGGCTCATAGTTGAAGTCAACCTTCCCCACATCACTCAAGTCGAGTGCTGTTCTAGTGGCAGTGATGTTTCGCTTGATATAGGGCTTTTCTTTGGCAAGTTCGGCCGGTTCAACCTGGAATCGCTGCACAAACGCCGGGTAGATGCCGCCAGCAACAATTGCAATAAGCGCCCATAGACCCAAAATGATGACAGGGAGCGCCCATCCCTTTCGTCTGATATTTACCAACAACATCAGGCCAGCAAAAATCGAGATCAGAATCATCAACTGGATTGCCGGCAATGAGGCCGAGATATCGGCGTAACCAGCCCCATCAAATGATGACCCAGATGAGGTCAGCAATTCGAAACGTTGCAACCAATAGTCGAGGGCCTTTGCGAATGCTGCAAGAGCTAGCAAAACAGACAGCTGTGCCTTTGCCGACTGAGTCACTCGCTCGCCAAGAGGGTGAACTCGAATCGCTCCATTTAGGTAATGCACTATTGCAACAACTATTGCCGTGACAATGAGAAACCCAAACATCCAGTCCACTACTGAAGATAAGAAGGGCAGTTTGAACACATAGAAACCAATATCAACACCAAATTCGGGATCGTTAGCCGGGAAGGACCCGCCGAATCTAAATAGCAGCCACTCCTGCCATTGGGCCGAGGCGCTAAACCCGGGAATAATCACAATAAAGAACGAAACCACTAACCACAGCAAGCGTTGACGGCCAGCCACGAGCTCTCGATACCTAACTAGGATTTCATCTTCAGGGCCACCGATAGCTTGATACTTCGGAGCCAACCGATCTGCAATCAGCAGGTTTACCCAGAGCAACAGAAAAAAGACCAACGTGGTGGCCGCACCTAGGGTGACTTTGGCAGAGAGCAGCCGCCGCCACACGCTAGACAGATTGAGTTGATCGAACCACAGAAAGTCAGTCCAGAATGTGGCGATTGCCCGCATCGACAATACTAAAATAACCACAAGTACGAAAGAGACCGCCAACAGGGTTCGACCCCGATTTGAGCTCTTCTGCTGTTTGGTCTTCCCTGAGTCGCCGCTCGGCTGATCGGGCATATCGCTCGGAATGCGCACTGTTACAATCTACAGATGCGCCGGCAGAAGGATGCATCGGCAGCCGGGATGAGCCGGGGGGGTTATATCTCCAGTTGGAAACGGGTCGCCGCAGTCAATAGCGCCCTCAAGGGCATTGTCCTCGCCATCGGCACACGGCAACCCTCCATGATCTACTGCCCAGCACCATTGAGTACCTGGCCCAGCAGCAAGTCGCTCGCCCTGAGTAAATCCAGCAGTTGCCAAATCTCCAGCAAGCTCGGTAAGTGAGTCCGACCGCCAATCTCGATAAGCCGCTCGGATGCGCTCAGCTCGCTCACTGTTCTCTAGGCCCTCTTCATCTCCATCTTTAAAGCTGCGATCCAAGTGCGCACGATGAATCTGAAGAAACTGCTCAAGGTTTGAGCGAAGGCATTCCTCGACTTGATCATCATCGCTGAAAAGCGAATCAGAAGTTGCTCCCGATAGGGACATCCAGAATTCCGAACCGGCGGCCACCGCTTGTGAGAAGTCATTGGTGAGCGACTCAGTGAACTTGTCCAGCACTAGTTCGGGGCTCTCAAGTACTTTCGCAAAATCAGGACGTGAATTCTTGATTCGCCGCAAGTAATCAAGGACATCATTCTGCTCATCGGAGGCAAGTCGGCGAAGCGCTTTCGAGAGTTGCTTCTCGATGGGTATGAGCAACTTGTCGCGCTCATCCATAGCGGCGTGGTGCTGGGCTTCGGGCGAATCCTCGATAAGCCCCTGTGAGCGAATCCGTGCGAACAGGTCGTGCACAGTGGCGCCAGTCTCGGTCTCTTCGCCCGGGATACTTAAATCCTCAACTTCTGACTCCTCAACCTCAGAATCTTTAACTTCAAGCGACTCATCTGTCTCAGAATCCTCAACAACCTCAAGCGTCTCAGCAACTTCGACCAGCTCACCTGTCTCTGGATCCTCAACAACCTCAAGCGTCTCAACAACTTCAAGCGTCTCAACAACCTCAAGCGTCTCAACAACTTCGACCAGCTCACCTGTCTCAGAATCCTCAACAACCTCAAGCGTCTCAACAACCTCAAGCGTCTCAACTACCTCGACCACGCTCAACGCGGGCTTTGGGTCCTCCTTTGAGTCTGAATCCGCCCGAAACTCAGCGAGCACAATATCAATGTCGTCCTCGATCTGATTCGCTGCGGCAACCGCTGCTGCTTGTACCTCATCCTCGGAGTCTTCAAGACCTTCTATCGTCCTATTAGCATCATCGACTGCACCGCGGAGTAACTCAAGAATGCGGTCACGTCCCCCTCGTGATGCCTCAATCTGGCGACGCGCGGTGGTGCGCCGTGTAGCAAGATCATCAAACATGCGCTCTTTAATTGCCTTGGCCTCTGCAACCATTGCACGGCCCTCTTCACGCGCCCGATCCTGAGTACCCGACGCCTCTTCTTCGGCTGCCACGCGGATCAGTTCCGCCTCAGAATTCGCTGCGGCAACCTCAGCAATCGAGGCAGCGCTCAGCGCATCGGCAGCAAGTTGTGCCTCGTTAGTCCTGAGTTCAAGAATCGACTCGGCCCGCTCAATCAACTCGTCGTGTCGCTGCAACGCAGCGGCGCTCAAAGCATCTGCAGAGGCAGTGGCATCTGCAGTGATGCGGTCGGCATCGACAGTCGCTTCGGATCGAAGTCGATTCGCTTCATCTCGTTTCTCAGTTGACTCGGCAATCAGCAGTTCCGATGCGGCCGTGGCAGAAGCCTCGGTGTCAAAAATTAGCTTCTCAGCCTGTTCCTCTGCTTTAGTTCGAATAGCAGTGGCTGCCTCTTTAGCTGCAAAAACTATCTTGGCTGTTTCCTCTCCGAGCACCGAAACCATTCGGGACTCATCAAGGTTCTGAGACTCAACAACTTTCTCCTCTAGTTCAGCCACTTTCTGCCGGAGCTGCCTATCTCGTAGCTCCCAAATTCTGAGGGCATCCGAGGCTCGTCCAAGCGTGGCCTGAACCGAAACGGGGTCTAGCCCCTTTCGCACTTTTTCAAAGTGGGTACCTGCCAAGACCGCTGGGTCGATCTCTGGCGGGTCAGGCAGCGTGTCAGTCATGAGCGCAATGCTAGAAGTCTGAAGGCCTTGGGTGGCGGAACCTAACAAAGCTTACCCTGGCAACTGAATCCCTCGAGGCGAAAGCGCCTCAACTGCCTGACTCAGATTTTCAACCGGGCGCAGCTCAACTTGCTTTCCAGCAAGGGCTCGCATCTTCTTTTGTTCATCAACAGGAGTTGATGCTGGGTAGATAAACATCTTCACTCCTGCACGCTTTACAGCAGCTACTTTTTGAACAATCCCACCAATCGGCCCCACTGTTTCATCATCAAGAATCTCTCCAGTTACTGCAACCGTTTTGCCGCGGGTGATCGACCCCGGAGTTAGGCGATCCAGAATTGCCAAGGTCCATGCAAGACCGGCAGAAGGGCCAGAAACTGTTCCCGAGTCCACATCAACTTGCACAACGGAATCAATCGAAGGAGCCTCCGGTTCTGCCTCAATTCCCAAAATTGGCCGAACCACATCCTCGGCTGCAGCACCGAGCTTTACCTCAAGTTCTTGGCGCACCTGTTTACCATCGGGGGTTAGCCGTCGGACGACCACCTGCACCTGATCACCAGGAACATGATCAGCAAGCTCTGGTGCGATGTCTGCAGGGAGAGCTATTTCTGTTCCATCAACTGAGATAATTACGTCCCCCGGTAGTAACACACCCGCAGATGGCGCGTCGGATTGCACTGCAAGCACACGAGTGCCATCGGCGTCGTAGTTGGCTTCAATTCCCAAATATTGCAATGCCACACGAGTCGCTGTCAGCTTCGACAAATCCATTCTGAGTTGATTCTGCTCTTGGCTCGCCTTCTGGTTGCCGTTCGGATACATCTGATCACGAGTACGAATCTCTACTGAATCGTCAAGCCATGCCCGCAGCATAAGAGCCGGCGTAGCTTGATCGACAAACACCGTGGTGAACAAGATGTCTCCCTTGTTCTCAAAGCTCTTGGCCCCAGAAATATCAATGCGCTGCTCAGCCGGACGGACCGAGCCTGGCTGAATCAAATAGTAGGGCAGGCGAATCAAAAAAAGTCCGGCAACAAGACCTATCGCAAGAACGCCAAATACAAAGAGTGCAACCCAGCGTGATCGCTGTCGGACGCTTGCCCCCTCAGAGGATTCAACATCTGTCGCAGCGGAAAGCTCAAGGGGGTCAACCCCAACAGAGTTGCTCAGCTCGGCGCCAGAATCCTCGTTTGGTTTAACTGTCAACGAAGCTTCATCGGTTGGTAGTGTCTTATCAGTCATGTTCACGCTGTTCGTTGGAGTCTTGATAGTTGTACTGAGCGCTCTTGGCTTTGGATATGCCCTATTTGGGCGCCGTCCGCTCCCTCAGCCTGCCACGGGATCGGCTCTGGGGGTTCTCCCAGAGGATTTACCTGAGTCAATCCCCAGCCGTTCTGCTCTGGGGCTAAACGATGGCAGAGAAATGCAAAACACCGTACCCATGACGGCGAGCGGTCGCCGAACAAGAGACGTGACTATCACTCCTGCGGTTCGGGCCCGTTCGACACTACTCCTTGCTCTGGGCGTGGTTGGACTTGCCGCAATTCTTGGGGTGATTCTCAGCGTGATTGTTGTTGGCGTTGTCTTTCTGGTGACCTAAACACTCGCCAACAGAACACGCGCAAGTGCCCGGGCTAAACCCGGGCACTGTGAACAGTTATGCACAAGTATTGCCGAGCCATGATCCGGCTCGAGCAGCAAGATGCTTAGCGACCGAACAAGCCGCGCCGTGTTGGCGGGCTTTCCTCTGCTGGCTGATCTGCCGGCGGAACAGGTACTGCGGCAGGAGCCGGAGCCGAGGGTGAAGCGAACGGACTCGATGCCGGGTTAGGAGCAGGTGCGGGTGCGGGTGCGGGTGCCGGAGCAGATGCCGGTGCCGGAGCAGGTGCCGGAGCCGGAGCAGGTACGAGTACGGGTGCGGGTGCGGGTGCGAGAGCAGATGCCGGAGCCGGAGCCGGAGCCGGAGCAGATGCCGGAGCAGGGGCAGGAGTAGGAGCAGAAACCGGAGCAGAAGCAGGGGTGCCCGGGTTAAGAGCCTGCAGCTTGACTTTGTAATAGGGCTTAAGTTCGAACTTGACTTCGTTCAACTCAAAGATTCGAACGCTATCAACTCCTTGATCGTTGCGGAGTTTCTCAACAAAGCCAACGGCCTCATCAATTGACTCAAACTGGTTGTAGCCAGGATCACCGTCTGGGTTCTGAAAAATCACCATGTGCTGTGACACGAACTACTCCTCTTGATAGGTAAGCGACTTACAGTGTAGATGGCTCAGAGGCAATTCGGGCAGCCAAACCCAAATCGCTAAACAACATTCAGCAATTGGTCACCTCTGGGAAACTCAGGACGTTCTAAACCTATGCCACCGAACCCAACCCCGGGCGATGCTTCTACTCACCCTGGTACAACTCATCCTGCTACCCGTCGTCATAACGTGGTTATTGCAGGTCACCTCGGCCAATTGTCAGTAGCCCAAGCGGGCCTAGCTGACTCTGAACCTCAGATTCGCGCCGCGGCACTAGCTGCACTTGAGCGACTAGGGGCCCTCACAACTCAAGAACTTAGCGATGGGCTCAGTGATCCTGCTGTTGCGACTCGAAGGCGAGCCGCACTCATAGCAAGCAACCGGGCAGACCTGCTCACTGATCTTTGCAGATTGCTGAACGATGCTGATGACTCTGTTGTAGAAGTCGCCGCCTTTGCCTGTGGCGAACGAACAGACGCAGACCTTACCACTGTGCACATGCTTGCAAGTGTGGCAGTGGAACATGGGGACGCACTCTGCCGAGAAGCGGCCGTTGCAGCGCTTGGGTCTATAGGTAACCCCGCAGGTGTGCATGCGGTGATAGCAGGTTGTTCTGATAGAGCAACCGTTCGTCGCCGAGCCGTGCTCGCACTAGCTACCTTTGAGGGTCCAGAAGTCACAGCCATGCTCAACAAACTCACCAAAGACCGAGACCTACAAGTACGTCAAGCAGCAGAAGAACTGCTCGCCATTGAACTCGGCGAGCAGCTCTAATGCTATGAATCAACTAACTACTGGACTACTGGACTACTGGACTACTGGACTACTGGACTACTGAGCAACTGTGTAACAGCCCAGCCCGTTAGTTACCGGCAAAGCTGTTGGACTTGCCCTCTTCGTTAGTCACTGGGGCTTTCTCTACCCAGGCGCCATTTTCACGTTGAACAATTCGGAATCCCTCAATAGCCCAAGGATCTTTGGCCCCGTCTGTGTTCACAGTGACCTCATCTCGCAGAAGGCCAAACGTGGTGTCATTCAGTGAGTAAAGGGCATTCATTACCGCAGCGCGATCAACGGTGCTGGCGTTCTTGAGTCCCTCGGCAAACAAAGCTCCGAAGCCCCAACCAACAGATGCAATACCTCCCTGAATAGCCGACTCATCGAGTCCAGCGGCAGCACCCTGAGTTGCGAATTCAATCACCTTGGGGTTTGACTGATCTGCCGGGTCCGCAGGGTCAAGGGTTGGCTGCGCCATGTAGACACCCTCGTCCTTGCCAGAGGCTAGAGACAGAGCAGTCTTTGATCCACAGGTGACCGAGATCATGGTCATTGGGGTCCAAGTTGCTGGAACAAACGACAGGGTAAGTGGACATGCAGTTCCACCGACACCAACAATGAAGGTATCTGCGCCGGACTGCGAGAGCTTGGTCACCGAAGCCTCGGTAGTGCTACCCGCAAGAGGGTTGAATCCTTCTTTTGCCACCAAGGTGATCTTGGTGCCTTTAATTGCCTTCTCAATGGCAGCTTTGTAGCTCTGCCCAAAGTCATCGTCTTGGTACAGCAAGGCAATCTTTGCTGTTGGATTTACCTCTTTAAGGTAACTAACCCAGGCGTTTGCTTCGGTTGCATACGATGGCAGCCCCGAGATGTACCAAGGGTAGGCATTGGCGTCGCCCCACTGGGTAGACCCTGTGGCTAAAGCAATATTGGGCACGCAGTTCTCATTGAGGTAATCACGCACTGACTTGTTGGTCTCGGTACCGATATTGCCAACAAGGGCAAACACGCCATCTTGTTCAACAAGTTGTTTCACTAACGCAGGGGTCTTGGCTGGGTCATACTCATCGTTCTTCTTAATCAGCTCGATCTGGTACTTCTTGCCGTCTTTAGCAGTGAGCCCCCCCGAAGCGTTTGCCGACTTGAAGTAAGCATCAAGGCCCTTGGTGACGTTGTCATAGATGGCATACGAGCCCGACTCGGGCCGCACGGTGCCAATCTTTATGGTGTCCCCGGTGACGCCCTGTGTTCCCTTGTAATCGGTGCAATCCGCTGCGGGGTCGATAAAAGCAACCTCTTTTGAGTCGCTAGCCGTGGTCTCAGTTGACTTGGCAGAGCTCGAGTCATTGCGGCCTCCGCAGGCTCCACCGATAAGGGCTAACCCGAGCAGCAGCGCCGCACTTATTTGTACCGAAGTTTTTCGCATCTGTACTCCTATTGTGATTGGGGAATGTTGGTTTTGGTAAGACTGCTAGTTCTAACGAGTGGCTAGTGGCTTTTAGGCTAGGGAATTTGATCTAGCTGCGGGCTCTGCGAAAGTTTTTTTGAGCAACCCATTTAGCTTGCAAGCTACGAAATCCCCCGACTACTCCACCCGGAGCAAGCAGCATAAGAAGAATCAGTAACACTCCAAGGATAACGGCTCGAGCAGGCTGAATCCGATCCGGCAGCTGTTGGATGATCACATCAGAGAAAAGACCATAGAAAATAGCCCCAATAGCGGGGCCTACGATGCTTGCGGCTCCACCCACCACAACTGCCACCAGGATATAGATCGACAAAACAATCGTGAACGAACTCGGATAGAGCTGTCCCTGATTCAAGGCAAAAAGAGACCCACCTATACCGGCGATTGCAGCGCTTAAACCAAAGGTCAGGATCTTGACTCGTGATATGGGAATTCCGGAGGATTCGGCCGCCACCTCATTGTCTCGAACCGCTACTAATGCCCTACCAACGCGGCTCTTGATCAAGTTGCGCGAAAGCACGAAGACAACAACCGTGACACCAAGAAACAAAAAGTACTTCCACTGGTCATTCGCCAGACCGGCAAAGGGCGATTCCAAACGAATCGGCCTCTCGCGCAGTTCCCCTCGGTAGGTCTGCGGGCTTGTTATTTGTAGGCCACCACTACCGCCAGTTATAGAACTGAACTGTTCAAGAATCAGAGGAAACAGCGTGGCCACTGCCAATGTAACCAAAGCCAAATACAGCCCCTTGATGCGAAGCGCAGGTAGACCAATAAGCAGCCCAAAAAAGAAGCACACCACCGCGGCCGCCACCGAAGCGGCAAACAATGGAACACTAAATTCGGTGATCAGAATTCCTGTGGTGTAGGCACCGATCCCGAACAGCGCACCATGACCCACAGAGATTTGTCCGTTGTATCCGGTCAACAGATTGAGCCCACAGGCAGCAATTGCAAGGGTCATCCAGAAACAAAATTGCTCCACTCGAAACGATGGAAACTCGAAGGGCACAATAGCCAGAACCACAAACACGACTGCCCACGGAACCACCTTAAGTACCCAGGCCCGTGGAGTGCGCCGAGCTTGCTGCCCTAGAACAGATGCGCTACTCATACTCGAGTCACCTGCTTCTTACCGAAAAGCCCCTCAGGCCGAAAGAGCAACACTGCCAGAATTAGAATGAAGGCCGGAGCCAGCGGCATTTTCTCAAATATGGTTATGTAGCGGGGCATCACCGAAGACAACGCGCCCACGACAAACCCGCCCACAACTGCTCCAACCAGTGAGTCGAACCCGCCCAGGGTGATCGCTGCAAAACCGAATATCAAAGTGAGCTGCATCAGGTTGGTTCCCAACCCAAGGTTTGGTGCAATAAATACCCCAGCCACAGTTCCAACCGCAGCGGCTAGACCCCACCCGAGCATCAATAAACGCGGAACCGGAATCCCAACAAGTGAAGCGGACTCAGAGTTTGAAGCAACTGCGCGCATTGCCAGACCAAGCTTGGTGTGCTGAAAGAGTAAGTAAAATAGCAGCACCATCACACTTAGGGCGATGACGGCGCCAATCTTTTGCCAAGCGACTGCAACCCCAAACACGGTGACTTGCCCCCGTCCAAAGAGCGGCGGCAGGCTGCGATCAAGCGTGCCCCAAATCAGTTGAGCAGCACCGTTCACCCCGAGAAACAGTCCGATAGTCACAATCACCACGGCAAGCGGCTTTTCATGAGGGTCACCGACAGGCCGAACAGCGACTTGATGCACTAGAGCCCCGACACCAAAACCGCCAGCCATACCGGCAAGAATTGCTAGCCACATCGGCAACCCAATGCTCCACATCGTCCACACAATGAAGGTAGAGAACATAGCCATCTCGCCTTGGGCAAAGTTCAACAACCCAGTTGAGCGATAAATAACTACTAGCCCAAGGCCCAACATGGCGTAAACAGCGCCATCACCAATTCCCACTAGAAGAATCTGCAGAAAGTCTCTCACGACCCCGCCCTCTCATTCGGAGCCTCATTCAGAGCCTCATTCATCGGGTTACCTGTTGGTGAACTAACTCCGGCTTGGTTCATGCCCTTAGACCCCAAGATACGCTTTCTGGATTGCTGCATCGCCCTGCAGTTCGGCAGCAGCACCCGAAATCACAATCTTGCCGGCCTCTAACACGTAGGCCCGAGCCGCAAAGTCCAAAGCAAGGTTTGCATTCTGCTCGACAAGAAGCACTGCTGTAGACGTGGATTCTGTAATCACTACAAGACGATCAAAGACCTCGCGTGTCACCAAAGGCGCTAAGCCCAGCGAAGGCTCATCAAGCAGCAATAACTTGGGCCGGGACATCAGCGCCCGAGAAATTGCCAGCATCTGCTGTTCTCCACCAGACATCGAGCCGGCAAGCTGATTGCGGCGCTCCCCAAGACGCGGAAAGGCCTCGTACCAATGTTCGATATCTGACTCGATCTCATCGTCTGAACGCACAAATGCCCCAATACGCAAGTTCTCGTCGACGGTGAGCGATGTCACTGTGCCACGCCCCTGAGGTACATGCGCAATGCCACGCTTTACAAGCTGATCGGGTCTACGGCCCAGAACTGGCTCACCCAAAAACTTAACCTGTCCCGACGCTGAGATCATGCCCGAAATGGCCCGCAGGGTGGTGGTCTTGCCGGCACCATTTGCGCCAAGCACCACAACAACTTCGCCCGGATCAACTACTAGGTCAACACCAAAGAGCACCTGAACAATTCCGTACCCTGCACTAAGACCCGTCACCTCTAGAAGATGACCCGCCGAGCTCACGCCATCACCCGCCGAGCTCACGCCATCACCCGCCGAGCTCACGCCATCACCCGCCGAGCTCACGCCATCACCCGCCGAGCTCACGCCATCACCCGCCGAGCTCACGCCATCACCCGCCGAGCTCACGCCGGGGCCCCTAAATACGCTGCGATGACTACTGGATCCTCGGCGACTTCGGCGGGGGTTCCCTCTGCGATTTTTCTTCCTAAATCCATCACGACCACCTTGTGCGAGATTGCCATCACCATCGACATGTGATGTTCGACAAGCAATACAGACAGTGAGAACTCGTCTCGGATCTGCTGAATCAGCAAGCCAAGTTCATCAACCTCACCATGAGTTAGACCGCTTGCAGGCTCATCAAGCATAAGCAACTTCGGTTCGGCAGCAAGTGCTCGAGCAAATTCAATTCGCTTCAGAGTGCCATAGGGAAGCCCAGCGCAGGGTTGAGAGGCAACTTTACCCAGACCAAGGCGGTTAAGTATCTCTAAGGCACGTGCTGTAACTCTGCGCTCTTCGGAACGCACGGGTGGAAGTCGAAGCGTAGATGCCCAGACCCCTCCGCGGCTCCGGCCGTAGGCACCAATCATGACGTTTTGAAGCACGGTGAGCCCCGGGACTAGAGCCAAGTTTTGAAAGGTTCGAGCTACGCCCAGATCCATGATCTTGTGGGCCGGAGACGCAAGTAAGTCATGGCCATCAAAACGCACTTGGCCCTGCGATGGCTCATAAATCCGAGACACAACATTAAACAGAGTGGTCTTTCCAGCACCGTTCGGTCCAATAAGCGCGCAAATCTGCTCGGCCTCAAGAGAGAACGACAAACTCTCTAAAGCAACGACTCCTCCGAATCGCACACCGACCTGTTGCACCTCTAGTAATGACATCACTCCCCCTGACTGTTGAACATCCAGCGACTGACGGACTAACCGACTCACTCACTCATCTACGAGCGCCCATAAACATGTCTCGTAACTCTTCATATGACTCCACCACACGACCTGCTCCGAGCACCACAGACTCAAGTGGTTGGCGAACCAACTGCACTGGCACCTCGCTCTCGGAAGCGATTCGCAAGTCCAGACCCTTTAGCAGTGATCCCCCGCCGACCAAATAAATACCCTGTTCAATCAAATCCTGAGCAAGCTCGGGCGGCGCCTCCGAGAGGCAGGCAAGCACCGAGTCCACCATTGCATTCACTGGGTCAGAAATTGCAACGCGGACCTCCGCAGCAGACAAAATGATGGTGCGAGGAAGCCCAGACATCAGTTCTCTGCCGCGCACCTCGGCTCGTCCCTCTTCTGGGGTGGGGTGAGCTGACCCAATCAAAATCTTGATTTCTTCTGCAGTCTGTTCGCCAATGGCAATCCCATATTCGCGGCGGATATACGTGATGATTGCAGCATCAATATCGAATGACCCCACCCGCACCGCCTGAAGGGCAACTACTCCCCCCAAAGAGATAAGCGCCGTTTCTGAGGTACCGCCGCCAATATCTACCACCATGTTTGCAATGGGCTCATTGATAGGAAGGCCAGCGCCGATGGCGGCAGCCATGGGCTGCTCGATTAGCTGCGCTTCCGTTGCGCCAGCTTTTCTTGCGGCTTCGGTAACTGCCCGTTTCTCAACCGCAGTAATTGCGGAAGGAACGCAGATCACCACTCGTGGGCGATTAAATCTGTTGACTCCCACTCGCTTGAGCAGCAGACGGATCATCTCTTGAGTCACCTCAAAATCAGTGATCGCACCTTTGCGAAGCGGACGTACCGCAACGATATAGCTGGGGGTACGACCAATCATCTTCCAAGCATCACGGCCCATTGCAAGCACCTGATTGGTGCGACTATTGAGCGCGATGACAGAGGGCTCGTTCAACACGATGCCCTCTCCTCTGGCGTAAACCAACGTATTGGCAGTACCCAGATCAATAGCTAGGTCGCGTGCCAGATCACGCCCCCCGTTGCGGCCGGGAGGAGTCATGAGGCGGTGAGTTACTCAGAGTGTCCTCCGAGTCAATTTCCGGCGGGGCGAGGGCCTGCATCTTGTCTTGAAACTGATCGACGGATGACTCAGGTGAGATCGGATCCCTGTTCTTAGCCCACAGCACAAGCATGCCTAGGCAGCTCAGCCCAACCACAATCAACAGGTACACCACGTTACTCACAGTAGGCGCCTGGGATAGATTGAGAGAGAATGCCGGTTGGCTGGTTGCTCGTACTTCATGGTTGGGTTCTTCATTACTGGGTTCTTCCTGTGTGCGTTCAACCTGTGAACATTCAGAACTGTCTCTACCGCAAAAACTGCCTCAACGTTAAAAACCGTCTCTATCGTAGGAAAGATCGTGCTCATCGTCTCACATCAGCGAGTCTGGCAGGAGGTGCTGCCAAAGATTTTCTGCTGAGCTCAGCAAAGTTTCCCTAACGAGCGCTCAGCAAACTCAACAGAGAAGCATCCACTGCACCGCGACAAAGATCTTGGAGCGGCTAGCTAAAGTTACGTTAATGACCGAAGCTGACTCAGAAGAATTCGGCCAGGGATACACTCCAAGCCTGCCGCTTTCGGAACGAGTTTGGCAGCACCCGAGCGAGGTTGGGCATGAGTCACGATGTCGAGTTGATCAAATTCGCGCTGCTTGGTTTGGTGGCTCAGTGTTTCTGCTTGCACTCTTGCTGCTAGCTGTGGGCGTGGCGCTGAGGTAAATCGGCCCAAGGAGACTGCTCTTAACCTTGCGCTCAAACTTCTGCGGCCCTCAGCCGGGAAGCTAAAGGCCAACAAAGAATCTCAGCCAACTTAGGTCCTGATCTTCATCAGGGCCTGCAGCCACCTAACATAGGAGTGTGAGTTTCTCTGACCCTTTCGGTTTCGATTCCTCTGGGGATGACAACCCCTTCGAATCAATGAACTTTTTCCTTCAAGACCTTTCCAAAATGTTTACCGGGAGTTCTGCTGGCAGTTGGGATACTGCGCTGCAACTCGCCGGTGCAATCGCCACGGAAGGACAGACAGAACCAAACGTTGATCCCGCTGACCGCTTAGCTATTGAACAGCTCGCACGGGTAGCCGAACTCCACGTGGGAGAGGTCACTGGTCGAGCTGTGGAATATGCAGTCCGCATTGAAGCCATGAACCGGACCCAATGGGCAAAGCGGTTCCTCGATGAGGAACGACCCCTACTTGAGGAGCTGTCGGGGTCAATTGGTGCGGCGTTGCAGTCGCAGCTCGGAGATCTTGAAGACGAGGGGAGCGGCGAACTTATTTCGGGGCAGATGCAACTGCCTGGCATGCCACCCGAGGCCCTCATCAAACAACTCATGGCAATGATGGGACCGATGCTGCTTGGTATGATGGCAGGTAGCACCGCAGGCCACCTTGCTACTCGTGCACTTGGTCATTATGAACTGCCGCTGCCACGTCCGGCTCACGAACCGCTCACCTTGGTACTGAGAAACGTCGATGCGTTTGCCGATGATTGGAGCTTGCCTAGAGAAGCAATTCGTCTATGGGTATGCCTGTCTGATGTCGCACACCAGCATGTACTCACTATTGACCATGTGCGAGCTCATCTAGACGGCCTGATCGGCGAGTACGTCTCTGGATTTAGTCAAGATCCACTAGAGATTGAACGCAGAATGAGCGACCTAGGGATGAATGAGGACTTAGGTGGTTCAGAACCAGAACTCGAAGCACTCCAGCGTCTTGCCGGAGACCCCGACATTCTGTTGAGCGCCATGCAATCAGATGCTCAGCGCGCCCTGATGCCAAGAATCGAAGCATTAGTAGCTACCGTTGAGGGCTATGTGGATTGGGTTCTTGACACCCTTGGGGCTCGGCTCATCCCCGAGTACGACCGGGTCACTGAAGCTCTGCGTCGCCGCAGGGTAGAGGCCGGACCGGCCAGCAGATTTGTTGAACGGCTCTTTGGACTTGAGCTCTCGCAAAGCACTTTTGACCGCGGAGCTCAATTCGTTGACGGGATCGTCCAACGAAGCGGAACCGAAGCCTTGAGTCAGCTCTGGAAAGAGGAGACTCACCTTCCCACGCCAGCCGAACTCGATGCACCTGGATTATGGATAGCACGAGTTGGTATTGAGTCCCATGATCTGACTTTGGACGAACTACCCGAGTTTGAGATTCCAGATTTTCCCGACCTGGACTAACTCTCCTGAACTAGCTCACCTAGGTCAGAAGGACCGGACATTTCCAAATCCGGCCAACAAACCAACTCAAATATCTGACTGTTTCTTTTTTGAGTTTCGGGCCTGACGAACACTCTTCGAGACTGCTTTGGCAGTGGGTATCCGCCGCGGAGGTTGCCCCTGTTTCATTGCCCGCAGAGCCAATCCAAAGAACACGGCAGCCGCAGTTGCGACGGCGGCCACAATTGCTCCGCCAAAGCGAGTGGGCATAGTAATCAACACCGGCAGCGCCGCGCCCAATACCCAGATGACTTGGAACCTTGACTCAAACCTGGCAAAAGAGCGACCCCGGTTGGCATCGGGAGCATCCCGCTGAACCACAGCGTCAAAGGCCTGCTTACCAGAGGTTGCCGCCATTGCAATTGTGCAGGCCAACAACGCTTGGCCTAACAGGCCTGGAAACAGTAAACCCGCCGCTCCGCCGCAGATTGCTAGAGCTAGCGCATCAAGCAGCAGTAACTCTTCTCGGATGTGGCGTCGGACAATGGGGGCTACTGCTGCCCCGATCAATCCACCAATCCCGGTCAAGACGAGAATCACACCAAACTGCCAAACTGGTGGCACTCCGGGAGTAGCTAACACCGAAGTTTCGACAGTTCCATCGGGGTTTTGTAGTAGGTGCCCCATCCGCATCCCTAGCCCGGGCTCAGCCGATGTGCCTCGTAGAGCAAACGCAAGAAGAAACGTCACAAAGCCAACAATCCAGCGAAGAGTTCCCATTGCAGATGCGGCGGCAAGCACGCCGGCGCTTCGTAGTTCTGCCTTTTCCTGTTCGTCCTCTTCCTCAGAGGCAACCACCGTCAGTGGAACCCGAAGCGAAGCCACCGAGGCCGCCGCAAAAACCATTGCGCTCAGGGCTGCAACAGCACCGGGACCACCAATAAATAACACAAGTGCTCCCGGTACCCCGGCGGCAAACGCCGCCAAGCCAGCAAGCAGTTGTAGCTTTGAGTTGGCCTCTACTAGCTCTGCATCTGTATGCACCACCGTTGGCACAATCGCTGCCTTGGCCACCGAATACGACTTTGCAAAGACCAACATTAAGAAGGCTTCGGGGAACAGCAGCAAACTGTTTGAGCCCGCACTTACAATCATTGCTACTGCCACAACTGCCCGGCCAACCGTAGAACCCACCAGCATCCATCTACGGCCGCCCTTTGCTCGGTCCATTGCAGGGCCGATCAAAGGCCCGACGATGGCAAAGGGCGCCATGGTGAACAGTAGGTAAAGGGCAATCCTCCAACGCGCACCGGATGGGTCAACAGAAAAGAACAGCGATCCGGCAAGAACCAGTGCAACCAGCGCATCTCCGGCGGTTGCCAGCACATGTGTAAGCGCCAGGCCACTAAAGGGAATCGAGGGGTCTACTCCAAATCGAGAGCGGGCTCTCGAGGCAGATGCAGGTTCCGACATGTGCACCATGCTAGAAGCCCCGCAGACTTAGCGGTCCGGGCAAGGGCCAAGTGGCAAAACTCAGCGATTGTTGGCGTACTTATAACCCAGGCCGCGAATGGTCACAATCCGTGTTGGTCGCGCGGGGTCATCTTCGATTTTTGAACGTACGCGCTTTACGTGCACGTCCAGAGTTTTGGTATCACCCACATAGTCGCTTCCCCACACACGGTCAATCAATGTTGAGCGTGTCAAGACGCGGCCGGCATTTTCCATGAGCAACGATAATAATTCAAACTCTTTTAGTGGAAGGTTAACTACCTCTCCTCGCACCCGCACCTCGTGACTATCTGTATCAAGTTCAACTCCATCTAGGGTCAGAACTTCTCTATCCTCATCCTCAAGACTCGTCCCATCTATCGCAGCTGCAGCGCTGTGACGCCGCAACACCGCTCGCATCCGAGCAACCAGTTCCCGTAACCGGTAGGGCTTGGTGACGTAGTCATCAGCGCCCACCTCGAGGCCTACAACAGTGTCAATTTCAGCACCCTTCGCAGTCACCATGATGATTGGCGTATCGCTGCTTCGACGAATCTCTCGGCAGACGTCTAGGCCCGAGATATTTGGAAGCATGACGTCAAGCAGAACTAGGTCAGGCTGAACAAGGGCAAAGCGTTCTAGCGCCTCGATGCCGTCTCGAGCCACTTCTACAATGAACCCCTCTCGGCCTAGCCCAACGGTGAGCGCGTCAATGAAAGCCTCTTCGTCTTCGACTAGAAGCACAGTCAGGGCTGCAGGGGTTCCAACAGAAGGCAACAGGGTTGTGGCCCGGTGAGATGTGCTCATGAGTTCTCCTCTAGCGGTTGAATTGTTACAAGCGTCAGTGTGAACGTGGTTCCTACGCCTTCAATTGAATCGACGGAAACATTTCCCTGATGGTTGCTCACCACATGGCGAACAATTGCCAATCCAAGCCCGGTCCCCCCCGTGGCCCGTGATCGAGCACGATCCACGCGGTAGAAGCGTTCAAAAACTCGGTCAAGATCTTTGCGAGGAATCCCTATTCCAGCGTCGGCTACAGAGAGCTTGACCACGGTTCCGGCTACAGAATCAGCAGCGGTTGCAGTGCCCTTTTCCGATAGGGCCAGGCGGCTGTCTTGTGATTCCACATGAGCAGTCACAACAATCTCGGAGCCTTCGGGCGAGTACTTGACTGCGTTGTCCAACAGGTTGAACACCGCAGATACAAGTTGGCGGCGATCCCCCAGTACATGAATATGTGGAGAGAGATTTACCTTTACTTCAATACCCGAATGTCCTGCCGCGGCAGCAATTCGGGCGGTTGCTTCACTGACTACTGACTGCACCGAAATTTCATCGAACTCGCTTTCATCCCCAAATTCGATGCGGCTCAATTCCAAGAGATCGTCAATTGTGTGCGCTGCCCGATCAGCTTCGGTAATCATTCGCTCAGCTAGCCGGGCAACAACTTCGCTCTCTGGTTCATCGCGAATCGTCTCTGCCAACAGACCGAGCGCCCCAATCGGGGTTTTCAACTCGTGACTGATATTGGCAACGAAGTCCCGTCTCACTGTCTCGGTTCGTCGTTGCAGAGAATGGTCTTCGATGATAGCCAACGCTCCTAGGCCAACCCCATCGGTAAATGGCTGCGCAGAGACCACAAAGGACTTCGCAGGTGGGCCAAAGAGCTCAACCTCACGCCGGACTGAGCGACCACCAAGCGCCTTAATCATGAGTTCTTCTACTGCCGCCTCAACCAGGACTAGGCCGTCTCTTGCTTCGATGTACTGCTTTGCTGACTGGTTCCGAAATAACTCGGTTCCAAGGTCATCACACAAGATGACGCCCTGTTCGATGTGCTCAATGGCGTCACGCAAGCGCTCGAGAAGACCAGGAGTCTCTAGTTGAAGCCCTTCAGGTAATTCTAAGCTTGCATGAGGAGAATCATCTAGGTCTGCTGCAACCAAACTCGCAGAAGAAGCCGTTCCAGTTATCTGCTCAGATAACTGCTTTTGTGGCCCCGTCTTTCCTGCAAGGTAGCCAAGTGCGGCAGCAGCAAATAGGCCCAAGATGAGGATCACCAATGAAGCCGCTGACATCAGGCTTGCCCAGCGTTATTCATACGGCACCATGGCTCATATGGCACCAAAGGTTTTTTCTGCAGCTGCAGTCAAGAACTCTGCCAGACCTACAGGCTCGCTACCTCGAATTCCGGTGAGTGCAGTGACCACGGGATGGCCCAGAGCGACAAGCGCTGTATCAGAATCGGCTGGCAACTCGGACGTGGTTGGAACAAATCCGAACTCGACTCGGTCTTCAGTTCGAAGGAGAAACTCAGTATGCATTGAACCCATTGCTGATAGCTGCCCCCATCTGATCTCTTGCATTTCATTGCGCGGCAAGTCCGGAACGCTCAAGTTGATGTTGGTGAGCGAATCACAACTTGGCAACCATGCTGCAACTCCTGCGGCGAGTGACGCCGCAACCTCAAAATGCTGGATCGAGGCCTCATGGCCAGCGATGCTTACCGCAACCCCCGGGAGCCCTAGATTTGCTGCCGTCAGCACGGCTCCGACTGTTCCTGAATGAAGCGTCACGCGCCCCGTGTTGAGACCCGGGTTGACCCCCGAGGCCACTAGGTCTGGACGGGCACCAAACGCCCCCAGGTAGGCAGCAAACACGCAGAGCGCAGGAGGCCCGTCGAGTTCATAGGACTCAACGGACTCTAGACCCTCGAGTGGCATTGACCGATACCGCACAAACGATCCGTCGCCAAGGTTTCCTACGGCCGCGCCGCATCCGCTTCGGTCGCCTTCAGGGGCGAGTGCAATCACCTCGTGGCCCGCCGAACTCAATGCAGACGCAAGCGCGTGCAATCCCGGAGCATGCAGGCCGTCGTCGTTCGTCACTAGAACTCTCACGCGTCAACTACTCATTCCCTAGTTGGAGAATCACCCCGAGAGTCTGTAGGACTCTCGGGGGAATTCTGGTCGTATTGGGCTGCGTCACTGACTTCATCTTGGTGAGGCTCAGGGTTGCCCGGCGGATCAGCGCTGCTGTTTGATTCAGCCACTGCTTCGGCTTCAGCCTCTCGTAGCCGCTGCCGTGCAGCACCGCTCTTTTCTGGCAGCCAGCCCGTCACCATGTACATGACCCGCTCACCGATGTTCACAGCGTGGTCACCTACCCGCTCGTAGTATCTGCCAATCATCGCCATTTGTACGGCACCCTGCAGGTTCAGGTTCATCTCCGAATGCGAACGAAAAATGGCTTGCACATACGCCACCTGAAGCTCATCAAGTCGGTCGTCAATGTCGTCAAGAGCAGAGGCCAATGAAGTGTCAGCGTCAACATAGGAGTCAATCGCTGCACGAATCAAGAAGGTCGCTTCAACACCCATCTGTTCAATCAGGCCGCGGATCTGAGGTCCAAACTCAACGTCATAAATGCGCCTAGAGGCCTTACACACATTGACAATCAAGTCGGCGGAGCGTTCGAGTTCACTAATAAGGCGCAAACTTGTGAGCACAAAGCGAAGCTCGCCGGCAATGGGTGATTGCAAAGCAAGCAGCCGGTAACAGCGCTCCTCAAGGCCCAAGCAGAAGTCATCTATAACGTCATCGCCATCGATAAGCACTTGTGCTGCATGAAGATCTCTATCAAGTAGCGCCGCCGTGCCGCGACCTATCGTCTCTGCAACCAGCGCCCCTAGTCGAATCAGGTCTGAGCGCACCTCTTCAAGTTCGCCGTGATACTGGATTCTGGTTTCATTCATTGCAGCCGCCTGTCTCGCCGATCATCATCCGAAGCGCCCGGTGATGTAGTGCTCAGTACGTTCATCTGAGGGATTCGCAAAGATTGTTTCTGTTCGATCAAACTCAACCAACAGCCCAGTGCGAACATCACTCTTTGTATTCACCTCGGTTGAATAAAAAGCCGTTGCATCGCTCACTCGCGCTGCTTGTTGCATGTTGTGAGTGACGATCACAATGGTGAACTCCGTCTTGATCTCTCTCATCAAATCTTCGATTCGAGCAGTGGCGATTGGGTCAAGGGCAGAACACGGCTCATCCATCAAAATCACTTCAGGGTTCACCGCGATAGCCCTTGCAATGCACAGACGTTGTTGTTGGCCACCGGACATTCCGAGTGCAGATGCCTTGAGACGGTCTTTGACCTCATCCCACAGGGCTGCCCGCTTCAATGAGCTTTCGACGATCTCATCAAGCTCTGATTTCTTCTTGATCCCGCCAATCCTGGGGCCATAGGCAACGTTTTCATAGATTGACTTGGGGAAAGGGTTTGGCTTTTGAAAGACCATCCCAATGCGGCGGCGTACTTCGACGGCATTCACCTTTTCTCCGTAGAGGTCAACTCCGTGATACTCGATCTTGCCCTCGACTCGGGCACCCTCAATCAGGTCGTTCATTCGATTAAAGCAGCGTAAGACTGTGGTCTTTCCGCAGCCCGAGGGCCCTATAAACGCAGTGATCTCGTTTTTGCGAACCTTCATACCTACATCGCGTACAGCGCGGTACTTGCCGTAGTAAACGCTCAATTCCTCTACGTCGAATACTACTGAGCCAACCTCTGTCCGCGGGTCTTGTGCATCAGACCTAACAGTCAACTCAGCTGCAACTGTTGACCCATTACCCAAGGTTTCGTCGGCTGCCGAATGGGTCTGCTCGGAGTCACCGTTCACAACCGGCGGAACCAAGGTAGCGGGGTTGGACGCAGCCAAGCTGCCTGGGTCCTGCTCGCTGTCTGCCTGCATCGCACTCTCCAAAGAGGTCATGTTCTTGCCATCGTCAATCTGCTGCTGATTGCTCGCGCCGTAAGAGTGAGCACCAGAACGATGCCCACCAGAGTAACGGCAGCGCCCCAAGCAAGTTGCGTTGCGATGCTCCCGCCATTAGTCAGCTGTGAATAGATCTGCGCTGAGAGCGTGGTGTTCTGACCTCGCATGGAAAAGTTGGTTGTAGTCACATAGCCAATGGTGAACACAACGGGTGCTGTTTCTCCCGCCGCGCGAGCAACTGCAAGCAAACAACCAGATGTGATGCCTGCGCTAGCTGCCGGTAACACAACCTTGAGTGTTGTCTTCCAAGTACGGGTACCAAGCGCCGCCGAGGCCTCTCGCAGGGCATTGGGCACCAGTTTGAGCATCTCCTCGGTAGAACGCACCACAATCGGCAGCATCAAACAGCCCAGAGCTAAAGAAGCCGCAAAAGCTGACTTACCGTTCGTGCCAAATTTAAGCACCCAGATGGTATAGATGAACACACCCATCACGACTGAGGGAACTCCGACCATCACGTCAGTCATAAACCGAATAAAGCGGGCCAAACGTCCATTTTTGCCGTATTCATGTAGGTAGACCGCCCCAAGAATGCCTAGCGGTATTGCCATCGCAGATGCACCAAACACAGTTAGGAAGGTGCCGACTATTGCGGGTTGCATACCCTCTATGACAGAGGTTGAGGATCCTCCTGCCTCACATTCGGCAGCATCACCAAACCCAAGGCCGCATAAATCTTGATTGCCAGCAAGGTCTGCCCTGCCAACATCGCCAGGGATTGGTTGGGTCCACCAGTCAACGCTGAGCACAACTCCTAGCCCCTGAGATAGAACGCTCGCACCCATCGCAAACAGCGGAACGGCAGCAATGACAAATGCGGCAACCATGGCTACAGAGGCTGCAGCATTGCGCACCCGTCGCTTTGTCGACAGATTCGCCGAACTTAGGCTGAGCCTGATCTGCTCAGTAGATTCGGGACTCGCGTTGTTCATACAGTCCCCTTGATTCTTCTGTCAATCACTAGCACCAACCGTCGAGCAGACACGTTTACCACAATCGTGATGACAAATAAGCACACGCTGAGACCAATCAGAGCCGAGCGATAAACGCCACCGGCTTCTGACAAGCTGCGGAAGATCTGAGCAGGCATAGTCTCGCCACGCCCAAAAAGATTTGCAGAGATTTGCGGGGATGCACCGATAAGGAGCGCAACCGCAACTGTCTCTCCCATTGCGCGGCCGAGTCCCAACATCACAGCCCCGGTCAGGCCACCAGTTGAATGTGGAATGACCACGCCTTTGATCATCTCCCAGCGCGTTGCACCAAGAGCAAGTGAGCCAGATTTGTCATTCTCTGGCACGGTCAGGAAGACCTCTCGCGTGACCGAGGTGATTATGGGAATGATCATGAGCGCAAGTATTAGTCCCGCACTCATAAAGCTAGAGCCAGAGCCAGAGCCGAAAATCAGGTTGAGTACTGGGATTGACGCAACAGCATCAGAAATTCTGTTGAACACCGTCTGAAATATTGGGATGAGTTGGTAAAAACCCCAGAGCCCAAAAACAACAGATGGCACGGCGGCGAGCAGGTCAACCACCAGGGTGATCGAGCTACGAACTCGACGGTGAGCAAGTTCTGTCACAAACAACGCAATGCCAACGCTGAGCGGTACCGCAAAGAACAGCGCTATGAGCGATACCAGGACGGTGCCATAAACCAAAGGCAAAATGCCGTAGAGCCCCTCGGGAGGAATCCATTCGGTACCAAAGAAATAGGAGGTACCAAACTCCGAGAAAGCTGGCCACGCCTGCCTTGTCGTGGTGACTGCAATAAGCAACAAGATGACTAAAACAGTCACCCCGGAGAGCAAGGTCACCCATCTAAATACTCCGTCGGCAACCACGCCAGCGCCTTGCTGCGTGAGCGGCCCGAGCGCCTTGTCATCGCGTTCAGGCGGGGCCTCAAGCTGTGTGCTCATACGCAATCAGTGTGGTCATAAGCAGGCTCTTCGGAGAGTGGTAGCGGGTCGGAGAGTGGTAGCGGGTCGGAGAGTGGTAGCGGGTCGGAGAGTGAAAGCAGAGTCTATTGAACTCTCTGCTGTAAAAACTACTGGGGTCGGATCGCATGCGATCCGACCCCAGTACATCAGCCTTTTATCATGTCGATCTGCGCAATCGCCTTCTGTGCGAGTGAACTTGGAAGGGCTACATAGCCTGTCTTGGCTGCTTGAGCCTGAGCAGTGGTCAGCACATACTGAAGGTAGGTCTTGATTGTGGTGGCCTTAGCGGCATCAGTTTGCGTCTCAAGTACCAACAAGAAGGTAGGTGCAGTAATTGGGTAGTCCTTTTCACCTGAACCGTTAAGCGGGTTATAGGTCAGGTTTGGCTCAATGGTTGCGTCTTCAAGGGCAGCCTGAACGCCCGCTACCGAAGGCGCGATGTAGTTGCCTGCAGTGTTCTGGATAGCAGCCAAGCTCAATCCAGCTTTACCCGCATCTGCAAGGTCTACGTATCCAACAGCCCCAGCAGTTTGTTTAATCAGTTCCGCCACACCTGAGTTCTTTTCGGCACCCTGTGTGGATGCTGGCCAGTTGACTTCATCGCCGCTTCCCAAAGTCCACACCAAGGGTGAGGCCGAGGTGAGGTACTTGGTGAAGTTGTTGGTGGTTCCGGAACCATCTGAACGATGCACCACGGTGATGGCCGTGTCAGGCAGCTTGGCATCTGGGTTATCTGCAGCAATCTTGGAATCGTTCCACTTAGTGATCTGCGCTTGGAAGATTCCTGCGATCACATCAGCGCTGAGTTGCAATTCCTTAACGCCTTCAAGGTTGAACGCTACGGTGATTGGTGCTGCAACGGTTGGGAAGAACAACACGGTGCTGGGGAAGACCTCACCGTCTTTGGGCAGCGAGTCGCTCCCGGCAAAGTCAACGGTGCCAGCAGAAAGCTGCGAGCGGCCATCAGAGGACCCGCTCTTTGCATATGTCACACGCTCGGTTCCAGCCACCCCGTTGAAGTCAGTATTGGCTGCTTGGTAAAAGGAGTCGGGGAAGCTTGCGCCACCACCAGACACAGACGCAGTAAGCGCCTTGATAGATGCATCGCTTGGCGCTTCGCCTGCAGTCGCTGCAGTAGTAGTAGTCGAACCGTCTGAATCATTTTTGCTTTCTGATGAACTGCACGCACCAGCGAACAGTGCCAGAACCGCAACCAGTGCGATGCTCGCTCCAAATCCACCAGTGATTGACTTTCCACGCTTTGAGTACAACTTGTTTCTCCTCGAGTTAGTAGCGGGAACCATTTTGCTGCAGGCCAACTAGGCCAACGCTGAGCGAGGTTAGGAAGCGGCCCTGTACACGGGGGGTGAGTTAGGTGAATAACAAATGAATGGATGACCAATTAATAAAGTTACTGGTATGAAAAAGCTCAGAACCTACTGAAAGGGTGCCTGAGTACTGGTGTTTCATTATTCAGATGTGTCCAGAGAGTGAACAACCTGAAGGTCTGACTCCCAGTCGCAAAGAGAAGTCAGGTCAGACAAACTCACCCAACGGAACTGATCAACCTCTTTGTTTGGCTCAAATCCGTGGTCGGTTATCACGGTCATTTCCCACCATCGAACTGTTTTTTGCTCGCCTCGTGGCGTCTGGTAATGCACGGAGAGCAGTTCCTTGCCAAGCGCGCATTCCAGCCCAGTTTCTTCTCGAACCTCGCGCAGCGCCGCCTGCTGGCTCGACTCACGCTTCTTTGCCTTTCCCTTTGGAAGGCTCCAGTCCTGATATCGAGGTCTATGCACAACAACGAACTCCAGATTGGCCAGTCTGTTCCCAGCCACGCAGTCCGCAGGCACCCGTTCCTTATGCATCGGCCTCCAGATAACGCCACCTGCGGCAAAAATTTGTCTTGGCCTTGGCTGCGTCACCTAGGTCACCTCAGCGAATCTCGACCGCTGCGCGCTCCATCGCAAGGCGTTGTAGTTCAAGATGTGTTTCCACAGTTCGCAGACGAGTTACTGGAGTCCAGTCGCCATCTGCCAGGTTCCAGGCCAGGGTGTCGTCTAGCAAACTCACCTGCAATACGTCGTCAATCCGCTGAGCTAACTCGGGTTCCTCGATTGGCACCATGGCCTCTACCCGGCGATCCAGATTTCGCGGCATTAAATCAGCAGAACCAATGAAGTGCAGCGGCGACGAAGCACCTTTTCCGTTACCAAATCTATAAATTCGCGAATGCTCTAGGTAACGACCCACAATGCTACGAACCGTGATGTTTTCAGAAAGTCCAGGCACTTGAGGGCGCAGGCAGCAAATGCCGCGCACGATGAGTTCTATGCGAACACCATCTTGCGAGGCTGCATACAGTTCCTCAATCAGTTCGGGGTCGGCCAAACTATTCATCTTCATCACAATGTGACCAGTACCTTTTAGGGCACTGCGTTCGTTACGAATAAGTTCAACAAGGCCAGCGCGTAGCGAATGCGGGGCCACCAGTAATCGCTGATACTCCACGTTGCGGGCATAGCCAGTGAGGTAGTTAAACAACTGGCTCAGATCTGCGCCGGCTTGTTCGTCTGCAGTGAGAAGACCTAAATCTTCGTAGGTACGAGCTGTCTTGGAATTGTAGTTGCCAGTACCAATATGGCAGTAACGACGCACCCCGTCGCCCTCTTGGCGGACAACCAAGCAGGTTTTGGTGTGAGTCTTCAGACCGACGAGTCCATAGACCACATGCACCCCAGCCTGCTCAAGACGCCGCGCCCACTCAATGTTGCGCTCCTCGTCGAACCTAGCCTTTAGTTCTACTAGCGCTGCCACCTGCTTACCCTGTTCAGCAGCGCGAATTAACGAAGTCAAAATGGGACTGTTGCCCGAAGTGCGATAGAGGGTCAACTTGATGGTCAGTACCTTTGGGTCAACCGAGGCCTGATGAATGAACTCTTCGACCGAAGACACAAAACTGTCATAGGGGTGATGCAGAAGCACATCGCCCTGAGCAATCACGCTAAAAATATCGGGCGCCTCATCTTCGATCTCGGAACTCAGCCGAGCCTGGGTGAGCGGGGCAAAATCCTCATACTTCAGCTCGTCTCGATCCAATTCGTACACTGCGAACAAACCGCCAAGGTCTATGGGCGCGGCGTGGCCGAACACGTCATCATCTTCAAGTTCGAGTTCTTCGCGAATCAACTCCAGCGAGGCAGACGAGATGTCTTCTTCAACCTCAAGCCGCACAGCTTTGCCAAACCTTCGCCGGCGCAGTTCCATCTCGATGGCGGCGAGCAAGTCGTCTGCCTCTTCGTCCTCAACAGTCAGGTCTGCATTTCTTGTGACGCGAAACGTTACGCAATCTTCTACTTCCATCCCTGGGAACAGATCATTCATATGGGCAGCAATTACTTGTTCGATCGCAACAAACCTCCCGCTGTCGGGAAGTGCCAAGAATCTTGGCAACAGCGGCGGTACCTTCACCCGGGCAAAGCGGCGCTCCCCGCGATCAGGATCACGAACAATGACACCCAGATTGAGCGACAGCGTAGAGATATACGGGAACGGGTGGCCGGGGTCAACGGCAAGCGGTGTAAGCACTGGAAAGATCCGCCGGTGGAACTCCTCGGTCAACCACTTCCGGTCGGCGTCTTCAAGCTGTGACCAAGTTGAAAAACTGATTCCCTCTTGGTCTAAGCCCGAACACACTGGACCCAGAAAAGCTGCGTCCGCTCTGACGGTAAGTTCTCTGGCCATCTTCAAGATGAGTTCCAGTTGCTGCGAAGCCGTCCGGCCATCGATGCTGCGCTTACGCACGCCAGCAGCAATGCGATCTTTCAAACCTGCGACTCGCACCTGAAAGAATTCGTCAAGATTTCTGCTGAAAATAGCCAAGAACTTGACCCGTTCCAGCAGGGGGGTCGCTGAATTTTCTGCCAGCGCCAGTACCCTGCCGTTGAAGTCCAGCCAGGACAGTTCACGGTTTAGGTAATGGTGCTCTTTTGAATCAGCGGTTTGCGTTCTGGTCATCACCCAGATCCCAATCCAGGGCGATGTTCTCACGCTCGGCATCGCGGTTGACCCGCTCTTTATTTCTGCGGAACTGCGGGTCGTGCGGTGGAAGCAGCATCAGCCGAGCATTCACGCGAGTTCGGAAACTGTTGACTAGTTGCGGATCGCCAAATTCGGAACGAATATCCCAATGCGGGGCAACTGCTCCGAGGTACACAATGGTGCACTGTGCCTGAGGTGGCTCGACTGGTGCATCCGGATCAATCTCTGGCTGGTTATACATAGATAGGGATCCTACTTGCTGTGCTTAGGCAAGCAGGATTCGGTGCACCCACAGAATGGGTGCACCAAGAATTTACTTAGACCCCAGAGTTGCAGTGACATCGAGCTTCTCGCCCGAGCGCTCGATAGCCACCTTGATCTGGTCGCCTGGATTCTTTGTCTTTACGACCTGCCCAACATCTGAGGCGGTGCGGATTCGACGCCCATCCACTGCAACGATTACGTCTCCGGCCTGCATCCCAGCTTTGTCGGCGCCACTCTCGGGCGAGACCTTCTGCACAAAGGCACCGGAGGTAGCAGTGATAGAGAAACGGTTGGCCACCGCAGTATCAACGCCAGATACATCAAGGGTCTCAACGCCAAGTACCGGGCGGTCGTTGTTGACCTTCCGGCCAGAACTCACATCGTCGATAATGCTCTTGATGGAGTCGATCGACAGTGAGAAACCGATGTTTTGCGCATCTGCAAGAATCGCTGTGTTAATTCCAACCACTTGTCCCCTGCTATTGATCAGCGGGCCGCCCGAGTTGCCGGGATTAATTGCAGCATCAGTCTGAATCAGGTCAGTCAGGGTTTGGCCAGAAGGTGAGTCGAGCGAACGACCGAGCGCCGACACAATGCCAGTAGTAACGCTGGGCTCTTCACCTAAGTTGAGTGCGTTACCAATTGCAACCACGTCATCGCCCACTTGAAGGTCGCTTGAGTTGCCGAGGTCGGCTGGGGTGACGGGGTCTCCAAGGCCCTCTGCCTTAATGAGCGCAACGTCATTTTCTGGCACGGCGCCAATCAGGCGGGCCTCTACGGTGCGGCCATCAGAGAAGTCAATCTCAATTGAGGTTGCACCTTCAACAACATGAGCATTAGTGAGCACTAAGCCGTCTGCACTAATGACGACTCCCGAGCCAGCGGCCTCTCCCTGGCGAGTGCCGGTATGAATGGCCACTACCGAGGGGCTTACCTTGGTGAGTAGTGAGCGCACGTCGAATGTGCCGCCTGGCAAGGTTGCAGATGGTCGAGAGTTCTCAGAGGTGACAACCGCTGTAGCCGAGGTAGTGGGTGAGCCACCGTTGTTCCAAAGTGCAGCGCCCACCACGCCTCCGGCAACAATTGCGCCGACCAACCCACCGACAAGCGCTGAGCGGATCCCGCTGGGTTGACGCTTCGAAGATGCACCCTGTCGTTTGATCGGGGGGGCAGACTGAGGACCTGCGTTTGGGGTTCCACCAAGACCGCCCGAGGCTTCAGAACCAGCCACGGGTGGGGCAGGCGCTGACCAACCGGTAAAGGCTGGGGGTTGTGCGGGCAGCGGGGTTGCTGGCTGAGCAGTAGTGGGCGGTCCAGCTACTGGACCTGCTAGCGGCGGCGCGCTGGGCGGTCCAGAAGGTGGGGTCCATGCATGTTTGGGCTGCGAGTTCGGTGGAGTGTTTGGCTTATCCATAACTGCGAGTATGCGTCATCTATCACCCTATGCCGCGCGCGAGTTGATCAGATCAAAGAGAGTTCTCAGAGGCTCATGAGCTTTGTCACAGGCAGAACGCACGGATGCACACCCGAGAAAGCGAGCTGAGATAACGCCCAAGCCACCAGCCGAATCCCGCCGAATCCCGGTCAGCACCCAAATCCCACCAAATCCAACCGAGCCCCACAAAATCCCACCAAATCGGATGGTTCTGGTCGAATATCGACCATAAACATCCGAGTTGAGCAAGAAGCCAGCTCTGAGGCTGTTCTCAGTACTTCAAAATATTCGGGAACACTTTTGCTGCGAACAGGGTCAGGATAGATATATGAAGGCTTCACCGCTAGATACCCAATGGATGGCCTCGGGCAATTGCGCCGAACAACCCCCAAGTCAGTTCTTTCCCTCCGACGGCGTAGGTGTAGATGCGGCTCGCCGCATCTGCGCTGACTGCCCCGTAAAATCAGAGTGCCTTGAATACGCACTCGCTCATAGGATCGATCACGGCGTGTGGGGCGGAACCTCAGAAAGAGAGCGTCGACGCATACATAAGGCAAGATCAGGCAGGACCATGATCGCCGTCAATGCCAGCTAGCACCTAGCGGACCGCTGGTTAAGTAGCTAGCGGATCTCAACCGACCATACAGATTGCTCTTTTAGCGCTCGGACCATGGGTCAGCCAAGCCAGCGAAGATCGTGTTGGCTGGCTCGTCAGAGTTGCTAGGAGCAAAAGTGTTAGTTGTCGCTCGGGGGTTTCGAGGCCTCCGGTGTAGCCGTTGTGATCGGTGGCGCGACCGGTGCTGCTGGAGTGACTTCCTCGTCTTCTTTACCCTCGGCAAGGCCCTTCTTAAATTCTTTCTGGGCCGAACCTAGGTTCTTGGCTAGTTTCGGAAGCTGTGAACCGCCGAAAAGCACCAATGCGACGATTACAACTATGAGCCACTCGTTTCCACCGAACATCGCGTCATTGTAGACCCAGAATCATGGAAAAGGGGCATCACACCAAATCCACCCACATCCCGGCATTATTTTGTTTGTGAGCGAGCAGTCGGAAACAAGAAAAGAGCTTCGCGCCAAACTGCGAGAGGCCCGCCGCGAGTGGCCAGAAGCCCAACGTGAATCTGCCGAAAAAAGAGTCGCGCAACGCCTTGTCGAGTTCACTTCACTGCTTCAACCTGGCTTCGTGTGCACGTACAGCGCAACTGATGCCGAGTTAGATCTAAGCCAGGCAACTGATGAGCTGCGGAGTTCTGGATGGCGAATATTCCTGCCAGTTATAGGTGCCGACCGAGAAATGAAGTTTGCGGAGTGGGTAGCCAGCGAGCAACTCAAGCCAAACAAGTTTAGCATTTTGCAACCTGCAGCACCCACTGAGTTATTGACTGCTGCGCAGATGGACCTTGTACTGGTTCCTTGCGTAGGCCTAGACCTAGCCGGAAATCGCCTGGGGTTTGGGGCTGGATTTTATGACCGAGCACTTGAGGATCAGGGAAGTAAGCACAATCACGGCAGCACCGGTCCGATCTTGATCGGTTGCGTGTTTGAACTACAGATTGTTGAGCAACTGCTCGCTGAGCAATGGGATATACCGATGGACTATGTCCTGACAGAAGCGAAGATGACCCGGGCTGATTAAATGAGGGGGGGATCCTCGCAAGTTCCGGCTATCCCCCAGCCCATATTGATCTCAGCGCAGCATCGCTCAACTCGTGCTGCTGTTACTGCTCTTACTCGGGTGCCGAGTTATGCGGTGCGCGGCTGCTGCTGCGTGGCTCGAGCAAGCGCACGCTGGCGACGGATCCGGCGACGCTCTCGTTCGCTGAGTCCCCCCCAAATTCCAAATTTTTCGCCATTCACCAAGGCGTACTCCAAGCAGTCCTCACGAACTACGCAGCCTTGGCATACACCCTTTGCCTCTTTGGTCGAGGCCCCACGTTCAGGGAAGAACAAATCGGGGTCAACACCGAGACAATTCGAGAACATTTGCCAACTTTCGGCGCCTGTTGCCTCTTCTGGAAATGCCATTTGATCCTCCCAACCGTTCCCCTTATGACGATTCCCAGATCTCTTTCAGGGCTGGCCCGTCGCCCTGAAAGGTGTCATAAATTGCACGGCATTGTAATTACATTGGTGTAAGTAGGCAACATTACCTGATTCTACTGAAAACGCAAGAAGTTTTTTCAGCCTCGGCCTAGGCGCGTACGGCTCGCGAATCGCTCACAGCGAGGCTGCCGAAGAACTCGCCCTAGCGGCGAGAAGTCAACAATTTACGGCGGTGTTCCAAGAAGTCCACCAGCACATAATCTCCAAGAGTTTGAGGTGTCGTGAAGAACGCTCGCCCACCATTGAGTTTGGTCATCTGTTCTATGAAATGCTGCAAGCTGCTATCTGGGTCGAGCATAAATGTGTTAATCAAAATGCGGTCCTTGGTACATCTTGCAACCTCTAGCAGGGTTGCGTCGACGGTGGACTTGACCGGTGGGTAGTGGAACTCGGGCTCGCCGTAGGAGTTGATATGCGCAGTCGGCTCGCCATCAGTAATCATAATGATCTGCTTGGTTCCAGACTGACGAGACAGCAGTTGGCGAGCGAGTTGGAACCCGTGCTGCATATTAGTTCCGTAGACAAAGTCCCAAGAGACCTCGGGTAGTTGATCTGCCGTCAGCACACGAGCAACCTCAGAAAATCCTACGATCCCTAAATAGTCACGCGGGTACTGCATGGTGATAAGCGTATGCAGCGCCATCGCTACTTTTTTTGCAGGCAAAAAGTTGTCTCGCATTGGCATCGAAAGCGACAGGTCAAGCATCAGCACGGTTGAAGAGCGAACGCTCTGCTCGGTCTCTTCCACTTCGAAATCATCGGGGCTTAAGCGGACGGGTACGCCCTCGCCTCGAAGAATCGCATTACGGATGGTTTTCTCAATCTGCAAGTTGAACGGGTCGCCCCACTGATACTGCCGGGTCTGAAAGTTGCGCTCATGGCCGATGCCACTGTTATCAATCTCGTGCTGACCAAGCTGATCTCTATCAAGGTTTCTAAATAGTTCTGCTAGAGCATTCTGGCCAAGCTTGCGCATGCCCCTAGGAGTGAGCTCTGAGCGACCCTCTTTTTGTTCAATCAGTCCAGCCTCTGTCAGCTGCTTCGTAATTTCTGCCATTCGCCGCATGCTCTCTGCGGAGTCTTCTCCGAGCAAATCCCGGACACGCTCAATATCTGCATTGGCAAGCGCTCCAGGGTTTGCCGCACCGCGCATGAGCTGCTCGAGCTGATCTAGGTCCCCGAGCTCTCGCATCAGTTCGCCCGCAGAGCCCATATCTAGTGGCTGCGAACCCTCGAACTCATAGTTCGAATCCCAGCCTGCATTTGGAAAGGCCTGCTGAAGGTTCTGACTGAGCTGATCTACCTGCCAACGTAGGTCCATGTCTTGTAACAACTGATTGGATAATTCTTGCATCTGAGCGCGCTGCTCGGGAGTCATGGAATTGAGCATCGCTTGAGCTGCAGCCATGCGCTTTGCCATTATTTCGAGCAGCTCATCCAAAGTCTGCGGGTTCTCTGGAAAGAAATCTCCGAACTCCTCCATAAACCCGGCAAAGTCCGACTCCTCGCCGCGCTCACGCTGTTCAAGCATTTCATTCAGCGCCGCCATCATGTCTTTAGTTCTGGCAAGATCTTCTGGACTCATCTCGTTGATGGCACCAGACATCTGATTGACGTAATTCTGCATGAGCTGTTCACGAAGTCGCTCCATGAGTTCTTGGAACTGTTTTTCTGCCTCTGCCGAGGTGAACTCGTAATTCTCTAGCGCGCGCATTTGCCCTGCCAAGTCCGGGGGCAGCATGTCAAGGTCCATGTTTTTGCCGAGGGTTGACTCATTACTGAGTTCTTTGCGCCGCTCGTCACCCGACGCGTTCGCCTCATCAAGTTGCCGCTGCAACTCGGCTCTTTCTTGGTCCACGACCTTTCGAAGCTCCTCGGCAATTTCACTGAAGACCCCGCCAAGGTCGTGGTTCTCTAAGACTTCTTCTCGGCGTTGGCGAATCTTTTCGAGCATCTCGCGAACGCCTTGGATATGTTCGCCGTTTCTATCTTCAAACCCCTGCTGCATCATTCGACGCAGCGCAGCGTTGATATCTCCGTGATAAAGCAGATCGTCGGTCAGTTGCTCCATGACGTCGAGTGCATCAACTTCAAAACCCTGCTGTGTTCCATCCCATGGGGAATAGCGAAAGCGAGGACGTGACATCTAGTGAGGGTACTCCTCTCGCCTGAAGCCAGCTCGGCAGCTAGTTACGGGCTCGGTATTGGGCCCTAGATCCAACCGAGTCTTTGTTGAGTCGCTTAGCAAGGTGCAAGCCCTCAAGAATCAACTCCACAGCCGATGCCACTGAAGCGGCAGTCGCGTTTGCTCCTACGAGCTCAGCTACAGGCAGCTTCAGCGCTGGCAACTGCTCGAGCAGCTCCATGTAGCTTGCCGAGGCCACATCCTCGCCAGTATCAACTGGCCCACGCTCCTCTAGGCCTGCAATCACCGCCGTCAAGTTGTCTGGGGTTATTCGCTCACGAGACACCGTCAGGATGGCTGTGCGGATCAGTTGATCCAGAATCTGCCCCTCACGGCCCTCTTCAATACTCTCGATCTCTATCTTGCCGGCAGTTGCGGCAGGCAGTGCTTCAAGGTCACAAACACGAGGGACTACTTGGTCTTCGTTGGCAAGCAGCGCGCGCCGCGCGGCGTTGGCCACCATGACCTCGTAGTTCGACACAGACAAACGTACCGAGACTCCTGAGCGCTGAGAAATATGCGGGCTCTGTCTTGCTTGTTGAGACAAGGTGGCCACGATGTCAGTCATGAATTCGGGAACTACTACTTCTATTCCCTCGGCGGAGAATGGTGACGCCTCTTGAACAATGATGGCCACCTCTGTTTCTACGTCGAGTGGGTAATGGGTGCGCACCTGCGAACCAAAGCGGTCTTTGAGCGGAGTGATCAGCCGACCGCGATTGGTGTAGTCCTCGGGGTTTGCCGATGCCACCAACATGACGTCCAGAGGTAAGCGAATCTTGTAACCGCGAATCTGTACATCTCGCTCTTCAAGCACGTTGAGCAAACCCACCTGAATTCGCTCAGCTAGATCGGGCAACTCGTTGATGGCAAAGATGCCACGGTTGGTTCTAGGGACGAGGCCGTAATGCAGGGTGAGTTCATCAGAAAGGTAACGACCTTCAGCAACCTTGATGGGGTCGACCTCTCCAATCAAGTCTGCGATTGCAGTATCCGGAGTCGCTAGCTTCTCGCCAAATCGCGTCGACCGGTGAACCCATGAAACAGGGGCTTCCTCGCCGTGCTCTGCAACTAATGAGCGTGCATGAAATGAGACTGGCGCATACGGATCATCATTAATCTCTGACCCCGCGATAATTGGCAACCACTCATCAAGGAGTTCAATGAGCGAGCGGATAATGCGGGTCTTGGCTTGGCCGCGCTCTCCCAAAAAGATCACATCATGGCCAGCGAGTAAGGCGTTCTCTACTTGAGGAAAGACAGTGTCTTGATAACCGAGTATCTCGGTAAACAGGGGCTCACCATTTCGGATTCTCGCAACTGCGTTACGTCGCAACTCTGACTTGACCGATTCAGACTTCCAGCCCGACCGGCGAAGCGCCTCAATCGTGGAGATAGCGGGGGGTGGTGTCGCAGTATCTGGCAACAATGGAGACACATCTGCTGAAGAGGAACTTTGAGACATTTGCGGAGGTTACCTGCCTAGTGACCGCTACTCACTCGCGGCTAGGTACGGCCGCTGAAACAGAAGCGCAAGCCAACCGTCATCTTGTTCAACCCGCGTCAGGGCGAGGCCGGACAGAGAAGCTTCGACTCGTTGCTGCTGATTACTCAGCACTCCGCTCACCAGAATCAACCCGCCGGGGGCCACACTATTGGCAAGCGGCGCCGCAATCTCTTCAATGATTGGCAGCAGCAGGTTTGCCAGTACTAGGTCAAACTCGCTCCCGACACCTGCAAACCTGTGTGCCGGGAGCGTCTGGATTTTTTCTGACACGCCATTGAGTTCGGCAACTATTCGAGTGACTCGAACAGCCTCGGGGTCACTATCAACACACAGCACCGAGTCTGCGCCTAGCAAGGCACTCACCACACTCAGCACACCCGTACCGCAACCCACATCAAGCACTCGTGCAGCGGCGAGGTCTAACTGAGCTAGTTGCCCCACGCATAGACGGGTCGTCATATGGCTACCCGAACCAAATGCCGACCCCGGCTCGAGGACAACCTCAAGCAGCAGCCCTTGATCTACTTGTTGTTGTAGTTGCTCATCGTTGCTGACCCATTCCGGACGCAACAGGATCCGATGGGCGCAGACCCAAGCCTGAGCGTAGTTACGCCATTCATTACCTAAGGCAAAATCGGCCTCGACGGGCTCGATACTGATGACCTGAGCACCAAACACAGCAGCAGGCGCAGCTAGCGCATCCACAGCCGAGCCAGATTCAAGGCCCCAAATTGCCGAGGAAGGTAGGTCGCCAATGAGCTTGACCAAGCCATCGGCGATTCCGAGCTCTACCACGGCCGAGGCGCCGCCAACCCAAAACAGGTCTGCCATTACCTCGGATTCGACTGCTGGAACAAGGACCGTCACAGTAAATCGAGGTTCTAGAATTCCCGGCGGATTGAACACCTTAATGAGGGTAGTTCCCGGCCAAGGCCCGTTGGCATGTTGCCCCGGTTAGTCGCGTGATGCCTGCGCGCACTAGTTTTAGAATTACTGAGCACTGCGTTTGGAGCGTGCTGGTCTGTCTAGGAGATGTGCATGACCCAAGCAACGGAGAGTCGTCCGGGAGCTGACGCACCGGTAGTTAACGGCCCCCCCAAGCAATCCAAGTTCTGGATTGCCGAATTCTATTCATCGGCCATTGGCAAGAAGTGGGTCATGGCGCTGACTGGCATCGGCCTAATGGGCTTTGTGTTTGTTCACATGGTGGGCAACCTAAAGATGTTCCTTGGCCGCACTGAGTTTGACCACTATGCGGAGAGCCTTCGGACCCTGCTGTACCCGATCCTTCCGCATGGCGCGGTGCTGTGGGGGTTCCGAATCGGACTCATTGTTATGTTTGGGTTCCATATCCATTCGGCATACACGCTGACTCGGATGAACCACCGTGCTCGCCCTATCAAGTACCAGTCACCACGAGATTATGTTGCAGTCACCTTTGCTTCACGCACCATGCGCTGGACGGGCATCATCATTGGCCTGTACCTGATCTTTCATCTTTCTGACCTGACTTGGGGCTTTATTAACCCTGACTACGTGCGGGGTGCCGCCTACGACAACTTGGTAGCTAGCTTTGAGCGGTGGCCAATCGCCATCATTTATATCCTGTCAAATATCGCTCTGGGGATTCACTTGTTCCACGGCGGTTGGTCAATCTTTCAGAGCACCGGCATGAATAACCCTCGCTACAACAATCTCCGAAGAGGGTTTGCAGCCGGGTTTGCGATTCTGGTTGCAGGCATCAACTGCCTGTTCCCCATTGCCGTGCTTGCTGGCGTGGTGCACTAAGACCGTGACCGATTCACTTGCTCACATGACGACCCGGACCCACTTGTTCCCCTTGGCCCCGATTACGGCCGTGACCACCACAGAAGGTTCACCCTCATGGCATTAACCCTTGATTCGAAGACACCTAGCGGCCCGCTGGCCGACAAGTGGGACAAGCATAAGTTCGACCTAAAATTGGTTGCCCCACATAACCGCCGCAAGTTTGAGGTGATTGTGGTTGGGTCTGGTCTTGCTGGTGCTGCTGCGGCAGCATCTTTGGGTGAAGCTGGCTACAACGTGAGCGTGTTCACTTATCACGACTCCCCTCGTCGAGCGCACTCAATTGCTGCTCAAGGCGGGATCAACGGAGCAAAGAACTACAAGAACGACGGCGACAGCATTCAACGCTTGTTCTACGACACCATCAAGGGTGGCGATTACCGCTCCCGAGAGTCAAACGTGTACCGCTTGGCCCAAAGCTCGGTCAATATCATCGATCAAGCCACTGCTCAAGGAGTGCCGTTTGCTCGCGAGTACGGCGGTCTTTTAGATAACCGATCTTTCGGTGGCGCTCAGGTATCTCGAACCTTTTATGCAAGAGGCCAAACTGGGCAACAGCTGCTCTTGGGTGCCTATCAGGCGCTAGCCCGGCAGATTCAGCTGGGTACCGTCACGCTGTATAACCGCATGGATATGCAAGACGTAGTTGTGCATGACGGCCGGGCCATTGGCATTACTGCTCGAGACTTGCTCACCGGAGAGATCAGCCCTCATTCGGCACATGCCGTTGTGTTGGCAACTGGCGGATACGGCAACGTGTACTTCTTGTCTACCAATGCCAAGGCCTGCAATGTGACAGCCACCTGGCGGGCACATAAAAAGGGTGCAGCCTTTGCCAACCCCTGCTTCACGCAGATTCACCCCACCTGCATTCCCCCGGCCGATGAGTTCCAGTCCAAGCTCACGTTGATGTCTGAGTCGCTAAGAAACGACGGCCGCATCTGGGTACCTTCAGCCACTGAGGAAACTCGAGCCGCAGGAGAGATCCAAGAGACCGACCGCGATTACTTCCTTGAACGCAAGTACCCCGCATTTGGCAACTTGGTTCCTCGTGACGTGGCCTCACGAAACGCCAAGATTGTTGTGGACGAGGGACGAGGAGTTGGCTCGCTCAAAAACGGCGTCTACTTGGACTTCGCCGATTCAATCAGCCGACTTGGCAAAGACACCATCAAAGCCCGCTACGGCAACCTGTTTGATATGTACGAACGCATCACAGGGGAAGATCCCTACAGCGTTCCAATGCGCATTTATCCAGCAACTCACTACACCATGGGTGGGCTTTGGGTTGACTACAACCTGCAGACCACAGTGCCAGGGCTGTTTGCTCTGGGTGAGGCCAACTTTAGTGACCACGGCGCCAATCGCTTGGGTGCTTCGGCGCTCATGCAGGGCTTGGCCGATGGTTACTTTGTGGCTCCCGCAACCGTAGCTGGGTACCTGTCCGGGCTACTCGGTGACCCTGTAGTTGAAACCTCACACCAGGCCTTCACCACTTCTCTTGGTTCAACACAAGACACCGTTGATCAGCTCATGGCTATCAAGGGCAGCAAGACTCCCGACCATTTCCATCGTGAACTTGGCAAATTGGTATGGGATTACTGCGGTATGAGTCGCAACAAAGTCGGCCTAGAGAGAGCTCTTACAGAGATTCCTGCCCTACGTGAGGAGTTCTGGTCAGAGGTCAAGGTGCTGGGCTCTGGAAATGGCTTTAACCAGTCCCTCGAAAAGGCGCTTCGCATTTCGGACTTTATGGAGATGGCAGAGTTGAAGGTGAGCGATGCTCTGCATCGCGAGGAATCCTGCGGCGGTCACTTTCGTGAGGAACACCAGACTCCCGAGGGCGAAGCGCTGCGAGACGACGAAGACTTTGCATACGTGGCTGCTTGGGAATACGGCGGCCCCGATATTCATAAAGACTCAATCCTGAATAAAGAACCGCTGGTCTTTGACAACGTCACGTTGTCTCAACGCAGCTACAAATAACTAGCAATAGTCAGCATTAGTAGGACACGGCTCTAGCAGTAGTCAGCCCGAACAAGGGAAGAAGAATAATTGTGAGTACCACCCTAAATCTAAAGCTCAAGGTCTGGCGGCAGGAGTCTGCCGACGACGTTGGTGCCTTTGAGAACTACGAAGTATCAGTTGCCGACGACGCCTCTTTTTTAGAGATGTTGGATTATGTCAACGAGGGCCTCATTCTAGAGGATCGTGAGCCGATTGCTTTTGATCACGATTGTCGTGAAGGTATCTGCGGCAGTTGCAGTCTGATGATTGACGGCCAAGCCCACGGACCACAAAAAGGTACAGCCACGTGCCAGCTCTTTATGCGCAAATATTCTGATGGCGATGAGATCGTGGTTGAACCCTGGCGTGCTGCTGGGTTTCCCCTAGTCAAGGATCTGGCAGTTAACCGAGCCGCCTTTGATCGCATCATCGAGGCTGGTGGTTACATCTCGGTTAACACTGGTGCTGCACCAGATGCCAACATCACCTTGGTGCCCAAAGAGGCTGCTGATGCAGCAATGGATGCCGCTGCTTGTATCGGCTGCGGAGCTTGTGTAGCGGCTTGCCCCAACTCGGCCGGTAACTTGTTTACTGCTGCAAAACTGCAACACCTAAATCTGCTGCCGCAAGGTCAACCAGAACGGCTGGCCCGCACAGAGGCAATGGTGAACAAGATGGAGGAGTTCTTCGGCTCCTGCACCAATCATGGCGAATGCCAAGAGGCTTGCCCCAAAGAGATTTCAGTCGACTTCATTGCAATGATGAACCGGGATTACCTCAAGGCAAAGCGGGTAAATCGAAAGCGACTCGGTCAGAGAAAGTTTGCCTAGCATCTAGTCAGGTTTGTTGCTTCTACCGCTCAGAGCACCCGCAGTTTGTAGTCGCCGTATAACCTCTGCAACGTGATGACTCAGGACCCACAGATTTATGGGCCACAGGTACTGATTCCTGGGTCAGAGTTTTTGCTCTCAGGGCTCGGGCGAATCTTGCTAATAGTCGGGATCCTGATTCTTGCCGTGCTACTTATATTGGCAGCGCGTCGCAAGAAACTAGGGCGCAAACTCCCTTTGTTCTGCGCCTCGACACTGGTGGCGATTGGCCTTGTGCTAGCCGTTGCTTATCGGCCACCAACGTTTTTTGTTCCCGAGTTTCCGGCCCTTCCACGACTGCTTCCTGCCGAGTCGCTATTTTATCGCCCGATAGGCGACCTTCCAGTTGCAGCACAAAGTGCACAATGGATTGCCTCACAAAATGGGCTGAGCCTGAGTGCTGGGTTTCGTGGGTCAGTGACCGACGGCGTTGCATTCGGTCTGCCATTCAACCTCGTTGATGCTCAAACTGCAGTGCAACCTGTTGAGCTGACTCAATACCCGGCCGCATCGTTTTTGGGGCCATACCCAATTACTGACCCTGCCTATATTGAGGGACTGCCCACGTATCACTTTGATCAGCACTATTTGGCGGTTGATCTTGCGCAACGGCAAGCCTGGGAACTGATAGCAATCCGTTCTTGGTTTGGGCACTGGCAAGCTGGCGCTGGAGCAACTTGGAGTATGGATTCATTGGACTATCCAACAGGTTCAACCATTGCCGCCAGAATGCCGCTACTGCCAGGCACCATCACCTTTGCAGAAGTAGCGGCCGGAAAGATAGAGCACGCGATTTTGGGATCCACAGCCATCTCGGCTCCCAGAAAATTTGTCTGGCCCGCACGGGGTGGCGATGGAGTTTCTACTGACCCGAACGCACCACCGATGGGGGCTTGGTTACGACTTTCGGCTGATGCCGACTTGAGCGGCCTTGGCCCACAAGCGAAAGTGGTTGCACAAGCCGCCCAAAAATACGGTGTGATTCTGTCTGATACAGGCCCGGGCTTTAAGCTTCGCGGCACAGTGGACGGGCGTTGGGATGACCAAGATCTGGCTAGCTTGAGCCAGCTCACGACAGAGGATTTTGAGGTGATCGACCCAGCTTCGGTAATGGTCTCTCTGGATTCTCTGGCAATCCGGCCTTAGCAAATCTCGGGATAATCTCAGAATTTATTGGGGTTGCTCTGATAGCGGCTCAGCTTCTCGGCAAGACTGACAGTTATGAAATCGCTTCGGAAAGTCTCTGTAGGCAGTCTTTTACTTGTTCTGGCTGCGGCGACGCTACTTGCAGTGCTGCCAGGTTGTAGTGCAACTTCGGAAACGGCAAGTGCTCAGATGACATCTGGGATGCGCCCCGAGGCGCCTCCCACTGATTCGTTCGGTGGCTCTAGCGATTTTCCTGACTCGGGCGGGTCGGGCAACCTTCCTAACCCAGACGACTTAGGAAAGCAGCTTGACCAATTTGGTAGCGGGCTTGGAGATTTTGCTGACTGCGCGGCGCTAGGTCTTGCTTACGGGCAGTTGCTCACACTGGTGTACACGTCTAAGAGTCCTGATGCAGAGATCGACAATGTGCTCGGCAAATTAAAAACTTCAGCTCCAAGCGACCTTCGAGATGACCTAGACCTTGTTGCCAACACGCTGAAGTCAGTCGGAGGAAGCAACATTTTAGAAGCCACCAACGCGTTCAGTGACCCAGACTTTGTGAAAGCAAACGATTCCATCATCACCTGGATCAGCACCCAGTGCGGCGGCTAGCCGGGCAGCTTCGGGTTAGGTCTGCTTCGGAGGCTGGTTCCACTCAATCCAGCCGCCACCCGTGCGACCATCTACATTTGTTACCTTTGCCATCGCCCTAGGGAATCGTGCCTGACGGCCATCTGGGTGCACCAATAGCACTGGCGAAAACGCTACCGGTTCAAATTGCAGGTCGAGCTGACCAAAGCGAGTTCTCGTGGCAGTAGGCATGCCCTCTCGACCCTCGTCAATCTCTATCTTCACTATCTCGCTCTCGGCAAACTCTGAGGTGTCCGCAGCAAGTTCATAGCCCACTCCCCATTCGCTCTGAGGTGAGAAGCCACCAGCACTATGCCAGCGTTCGCCGTCCTCAAGCCGTCCAGCTGTCCAACTCCAGGGCATGCCCCACCAGTCTCTTGCGGCACCCCAGGAATGGTCACGCTGCCCCCAACCGTCAAACTCAATTCGTTCCTCTCCGACCAAAAACTCTCCGTGTACTCGACAGGGAATCTCATACCTTGGCGTTACCGGTGGCCACTGATAGGCCCCTCGATCAGTGATGAAGTCCAGCTCAAATCCAAAGGGGACAACCTCTCCTCTGGGGTCGTGATACATCTCGGCTGGGTCATCAAGAGATAGCCCAAATGCTTCAAGGTTGATCGACATATGCTCGTTCGGCACTTCAACTACGTGGTCTGCCCATAGCCCCTCGTGTCGTAGCTCAAGCGAGTCCGCAGACTTCGGCAAAGCCACCTCATGCTCAATTACAGTTACTAGTGGCCGGTCGGGTCCAACTAGGCAAGCCCAGTACCAAACTCGATTGAGGTTGGGGTAAAAACCGATCCGGGCATACCCTCCCAGACTGAGGTCATCGTTGAACCAGTCCATGTAGTACGACTCGTTCCAAAGTTCGGTGCTATCTGGCGTGTGCCGTTGCTCATCTTTAGGATCGGGAGTTGTCATCGTCTTAGTCTGTCAGGTGTTCTTGGCTTGGGACTAAGGAATGCAGTCGCGTATAGGCAACCCTGCGCTTGTGGTCACTAAGATACTGAGGTGGCGCAGTATCTGAGTGAAGAATGGTTAGAACAAGCAGCAGCAGCCTTAGCAGCAGATGCTTTGTTTGCGGAAGCCATTGCCGATGCTGAGCTGAGTATTTTGTATGAGGTGTCCGCCTCGCCCACAGGTAAAACGGTGTACTGCATCCGTATGGATCACGGCACAACATCGCTTGTGCTTGGGCCTGCAAAAGATGCGCAAGTGAGCTTTGGAATGGACTACGACACCGCTGTGTCAATTGCACAGGGTGAGGTTTCTGCACAAGCGGCGTTTATGCAGGGCCGCATAAAGCTAGGCGGCGATGTTACGGTGCTGATTCGCCAACACGCCGCTCTAGACGGATTCTCTGATGCTCTAGCAGCATTGCGCGAAACAACTACTTATTAGTCCCCGTCAGGGTAGGCAAACTGCAATCATGGCCCACCCCGAATCACCGCTCGAACGCTCTGCACAGTGACTGGGTCTCGGAAGTAGTTGCTGTGGTTTCTCAGCAGGTTCCCAAACCCGGCCTGACCATCTAGAAGTTGAGTGGCACCAAAATCTGGATCGGCAACATTAGTTCCCAGCAATGAGCGACCAAACACCGCAGCAGAAATTGGATCTCGGCCCTGCTCAACGAAAAATACTGTTGACCCAGAACCCGGTCCGCCATATAGATGCAGCTCTTCTACATTTGGCAGCAACGATCCAGGGCTGCCAGCAAACACCAGCCGATCGGCATTCAGTCCGGGCCCGGTACCCGCCGCAACAGAGGCCAAGTAGGCACCCAGACTGTGACCAATCACCGTCACGTCTGCAACACCCATCTGGCGCAAGTAATCAACAAACCCCCGCAGTTGCTTTGCCCCATCAACAGCGGCGATCTGTGCGGACTCGCCCCCGTTCAGGGCAGCTTGCACCAAGTTTGGTGGAGGGTTATATCCGAGCCACTGCACTACAGCAGTATCAGATGCGGTATCAGATGCTGCACCTTGCAGAACAGCAGCCGGCAGAGTGCTCCTCTGCGCGAAATCACCAAGATCAGAGCCGACACCAGGGACCACAACCGCAACGTGTCGAGCCAGATCAAGCCTGCCAAATACCTCTGCAGCATGGCCTGTTTGCCGGGTGTCGACAAAGAGGAAATTGCGGGGCTTCGCTTGCAGGGAACGCAGCCAGGCAATTTTTTTGTCGATTGATTCAAGCGGATCAAAGGGTAAATATCGGATGCCAGACAACAGCCCTCCAACAACTGGCATCTGCAACCAGTCATCTCTTTGTGCCCGCAGAACCTGCAACTCGGTTGCGATGGATGCACGGTTTGACTGGTAAAGATTCTGCAGCGGGTCTTGGGCCAAATTATGCGGCGGTCTTTGGCCTGCGAGCAGCAATAACTCACTGCTGCTTGCTAGGCGTTGCTGTTTGGCTTGTGCAAGAAGTCTCTCGGCGCTGAGCCTTAGATGCGCTGCGGCTTTTCGTAGAGAGGGCTCATGCGAACCCTTCCACTCGGAGCCAAATCTTTTTGCTGCTGCACCAGTCCATGCAGTGGTGCGAATCTGAGCTCCGAGCACCCTAGGTATGCAATCAAACTGATCAGCAACCCCGAGCATGTGAGTTGCGCACCGCTCCAAGTCATCTGGGTCTGCGCCAAGAAGTTGTTGGCTTGTACTCATTGACACTTAGGCAAAACTAGGAAGTGAGCCGCGCAAGAACAACGGGGAAGACTCCCCGCAGGTTTGCTAGTTGGTTAGGCCCGACTCGACTTGGACAACGAGTTGAGCCGCGTTACCTGAGCTGGGTTAGATCAGGCTGCGTTAGATCAGGCTGCGTTAGATCAGGCCGAGTTCGCGAACTGCGTCGCGTTCCTCAATGAGTTCGCCCACAGAGCCGTCAATGCGACTGCGAGAGAACTCGTCAATTTCAAGGCCTTGAAGAATCTCATACTTACCGTCTTTGCAGACGCATGGGAACGAGCTAATCAGACCTTCCGGCACACCGTACGAGCCGTCTGAGGGAACGGCCATAGAGACCCAGTCTCCCTCTGGGGTACCCAAGTGCCAGTCGTGGACGTGCTCGATTGCTGCGTTCGCAGCTGAGGCAGCCGAGGATGATCCGCGTGCCTGAATGACTGCTGCACCACGCTTGGCAACTGTGGGAATGAATTCGTCCTCAATCCAAGCTTGGTCATCAATCATGGCTGCTGCATTACGGTTGGCAACCTCGGCGTGGAACAGGTCGGGGTACTGCGTGGTGGAGTGATTACCCCAGATTGTCATTCGGCGAATGTCTGTTATCGGGGCATGGACTTTTGCCGACAACTGCGCAATGGCACGGTTGTGATCCAAGCGAGTCATTGCAGTAAACCTGCCCGACTCAAGGCCCTCGGCGTTACTCATGGCAATCAGAGAATTGGTATTCGCAGGGTTACCAACTACCAAGACCTTGACGTCTTTCAATGCTGACCGGCCGAGTGCCGCACCCTGCGGTTTAAAGATGCCACCGTTTGCGGTCAGTAGGTCTGAACGCTCCATGCCTGCCTTTCGCGGCATCGCACCAACAAGCAGCGCCGCACCGCAGTCACCAAAAGCAACGTCTGGGTCATCGGTCTGAATAATCTCTTCAAGTAGCGGGAAAGCGCAATCCTCGAGCTCCATGGCAACTCCCTTGAGTGCTCCGAGCGCTGGCGTGATCTCTAGCAACTGCAGAATCACCGGCTGATCCACACCCAACATTGCTCCACTAGCGATACGGAAAAGCAGTGAGTAACCGATCTGGCCGGCTGCGCCTGTAACAGCTACACGAACTGGAGTCTTTGCCACAATGGTTCCTTGCAGATAGGCGGTCGAACAGATGGTCGACCGATTCGAGGGACTGCCTTCGCTGCTAGGCAGCGAAGGCGTAGCTGAGGCTAGCGATCACAGCCCGCCGATGGAAACGCAGAGTGAAACTCTTTGGCAGCAGCATGAAACTCTTTACCACTTGCCGGGGTCTCGGGCCTTACGCAGCCCGAGTATTGCCAACCCAGGACTCATACAACTTGCCGTACACTCCACCTAGCGCAACGAGTTCTTGGTGGGTACCGATCTGCACGATCCGGCCACCATCTACCACGATCACCAGATCGGCAGCCTCGGCAGTAGACATGCGGTGAGCAATACTCACTGTGGTTCGGCCCTCTGAGAGTTTGGCCATCGCATGCGCTAGCGCTCGTTCGGTCTCTGGATCAACTGCAGAGGTTGCCTCGTCCAACACCAGCAATCCCGGGTCTGCGATCTGAGCACGCGCAAGGGCCACAAGTTGTCGCTCACCCACAGAGAGCGCATCGCCACGCTCGCCAACTTCGGTGGCTAAGCCCTCGGGAAGACCATCAACCCACCAATCCAAATCGAGCGAGGCAAACGCGTTTCTGACGTCTTCATCGGTGGCCTCAGGTCGCCCAAAGCGGACGTTTTCCAGAATTGTGGTTTCAAACAAGAAACCGTCTTGAGCAACCAAACGAACCGAGCGTGCTCGCGAAGTCTGCGATACCTCACGCAGGTCAATACCATCAAGCAGAATCTGCCCAGCGGTTGGATCAGCAAGGCGGGCGAGCAGCTTTGCAAAAGAGGTTTTTCCAGAGCCGGTCTCTCCGACGATGGCTGCGTTCACACCCGCAGCTAGCTGCAGGTCTATGCCATGCAATACCGGCCGACCTGGCTCATATTCAAACTGCACACCAACCGCTCTTACTGCTAGAGCGCCAGCTGGCAACTCAATTCCGGGCACTGGCTCGACTACATCAATTGGCTCTTCAAGCAGGTTAAGCACCTTGCGCCAACCAGCAAGGGCCGTTTGGGTTTGGTCAAGCACCTCGCCGATTTCTGCGACTGGCTGCACAACCATGTTGGCAAGAAATAACACGGCAACAAGCGTGCCAGCCTGCAGACCCCAACTCGGGCCCCACCAGACGCCAACTCCCACAATGGCTGCCAATGTGATACCGCTAAAGACATCAGAGATTGGGAACATAATCGCAAAGAAGAAACGCGCTTTCAGCTGTGCTCGATACTGACGATCAATGGCTCTGTGCAGTCGGCCGCTTGCGGCGGGCGCATCGGCATATGCCCGAATCACTCGAATCCCCATCACTGTCTCTGAGATTTCAGAGAGCGTGTCCGACACTCGCGACCGCAGCAGGTCATAGGACTTCAGTTGCTTACGCTGCACGGTCTTGAGAATGGGAATAATTGGAATAAGTACGACCACTGTCAGAATCGCTAGCTGCCAGCTATACAGCGCAATCACCCCTACAGCCACCACGATGATGGTCAAATTAACAACCCAAGACACTGCACCCCAAGATGCAAATTGCGCCAAGGTCTCAATGTCAGAAGTAACTCGGGCAACCATTACCCCACGGCGCGACTCGTTATGGTTTGCAACGCTGAGCTTGTGAACATGAGAAAACGCACGAGTGCGCAATCCGTAAATCACGTTCTCTGCAGTCACCATCAGTCGCATATAAGTAAAGCGGTTGAGTACCGAGAACCCCACCATTGCAGCTGCAGCAATTGCGCAAGTAGTCACCACAAAGCCCCAGTTTGGATCTCCTGAGTTGATGCCCTTGTCCAAAATCTGTTGAATGGCAATCGGAATGATCATGCGTCCAACGGCCATAACCAATGCCATTGAAATAGACACGCCTAAACCCACTTTGAGTTCTGGTGTGGCTGCGATGCCGGCCTTGAGTACGTCGAGGGCTCTGATCTCTGACGGGTCGAGTTCATCACCTGGGATATTGCTCACCACGTTCATTCGGTCACCTCTTGCGAAACTGTTTCAGTGGCGCTAGCGGTTGTACCGGCGGAGCCAGATTGGTGAGTTGCTGCCTCACCCCAATCGGCGTCGACTTCAACATCAGCATCTTCGGCAAAGTGCCCATCATGATCATGAAGCTCTTCAGACTCATACGCCGTGACAAGTGCCGCGTACTCTGGGTCGGCCAGTAGTTCTTCATGAGTGCCCTCGCCACGAATACAACCCTCGGCAAGATGCACAATTTTGTCGGCCAACAAAATTGTAGAAAGACGATGCGCCATTATCAGCATCGTGGTGTCGCTAGTGCGAAGTCCGGTTAAAATCTGGGCTTCAATCACAGGGTCAACTGCCGAAGTTGCATCGTCGAGCAGCAGAACTCTGGGCGAGCCCGCCAAAGCTCTTGCTAGGGCAACTCGCTGGCGCTGCCCACCTGACAGAGTTACTCCGCGCTCCCCTAGAATGGTTTGCTGTGCCTTTGGCAACTTGGCCACAAACTTCCCCGCGCGAGAGCGATCTAATGCATTGTCAATCTGCTCTTGGGTCAGGTCACGCCCCAAAGAAACGTTCTCTTGGATAGTCGATGCAAACAAGAAACTTTCTTGGAATGCAACTGAGACCGATCCACGAAGTTCATCGGGGTTGAGCTGGTCAATTGGAACGCCTCCAAGCAGAATCTGCCCCGAACTTGGCTCATCGAGGCGCAACAAAAGATTTGCCAAGGTTGACCGGCCAGAGCCGGTTGAACCAACGACCGCAACGGTTTCTCCTGCCTGAGCAGTGAATGAAACCCCAGACAACACAGCAGTAGTTCCGTATTCAAATGAGACTGAGCTCATCTGCACCGAGAGCGGCCCGGCGGGTAAATCGGCTCTTTGAGATCCGCCATTTACTGATGGTTCGGCTGCATGTGCGGCGGGGTCTATGTCTTCATCAAGCAACTCATCTACCCGCTTGATTGACACAACCGAACGGGGCATAGATTCAAACATGAAGCCCAGAATTCGCATGGGAAAGGCCAGCCATCCAAACAGTGCAACTGCCTGAACGAGTTGCCCCACCGTGGCCTCTCCACGATCAACTTGCCACGCACCCACTAGCAACAACGCAATGATGCCCAAATTGGGCAGCAAATCAATCAATGGCTGAAACACCGAAGTCATGTTTGCTACTACGAGACGGTCGGTGCGGAGTTGATTTGCGGCGGCAGAAAAGCGCAGATCCTCGTCACCTTCTCGGCCCAAAGTCTTCACTACTAACGCACCGTCAAAACTCTCGTGTGCAATAGCTGAAACTCGACCAAGCCGAGCCTGCACCAGAGCTGCAGGGTCATTCACCTTGTTGGTGTAATAGCGACTCAAAAATGCAAGGGTCGGAAACAAAACCAGAGCCACTATTGCAAAGGAAGGATCGGCAGCAGACAAGCTGACTAGCGAAAATGCTGCAAGCGCTATGACACCCACGGAGAACGGCAGCGGCATAAGCAACTGTGTGCCTGTGGTGATGTCTACATCGGCGTTTGCTAGCAGTTCGCCGGTCGGGTGACGCCGGTAGGCAGACATTGGCATGACTAGTAGGCGGTCGGTCACTTCAGTGCGAAGCGTGGCCTGAGAACGCGTCTCGGTCAATGACCCAAACCAGCGTCGGACCACCACTGATGCGCCACGCAACAGAGCTATCAAGAACATCGCTGCTACGGCCCACCACACCGTAGAGGCGGCTACCCCGCCGTCGAAGGCTGGCGTTATTACCTCGTCAGTAATACGTCCCAGAATGTAAGTAGCAGCCACCACGAGCAGCGCCCATCCCACCCCGCCAAGAAGCGAGATAAAGAATGAAGACGGGTGCATTCGCACAAATCTGGCTATGAGGGCCAGGCCTTGACGGGTCGGCGAAGCTACCGACGCGTCAACGACTGAGCGGCTTACAGGGGGTATCTCGTCTTCGGGTGGTGCCTCAGATGAGTGTGAAAGCGCTGTCACCCCGGGAGCTGCAAAGACTTGGTCTCGAGGAACTCCTCGAGTCCCCAGCGGCCGCGCTCACGGGTGTTGCCCGACTGCTTATAACCACCGAAGGGTGCTGCGCCGTTGAAACCACCACTGTTGATGTCAACCGACCCTGTGCGCATACGCCGAGCAAAGTTAATCGCTCGCTCATCGCTGCCCGATTGCACGGCACCGTGCAGGCCGTAGATGGTTCCGTTAGCAATCTCAACGGCATTTTCTTCGTCGGTGTAGGTCAAGATACACAACACCGGCCCGAAGATCTCTTCTTGCGCAATCGTCATATCGGGTGTGACGTCAACAAATACTGTTGGGTTGACGTAATAGCCAGTCTCAAATCCTTCGGGCTGACCGGGGCCGCCAAGAGCCAACGTGGCACCTTCGTCAATTCCCTTTTGAATGTACTCGTTGACCCGAGTCTGATGAGCTTTCGAGGACATTGGACCAAGCGCATGAAAAATGTCGGGCTCATCGGCTTTGGGGTCTACTAATTTCATAAGCGCTGCTTCGCCAAGGAGTGCATCAAGAAACTCATCCTTACGTGACTCAGGAATCAAGATTCGAGAGAGCGCAGAACAGGTCTGGCCGCTGTTCAAAAATGCGCCAAACAAAGCGCCCATAGCAACGGTTGCTGGGTCTGCATCGTCAAGCACAACGTTGGCTGACTTGCCGCCCAGCTCTAGACCAACGCGCTTAACGGTTGCTGCGCCTGCCTTCATAACCTCTGCACCGGAGCGACCCGAACCGGTGAATGACACCATGTCGACATCGGGATGAGAAGAAATTGCAGCGCCCACCTCGTGGCCAGATCCCACCACCATATTGAACACACCTGCTGGCAAGCCGGCTTGGTCAATCACCTCGGCCAAGATGTATGCGTTGAGCGGGGTGAGCTCGGAGGGCTTGAGGATAATGGTGCAACCAGAGGCCAATGCCGGAGCAACCTTGCAGACAATGAGGTACAGAGGGTAGTTCCATGGGGTGATTGCACCAACCACACCGATGGGCTCAGAGATAACTAATGAGTTTCCAACCTTTTCCTCAAACTCATAACTTTCGATGAGAGTGGCAAAACTTTCCCACTCGCTCAGCGCCAATCCGGTCTGCACCATCTGCGCAAAACTCTTCGGGGAGCCAACTTCAGCAGAGATTGTGTCTGCAAGGTCTTCAAATCGAAGCGCAAGTCCCGTGCCAATATCTCGCAGGTACTTGGCGCGAATCTCTATCGGCGCCGAGGCCCAAGAATCAAACGCTGCAGCGGCTGCGGCGACGGCCTTATCTACATCTGCCACAGTGCCCATCGGCACCCGGCCAATAACTTGTTCAGTGGCCGAATCAATAACGTCTTGAGTGGTGGTTCCAGTTGAGGCAACCCATTCTCCGTTGATGTAGTGCTTGTCATAAATCTTCATGTGACCCCCTGAGATACGCGAACTGCGGTGGCTGGCAGTGCAAACTTGACCGAACCGTCAAGTTCGGATGCATGATACCGCGCGCTATCGGGCACTGCTACGCAGGGTTCAGTGACATCGGTCAGTCATGGAGTCCTGCCCAGTAATCAGCCCGGTAATTCACCCAAGGCCCACTACCCAAGGCAAGGTAGAATTCATGGGTGGTCGAAGACGAGTCTTGGCAGAACGCTTCTAGCGATGATGACCCCTTCGACAGTTGGGTACTAGATGATTCGTTTGTTGAGTCCGCTGAAGTAGTTGAACTGACCGCTGCCGACAGAGACCGGGTTGCACGCCAGGCCAACCTGCAGCGCCTACTCGCAGACCAATCTGCGGCACAGGAAAACCAGTTCAACGCCAATCGGCGCTTTGCCCCCGGCGACTACGACACAGGCTGGGCAAACGAGGGCGACGAACAGTTCACGACGGCCCGAAAGAAGCACACTTGGCTGAAAGTAGTTGCGGCGCTAGTGATTGTCGCCGTGCTAGGTGTGTACGTTCTTGCGCAATTCGTTCCGCTTTCAATCTCTCTACTTGGGTTAAACGGTGCGCCTGACCAACCAGCTAACGCCGAAATTCCAGGAGATATGACGTTTTCTGATTCTCTGGTGACCTCTGGAAACCAGACGGCGAGCAGCACAGAAGGTGGCCTATTGCGCCCCGATGGTTGGCCCTCTGCATCTGCGGAACAACAGAGCAGCCCCCTAGGCCTACCCGCAGCGCTCCGTGCAGGTGGCGGCCCGCACGCATTTATTCAAATGCAGCCCGACGGTGTTACGCCCGTTGCTTATGACCCGTGTAGGCCTATTCATTACGTCACCCGCCCAGATGGGGCCCCCGAAGGCGGAGACCAGCTCATTGCCGAGGCAATCGCACGTGTGTCTACCGCCACGGGTTTGGTGTTTATCAATGATGGCGCCACAGATGAGCCACCGACTGCTCAGCGAGAATCGTTTTTGCCAAACCGTTACGGGGACCGCTGGGCGCCTGTGCTGATTACTTGGTCGAATGCCCAAGAATCCCCCGGCCTTGGCTCAGACGGTTCGGGCGATACGCAAGACCAAACACGAGAGATTCTTGGCTATGCCGGCAGTAGCAGCGCCGGCTATGCAGAGGAGTCAGATCCTGCTGCCGGAAATACAGCTGACACTACAGCTGGACTTCAGATCTTCGTGAGTGGTTCGGTCACGCTTGACGGACCAGACTTTGCACAGCTTCTGTCTGAGAGCGGCGGCTATGCCGAAGCCCGGTCAGTCGTAATTCATGAACTCGGCCACCTGGTGGGGCTTGATCACGTCGCTGATGAGTCGCAGCTGATGTCACCCACACTCAAACGCAACTTGACCGATTATGCCAACGGAGACTTAGAAGGTCTTGCTGTTCTTGGCCAAGGTCAGTGTCTGGCTGAGATCTAGCGCTGGCTGGGTAGCCGGTGGAACTGCTCAGTTCGCTTCCGTCAGAGCACTTGTCTGCAACATGTATGCTTTGTACTTCTCAGTACTCGACTGCTTCGCAGCGCGTTCAGTCACCGACCAGTCAGGTGTTGCAATGGCCAAGATCAAGGTGCAGAACCCAGTCGTAGAACTTGATGGCGACGAGATGACTCGCATCATCTGGGACTTCATCAAACAGCAGCTCATCCTTCCGTATCTTGAGATTGACTTGTTGTACTTTGATCTCTCAATCGAGTCACGAGATGCCACCGACGACCAAATCACTATCGACGCAGCTCATGCAATCAAAGAGCACGGCGTTGGAGTTAAGTGCGCCACCATTACCCCAGACGAGGCCCGAGTCGAGGAGTTTGGCCTGAAGAAGATGTGGCGCTCCCCAAACGGGACCATACGCAACATCCTCGGCGGCGTGGTCTTTCGTGAGCCCATAATCTGCTCAAATATTCCAAGGCTTGTTCCTGGGTGGACCAAGCCTATTGTGATCGGCCGCCACGCTCACGGTGATCAATACCGTGCCACTGACTTCAAAGCTCCCAAGGCCGGCACAGTCACCATTACTTACACCCCCAAAGACGGCACCGAGCCCATCGAATACGAGATTGTCGAAATCCCAGAGGGCGGCGGAGTGGTTATGGGCATGTACAACTTCGACGAGTCCATCAGGGACTTCGCTCGAGCCTCTTTCCGTTACGGGCTGCAGCGCAACTACCCCGTGTACTTGTCTACCAAGAACACCATCCTTAAGGCCTACGACGGGCAGTTCAAGGACTTGTTCCAGCAAGTTTTCGACGCCGAATTCGCTGCCGAATTTGCCGCCGCTGGGCTCAGCTATGAGCACCGCCTGATTGATGACATGGTGGCCGCCGCAATGAAGTGGGAAGGCGGATACGTCTGGGCCTGCAAGAACTACGACGGTGACGTGCAGTCAGACATTGTTGCTCAGGGTTTTGGATCCCTCGGCATGATGAGCTCGGTACTGATGACCCCGGACGGGCAAACAGTAGAGGCCGAGGCGGCGCATGGCACCGTGACCCGTCACTACCGCGAGCATCAGAGGGGCAACCCCACTTCGACTAACCCGATTGCATCCATCTTTGCCTGGACCCGCGGCTTGGCGCACCGAGGCAAGCTTGATGGCACCCCAGAGGTCACTGCATTTGCAGACACCCTCGAAGAGGTGTGCATCCAAACTGTTGAGGGCGGGCAGATGACCAAGGATTTGGCATTGCTCGTAGGCCCAGATCAGGGCTGGTTGACTACCCAAGATTTCCTCGCAGCGCTCGACCAGAACCTGCAAGCAGCAATGACCGCCAAAGCAGCAACGACCTAACCCCCCGAAGCAACGGCCTAACCGTGTTTTGTCCTGCGAGGGACCCCCTATAGGGGGTCCCTCGCAGGACAAAACACGGTTGGGGTTGAGGCGGCGCTGGGTTGGGACGGGCTTAGGGGTTCGATACCCGTTGCTTGGTAGCGCGTACCTCACCAAAGTTCTGGGATGCACTCCACTCCTTCAGAACCGCATGCGTTAGCGCTTGCCGAACAATCGCACGGAATTCTCACTCGTTCTCAGCTCAAAGGGCTCGGTCTGAGTCACAACCAAATCGACCATCTACAAAGCTCTGGGCGCTGGGAACGCGTCACGGATGTCATCTTTCGAGTCGTTGGTACCCCGCGAACCTCGCTACAAATGACTGCGGCTGCGGTGGCCGACTGTGGACCCAATGCCGTCCTTTCACACTGGTCAGCAGCCGCACTTTGGGGCCTTGCAGGGTGCCCACTCAAGCCTTTTACAGCATGTCGTATTGGCGCATCTCGTAGGGGGTCTGACCTTGCGCGGATTCACCAAGTACGCGTCCTTCCCGCCTACTGGTGCACCGAATTGCAGGGCATACCCATCGTGCGTCCTGAGTTGCTGGCACTGCAGATCTTCTCTGTCTCAAAAGATGCTCGAGCCGAACGCCTCGTCGACAACCTCTGGTCACAGCACCTCCTGACTGGTGCCTCGATTACACAGTTTTTGGATGACCTCGGCAGGCGTGGACGAAACGGCACGGCGGGCCTTCGGCGATACTTGGCTGATCGAGGAGCGGACTACACCCCCTCAGACAGCAATCTGGAATCTCGATTCCGGCAAATTCTAGAAGAAGCTGGGATCTATCTACTTCCGCAGGTAAACATCGGCACCGCTGAGCGATGGACTGCGCGTGTTGACTTTCGGCATCCGCAGTTACCGCTGATTGTCGAGATTCAGAGTTCGCTGTACCACGATGCACTGGTCGACCGGCGGGCTGACGCCGCTAGGATCTCTGAGCTGAAATCAGCGGGCTTTCACGTGTTAGAAATCACCGACCAGATGGTGTGGACTAGTCCGGCCGAGGTCGTGCGCATTGTCGGCAGAGAGGAGGACCGATGCCGCCTCCTCTCGTTTTGTCCTGCGAGGGACCCCCGATAGGGGGTCCCTCGCAGGACAAAACAGGTGGGGGGGGGTGGGGGGGTTGGCGTGGGAGGGTGTGCTAGCGGTTGGCTACTAGTTCGATAGTGGCATCTAGACATCGCGGGTCAACAGTGCCTGGAACCAATATGAACTCGTCTACACCGGCGGCTTCGGCATCATCTAGTGCTAGCAGCAGCCTGTCAGGATTCCAGACCGGAGCGTCATCGGACATTGCCTGAGCAAATTCTCGCCCAAAAATCTCTAGATAGTCATAGGTGAATCCACCGAGCGTGGCCTGCGAATCCTCAACCCCGAGCGTATAGAAGCAACCGCTCACAATACGCGGAGGCTCGGTTCGACCCTCGGTCAACCAAGCCTGCTTGGTTGCGGCCGCAGCGACTGCCATTCCTTGGGGGTTTGCATCGATGGAAAATCCGGAAATCCCGTCGGCCCATTTTGCTGCACGGGCCAAAGCCTTTGGCCCCATTGCTCCGGCCAATATCGGCGGACCGCCAGGCTGAACGACAGGCGGGCCAACCGAATCGGCACCCTCAAATGCTGGCTTCGCATCCCACAGCGCCCGCAACTGTGCCACGCCATCATCAAGTCGCTGATGCCGACGCTCCATGCTGGCACCAGCAGCTAGGTAATCATGCTCCCGGCCACCGATGCCTACGCCCACGGTGAGTCTGCCATCGCAGAGCACATCAAGAGTGGCGATTTGCTTGGCAATCACTGGGATTGGGTGCGTGGGCAACACAATCAGGTTGACAAAAACGCGCACCTGCTCGGTTAGCGCGGCGGCTGCAGCGTTGGTCACCAACATCTCTTGGTTGTGAAAGGTAATGCGCTCGCCGCAAGAGATCGACGAGAACGGCCCAGAGTCAATACCGCGGCACCAGTCGATTGTGGTTGAACGGTTGTAACCGCGGGCCATGGTGGGGAGCGCAACGCCAATCTGCATTCTGCGAGATTAGGCCGCTTGCCATGCTCAGTCGCATCACACCTGTTTTGTCCTGCGAGGGACCCCCGATAGGGGGTCCCTCGCAGGACAAAACAGGTGGGGGGGTCCCTCGCAGGACAAAACAGGTGGGGATGGGTTAGGGGGAGCAGTCGCCGTTTTTTCCGCAGACTGTCCACTCGAGCACCACTGGTACGGCCGAGGGTAAGTCACGATTGATTGCGACGACCGCCGAAAGTTTGGGCACACCGTTCACTGAGGCTGTGACGCGCAGTTTGCGAACGTTGGTCTCGGGCGCTGAGCAGCACACAACATCGGCACTCGCCCCGGGTGCCATCAGGCTTCCCAGACTGTTGAGTTGCAGCTCGCCGCCAAACAGCGATGCCCCAGAAGCTTGGCCGTTCCAATGTAAGTCAAGCGCAACATTATTGAGATAGGCCGAACCAAAGAAGTTGGCAGAGGCGGGCCCGCCAGTCGGCCCTGTCGGAACTGCAGCAGCAGCATCAACCGTGAGCTCGGACTTAATCACGGGTCCCAAGTAAGAATCAGTAGTTGCTACCACGCCAACGTACTGAATCCCCACCGGCTGAAAGTATGTGCACTGATAGTTCGGCGGCCCCGTCGGAATTGCACAATTAAGGCGATACGCAACACGTAACGAGGCTCCGGTTAATGACAACCCCGCCTGTTGCTTGGAACTTAGTTGCACCCCGCCGCAAGTACTCTCACCTCGGCCGATCAGCGGAAAGTAGTTGTCTCCTGCTTGGTTGGATACACCAGTAAAGCTTTTGGTGCACACAGTTCGATTGGCTGGTTCAACCGCATCATTCAAGGTCAGTGTAAGTAATGTTTCTCCGGGCAAGGTTGAGATGTTTAGGCCCTGGGCTTGGTCGCCGAGTTGCTTGATTACTACGCCTAGAGTCTCTAGGTGCGAGTCGGCGGCTGCCTCAGCGCCGAGTGGAATTCCAGCGGAGAAATCCTCAATATCGTCCATCTGAAATGTTCGGGTGTAGGACCGTTCAGTACGTCCGCCACAAACTGGGTTTGGCATGCAGAGCGTTGAGGACCGAGCGGTTTGGCTATCGTCCAACCGCACATTCGTTATGTCTACCCAGTCTGATGCAGGAGTTGACGCAACAGCAGTTGCCGAGCCGACCCATGGGTTTGCTACCACTTGCACATTCCAAATATTCAACGTCTGCGCCTGAGCAGGGGGAAGAGAAGCAGCAGTACAAACCGTGAAGGGGCACACCCTGAGGTACTTGTATTTTAAAGTCAGCTCTAGCTGAGCATCATCTAGCTGCTCTCCGGAAGTAATTAGTGCTTTACACGGCCCAGAAAGTAACTCGTAGGTTGCAACTCGACCCTTATCTGGCGCACCAGCAGTAGCTGGGACTGCGCAGGTCTGGCCACCGGCTAGAGCCACCGACAGTTCGACCGTGCGCGATTGCACACCGCTGACATTGTTGTTGGTCTCATTTCCGGTCACGTTGACTGCGGCCGAACCAATCGCTCCGCTCATGGCACTAGCCAGCGTCACAGAGAACTTCTTGGTAGAGGTGCACGTTTGGCCTTGTGGGTAGCCAGCAGGAAAAGTGCAAGTGAAGGTCGCCGTTGCTGCGGGCACGGCACCGGGACCAGCTAATAGGTTGCTGGGATTAGAAAAGTTACCAGCAGGAGATGATGCGTTTTTTGGTGTTACTTGCGTTGGAATGGTTGATTGCTGCAGCAGTGATGGGTAGGGCGTACCACCGACCGCAGAGCCGGAAACATAAGGGCACACGGCGAGTCGGCCTGCTAGGTGTCGAAACTCGGTTCGGCCTGACAAAATAATGCTCGCCCCAGGTATTGCAGGGTCGCAGGCTTTCGGGAAATTTTCAGCAGCGGCTCCTGCTCCAAGCGGGTCCCATCCGTAGGCCTTTCCGAACACAAAACTCGAGCTGGGATTATTAAAGATCAAAGCATGCGAGTTGAGAGCAGGCGCACCGTTAACAACTGTGTTGGCGTCAAACCAATAGCGCCCAGAGGGGAAATGAAAGGTCTTGTTGGTGCAGGCTCCCAGTCCCCGGCCAAACCACTTATTGAGCGTGGCCACTGCGTTCTGATCGTATTTGCCGGGAGAGAACGTAATCACAGCAGAACTAGGGCACCCCGACCCTGGAGACAAATTCGGAGAAGTTGGAAGCGACTCGTCGATGGCATAGTCCTGGTTCACAGACACGGGCGTAAGGAGCGGGTTGCCACAGGTTGCTCCGGCGCTAGCTCGCACCGTCGTTTGGGCAATCGCTGCTGCACCATCTAGTGCCCCGCAACTGCCACCCGGGCCAGCCACTGCGCCAATCCCAGCGGCGGCCTGAACGTAGGTACCGCGCACATCTAGTGCGGGTGTACCTGCCGTATCGGTCCGAAGCGGTGCGGCGCCGCCCTTTGAAATCAGACTTCCGTTGAACTGCAAAGACTGTTCGCCACGGTGCACCAGCGTTGGGCTCGGCGAGCTACTGAGAGCGGAGTCGATGGAGGGTTGCAGAGATGCCCATGGCCAAGTCTTGAAGTCGTAGCTCCCTTTGTACTCAGTTCCTGAGAGCTTGATATCGCCCACCGAAGTTGCGAGTTCTCCTGCTGCAGACGTGCACGTGACTGTGGCGGTTTGGCTACGACCAGAGGACTCAAAGGTGAGCGGGAGCCCACCATCAGCCGCGGCTGGAACCCCTGGCAAGCAGGCATCGACGGGGTTAGTTTGGTTAAGCCGAAGCTGATTGATTGCCGCTGTTACAGCACCGTCAGCAGCGCGTGCTTGACGCGCCGATTCTGCCTGATTCTCTGTGATCTTGATAGTGGTCAGCATCATGGCAAGTAAGGCTGCAATAACAATTGAGGTGATTGCGATTGAAGCCAGCACTGCCATCAGCACAAAGCCGCTTTGGCTGTTTTGTGCACAACGGTGGGTGCGTGACCCGTAATTCACAGCGCTCATTATGGGCCCACCAAAGGAATCAAAATCCACTCAGACCAAGCCACGGTTCCGTTTGCATCTGTGCCAACGCGGGCACGTGAGGTGGCAAATCGTGAACACGGGTTGGCTGGAATTGGCTTGGAGGGAGCGGAGTTTGCGGCCACTTGCTGGTTAACGAGCTGCTCAAAACAGTCAGCATCGGTGCGCCACTCAAAGTCGGCTAAATACCTGCGGGCGCCGGGCACTGCACCCCACACCAGCTGAGTTCCGCCGGCCGCAACAGAGGGAGCTGGCGCTGGCGCCGCTCCACCCACATTCACTTGACGCAGAGTCGTACCGGTGCGGCCGTCGCTAGCAGAGACGTTGACGCGCACGTTGTACTGCCCATCATTTGGATAGTTGTGAGTCGTGGTAACTCCGGCCCCGGTGCTGCCATCACCAAACTCCCACTGATACACAGCTGTGTTACTTGCGCCAATACCAGTAGTACCCGAGGCATTAAAGTTTTGCGCAGTAGTAACAGCTCCTGCAGCGTTAGTAAAGGATACAGAAAGAGCCGCTGGGCCCGAGGGGTTTACTGTGGTTGTGGTGCTGCCACCGGGGCCAACTGTGGTGCTTGGTCCGGAGGGGTTAGTTATTTCAAAGCTGCTAAAAGTTGCATCCTGCGCCCCCTGAGAATCTGTGACAATCAGCGTGACGCTGGCGTTTCCAAACGTGCCGGAAGGCGGTTGCACAGTAGAAGTTGCGCCCGATGTGGTGATCTGTATGCCCTGTGCAATTCCATCGACAGACGGGTACTCGACTATCCAGTCGAAGGAGGCAATGCTGCCGTCGGGGTCACTAGAGGCAGAGCCATTCAGGGTGAACACGGTGCCGTTAACGCCAGACACAGGAGACACAGAGGCAACAGCTTGCGGGGCCTGGTTTGTAGTTGAAATTTGCTGATAGGCCCGATTGGTATTGCCAAGATCATCAGTCACGGTCAAGATGACGCTGTATGAGCCTGGCTGCGCAAACGTTGCCGAAGTTTGCGCAGAGGTGGCATTGCTCACGCTGACCGAGCCGGGGCCGTTGAACTCCCACTTGTATTGCGCAGTGCGGCCTGGGCCAACACTCGAACGCTCAGCAGACAGGCCAACCACAAGCGGCACTCCGCTTTGCGAGGTAATCTGAATGACTGCTGTAGGAACTGCTACTCCCGACAGGTCCTCAGGCAGGGCACCTTCATCAACTCGGCGAGTTGCCCGAACAGTGACTGTTCGGTTGGTGCTTCTGGGAGTTACCGAAATCTCAATCTGGCGGCAGGGCTCGTCTGCCAACTCAGAGGTGCAGGAAGTTACAGTTGACCCCGACAGGATATCTGGATACACCTGAATTGCATCGAGGAGCTGATTCGTTGCGGCGTTGCAGGTTCTTCTCCAAAGACTCTGCAGCTGGGCATCGTTGGAGTCGGGCGCAACGCTGTACACCACCTTGTACACGTCAACCCCGCCTGCAATCATCACAACTTGTGGCTGTCCCCCGCTGCCTGGGTCTTGTGCACCTGCCACTGCGCTGGGGCTGCAATCACTAGCCCAACTTGGAGCAGTGCCATTTCCAAAGACTGTGGCCTTTCCGGCAACTGCAACATCTTTAGGAAAATACGCGCCAAGTAAACCCGCAGAACTTGTGCGCAACAGACCATCTTGAATGACTGGTTGCTGCTGGATTGCTAAGCCAGTCCAGGCCATAAGCGGTACAAAAATCACTCCGGACAGAGCAACCACTAACAACAGCTCAATGAGCGTGTAGCCGGACTGCCCACGAGGCCGAGAGGAGCAGTAGTTGCTCATGGCGTGACCAACCGACCGGTTACAACTTGGGCTGTGCCTGAGCGACCCCGCCAGTCAATCTGCACAGTCAGCCGCTGGGTTCCTTGATCGCCAGCCGCTGGGCAGTTTGCAACGAAGTCGGCTTGGTCTTTGTCCCAATACTCAACCTGAGTGATGGAAGAAGTCATAGCTGTTTGTGGAGGGGTCCACTTTGAGGGCCAGGCCTGATACGCAAACTGGTACTCAGACGCAGTAGGCAAGGCAAGGTTGGCGGTGCATGGCTGAAAGGCACCTGCCTTAAGGCTCTCGGTAAAGCTACCCAAAGCAAGCTGGATCTGTTGACCTTCTGAAGTAGATGTTGAGATGCTAATCAAAGTGAGCATGCCCGCTGCTAGTCCGAGTATGACTACCCCCACTAAAACAACGCTGATGAGCACTTCGATTAAACTGGCCCCCGACTGCGACCTTCGGCGGCGGGCAAAACGGAGCGCACTACAGGAGCAAAACTGCGGCAGCTTTACTACGGGTACTAAAGCTGCGCTTTGATTGCCCACCTGAACACCCTCTCTGTGAATTTACTAGACCGCGTTTGGCCGCCTGATTCTTGTTGCCCACAAGGTGAAGGTCAACGAGCACAGCGCTGCTTCCTGAGAGGAAGCCCCGAGCAGTGACTCTACCGGACCAGACTGACTGACTGAGTGGCCAGATCGGGGAGAACTACCCAGATGCGGACTAATGATCGGCAAAAACCTGTTCAATAAACGCAAGCTCACTTTGGATGCCTGTCTCTGGCACTACCGAAGCAGCCCCTGCGTTGGCCGAGCTCGAACTGCTGGGCGACTTACTGCGCAAACTTTCTGCAGAATTACTGGCCGGAGGCGAATAGCGTTCGCGGTCCAAAATCTGCCCCACCTGCTTCACCCGAGGGTCTTCGAGTAGCACTGCGAGCTCTGCGGCATAATAAGTGAGTGTTTCTGCGTTGCCTCGCTGACGGCCGGCGGCGGCACCTATGCGTTCGAGTCGGGCCTCTGCCGCTGAATCCCAGTGAGTGCGCACACCTTTTCGGCGGCTTCGACCGCGGCGCATCCGATCTGACTGCTTACCAACCCAGCGCCACACTGGTCCTGCTGCCAACACAACCACGCCGACCGCCAAAAGTAACACTCCAACAATCTCTCGCCAGTCGCGTGCATCTGCGCCGGGAGTTGCCAGCTGAGTGCCTGCGAGTGGCACATCTGCTGTGGGGTCAAATGCCACCCATCCAGTGTTCGGAAACCACACTTCGGCCCAAGCATGTGCATCAAGCTCACGCACCACAAACCGGCCAGTAGTTGCATCCCAGTCTCCGGGGGTAAACCCCGTTGCTAAGCGTGCGGGCACCCCTGCCACGCGAGCCATAACTACTAATGAGCTAGCAATCTGCTCGCACCAGCCCTCCTGTGAGACAAACAAAAAATCATCAACAACATCGGTGCCTTTGGGAGCAAGTGGGGCGTCAAGTGAGTACTCGGTGTTAGCACCCATCCAAGCCTCGAGTGCCTGGATGCGCTCAAAGTCACTCAAAGCCGAGGCCGTAACCTGCTGCGCTAATTGCCGAACCCGCTGGGTAGTTGTGGGCGGCTGAGCGAACTGCGCAATCACTGCTGCTGCAGTTCGGTCTCCGGCTTGGGCCGCCTGTGATGTGGACTCGGCGGCACGCAGCGCATTGGCGTTTGTAGGAATCTGCCTGCTGGTGACCGAATACGTGGTGCCCTTACCAAGCGGCGCGCCCGGCGACCATAAGGTGCCGTCAGAGCGCTGCGCGATTTCATCGGGAGTATCTACTTGCACTGCACTCGCAGCCGAGGGCACCGCCGTGGCAAACCCAACTTCTAAACGGAACTGCTGCAAGGTTGGCTCGCCGCGTTTGGCAGCAAGATCTTCGGGGGATGCAATAACCCGGCCGCCCTCGACTAGCCGCCCGGAGCGCGCAACCGAACGAGTCCAGGTTGACCCACTCCATGTATCAAAGGTCTCGGCACGCCAAAAAGCGGTAATCGGGGAGCGCACAGACATCACCACCTGCTCGGTCAGCCGGGGCCGGGAAGTCATGTCGAGTGAGTCTCTGGCAACAAGCGCATTGTTGCTGCGGTTGTCTCCTTGGTCGATTAACTCTCCGGCCGAAGGACCCACCGGAAACACATTCGATACTCGTGGGCCAAGCAAGAGTGAACTCGCAACAACTAAAGCAGCCGCAGCCACTATTAGCGCAACGGGAACCGCCGAGCGAGGGGCCGGCGGCGCTTGTCGCAAGTCGCTTTCTGCTGAACGGTTTGAGCCTGCCGAACGCTGTGATGCTGTTGAGCCAAGTTGCTCGGCGCTCATCACTGTTCCTGTTCCAACCCCCGGAATTGTTCGACTCGATGGGGCCAACACTAAGCAACCTGCAAGAGCAACTAGCCACAGCAGTGCGCGCCATGAACCTTGTAGCCCATCGAGCGGCCCTAGTTCGCCAAATCGCGCGAGTAACAACCCACTAGCCAATGCCAAGCCGCGAACGATCCACCTAAGCGGAACTGAGCGCAGTCCATACATGGCAAGCACTGCACACAGCACTGCGGCCTGCACGGCAATTCCGCCGCTGGTTTGTTTGCTGGCTTCACGAGGCAAAGAAGCCAGAGCCGACCACAACATGACGCTAACCAATGCAGTGAGCAACCAGACGCGCTGGCTAGAGACGCTGCGCCTATCAGGAGAGACTTTTCCCAACAGCAATTCTTTGGTTGAGCCCGCAGAGTTGGCAGCGTTGGGCGACTCGGCAGCGCTGGGCGAGTTGGCAGCGCTGGGCGACTTGGCAGCGCTGGGCGAGTTGGGCTGAGCAAATGGCGCTGTCATTCGGCCAACTCGACTGATCCAGAACCCAGATTTGAGTTAACTCCAGAAACTTCAACAACACCAGCAGTTGGGCCAACCCGGACTACTGGCCACCCCTCGGGTGCAGCAGCGGGCACACCCTGAGTTGCAAGAGCAAGCCTTCTTCTGAGTTGCAATAACCCAGTGACCTCCCCCGTGACAGGGCCACCGGACTGCGCAGTACACAGCACCACTCGCGCACCGTGATCTAGCGCATCCTCGGCCAGCCCCGCTGCCCGACTGGCAGTCTGCTCAACTGCAGAAGCAGCCTCGTCAGCATCAAGCCCGCAAGCATGACGCACTGTTAGGTCCACAATGATTGCAAGGCCCGTGGCCACTGGGGGCTCTAACTCTCGCACTACTAACGCCCCGAGTCTGGCAGTACTGGGCCAGTGAACAAGCTGGCGCGGGTCTCCGCTCACATACGGGCGGACCGATCGCACCGACTCCCCCGCCGCTGCCAAACCTTTCGGCAAGTTCAACGACTCTGGCCCTATAAGGTCATCCACGGGTGCCGCCTGGCGAATTGTTTGTGGCCCCACTAACAGCCTGCGAGGCAATGTGAGGGTGCGGGTGCGCACGGCTAACGCCACCCCAAACGGAGCATCGCTACCTAGGTCCACACGGATGCTGGTGTAGACCCCGCGAGCGCTCACCTCGAGTGGAATCCGTACTGCCCCAGGAGAGACCACATCGGCTACCAAGAGCGGAGAGCCCGAGCATCGAAGCGTTAGTCCAGAGGCTCGAGAGCTCAGTTGAACCTGCACCCATCCGAGTTGACCGACCACAAGGTCAGTTGGGGCGCTCACAACCTGTAGGCCTACTGACCGCACGGTGATTGCCGGCCAGAGCGCCCCAAAGCCCGCTACTGCAATTAAGCCGGCCCACACGAGCGCCGCAGCAGTTGGGTCTGCAACTGCAAAGCCAACAAGAAACGTGGTGGTAAGAAGTAACACGAGCAACAGCCCAAAGATGGTGGGCCGCAAGATGGTGTTGGACCGGACTGCGCTGCGCCGCAATATGGTTTTGCGCCGCAATATGGTTTTGGACCCGACTGTGGTTTTAGGTTCGGCAGATCGGCCCGCGCTTGGCATTGGGGTTGCCGGTCAGATCCGAGGCACGCGAACTTGGGTGAGTATCCAAGCCAACACTTCAGTGGCTACTGCGGTGTCTACTCGGTCTGCCACCATGACGCGGTGAGCAAAGGCTGCAACAAACACAGCTTGAACATCATCTGGGGTGACGTACTCACGTCCTGCAACTGCGGCATGTCCTTGAGCTAAGCGCACCAGATTTGATGAGGCTCTGGGCGACACGCCTTGGCTGAGTCGAGCCTCGGTGCGCGTGGCTTGGGCAAGGTCCAAGATGTAGTCCACTACTGAATCGTTGCAGTACATCGCAGATGTGGCAGTAATTGCCTGAGCTACTTCATCTGGGTGTGTAACGGGCTGGATTTTGCCCAGCAGGTCAACTCCGCCGACACCAGTCATAATCTCTTTTTCGGCTTCGCGATCAGGCAAGCCGATTGACAATACAAGTGAGAACCTGTCGAGCTGGCTCTCGGGTAGGGGAAAGGTACCCACCTGCCCGAAGGGGTTTTGTGTGGCAATGCAAAAGAACGGCACCGGCAGCGGCCAGGTGGTGCCGTCAACGCTCACCTGATGCTCTTCCATGGGTTGCAGTAACGCCGCCTGTGTTCTAGGCGAGGCACGATTGATCTCATCTACTAACAACACGTTGGCAAACACAGGCCCGGGCCGGAACTGCCATTCGCCAGAGTCGGGGCGAAACACAGAAGTTCCTGTTAGGTCGCTTGGTAACAAATCGGGAGTGCATTGCACCCGACCGAACTGACCACCGATGGCTGCGGCCATGCTCTTAGCCAACAGGGTTTTGCCGGTTCCTGGTAGGTCTTCTACTAATAGGTGCCCGCCAGCTAGCAGCGTGGCCAGCGACAGGTCAATAACTTGGGGTTTGCCGCGAACTGTTGTGGCAACTGCACTGCGGATGGAGGCTGCAACCTGTTGTGGAGAACTCATTGCTTACTCATTGTGACGTACTCATTGCAAACTCATTGGGGCCAAACTCATTGGGGCTGATTGTATTTCTCTTGTGGATCAGAGCGGCCGCGCGCTAGTTGGTCGAGATCCAGCCGATGCCCCAAGCGGTGGGGGAACCCAGCCTGGCACAAGGTTAGTGAGCGCACCCCAACTGCCACTGACAGGTGCTGGCCCCCCAAACACAAGCGTTTGCTTGCGGAGTTGCTCTGCTCGTACACCAGCGTTTTTAGAAGTTGCGGTGGCAATAGCCAACAGCAGTAGGCCAAGTAGGACTGCCAGAATTGCGCCACCCAACACAAGGGCTACGCCAAGCGGAAGTTCACGCACCCCAAGGGGAACGGTACCCTCAACCCAAGTCGACACGCTCAACGCACTCAACAGCATGTGTACCCATCACCCCAACGGTCTTGCCAACGGTCTTGGCCAAGAAGGCAGAACTCACTAAATCAAACTAGAGAGAATATATACCGAATGGCTCCAAGATCTTTGGTGCCATGAGTATGCAAAACATGGCCCCCACAAAAAACGCTGGACCAAAGGGAACTTTGGCCTTTCGGCCTCTTGCGCCAAGGGCCACAATCCCAACTACTAGGCCAACAACAGAAGAGACAACCAAACACACAAGCGCCAAGAACAGCCCAGCTAGTGGTTCGCTGCCCGCATAAAAGCCCATGGTCCAGCCCAATAACACTGCTAGGCGAACGTCGCCAAAGCCCATAGCTGCGGGCAAGGCAAACCAAATCAAAAACAGTGGGCCGGCTAGTGCCACCAGGCCAACTAGTGCAGTGAGTAGCAAACGCCATTCACCCAGCAGCGTTGCCGCTACAACCGTTAGCACCGCCGACACAGCAAACGCTGGCCACACAATGCGGGTGGGTACCATCAGGGTGCGCAGGTCGATTGCAGACACAGTGACCCCAACTGGAATCAACCACAACACTGGCAGAAGCTGCCAGCCCCAACCGATTGAGTAGATGCTGAGCAGAAACAACGCCGGGCAGAGTAACTCAACCACAGGGTGAAACGCCGGAATTTTGGCTGTGCAGTTACTGCACTTTCCGCGCAAGGCCAGCCAAGACACAACAGGGATGTTTTGATAGGGGCGCACGGGTTGCCCGCAGTCTGAGCAGCGACTGCTGCCGCCAAAGACTTGGCCCCAAGGACGCGTATCCCACAGTTCGCCATACTCATTTGGCTCATCTAGAGCTAGCGGAAGGCGGTCAATGATCACACAACAGAAGGAGCCCATCGCCAAGAACAGCAACGCGCCAAACACCAGTAGAACAATCTCGCTAGAACTCACTGCTGTACTTTGATTCGTTTCCCTGTGGCACCTGTGGCGCTCAACCCAGCTATCTCTTCGGGGTGAACCGAAGCCAGTACGGCTTCTTCATAGGTAATCACTCCGGCTTGGACTAGTTGCCCGAGTGACTGCTCCATCACCATCATGCCCTCTCGCTGCCCAGTTGCAATCAGGTTGCGCAACTGCCGCACTTTGCCCTCACGAATCAGGTTTGACACAGCAGAGGTACCCATCAGTACCTCATAGGCTGCAACTCGCCCGCCGCCAATCTTTGGCACCAACCGCTGAGAGACCACTGCTGCAAGCGCCATAGAGAACTGCGTGCGGGCCTGGTCTTGTTGATCGGCAGGGAACACATCGATGATGCGGTCAACTGTTTGAGCGGCATCGTTGGTATGCAAGGTGGCAAACACCAAGTGACCGGTCTCTGCCAGCGTCAAGGTGAGTGCAATGGTCTCGATGTCTCGCATCTCTCCTACGAGCACCACATCTGGGTCTTCTCGCAAAGCCGACTTGAGTGCTTCAGAGAATGAGGTGCAGTCAGAGCCAACCTCACGCTGATTGACAAGTGCCTGAGCAGGAGGGTGGATGTATTCAATGGGGTCTTCGATGGTCAGGATGTGAACCGCACGGTTCTGGTTGATCCAACCGATCATTGAGGCCAAGGTGGTTGACTTTCCAGACCCAGTAGGCCCCGTCATCAGCACCAAACCGTGCGGAAGCGTGAGCAGGGCAGACAAGCTCTCTGGTAGACCAATCTTTTCTGGTGTGGGAATCTCGGTGGGGATCAGGCGCAGGGCTAGGGCTGGGCGATCTAGCTGAAAAAATGCGTTTGCTCTAAAGCGGGCAACCTCTGACCAAGTAAATGCAAAGTCCAACTGCCGTTCTGCCAAGTATTTCTCTTGGCTCTCTTCATCAAGCAGCCCGGTAAGCACTGAGTCCATAAACTCAGTCGTAATAACTTCAGCTTCTGGCACTGCCCAGAGTCGACCGTCAATACGAACCCGAGGCGTGGTGCCGGCAGCTAAATGCAAGTCGGTTGCCTGGGTATCCCACAGGTATCGAAGCAGTTGATCAAGTGGTGCGGTATCTACGGCCTGAGCCATGAGCTTCCTCTGTTTCTAATGCTGAGAACAACGAGTTTACATGGCCCAAAACGAAGTTTGGCGGGACCGGAAGCCGGTCCCGCCAAACTCAGAAATTAGAGGTTATTAGAGGCCGCAGTCTGCTGCTGAGACTCCAGCGTACTTACCAGCGGGTGCCGAAATCACGCCAGCGGCGTAGGTGAAGTTAGCGGTTGGATTTGTCTTGAGATAAAGGGGCGAAAGGGCTGCAAGGCTCGCTGGCAGAGCGCCGGTGGCGCTGTCTGCCTTGAATGCCTCAATTGCCGTTTGGATTGTCTTCGCCTCGGTACTGCAGGCCTTCTTATTGGCAGTGCCAGTCACGCCGCCTACGGCAAACACCACAACTCCGGCAAGGATGCCCAAGATAGCGATTACTACCAAAAGTTCGATAAGGGTGAAACCGCTCTGACCCTTGCTACGCATACGCCTTGATTCAATTGCATTCATAATTTATCCCTCCAAGGAATTGTGAGACTCGCCAGATGGCGAGGTTGATGTACTGCTGATGACTTTAAATCCGTCGCATTCTTGATTCCCAAGAATGCACGTAAGTCACCCCCATCGGTGACTATAGCGAACCCTGAACCACTTTCAAGACGAAATCTGCGAATCGGGTAGAAATACCTATCCGGAACTGCCAGCAGAGCCGAGTCAAGCCAACAGGGCCCGGCGGGCAGAAGGCATGAGCCATAGATGATGAGCAGTTAGCCATAGATATTGCAGGGGTCGGGCGCAGCGGCAGCCCCGTACTTATAGGGATTGTTCTTTAAAATCTTCCAGTCGATAACAGATACCTTTGAGCCTGCGGCGACTGCTGTGCCCTGCTTATCGGCAATGAGCACCTTTGCATCTAGCCGAGGAAGCAGCTCATCGTCTGCTGGGTCTGCATTACCCTTCTCATCTAAGACGCAAGCAACAATTCGGGCACTGCGGAATGGGAATCGAGTAGCGCCAGTACTCGCCAACGCATCTGGCTGCTGAGTCACCGTTGGGTTGGCGGGCCAAGTCCCGGTAGTCCAACTACCCAGTGCCGAAGCCACAAGGCCCGGTCTGCAGAACTCGGCCACAGTAGGACTGCACTTATCTGCTGCCACTGACCCGCCGTTAAAGATTGCAAACCCCGTCGGGCCTGCCGCAATTGCCTTACCTGGGTCATCTGGCGGATCAACAGTATTGTTCCAGTTCCAAATCACTCGAACATCGTTGTTAGGAACAGACACCGGGCCAAAAACGTTGAATGAGGCATCGCCGATGCGAGGCGAGGGTCTGCCTAGTACAGGGTTGGAATAGGTCTTGTTCTCTGTCAGTGGGTTCCAAGTGACGGTAAACGGGTCTTTGGGTCGGGGGTAGCCAACAGTGTTTCCGTTGGCATCTAGGTCTCCGGCAGTGGCCTGGAGGGTGACATAATCCAGCTCGAAGATCCGAGATGTTGAGGTATTTTGCAAAGAAACTAGCGCCTGAACTGCTGCAAATACATTATCTGTTCCAGGGGAAGGGTCATTTCTGTGACTGACGAGCTCACCTATCTCTAGGCTACTCACAGGGGCACCAGCCTGGCCGACCCTGCATGTGTTAAGGGTGTTCAGATCTACGTCAAATGTTTGCTCAACATTGTTAGTAATTGAAGTGAACGGAACAGTCACTGTGCACCAAGTGCCAGATGTGGTCTTAAGTATAAAGTCGACCTTGTCGCCTGCATTTGTAACCGCTGGCTTCCTCATCTTTGCGGTCAACTTGAGCGTCCGTACCGGCAAAAACCCATCAAGCAGGTTGGGGTCTTTGAGGGTGTAGTTCAGTTTGGCTTGGGTTGCTGATGATTGAGCAGCATCGATGCTATTGGTGACTGTGGTCCACGCTGGAACTGCTTCTTTGCGGCCATTCGCAGGGTTGACAAACGAGCCGTTCAGACCACTTGGCTCATTAGTCGGGGTATCAAAGGTAGGGGTCCAGCCGAGTCGTACCGCAACTGCGTCAACGCTATATGACACCACCCCTGCAGGTGGGCGAGTATCGCAGCTCACAGCTCGTCCAAAGAACCTAAATACCGTGGCCGTTGTGGGGCAGATTTGGGCAAAGAACGCACTAGAACTTATATCCGGATTAACAAATAGATTCCGGAAGAAGCGAAGGACTTCTATTACCCCCCGAAGAAAGCGATCAGCAACGGTGTTTTCAAGCTTGGGCGGATTAAGTCCCACGGTTACATCAATACTTGCATTGCGCAGGTCTTCACGGCCCACACCATTGGCGGCGGTCATCACCGTGTCGCAGTCTCCGTCTATGCCGTCGGAAGTATCGGCCACTGGGTCATCGAGCAGGTTGTAGCTAGTAGTCGCGTAGTTATCGGTGATGCGAGAGGCCAACGCATTATTTGACGTGCCAAATCGCATACTGCATTTGTTGCCATCGGACAACGTCAAGGCGAACTTTGTATAGGCCAGGTTTTGTGCCGGGTTATTCGCAAAGTCTGCATCTGCCGTGAGGTCGATCCAGGCAGAACCTAGTAATCCTGGCCCAGGGTCGGCTCCGTCAGCAGCTCGAGTGCCCATGCCCGCCAAGCGGAAAGTCTTTTCAAATAAGCAGGTTCCACTGACCCAACACTCAGAAGAGACGTCTTGAGAGAGCTTCAGGCTGAGGCGGTCGGCAAGACGCGGGGCGTCGGCAACCCCGGCAAATCCTGGCGCACTGCTAACCGAAGACCAAGTGTCGGGCAGTAGACGCGCCCCAAGCGAAGTTGCAGGGCGCTGCCAGATTGCGGTGGTTTGAGTGGGAACCGGGTCTGTTGTTGCGGCTTGTCGAAGGATGGGGCCACAGATGGCAACTCTGCCCGCTGAGTGGTTCAGGCCGGTGCGCGATGACAACGTGATGCTGACCCCAGAGCTACCATCTGGACTGGCAGGCGACGGTGCAGTCCGAAGGCAAGCTTTATCTGGGAACTCGGCGTTCATGGGGCGTTCGCCCGCCCAATTTCTCTTGCCAAACACCCAGTTGTTTTCGTAACTGCCAAAGACTAAGGAGTGCTTTTTGGGGTTGCTCTCGGGTAGGGCAGGGTCGTCCACATCAAACCAGTAATCACCACTTTCAAAGTAAAAGGTGCGATTCGGGCAACCCCCGCCGAACCACTGATTCAGAGTCTTCGTCGCCTTGGAGTCGTAACTGCCAGCAGGCAGCGAGATTACTCCACCGCCAATATTGTAGCGTTCGCAGTCAGTGTTAAGCACGTCATAAAGCCCGCTGTTGTCCTGGCGAAACTTGCCGTTGAATCCGTCCCAGTCTTGGTACTTAGTCGATTGCACCCGAGCGTTGTTCCAGTCGCCATTGCCTGGGGGCAGGCCACCAGCACCCATCACGCTAAGTTGCGGGTTGGCACAAGTCAGTGCCCCTCCGGCTGCGGCATAAATCGAGGCTGATTGGATATCGGCACGAGTCGCTCCAGCAGAATCAACCGGCTCGGCAATGCCGCAACCGTTAGTTCCGGTCTCTGGGTCAAACATGCCTGGACCACCCTGAGCGACAAACCCATCGACTTTTAGCGCTGGGCCAGAACGGCCTGCCTCGGTCACAGCAGCAATCTGATTCTTAACCTCAATGCCGCCCGTCACCTTGAGCGGAGTTGCACCGGTATAAAGAAGCTGGCCCTTTGTTACATCAATCTCGGCCTGGCTGAACCCTTGCATTGCTCCACTAAAGGGGAACTGTGACTTCCAGAGGCGGGCCTTATCTGCCGTCGCTCCTAGTGGGTCGAGTGCCGGATTGGGATCGCCCTTGTATTCATCGCCTACTAGGCGTAGCGCCACACCGCCATCGTCTTGCGGCACCCCACTGACCGGATCACCGCCTAATGGCCCATACTGCGACAGACCATCGTTGTAGCAATAAATTCGCACTGGGGTGCCCTCTACATTGACCAAGTTGTACACCGGGTCACAGGCCGAGTTTAAGAGTCTTGGGTTAACTGCAGGGTCTTGTGCCTTGTCGTAGCCTAAATCATCAAACACCTTGGGTAACTGCTCGTTTGACTTCTTTGTTGTGTCGTAGCCGGTATCGCCAAAAGTTTTGAGCAGCGGCAAGTTACTTGCGGCAGTAGAGGCAGAGTTGCGTATCTGATTGATAGCAACATCAACTGCACCCTCGGCGGCGCGGTTCTGCTTTTCTCTGGTTCGGCCGGTTTCTTCAATCGAGATGGTCGACAATGTGACCGCCAGAAGCGAAGAAATAATGATGGTGCACAACACCATTCCAGCAAGCGTTGTAATCAGCACATAGCCCTCTTGCGAGCCGCTCGGCCTACGTCGAATCATCATTTGACGAATAAACACAGAACGCAGCGAGGGCTTCATGAGTCTCTTCCTGCATGCTGGAAGAGCCGCAAAGTAGAGACCTGACCATCTCTGCCCGTCAGCGTTATGTTCATATCACACATCTCATAGGGTGGCAACGGAAGCGCCTTAGGAAAGGTTGCCTGCAAGTTGCAAGTTGAGGGAATGTTGAGCGACTGAACGGCCTGGACGATGACTACCTGTGAGCCACCCGGGTCGGTCACCTTGGTTCCGTTTTTCCAATAGTCAAGGCCGTTGATCAAGTCGGGGGTGTGAAAGCACTCCCTCCGCAAAATATCGATACCGCCCAGAGTCGTATTAGGACGACTGTTATACACAATCCGTTTTGAGGAAGCCCCCGAGGTTTGTATGGCAATGAGCGGCCCAGTCACCGGGTTGCCAGCGTAAGGAACCGAGGTCATGTTGCCTTGGTTGCATTCAACGGTGCCGGCATTGGCTGGGATTACCCCAATCTTTACAACCTTGGCTGCCGCCCAGTCAGTTGCCATAGTGCTACGAAACAGCCTGAGCTGCTTTGAGGAGTCTGCGGACTTAACCGTTGGCTCTTGACGGCTAATGATTAGGGTGACAAGGCTAAACATGGGAAGTAGCACAATGGCCCCAACCGAAATTGCCACTAAGAGTTCAACAATGGTCAGCCCCGATTGCCCGCGGCGTTGACCCCACCTATGAGTAGTCATGCTGGTGGGCACCCCGCTGGTTGATCGACCCTGCATGCCTTTCGCTTAACGATTTGACCAGTACGAGAGGTTCCATTAAAGGTGATTTTGTAGCTCACCCGCTGCACTCCAGAGTCTGGGGTCAAGCATTTATAAATCAAGCCTCCGCGGTCTTCAAAGGTTCCGGCCGTTGGGTTCCATGACTCCAAGCCAGTGAGTTCAGTCACCATCTCTACGTTGCCTGCCCCGCGAGGCCGGCGCCACTGTGTGGTCCCGGCGCCGATAAATGGCTCTGCGTTGGCTTGATAGTTAGACGCAGTTCCTTGCCCTGTCTCAAGTCCAAGGTTATTAATGCTGTTACTACTGCTGCAATGTTCGTAGGGCACCTGCGTCTGCAGAATCTCACCATAGGTAACTAAGCCTGTGTCGATTGCCTGCAGGTTCTTATTAGTTGTAGTCACTTTGATTACTGTGAACAATGCTCCAGCTAGAACCAAAAAGATGCTGCCAATTAACAACATAGAAATAATGGCCTCGACTAGGGACTGGCCCGATTGGCCGCGGCCACGCAAAGCTCTACTTCGTGTAGCGCTGTCACCACCCCCGGCCGAGTCCACTATGAGTTACACCTCAACCTGGTTATAGATGCCGTACATGGCACTCACCATTGCCAAGGCCACAAAACCAACCACGCAACCGATAAACACAATCATCATGGGCTCAAACACTGCGGTCATCTTGTCGACTGCGTAATCCAACTCTTCTTCATAAAAACTTGCGGCATTCTCAAGCTGATCAGAGAGCTCGCCCGAACGCTCGCCTACTCGAATCATCTGCACCACTGTTGAAGGAAAGAGGTTGGTCTGCGCAAGTGGCTCGGCAAACCCACGCCCCTCGAGCACCCCCTCCATTGCTACAGACAACCGCTCTTTGTAGACCAAGTTGTTTGAGCAGTCGATAGAGGTGGGTAGCGCCTCTGGCAGGGGAACGCCAGCATCAAGCAGCACAGCTAGCACGCGGGTAAACCGCTCGGTTGCCGAATATGTGACCACCGTAGAGATCAACGGAGTTTTGAGCTGTAGCGCGTGCATGTTGCGGCGGCCGTTGTTGGTACGTACATAAAAGCTCAGCCCAACGCTGCCGAACACCAGCACCAAACCAGTTATTAGGCCAGCCGGAGACTGAACAAAGTCTGCAACTGCCATCAACATGCGCGTTGGCAGCGGAAGCTGGGCATCGAAGCCGTCGAAGAACTCGGCGAATCGAGGGATGGCGAATACCACAATGATTAAACAAACCACCAAAGATATGGCCAGCAGAATCATGGGGTAAATTAACGCTTTGCGAACTGCACGCGACAGCTCAATATCTCTGCGGATGTATTTATGAAGCTGATCAAACGCGTCATCCATGCGCCCGGTAAGTTCAGCCGAACCCAGCAGCGCCATGAAGTACGGGGGGAACACATCAGAGTGCATACTGAGCGCCTCTGTAATTGAACGTCCCGAGGTAACACGTTCAAGCACGTCGCCCAGAATGGCTTTGAACCGCTTGTTCTTTGCATCAATTCGCAGATTGTCGATTGACTCGGTTACTGGAATACCAGCACGCAAAAAGGTTGCCATCTGCCGAGAGAAATGCATGATGTCTACAAGCGGCACCTTCTCTTTGGTGATCTCAATCTGCAGGCCTTTGCGCTCAGAAATTTTGGTGACACGCATGCCCTTAACTGCAAGTTCATTGCGCGCTGCCATAACAGAGGCGGCTTCGATCTCTCCCTTGACAGACTGACCCTCTAGGTTCTCTGCCTGATAACGATATTTTGACAGAGTTGCAGTCATTGGGTTGCCTCCGCACTAATTGACTCACTAGCACTAATTGAACTGACCGTGCCCTGCGCACTGGCTTGAAATATTTCGCTCGAGGCCTTGGCCTCTTTGCCACTGCCATCTTTGCCTGTGCCATTGCCATTGCCGGGAAGTTCCGCCGCACCAGGGTTGATTGCACCAGGTGCCTGCGGAAGTGAACGCTTGCCAGCGGGCAGTTCTTTTTGTTCTTCATCAGCAGAGGAGGCCCCGGGCGCATACACGCTGCGCAGCACATCCTCGACTGTGGTCATACCGTCGACCACCAAGCCAAAGGCCTGCTCTTGCATGGTGCGCATACCCTCTTCTACTGCAACGGCACGCAACTCATGGTGAGTTGCTCGTGCAACAATCATCTCTCTGATCACGTCAGTGACTTGCAACAGCTCGTACACGCCAACTCGGCCTCTATAACCAGTGTTGTTGCACATAGAGCAGCCAGCACCTTTAAGCCAAGCGCTTGGCTGGGCATCAACCTGTTCGGCCAGAATGCGTACCTCTGCCGGGGTTGGCTGATAGGGGGCACGGCAGTTGCTACAGATTCGCCGAAGCAAACGCTGCCCCACCACACCGCTTAGGGCCGAAGCCACTAAGAAGGGCTCAATACCCATATCGGTAAAACGGTGAATAGCCGCAACCGAGTCAACAGCGTGCAAAGAAGAGAGCACGAAGTGCCCGGTGAGCGAAGCCTGCATGGCAATACGCGCAGTCTCTTCATCTCGAATCTCTCCCACCAAAATTATGTCTGGGTCCTGGCGCAGAATGCTTCGAAGGCCATCGGCAAAGGTCATGCCAGTGGCGCTTACCGACATCTGACTGATGCCCTCGAACTGATACTCAACCGGGTCTTCAATGGTGACCACGTTACGAGTGGGGTCGTTGATCTCTGTCAAAGTTGCATACAAGGTGGTGGTCTTGCCCGAGCCAGTTGGGCCGGTGCACAACAACATGCCGAGCGGCGCCTTTACAATCTTCATGTAGGGCGCCTCGACAAGAGGATGCATGCCCAAATCCTTGAGGCTAATGAGCGACTTGGTCTTATCGAGAAGACGCAGCACCACCTTCTCACCGTGAACGGTGGCGACGGTAGAGGTGCGGATGTCAATCGGGCGACCGTCAACAGTCACAGCAAACTGGCCGTCCTGGGCACGGCGGCGCTCCACGATATTTAACTCGGCCATCACCTTGATACGACTCACGATGGCCGAAGACATGCGCGCCGGCAAGCTGAGCGCCTCTGACATTGCGCCGTCTACGCGGTAACGCACACGAACGTTTTTCTCACCGGGCTCAATGTGAATGTCGGAGGCTCGGCTGCGAACGCCCTGGGTGATGATGCGGTTGACAACCTGCACGATCGGGGCATTCTCATCGGCAGTGAAGCTGCCTTCCTCGGCCACACGCACGGCGTCGGAGTCGCTCAACTCAAAGGCCTGAATATGTACCTGCGCTTGGCTCAGCAGATTGAATGAGGTCTCTAACAGACGCTCAATCTCGCTGCGGGTACCCATGGTCAAGCCAATGCGTTTGCACTTATGCGTGAGTTCTTCAATCGCTGCAGTGTCGAGCGGGTCTGCAATAGCTAAGAACAGCCTGCCGTCTTCTTCGTGCAGGGGAATCACAGTGTGCTTATTGGCAAGCTCTTCACCGACAAGCTCTAGCGCCCGTGCTGTAGGCACAACATCACGAAGGTCGGCCAGTGGAATACCAAACTGCTGAGCTAGGGCTGCGGCTAGTGCGGTTTCATCAATCGAACCGAGTTCAAGAAGTATCTGGCCAATGCGTGTGGCGCCCTCGCCGTGGGGTTGCTGCTGCTGCTTCTTCAGGGCATCGATCAGGTCGCCGGGGTCAATCGACCCTAGCTCCAGCATGACCTCGCCCAATTTGGGACGGTTTGAACCAACCCAAAAGTTGATCTCTTGATTCAGAATGGCAAGATCGGTGCTGTCAAAATCTACTGAGCGGCGGCGACGAAGAACGCCTGAACCCTCAGTTTTCGCTTTCCGAAAAACCGCCACTTTTATGATCTCCCCAATTCATCAACGATGGCAAGCATCATCGACATCACAGCACCCTGACTAGCAAAAACTGAATCTGTTTCATTCGCTCTAAGTCTGAGCGACCTAGGGAGCGAATGTCAACGCCTTCAGTGTAGCCATTCTACCTACTGCAGTGCCTGTCAGCCGAATAACGTTCAGGCTTTAGATTCTGCGGTGCGCAGGCGATTACGTCCGAAACTTAATGGGTTTTGCTTCGGCGGGCCGGGATGACACCTGTGGCGGGCCTTTTGGCCGCCTACTGCGGGCAGGGTCAGTGCAGGTTGAGTTGGTCCACTAACTGAAGAACACTCTCAGATTTGTTCAGGCCATACAGGTGCAGACCAGGCGCTCCGCCCTGAAGTAGCGCAACCGACAGTTCGAGCGCTGCTTCAATCGCAATGGCTTGGGCTTCTTCTGCCGAGCCCGCTGTCTCTACCCGCACTGCCAAATCTTCTGGAACTTTCGTGCCCGACATTTTGGCCATCCGCCGCACGCCCTCTGGGTTAGTCAACGGCATGATTCCCGGCAGAATCGGCGTGTCAGAACCCAAAGCGCTGAGTTCATCAACCATGCAGAAATACTCGGAGGCCGAAAAGAAGAACTGCGTCACCCCAAAATCGGCCAAAGCAAGCTTGCGCGCCAAGTGGACACGATCAGTTTTGGTGTCGGTCGAGCGGGGATGCAGCTCGGGGTGTGCAGCTACTGAAACCGAGAAGTGGTCTCCGCGAGCCCGCACCAACTCAACCAGCTCAAGTGCATAGGTAAAGTCGCCCTGCGCTGGGCTGCCATCTGCCGGCGGATCGCCTGCTAGAGCCAAAATATTGTGCACACCGGCGCGATCGTAGTCATCAAGCAAGGCCTCGAGCTCTGGCTTGGTGTGGCCCATGCAGGTGAGGTGGGCCATTGCTGGGTACGACTCGTTCTTATTGATGTCGACCACTAGGTCACGGGTGCGGTCACGTGTCGACCCACCGGCGCCATAAGTGACCGATACAAAACTGAGCGGCACCGACCGCAACTCATCAATTGTGCGCTGCAAGCTGGCCTCGCCGACCGGGGTCTTGGGCGGGAAAAACTCAACGCTCAAGGTGGGGCCAGTGGCCTGGGTGAGAATGTCGGCAATGCGCTGCATGGTTTCAGGATACTTGGGCTTGCACCACAACTGCTTAGTTGGCCATGGCCGCGCTTGGTGACGGGTCAACCCGGACGTTTCTGGTCGACTATCGACCACAGGCATCCGGGTTGGCCCGCGGCGCGCTTGATGGCGGGGGAAACCGGGCGGGTTGGCCCGCGGCGCGCTTGGTGACGGGTCAACCCGGACGTTTCTGGTCGACTATCGACCACAGGCATCCGGGTTGGCCCGCGGCGCGGGAAAGCATCCGAGTTGGCGAGTTAGCCTGCAGCGCCGGCAGCGCGCTCAGCGGCTTCGAGCGTGTTAAGAAGTAAAAAGGCGCGAGTCAATGGCCCTACTCCGCCAATTCGAGGCGAGATCCAGCCAGCTACCTCGGCAACATCATCGGCAACATCGCTTACAACCTTGCCATCAACAAAGCTCACACCCGCCGCAATAACGGCCGCCCCCGGCCTCACCATGTCAGCAGTAATCACGCCTGGCGACCCAGCAGCTGCCACAATGATGTCTGCTGTTCGGGTGTACGAGCCAATATCTTCAACACCGGTATGAACCACTGTGACCGCGGCGTTTGCGTTCGGGCGCTTGAGTGTCATTAGGTTTGCCAGAGGACGCCCAATGGTGAGGCCTCGCCCCAGGATCACCACATGCTTGCCGGCAACAGGCACCTTGTACTCGGTCAGCATATGCAGAATGCCGCGAGGCGTGCAGGCAACCGGCGCTGGCTCGCCCATGACCAACAATCCAAGGTTGGTTGGATGCAACCCGTCGGCATCTTTTGCCGGGTTGACACTTTGCAAAGCAGCGGCGTATTCCAAGCCCGCAGGAAACGGATACTGCACAATAAATGCGTCGACGGCAGGGTTTGCGTTCATGTCTGCAATGGCCGCGAGCACCTGATCTTGTGTTGCATCGGCAGGAAGTCGAAGGTCAAACGAGTCGAACCCTAGGTCTGCACAATCATTGTGCTTCATCTGAACATAGGTAGCGCTTGGCCCGTCCTCCCCTACCAGAATCGTCCCCAGTCCCGGGGTAAGTCCGCGATCTGCGAGTAGCTCTATGCGTTCTCGCATGTCTTCTTTAATCACTGTGGCTAAGGAGTCACCATCGAAAGAAATTGCAGTCATGTCCGCTGATGCTAGGCGGCTGACCAAGCCAAGACCACGCTCAGCAGCCAGCAACTTGCTAGGTGGCTGTGTGGGAACTGGCCGCGCAGGTCAGTTACGGTTGCAACATGAAGACGTCCAAGACCGCTCGGCGGCGATCCGGCTCAACCCTTGTACTGGCAGCGACCTTGATGGCGCTAGCTGTTGTGAGCACCGGGTGTGGCAGCCCCGTTAAGAACAAACTTCTGGTAGCTGAGGCCTCGGGTAGCACCAGCACTGGTGTTGCGATCTGGGCAGCGAAACCTGGAGACACCTTGGATGATTCAAACCTGGTCATTAAGTCTGCAGCAAGGCCAGCTCAGGTTGCGACTCGCCTTGAAGACGGTGCAACTTGGGTAAACGGCCTTGGCCGCGACTGGAATAACACTGCGCTGCTGTCATTCACGAGCGCCGCTGGCCTTGACCCGAGTACCGGCCAAGCGACTAGTGAAACCTACAACCTGACCACAGCTAAGCCCGGTGCTACGCCCAACTCACTAGTTGAGTCTTCAGCGCTTCAGGCCACCGTGATTGGCCGAGGTGTCTATGTGCGCACCGCTGATGGTTGCGTGCTTGTAACTGCACCGAGCAAAGCAGAGGACTTGGGGTCTGGGTCTTGCGCAATAAGTTCAGACGAACGATGGGTGGTGTCTTGGGGAGCAAATGCTGCCGGTGCCGCGGGTGCGGGTGCCCTAGGCGCTGCCAACGATTCGCCAAGCAACGCGTCACTCACTATTCGAGACTTACGCCATAAAAGCAACACTGCCGTACAGGGTCTTGGCACTGTTATTGATGCAGTCGTACTGAGTAATGGCGCCAAGATTATGGCCTCGGTTCAGGTTGGCGATCAGGTGCAAGGCATTTTGCTTGACGCAACTAACGGGTCACAGATTGGCCGCACAGACAAATACAAGGCCCTTGAAATTAGCCCGGCAGATAATGGCGCCAAAGGGTTTGTGTTTATGACAAACAAGGGTGAGGGAAGCGCCCTGTCATATATGGCGGCAGATGCAGGCGTGCAGAGCATTGATGAGGGATTTTATTTAGTGCCGGTGGGTAACGCCCAGAAGGTGACCTTCTTAAGCTTTCAACAAGACCTTGCCAAGAGCACCGTTCGCTCATGGTCGCCAGGTGACGCAAAGCCCGAGTCTTTGCTAACTGGTCAGGTTGGAGCCGGCTTGATTGATGACGAGTTGCTGATTATTAAAGAAGTAGATGCAACTGCTTCTGCCGCTGCAGAAGTTGAATTTTGGCGACCTGGCAGCGGTGGCGTGCTGGCCAAGGTGCTGACTATTCCTGCTGCCGCCGACGCAAGACCGCTGCAACAGGGTGGTTCAGCCGTGATTGTTGATCGGGCTTGGGTTCGAAACCACACCGCCTATATGCAAATCAGTACTAGCAGCAGTTCTTCATTTGTCAGGATTGATATGACGGGAGATCACAGTGATGCTCCAGTTCTGAATAAAGCAGGCTTGCGCCTGGACTCGCTCGATACCGATGGCACTGCGCTTATTACTCTGAAGGACCCAAGCTCTTCCCTTGAGTCCATCCAGGTAGTTGGCCCACACGATAAGAAACCAATTGAGCGCGCTAGCTTTGCTCAGACTGCTGCAAACCTGATTCACGAGGGCGTGATTTATGTGACCGAAGTTGTTGGCGATACAACTGGAGCGAGCGGTCAGGCACCCGAGTTGTCAGTGATCTCGTTTCGTTCAACTGGCAAGCTCAATCAGAAATTGCTCTGGAAAGACCGGCAGCTTGCAGGGGCAACCTGGCCCGAGCAGAACGGTGCTACCGCTACGCGATTTGTAACTGTTGGGGCACTCTTCAAGTCTCAACAAGCAGCGCAGCAAGCCCAACAGGGTGGCGCAGCAGGACAGGCTGGCGGCTAAAGCACGCGACCGCTAAAGCACCATTGAAGGCCAGCGATCAGACCATGGTTGAGCCGCCTCGATTTGTGAACCCAACCGGATCAGCATGGCCTCTTGCCAAGGAGGCGCAATGAACTGCACGCCCACTGGCAGCCCAGATTCTGAAACATGCACAGGTAGCGACAGCGCCGGCTGACCAGTCACATTGAACATGGCGGTGAAAGCCGCCATCGGCATGGCATTAATCAATGTCATATTGGGATCGGCTTCAGTTCCCTCCCAAATGGAACCAACAAGCGGTGGCTCAACTGCCATTGTGGGAGTCACTAACACATCAAAGTCTGCTCCGAACTGACAGGTCAGGAGCCGAGACACTGATTGCAACATCATGGTTGCCTCGGTAAATGCAATTGAAGATGTGTTCAGGGCCTTGTTCAGATTTAGAAGATTATGTGGCTCGATTCGCTCTGTATTAAGGCCTTCTATTCCCGCTGCGATGGTTGCCCAGACAGTCAAGAACCCTTCAGCAAACAAAGAGGCCTCTGGCCACTGCGGACTTGACTCGGTCACATTATGACCGAGGTCTGAAAGAAGGTCGGCAACATAACTAGCGGCCTCTACGCAGGAGGGATCTACCGGAATTCCCAAAGGGTTAGAAGTGGCAACGCGAATTCGAAGTTTGCCGGGGTTTACTCCCACCTCATCAGCAAAGGGCCGCTCGGGCGACGGGGCCACATTCCACGCTCCCGAGTCTCGGACTGCCAGTACATCGAGTACTGCGGCGGTATCGGCAACTGTTCGACTCACAACACCCGAGGTTGAGGCTGCGGTCATTTTTTCAGTACGACCAGTAATGCGGTTTCGACTTGGTTTAAGTCCAACCAAACCTGTGCACGAGGCGGGAATTCGGATTGACCCACCTCCATCGGAAGCATGTGCAATCGGTGCCATGCCTGCGGCAACTGCAGCGGCAGCACCACCCGAGGAACCACCCGGCGTATGCGCCGGGTTCCACGGATTACGAGTTGCCCCAAACCTTTGCGACTCGGTCATCGAGATGGTTCCAAACTCGGGGGTGGTGGTCTTAGCCATGAGCACAAAACCAGCGGCCCGAAACCGCTCAACCTGCGGGCAGTCTGTTTGTGCAGGCGTGTCGGGAACTCCAAGCGACCCATAGCTTGTGGGCCAACCCTGCACATCGTTGAGGTCTTTGATGGGAATCGGCACGCCGATGAATGGCGGCAAATCTTCAGGATCTGAGTGCGCCACCAAATCGGCCGCAGCTTTGGCTTGCTCCAGCGCTCGCTCGTCATCTCTGAGTGCAAACGCATTGAGCGTTGGATCAAAAGTATCTGCCTGTGCCAAGTAGTGCTCAAGCACTTCGACTGGGCTGATCTGCCTAGATTGAATTGCTGCGGCCACATCAAGAGCGGAATTAAACCGTGTCATATCGGCTAAAGCTACTGCTACGTGATCACCGCGTGCCGGGTGAATTCAAAATCTCTGCTCAACGCGAGTCCGGGGCCGATTCGGGTGAGAGAATAGTCAGGATGATCTCACCGAACCAACCGCTGAATCTGCCACAAGGGTTTCGCGCACATATAGCAAACATTGGAATCAAAGATGCAACCGAGGACTTTGCGGTCATTGCATCCCAGGTTCCTTGCAGGTCAGTAGCTATGTTCACTCGCTCACTTTTTGCCGGCCCAAGCGTGTTGCTCTCTAGACGCAATGCCGAGGCAAATAACCTGCAGGCCGTGGTTGTCGTGTCGAAGAACGCGAATGTGGCAACTGGTGCAGAGGGGCTAGCAAACGCCGAGGAACTCTGCCGGGGAGTTGCACTAGCAGTAGGTTGCGCTGAGTCGGAAGTGCTAGTGACCTCTACGGGAGTAATTGGCCGGCAGTATCCGATGGATCGGATTCGCTCACACCTGAGCCACCTAGAGCAGGTTGCCTTGGATGACAGGACCGCTAGCCCTGCGAGTTCTAGGGCATTTGATTCGACCGATGCTGTTGCGATTGCTAGCGCAATGATGACTACAGACACGCACCCAAAGACTGCGTGCGCAACCCTGCCAACCCGGCGCTCAGACGGCACGGTGGGCATGGCGACTGTGGTGGGTATGGCCAAGGGCGTGGGAATGATCGAGCCAGATATGGCAACGATGCTGAGCTTTGTATTTACTGACGCAGAACTGCCGACCGAGGCTTTGGAGCGCGTGTTTAGAAACAGCGTTGAACGCAGTTTTAATAGCCTGAGCGTAGATACCGATACCTCTACTTCTGACACTGCTGCCATCTTGGCAAATGGCATGGCTGGCAGCGCCAACGAATCTGAGTTTGCTGCTGCGCTCAGCAAGGTGTGCACTGAACTGACCCGACAACTTGCACGTGACGGCGAAGGTGCCACCACGTTGTTGTTGGTGCAGGTAAAGCAGGCTCGAGATGAGTCCCAGGCAAAACGCGTTGCTAAGTCGATTCTGAACTCACCGCTTGTGAAGACAGCAGTACATGGAGCAGACCCCAACTGGGGCCGCGTGGCGATGGCCATTGGTAAGTGCTCTGAAGATACAGACATCGACCAAACCAAAGTAGTGATTCGCTTTGGCGAGTCCGAGGTCTACCCGCGCAGCGTGGGAGATGCGGAACTGACAGAGATGGAACACTACTTAGCCGGAGATGAGGTGGTGATCTCTGTAGACCTTGGAGTGAACCTAGACGTGGATGCTGCAAGTTGGACGGTGTACGGCTGTGACTTGTCGGATGGTTATGTGCGCATCAACGCTGATTACACCACCTAGTGAGTTAGGGCTTTTGAGCTCAGGTAATGGTTCCCTCTGACTGCAGTGCCGAAACGCGTTCGGCAGACACACCCCAACCCTGCAAAAGCAACGCTGGGTCAACCCCTTCATACGAGGGCTGCGGCACACTGGCTGGCGTGCGTCCAAACCTAGGGGCCGGAGCTGGCTGCGGCACCCCGTCAAGTACGGGGAACGAGGAACGAGAAACCGCATGAGGATGAGCTGGCGCCTCACCCATGTTCAACACAGGTGCAACACAAGCATCTTGGTCGCCAAACACCTGCACCCACTCGTCACGAGTCTTTTTAGAAATCACCTCGGTGAACTCTGCACGCAGAACGGGCCATTCAGCATTGTCATTTTGATCAGGCAAATCCGAACGCTCAGCTAGGCCAAGGCCATCTAGCAACTTGGCATAAAACTGCGGCTCCAAAGCGGCAACAGCAAGCCACTCGCCATCGGCGCATTCATACACGTCATAAAAAGGTGCACCTGAATCCAACAGGTTGGTGCCACGCTCGGCCGACCAAAATCCCCAAGCCCAAGCGCCGAACAGCGGAGCCATAAGTAGCGCAGCGCCATCAACCATTGCTGCATCAACTACTTGCCCAAGGCCGGAGGTGGCCCGCTCCACCAGTGCAGCCATGACGCCGAAAGCCAACAGCATTCCCCCACCACCAAAGTCTGCAACCAGATTTAGCGGTGGCGTTGGCGGCTGATCAGCCCGACCGATATGTGCGAGCGCACCAGAGATGGCCAAGTAAGTCAGGTCGTGACCGGCCCGAGCAGCCAGCGGACCCTGTTGACCCCAACCAGTCATTCGGCCGTAGACCAACTTGGAGTTGACTGCCTGCAGGTCGTTTGGGCCAAGGCCGAATCGCTCGGCAACACCGGGGCGAAAGCCCTCAATGAGCACATCGGCTTGGACGGCCAACTCAAGAATAAACTCGGCACCAGCTGCTGAGCGAAGGTCTACAGCTACCCCAGAGCGATTGCGATTGAGAACATCCCACGCGTTAGCTGTTCCGCTAGAGCCAGCAGGCGCGGGCGTAGCGCCAGGCACTGGACGATCGATACGTAGAACCTGCGCCCCTAAGTCGGCGAGCAACATTGCGCAAAACGGTGCGGGGCCTATCCCCGCGAGTTCAATGACTCGAACACCGTCTAATGGTCCAGACATCTGCAGTTCCTAACGTTGTTGAAGTAACGATGAGCTCACTCATACAAGGCAGTGCCCCAGCATTGGGCAAGGCCACAAAGGGTACGCGACTCGGGGCCTGCACTCATGCAGACCCCGAGAACAGATTCTATTTGCTAGGCCACAGAGAGTCAGGCACTCACTAGCGCAACTGGCTTGATCAACCGGCGTCTATAACAGTCCAGTTGAGCGAGTACGGACGAAGCAGATTCGGGAAAGCCCCAAGCTTGAACCAGTTAGAGGTAGCCGTTGCAGTGGTCGAAGTGCTTCCACGGCTGATTGTTCCAAACACTGGTGTGGTCACTGCAACACCGGCACCAAGGTCGGTCACAGAAATCTGGCCGATCCAGAGCGGAAGAATCCAAGCCCGATTAATTCCAACCGCTACCCGAGCATTACCGCCCGAGCTACCTGGAAGATCAAGCAGGCCGCTGACCGACTTGATTCCAGAAGAGTCACGCACCACCTGAAGATTGCCCGTGCCACTTCCAGAGTTGGCGTAGCTAAGCGCTCCACTGAATGCAACCGAGATTGAGTCCGCTGTAGGCGGAAGTGTAGTAGTTGTCGTAGTCGGAGCAACCGTTGTAGTTGTCGTAGTCGGAGCAACCGTCGTAGTTGTCGTAGTCGGAGCAACCGTTGTAGTTGTCGTAGTCGGAGCAACCGTCGTAGTTGTCGTAGTCGGAGCAACCGTTGTAGTTGTCGTGGTCGGAGCAACCGTCGTAGTTGTCGTAGTCGGCGGCACGGTCGTCGTGGTAGTCGTAGTCGTAGTGGTAGTGGTTGTAGTCACCGGAACCTCATAGGTGAACTTGTCACCCGAAGAGACCGCAGATATACCACCAGCAGTAGTCACTGTTAGGTCAACTTCTCCGGCAGAAGCCACCGGTGAAATTGCTGTCAACTCAGTAGATGACACAACAACAAATGAAGTCGCTTGGGCGCTACCAAACTTGACTGAAGTAGCAGCAGTTAGGCCGGTACCCGTAATGGTCACTTCGGTTCCACCAGCAATCGGACCCTTGATAGGTGAGATCGAGGTAACAACCGGCAACGCGATGTAATCAAACTGATCGCCGAGGTTGGTAGCAGATACCCCGCCTGGAGTAGTCACCGTGATCTCTACACACATTGGCGCTCCGGCAGGCGACACCGCCGAAATTTGGGTTGAAGACAACACTGTGAACGAAGCTGCCGGCGCAGAACCAAACTGGACTGCCGTGGCACCACTCAGGTTGGTTCCGGTAATAGTTACCGTTGTTCCACCAGCCACAGGGCCAGAAGCTGGCGACACAGAAGAAACCGTAGGAGCCGGAATCGGCGGCACCGTAGTGGTCGTCGTAGTTGTCGTAGTCGGAGCAACAGTCGTAGTTGTCGTAGTCGGAGCAACAGTCGTAGTTGTCGTAGTCGGAGCAACAGTCGTAGTTGTCGTAGTCGGAGCAACAGTCGTAGTTGTCGTAGTCGGAGCAACAGTCGTAGTTGTCGTAGTGGGAGCAACAGTCGTAGTTGTCGTAGTGGGAGCAACAGTCGTAGTTGTCGTAGTAGTTGCCGGCGACACGTTCACTGTGGTCAGCGCTGTGGAGACATCACCATCGGCGTCAGTGACAGTGAGCGACACCGGATAGGAGCCAACTTCTGTGTAGGTCGAACTCGCATCAGCTGTAGTAGCCGTCAGGCCGTTACCAAAATTCCAAGCATACGTAGCTGGCCCGTTGGCAACGACAGAGGTGCCGGCAGAAAAATCAACTGTGAATGGCGACCGACCTCCCGTGCCGCTTGTGCTGATCTTGGCCTCAACACCCTTGGCTAAGACGGGGGTGGTCTTACCTGCGAGTACCGCCGCATTAGAGCCTGAGGGTGAGGGCAGAACCAGGGTCTGGTTGAGTAGCCCGCTCACGTCGGTATAGGGGAAGGCTTGCACTAGGCAACCAGTTGCCCCCGGTACCGCAAAGTTGTTGTTGATGAGAATTGCGTTACCCGACACTGGGTTGTACTTCGAGCCAGTAAGAGCAGCATTGTTTCCAACGGCTTCCATTCGCTCAGTAGTGAACGACACCGAGATCGGCGAAGCCACACTTCCAACAGTGCAGGTGGACTGCAAAATGTTGCCCCACAAGTTGCCGCTGATCTTTGCGCGTAACTTGACGTTCAGAGTCATGACCCCGGTCAGTGGGTCGATACTTCCAGTAGCAGCTGCAGTAGGAAGAATTTCGACTTTGACAAGAGCTCTTGTCTGACTCGTGGGATTTTCTGGGGTGATCCAGGAGGGCGGAAAAATCACTCCAGAAGTTGGAACGTTGACCACTCCGTTGCTCGCAATTGTTCCCGTAATTGACACGTTGATCTTTGGCTGGAACCCGGGAGCAGCTTCACTGTCATCTAGGTTTTTTGTTTGTCCGGCCAACGAGCCCGCTGCGCATTGCGGATCGGCGGCATCAATTCCGTCGGAAGGGAAAGCTACTCCGCTCAGAGCAATCTGGAAGTCATTATCGATGCCATCGGAGCACTGCGGTAATGGCTGCGGAGTGAGGTCAAGGCTGAACCCACCAATCAGGATGTTGCCTCCTGTAGAGGCCAAGCTAAACGTTCCCGGATTGAATACTTTCTGTGCACCGGCACTTAAAGGAAGCGCCACAGCTGCCAAGCCAAGTGCACCAAGAACTGCTACTACTACACGCCAATTTCGCCTCATGAATGATTCGCCCCCAGCTATATCTGTCCGCTGCAGCGCACAGATTTTGTCGCTCTATACTTTGCTATTCTCGAGGCATCGTCAAGTAGGTAATTCCACCCACTTTGGGAACGCCGCCAGATCTCACTTTGAGTGAGTCAGCATGGACTCAGAGCGGTTAGCAGGCGAGCAGTGACTGATCGACAGTTAGACCCTGGTTCGAGGGGCCATCTTCTCGGTCAGATCAGGATCATTAATCATCACAGGCTGCAGAATCTGATTAACACGAGCCACAAGGTCATCTTCAAGGGTAACTTCAACCGCGCCAACGCTGTCTTCGATTTGTTCAGGACGAGTTGCACCGACAATCGCCGAGGCAACATTCTGATTTCGCAAAATCCAAGCCAACGCAAGCTGAGCCATCGTGATTCCTGCTTCGGCTGCAAGTGGCTTGAGTAGCTGCACCTGAGTAAGCACATCATCTTCTAAGAAACGCTGAACAAAGTTGGCGCCGCCCTTGGTGTCTGTTGCACGAGAGCCTTCGGGAACCGGAGCCCCTGGCAGATACTTTCCGGTAAGTACCCCCTGGGCCAACGGAGACCACACAATCTGAGATACACCGACCTCTTCACAGGTGGGAACAACTCGACCCTCGATCACCCTCCACAACATGGAGTACTGCGGCTGATTCGATACCAATTGAATTCGCAATTCGCGAGCCAACTCAACCCCAAGGCGAATCTGGTCGGCGCTCCACTCAGAGACTCCGATGTATAAGACCTTTCCGGCGTGAACAAGATCGGCGAAGGTCTCCATGGTTTCTTCAATCGGAGTCTCGTGGTCAAAGCGATGAGCCTGATACAGATCGACATAGTCGGTTCCGAGGCGACGCAGTGAGGCATGGATCGACTCAGTGATGTGTTTACGAGAGAGGCCACGATCATTTTGCCCAGCACCTGTTGGGAAATACACCTTGGTAAATATTTCTACCGATTCGCGAGGGACCCCAGCCAAAGCCCGACCCATAATCGCCTCGGCACGAGTGCCTGCATAAACGTCGGCAGTATCAAAAGTAGTAATTCCACAATCAAGTGCAGCATGGACGCAGGCGGCGGCTGCAGGGTCATCTACTTGCGAGCCGTGGGTGACCCAATTGCCATACGAAATTGCACTGACCTTGAGGCCAGAACGGCCAAGAAATCTAAATTCCATGTCCCGAACCTAGTGCCCATATAGGCCGACCTACGCTCGGGTTCGGATGGGGTCCGTAATCACCTTGGGGAAGAGCGGCTATCAACAGCAGCCAGCACCTGCGAGCGCAAAGCTGCGAGCTCTGCAGTGACCTGAGCCGTATCTACTTGAGTGGCGACGCCATCTGCAAGCACTTGCTGACCCGCCACCCAGACATGACGCACGTCAGTTCGGCCAGCCGCGTAGACCAGGGTTGAGATGGGGTCATAAATAGGTTGACTATGTACCCCACTCAGGTCTACCCCGATGAAGTCAGCCTGCTTACCGACCTCTAAGGATCCGATTGAGTCGCTCAGGCCAAGTGCAGTTGCTCCGCCAATTGTGGCAGCACGCACTACCTGTGCCGCAGGCAAAACTGTTGCATCACCCGTCACACCCTTATGAAGAAGTGCGGTGAGCCGCATGGCTACAAATAGGTCTAAGTCATTTGAGCTTGCCGCTCCGTCAGTACCTAGGCCTAATGAAATTCCGGCGTTCAGCATCTCTGGCACGCGGGCAAACCCCGAGCCCAGCTTTAAGTTTGACGCCGGACAATGGGCAACCGAGGTACGCGTCTGTGCAACTCGGGCAAGTTCATTGTCATCAAGATGCACAGCGTGAGCTAATACCGTTCGAGGGCCAAGCAGGCCAAGGTCATCAAGGAGTTGTACGGGGCGGCGGCCATGCTGAGCAACCACGGCTTCAACTTCAGCCAAACTTTCTGCTGCATGAATGTGAATCGTTGCATCGTGGCGTCTGGCTATTTCGGCTACTTGTTGCAAGTCATCAGGATTGACCAGATACGTCGAGTGAGGAGCAACTACTGCTCGCCAACCGGAACGCGCTGGGTTGTTCGCTAAAAACTCCTCGGCCCAGGCCATCCGCTCGGCGCCAGCAATCCCCTCGGGACCGGCGGCTCCCATAAAGGTTGCCCCGGTCATCACGCGCAGTCCCACCGAGTCTGCGGCAGCAAGCACATCTTGTGGAAAGAAATACATATCTAACGCTGTAGTCACTCCAGCATGAATGCTTTCTAAAGCTGCTGCTCGAGTACCAGCAGCAACTGATTGCGAGCTGAGCATTGCTGCCTCTGCGGGCAACACAAGGTTTAAGAACTGCTCCAAGTCACGGTCATCGGCAAGCCCTCGAAACATCGTCATGGCTAGGTGGGTATGGGCGTTCACCATGCCGGGCATCAGTACCGACTCGGCAAGATGCTGATGAGGTGCCAGCGGGTAGCTTGCTAGTGCTTCTTTCACGGGTTGTACGGCAACGATGATTCCGTCACGAACCACAACAGCAGAATCTGTAAGCAGGGTATTGTGCTGATCAACGGTGGCAATCCACTCGGCGCTAAAGATGCGCACCTGTGTGTCTAGAGCAGCCTGTGTGTCTGCATCAGCCTGAGTGTCTGCAGCAGAGTGGGTAGTCGAGGGGGTAGTCGACGGGTCGGTGCTGGTCGAGGAACTCATTTACCGAACCTACAGCGCTGCAGTGTGCGCTGCAGTGAGCGCGACAGTATCTTGGCAATAGTCTTTACAACGCGCCGAACAAGCCCGTTACCCTCAAGGAGAAACATGTCTACCGAGAATTCAGCAACGCCCGCTCGTCTATTTGAACTTGAAGAACTAACAAACAAGTTTTGGGCTGACCTGTTTAGAAGAGACTTCGAAGCAGTCGGCGCGTGGTTTAGCACCGATGGCAACTACCGCGATATTCCCGCACCAGAAGAAGGTGCATTTGGACCCGCCGAGGTAGCTGCCCGGCTACGTCTTGGGATTGAGCCCTTGGCAAAGTACGAACACGTTCCGGGGTGGAACATTGTTGCGCAACGCGACACCACCATGACCGAACACACCGAGCGCTGGACCTGGACAACTGGCGAAACCGTCGAGTTGCCATTTGTCTCGGTCATAGTGTTTAACGCTGAGAACCAGATAACTCGCTGGTGGGACTACTGGGACTTGTCAACGCTGATGAATGCCGCGCCCGCAGCGTGGGTCGAGCACATCATGGTGGGCTACAAGTAGTGACTAATGAATCACTAGATGCTGCTAAGCGGCCTTGCCCTACTAGTGATTAGCAACTTGTGACCCCGGCATTTGAGCGAAGATTACCTTTTGCTAGCGCTCGCTTTTCGCAGTTCTTCAGTTAAAGCGCTGCCGGCTACATATGGCTTGCCGGCCACCAAGCTGGGGGGGTTAAGCGCGGCGAGCGGATCACCGAACAGTGCCTGTCCATGGCTGGGGGTTGCACTTTGAGCAGGCACTGTTCGAGATTTACTAAGGGACTCTTCGGGACCAAAGCCCTGAGGCAGTAGAAGTTCACGCAGCCGCCGGCGTGCTCGGTGAAGGCGGCTCATGACTGTTCCAAGTGGAACCTCAATAAGTTCGGCCGCTTCTTGATAGGTCAGACCGTCAATATCTACTAGCTGCACAACTTGCTGGAAGTTAATAGGCAAAGCCGAAACAGCCTGAGAGATGGCTCCGCCAAGTTCTTGATGCTCTGCGCGCAGTTCAACCTCATCGGCTGAGGTAGCCGGAACTCGCTCATCGGTAATCTCAGGGTCGGCAAGTAATTCTGGTCGGCGGCGACGATGACGATTCCGTTCGGTGTTTCGAACAATGGTGAGCACCCATGCTCGTGGGTAACTTCCGTCGAATGTGTGAATTGCCTTGTAGGCCCGCAAAAGACTTTCTTGCACGAGGTCCTCTGCATCGGCCCGGTTGCGAGTTAGGGATAACGCAACACGAAACATGATCTGTGACTCGGGCAGAATCAGTTCCTCGAAAATTTCATCAGTTGCCTCTGTGAAGGTGGCAGTTGGCTTAATTGCTTGAGCAACGCCAGAAGTCATCAGCGCTGCTAAATCTGGATGCACGTTCTGGGTTGGTTCTGGGCGTGGAACTGTGAGCGAAGACGCGCTGGGTGGCACAACGCTTTGAGCGGACTCAGCCAAAGTCGAGGTCGGGGTTGAAGAAAGATCGGAAGAAGTGCTCATAGCAATCCAATCGGTATCTGCTTTCGCAGCGGGTTGGTTGTTCCAGACGCCCCGGGGGGCCTGCAGACAGAGAGCGCCTTTGAACAAATTGCGTCCGTAACCAAAGTGCGTCTATGCAACAGAGAGCGTCTGAGTACAAACAACTGTACAGAGCAAACTCGGTGACTTCAGTTTAGTTTATGAATAATTGTTTTCAATTGGCCTAATTCCTGAGAAATGCAACGATCGAAGCTGTTGAAACCACGGAGCACATGCGCTCTAGTACGTTCACGTCCACGTCTCCCCTACAACTAGGCACAGCAGAAAGATTGAATCGTGCATAACTTTGAACAGCTTTACATCGGCGGCGAATGGGTAAACCCCGCCGGAACAAACCGCATTGAAGTCATAAATCCTGCAACTGAACAACCCATTGGCTCAACCCCTGAAGGATCGGTAGCCGATATTGATCGGGCAGTTGTTGCCGCACGCGCTGCACTCACCACAGGCGAGTGGGCTGGAATGGCCGCCGCAGAGCGATCCGAGGTAATGGGACGACTGCTAGCGCTACTTGGCGAGAATGCCGACAACCTTGCAAACTTGATCACTGCCGAGGTGGGGTGTCCGCTGTTGTTTGCTCACTTTGGTCAGGTCGCCGCAGCCAACATGGTGCTCGACTACTTCACCAACCTGACTCGTACCTATGAGTTTGAAGAAGTTCGTCAAGACATGCTGGGCCCAGCACTTGTGCGCAAAGAGCCAATCGGCGTAGTTGGCGGAATCATCCCGTGGAACGTTCCGCTATTCATCACCATGTTGAAGCTCGGACCAACTCTGGCATCGGGGTCAACCATGGTGCTCAAGCCCGCACCAGAGACACCGCTCTCTTCATTTGTACTTGCAGAGCTTGCTCATGAGGCCGGGCTGCCTGCGGGCGTGCTCAACATTGTTCCCGCTGGCAGAGAAGTCGGAGAGCATCTTGTGACGCACCCCGACGTAGACAAGATTTCATTCACTGGTTCCACGGTGGCCGGTCGCAAGATTGGAGCCCTCTGCGGTGAGCGCCTAAGGCCCTGCACATTGGAACTCGGTGGCAAATCTGCTGCGGTTATTCTTGATGATGTTGACCTTGACGCAATTATTCCCGAGCTGGTCTCGGCAGCAACGATGAACAACGGACAAGCCTGCGTTGGGCAAACCAGAATTCTTGCATCACGGAATCGCTACAGCGAAGTAGTTGACGCTCTGACCGAGGCATTAGGAGCACTTGTCCCAGGCGATCCATCCGGAAACTTTGATGTGACGCTTGGGCCACTCATTGCCGAGCGTCAGCGGGACCGGGTTGAGGGGTACATCGCATCAGGAGTATCTGAAGGTGCCAGAATCACCACCGGCGGCGGCCGCCCCGAAGGCCTAGACAAGGGTTGGTTCGTAGAGGCCACGCTATTTGCCGATGTTGATAATCGCATGAAGATCGCCCAAGAAGAAATCTTTGGTCCAGTGGTTGTAGCAATTCCCTACGATGACCAAGCTGATGCAATTCGGATTGCCAATGACAGTGTGTATGGACTGTCTGGAACCGTATGGACAAGCGATGTAGATGCAGGCATTGACGTGGCGCGGGAAGTGCGCACGGGCAACTACACGGTCAACGGGTTTGGTATGGCTTGGGGTGCCCCCTTTGGAGGGTTCAAGCAGTCAGGTGTTGGCCGCGAGCTTGGCCCAGAAGGCCTTGAAGAGTTTCTTGCCTCAAAGACCATCAACCTGCCCGCTGGTACTGAACCAAAGCTGAAGTACTGACAGCTGCAAAAGGCCACCGTGCCGGTGGCAGCTGAATTAGGCGATTGTGGTGTTGGTGATGGTTCCGGTTGCACCGGAACTACCACCAGCCCCGCCAGCGCCACCAGTACCGCCACTGAAACTAGGCAGTCCCATGGGAGCGCTCGGCGCATCGCGTGACAGTCCAATTGCAGCACCGCCGCCGCCCCCGCCGCCAGCTCCAGAGGAGCCACCAGTTCCACCGGAGCCACCGTTGCCGCCGCCGCCGCCACGATCAAATGCCACGCCGCCAGAGCCACCCAAACCACCAGGCTGCCCGGATGCACCCGAGCCGCTAGGGCCACCAGCGCCACCGGTACCCAGCTGAATCTGTATTGCACTCAGAGTTGGCGATGAGTTCTGCAACCGAAGGCCGATGGACTGAGCTCCTGCACCGCCACCACCGCCACCAGCTGTTGCGCGGACTCCCCCGCCGCCGCCACCACCGCCGCCAGCGCCCGCATCATCAACGTTGCAATCGTTTGCGCCGCCACCGCCACCAGCGCCACCACCACCACCGTGGGCTCCTAGTGAGCCTGCTGCGCCATTAGCTCCAGCAGCACCACCAGCACCGCTAGCACCGCTAGCACCGCTAGCTCCAGAGCTTCCGTCACCTCCACGCAGCGACGGGCCTGTGCCTCCTAGTGTGCAAATTCCTGGAAGACCATCCGTTGCAGCGGCCGCTCCGACACCGCCAGCGCCACCACCAACACCACCACCGCTACTGCCTGAGTTGCCGGGCTGCGCATTGCAATTGCTACACAGGCCAGTCCACCCACAAGAGCCATCAACCACGCCGCCTTTGCCACCCGAACCTCCAGAGTTGCCGCCCAAACCTCCAGCTCCTCCGCCACCTGCCGAGGAGGTATTACACACCCCGCCCGGCTCAAATCCGTCGCCGCCGTTACTGCCTGCTCCTGCTGCGCCCGACCATCCAGAAGTTCCAGAAGACCCAGCGCTGCCAGTTCCGGCTGCTGCACCAATAATGCTGAGTGAATCCAACACAAGCGCGCTAGTTGAGTTGCGCACAAACACCCCATAGCTGTTCTTGCCTGCTTCAGCAGTAGTTCCAACAATGCTCAGGTCTGCAACTCGAGTTGCGGCAAAAATGCCATCGGCAATAAGCCCAACTGGGCCGTTAACCGTTGCATCAAACGTCGCTGTTACCGTGGCTGTAGCGGGCGCTGTTGCCAAAATCCCACGCTGGAAGTTCTGACCATATCCGCCTCTGACTTCAAGGCCTGATTGCACGGTGAACTTGCCGTATGAGCCACCGGCAACAAACACGCTGCTCTTTGACTCCGCCACTGCACGGGATTGCCCCTGGGTGATTGAGGCGCAGGGTTCAAGGATGGTTCCACAAGTAGAGGTGTTTGCTCCTGTGGCTGAGTTCACAAAGATTGCTGCTGCTTCGGTTCCGTCAATGCCATCGCAGTTACTGTCGATGTTGTCGCCGGCAGGGTCGGCCGCTCCGGGGAAGATTGCGCTATTCGCATCGTTGCAGTCAGCGGGAACAAATACGCCATCGCCATCACCATCGCCGTTGACGGTGATGGTGAGCGAGTCGGTGTCAGTTGCACCTTTGTTATCTGTCACGGTCAGAACTGCGGTGAAAGCACCCGGTATTGCGTAGTTGCCTGTAGAGGTCACCCCGGTGCCATTGGTGCCGTTGCCAAAGTTCCAGGAGTAGCTCAGAATTGACCCGTCGGAGTCGACCGAACTTGAAGCGTCGAAGCTGACGCTTAGTGGCGCATTGCCAGACAGCGGCGTTGCCGAAGCAACGGCAATCGGTGGCAGGTTGACAGGGCCACCGCCACCCGGCGCAGGTGCACATGACACGGCAAGCAGTAGCGCCGCAGACACAACAGTCAGAACTCGGTACGCATTCCTCATCGGGGCTCCCTCGGTCAGTCCGCACAGCCATACGAACTTTCTTAACTCTTGTGCAGATTGCGCGTTTGGTCAACGAATCTGAGGAAGAATCTTGAAGAATCTTGATGAATTCTGCCAGCACTTACTCGGGTCAGCACTTAGTCAGGTCGGTGCTTTAATTGCTACCTCTGACAGTGTGACAAATCCGTTGTTGAATGCGGTGATGTCATCTGGTGGGTTTTCTAGCGTTGAGGTGCAGTCTTGGTCAGCAATTGCTCCCTCGTTCGAGGCAGACATGGGAACTTGTACCTGAGCACGTAATGCGCCTGCAGTGCAGACTGGCACGTTCAGGCTTTGCAGAATTAGTTCTTTGCCAATGAGTTTGCCCGCAAGCAAATCAGCTCGATGCTGCTGTACCCAAGTGGCCACATAGCTGGCAGCTAAGTCATAATCCACCGCATCTGACAGCGCAGTACTCGAGGCAAGCGCTGGGATGTTTTTAGCTGCAGCAGCACGAGCGGCTCCGATGGTACCCGAGAGCGTATTGCCTATAGCGCCCAGATTCTGCCCGGCGTTTACTCCGGTGACCACCAGCGCAGGCAGTTCGCCTATCCCGCCGTTGAGTGCCCAGTTCACTGCATCAGCGGGGTAGCCAACCACTGCAGTAGCGGGATAGCCGCTTGCCGTACTGACCTTGCTGACCTGTGGCTCCCCCGTAGAGGTTTTGCTACCAGACCCACTCTGGTTATCTGCAGGCGCAGCCACTACTACCTGCGTATTAGGAAGTGCAGTGAGCGCGCGCACCACAGCGTCAATTCCAGGCGATGCATAGCCGTCATCGTTCGAGACCAAAACGCGTAGCACCTGAGACTCGGCTGCATCCTGAGTAGTAGTGGGCTGAGCGGATGCTTCGGCAGTGGATCCAGAACTTGTTGAGTCTTTGCCGCTAGTGCAAGCACTCAGCGTCGTAGCACAGAGCACAACCGCAGCGAGCACTGCGAGCGCTAAACCCAGAGGGGTCTGGCTGAATCGTCGTACAGGAGTAGTTTGAATGCTTGGTGTGGTCAACTTGAGCTCCTGGTGTGGGTCAGTCTTACTCGGCTGAAAATTACTTCACTGGGAAGTAGCCTATGCCCACCTCGCACCCCCTTAGCCCCCCATCCCCCGTAGGAGCATCAATGAGTTCTATCCGCAGACCTAGCTTGGCCTGGCGTGTGTTTGTAGTAGTTGGCTTAGGCACTTCTGTGGCGCTTACGGTGAGCGACCCCGCTTGGGAAAAGTGGAAGTCCGTCCTAGGCGAAAAACTTCCGCGGCGCACTATTAAGTCACTAGTAGTTGCCACTGCAGCAATCCACTCAGCCGAGGCAGCCTCTTGTTATGTCTCTGCACGGCATGGCAACGTAGAACAGCCTGGTCGTTGGGCGCTGTCTACCTTTTTGTGGGGGTTCCCGGTCATGCGCCGCTTAACCAAGGCTCGTAGTACGGCGGCAGTTGCGAGTTAGCTCGCAACCAGAATTTTCTGCAGCTGAAATCGCTAAGCCACACTCAAGCGTCAAGACCAACGCGTCTAGAAGTGCCAGGGGAATGACGACCAGTCCGGGTCTCGCTTTTCTAAAAATGAATCTCGACCCTCAGCTGCCTCATCAGTCATATAGGCCAAACGAGTGCTCTCGCCAGCAAAAATCTGCTGCCCTATCAGGCCATCGTCGATCATGTTGAACGAGTACTTCAACATGCGTTGGGCTGTGGGGCTTTTTGCATTGATTTTCATGGCCCATTCAAGAGCAACTGACTCAAGATCGGCATGGTCAACGACTGCATTCACCATGCCCATTCGATGAGCCTCCTCGGCGGAGTACTCATTGCCGAGAAAGAAGATCTCACGTGCAAACTTTTGGCCAACCTGCCTTGCTAGATAGGCAGACCCAAATCCTCCGTCAAAGCTGGCAACATCTGCATCGGTTTGTTTGAACCTTGCGTGCTCTCGACTAGCAATCGTCAAATCGCAGACCACATGCAAGCTGTGGCCACCACCAGCCGCCCAGCCAGGCACCACGCAGATCACCACTTTTGGCATAAAGCGAATAAGTCGCTGAACTTCAAGGATGTGCAGGCGTCCGCTGCGAGCAGGGTCAATGCTTGCTGCTGTTTGTCCGGCTTGGCCATCGGCACCATCTGTAACGGTGTAGCGATACCCGTCTTTGCCACGAATTCGTTGATCACCACCAGAACAAAACGCCCAGCCGGCATCTTTGGGAGATGGCCCGTTGCCGGTGAGTAGAACGCACCCCACATCAGATGACATGCGGGCGTGATCTAACACTCGGTACAACTCGTCAACCGTTGCTGGGCGAAAAGCGTTACGAATTTCTGGTCGGTTGAATGCAACGCGAACAGTGCCCGACTCTTTGGCTCGGTGATAGGTGATGTCTTGCAAGTCAAAACCCACCACTGGGTCCCAGCGTTCTGGGTCAAAAATCTCGGAAACAAATTCAGCCATAAGTGAGGAGTGTAGGACTGAGCAGACCACAACTGAGCAGACCACAACTCAGCGGCCCAGCTTTAGATGGCGTGGATCTTTGTGATGACATCTTCTAAAAGACCCTCGGCCAATCCATACGGGGTATACATAGCAACCCGGCCGGTGTGTGCCGAGTAGCGACGGGCAATCTGTTGGGCCACCTGTTCAGGGGTACCGCGAACAGCAACCGCGCTGAGCAACTCGTCATCGATGAGATCTGCGAGTTCTTCCCATTTACCTTCTCGAGTCAGATTTCGGGCTAAAGGTTGAATGTGGCCTTTACCCTCAATCTCGAACACAGGCTGATAGGCAGGAGTGGAAGAATAGAAACCCAAGAGTGCGCGACAACCAGCATCTGCAGCTGCTTGTTCTTCTGCTGTTCGACCAACACACACTATGAGCTCTGGCAAAATCTCAAAATCCTCGGCAGCAGACTCAGCACCAGCAGCACTGCTTGCAGCGGAATTTGCGCGGCGCTTAAGTCCGCGTTGCACCGCCGGCAAGGTTCGCTCATTAAAGAACTGTTCAGAGGTGACCGGCATGACCGCCAAACCATCGGCTACTTCAGCAGCCATTGCGCACATTCGTGGCCCTAGACCACCAACCACCACCAAGGGAGCTCCAAACTCGCTTGGCTGAGGAGAGAAGATTGGGGTCATTAAGGTGTGCCTGCGGTACTCGCCCAAATAGTTGAGCGGTACACCATCTTGCCAAGAAGAGAAAACTGCCCGCAGTGCTCCGACGGTATCTCGCATCCGCTCAACGGGGTGATCAAACTCTTCGCCAAATCGGCGCTCAATATGGGTCCGAATCTGCGTGCCCAGACCAAGGGTAAAACGGTGCTGCGAGAGTTGCTGCAAATCCCAAGCCGAGTGCGCCATATGCACTGCATTTCTGGGAAACGCAATTGCCACGTTGCTCATAAGCGACAAGTCCGAAGCCGCTGCAGCAAGGGCGAGCGGCAAGAAGACATCATGAGGGCCCTCGAAGGTGAAGGCACCGTCGATACCGGCAGCCTGAAGTCTCTGGGCCTCTTCGCCAGCATCTGTGAGGCCATAAATAGGGGCTAGAACTTTCACATGACCTGCCTTTGAGGGCAGCACGACTTGGCTGCTACACATCAAACTAGTAGTGCGGGCCACAAGGACCGAACTAGGCCGCGGCAACTCGTTACGCCTGCGCTAGGCAATCTCGCCTAATAGTGTTCAAGTTTCTTGCTACATCAAGCGCCTAGAGTAACAATTGCTGTGTTGGGCCACTAGGGGAGATTCTGTGAATCTAGACAACGTATACGCAAGTCTCAGCAATCCGCTGGGGGCGAATCGCCACCGAAACCGCTCTTTGCGTCGCCGGCTTCCTCTGCTCGGGGCTTTACTCGCAGTCGGTAGTCTTGCCGCTGCGTGTACACCAGTTGTGGGCCCTGTCACCACAACTACAACGACTCTTGCCACCACTCCAGAACAGCCATCCATACTGAGCTTCACAGCGTCTTCGGCAATTGGAACAAGCCCTGCCTTGGTGACTTTCGCGTGGTCTGCAAGCGATGCCAATGGCGACTCACTGACTTGCAAGATTGATGGCAACGGAGACGGCACTGACGACGTAACTATTGCGAACTGCGAGTTCGGTGGCAGTAGAAACCTGTCTGTCAGTTTGGAGGATCCAGCTGTTGCACGGAACCTGACCGCACGTCTACGAGTCGAGGATGGCAATACCGCAGAGGTGCTCAGCACAACCACATACGAGTTGCTGCCCGGACCCACTGAACCCTTCAACATCACACTTCGGGGGATTGAGTCGCTATCAGTTGCCACTCAAGCCGCTTTCAACCAATCCGCCGCAAAGTGGGAGCAGGTTCTGACTCGTGGCGTCGAGGATTTCGGCGCAGTTCCAACCGACTGCCTTCCTGGGGGCACTGCTCCCATCACCTCAGTCGACGACATCGTGATTGACGTTTCTGTGGTTCCGATCGACGGAGTAAACGGAATCCTTGGCCAAGCCGGACCCACCTGTGTGAACTTGTCTACCAACCTTGGTCTACACGGAGTCATGCAGTTCGATACCGCAGACGTGGCAGCGTTGCTGAGCAACGGATCATTCGTCAGCGTGGTGCTGCACGAGATGGCACATGTCCTTGGATTTGGGACGCTCTGGAACACCACGACTTTTGGCGGTACGCGCAACCTTACCCAAGGGCAGGGCACTGCAAATCCCAGATTCACCGGCGGTCGAGCAGTTGCTGAGTGGTCAAACCTTGGCGGTCTGAGCACCGTTCCACTCGAGAACACCGGAGGAGTAGGAACGGTGGGATCGCACTGGAAGGAATCCATCTTTGGCAATGAACTCATGACGGGCTACCTCAGCCCAGCCTCCAACCCTCTTAGCAAGCTCACGATTGCTCAGTTCGCCGATCTTGGCTACCACGTGGATCTGACCCAAGCCGACCCGTACTCGGCGCCTGGTCTTGGGTTCCTTCGCTCGGCGATGCAAAGCCAAGATGCACCGATCCAGGGAATCATGCTGGATCCCCCGATCAACACCACCTTGTGATCAGACCCGTGCGGATGCCGGCAGTGCTGCAGTGCCGCAGGCCTAGTCAGCAGCAGGACTGCTCAGCAACTGCTCAAACCAACGACCCGAGGCTTTGACCACTCGAGTTTGAGTTGGGTAATCGACGTAAATTAACCCAAATCTGGGCCCATAGCCGTCTGCCCATTCGAAATTATCCATAAGCGACCAAGCAAAGTAGCCATCCACCGGGGCACCATCTTTTTGGGCGCGGAGCACCTGCTCAAGATGGTGTTGATAGAACAGAATCCGGCGCGGGTCATCGACAGTGAGCGATGCATTGGAATTACTGGGATCACTGGGATCAATCGGGTTGAAAATCAACTGATCGGGAAAGGCCGCGCCATTTTCAGTAATCACCAGTCGATCAAATCTGCCATAAGCGTGCATGGCCATAATCACGCTGTGAAGGCCGCTTGGGTTGACCTCCCAGCCAGTTGCGGTGATCTCGAAGTTGCGAAAATCACGACCAAAGATTGGCAGGGTCCACAGTCCCGGGATTGGAGCGAGGAGCGCTTTGAACCGGGTGTAGTACTGAACTCCAAGAAAATCCCAGTCCACCTGAATTCTCTCTTCATCGCCAGACTGTTGGAACTTTTCAATAGGTGCCAAAAACCTGCAATCCTCGGTTGGGTAGCCCAACCCCAGATTTGGCTCAATGTAGGTGCGGTTAATGAAGGCATCTGCTGATCGCACTGCACGCTGATGCGCTGCAGAAGTTCCGGTTGGCACAATGTCTGCAAGGTACTGGCAGGTTCCCACCACGGGATTGGTTGCGCGCTCGCGCAGCACTCGAGCAGCCTCGGCTTGGCACAAGTTGACGTGATGCATAGCTGCTAAGAACTTGCTCTTACTGCGAATACCGGGGGCGTGCTGGCCGAGTAGATGCCCCACCAGAACAAAACTGAGGGGCTCATTAAAGACCATCCAGTTTCGAACACGATCCCCAAGAGCTTCGGCCACAACTGCGACATATTCGCTGAACCAAGCCACCACATCTCTGTTAGCCCAACCACCCTTATCTTGCAGCGCCTGAGGCAGGTCCCAATGATACAAAGTGACCCACGGTTCCAGGCCCAGCTCCAAGCAGGTGTCAACTACTCGAGAGTAGAAATCCAGCCCTGCCGGATTGACTCGACCGGTGCCCTCTGGCATCACGCGCGGCCAAGAAATAGAGAACCGCTTTGCATTAAAGCCCAACTCTGCGGCAAGGGCTAGGTCTGTGGGATAGCGCTCATAGAACTCGCATGCTTGATCACCGGTTGAACGGTCGCGAATGCGCTCACGCAAGCCGCCAAACCCACGCGTATGCGTAAAGGTGTCCCAGATTGAGGGACCCTTTCCATCAGCTTCTGTGGCTCCTTCAATCTGATAGCTCGCCGTAGCAACACCCCAGGTGAATTCTGACCCAAATTCGGCGGCAGTGAAGCGCTGACTCAAGGCAGGGGATAGTGAGGATTGAGGACTACTCGGACGGGCATTCGCGCTAGTTAAGTGCTGTTCTGCAGAATTCATCTCTCTTCGTTTACACCGAAATGCTGTCGCCATGTTGCGATGACCTACTGAAGGTCAGAAGTGCTGCCGGGCAGCAGCCTTGAGAGTAGGTGCCATAAGGGGACTAGCTTAGAGATCAACGCCAAGGCGCTGAAGCGAAAGTACTGAAACTAGGTCGCTGCAGTAAGCAGGCCCGAATAAGAAATTTAGAGCGAAGGGAAGCAACGTGACTCAGCGAGCAGATCAAGAGTTCAGCGCATTTGTAAAAGAGGGCGTAGAAGAAATTCGTCGCCTCGTTGGCTCGGTCGAGGCCGAAGTCCGTCGAGCAGTTGAACAGATCGAAACTGCAGTTCGGGAGTTGGCTCACCGCGCCCCAGACGCAGTATCACCGGTGACCAATGCTGCAAGTGCTGCTGCGGACTCAATCTCTGCGGCAGCTACGTCTGCAGCAGCAGTAGCTGCTACTGCTGCCACGGCTGTTGTAGACACTGCCAAGAAAGCTGCACCGATTAAGAAAGCACCTGCTAAAAAATCTGCAGCTAAGAAGCCAGCACCAAAAAAGAAGGCTGGCACCAAAAAGGCGGCCGTAAAGAAGGCTCCCGCAAAGAAAAAACCTGCAACTAAAAAAGCTCCATCCTCAGAACAACCAGTTCCCAAAACCTGAAACCACACCGGTGCTGTGCACCGACTCGTGCATCTGAGCTGAACATGTTGCATCGGCCTCTATCGGCGAGATGCCCTGATGCCGCTATAATCTACATACCTGCCCGGGGTGTTAGCCATGCTGCTCGGCTTAAGGTTTTGGTCTCGTTGGAGCCACTCATAATCAACAGTGAGCCAGCACGCGATGTTCAAGGCGACCGCTCTGGCAGTAGCTTGGATTGAACAGCACCCAACTAGCGGAGAACTTCTATGGACCTCACAGTCGTTGCCATTCCAGGGTTCTTTGGGTCGATGGCCTACGAAGCATGGTGGCTAGAACGGCGAGCCAAGACCGAGGGTCCCTCGCCGGTGGACTACGAACGCAACGACACAGTTGCAAGTTTGGTCATGGGTACCGGGAGTTTGTTTATTCCGCTCGCTACCAAAAAGCTGGCGCAGAACATTGCAGTTGGTTCTGGCAAGTGGGCCAAACCCTTACTTGGCATTGCAGGCGCAGCAGCCCTGACTGCAGTAGTAACTGATGCCCTTGGGCGCGCCAACGACCAAGAACCGGGGCAGATTTTAGATGCTGAGCAAGCGACCACCCACGGCAACTCTGCAACGGCAACGGCAACGGCAACCAAGCGTCGATGGGCGAGTCGAGCAAAGAAGGCTTCGGGTAATAGTGCAGTGGCTGCGCTGGCAGCAGGTGCGCTTGTAGCAGCATCGACTTGGGCAGCTCAGACCACTGCGCAGAAGCTCTTCAAAAAGCGCATCCTGCCTGATTTAGGTAACGGTCCAGTTGCTCTGGGGGCAGCAATTCTGGGTTGGGATTTTATTTACTACTGGAATCATCGCTTGATGCATGAGACCCGATTTATGTGGGCCATTCACGTGGTGCATCATTCGAGTGAGAAGTACAACTTGTCTACTGCGCTTCGTCAGACTTGGGCCGACTCGCTAGGGCTTTTTGTGCCCTATGGGTTGCTATCAGTTTTGGGTATCCGACCCGAGCTTATTGAAACCTCTCGGCAGCTCAACTTGATCTACCAATACTGGATTCATACCGATGCGATTCGAACCATTGGCCCACTTGAGGAAGTACTCAACACCGCGTCTCATCACCGCGTACACCATGGCAAGAACAAGCAGTATCTGGATAGGAACCATGGAAGCATCCTGATTATTTGGGACCGGCTCTTTGGCACGTTTGAAAGAGAAGATGAGCCGGTAATCTATGGCCTGACTACCAACATCGATACCTTCAACCCGCTTCGGATTGCTGCTCATGAGCATGATCAGATCCGCAAGGACGTTGCCGCAGCAGACAACTGGCATGATCGACTGTCATTCGTATTTCGCGGCCCCGGTTGGGCCTATGCGCAGCATCGTGGAGCAGCGGGCGGCGAAGAGTCGCCGATTGATACCACCGCAGAATTTGCAACCACCCATTAGGGCGAGAGCGGCAGGTACCGGACTGAGTTGCCAGCGGCTCGGGCCGTTAGAGCTAAATGGAACCTGTGCTTTAGGCCACCAGAGTTTTGATCTTGGCTGCAGAGGTGCCACTATCTGACTCACTGTCAGACTCGTACCGAGGAGATTTACATGTCTACTGATGTTGTCATCGTTTCAGCCGCTCGCACCCCAATCGGCACCTCATATAGGGGATCGCTGACTGGAGTCGACGCGTTTACGTTGGCCGAGATTGCCATTGGGGCTGCTGTAGAGCGCTCAGGCGTTCCTGTTGACCTTATTGAAGACATCGGATTTGGAGAATCGATGCAGGGCGGCGGCAACATTGGCCGCTATGCAGCAAACCAACTCGGCATGATCAACCTGCCCGGGGTTGCAATGCAGCGGTGGTGTGCATCTGGCATGGCAGCTACGCAGTGGATTGCCGCAAATATTGCTGCTGGAATGATCGATGCGGGTATCGGCGGTGGGGTTGAATCCATGTCCACGGCTCCTGGTACCTCCAAGCCCGGCCCCGACGGTCAGCCCACCTTCTGGTTATCGCCAGCAAACCTAGAGACCGAAGATGCGCCGCCATTCAACACTGCAAAGGGAGTTGGAGACAACGCCGCACGCATGGCCGGAGTTACCCGTGAAGAGGCAGACGCTTGGGCTTATCGCTCGCATATGAATGCAATCCGCGCCATCGACGAGGGTCGATTCGACAACGAGATTGTGCCGATAACGCTTCCGGATGGCTCAATCTTTAGCGTGGACGAGCACCCTCGACGCACCTCTACCTTGGAGAAGCTGGCAACGCTCGGTTTGCTCAATCCACTCGATGAGGGCGCAACCACTACAGCCGGAAATGCATCTGGGTTGAACGATGCCGCAGCAGCCCTAGTACTTGTAAGCCGCGGCTTTGCTCAGGCGCACGGCCTCAAGCCATTGGCAGTAATTCGAGGATGGGCATCAACCTCTCATGCCCCAGCAGCAACCGGCCTGAGCCCCACTACTGCAATCCCTGCAGCGCTCGGCAAAGCCGGTCTCAGCATCTCTGATATTTCATCTTTCGAGATCAACGAGGCGTTTGCATCTGTTCCCGTTGCAGCAATCAAAATTCTTGGATTGAACCCAGAGATTGTGAACGTGAATGGTTCTGGCTGTTCGCTCGGCCACCCAATCGGCTGTACCGGAGCCCGAATGATTGTGACCATGATTAATGAGCTTGAGCGCTGTGACGGCCAGTTTGGTGCAGTTGCCATGTGCGCTGCGGGTGGCATGGGATCGGCCACCATTATCGAGCGGGTATAACAGCGACGGCAGGAGTCACTAACTACAAGACGCTGTCCCAGTAGGTGCCCTCGAGCATCATTTCAAGGGTGGCGCGATGCATGATCAGGTCGTCAATATCTTCGGGCGTTTCAGCTTGGCCAAACTTGATGGCACGACGCTGCACTTGACTCATAATCACGCCGTGTCGAAGCGCCGCATACATGGTGTAAAAGTCCATGTCTTGCGGCGTGTACCCAGACTTGGCCTGATACATCTGCACAATTTGCGTGCGGTGCATGAACTCGGGCATGCCAACTAAGCCCATTGAATGCGCGATGTCTTCAAAGAAGCGGTGCAAAAACACCATCCAGGCTAGGTCAACCTCACGAGGAGCAATACCGGCCATCTCCCAGTCAAGAACTGCGATTGGCTCAAAATCGGCATACATAGCGTTGCCAATACGCGCATCTCCCCAACTCAGACTTGCCAGCCCTTCTTGTTGTGGCCAGTTGGCCTCAAGCCAGTCGAAACACTTCTCGATCAGTGGCGAACGCACTCCGTCGGTAGTCACCCAGCGGTAGTAGCCATGCAGTTCCGCAACGTGGCGGCGCAAAGGCGTATCGCCTTCGGCTGTTGAGATTAAGAACTCAAAGTTTTGCTCGACTGCTGGGATTGCATGCAGGGCGACAAGTGCATCCACGGTGGTTTCTTCTAAGCGACGCTGATCCTCTGGCGAGGCATCAAAGAGCCAATTGTCGCCAAAGTCATACGGCAAGACATCTGGGGGAACCACGCCGTAGGCGCGGGCCATCACAAAAAATGGCGCACCAATATGGGCTGGGTCTTCCTCCAACCAAAACACTTCTGGAACTGGAACATCAGACAGTTCGCGCACCTTTGCCATGACAGCAAACTGAGAGTCAAAGTCATACTTCTCAAACACCGGTACTGCTGCCTCGTCTGGCGCAATACGAAACACCAACGGGTGGGCTACACGAACACCATCTTCAACCCAAGTCGCGTCAACAAGCACTGTCTCGCTCGACATACCGTTTGACTCGGGGACATGCACCTCATCAACTTGAGGGACACTCCCAACAGGCAACCTGGTTATCAACCAATTCTGAATATCAACCTTGGTTTTAACCGGGTCCCGGCGAGACAAATCTGGTCGCGCGGCTTGAGCCGAATCCACAGTGGGCGCTAGTTGTTCTGTTGCCTGGTGTTGTTCTTCTGCCTGCTGTTGTTCTGTCACAGTTCCTTCTTCGTTCCTTCATCGCGCCGACCAACGGTGGCAGCCGGCAGGGGTTGCCCGGAGTGAGCTTATTGTTGTTTAGTCGCCTAAATAGATTCGTCACTGTCGGGTTGACTACCAGAGACACTTATTGCCGCGGAGCAGGATTGTTGCCTATGGGTCGTTCCCCAATACTGGGACTCAGTTTTTACCCAACTCGACTAGAAGATGGCTGCCAAGTTGAAATACAAACTTATACATGCGGGCCCCGATCGCTTCCAATCGAATCAGCTAGGACCAGATCATTTCTCGCCCGTCAGCTTTGTATGCACATCTGCGCATACAATGTTTGGGTGCAGAGCCTTGTTGATAAGTGTGAACTTAAAGCAGTAAATCCGGAGCGGGTCGCGGCTGCCCGCCGTGTATTGATCTCGCCCGAGGAGGCGTCGTCGATTGCAGAGATATTCAAGTTGGTAGGGGAACCAGGTCGGGCACGGCTGTTATACGCGTTGTTAGATGCGGGGGAATTGTGCGTCTGCGATCTGGCGGCAACGGTAGAGGCACCCCAGCCGGCAGTGTCGCAGGGTCTGCGCTTGCTGCGATCAGCGGGCATCGTGAAGCTCCGCAAAGCCGGACGAATGAGCTACTACTCACTGGCCGACTCGCATGTCCGGATGCTGTTGGATCTGTCCCGAGAGCATCTGCGTCACGGAACCGGAAATCTGCCGTGAGCGCTCATAACCACGGCGGCGGCGCAGTTAGCCACAACGGAGCGAGATTAGACGGGGCAGGTCGTTCGGAGCGACGGGAGCGACGACTCTCAATTGCGTTGGGTCTCAACTTGGTCATCGTGGTGTTGCAGGTGGTCCTCGGACTCTCGGCAAACTCTCTGGGACTGCTGTCTGATGCCGGCCACAACTTAACTGACGTTGCCGCCCTCGGGTTGTCGCTCATCGCTGTTCGTGTTGCCCGCCGCAAACCGACCTTGGATCGATCGTTCGGATGGCACCGCGGCACGATTCTCGCAGCGCAAGCCAACGCTGCAATGATCTTGATTTTAACGGTATGGATTGTGTACGAAGCAGTCACTCGACTGATGGACCCGCCAGCAGTGGAAGGCGGAATTGTATTGGTCGTAGCTCTGGTGGCGTTCGCGGTGAACTCAGTGGCTGCGCTGGTTGTGCGAGAAAAGCCGGAGCACGGAGCGGGCGACCTAAACATGCGCTCCGCTCTGCTTCACCTAACTAGTGACGCTCTTGCCTCGCTTGGTGTTGCGATTGCTGGTGCCGTGATGTTGATCACGGGCGGCTGGACCCGACTTGATCCGCTGGTGTCGTTACTGATTGGACTGCTGATTGCCGGCCACGCGTGGAGACTGTTGAAGTCCTCTACCGCTGTGTTGTTGGAAGGTACACCCGATGGTCTTGACCTGGCAGCGCTCCACCTAGCGATGACTCAGGTCGACGGTGTTGAGGCGGTGCATGACCTGCACGTTTGGTCACTTTCGAGTGAAGTCCGGGCGCTGTCTGCCCATCTGGTCATCGACGGGCATCCATCGCTCGAAGAAGCCCAAGTGGTTGGCAACCGGGTTAAACAGAGCATTGCGGTGTCATTCGAGATAGCGCACGCAACGCTCGAACTCGAATGCGAGACGTGTGAGGAGGACGGGCCAAGCTGCGAGATTGAACTCGTCGAGATCGAACATCAGATTAAACACAGCCACTGATGTTTACCTCGCCGCTACCGACCGAACGACGGGAGCAACTCGGCCGGGCGGAGCGCAAAATTCGGCAATTAGGCGTGATCTTGGAGTGATCACATCTACCTTAGAAACTAATTCTTGACTAAGTCCAGAATTAGTATTAACCTAACATTCGTGAAATCCGGACTCCCGAACGCGACCACTACCTCCACGTCACTCGACCCCACTTCGCTCGATTCCGCTTCAGTAGAACCCACTTCAGCAGAACCACAGAGCATCGTGAACCAGCTGAAAAGTTGCGGGTTGCAGGTCACGGCGCAACGCCTAGGCGTCATGGAGGCCGTGTCTGCCTCACCTCACGCGACTGCAGAAGAACTGACCAAAGTCGTGCGAGCCAAGATCGGGTCAATTTCTAAACAAGCGGTGTACGACACGCTCGGAGTGTTCGCAGACAAAGGCCTCATCCGGCGGATACAACCGATTGGCTCAGTTGCTCGTTACGAAGACCGCGTAAGCGACAATCACCACCACTTGGTCTGTCGAGGCTGCGGAATCATCGTAGACATCGACTGTGCTGCGGGGCTGACCCCATGTCTTACCGCTGAGAACGACCATGACTTTGAGATTGATGAAGCCGAGGTCGTCTACTGGGGTCGATGCCCCACATGTCAGGCCTGAGCCCTAGTCCCGTTGCTAAACACAATCTCAGTCTCAACAAGAACCCCCAACCCCAACCCCAACCCCAACCCCAACAAGCCAGATCAAACCAACCCCAAGGAGTCACAAGCAATATGAGCAACGAAGAGAAATGCCCAGTGCTACAAAACAGTCATTCAGCACGTGGCAGCCAAGCCAACCAACACTGGTGGCCAAACCAGTTGAACCTAAACATCCTTGATCAGGGTTCAACCAAGTCCGACCCGATGGGCGCTGACTTTGACTACGCCGCCGAGTTTGCCACTCTGAACCTGGCCGAACTCAAAGCCGACCTGACCACGCTGATGACCGACTCAAAGGATTGGTGGCCAGCGGACTACGGCCACTACGGCCCGTTCTTTATTCGCATGGCCTGGCACTCTGCTGGTACCTACCGAACCCACGATGGCCGAGGCGGTGGTGCTTCAGGCAACCAACGTTTCGCTCCGTTGAACAGCTGGCCCGATAACGGCAACCTTGATAAGGCTCGGGCGCTACTTGAGCCCATCAAAAAGAAGTACGGCCGCAAGATCTCTTGGGCCGACCTGATGATTTTGACCGGTAACGTCGCTCTTGAGTCGATGGGTTTCCAGACGTTCGGATTCGCCGGCGGTCGCGAAGACGTATGGGCCCCCGAAGAAGATATTTACTGGGGTCCCGAGAACGTCTGGCTAGACGATGAGCGCTATACCGGCAATCGTGAACTGCAAGAACCACTGGGCGCAGTTCAGATGGGTCTCATCTATGTAAACCCCGAAGGACCAAATGGCAACCCAGATCCGGTGGCCTCTGGTGCCGACATCCGCGAGACATTCGGCCGGATGGCTATGAACGATGAAGAGACCTTGGCGCTCGTTGCGGGCGGCCATGCATTCGGCAAGATGCACGGTGCGGGACTCGAGTCCGAGATGGGCCCTGAGCCTGAGGGCGCACCTATGGAGCAGCAACTACGCGGCTGGAAGAACGGCTTTGGCTCAGGCGTCGGTGTGCACACCACCACTAGCGGATTCGAAGGTGCTTGGAACTCCACGCCAACACAGTGGGACAACAACTACCTGGAGACTCTGATGGACAACGACTGGGTACTCACCGAAAGCCCTGCCGGTCACAAGCAGTGGACTGCGCCGGCCCTTGCTGGCACTGTGCCCGACGCACACGACCCGAGCATCACCCATGCTCCAGTGATGAGCACCGCTGATATGGCCATGAAAATGGACCCAATCTACGGCCCCATCGCAAAGCGGTTCCGTGATAACCCCGAGCAACTCGAAGACGCTTTCGCTCGTGCTTGGTACAAGCTCACCCACCGCGATATGGGCCCCGTTGTGCGTTACCTCGGCTCCGAGGTTCCTTCCGGGGAACAACTCTGGCAGGATCCGATTCCCGCTGGTACTGCGCTGAGCCAGGCTGATGTTGCCAGCGTAAAGGCCGCCATCATGGCCACTGACCTGACCATCACCGAGCTTGTAGAAACGGCTTGGGCCTCAGCCTCGACCTATCGTCAGAGCGATAAGCGTGGCGGCGCAAACGGTGCCCGTCTGCGTCTTGCCCCTCAGAACGAGTGGGCAGTGAACAAGCCCGATCAACTAAGCCGTGTGCTGCGCACACTTGAAGGTGTTCAGTCGAGCGTGGGCGTTTCGGTTTCGATGGCTGACATCATCGTGCTAGGCGGCGCCGCAGCAGTCGAAGCTGCAGCTAAAGCTGGCGGCCATGACATCACTGTTGGAGTGAGCACCGGGCGTGGCGATGCCACCCAAGAGCAGACCGATGTTGAGTCCTTTGCCTGGCTTGAGCCGAAGAACGATGGCTTCCGGAACTTCCTTGGAAAGGGCAGCAGCCATGTGGCCGAGCACATCTTGGTGGACCGGGCTCAGCTACTTGACCTAGGTGCTCCAGAGATGACGGCGCTACTCGGTGGCCTTCGAGTCCTCGGTGTGGGCAACGACGGCCATGGTGTGTTGACCACTCGTGTTGGCACACTCAGCAACGACTTCTTTGTGAACCTTATGGATCAGGACACAGTGTGGTCTGGTGCATCGGGCGTCGAAGATGTGTTTGAGGGTAAGGACCGCACAAGCGGCAACCTGAAGTGGACCGGTACCCGAAACGATCTTGTGTTCGGCTCAAACTCAATCCTTCGTGCCATCTCTGATGTGTACGCAGCTGATGATGCCGAGGCCAAGTTTGTTAGCGACTTTGCGGCGGTGTTCGCCAAAGTCATGGACAGCGATCGGTTCGACCTGACCTAATCCTGACCTAATCCTGACCTCATCCTGACCTCATCCTGACCAACTCGGATGTTTATGGTCGATAATCGACCATAAACATCCGAGTTGCCTAGGGATGCGCAGGGAAGAGCAGTCGGATATGAAAGGCGCCCTGTCGGACTCGTTCCGGCGGGGCGCCCTCGCGTCTGAACGGCGCGACGTCTGAACGGCGCGACGTCTGAACGTCTGAACGGCGGGGCGGCGTTCGATTCTTCCGTCATTCCGGGCGTGGACCGGGCTCTGTGTTGCCTCGGTCGGCCGCCTCGATTTTTGCTGATGTCGGCAGCGAGTCAAAGTGACAAAGACGACCCAGCACTGCGAAGCCATCAGGTGTGCCCGGCCAATGGTGTTGCAGCGTTTGTAGGTCAGTGCGTCGGGCGACGCTGCGAAGTATCAGCGCTATGACGATGAGATCATCGGCGTACCCGAGAATAGGAATGAAGTCTGGAACAAGGTCGATGGGTAAGGCCAAGTAAAGAAGTAGGAACCAGACCCGAACGCGGACGCCATGGATGCTCCGGTCAGCTGAGAGCCGATGCACCAGACGAACAGTGTCGGGGATGAGTCGCATCGACTCGACGAGCAGGCCACCTTTGGGTCGGGCAATCGCAAGGGTGATCAGAAATAGAAGCCACATGGCCATAAGACCAACGACTATGCCGATCAAGAGCTCCCATATCGACATGTGCCGAACCTATCTCAGTAGCTCCACCAATGCGATGCGTTAAGAACTTTGAAACCCTTAGTACTGTGGTTGCATTCCTTAACGAACCCTTCAAGCAGCGCTTCAAGGTCACTGGTCGTTCCGGGCTGCTTGCCTCCTACGGGTTAGCCGGCAAAGCTAACGGTATATACAAGCCCGCTGCGAGTATGGGCTGATGCTGGGAACCTCTGTTTGGCCGCGGTTTCATTGAATGTGGCGCTGCTGATGTTGCAGGTGACTGGGGTGTCAGCCCGACCCTACGAGCAAGTGAGCGAGTGTCTGCGTGATAGCCGTCGCTCCGACGGCGTAACCCGCATTGTTAGCGTGAATATCCGCGGGTGCCGAAGGTGTACAAACCCTGAACTGCGGATCGAGGGAGTCGCCTCCTAATACCGGATCAAGGTCGACCACGGTGCCCCACTCGGGGCCACCGGACCGTAGCCAGTCGTTGTAGGCCCGTCGTTGGAGATTAAACAACGGGTATGCGGGTGACACCGAGGGAAATGGGTAGATTGTGACCCACACAGTCGGGATCCCGCGATCCTGAAGCCAGGAGGCCAAGTTAGCCGCTGCTGTTTCAACCGTGGTGACGCTCGTCGACAGAGCGATGTCGTTACCGCCGCCACTGAGCACAGCTGCACTGGGATTGCCGCAAAGTTCGGCACAGCGGCGCACCCCGCCGCCAGCACCGTGACTCCAGCTAGGAGCAGCCTTCTGATTCCTCGCATTGTCATGCGTTCACCTTTTCCTCGCTGTGTCATGAGTCCACCTCGATAATTCGTGGGTTGGCCCGGGTGACCGTTCCGGGTTGGGCGGCCGCGGCGAACCGAGTGATCGCCTGTTCGCCTATCACCGATCGTGCAACTGCGTCGATGACGCCGCTACCCGCCGGGGCGAGACAGTCGATGCCAATCTTGCCGTCGTGGCGGCCGGCACGGACGACGCTCGTCGCGAGCGCGACGTCGTCGAGCGAGTACGAAGCCGTCAGAGTCGGGTGCACGACACCTCGCTCGAGTAGACGGTTTGCCCGATCATTCTCCCAGTAATTTGCGAAGTGGGAACCCACGATCCGGACAGAACGTCGATTGGCCTCCGCTGCATCGATCAGGATTGAGGCCCCAGTCGTAGCTGCGCAGGTGACCACCGTCCCGCCGTGGCGGCACGAGGCGATTGAGGCCGGCATCGTCTCACGGCCTGGGTGCTCCACCACGATGTCTGCACCGTCTCCCGTGAAATCTCGGACCCTTGCGCCGAATCGCTCGACCTCTGCGGTGTCGACGGTGAATCCATCTTTGGACAGGAACTGGTAGCCCTCTGCGACGCGGTCGATCACGTGCTTGACGCCGAGTCGTCGGAGGAGCGACACCCGCTCGGGGCGACTGACCACGCAGATCGGATCGGCCCCGGCGGCAAGTGCCAGTTGAAGAGCGAAGCTCCCGACACCTCCGGCTGCGCCCCAGATCAGGACGGAATCACCTAGGCGAAGTCCGGCGCCGTTGGCTGAGATCAGCATCCGGTAGGCCGTCGCGTTGCACAGAGTGCTAGATGCCGCCTCGGCCCATGACAAATGCGGAGGCTTTCGCATCAGTTGGCTGGCTTTCACGACGGTAAGATCGGCGAGTCCACCGAAGTTCGTCTCGAACCCCCACGCTCGTTGCGAGGAAGCTCGCATGGCGTCCTGGTAGGTGGCTGGATCCTCGCCGGACACCCAGTTGCCGTGCACCACCACATGATCCCCTAGTGACCACCGTCGAACGAGCGGGCCGACCGCAAGCACCACTCCGCAGGCATCCGATCCAACAACGTGACGGTCTCCGCCGTGGCGGGCGGACCAGCCACCTTCCTTGGCGAGACGATCTAGGAAGGTGAACGTCGGGACTGGGGCGAAGATCGAACTCCACACTGTGTTGAAGTTAATCGCCGACGCCATTACGGCGACCACCACCTCGTCCGGGGCGGGAGAAGGTGTCGCCACCCGCTCGATCCGCAGCGTCGAAGCAGGATTCCGATCCCGCTCGGGAATCCGCAGTGTCTGCTCGACGTCCTCCCGTCGTGTGACGGCGGCCCGGTAGGTTTCGGGCAGTGGCAGTCGGCCGAGTTCGACCGCGGAAGCTTGCTCTCCGATGGCCTGAAGAAGGTCGTGGAGTCTTCTCTCGTCAGTCACGGCTTGATCACAACCCCGATGTAAGAGAGCCCACCGCCGACGGAGACGAGGAGCCATGGAACATCACGATCCAGCGATCCTCGGCACGCATCGTCGAGGGCGACCATGAACGAGGCGCTCCCGGCATTCGCTGTTGACCCCACGACGTCGATGACCGTCCCTGACCCCACTCCGGCTGCCTTTGCAGCCGCAAGTGTGCGTGCCCTGCCTGGCTGGTTCGCGACAAACGCGCCGACCCGACCGGGCTCGACTTGGGCCGATCCCAAAGTGGCGCGACCGATCGACTCCCAAGCTGACCGAGCGACCTTGTCGTAGCCTTCTTCGAACCGGAGTCGATAGTCGTCATCGGACGTGCGCGGTGAGGGCGGCATTGGTCCAGGAGATCCGACCAGGTCCGACACTGAGCCGTCGTTCCCGACCCACCCGCCGAGGATCCCCCGGGAGGTTTCCGTCGTCGCGGTCAATACCACCGCCGCCGCCGCGTCACCAGCGAGGTACGTCAGAGGGCCGACCCCGGGCGCAACTCCGCTCAACGTCTCCGCCGCTGCGACGACCGCCACGGACGCTCCGGCCCGAATCTGGTTTGTCGCGACGACGAAGGCGTGCAACGCCGAGGGACATCCGGCGCGTACGTCCATGGCCATGCCGGTGATGCCCAAGCGTCCCGACACACTGGTGGCCATCGCCGAGGTGTACCGGGACGGCGTGGTCGTAGAGGTGATGAGCACGTCGACGTCTGAGGGTGAGATCCCGGCTTGGAGGAGGGCTCGCTCGGAGGCGATCGCCAACAACTCGTGGGTCTCGAGCGACTTCTCGAAGCGGCGCCCGCCCGGCTGAGCGGTCCACCGCCTCGTCTCCAAACCGTTCCGAACGAGCCAGTCCCTGTCGGCCTCGCGCCCGCCGTTACACCGGACGAGGTGGTCGACCTCCGCGTTGGACACCAACCGACCGCACATCTCGGGCACCGACGCTGTGCCGGCGATCGCGACATGAGGGGAGGGTGCGATCCTGCGTCCGTTCATGAAGTGGTCCTCCGGTCAAGGCCGTGGCGATCAGGTGGATAGCGCACCCGATCGACCCACTGTGTCCAGCGCAGCACCACGACGAGCAACAGAAGAGCCACCGGGACGATGACTGCCCTCTGGATGACGTAGGCCACGCCTACCGTGGACGCGAGTTGGACGCCGAGCAATCCCATCGCGCTGATGACGACGGCGAACGTGAAATAGTGCCAGAGGAACACACCCATCATCCGGTCACCGACGTGACGCACGCATAGGTCGACGAGCCGACGGTCGCGGATCCGGCCCAACGGGCTCCGCAACGCCATCAACAGACTCACGCCCACGACGCACTCCATCGCAGACATGGACGTCCGAGGCGACGCTGCCAGCCATGGCGGATACGGGCCGATGGCGACCATGCACGCCATCAGGAGCGATCCTGTAACGGCGATCCACCACCAGATCGCGACTTTGACCTTCAAGAGTGTTCCGTCGGCGTAAGCGAACCCTGCGAACCATACGAGCAACCACACCGAGATCTCATTCAGCGGGATCGCCGCGCCTGTCACGATCCAGCGCGCATCCGACAGCAAGGTGAAGCCGAACACTGCGAGCGGCATCACGATCCGCCACGGACCTCGCCAGGCCCGGGCCAGCGCGGGCGTCGCTATCGTCAAGGGCACTAGAACGACCAAGAACCAGAGAGGCGCGATCGGCATCGCGACCGCACACGTGAGGCCGGTCGTCCAGTTGGCGCATCTTCCCATGCCTGCGGCGCTAGTTGTGGTCTGCAACAACACCAGTCCGATCGCCAACGGCACCACCGGAATGAGCAGCCGCCATACCCTCCGGCCGATGAAGACCCGCCAATTCGTGTGTTGTGCGGCTGAGAACGACAAGGCCGCTGCCGGGAGGAAGAAGGCCTGGAGCTCCCAGACAAAGGGCCACGTCACCCAAGGATGACCCGTCTCCTGCAGCATCTCGAGTTTGAACTGCGCTTGGTCAGTCCGGAAGAGGAGTGTGTACAGGTAGTGGTTAGCGACCACCGCCACCATGGCGAAGGCGCGGATGACGTCGAGGAACGGATCACGTGCGGTGCTGGACCGCGTTTCGGCCTGGTCGGTGCTGGTCATGTCAGTTGACCTGCCGCACCCGATCAGCCCAGTACCGGTCGCGGATCACACGTCGCAGCACCTTGCCCGACGGGGTGCGAGGCAGGAAGTCCACGACCTCGAGCTGCCGCGGCACCTTGAAACCCGCGAGGCGGCCCCGACAGTGGTCCTGGAGTTCGGTCAATGTGATCACAGCACCGTCGACCACTTCGATGACAGCGCAGAGCGCCTCGCCGTGTGCTGCGTCGGGGACACCGATCACCGCGGCTTCGACCACAGCGGGGTGTTCGACGAGGACCCGCTCGACCTCACCGGGAAAGACGTTCTCGCCCTTAGTGATCACCAGATCGTTCTTGCGATCCACGACATACAGGTAGCCCTCGGCGTCGAACCGCCCGATATCGCCGGTGCGGAGCCAACCACCCTCGCCCGTTACAGACGCTGTCTCTTCCGGCCTGTCCCAATATCGCGACATCACCATGGGACTCTTCACCAGAATCTCCCCGGCCCCGGTACCGTCCGGGCTATCAATGCGAACACAAGTCCCGAGGATCGGTCGGCCCGCAGACGCTAGGCGGTCGACGGATGCATCGGACTCGCAGGCGAGTCCCCGTGCGTGATCGTCGAAACGAAGCAAGGTGGCAATACCGGTCGTTTCCGTCAGGCCGTAGGCTTGCGTCATCGGACATCCGAGGACCTCTGTGACGGATCGCATCAGCGACACCGACATGGGCGACCCGCCGTAGAGCAGGCCCCGGAGGGATGACGTGTCCGTGCGGCCGGCGTTCCGAGAGGCCACAAGCATCTGCAGCATCGCCGGCACCAGCAGCGTGTGCGTGATGCCGTAGCGCTCGATCACCTGCAAAGTCGTAACCGGATCAAACTGGTCAAGCAAATGCATCGCCGAACCAACGGCAAGCGATCCGATGCCGAACCCGTAGCCAGCGATGTGGAACATCGGAGCGGCGACCAGTTGGCGGGCGTCAGCCGCGAACCCGGGTAGCTCACCGGTCAAGACGTCCAGCAGACCCATCAGGTTCTGGTGAGAGGTACAGACTCCCTTCGGTAGGCCTGTGGTTCCCGACGTGTACATCTGGACGGCGGTGTTCCCCGGAACGGGAAGCGGAAAGCTGGTGGGCGGCGAGTCCGCTTCGACTAGTTCCTGCGTCGTTGAGTGCTGCACTCCCGAACGATTAGCCACCTCAGCGCCGAGTTCGTTCCAGCGGTCGGTCGAGAGCACGAGTCGACTGCGAGCATCGTCCACGATCATCGCTAGGTCGTTCTCGGTAAGGCGCCAGTTTAGAAGTACCGGCACCGCTCCGGCTCGAGCGAGCCCCGCAAGAACTTGCCAAGCATCCATCGTGTGGTCCGCAAGCAGCACCACCCGATCTCCTGGGCAGACGCCACATGCCTCGAGCGTCCCGGCGATGCGCTCCGCGTCGGCTGCAAGCTCGCCATAGGTACGCACGGCATCCCGCTTGGTGTCGACGAGCGCCTCACGATCCGGATGAATGGCACCCCGCTCGGCTAGCAGCCCTGGAATCGTCTCAGTCAACATGCCTGTCGATCTCCCTCAGCTCCCTAGCTGCTCCTTTGACCGCACGATCGATTGACCATCCGAGTTGGACTCCACCAGACACCGGTATCGTCGCCCCGGTGACGAAGCCACCTTGCGGATGGGCGATCATCGCGACGACGTGAGCCACCTCCTCGGGAGTCCCCGAGCGGCCAAGGACGTTCGACTGCGACAGAGCCTCAAAGGTAGACACGTCGTACACCGCTTGGGTTCCGTCGGTCCGAATGAACCCCGGAGCGACGACGTTCGCCGTTATCCCGTGTTGGCCTTCTTCAATGGCGAGGGTCCGCATCATCGCTTCCAACGCGCACTTTTGTGCTAGGTAGGCCGCCTGTCCGGCACCTCCGAGTTCCGCCATCACTGAACTCAACGCGATCCAGCGACCAAAACCTGACGCACGCTGACCGGGTAGCACCGCTGCAACGAGCGGCGGAATGTACTGGGTGTTCTCGGCGAAAGCTCGAACGAGGTCCTCGCCCGATGTCAACTCCAGCTTCTTCCATGGTCGCCGTACCCGAAGCGCCAGAATGACGACCTCGAACACCTCGGTGGACACATGGGCAACAAGTTCCATCTGACCAGACGGCACCGAAAGGTCGACCGCAATAGACCGATGGTCCCCGTCGGGGAGGCTAGCCAGCACGCCATCCAGGGCCGCGCTGTCGCGGGCTACGACCGTGACCGCAGCACCGTCTACTGCCAATCGGCTTGCCACCGCCGCGCCGATGCCTCGGCTGGCTCCGACCACAAGCGCTCGCTTTCCGCTCAATGGGGGCATCGAGATGGCCCCGTTCACGACGGCACCACATACGCCGCGGCACCACCGGAGTAACCCGCCCCCGCTGTGGTCATGATGATGCGGTCACCGGCACGAACCCTCCCCTGGCGCACGATCTCGTCGAAGGTGCACGGCAGAGTCGCAGCGATGGTGTTGCCGGTGTGGTCGATCGTGATCGGCCAACGGTCCATCCCCACGTCGAGTTCTTCCGTCAGGCCCTTCAGGATGGCGAGGTTGGCCTGATGTGCGACGAAATGATCGACATCTTCAAGTCCCCAGCCCACCTCATCGAGCACGGAGCGAATCGATCCAGCCATGATCTCGATAGCGTGCTGCTTAATCTCTCTACCAGCCACAGTCATGTGTACGAAGTGGAGTCCATCCTCTACCGTGCGCTCGGAGGCTGGCAACTGGCTTCCACCGGCAGGCGTGTACAAGTTCATGGCGCTGGCGCCGGCCGATACAAGCCGAACTGTCAGCAGCCCTTGCCCATCCTCCGCGCCTGCGGCGAGCACGACCGCACCGGCACCGTCGGCAAACACCGGACGAAGACGATGATCATCGAGCGCTACGAAACGCGACTTGATGTCGGCCCCAAGTACCAAGACTGGCCCGGCACCGGTAGCGCATAACCGAGCCGCGTGGTCGAGCCCGAACAACCAACTCGCACACGCGACCTGCTTGTCCTCAGCCGGACAGGATGCTCCGATGAGATCTTGGACCCGGTTGGCGGCGGCAGGCGAGGTCCAGTCCGCGGTCGTTGAACACAGCAGGATGTGACCCAGCTCGGAGGCTTGCACGCCAGCGGCTTCCAGCGCTCGAACCGCCGCCTCTGCAGCTAGGTCGCTGGTAGCCATTCCGCTCGGCGCCCAATGCCGGCTTCGAATGCCAGTATGGGTTTCGATCCACTCGCTGGTGGTCAGGTCCCCGCCCATGGCGGCAATCACTTGGTCGTTCGTGATCGGTGGACCAGGCAGGAATGACCCCGTTCCCAAGATTCGCGCGCCCTTAGCGCCGTATCGGCTGCCTGCGGACAGGCACTCAGCCTCCACTGGATCTTCCACTTTCTCCACCCCCCACCCCGGACTGCTTGTAGAGCAACTCTCTGCCAGACAGTGTTTTAATCCACCAGCACGCGATCTGTCCAGCAGTTTGGCGCCGGCCCGATCGACCTCGTCGGTTTCGTTACTAGCTCTCGCCGCCTGCGCAATCCTGACCTGCCGGACTAAACTATGCGGGCCGAAAGAACGGAAGAGGCAAGATGAGTCGACTTGAAGATATTGGACAGGTCGACGGCTGGCGCTGCTGGTTATGCGACGAGCCGGTTGACCCAAACATGTCGGTCAACGACGATCGCGGTCCGAGCATCGACAGCATGAGCAGCAGGACTAAAGGCAAAGCTAAGGGGACAGCTAAAGAGGCAGACTCAGTGTTTGGTAGCGAGCGACTCGCTCACCGGGGATGCAATACCAAGAAGGGGGCTGTTGCTCCTTTAGTTGCGTGGCCACAAGACCTGTTTGTTGCAGACCCTGCAATAATTATTACGAGCGCAGAGCGGTTGGCCCGAAAGCGCGGCAGCGAAGCAATGGGTCGATGCCCGAGCCAGGCCGATGCAGAGGCCGCGGCTGAGTGGTTGGTAGATCGCATGAGTCGACTAGCTCCAAGCCTGCAGGTGGAATCACGGATTCAGGCCGGTGGCGGACAGTACCTAGTGGTGCTGACCTCGTAGGTCGTAGTACCGACCTCGTAGGTCCTTTCGACCTGCGGCAGCGTGAGATTGAGCAAAACGTCAGAGTTAGTTCCGCGTGAGGGTTGGCTGCCAGACTGTTGGTGTGCAAACCACCGAACCTGCTGTGATTTCTATGCTGGATCTAGCGATCATCGGCAGGGACGAAACCGCAAGCGATGCGTTCGCCGGAAGTGTTGCTCTGGCGCAGCGCGCTGAGTCTGCTGGCTATAAGCGCGTCTGGTACGCAGAGCATCACAACATGTCATCAGTTGGATCCTCGGCTCCGGCGGTTTTGATTGCCCATGTGGCAGCGCATACCTCGACTATTCGCCTTGGTGCCGGTGGGGTGATGTTGCCAAATCACTCCCCGCTGGCGATCGCTGAACAATTCGGCACATTGGCATCGCTGTATCCCGGGCGTATCGACCTTGGTTTGGGGCGGGCGCCAGGGAGCGATCAAGCGGCCGCTCGAGCATTGCGAACAGATGCTCGCTCCTCGGACCGATTCCCGCAGGACGTTCTTGAGTTGCAGGCTTACCTGAGCAATCGCAGCATTGTCCCGGGCGTCACTGCGACCCCTGGCAGCAACACCAATCTGCCGCTCTACATTCTTGGGTCATCACTGTTCGGTGCCCACTTGGCCGCGGCAATGGGCTTGCCGTTTGCGTTCGCTTCGCATTTCGCGCCCAACGCCCTGACTCAGGCCGTGGCGGTGTATCGCAGCGAGTTCACGCCCTCTGCTCAACTCGCAGAGCCCTACGTGATGGCAGCCGTCAATGTGATTGCAGCTGACACCACCGAACAAGCCGAGGTTCAACTCTTGCGCACCACGCGGGCCAGAGTGGGCAGGTTCTTGGCACCCGATAGCGACCTCAGCGAAGCCGAGGCAGACGCCGTGATCGCGTCGCCTCAGGGGCAGCAGATTCTGGGAATGATGCGCTACACAGCAACAGGCGCGCCTGACGAGGTCGCCGAGTATTTGGCCGCTTTCACAGCGCACGCTCAAGCAGACGAGCTGATCGTTGCACAGGGCGGGCCGACTCTCGCCGACCGGCTGCATTCGGTAGATTTGCTTGCTGAAGTGCTGGGCTTACACCAGCGATTCGCTGCGCAGAATGACGTCGACTCTCATCTGTTGCACAATGCTTAAACGGCTGGCAACTAGGACTGCAGAACCTCGACAGCCCAGGTGATGTTTGGGGCGGCGGCCAAGCGTCGGCAAGGCCAGTAGGGCGCATCCAAGCCGTTCGGCACCGGCAACTTAGCCGGCATAATAAGCAGTCACATTGGAGCGCAATGCAAAGGCTCTGCGCATAGGCGGCAGACTCGGACAGCGCGCCATATCGGCCATGCGTGCTGGGGCGATGAAAGGTCGCTCCGCGCTTGGCTACGGTAGCGTTACCATGGACCTGGCGGCAACAACAGGCGACACTGCTGGGACTAGTGCCCGCGTCGAACCGAGACCCAGAAATCGCCGTGGCGAAAATCAGCGCCGGAGCTGCTTCAGAACAGATTGCACCTCCCAGATAGTCCATGACCATATACGCCGCATCTATTCGGCTTTCCGTGGTCGGATACCGTCGCTGCAACGCGCTCATGTTGGCACCGTGAGCGAGTCCAGTGTCTAGGTCAAGAATGAGTGCGCCGATTGCGCTCAGCGCCACAGCGTACGACGCGCCAAATAGCGCCGATCCGAACACTTAAGCTGCCCGACTGGCTGAATTAAGCGGTCTTGCTCACCCAACCACAACACTGAGGAGGGGCACAAGAGTCAATGCAATAGTCGGAGTAGCGCCAAGGGAACCTTCACTGCCGTTTCCGGCTGTAGAAAACACGGTCAGCCATGCAGCGGTTACTAGCAAGGCAAGAATATTGGTTGTTATTCCAACTATAGACATGCCCATTCCTTCGAACCCTTTGAGAGCTCTGGACAACCCTGCCACACCCAAACTCAGGCCAACAAGAGCAAAGGGAACGGTCGTAAACCCAATAACGGGCAGCAATGCAATAAAGAACGCACCAATTCCAAGTATCAGTGAGGCGATTGCCAAACCCGGAGATTTTGTCGTGTTTACCATAGTCACATGCTGCTGTTGCCGAACCGGTTCTGGTTGGTAATACCCGGTTGTTTGGTAGGGCGGTGGCCCAAGGTCAGAGGGCCGGATAGCTTGCTGCGGCACAGTGGCCGGTGGCGCGGGTGGATACCACTTGCCATCCGAGGCCTGCCAATACCCCTTAATCGGCATGTCGCTCATGAGTTCCCTTCCAAAGAACCGAGATGTCCTCAGGTTAGACTAAAACCGCAGCAGACTGCTAGAGCAACAGTGCCGAGCGCAGGAACTCAAGACGTTCGGGCACGACTCGGTACCAGGCCCACTTGCCACGCTTCTCTCGCGTCAGGAATCCCGCCTCGACTAGCAGTGATAGATGGTGCGATACCGTCGGCTG